>Ga0194132_10000001_pt1 | contig 587654 bp, 527 predicted proteins | sample TA2KigOf80mmetaG_FD_148612 | JGI IMG/M metagenome (GOLD analysis project Ga0194132, IMG submission 148612) | Freshwater microbial communities from Lake Tanganyika, Tanzania - TA2015054 Kigoma Offshore 80m | ecosystem: Environmental > Aquatic > Freshwater > Lake | place: Tanzania: Lake...
TCCCCTTCCGGAACCTAATTTCGAGGCTGAGGGTGAGGGGCTAGCGCACCTCGTCGTAGGGGTGCTGCTCTTCTGTGGCTGCTGGTTGTGGTTGCGATCCCGCGCCCATGACACCGTCCAAGCCATCGCCTCCTGCGTGGAGAGCTACGACCCCGGCGAGCCGGTGTCTCGGCGGGAGGCGGTGCTCGGCTGCTACCGGGAGCTGGGGGAGAAAGACGACACCAGTCCATGGGAGTAGGCCCCCCGAACCCCTCCCTCGATTCGAGGGCCTGAGTCAATTCTGCCCGGTTGAAAAGTGCCAATTCCAGTCCGGTCAACTTCCCGCGGGTGTCACGGGATAAGCCGTCTAGTACCCCGGGGAATGGCAACAGTATTTGGTTGGGAACACCGAACTGGTACTGCACTCCTCCTATCCGCCCAAGGCACAGTGATTTAGGTCACACCCGTTTGCGACCGCCCTTCTCCGCCTTCCTTCCCGCCCTCCCTCAGTCTCAGGGAGCGGGAGTTTCTTCCTTCCTTCCGGTACTAAAGTACCGTACCGGGAAGAAGGAAACTGGGAAGAGTAACCCCTCCCCACTCCCTCCCCCTCCTTATGGTAGACTGGGAGGGGAGGGCCTACAGACCTCTTGTACCTCTCCCCCCAGTCAGCCCCTCTAACATGCTAGCGGAGTCAGTTGGACGAGTACACTGATACTTCGAGACCCTTGGGAATAGGAGACAGGGGATCATCACTGACGGGGGGTGGGCCCTCTAGGTCTCCTACACTTTTCGACGCTTCTAAGGGCAACGTAGGCGGTTCTAGGGGCCCCCTGGTGGCCCGGTACTGCCCTCGCTTGCCCTTCTCGATCCTGGGCGGCTGTACTTCACGCAAGCGGCGGAGCGCCTTGTCACACGCCCACACCGGGATACCTGTCCCCTTGAGGATGTCCCTTCGGGGAACCCAATCGCCAGTCTTGGTCTTAAGGAAGGAGATAATCGTCTCAAAGAAGGAGATAATCTTGCCCTCATCGACCCCAGGTGTATCCGGCGTCCCCGCGGGCTCGCTTCCCTCGACGCGTCGAACCCCGACTGATGGTCCACCTTGCGGCAGAGGTACCACCACAAGGTCGAGGGTCAGCACATCCCCGTAGGCTGAGTCGCGTTGCTTGACTCGCTCCATGGTAACCCGGCCCCCTGACCCCCGCGTCACCTTCACCGCGAAGTCGACTTGGCCTCGGAGCACCGACGACCCCATCTCCCGCACCCCGGCAGCACCGTTCCCTGCCCCCCTCCTCTGCGCCGGGGGCCAGCCGGGGTGATGCAACACCAGGACGGTACCGCTCATCGTCCCATCGTCATTTCGACAGAGGTCTTTAAGGTTCGCCGCAATAAGCCCCATCGTTCCGGGCTCATTGACGTGTGCACCGGGGGTGTGCGAGTTTAGCGTATCAATGACCACCAGCACGGGGGGCCACGCACCGGCCTTCTTGAGCGAGATACGAAGTGCTTCCAATTCACGGGCGCTTTCCAGGTTCACCGGGACCCGAATCGCTCGCAAGTTCGCGTCGAGTGCAGCGACGGGGGGTGGTGACCGCAACTGTTCCCAGGCTTCGGTGCGGTCCTCTAAGCTGCCCTCGCCCTCGGCGCAGAGGTACACCACCACCCCACTTCGCCGGATGGGAAAGCCCTGCCAGTCGGGAAGGCCGCCGGCAATCGACATCGCCAAGTCAACCGCCGTGGTGGTTTTCCCGCTCGAAGGCGCTCCGAACCACAGGACCAGGCTTCCGTCGGGCACCCAACCTTCGACTATCCAACGTACCCGTGGTCTCGCCCGCAACTGGGACCGCGTCAGAACCTCAAACTCCCGTTGTTTGGTCGGGGGTGGCGGGGGTGGCGAGTGCCATCCAGGCTCATCAGCGCTCATTGCCGGCCCCCTTCGCCTGCCCCCTGATGTCCCGAAGGAGCGATCGCTCGCGCGGTCGTCCTTGGTCGCGCAACAGAGTACCGCGCCTCACCGGTCCGTTCGGTTGAATGACTCTCACCACCCGCCGCGCCTTCTCGTCAACCACGCTTTGGGGAAGCGGTGGTACGCAACGGCGAGTGTTGATTGCCCGAAGCCGATCGCGGATCGCCGGCTCCTCCCACCCCTTCCCCCGGAGCGAGCAGGCAATGTCACGAATGGTGTCGTCCCGCTTGCCCTCGTGAATCGCAGGGCCCTCGACGGAGGTGTCGACGCGGGCCGTGGTACCGGCGATGCCGCGAGGTACCTGCCCTCGCCCGTTCGCCCCAGATCGTGAAGGCCGCAGCCCAGGTTGCGCCGCCCCCTCCTGTCGCCGCTGCAGATCGGCCTTCGCCTTCGGCGGTAAGGGGAGAGGGTCCGCGGCAACGTCAAGCGACTGCCATGTGTAGATCGCCCCTGACTCGTGGACGGAGGGGGGCAGCACAACGTACCCGCTGTCGCCTCGGACATCGAGCCCGTTGCCCAGCTTGTCGTTCCCGATCCGGCCACCAGGGTGTTTGAAGTACAGGTGCTCGCCGCGAGAGGTCTTCACGCTCAGGGTCGGCTCAGCGAGGAGCCCAAGGTTCGTCGCAACTGCGTCGCCTCCCGGGCCATCAATGTCCATGACCACAAGGCCGGCCAATCCGGGGACGAACCCGATGTTCGCCTTCGGGAACTTCTCCCACCATTGTCGAACCTGTTCCGGGTCATCGCTTGCCCTGTTTGGCCAATCCGCGATGAGAGGTGTCTTGCCTTCAAGAGGGAACACCTTCCAACCCGTCTGCGCGTAGGCCATCGCCGCCGCTTTCCGATCGTCCGCCGCGCAGGCAGTGAGCGCCTCCTGACTCAAAAGGGTCACAATGCCCCCTTTTGCGGTGCCGCAGCGACGAAGCCGATTGCTCGGAGGATCGCCTCGGGGGCGCAGCCCTCGATACAGTACAGCTCCACGCCCCTGTGGGGGCTCTCCCGGAGGAGCAGGGCGGGGCCGAGGGAGAAATGCAACGGACAGAATGCCAGCATCCAGGCAGCCGTTCGGTGCACGCCGTAGAGGCGGTCGAGGATGGCCGCGAGGGTGGGGCGGGCGGTGGTCGCGATCGTCTTCGGCCGCGGCATCACCGTGCCCCTGCCACGGTTCCCCCCTGCGTGCTCCGCCGGAGCCGCTCGTCGGTCCAGGCGTCGATGTCCTCCCGGCGGTAGCGGACCGCTCTGCCGAACATTCGGAACGGGGGACCGTCACCGGTCATCCGCAGTTGGGCGAGGTACGACTGGGAAAGACTCAGATACTCTGCCGCCTCGCGGGCCTTCATGTACACCTTCGCTCTCGGTTCACCAACAGCTTTCGTGCTCACATCGACTGCCGTCATGCGCTTCGACTCCTGGCGCGTTATTGCGCCGGTTCTGGGGGTGACTACCACAATGTTTCTAGGGGGCTGCGAGGCTACGAGAGTCCAGCGAGGGCCCCAAGATACAGCCGGCTTGCCGGAAACACAACCGGAGATACATTTCCGTCATGACAGAACATGCCAGGTCTTCCCCGAACCCTCGTAAGCTCTCGAAGCAAGAGGTTCAACGCTTGGCGGATGCGGTTCGTGCGAGACTGAGTGCATTCCTGGATCAGCAGTACCAAGGGGACTCAGTCCTTGCGATGACTAAGCGGCTCGGAATCAACGGGCCGACGTTGGCTCAGTGGAAGGGAGTCGCGAATCCCAGGGCGTCTGCGGGGCGGGGGAACAAGGCCTCGGGTAGGTCACGCGACCCGGGGCAGCGGCGAAGGGCCCCCGAGCGCCTCGGCGTTGGGAACCTCCTTCAGTTGGCGAAGAACGGCGGCCTCAGCCTGGATTGGCTCGTCACCGGGGAGGGGAACCAGCTCCGAGGAACTTCCCGGCCCCGCGTCACCCTGGAAGATGAGCTACTGGCTCAGGTGCGGGCCGCTCTGGGGGAATCCGATGAGACCCTATTACCAACCGGCCCTGAGCTGCTGAAGGCGACGATTACCGCCGCGAGAAATACACGGGACCAGCGACGGCAGGAGCGCGAGAAGAGATTGCGCGAGGTGGATGCCCTGCTGCACGCCACGATGAAGGAGGCTCGCCTCGACCCATCATCCGGTGCGGCCCAGTTGCTGCTTGCCACTGTGCGATCCCGCATCGGAACTATTCTCTGACCAAGGGGCAAGGACTAGGGACGCGAGCGTCCGGTGCCTCCTCGCTCGCTGAGGCCGGCTACGCTTGGCGCCCGTCCTCCGGCCGCATTTTGCCGAACACCTCCCGCGCCGCTTTCAAGAACTCGGGATCGTCCAGGTTGAGCCCCTCCGACTGGAGCCGCATCAGCCGTTCGAGGATCTCCCGGGGTGGGAGATTGTCCTCGAAGTCGTCGCCCTCCGGTTCGGGGCGCTTTACTCTGTCAGATGGACTCATGTTTCATTCCCTCGGTTCGTGTCTTGAGTGGTCGAGGTCGAAGGCTGGGGTTGTTCTCGACAAAGATGACCAAGTGAAAAGACGAGTGCCCTTAGTCCTTCTCGCGGCCAAGCCAAGTCCCGGCCGGGCGACATCGTTTCGGGTCACGCGATCCGTTCGCAATTTACTAAAGGCCTTCTCGAATCGAGAACCCCCGACATCTCCCTTGGCGAGGACATCGGCTCTGCCGTTCGGTATCCGAGGCCGCTCATGCTCGGGTGGACCGGCCACATCAAACCCGAAGGCCTGATCGTTTCAGCAGGCCCGCCCCGACCTCTGGAAATTTTGGCGCGAGAAAAAGGGGGGACCCTAGCGCGGCGACCCGCACGCCCCCGGGTGTGGGGGGTGGGCATGAGCTGGGTTCCCCAATGGGTTCCCTGCCGCTTTGGGCCGTCGTAAGAAGACGAATGCGGAACAGCACTAACATGCTGCCCCGCATCGAGTTGCCCCTCCTGGGCTCGAACCAGGACTCTTCTGATCCAGAGTCAGACGTGTTGCCAGTTACACCAAGGGGCAGAGAAATGGAGCTGAGGGGGATCGAACCCCTGACCTCTGCAGTGCGATTGCAGCGCTCTCCCAGCTGAGCTACAGCCCCGTCGCGGGACCCAATAGTAGCGATCCGCCGCCCCTCCGTCAACCAAAGTCGCCCCTGAGCCGCCGCCGTAACTCGTTGTGCAACAACCCTTAAGCACCGTCGAACCGTTCCGGCCCCAAAGCCCAAGCGGTGGGTTGGGAGTCGCTTTCGGGGGGAACTTGGTCCTATAGCCCCGTCCACGACTCACCCACCCACCGCATTCGTCGGCTTCCTCCTAGCAAACCCTGGGCCGCACCTCGCTGGGCGCCCCCGGTCCCCCCTATTTTTCGCCCCCCATGGAAACCACGACCGACTCCCTTCGAATCCACGCGGGTACCGAACCGGGACCCAACCCGAACGGGGAGTTCGTGCTGTATTGGATGCAGGGGGTGGCGATGCGCACCACCGGCAACCCCGCCCTCACCTTCGCGATCGAGCAGGCGAACCTGATGGGTGTGCCGGTCCTGTTATACCAGGGCCTCCGTCCCGACTATCCCTGGGCCAGCGACCGGATCCACACCTTCATCCTCCAGGCTGCCGTCGATCTCTATCAGGGCTTCGCTCGGCGCGGGATCCAATACGCGTTCTATCTCGACGGCGGCGACCACAGCAGCGGGCCGTCTCCGCTGGTCAGCCTGGCCCGGCGAGCCAAGCTGGTCGTCACCGAATTCTTTCCGACGTTCATCCAGCCCCGCCAGCTCCGAGGCCTTCGAGAACGGGTCGAGACCCCGGTCGTCGCCGTCGACGCCAGCACCCTGGTACCGCTCCGATATCTGGACCTCGAATACGCCACCGCCCGAGCCATCCGGCCGGTCCTCCACCGCGCCCTCCCTCACTACCTGGTACCGATCTCGACCCCCGAGCCCAGCCACCGACGCCGGATCGAGTTGCCCTTCGATGAACACCTGAACGGCTCTTCTACCTCGGGGGATCTCGCCGCCCTCATCGCGACGCTCGACATCGATCACGCGGTGGCGCCGTCGCCCACCGTCGTCGGCGGTGAGCGGGCGGCTTGGGATCGGCTCGACCGATTCGTGACCAAAGGGCTCCCCAGATATCTCGAGCGGAACGATCCCAACCTCGACGTTACCAGCCGTCTCTCCCCCCACCTCCACTTCGGTACCATCGGGATAGCCGACGTGCTGCTCAGGGCCCAGCAGGCCGGCCCGGCCGACCAGTTCGCCAAGTTCCTCGACGAGGCGTTGGTCTGGCGTGAACTCGCCTTCAATACCGTCTACTTCAACCGCCGGCATCGATCCCTCGGCGCGGTGCCCGAGTGGGCCCGGCGCGAGCTGGAGGCTCACTCCGACGACCCGCGCGCTTCACGGTACGACCTCGCCACCCTCGAATCGGGCCGGACCCACGAGGAGCTCTGGAATGCCGCTCAGCAGTCGCTGGTCAAGTACGGCGAGCTCCACAACTATGTCAGGATGCTGTGGGGGAAATCGGTGCTCCTGTGGACCGCCTCGGCCGCCGAGGCCCTCCGGCTGCTCGAGCACCTCAACCACCGCTACGCCCTCGACGGCCGCGATCCCTGCTCTTACGGCGGGATCCTCTGGTGCTTCGGCCGGTACGATCGACCCTTCTATCGCCGGCCGATCCTCGGCACCGTGCGCTACATGAGTCTCAAGGCAGCCCGGGACAAGTTCGACGTTCCCGCCTACATTCGCGGCATTTAGATCCCGCCTTGCGGCATTTTGGTTACCGGGCCTGCCGCCGCCCACCCGAGATTGAGACCTCCATCAGCCGCCGTGGAGGGTCTCGTGCTCTACCGTGCCAGGATCTGGACGATCACCTTGTGGACCGCGGGCCGGGTGCCCTCGCTCGTTTCGTTCGCCGATGGCCGGGTCGAGCCGAGCCTCCTTGGCGTCCTGACCCTGACCCACTGGAGCCGGCTGGCCGGCTCCTACCCCACCCTGGTTCTCGACGAGTTCGCCCTCTTGCCGGACCGGTTTCGGGCCCTGATCCACGCGGAACAGGAGCGGCTCATCGGCGTCGCCGTCGCCGGGTTCAAGCGGCGGCTCACCGGTGCCGCCCGGGAACGGGGGCTGCTGCGAACCAGTTGGCTCTGGGAAGCGGGGTATCAGCGGCTGCCGGTGGAATCGGTGGAGGAGCTGGCCAGCTGGCGGCGGCGGATCGCCGCGGGCAGATCGTTAGGGCTGAGCGGGAACCTCTCGGTGAAAGGGCACCTCGAGCGAGAGGCCGTCTTTGGCGATCGCGGTTTCGGGAAAGATGGCCTGTGCCTCGGCCAGGAGCTCGGGTGCCTCCCGGCTGTATCGAGCGCTGATGTGGGTCAGCACCAGTCGGCGGACCCCGGCCTCCCTCGCCACCGCCGCGGCCTCCGCCGCCGTCGAGTGGCCGGTCTCGACCGCCCGATCCCGCTCGTCCATGCCGAAGGTCGAGTCATGGATCAGTAGGTCGGCACCGCGGGCTGCCTCGATGACGCTCCCGCAGGGGCTGGTATCACCGGTGTAGACCAGGGTTCGCCCGGGGCGACTTGGACCGACCAGCGTTTCCGCGGTGACTACCCGGCCATCCTCGAGGGTCACCGACATCCCCCGGTGTAGCCGGCCCCAGAGCGGTCCCTCGGGGACACCGAGCACCCGGGCCCGCTCCGGATCGAACCGGCCCAAGCGGGGGTGTTCCGCCAGGGCAAAGCCCACCGTGTCGGTCCGGTGCTCGGTAGCGAATACTCGAATGGAGTACTCGCCCCGATCGAGTTGATCGCCGGCGCTGATTTCGACGATCTCGACTGGGAACTTGGTCCGCTCGATTCCGACCGCCAAGGCATGACCGAGAACCCGCTGGGCACCCCGGGGTCCGTAGAGGGTCACCTTCTCTTGGCGATCGAGCAGCCCCATTGTCCGGAACAGGCCGATGATGCCGAGAATGTGGTCCGAGTGGTAGTGGGTGAAGAACACCTCTTTGAAGGCGAAGCCGACCCCGTACCGCATCATCTGCCGTTGGGTCCCCTCGCCACAATCGAACAGGAAGGTCTCGCCCTCGCGGAAGACCGCCAGGCCGGAAACGTTCCGTTCGACGGTCGGGCAAGCCGCCCCCGTCCCGAGAAAGGTCACCCCGAGCATCGGCCCAAATTAACCGCGAATGGCTAGAACGTCTTCACCTGGATGGTGATCTTGCCCGGGTGCTTGCGGAGGTCGTCGGCCAACTCTTGGAATGAGTTCACCAGCCGCCTGAGGTCGCCGTACAGGAGGCTGTCGTTGACCAACTTGCCCAGGGTTCCGTCCCCCCGGTTGAGCCGCTGGAACAGGCTGTCCAGTCGGGCGGCGGTGGTAGTGAACTCGGCGGTGGTCCCGCTCAGGTTGCTGACCAAGGTATCGCTCCGCCGCAGCGTGCTGGGAAGGTCGGCTTTGGTCAGGGTGGATTCGAGCTGGGCCGAGAGACTCTGGAGCTGGTCCATGGTGGCGACCATCTCCGCGGCGGGGCCCCGCCGGGTGTCGGAGTAGGTGGCCATGAACCGCTGCATCGCGGTGAGGGTGGCGTTGAGGTTCCCCGCCAACTCCTTGTTGGCGATCTCGTTGATGCCAGCCAGGGCCTGCTTGGCCTGGTCACCCAACTCGGTGCCCAACTCCATCAGGCCCTGGTCGATGGTCCCCTGGACCACCCGGTCGGCAGGCAGCGGCTCGGACGACGAGCCAGGGTGGAGCACCACCACGGCATCGGCGACGAGCCCCACGGTGGTGAGCTTGGCGGTGGCATCGATCTTCGGCTTGATCACCTCGTCGAGGTCGAGGGTCACCACGACCTTGCCCACCGCTTCGAAGGTGATCGCGGACACGGTACCCAGCTTGACGCCGGAGACCCGGACCGCCGAACCCTTCTTCAAGGTCCCGACATCGGCGAAGGCGACCCGCATCTCGTTGCCGCCACCGCCTAGCCGGTTGCCCTGGAGCCAGAATGTCCCAGCCACGAACAGACCGATGCCCGCCAACACCAGGGCCCCGACGGTGACTTCCTGCTTGTAGTGGAGATCCATCGTTAGGCCGCCTCGGGGGTCTCGAAATCTCGTTCTAGGAAGGCCCGGACGTTCTCGTTGGTCGAGGCCCGGAACTCCGCTGGAGTGCCCTGCAGGACGATCCGACCGTCGCTCAGTAAGGCCAATCGATCGGCGACCCGGAAAGCGCCCCGGACGTCGTGCGTCACCATGACGCTGGTCACCCGGAGCTCCTCGGCCAGCCGTTTGACCAGACTGTCGATGATGTCCGAGTTGACCGGGTCGAGTCCGGATGTCGGCTCGTCGTAGAGCAGATACTTGGGCGAGCCGGCGATCGCCCGGGCGATCCCGACCCGCTTCCGCATCCCGCCCGAGAGCTGGGCGGGGAACTTGCTGCCGACCTCGGGGGCGAGGTTGACCAGCCGTAAGCACTCGGCCACCCGCTGGCGGCTGAAGGCGGAATCGTTGTACTTGGCCGGATCGCTCAGACCGAGCCGAATGTTCTCGTAGACGTTCAACGAATCGAACAGGGCGCCGTTTTGAAAGACGTAGCCAATGGTGGTCCGAAGTTCCGCCAACGCGGCGCGCTTGAGCAATGCCACGTTCTGGCCGTCGACGAGAATCGTGCCGGCATCCGGCCGGATCAGCCCGTTGATGTGCTTGAGGAGAACGCTCTTGCCGGTTCCGGACGGCCCCATGAGGGCGACGGTCTCCCCATCGTGCACGGTGAAGTCCACGCCGTCGAGGACGACCTGCTCGCCAAACCGCTTCTTGATGCCGTGAAGCTCGATCATCAGTTGAGCAGCACGCGGGCCAGGAGCGCGTTGAGCAGCAGCAACACCACCGAACTGGCCACCACGGCCGCCGTCGTCGACCGGCCGACGCCCTCGGCGCCCTGTTTGGTGTTGAAGCCCATGTAGCACGAAATCAACGCGATGGCCCCGCCGAAGAAGAAGGCCTTGATGACCGAGTAGTACCCGTCGAACGGCCGATAGAAATACTGGGCGCCGTACGCGAAGTCCTGGTTGGTCAGCGGGAGCACTTGCTTGACGCTCCACCATCCGGCCAACACCGCGATCACGTTCGCGATGGTGGTGAGGATCGGGACCACGATGAACCCGGCCAGGACCCGCGGGATGATCAGGTGGGATGCCGGAGACCGCCCCAGACTCTCCAGCGCGTCGATCTGCTCGGTCACCCGCATGGTCCCGAGCTCGGCCGCATAACGAGCGCCGATCCGTCCGGCCAGCACCAATCCGACCAACACCGGTCCCAGCTCGAGCACCACCGTCGAGACGATCAGGGTCCCGAGGACGTAGTACGGCAGGCTGGTTTGCCATTGATAGCCGGACTGGAACGCCGTGACGGCGCCGGCGAACGCCGAGATCACCACCACGATCAGCAGGCTGCCGGCCCCGATGTTGGCCACCTCGGTGATGGTGCGCGGAAACCAGGCCCGCCAGTCGGCGAGCCCTCGAACGATCTCGACGCACATCAGGCTGAACCGACCGAAATGGCTGAGCGCGCCGAGGATGACGCGGCCGACCAGCCGAAACAGCCCGGGCAGGGGGGTGGGCATCACTGTATCTTGAACCGCCATGGCGTCGAAGTCCACCCTAGCGGCGTTCCGTCGCCTGGTCGTGACCTGGTTTCGCAAGTCCGGCCGGGACCTCCCCTGGCGCCGCACCCGCGGACCCGTACCGAATCCTGGTGTCCGAGGTCATGCTCCAGCAGACCCAGGTCAGTCGCGTCGAGGACTATTACCGGCGCTTCCTGGATCGCTACCCGACGGTGACCGACCTGGCCGCCGCGGCGCCGCGATCGGTCCGCGATCAGTGGGACGGGTTAGGCTACTATCGCCGGGCCGAGAACCTCCACCGGCTCGCTCGGCTGGTCGTCGCCGAATATGACGGCAGGATCCCAGCCGACACCAGCCGGTTGATGGCGCTCCCCGGCATCGGCCGCTACACCGCCGGCGCGATTGCCTCCTTCGCCTACGAGCAAGCCGAGCCGGCCGTCGACACCAACGTGGCCCGGGTCCTTCGGCGGGCGTTCCACCCGAGGGCCGGCGACCGGGCGGCCGACCACCGCAAGCTCTGGGCGACGGCGGCCAAGTTGATCCCGGCCGCCGGCGGCGACGCCTGGGCGTTCAATCAAGGGATCATGGAGTTGGGTGCCCTGATCTGCACCGCGCGGATCGCCCGCTGCGCCGAATGCCCCGCGCGGCGGGTCTGCGCCACCGGCAAGCGGGCTACGGTCGCCCGAGCGCCCCGAAGATCAAGGCCAACAACCCGAACACCCCGGAGATCATCCCGAGCCGCGCCTGCCGGGCCCGCAGGGCGTCGAAAAGCGGCGCCTGGCTCACCGGATCGATCCTAGTGAGCCGACCCGCGGCCGGGACCAAGGCAATCATCGTGATGAGTCCGGCCACCAGCCCGAATCCCTGCATCGCCATCAGACTGTGGTTCATTCCGGCGATTGCCAGCGGCCCCCCGTACATGATGAGCGTCAGAATGAGGCCGGACGCCACCGTCAGGACGCTTCCCGGCAGCATCAGTTGCCGGTAGACCGTGGCCAGCAACCGGGTTCCGGTCGCCAGATCGCTTCGATCGAAGCGTTTGAGCGCGATGCCGAGCGCCATCGCCGCCAGCCCCCCGCCCAGCCACATGACCATGCCCAGCAAGTGAGCGAAAATCCAGAAATGTCTCACGGGACGATTCCGCTGAATTCGGCCGCGTCGATTCGTTGCCGGCCGGCGAATCCGGCGTCGACGTCGTGCCAGTAGGAGATGTGATCCTCGCCGTCTTTCCAACAGAGCAACACCAACCGATCATCCCGGAGGGCGTAGAAATCGACCAACCCTTCCTCGAAGCCCTTGAACAACACCCCGATCGCCTCGAGTTCGCCGAGAAATCCGTTGATTCGAGACGCGGCTTCGGACATCGCCGCCCGAGCCTGGATCAGGTCCATGGACTCGCCCCGGTCGGCCCTGACGTTCGCGGCCAACAGCTCGTATTCGGCGAGGGCATCTCGCCAGCGAGCGTGCTCGGCCTTGAGGTCGGCCAGAATCCGCCGAAGTAGGGGGAGGGTCCGCTCCGCCTCGTCGAGGGAGAACAACCGAACCGCCGTCATCGGGAACCTTTCGTTACCCACAATGATCCCTTCCCGACCGACCTTCGGTCAAGGCGAGCGGCCGAGCGCGACCGCCGCCGCTCGCCGGCCGGCGGCCATGTAGCCGTCCACCGCGGCGAAGGCGAAGGTCTCGCCACGGTGCACCGCGGGGCGGACATAGACGAGCGGGGGACGTCCCGGCGTCAGCCGCCACAGCTCGAGAGCCTGCTTGGTCTGGGTCGCCATCAGAAGGTGTTGGGCGTCGTTATGGGCCCGAAGCAGCGCCGGCGGCGGGCGATCGCGCGAGGGCGCCGCGTCGAAGCCAGGACCGACGTCGATGGCGAGGACGAGATCGGCTGGAAAGCTCGCCGCAACCTCGAGCGGGAGGACCGCCCGAAGCCCGCCGTCACCGAGTCGGCGGCCCTCCCACTGGGCAGCCGGGTAGAACACCGGCAGGGCGCATGAGGCGTAGAGCGCGTCGGCCAGGGGGGCATCGACGCCGCCGTCGCCGAAGAGCACCAGCGCCCCGGTGTCGAGGTCGGCCGCGGTGACGGTCAGCGGCAACTGGAGGTCGGCGAACCGGCCAACCGGCAACAACTTGCCTAACGTTTCGCGGAGCCGAGGACCGCGAAACATCGCCGGCGCGAAGACGCCCCGTACCAAAGCCGTCCGGTCGAGGGCCGCCACCTGGCTCCGCTCGATTGCCAGCAACCGAACCCTGACGTCGGCGATGGAGAGCCCGGCGGCCAGGCCCGCCGAGATCACCGCCCCCATGGAGGTGCCCACGAACCGCGTCGGCACATGACCGGCCTGAGCCAAGACCTCGAGCGCGCCCAGGTGAGCGGCGGTCTTCACCCCCCCGCCCGAGAGAACCGCGGTGACGGCGCGGGCCGTCATCGCGCCCGCCGCGCCTCCGACCGGGGCCGGGCCGCCTCGAACCGCCGCCGCTCCTCATCGGTCTCGGGGCGCAGCCGAGGAACCCGGCGCGGTGTTCGGTCGCGGTCGATCGCCACGAACACCACGTGGGCCGTGTGGGTGTGACGACGAACCCCGGTGGCGATGTGCTCCGAGTAGACCTCGACGGTGATGTCCATCGAGCTGTTGCCGACGTAGTCGACCGTCGCGCAGCACGAAACCAGCGCTCCGACCGGGATGGCCTGGTGGAAATCGAGCCGGTCGATCGACTTGGTCACCGCGGGACCGCCGGCGTGCCGCATCGCGGCCACCGCCGCGGCCTGATCGACCAGCGCCATCAAGTCGCCCCCGAAGAGATCGCCCAGCACGTTCTGCATGTGCGGCATCACGAAGGTGGTGATCTCGCCACGGGAGTCCCGCATCGCTCGGACCGGCTCCTCCATCAGTAGTCGACCGGGCGGAGGTAGAACTCGCCGATCGCGGTGGCCGACACCATCGCGACCGTCGGCAAGCGGCGCTTCCAGTGGGTCGAGTCGACCCGGCGGCGGACCAGGGCCACCTCGGCCTCGGTGAACCCGCGGGCGACGATCGCCTCGTCGCGGTATCCCGAGAGGATCCAATGGAGGATGAGGTCGGCCCGACCGTAGCTGATCCCGAAGTCGCCCTCGTCGGTCTGCCCGGCCACCAGGTCCGCGGTCGGGGCCTTGTCGACGATCACGGATGGGACCCCGAGATGGCGCGCCAACGCCCAGACCTGGGTCTTGAACAAATCGCCGATCGGGTTGACCGGCGGCGAGTCGTCGGCGTGCCAGGTGAAGTAGCCAAAGAGCCGCTCGGTCTTGTTCCCCGTGCCTAACGGTATCGCCCCGATCTCGGCCGAGAGATCGAACAGGGTGATCATCCGCATTCTCGCCATCACGTTGCCAAGCCGGCCCGGCGAACCGGAGCCCCCGATGGCCCGGGCAATCCCGTCCACCCCTTCGCTGATGTCGATCGTCCGGCTCGCCAGGCCCAACTGGTCGATGACCAGCTGGGCATGCTCCAGACTGGCCGCGCTCGACGACCGATATGGCATCCGGACCGCGGTGACGTTGGCCGCCCCGAAGGTCCGGGCCGCGAGATGGGCCACCACGGCGCTGTCGACGCCGCCCGACAACCCCAGAACGACCCGGGAAAAACCCCGCCGGCGCTCGACCTCGTCCCGGAGAAACTCGGAGAGCCATCGCTCGGTCAGCTCGGGATCGATGGCGAGCGGATCGCCGGCGCGCGCTCCGACCGGCCGTTGCCGCGGCGATGGAGCGGCCGAGGCGGCGCCCACCACGGGCGCCGGGCCAGGCAGCCGCCCGGTTTCGCGGCGGGCGGTGAGGGCATCGAGCAAATGAGGAAGATGGGTCTCGAGGTCGGAAAGGAGTGGCTCGTCGGAGCGAGCCCGGACGATCTCATCGAGCCCAACGGTCGCGGTGGTGAGGGTGTCTTCGAAGATCGGGGATCGAACGACCACCTCGCCTCGGGGATCCACCAGCACCGACCCACCCGGGAACCCCTTGCCGCCCTCGAAGCCCACCAAGTGGGCTAGTGCCACGAAGACGCCATGCTCGGCTGCGATCGCCTGAGCGGTCCGCTCCCATCGGACCGCGCTCTGCGGCCGCCCGTCGCCATCGATCGCGGGCTGGATGCCGCGGGCCGGACTGGCGCACAGTACGATGAGCAGCTGGGCCCCGTCGAGCGCGGCCATCGTCGGCACGATCGAGTGCCAGGCGTCCTCGCAAACCATGACCGCCGCCCGGCCCCAAGACATGTCGAACGCCTGCATCCACCGACCTGGTTCGACGAACCGTTCCTCGTCGAACACCCCATAGGTCGGAAGGAAGATCTTCCGGTGGACGTGGCGGATCCCGTGGGCCGGGCCACCGAGCGTGGCCGCCAGCGCCGAGTTGTAGAGCCGGGTGTTCCACAACTCGTAGAACCCGACCACCAGGTCGATCGGAGCGGCACCAACCCGCCGGTGCTGCACGGCCAAGTCGGCGAACAACTGCTCCGCCGTGCGCGCCAGCTCGCGCACCCCGCCTTCGACGAAGTACCCGGTCGTGGCGGCCTCCGGGAAAACGACTAAATCGGGTTGGTCGCCGCTGGAGCCTGCCGCCCCGATGGCGTCACCGATCCGCTCGAGATTCTCGGCGTACGCCGCCTTCCGCGGTCGGAACTGAGCCAACGCCACTCGGAGCATTCGCGGAAAAGCTAGTCAGGCCAACCGCTTCGACAATCCCCGCGTGCCAGCGGCCCGCCGCCGCCGGTGCTAGACTTGAGTGTGGCAACACCGATCGAAGCAATGGCTGGGGTCCCCAACGCCGCCGCGCCGACGGCGACGCTCGTCACCGGTGGACAACCGACCGCGGCCCATTTCGAGGCCCTCAGGGCGGCTGGCGTCGAAGTCATCCTCGACATTCGCGATCCGATGGAGCCGCGGCCCTTCGACGAGGCCGCTCTGGTCCGGAAGCTCGGGATGATCTACCTCAACGTCCCGGTCACCGGGGCAACCCTGGACGACCTCACCCTCGAACGGATCCTCGCGATCGTCCGCGAACATGCTGATCGACAGGTGGTTTTCCATTGCGCGAGCGGCAACCGCGTCGGCGGGGCGCTGATTCCTCACTTCGTGCTCGACCGCGGGATGACCGAAGAGGACGCGGTCGACTTGGCGATGCGAATCGGGCTGCGAGGAACGGACGTGATGGAGTGGGGGCTCGACTACGTTCGCCGCAAGCGGGCTTGACCTGGTGGTAAAGCGAAGGGCCGGCCTGGTGGCTGGCCCTTCGGCGCGTCAAGGCGCTGACCGCTAGCCGGGCCGATCGCCGCCCCGGGGTCGACGGCCCCCACCGTTGCCGCCACCCGATGGACGCGCGGATGGTGGGCTCTCTCGACGGGGCTCGGCCCGCGGCGGAGGTGGGCCCTGCCGAGGCTCCGAACGCGGCCGGTCGACGGAACGGGGGCGTTCTCCGCTCGGTCGATCCTGGCTGGGCCGAGCCGCGGGGCGATCGTCGTTGTTCCGGGGGGCCGGGCGCTCGACCCGGGGCCCATCGTCAGAACCACCCCGCACCCGGCGACCGGAGCCGATGTCGACCGGACCCCGGCGGGAACCGGGATCTCGTTCCATGTTGGGCGTTTCGTCGCGGTTCTCGACCGGCGACCGGCGGCCGCGTGGCCGGCTGGCGTTGTCGCCACCAACGGGGCGGTCCGCGCCCCGGCCTGGGGTCACCCGGTCGCCGTCGGGGCGCCCCCGACCGGCGTTGCCGCCCCGAGGCCGATAGCCGACGGGCGATTCGTTGCCGAGGCCCCGGGGCAGCGCCCCGCTCCAGACCCCACCTCGACCACGCCCGTCGTTGGCACCGACCGGCCGGCGCACGATGGTATAGCCCCGAGGCCTGCCGACAACCACCGGGTAGCGATAGTTCGGGTTGTAATAGGTGGGGTACCGGTACCAAGGGTAGTACCCACCACCGTACCGCCAACCTCGGTAATAGCCACCCCACCCGTAGTACCAACCGCCAACGGGATACATCCGGCAACCGAAGAGGCTCGGTCGATACCAGTAGTCGCAGTAGTAATCGTCCCAGTAGCCGTACGGCCGCGGGTACCAACCGCTATGGGCCACGTCGTAGCCGCGGTCACCGTAGACTCGGTACTCGAGGAGGTCGTAGTCGAAACCTCGGCTGCTGGTGATCCGCTGGACCAGGTCGCTCAGGTCGGCTTCAGGATCGCGGCTATCCTCCGGGATGTAGAGCCGACTGTAGTCCCAATTGCCGGCGGCATCCCACTCCTCGATCCGGAACGGATCGGCGGACACGGCCGCGAACACCATCCCATCACCCGAACGTCCCACGACGAAGCTCTCCCGGTCGGCCCGGCCCCGGACTTCGTAACGCCGGCCACCTCGGACGAACGGGTCCTCGCGAGGATCCACCGGAAATAGCACCCGAACCCGGCCGTCGGTGTCGTAATTGAGGACCAGCAGATAACCATCGTCGTTGGTCTCTACCTGGACCCGAGCCCGCTCCCCCTCCCGGAACTGCCGTGAACTGTTGAGCCAAAGCCTGATTGGGGGTGCGTTGGCTTCGGCGGGCGCGAAAACGGGCGCCTCCACGAACTCGGCCGTCGCCTGGTTAGTGAGGCTGTCTCCGGGAAACCCGGCCAGGATTGGGAGGAGGATGCTGATCGCCATGGGGACCTCCGGATGCTGCATCGTTCTTGGACACCGCCATTGCCGCGACCGCTCAGACGGCGATCGGAGCCATTCGACCTTGTTTCGATTTCCGTGCCATTGTCGATGGTCTATTAATGCATTGTCTCACAATTACTTACGGTTCTTGATCCAGACCCGAGTGTCCTCGTTGGAGGACACAGTGTCCTCGAGCGAGGACACTTTCTCGGCCACGATGCTACCGCCAGGCCCCCAAAGGTCACTGTTCGAATCCTTCAGGTTCGACGGTGCCAGTACATCCGCATTTCGGTGATCCGTTCCCCATCGGTTTCGCAGAAAACGGCCCCCTTGGCTTCGACCCATTCACCGGTTCGCCGGCGGCGGAACACCGACTTGAACTCGGTACTGAACCACGGTCCGACGACAAAGACCTCCCCGGTCGTCACGGTGATCTCGGATTGATGGTACGGAACATCGGCCCAATAGCGTCGAACGGCATCGACCCCGACATACGGCTCGGCGAACGGGGTCTCGGAGAAGGTGGCGCCTTCGGCGAAAACCGACAACAGGAGGTCGAGATTCGGCTTGGCCCAACCGCTGGCGAACTTGTCGATCAGCTGGCGACCCAGGGCGGCGGTCGGCAGTTGCTCTGGAACCGAAGTTGACATGGAGTCAAATTAGCGCATTCGGGCCTCCGGGGTGGGCGGCGGGGTCCGATCCCTCAGCGCCCGGAGATTCCGATGCCCGACCGTGACCGCCTGGTGGCCCTGCTCCGTGAATCGGCGACTCGTTTCGTCGATTCCTTCCGCGCGACGTCGGACGGCCAGTTCCATTTCAAGTCCGGCCCCGAGCGCTGGTCAATCGCCGAGGTGGCCGAGCACGTCATCATCTCCGAAACCGGCTCCGCGAAGTTGATGCGGGGCCGCCTGGTCCGCGAGGCGCCGACGCCGGAGCTGCTCGCGGCAACCGCCGATGGGGACGCCCGGGTCGATGCCCGCCTCACCCCGCGCGACAACGCGTTCGCGGCACCGGACTTCGTTCTGCCAACTGGCCGCTGGAACACCCCTCGGGAGATGGTCGAGGTGTTCGAGGAAAGCCGCAATGGCACCATCGATTACCTGCTGGCGACCGGACTCGACCTCACCAAATTCGTCGCGCCCCACCCCGCGTTAGGTCCGCTCAACGGTCACCAGTGGGCCTACTTCCTGGTCCGGCACGCCGAGCGCCATACCGATCAGATCGAGGCCGTCAAACGACATCCGTCCTACCCGGACACCTGATACCAGGCTAACGCCGCTTCCGGTCCACGAAGGTCTCGAAGAACCCCAGACCTTGGTCGGAGAACGCCGCACCCAACAATCTGCCGGAAGCCGTAAACGCTCCGCGGAGCTGGAGGAACTCCTTTGGGGCGAACGCGACGGGTGTGGCCTGGGCCGCGAGGACCTGCACCTCGACTCGCAGGGTATCGGCCCCTCGGGCGGCGATCAGGCTGAGTCCGCTGGGCACGCTGGTTCCCGGAGGGATCCGGTAATCGATCGTCGCGAACCGGAGCACCTGCTTGACGCCGAGGGAATCGACCACCGCGAGGAAGTAGGGCGATCGCGACCCGGCGACCGGAGTCCGGTCGTTGAGGATCCCGCCGTAGACGATCGAGGCATCGCGGCCCCGTCCTTGACCCCAGTTCCAGGTGGTCGCCCGCCAGACGCCCCAGTTGTGGTCGTGGTAGGCGGCCACCTCGGTTACCTGCCGACACTCGGCCTGCTCGCAGATGGTGCCCGTGGCGGTGGCCCGAAGCGCCGGGACGACGTAGCCGGACGGCCGGCCGTCGTTGTCGACCTCGACCGCCGGGAAATAGGCGTTAGGTGCCGGCCGAACCTCGAGATCGAAGCGCGCCTGGCCCGACGGGCCGGCCGCGGAGCCCACGATCCGGTACCGTCCCCCGCGCTGGGTCACGGTATGGCTGCCCAACGCGAGGTCCGCCCGGCTGGTGTCGAAGCGTACCGCCGCGCCTGGTACCCACGCCTCGAACCGCGCCGGAACCTTGCCGGCTCGATGCCGGGTGATCAGCAGCTGGCCTCCGCGGCGCCCAGCCGAATCGGGCGGGCCACCGACCAGGTAGGTGAGGTACCACCACTCCGTCGCCGATGGCGCCACGTTGAAATAGTGCCACTCGGCCCAAGTCGAATCCGGCTCCGGGGAGTGAAACCGATCGAGTTCGTGATACAAGGACTCGAGGCTCGGCCGAGCGAACCTTTCGTCTTCCGCGGCATCCCGCCATTGTCCCTCGACGATCTCGAGGCCCGCGCCAACCGCGACGGCCGCGCTGGGGAGTTCTCCCCCGGCCCGAAGGGGAACCGCCGTATCACCCCGGCGGAGATAGACCAGCTTCTGTTCGATGACCGGGGAGGTCGCGGCCACGACGTCCGACAACCGCCCGCCGCCGATCAACTGGCGCTCGAGAAAACGGGCCCGGTCGATCCCGAAGAACATTCCCGCCATCGAACCGGTGCGGAGCCCCTCGAGGTCGATGCCTTCGGGCAACACGGTCACCTCGCCGCCCCCTACCAGCGCGACGTCTCTCGACTGAGCGATCATCGCCTCCCCGATGGACAAGAGCACCATCATGACTCCGGCCCCGACCGCGAACCCGAGGAGCAGGACGGCGCCTCGCGCCTTCCGGACCCAGAGATGGCGGGTCGCCAAGGTCCACAGCATCGACCCGTCGACCCTAGCCATGGGTATCGCTGTCGATTCGGCCGTCGAGCATCCGGACCTGTCGCCCGGCCCGGGCGGCGAGGTGCTCATCGTGGGTCACCACGACGATGGTGGCGCCATCTCGGTGGAGCCGATCGAACAATTCGAGAATCTGGCCCCCGGTGGCCTGGTCCAGCTCGCCGGTCGGTTCGTCGGCGAGAATCAGGGCCGGCTCGTTGGCCAGCGCCCGGGCGATCGCGACCCGCTGCATTTCGCCGCCGGACAGCTCGGTGGCGCGGTGTTGAGCGCGGCTCGCCAAGCCGACATACCCGAGCAGTTCCCGCGCTCGGGCAAGCCGTTGGCCTCGCGGGCGGCCCGCCTCCGCCATCGGGAGCTCCACGTTTTCCACGGCGGTGAGCACGGGAAGCAGGTGGAATCGCTGAAACACGAACCCGATGGTCGTCAGCCGGAACCGGGTGAGTTCCCGATCGTTCAAGTCGGCCAGGTCCGTTCCCAGGAGGCGCACGGTCCCGCTCGAGGGATGGTCGAGCCCCCCCAGGAGCTGGAGCATGGTCGACTTCCCCGACCCGGACGGCCCCAGAATCGCGAGGTATTCGCCACGATCGATCCGCAGGTCGACACCGCGCAGCGCGGACACGACAGCGGCGTTGATCGAGTACTGCTTCGCCAGGTTCCGTGCTTCGATGACCACCGACGAGTGGGCCATGGCTACTCCGCCTCCGACCGGAGCGTCAATGCAATCGGCGCGCGCGCGGCGAGCCAGGCGGGGTACCCGGCGGCACCGAGTCCCGCCCCGATCATGACGGTGGTGGCCCGAAACATCGCCGCCGGCTCCGGCACGAAGAACGAGATGGCCGCCGGCAGCCCCGGAAAGGAGGTGAGAATGTCGTCGAGCCAGCCTGCCGTGACGAGACCCAGCCCGATCCCGAGCCCAGTCCCCACCGCGGTCACCGCGGCGGCCTCGATCAACACCAAGCCGACCAGGCGGGCCCGGGTCACCCCGATGGCGCGGAGGACCGCGACCTCGCCGAGGCGCTCGTTGACGGTGATGGCGAGGATGGTGGCGACCAGGAGCACCGCCACGACCAGGCTGATGGTGGCCAGGATGAGGGAAAGCTGCTGGAAATAGACCAACCGGTTGCGAAACTGCCGAACCAACGCGGCAACGCTATTCACCTGAACGCCGGGGTATCGCGCCGCGAGTCGGGTGGCAACCGAGTCGACGTCGTGCCCCTCGCGCACCTTGATCATGATCATCGAGCCCGGATCCGGGTCGACGAATCGGCCCATCGCTCGGACGACCCGATAAGGTCCCCCGACCGACAACTGGTCCCGTGAGTCGTAGAGCCAGCGAACCACCGCCCGGACCGTCATCAACCGCTCGATGCCGGCCTCCGCGGACTGCGGGTCGAGGCGCCCGAGTAGGCGCACCGTGTCGCCTAACCGCCAACCGAGCCGCGCGGCGGCGGGGGCACCGACCAGCATGCCGGCGCTGTCGCCGGGTGCGAGATCGCTGCCCTCGAGAACTTGGTAGAAGCCCTGCCCCTTCGGATCGACGCCGTAGCCCACCAGCGTTACCAGCGAGTCGGCCTTGCGGACGTGAACCGGGATCCCCACGGCGGCACCGGCGGCGGCGATTGCCGGGTCACTGCGAAGGGCAGCCACGATCGGCGTCACCCCGGCTACGGTGGCTTCGGTGTCAAATGGCAGGGTTCCCTTCGGCGACATCCGGATCTGAAACCCGCGGGACAGGAGCATGTTCTCGAACGAGCGCTCCATTCCACCCGATAACATGGTCATGTCGAGCAAGAGAGCGGAGGCGACCGCGATACCGAGCACGACCAGCCCGGTCCGAATCGGGTGGCGCACCGCGTTGCGGGCGGCCCACCTGCCGATCACGCTCGCCTCCACAGCGCCAGCGGAGTGGCGCCCAACAGCCGGGCAGCCGCCAGCGCGCCGGCCCCGATCCCGAGGACCAACGACAGGGCGGCAGCCAGCAGCACGATGTCGGGGGTGAGGTGGGCGAAGACGAGCGTGGTCTCGAACTTCCGCTGGTAGAACAGGTTGGTGAGGACCGTGGCCAGATAGGCCAGCGCGGCTCCGAGCGCCGCGCCGACCGACGCCAGCAGGGTGGCCTCCAGCAGGAACGCCAGGAACACCGTCCGCCGAGCCAGTCCGATCATTCGCATGACCGCCGCGTCGAGACGGCGCTCCTCCACCTTGAGGAGCATGATACACAGGAGAAACACCGCGCTGGCCACGATCGCGATGAACCCGATGGCCTGATGGAACCGGCTCACGACGAGAAAGGTCTGCGACGACTCCGAGGCGATTGTGGCCGAGGGATAGGCGCGGAAGCCGAACCCGATCTGGTTGATCCGGGCAGCCGCCGAGTCGGGCCCGATGCCCGGCCGGACCGCGACACCGATCCGGTCGACTCGATCGGGCGCGCCCAGCAGGTTGGCGAGATCGGCCAGATGAAATCGAACGGCAAGCTCGCCGCGCAACGCGGTGGCGGGATCGGCTCGGCCGCGGTAGATGGCCTCGACGACCCGTTGCTGGGCCGGGCCGGCGGCCTCCGCCGCGATGGCGATGGTGTCGCCGACCGAGATGCCCCAGCGGCCGGCCAGCCGAGCCTCGACCGCGATGCCAGGCGACCGCGGGTCACCGCCGGATTGAGCCACGAGCTGGATGAGTAGGGAGAAGGTTCGAATCACCGGCGAAAGGTACATCGGCTCCCGCCGGCCGGTTGCCGGCGAGGGATCTCCCCGCTTAGAGTTGTGCGGTGTTCGCCTGGTCGGGGACACAGCGATGAGCTCGGGCCTTTCGGAAGTCGGTGCAAAGCCGACGCGGCCCCGCCACTGTAAGAGGCAGCCGTACTCGCGATCAGCAGATGGCCACTGCGGACCCCTCGAGTCCGTGGGAAGGCCCGATCGCCGAGCGCCTCTAGCCAGGAGACCGGCCCAGCTCGCCCGCACGAAGTCCCTCGTGGGAGGGAGCGGGGCTGCCTACCATCTCCGGTGGGGCTTCGTTCGTTCGTGCGGACACCCTGGTCTGGGATTTCGTTCGATGAACCGCCACGCCTTCCTGCTCCTCGCCGCCTGTTCCGGTACCGCATTCTCACCGCTGTCCGCCCAGATTGCTCGCGACTCCGCTCGTTTGGCCGAGCTCGTGGTCACCGCCCATCGCGACTCGGTTCCGCCTCGGGTCCGTCCGTCCGCGGCCGATGTGCTCGGGCCGGCGGAACGGGCGGCTCGGGGCGCATTGCGCCTCGGCGACGCGTTGGCTCTCCTCCCCGGAACGACCATTGTCACCAGCGGTGCACCCGGCGGGGTCGCCTCGACCTTTCTCCGCGGCGTGAACTCGAATCAGACCTTGCTCCTCATCGACGGGATTCGGGTCAACGACGCCAACACCCTGGGCTCGGCACTCCTGGGCGGGTTCGATCTCGACCGCCACGATCGGGTCGAGGTAGTTCGGGGACCGCAGGGGCCGCTGCATGGCGGCGCGGCGATCGGCGGCCTGATCGCCATTCGGGCCGAGACGCCGGCCGCGGACCGTGCCTCGGCAACCGTGTCGGCCGGGCATTTCGCGTCGTACCAGGGCCTCTTCGACGGGGCGATCGTCAGACCCCGATGGTCGGCGTCGGTCGGGGGCAGCTTCGCGGACGCCGAAAACGAACGGCCGCTCAACGAAACCGACCGGCGGTCCCAGCGGGCCGCTGTCACGGTGCGCCCGACCGATCGGCTCGAGGTCGGCGTCACCGGCCGGGGACTGCAGTCGTCGTATCGAAGCCCCGGCGATCTCAGGACCAGCAACTCGACCCCCGATGGTCTCACCAAATTCGACCACCTCTTGGTCACCGGCTTCGCCAACGCGGCGCTGACCGACCGGTGGGTCAGCCGGTTGACGTTAGGCGGCCAGCGGTACTTCCTCGAGGGCCGAAGCCGTTTCAACGGCGGGAGCGAATTCGTTTCCCGCCTGGCGACGTCGCGCCGGGTGGTGGACTGGCACCATCGACTCGCCGTCGCCGATTGGCTCAGCACGGTCGCCGGAGTCACCGCCGACTGGTCGGAAGTGACCGACCAGGAGGAGACCCGAAACGAACGGCAGCGAGGCGGATATCTCGAGCTGTCGCTTCGGCCCCGGCCCGATCTGGCCATCACGGCGGGCGTCCGCCACGACGATCACAAGAGTTATGGCGGGAGCAGCACCGGCCGCATCGGAGTCGGCTACTTCATCCCGAAGATGCGCACCAAGATCCGGGGGACTTTCGGCACCGGGTTTCTGCCGCCGAGCCTCACCGCGCGGTACGGCGGTCCCTTCCAGCGCGGCAATCCCGGCCTCCTGGCCGAGCGAAGTCGGGGTTGGGATGCCGGGATCGACCAGTATCTCCTGGCGGATCGGGCGGTCGCGAGCCTGTCCCTGTTCGGGAATGCCCTTCGCGACCTGATCGGTTTCGAGTCGGCTCCGTTTCCGGAGCTCGGGCGGGCCGTCAACATCGCCCGAGCCCGCACCCGGGGGCTCGAGTTGGCCGGGCGCGCCGCGGTCGGTCGGATCGACGGACGAATGGCCTACACCTGGCTCACAGCCACCGACCTGGCCGCACTGACCCCGGAAACCGAGCGTCTGATTCGCCGACCGCGCCACGCCATCGCGCTCGACCTCGCCTGGTCGAGTTCGCGAGCCGGCTTCGGGGTCAGCGCTCGGGGCGCTTTCGACCGGGAGGACGCCGATTTCAACGCCTTCCCTTCGGCGAGAGTCGACCCCGGCGACTACCTCGACCTCGGGCTCCGCGGTCGGTGGCGAATGGCGGGGAACGTCGGGGCGGAGGTCAGAGCGGACAACCTGACCGACAACCGGTACGAGGACGTGTACGGCTTTCCCGCGCTCGGTCGCCGGCTCTCGGTGGCCCTCACGGTCGAGGCTCCGTGAGCCTGGCCCTGTTCTGGAGCAGCGGCAAGGACGCCGCATGGGCATTGCACCTGCTCCGGCAACAGGGAGTCGACGTCGCGGCCTTGATCACGACCTTTGCGGCCGCGACCGGCCGGGTCACCAGTCATGGGGTTCGCCGCTCCGTGGTACGACGACAAGCTGCCCAGGTCGACCTCCCCCTCATCGAGGTGGACCTGCCGTGGCCGTGCTCCAACGAGATGTACCAATTCGCCGTCGGGGCCACCCTCCTCGACCTCAAACGGCGCGAGGGAATCACCGGGGTGGCCAGCGGCGACTTGTTCCTCGCGGACGTCCGGGACTTCCGGCGGCGCCTGGCGGCTCGCCATGGCCTGAGCGCCGAGTTCCCGCTCTGGGGGATCCGGTCCGATCTGTTGGCCCGGCGGATGCTCAGGGCTGGCGTCGAGGCCTGGATTACCTCGGTGGACGCCGCCAGAACCGATCGGACCTTGGTCGGTGCCCGGTGGTCGGAGGAGCTGCTTCGTGCCCTGCCCTCGGAGGTCGACCCCTGCGGCGAGCGAGGCGAATTCCACACACTCATCACCGGCGGACCGATGTTCGCCGCGCCGATCCGGGTCGATCGAATCGCCGACCTGGAGGTGGACGGAATGCCCGCCGCCGACTTCGATGTCGCGATACCGGCGGCCCGATGAATTCCGCGATTCCTTCACCGTGCCGGCGGATCTGCCGATTGCGGCCGGACCTGATCTGCGACGGCTGCGGCCGCACCGTGGCGGAAATCGGGGCGTGGCTTTCTCTCTCCGCCGCGGATCGGGCCACGGTCATGGAGCGGACGGCCGATTGGACCGTTCGGGGCGACGACCGCGAGCGAATCTAGCCCCGGTTACCGAACAGCCTCGGGATGAACTTCGGGGTGGTGGCCTGATAACGCCGGTAGCTCTCCCCGTGGGCCTCGACGAGGTGCTCCTCTTCGCCCTGAACCCGGCGGGGCAGCCACCAGACCAGGATCGCGGTCGCAAGCAACAACGGCAGACTTCCCATCGACACGCCAAAGCCGATGCACGCCAGGAACCCGCCGCTGTAGAGCGGGTGCCGGACCAAACGGTACGGGCCATGGGTGACCAGCGACGCTCCGGCTCGGGTCGAGGTGGATTCGCTGATGTTCACGCCGATGCTGGCGAGGGTCCACCAGAGCCAGGCCCACGCAGCCATCGCGAGGGCGAGGCCGGCCAGCCGCACCCCGTCGGGAAGAGTCACCGTGATCCAAGGCACCGTCGCCGGGGCGACAATCGGAAGGAGCAGCGCGGCCCAGACGATCAGGCCAAACCCCACCCTGACCCAGACTGCCGGCAACCCGTCCGGTCGCGCCGGCAAGGCCCCGCCGAGGCGATGGGCGCGAGCCCGATAGAAACCGGAGGTGGTGATCATCGCGGCAAGCATGATGCCGTTGACCCACCTGAAGAATTCGTCCATCGGCTCCGCCGCTTCAGTCAGAAATAGGTTGCGATTCCCAGCTGCCAGCCGGCCGCGCGGACCCGAGGATTCCCTTGGAGGTCACGGGTCCAGGTGTTGCGGTAGTTGGCCCGGAACACGGTACCGGGCACCGGGCGGAAGCTCACCCCAACGGTCACGGCGTCGATTTCGTCTCCCCGGGGCAGGTCGGTGGAAGAGAACCGGCCGACGTTGAAATCGACCCGTTCGATCCGACCGACCAGACTCACCTCGGGTCGGTCGAGACCGCGAATCCGAGGTCGCCACACCGGAGCCACCACGTCGAGGTAGCCGCCCCACTGGCGATCGCCCGACGATTCTCGAAGCGCCTCCGGCAGATCGAGCGACACGGTGGCAACCTCACCTCGAACCTCGATCCCGCCCACCGCGGTGGTGAGGTCCACCGCCATCATCGTGAGTGAACGCTTGCTATCCACCACCACGCCGTCGACCCGGTATCGGTTGAATGCCCCGGTATAGATCGACCACCCGATCTCGCCCCAGTTTCGCGACTGCGCCGCGAGACGAACCGACACCGCCGGCGAACCGTTGTTGTCCTCGGCGAAACGATCCTCGGTCTTGCCGTCGGCGAGCCGGGTCCGGCCGCTGCCGTTGTTCACCACTCCGTCGGTCAGGCCATTGGTGAGGTAGGCGTCATAGGAGAATACCGTCGCCCGGCGGCCGAACCGTCCATGGATCCCGAGGCCGACTTCCGAGAGGGTCGCGGGAAGGACTTCGGTCGAGACCAGCGGTCGCTCGATCACGTCGTAGCGCGGGCCATCGTGGTTGACGTTGAACGCGCCGATCGGCGGCAGCAGAATGCCGCCCCGCACCACCAGGTGGGGGCTGATGGTGTAATCGAGGAGCGCGGTCTCGAGCGCGATCTCCTCGGTGCCGTGCTCGAACTCGAGTTCCGAGGTGAACCGGAGCCTCCGGCCGACCGCCGAATAGAAGAAGATGTTGAAGCGCCGCAACTCCATCGAGAGTCCGTCGCTCAAGCCGTCGGTCACGAACCAATTGGTGTTGCCTTCGAGGTAGCCACCGACCGCGGTGCGGGAGTTGCCCACCAGATACGGGCGCTGGTAGATGCCGCCCTGCACCAGGGTGGTGTCCTGGGCCAGCGCCGGTGTCGCCACCGCGACGAGGAGCACCACCACGCCGGTCTTCACCAATCGTCCCCCGCCGCCGGCAGCTCGATCACCACGTGCTCGGCTTCGACACTGGTCGCCAGCCGTTGCAGCGGCCGCTGGGTCGGCCCCTTGAGCACCGCGCCGGTGTTGCTGTACTCGCTGCCATGGCACGGGCAAACCAGGTGATCGCCACCCGGCTCCACCTGACATCCGCGATGCATGCAGCGGGTGGACACCGTGGAGTAGTTGCCATCGTCGTCGCGGTAGACGAAGAGCGGGAACCGCAACCGGGGCGCGTCGACCAGCACGAAACGGCCCTTGGCGAATTCCGCCACCGGGATCGCGAGCCGGTTGTCGAGGACTTCGGGGTTGACGTAGTAGAAACCGCCGCAACCGGAGAGCGACGCGCCGAGTACGCCGAGGGACAACCGCTCGACCCGCTCGAGAAAATCCCGCCGTCTCACAGCGACCTCAAATACGCCAGGATCAGCTCTTGGCGGTCGGGCGCGAGACCTCGGAAGGCGGCCCGACTCGTCGCCGCCTCGCCGCCGTGGTGTTCGATCGCCTCGCGGATCGATCGCGCCCGCCCGTCGTGGAGCAGGAAGATCCGCCCGCCCTGGGCCGCCTCGGCGAGGCCAAGCCCCCACAGCGGCGCCGTCCTCCATTCCGAAGTGGTGGCCCGGCCCTCGGTGTAGCGGTCGTCGAGCTCAGGCCCCATGTCATGCAAGAGGAGATCGGTGTAGGGATGGAAAGTCTTCCGGTCGAGGTCCTTGATCGGCGACGGCCCGGTCGTCAGCGCCGGCAGATGACACTTCGCGCAGCCGATCTGGGCGAAAAGCGCTCCGCCGAGCTTGACGGCGGGATCGTCCCCGTTGCGCCGCGGTGGCACCTTCAAGGTCTTGAGGTAGAACACCACGTTGGCCACCACGCTCGAGGGAACCTCGGGGTCGGGCGCGTCATCGCCCGCGAACGGTCCGACCGCCGGGTTGACGGGGTCCTCGGGCAACAGGTCCGTGGTGAGCCCCATGTCTTGCTGATACGCCGTCACCGTCTGATGGAGCAGGTTGATCGCGGAACCCTTCTTGCCGAATCGCCCGATGTATTTGCCGTCGACCGGCACCGGCCGGCTGGCCTCCACATCGAAGAGCAGATCGAGTCGCTCGACTTCCGCGAGGAAATCGCTCGGTTCGAGGAGCTGGAGCCGCCCGGAAATCCCGTCCCCGTCGGCGTCGAAGGGGTCCGCCAAGGCGATCAGGGTCGAGTCCGACACCGCCTCGAGGAAGCCAAGCCCCGACACGGCCGGCGCCGTGAAGACCGCGACACCGGTTGCGGAGGCGGGGACGACCTCGGCGAGATAGTTCAGGACGGCGCGATTCTGCACCTGCGGGCCGCCGTGAGTGCGCATCGGGTCGAAGCCGCCCGCGAGGGCCCGGCCGAATCGGGTCAGGTTGAAAACCGGGTGGCCTTTGCCATCGCCGACATGACAGCTGGCGCAGGCGGGCGCGACGAAGATCGGTCCCAGTCCCTCCGCCGCCCCGAAGGTTCGGCTGAACTCGCGATCGCCGGCCAGGTGGCGGGCGACTTGGACACCGGTCAAGCCCGGAAGGGTGCCGTCGAGGACGGCGTCGTCGCTGGGTGCCTCCGGCACGAGCGGGCTGCAGCCCGTCACCAGGACCGCCGCCCAGCGAACGATCCCGGCCCCGAAGCGGCCTCTCATCGCGGCCCCCGGGAGCAGAGCAGCAAGGCGGCCAGGTCGTGGCCGACGATCCGTTCTCCCGAAGGGGCCCGCACCGTCATCGGGCCTCGGAACGGCTGCCGATCCACCACCGTGACCGCGGTTCCCGGCACCAATCCCGCGTCGGCGATGTACCGGAGCCGGGCGGCGTCGGCCGAATCGACTCGCCGAACGACGACGGCGTCACCGACCGCCACCTCGCTGAGCGGCACATGAGCGAGCTCGAGCATCTCGCCGTTCGCGCCGGGAATGGGGTCGCCGTGGGGATCGACCAGCGGATTGCCTAACGCCGCGGCCATCCGTTCGACCAGCACATCGGACACGGCGTGCTCCAGCCGCTCCGCCTCGTCGTGCACCGTGTCCCACGAGTAGTCGAGCCGGGCCACCAGATAGGATTCGATGACTCGGTGCCGGCGGAGCATTCGAAGCGCGATCCGGCGGCCTTCGGCGGTCAGCTTCACCCCCCGATACGGCTCGTGGGCCAGGAGACCCTGCTCCGACAGCCGTTTGATCATCCCGCTGACCGAGGCCGGAGCGAGGTCGAGCGCCTGAGCCAGGTCGGTCGTGCCGGCGGCCTCGCCGCCCTGGGTGAGGTGGAAGATCGCCTTGAGATAGTCCTCGCTGGAGCGAGTCAGGGGTTCCCGGATCGTGTCGGCGGTCATGGCCATTCTCCTCAGGCGGACAGCAGTCGCCAGGTTTGCGCCACCACGAAACAGACGGCGACGCCGAGCGCGAGGGGTAGCAGGGTGGCGACGGCGGTCCATCGCCAACTCTTGGTTTCCCTGAAGATCGTGTAGATCGTCGTCGAGCACGGGTTGTGGAGCAGCGAGAACAGCATCAGGCAAAGACCGGTCAGCGCGGTCCACCCCGCGCCGCGGAGCAGGCGCTCCACGTCAGCCGCGTTGTCGAACTCGAACATGACCCCCGCGCCCGCGCCGACGCCGGCGATCTTCGCCGCGTGAACCGTGAGCATCAGGATGCTCGGCACCACGATCTCGTTGGCGGGGACGGCCACGATGTAGGCGAGCAAGATGACGCCGTTCAAACCGATCAACAGGCCAAGCGGGTCGAGCCACTGGACCACTTGCTGGGCGATCGAGACCCCGCCGATCGACACATTGGCCACTAACCAGATCAGGGCGCCCGCCGGCGCGGCGAACACGATCGCGCGCCAGAGCACGATCAGGGTCCGGTCGATCAGGCTGGTGTAGAGGGTCTGGAGAATCCTCGGGGGTCGATAGGGCGGCAACTCGAGGCTGAAGGTCGTCGCTTCGCCTTTCAGCGCGGTCCGGGTCAGCAGCCAGGACGAGAGGAACATGATGAGGATCCCGAACATGGCGATCCCGACGACGGCCGCGGCCGACACCAAGCCCGCCAAGTGCGCCGGAGCCAACGTTCCGAGGAAGATCGAGGCAATCAGGATCTGGGTTGGCCAGCGCCCGTTGCAGAGCGAGAAGTTATTGGTGATGATGGCGACCAGTCGTTCCCGCGGACTGTCGATGATCCGGGTCGCGACCACCCCGGCCGCGTTGCAGCCGAATCCCATGCACATGGTAAGCGCCTGCTTCCCATGGGCCCCGGCCCGTTGAAACAAGCGATCGAGATTGAACGCCACCCGGGGCAGGTAGCCGAAATCCTCGAGCAGCGTGAACAGCGGGAAGAAGATCGCCATCGGCGGCAACATGACGCTGACGACCCACGCGGTGGCGAGATAGACGCCGTCGAACAAGAACCCGGAGAGCCACCAGGGCATCCCGATGCCCGAGCCGAGTTGCCGGAGGAGCGGGTGGATCGAGTCGATCAGCAGGGAGGACAGCAGTGCCGAGGGCACGTTCGCCCCCGCGATCGTGACCCAGAACACCACCATCAGCATCACCAGCATCAGTGGAAATCCGAACCATCGGCTGGTCAGCAGGCGGTCGAGGGCCCGATCGACGTCGAACTTGGCCCGCTGGAGCCCCGCCAGCACCGCGCCATCGGCGATCAGCTTGGCGGCCGCGTAGATGCTCGCCGTCAGGGTGTCCTGGAAATCGGCGCTCATCCGCCATCGCTCCTGGGTCACCGCGTCGAGCAACTCGCGCTGGGCTTCCGACAACTCGACCGGCTGGCGTGGAGGCTCTTTCGGGGCCCGCCATTCACCGGTCGCCAGGCTGCCGATTTCGCCGCTTTGGACGGCTTGAACCACCCGCTCGTCGCCGTTCAAGAGCCGAAGGGCCACCCAACGAGTGTTGGGGAGCCCCGGAAAGGCGGCGGCGATGAGCGGCTCGATCGCCCCGATGGCCGTTTCGACGGCGGCGGGATGGCGCTCGATCCGATAGGGCGTGCCCCGGCGGGCGCCGGCAGCGACCTCGCGGATGGCCTGCCGCAGCTCGGCGAGGCCTTCGCCCCGGCGGATCGCGGCCGGCACCACGGGAACGCCTAACGATCGCTCGAGCTTGGCGGCGTCGACCCCGATGCCGTGCCGGCGGGCCTCGTCCATCAGGTTGAGGCAAATCACCACCCGGTCGGTGATCTCGAGAACCTGCAACGCCAGATTGAGGTTGCGTTCGAGCCGGGTGGCGTCGAGGACCACCACCGTTACGTCAGGCCGGCCGAAGAGAATGAAATCGCGGGCGACCTCTTCGTCGGCGCTGCCGGCCTGGAGCGAATAGGTGCCCGGGAGGTCCACCAGCCGAAACCGCTTGCCGGCGTCGAGATAGCCGCCCTCCGCCCTGGCCACCGTCTTGCCCGGCCAGTTGCCGGTGTGCTGCCGTAACCCGGTGAGAGCGTTGAACACCGTGCTCTTGCCGGTGTTGGGATTGCCCGCCAGGGCCACGACGTGGTCGAATTTGGTGGAGGGTCCGGCCAACTGCACCAGATCCCGCCCTCCCGCCCTCGGAAGCACCGCGCCCGTCATTGGCCGGTCTCCCGATCCGAGGGGACTCGCCGGATGTAGATACCACGGGCCTGCGGCCGGCGCAGCGCGATCAGCGCCCCGCGCACCCGATAGGCCATGGGATCTCCCGAGGGGCTGCGAAACTCGGCCCGAATCGGCGTCCCCGGAAGCACCCCGAGGTCGAGCAACCGGCGCCGCTGGGGGCCCTGCACCGTCGGAGCGATCTGGACGACCTCGGCCGTCTCACCGGCCTCGAGGGTGTCGAGCCGGTCGAGCGTGGCGGTGTGGCCGTCCTCTTCGGTCACCCGGTCCACCGTGACCGCCGAGGCCGAAAGCCGATCGAGCCGCTGCGGCTGACCGCCGATCAGCACTTCGAGCCCATCGCCCGACGCCGCGACGACCTTGACCGGCACCGAGCGAAAGACGCCGAGATCGAGCAGCCGATGGTAGACAGTGGCGGGCTCGTCCTCGAGGTGAACCACCAGGGCCGTCTCTCCAGGTGCAAGAGTAGTCAATGGAACCCCGGTGGGAGGCGGCAACTCCCCCCGGGCGGTAGGGATCGGATCTCCGTGCGGGTCGACGGCGGGGTGACCCATCCGGGCCGAGAGCCGCTCGGTGTCGGCCTCGGTGAGTCGATGCTCGGCCGCCTCCGCCAGATCGTGCCACTCGATCGGAGAGGCGCCGGTTCGGTCGGCGAAGTACCGCTCCAGCAACCGATGGCTCCGGAGAACCCGGAGGGCATAAGTGCGACCCTCGGTCGTCAGCGCCACGCCCTGGTCGTCGAGCACCGCGAGACCCCGCTGCCCCAGCTGCTCGAGATACCGATGCGCCTCGCCTCGCCCCACTTGGAGCACTCCGGCAAGACTCTCGGTGGTCGCTCGGCGATCAGCCAACTCGCAGTTCACCAGGTGCTTGAGGGTGTCCTCGATTCGGACCCGCTCCATCAGTCCGCGGCGGCGCTTGAGGACCGCCAACAGGCCCCAACGGGGCCAGACGACGGCCAGCCCAACTACGGCGATGGCCGCCAACACCAGGATTGCTGCCGCCGGTTCGATCAACTGGATGGCCTCGAAAGATGTTCGTGCCAACTACATCAACACTTAGGATAAACTAAATTACCTGGTAAATCAAGTCGCCAGCGGTGATCCCCCCAAAGCGACTATGGGCGGCTACGGATCTCGATTCCCAGCAGTTGGAGAAACGGCGTCAGGATCCGTTCAGTCATGCCCCAGACCACCCCCTCGGCGAGATGGTAGCCCGGGAACATCACGGTCTGCTCGCCCAGGACGAACGGATAGGGCCGGTAGACGGCGGCTTCCGCCAGGGCTCCCAGGGGAACCCACACCGCGGCGTCGACTTCGTGGTTGAGTGACAGGTTCCCGCGCTTGGGGAGGTGAAAGACGAACGGGCGCACCACCAGCGGCGGCAAGGTCGGCGAGCGCGGCGCCGAGTCATCGAGTTGCCCAAGGACCCGGGCTCCTCCCAAATCCAGCCCCACCTCCTCGAGGGTTTCCCGGCGGGCGGTGGCGAGGAGGCTGGAATCCTCAGGCCCGCGGCGTCCGCCCGGGAACGCCATCTGGCCCGACCATCGGTCACCCGGGCGTTCGGCGCGGCGAATCAGCAGAATCGACTCAGGGTCCGGCGCCAGCACGACCGCAACTGCCGCCTGGCTGCGAGAGGGGTCCTCGACTGTCCGCGGGCTTCGGCCCGAGAGCGCGATTTCGGCTCGACGGATCCGATCTAGTGTTGGTGGCACGCCCCGCCGCCGCAGCAGCCGGCCGAGGGCATTCCCCCTTCGCACATCGGCGCTGAAGCCCCGGCCGCGACCGGACGGGCGGGAACTGACAACTGCTTGGTCACGCTAGCGGCCCGACACTTGGGACAGGCGACCTTGGTCGAGGAGAAGACCAGCTCCTCGAAAGCCGTCCCGCACCGATCGCAGCGATACTCGAAAATGGGCATGGTTGGATGTTGCCACGGGCACCGCCGCCGGTCAAGTCAAATGGCGTCCAAGGTGTGCCACGGAGATATCGAAAAGCTGCTCGAGGGCCGCTGTCATTCCGCGGAACGGGTGCACCGCGCCGAAGGTATGCCCTGCCCCGGCAATCTCGTCGAACCGGGCATCCTGGGCCCAACCGGCGAGTCGCCGTCCTTCGTCGATCGGGACGGTTTCGTCGGCAGTTCCATGGACGATCAGCCATGGCGCTCGGATCCGGCGAGCGGCTGACTCGACCGAGAGGGTTCCGGTTGCGTTGTGCTCCAAGTCGTCGAGCAGCGCGGTGGTTAACGGAAGAACCTGACCGGTCCGGGAGTTGACCACGTCGTGTCGGCCGCAGGCGCGCCAGGCGCGCCGCTGATCCGGCGTCCATCGCTCGACCGTGGCGATGGCTGCCCAGGTGACGAGGGCAGCGATCAAGGGCTCTCTGGCGGTCATCAACGCGGCGATCCCGCCGCCGCGGGAATGCCCGACCAGACCCAGTGAGCTGGGCCGGTCGACGCCGAGGTCGCCGCGGTGGAGCGCCGAGATGACGGCCTCGAGGTCGGCGAGTTCCGCGGTGAAGGTGTTGTTTCCGAATCGGTCGGGAAACCGGACCTCGCCGGCGGCGTCGTATCCCGATCCACTGAGGTTGAATGAAATCGCGGTGAACCCGGCCCGGGCGAGCCGTTCGGCAAAGGGGGGAAACATCCCCCAATCCTTGAAGCCCTTGAACCCATGCACCACGAGCACCGTCGGTGCGGCGCGTCGCTGAGCGGTTCGGACATCGATGAGGATTTCGCCGAGCCGACCCGCGATCGCCGTCTGGTGAAGTCGGGGAGTCGCCATGAGGTAAACTGACCAGGAGAGCGGCCGGCCGCCATGGCGCGGCGACTCGAGGTCATTATGATTGACTGGCACGCCCGCCGAGGGGAGCCTACCGCTGCGTACTTCGCATCCCACCCTGCTTGCCGCCAACCGAGCGGCGCTGGCGCATCGAGACGCGATGTTGACGCAATGGCTCTCGTGGCTCGGCGAGCGGATCACCGGGACCTCTTCGACACCCCGGACGCTCGTCACCGACGAACTCGGGCTGATCCTCGACACCTTCGCCACGTTGGTGGGGCCGTTGCGCCGCGAAACGATGACGATCTGGGCCCGCGTCACCGAGTTCTACGGCCGGCATGCCGCGGCCCGGGGACTCGCCGCCGGCGAAGTCGTCGAGGAAATGCAGTATCTCCGAGAGCTGCTGATCCGTTTTCTCTCCCCGGACATCGCCCAGTTGCGGCCCCGGCAGAGCATGGCACTGCTGCTGCGCCTCAACCGGCTGGTCGATCGCGGGGTGGCAAAGGCGGTGGTTGGGTACACCGATGTGCTCGCCGCCATGTTGGTTCCTGCTCGCGAGGATTCGGCCGGCCGGATCGGGGATGATCCCGAGGCGATCCGGGCTCGGCTCGAGGCGCTCCGCGCCGAGCTGACCATCATCGCCAAACCGGAGCTCGACCCCGCTCGCTGAACCCGGTTGCGTCAGAATCGCCCCATGTCGCGTTTCTTCGGTTGCCACCCCTGAAGGTCGGTTCGATACCGTGTCCCGGTCTTCGACCGGCAGGTATCGGTGTCGTTCAAGCAGTCGTTGTCGCGGGTCAGGGCGCTCACCGACCTCCCCGCGTTGGCCTTGGAACTCGGGTTCGAGGCCACTTGGCATCGCTTCGAGGCCCACCAGCTCGGCGAGTTGGCGCTGGTCGGGCGCCGGAGCGGGTTCCTGGCGTTCGGGGTGGCAGCGAACGATCCACCTCGGGCCGCGAGGCGAGTTGCCCGATGGGTTACCGGAAGAGGCGTCTCGGCCGTGGTGTTGGCCCTGGCGCCCGAGCGGCGGTTCCTGGCCTTCTCGGTGTCCGGGATCGAGCTGCCGGTCGCCTCGATCGCGCTCGATCGGATCCGGGCGCTCGACGAGCGGATTCTCGAGCGGGCCAAGTCGGTTCGGCACGACTCGCCGTTGGCGGCCGCCGCGGCGTGGGCCGAGGCGCTCGCCGGCCAATCGTTAGGCGACCGTTTTTTCGACGAGTTCCGCGGCCTCCTCGACCGCGCCGTCGAGGCGCTGCCCCGGGCCATTCCGGCTAGAGATCGGCATGGGTTGGGGCTCCTGGCGCTGACTCGGATCCTCTTTCTCTACTTCGTTCAGGAACGGGGTTGGCTCGATGGCCGACCCCGTTTCCTCCGGGAGGAGCTCGACCGGTGCCTCGGCGGTCGGGGCGGCGTCGAGGATCGGCTCCTGGCTCCCCTCTTCTTCGGAACCTTGAATCGGCCGGCCGCGGCGCGCGGGAGAGCGGCGCTCCGGTTCGGTCGGATTCCGTTTCTGAACGGCGGGCTGTTCGATCGCCATCCCCTGGAACGGCGATGGGCGCCACGCCTCCCCGATGACTTCTGGCGAGACGCCTTCGACCAACTGTTCGAGCGTTATCACTTCACCATCCAAGAAGACGATCCCTGCCGTTCCTCGATCGGGCCGGACATGCTGGGCCGGGTATTCGAGCGGGTGATGGACCCCGATGCCCGGCACCGGTCGGGGGCATTCTACACCCCGAGCGAGCTGGTGGACCGGGTGGTCGACCAGGCGTTGCGCCAATGGCTCGCGGAGCGGCTCGGGAATCCGCGGGTCTGGCTGTATCCGATGGCGAGCTGTAGCGACCAGATCGTCTCGCCCACCTCCGGTGAGGCCGGCGACTTCGGTCTGGTCCTGGTGACCGTGGCACCGCTTCCGCGACGTACCACGTCGATCACCTCGACAGTATCGACTGGGGGTTTGGTCGAGGCCTGCCCCTCCGAGCCCTCTGCATCAGCCTTTTCGGATGCTTCGGACCGGGTCACCGTGGCCAGTCCGATCGACACCTCGAACCCGAATCCCCGAAGATCGGATTGACGAACGGCCTTGCCCGGTGTTCCCGTCGTGAGCTCGGTTGACTTCGGCGCGAAGCCGCCGAGGAGGTAGAACAACGAGACCGACTCGATGTTCTTGATCGCCTGGGAGATGAAGTCGAACTGCCCGACTACGGTGCTCGGGATGGCAGCGAAGAACGCCGCGACGACGACGATTTCACGCATTGGCTCCTCCTCGGTCCGTTCCAGCTACCTCGTTGCCGGATCCCGGCGGAATCGCGGCCGCGGCAGGTGACTTCGGCCCGCCCGCTCGAGAAGCCGAGTTACTGTACTACCGTCGCACTCGCTGCCTGTCAACAGCGGATAGGGCGGTCCGGCTTCGAGCGGCTGGATGCGTGGGGAGCGGACGATCGGGACAGCTCGCGATGGCGGCTGCCACCGACTCAGGCTGGCTCGTCCGCCAGGCTAGAACGCCAGCATCTGGGTGAACTTCACCACCACGCTCCGCCCCGGCCGCACGTCGATGTTGTCCGGCCCGGTGAAGCGCTGTTCGTTGAACACCAGGTAGAGATCGCTCAGCGGATGGTGAATCAGGTTGAACCGGATGTTGGCGTTGAACAGGTCTCGCTCGGCGTCGTACTGGGCCAAGGCGTCGAGGAACATGTGGGTGTTGAAGCTGTAGTTGGCCCGCCCGGTGACCACCATCGCGGTGAAGTGGGCGTTGGCGGGAAGGTCGAGATCCGCCGCGGTGCGCTGGACCGAGGTTGCCAACCGGAACTTGTAGCTGGGCCGCAGCGTCACGGTGGCGTTGATGGTCCGCTGCCGTCCGCTCCACAACCCCCCGACGATGCCCCGCCCCGAGAGCGACACCGCTCGGCTCGGATCGGTGCTCATGAACAGCGCCCAGGTGGTCCAGTCGTAGCGGCCGGCCGGAATCGGGGCGACGCTCGGGCTGATCGCGAAGGGCCTGGTGATGTCCTGCAATTCCGGGTTCCAGGACAGCTCGGCGAAGGCCCCGTTCTGGAAGAAGAAGGTGTAGCCGGTGTGGAGCCGCTTGGCGATCAGCGCGCCTCCGGCGTTAGGCTGGTAGAGGTCCCAGACGATGTGGGGGTGCATCTCCCGGACCCCGCGCCGTTGGAACGAGGCGGGCCGCGGCCGGATCCCGATGTCGACGAAGTATTTCCGCGCGTCGGTGCGCCTCAAGAAGCCGAGGTCGTCCTGAAACCCGCGCCCGATCTGGAGCACCCCGCCCTTGACGTGGAGGAACCGCCCCTCGTAGTTGAGCGAGGTGCGAATCGCGTATTGATCGCCCGACTTGCCCGGCGTCTCGCTCCCCATCAGGTAGCTGTTCCAATCCACCTTCCCGGCAAACCGGATGTTGGCGTCGACCCCGAAGACCCGGTTGTGGTCGCCCGAGGTGTCGGTGGCCTGACGGTTCATCGCGATGAGGCCGATGTCGGAGCCGGTCCCGACGCTCTTCCGGAGCCGGAACACCCCGTAGTTGGTGGCCCGGGTGGTCGCGGTCGAGGAGGTTTGCATCGAAAGCGCGCCCAGGGTGAGACCGTTGGCCTTGCCCGTGAGGCGCACTCCGGCCGGGATCGGGATGGTCTGTCCGGTCGGGGTCAAGCCGATTCGGCGGCTGAAGAAAAGCAGGAGGTCTTCGTCCGGGGTCGGCACCAGGATCACCCGATTGTTCCGAGCGGCGTCGCCGACGTAGAAGATCCCGGAGTTCTCGAGGAAGAACTCCCGCTTCTCGGGGAAGAACTGGCTGAACTGGGTCAGGTTGACCTGCTGCTCGTCGGCCTCGACCTGGGCAAAGTCGGGGTTGACGGTGGCGTCGAGGGTGAGGCCGCCGCCGATACCCACCTTGAGATCGAGGCCCAGGTCGCCCTCGCGATCGAAGCCGGTTCCTCCGGTGGGCCGAGTGGTCCGGCCGGCGGCGTACGGCTTGAACCGGATGTTCCGGCCCGAGCTGCCTAACGCCAGCCCGGTCAACTCGCCCGCCAGCGACACCCGGGCCAGGTTGTAGGCCCGGGGGATCGGCGCCCAGAAGGTCACCTCGTTCTTCCGCCGGATCCGCCGGCTGAAGTTGATCCCCCACCGGTCGCGGGCGGGATCGAACCGGAGCGACCGGAACGGGATCGCGAACTCGGCGATCCAGCCGTCGTCGACCACCCGGGTCTTGACGTTCCAGACCGCGTCCCAGCTGGTGTTGATCTCCCGTCCCTCGTTGGCCACCTGGCGATCGGCCTTGGCGCCCTCGGGGTTGGTGAGGAAGACATATCCGTTGGTGCGATCGTCGAAGGTGTCGAGGAGGATCTCGAAATCGTCTTGGTCTTCCTCCTTGAAATCCTTCTTGATGTCGTTGACGATCAGCCGGCCTGGCTCGCGATCCTTGAGGTAGGCGCCGATGTAGAGGGTTCCGCCGTCGTAGGCAACCCGCACCTCGGTGCTCTCCGTCGCCGGCTCGCCTTCGCGCGGTTCGCTTTGGACGAAGCCGCCGACCGGTTTGGCCGCGGCCCAGGCGGGCTCGTCGAGCCGGCCGTCGAGCTGAATCGGGGCCGAGGCGCGGACCGCCGCGATGGTGGGGCGGTCGGCGGCGCGTCGCGCGGTATCGGGCGAGAGGCCTGAGGCGAGGGCGAGCAGGATCTGAATGGGCATTGGGATGACGCTATTCCCTGATCATGACGAGAAGCAGCTTGAACCGGGTGATCGCCTTGACCGCATGGGGTTGACCGGCCGGCAGCCGCACCACCTGGCCCGCGGAGACCCGGTGCACGACGCCGGCGATGGTAACCTCCGATTCGCCCTCGATCACCAGGAAGAGGGCGTCGAACGCGGCGGTATGTTCGCTCAAGCCCTCGCCCTGATCGAAGGCGAAGGCGGTAACGGTACCGGCGGGCCGCTTGAGTATGGTCCGACTCACCACGGCACCGGGCTGGTATACCACGAGTTCGCCGAGGCTGACGACGCCCTCGAGGGTCCTGTCGGACCCGGATTTGCCAGTCACGATGCGGTCCTCTCTCGTGGCCAAGTCTAAATCGAGCGGGGGAGCGGATCAATTTTGGACGCCGCATGCCGCCGTCGAATGGCCGAACCAGCGAAGGGAGCGCGTGGGCCGGGCGCCACCTGCGCCCCCACGAGGGGAGGTCCAGTCGGGTTCGATGGAGTGCGGAGAACGACAAGATCGGGTTCGAGCACGTCACGCCGCTCACCGCTGAAGCAGTCACCGCGCTCAAGGCGGCTTGCAAAGCATCGGCCTCGATCGGCGATGCTTGGGTGTTCGAGTCACCAGTAGAGGCGGGGCAGCCAGCCTCGAGATTTCTGCTACCGGAATGATGGAGGAGGCTCGAGCGAGCGTCGGGAATCGCGCACGTCCCCGGCCAAGGCTGGCATGCGCTTCGACGACAGTTTGCGACGGAGCCGAAGCACATCGAACCAGGAAGGACCACTGGGGCGGCAGGCTTCGAACCTGCAACCTCCCGGTTAACAGCCGGGCGCTCTGCCAGTTGAGCTACACCCCAAAGAACCTGCCAGATTAAGCCAACTTCCCGCCTGGGTCAACGCCCATCGCCCTCCCTGCCGGTCACCAGCGCGCCCCGGTATCGTTAGGATCGTCCGTCCCCCGGAGCACTCCTGCCCACCTGGCTCCTCGTCCCCGCCGCGATCGGGCTCATCCTCGGCCTCTTGAGCTTCAACGCCGCTCGCACCCGGGTCCGCAAATCACCAGCCTCGCGCACCCGGCTGCTCGGGTTGGGCATCACCACAGCGGCAATCGGCGTCGTCATCGCGCTCGGGTTCCCGCAACGATTCGGTATCAATCCGGAATCACCTGCAGCGATCCTGCCCTACCTGCTCTTCTGGACGGTGGGCGGCGCCCTGGCTTGCGTCGGCCTCGGAACCGCGGCCGGGGCCGGGACCAGGTCGGCGAGCCGCAATTAGCAACCGGGCGACGGACTAACCCAAGTCGCCCCCGGGTTCCGCACCGACATCCCCCCACACCGCCCGGAAATACTCCGCCACATCCAGAACAAACGGCTCGACCGCTCCATTGGGCCGCCACACCGCCCGCTCGAGGCAGATCTCCGGACGCACATCAGCGGGCTGCCACCGTTCCACCAGTCGCGCCATGGGGTCGATGATCCAGTACTCCGCCACCCCGGTCCGCTGGAACGCCGGCCGCTTGACGGTCCGGTCGCCCCGACTGGTCGACGGCGAAAGCACCTCGGCGACGAAAGCGGGCACGCCGTAGTGCCTCCATTCCATGAGTTGGTGCCGGCCGAGGCCGGCCACCACGAACAGATCGGGCTGCACGAGGTAACGCCTCCCAAAGTCGAGGTCCGCCGGCGACAGCAGCACCTCGCCGAGGCCAGAGCGGGCGACATAGGGCATGATCCGGTCGTACAGCCGGAGGACCGCGAACTGGTGCACCGGACGCGGCGCTGGGCTCACCAGCAGCTCGCCGTCGACCAGCTCGTACCGATTGCCGTCGTCCGGGAGCGCCAGCACCTCTTCCCGGGTCCATCGGTGGGCGACGTTGGGCATACCCATACGGTATCCTCCTCGGCGAGACGGGGGCAAGGCATGACCCACGGTATGACGCGCTGCGATTACCCGATAACCGAAATCACTCGAGGCAGGCACAGAACGCCGCACCTCGGTGCGCCGGCGGGCTCGGTGCCGCCCCGCAGGCCAGGTCAGCGGCAGGCCCGCCGAGGCGGTCCGCTACCGTGCCTGGAGATAGTGAATCGCCACGGTCGCCAGCTCCGAGTCCGGAAACCGGGCCAGGCGTCGCACGTCCGGCTCGAGGCCCGCCGCCCGGGCCGCCTGCTGGAACACCTCCACCTCCACGATGTACTGATCCGAGTACCCATGGGTCGCGTCGTACGCGGTGACCGGGGTAGCTCCCAGATGCGCCGCCGCCAGCTCCGGCGGCAAGGTGTGCAGCTCGATGGTGAGCAACCCGAATCGCCGGAGGTAGGGCGCCCAGCGGCGGAGGTGCTCGGTCAGGCTGGCCTCGACCGCGGCATTGGACAGCCGCCTGCCCGCCGAGGCAAACGCCCCGGTCGAGCGGCTCGGTCTGCCTAACGGCTCCGAAGGTTCCCGCCAGGGCCGATTGTGATCGAGAAAGGTTCGGACGTTGAGCAGATCGGCCAGGTCGATCCGGTAGTCGGCCCGCAACCCCTCGGCGAGCAGGTCGGGCCGGCCGATGTCGCCCCAGATGACCTTGGCCCAGATGTCGGCCTGGACCAGGTTGCGCCGGGCGACCTTGAGCGCGGCGGGGTTGAAGTCGACCCCGACCAGGAAGAGCGGGTAGTCGGCCAACATCTTGCCCCGGAGGGTCTGCCGCTCGATGACCTCATAGACATGCTCCAGGAATGCCCCGTTGCCGCAGCCCAGATCGAGGATCCCCCGGGGCTGCTCGGCGATCGGCCGATTGAACAGCTCGATGACGATGTCGTCGACCCGCCGAAAGTACGAGGCGTGGGCCCCCCCGCTCCCCCAGACGTTCATCTCGCGATCGACGTGCTGCTCCGGCGCCCCTTCGGCCACCCGCCGGAGGACCATCGGATCGCCGAAGATCAGGTCGTCGAGCTTTCGGAGGGTCGGGATGTAGGACACCGTGACCCCGTAGGCGCTGGCTCGTTGAGCCAGGAAGAGCCCCTTCTCGGTGAAGCGAAAGGTTCCGTTGCGGGCCTCGAACCAGCCTAACCGCGCGAAGATCTCGAGCAGCCGAGTGAAGCTGTCCGGGTCGCGATGGAATTCCTCGGGCCGAAACGACGCCTCCATGAAATACTTGTGGAACATCCCGCCCATGCCGAGGTGCACGGCGGTGGGACCGACGATGAGACCTTCGATGTGGCGGAGGATCTGCTCGGCGACGGGGCCGGCATCCGTGGGGAGGCGGTATCGACCGGCGAGGCGCTCGAAGAGGGCCTCCATCGCCCGAAACGGCTCGACCTCGAAGTGGCGAGGATGATATCGCTCGGTGAGGGCCAGCAAGTCGACGGCGTCGGCGTAGAGCGGGACGCGGTCGAAGGCCGCCGGGCTCGCGGCGTTGAGCCGGCAACTGACGGTGTCGCGGGCAAGGTCGAGCCGGTAGTCGAGCCACCCCTGCGACGCGAGGACCCGGAGCGCCACGTTGAGGTAGCCCTCGTTGGCGCCGAATCGCCGGGCCAGATCGGCGAGGTCGGCCTCACCCTGTTCCCGGAGGTGGGCCAGCACTCCGCGCCGATGGAGCGCGAAGGCGGTCGGGGCGGTGACGATTCCATCGAGGTGCCGGAAGATCTCTTCCCGCCAGCGCGACGGGTCGGCCATTGCACGCTCCATCCTCTGTTCGATGCCGGCCGGATGCTTCGGCCTGGCTCGCCGGAGAATGTAACGCCGGCGGGCCGTACTGCCAGCGGGGCTGGCACCGATCGCTCCGGTATCGCAGCTTGACGAATCGCCACGAGCGCCCCACCCTCCACCCATGGAACGGGTGCTCATCGCCGGCGCCACCGGGGCCCTGGGCCAGGTCATCGCCGGCAAACTCCTCGAGCGGGGCTATCGGGTTCGGGGCCTCGCCCGCAATCCGGACCGCCTCGCGAACCTCGTCGCTCGCGGGCTCGAGCCGGCCCGAGGCGATCTGCTCGACCCGGCCTCGCTGGCCGCCGCCTGCCGCGAGACGGACCAGATCGTCTCCACCGCCAACAGCTTCATGGGCAGCGGCGCCGCCAGTCCAACCAAGGTGGACGTGGCCGGCTACACCAATCTGATGGCTGCCGCCAAGGCCGCCGGGGTCCGGCGGGTGGTTCACGTCTCGGCCTACGGGATCGGGCCGGACACCCCGGTCGACTACTTCCGGGTCAAGGCCCGAGTCGACGAGGTGATTCGCTCGAGCGGGATTCCCTGGGTGCTCCTCAAGCCCTCGGCGTTCCTCGACGTGTGGATCGGGATGGTCCTGACCGAGATCGGCGCCGGCCGGCCAGCCCGGATCTTCGGCGACGGCCGCCGAGTGTCCAACTACATCGCCGCCTCCGACGTCGCCGAGTTCGCGGCCCGGATCGTCGCTCGGCCGGAGATCGCGGGCGAGACGATCGACATCGGCGGCCCCAGCACCTTGTCGGCCCTGGATCTGGTCGCCCTGATCGAAAGCCACCTGGGCCGACCGGCGGCCCGCAAACAGATCCCGCTGATCGTCCTTCGGCTTGGGGCGCGGCTGGTGCGGCCCTTCAACGAGCTATTGGCCCGGTTCATGGCGATGGGCGCTTGGTCGGCGGCGGCCGACCGCCGGCTCGATCACTGGCGCGCGGCGGCGGACCGATTCCAACTCGCACCGATGACGGCGGAGGGGTACCTCGCCACCATCCCGAAAGGCGCCGGACCCGGGCACGGATGAGGCGCCGTTTCAGGGCGACTACCTGGACCTTTCCGCGGTGGGAAACCAGTTAATGCTTGCCGCCCCGGCCCGTGGCCGGTAAACTGTCCTATTCCACCTCCCTTCCGTCCAACCGGAGTCTTCGGATGAAGCGATCGATCGCCCTCTCGGTCAACGGAGTCAGTCACTCGGTCGAGGTGGAGCCCCGGGCCCTCCTGGCCCAGGTGCTCCGCGACGACCTCAACCTGACCGGCACTCACATCGGCTGCGACACCAGTCAATGCGGCGCCTGCACCATTCACCTGAATGGCCGCGCCACCAAGAGTTGTACCGTGCTCGCGGTGCAAGCCGAAGGCGCCGAGATCACCACCATCGAGGGATTGGCCAAGAATGGCGCGCTCCACCCGCTCCAGAACGCGTTCTGGGAGAAGCACGGGCTCCAGTGCGGGTTCTGCACCCCGGGGATGATCATGTCCGCGGCCGACCTGCTGGCCTCCAACGGATCGCCCAGCGACGAACAGATCCGCCACGCGATCGAGGGCAACCTCTGTCGCTGCACCGGTTACCAGAACATCGTCGCGGCGATCAAGTCCGCGGCCTCGGCCTGAGGAGGAGACCATGGCCACGCTCTTCGGCTCCGGGATCAAGCGCCGAGAAGATCCCCGACTCATCACCGGCAGCGGCACCTTCACCGACGACATCAAGCTCCCGGGCCTGACCTTCGCGGCGATGGTCCGAAGCCCCTACGCCCACGCCACCATCCGGAAGATCGACACCGCCGCGGCGGCCCAAGCCCCCGGAGTGATCGCGGTGATCACCGGCAAGGACATCGCCGGCAAGGTCGGGCCGGTGCCCTGCGCCTTCAACGTGCCCAACTGCGATCTCAAGCTTCCGCCCCACCCGGCCCTGGCGACCAACAAGGTCCGTTACGTGGGCGACGCGGTGGCCATGATCGTGGCGACCTCCCGCGCGGCGGCGCGAGACGCGGTGGATTTGGTCGACGTCGACTACGACCCCCTCCCGGCGACGGTCGATCCCGAGAAGGCGGTCCAACCCGGCACGGCCCAGCTCCACGACGAGGTGCCCGGCAACGTGGCCTTCACCTGGCACGTGGCGGGCGGCGACGCCGATCAGGCATTCGCGCAGGCGGCGGTCAAGGTGTCGCTCCGGATCGTCCAGCAGCGGCTCCTTCCCACCGCGATGGAACCCCGCTCGGCGGTGGCGTCCTATAACAAGGCGACCGGGCAGCTGACCCTCTGGGCCACCAGCCAGAACCCCCACATCCACCGGTTCCTCACCTCGGTGACGTTAGGCCTCCCGGAGCACAAGATCCGGGTCATCTCGCCCGACGTGGGTGGCGGCTTCGGGAGCAAGATCCCGGGCTACGCCGACGAGTTCCTGGTGGCCTACGCCGCCATGACGCTGGGCCGCTCGGTGAAGTGGACCGAGGACCGTTCCGAGAACTACACCGTGACGACCCACGGCCGCGATCACGTCGAATACGTGGAGATGTGCGGGACCGGCGACGGGACCATCACCGGTCTTCGGACCAAGATCCACGCCGGACTCGGCGCCTACGCCTCGACCGCGGCGCCCGGCGTTCCGACTATCCTCCATGGGCTGATGTACTCCGGCGCCTACACCATTCCCAACGTCAAGGGAACGGTGATCGGGGCCTACACCAACACGACCCCTGTCGATGCCTATCGAGGGGCGGGTCGGCCCGAGGCGACCTACCTGATCGAACGGCTGGTCGACTGCTACGCCCGCCGGATCGGGATGGACCCCGCCCTGGTGCGCCGGAAGAACCTGATTCCCGCGGACAAGATGCCCTATACCGTGGCGACCGGGATCACCTACGACTCGGGCGACTACCACGCCGCGCTCGACAAGGCGATGGAGTTGATCGACTACCGGGGCTTCCGGGAGCGGCAGGAGAAGGCCCGCAAGGACGGCCACTATCTCGGCATCGGGGTGAGCAGCTACACCGAGATCTGCGGCCTGGGACCGTCGCAGGTGGCCGGCCAGATCGGTTTCGGGGGCGGCCTCTACGAGTCGGCGATCGTCCGGGTCTACCCGACCGGGATGGTCCGGGCCTACATCGGGACCCGGCCCCACGGCCAGGGCGAGGAGACCACCTTCGCCCAGATCGTGGCCGACGAGTTCGGGGTCCCGATCGAGAACGTCGAGATCGTCGCCGGCGACACCGAGTCGACCCCACAAGGTTGGGGCACCTACGGCAGCCGAACCACCGCGGTGGGCGGCGCCGCGCTCAAGAACGCCGCGGTCAAGGTGAAGGAGAAAGCCAAGAAGCTCGCCGCCCACTTGCTCGAGGCCAACGAGGCCGACCTCGAGTGGCACGACGGCAAGTTCCAGGTGAAGGGATCGCCGGCGCAGGCCAAGGCGTTCGGCGAGCTGGCCCTGATGGCGAACGTCGCCTGGAACATGCCGGCGGGAATGGAACCCGGCCTGGAGGCGAGCGCGTTCTTCGATCCGACCAACTTCGTCTTCCCGTACGGGACCCACATCGCCACCGTCGACGTCGACCTCGAGACCGGCGAAGTGACGGTGCTCCGCTACGTCTGCGTCGACGACTGCGGGCCCCACATCAACCCGATGATCGTGGAGGGCCAGGTCCACGGCGGGGTGATCCAGGGGGTCGGCGAGGCCCTCCAGGAGATCGCGGTCTACTCCGACGACGGCCAGCTGATGACCGGCACCATGATGGACTACGCGGTGCCCAAGGCCAGCCAGATGCCCACGATCGAGTCGCATTTCACCTACACCCCGACGCCGGTCAATCCGTTAGGCGTCAAGGGGATCGGCGAGGCCGGAACGATCGGATCGGTACCGTGTATCGTCAACGCGGTGGTCGACGCGCTGGCGCCGCTCGGGATCACCCACATCGACAAACCGCTGACCCCGGCGCGAGTCTGGGCGGCCATTCAGCAGGCGAAGGGAGGGGCGCGATGATTCCCGCGAGCTTCGACTACGTCCGGGCCAAGTCCCTTCGGGACGCCTTGAACGCCATCGGGACCGATGGAACCAAGGTGCTCGCCGGCGGCCACAGCCTGATCCCGATGATGCGCTTCCGGCTGGCCCAGCCGGGTCGGCTCCTCGACATCGGGCAGCTCGCCGAGCTCAAGGGCATCGACCTCAAGGGACGGGGGGCCCGGATCGGGGCCGGCACCAGCTATCGGGAGCTGCTCGACTCCCCCGAGTTGGCCGAGCGGTATCCCCTGATCGCGGAGGCAACCCGAGGAATCGGCGACGTCCAGGTCCGGAACCGGGGCACCATCGGCGGCGGGCTGGCCCACGCCGATCCGGCCTCCGACATGCCGGCCGTGATGCTGGCGTTAGGCGCGACCTTCAACCTCCGGTCCAAGGGCGGCAAGCGGTCGGTAGCGGCCGCCGACTTCTTCACCGGGGCGTTCACCACCGCGCTGGCGAGCGACGAGCTGCTGATCGACATCGCCTTGCCGGCCCCGCCCAAGAAGGCCGGAATGGCCTACGCCAGCTTCGAGCAGAAGGCCTCGGGCTACGCCATCGCCGCCGCCGCCGCGGTGGTCACCAAGAGCCGAAAGACCATCACCGGGGTGACCCTGGCCCTCACCGGCGTGGGCGACCGGGCCTACCTGGCCGACGCGAGCGGCGCGGTCGGGAGCCACGGCGACGATGCCGCCCTCGAGGCGGCGGTGGCCAATGTCACCAAGGGCATCGACGTCAACGGCGACATCCACGCCTCGGTGGAGTACCGAAGCCACCTGGCCCGGGTCGTGGCCAGACGGGCGATCGCGCTGGCGCTGAGCCGCGCCGGGTGACGGTCACCGCCGTCATCCTGGCGGCGGGTCGGGGCACCCGGTTCGGTGCCGGGCAGGACAAGCTGACGGCAACCTGGCGGGGGCGGGCGCTGATCGAGTATCCGATCGGCGCCGCCTCCGCCGCTCGCGAACGGGGTGTGGTGGCCGAGGTCGTGGTGGTAACCCGCCCGGGCGCGGAGGGGATCCGTGCGGTGGCCGCGGAAGCCGGGTGCCGGCTGGTGTTCCCCGACCCCAGCCAGGGCTCGGGGCTGGCGGCCAGCCTCAAAGCGGGAATCCGGGCGGCCGGTCCGGAGGCGCGCGGCGTCGTGCTCCTGCTCGGCGACCAGCCCCTCGTCACGCCCGAGGCGATCGCCGCGGTGATCGCGGCCGCGGGTGAGTCACGGAACGCCCTCGTCAGGGCGCGATATCGCGGCAATCCGGATTCGCCGGGCCATCCGGTGTTCATCGGCCGCGACCGACTCGACCTGGTGGACGCCGCCACCGACGACGCGGGACTGCGGGGACTCGTGGAGGAGCACGGACTGGTATGGACGGAACTCTGGCTCGAAGGCGACAATCCGGACGTCGACGTCGCGGCGGACCTCACCCGGCTGCGTTGACGACCCGCTCGGGCAGCCGATGACCGATCCGATCGCAACGCTGGAGCGTCACCTTCGCGACCGCTACCGAATCGTGCGGACGGCCGGCGAGGGCGGCATGGCGACCGTTTACCTCGCGATCGACAAGCACGAGCGGCAGGTCGCGATCAAAGTCCTTCGCCCGGAGTTCTCGTCGATCCTCGGTGGCGACCGGTTCCTCCAGGAGATCCGGGTCACCGCCCATTTCCAGCACCCACACATCCTTCCTCTCTACGACTCGGGCATCGCCGGCGACCTCCTCTACTATGTGATGCCGTACGTCGCGGGAGAATCGCTCCGAAGCAAGCTGCAGCGGGAGCGCCAGCTGCCGATGGACGAAGCGGTGACGATCCTCAAGACCGTGGCCGGCGCGCTCGACTACGCCCACCGGCAAGGCGTCATCCACCGGGACATCAAGTCTGAGAACATCCTGATCTCCGACGGGCAGCCGCTGGTGGCGGATTTCGGGATCGCCCTCGCGCTGAGCGCGGCCTCGGATCGAATCACCCGGACCGGGTTCTCGGTGGGGACCCCGCAGTACATGAGTCCGGAACAGGGCGCCGGCGGAGCGGTCGACGCCCGTTCCGACATCTACTCGTTGGCCTGCGTCGGCTACGAGATGCTATCGGGCTCACCCCCGCATCGTGGGGCCAACGCCCAAGGTATCCTGGCCTCGGTGCTGACCGCTCCACCCCAGCCGCTCACCGAGGTGCGACCGAGCACCCCACTGAGCGTCGCGACGGCGATTCACCGAGGGCTCGAGCGCCTCCCGGCGGACCGGTATGGCTCGGCGGGAGAGTTCGCGGCCGCGCTGACCCGACCGATCGAATCCCGCCCGGCGGCCCGCGCCCGCGGGTGGTGGATCGTGGCCGTGGCCGCGGCCCTTGCCGGGGGGATCGGACTCGGGCAGCTGGGTCGCCGGACTCCAGGGCCGGACCCGCTTGGCGTGAGGCGATGGGACCTGATTCTGCCGGCCGAAGCGCCCGTTGCCCTGGCGGGGCCGGGACCCCAAGGGGCTTGGCAGTCGGCCCTGGCGATCTCCCCCGACGGGGATTGGCTCGCTTACGTCAGCCCGCACGGCTCCGAAACCCGGCTCATGGTCCGCCGCCTGGGAACCGACTCGGTGGCCGTCGTCCCGGAATCGGAGGGCGCCTATCACCCGTTTTTCTCGCCCGACGGCGGCTGGATCGGGTTCTTCAGCGGATCGGAGATCAAGAAGATCCGGCTCGGCGGGGTGAGCCGTCTGACGCTGGGACGGGTCACCCGGCCGGTGGGGGCGACCTGGGGCGCCAGGGACCGGATCCTCCTGTTCGAGGCCGACGGGTTCGCGATGCGGTGGGTACCCGCGGCAGGCGGCGAGGCCGACACGACCATCACCCTGGCGACCCAGTTCGGCACCCCCGATCTCCTCCCCGGCGAGCAGTGGGCCATCGGCCAGCTGAGCAGCGGCCAGCTCGCGATGGTGTCACTCGCCGATGGCCACCAGGTGGCCATCACCGGTCGCGGCGTCCTGCCGCTCGACTCGGTTCGGGCGAACGATCTGCTGATCGGGGCCAGCCCGAAATGGGTGCCGACCTCACGTCACCTCATCTTCGGCAGCGGCGATGGCGTGCTGGCCGCCCTCCCGTTCGACGGCGAGCGGCGCAAGGTGCTGGGCCCCCCGGCGCCGGTGCTCTCGGGAGTGAGAATCGAGGAGGGATTCTCCTACGGCGAATACGCCCTCGCCGGCGACGGCACCCTGATCTACGTCCCAGGCGCGCACCAGAACTGGGGGCGGATTGCCTTCCTCGGGAGGGACGGGACCTTCGACACGCTCCCCTTTCCGCGGGGGAAGTACACTCAGCTTCGAATCGCGCCCGACGGCAAGCAACTCGCCGTCCAGGAATTCACGTCGGCGGGTTGGGAAGTGTCGATTCTCGAGCTGGCGAGCGGCCAGCGCCGCAAAGTCCCCGTCGAAGGCTGGTACCGGGCCTTTCCGGCCGCCTGGTCGCCCGACGGACGGGACCTTCTGATCGGGATCTGGTCGCCGGTGCAGTTCCTCAACCTCGGTGCCGTGCTGACGCCGGTGAGCGGGGGCCCGTCGCGGAAATTGGACATCACCGCGGCGTCGTATATGACGATAGCACCTAACGGCCGCGATCTGGTCTATTCCGACTGGCGGACCGGCGACCTCTACCTCCGACAACTCTGGGACACGACCCGCCGGGTCATCCCGGGTCGAGGGTTCGCGGCCAGCTATTCGCCGGATGGCCGCTGGCTCGCTTGGGGCAACCTCGACGGCGGCGTGACAGTCTCGCCGATGCCGCCGACCGGCGCGACCTACACCGCCGCCGAGCGCGGCGTCCAACCGCTCTGGTCTCCGACAGGCGACCGCCTCATGTTTCGGGCCGGCCGGCGGATTCTCGAGGTCGAGGTGTCGACCGCCAACGGATTTCGAACCGGCGCGCCACGACTCATCGCGGAAGGCCCCCTGGTGCAGACCTTCGCCTGGAACATGGCCATCGGGCCCGACGGCCGATTGGCCGCCGTGGTCGCCCTCGCCGAACGGTCACGACGGGAGCTCAAAGTGGTCACCGGGCTGCCAACCGAACTGGCCAGAGTCGCCCCGGCGGCCCGGTAGCGAGTCTCGAAAAGGATTACCGATGCGAATGCGTTTCGGCGGCGCTCCCGAGATCCGGGCCACCCGCGCCGCTGTCTGGAAGGCTCTGCTCGATCCCCACTTCGTCGCGTCGGTATCGACCGCCATCGAACGGGTCGACGCCAAGGACCCGACCCACTTCTCGGTCGTCGCCGGCCTCGGCGTGGGGATGCTGAAGGTCCGCTTCACCATCGATGCCGAGTTGTTCGACATCGTCGAACTCCAGTCGGCCAAGCTCAAGGCTCGCGGCAAGGCGCCCGGGTCGACGCTCCAGGTGACCACCGGGTTTACCTTGACCGAGCTCGAGCCCAGTCTGGTCCGGCTCGCCTGGACGGCCGAGAGCGAGGTCGGCGGCACGGTGGCGAGCGTCGGCGCCAGACTGCTCGAAGGCACCGCCCGTCGATTGGCCGAGGAGTTCTGGCAGGACTTCGCCGACAAGGTGTCGGCCACCGCCGCGACATGACACCGCTCGACAGCGTCGACGCCGTTCAGCGAGCCCTCGCCGCCACGGGCTACCTCGCCGACACCGACCTCGCCACCGCCCTCTACCTGGCCCTTCGGCTCGAGCGTCCGCTCTTCCTCGAGGGAGAAGCCGGGGTCGGCAAGACCGAGCTGGCCCGGGCACTCGCCGGCGTCACCGGCGCCGAGATGATCCGGCTCCAGTGCTACGAAGGCATCGATCAAGCCACCGCGCTCTACGAGTGGGACTACCCGCGCCAGATGCTCGAGATTCGCCGCCAGGAATCGGAGGCCCGCCCGACCGGCCAGCCACCCCAGAACATCTTCAGCGAGAGTTTCCTGATCGAGCGGCCATTGCTCCGCGCCATCCGGTCCCGAGGGCCGGTTCCGCCGATTCTGCTGATCGACGAGATCGACCGGGCCGACGAGGAATTCGAAGCCTTTCTCCTCGAGTTGCTGGCCGATTTCGCGGTGACGATTCCCGAGCTTGGCACGGTCCGGGCCGCGGTGCGGCCCCGGGTCGTCCTCACCAGCAACCGGACCCGGGAAGTGCACGACGCGCTCAAACGGCGCTGCTTCTATCACTGGATCGACTCCCCCACCGCGGCCCGCGAGCTCGAGATTCTCGAGCGGCGGCTCCCCGGAATCGCCGGCAAGCTCGCCGCCCAGGTCGTGGCGTTCGTCCAGCGACTGCGGGCCACCGACTTGTCGAAAGTGCCCGGCGTCGCCGAGACGATCGACTGGGCGGCGGCGCTGACCGCGCTCGACGCCACCGAGCTCACCCCGGCGGACATCGACCGGACCCTCGGGGTGCTGCTCAAGTATCAGGAAGACGTCGCTCGGCTCAAAGGCGATGGCGCCCGAACGCTCTTCGCCGAGGTAACCGCTCGCCGGTGATTGCCGCCAACCTGGTGGCGTTCGGCCGACTGCTCCGGCGCGCCGGCCTGGCGATCTCGCCGGGGTCCACCGAGCTGTTCGCGAATGCCATCGACCTGATCGGCTTCGACCACAAGGCGCGGGTCCGAGCCGCGGGCCGGGCGATCTACGTCCGGCGCCGGGAGGATCGGGAGTTGTTCGATCGGGCGTTCGGTTTGTTCTGGCGCCGCCACGGCGATCCCGGCGACGCGCCGATCCTGCCCCGGATGCGGCAGGACCGCCGGGCGCCGCCGACCTTCCCCGCCCCGATCCCCGGGAGCGACGCGTTCGCCGAAGACGTCTCGCCCCGGATCGATAAAACGCTGGCCAGCGGCGACGAGCGGATTCGTCACGCCGATTTCGCGACCCTAACGGGGCCCGAGATCCGTGACGCGTTCGCGATGCTGGCCCGACTGGTCCCGCAACTGCCCCTCCGGCCTTCTCGCCGGTGGCGAATGCAGCGACGGCGGGGAGCCCGCCCGGCCCGGGCCTGGATGCTGCGGCGGAGTCTCCGCACCTTCGGGGAGCCGCTCCAATGGCGCTGGCTGGCCCACCCGCGCCGGCCTCGGCCGATCGTGCTGATCACCGACATCAGCGGCTCGATGGAACGCTACAGCCGCCTGATGCTGCGGTTCGCCCACGCGCTGGCCCAATCGGGGGCCCCGGTCGAGGTGTTCGTGTTCGGCACCCGGCTCACCCGAATCACCCGCGAGCTGATGGTCCGCGATGCCGACAGCGCCCTGGAGCGGGTCGGCCACCTGGTCGTCGACTGGAACGGTGGCACCCGGATCGGCGAGAGCCTGGCCGACCTCAACCGCCGCTGGGTCCGCCGGACGATCCGGAGCGGGGCGGTGGTGCTGATCATGTCGGATGGCTGGGAACGCGGCGATCCCGAGCTGCTCGGCGCCGAGATGGCCCGGTTGGCCCGGGCATGCTATCGTCTCTATTGGCTCGACCCGTTGGCCAGCCAGCCGGGGTTCGTACCCGAGGTGGCCGGGCTCGAGGCGGCCCTGCCGCACGTCGACGCGCTGTTGCCGTGCGCGTCGGTCGGGTCGCTCGAGGAGCTGGCCCAACGGTTGATCGAGGTCTCGTCGCGGGAGCCGCGGCGGTTTCATACCATGAGCGGATCATCATGAGAGAATTGTTGGCCGAGTATCGACGGTTCGCGGAGGCCGGCCCGGTGGGGCGGGCAGTGATCACCGAGGTCTGGGGGTCGGGCCCCCGCGGCGAGGGCGCGGTCCTGCTGGCGACGCCGGATGGCCGGATGGCCGGCTCGGTGTCGGGCGGGTGCGTCGAGAACGCGGTGGTCGAGGAGATCCAGGCGGCGATGGCGCGGGGCGTCGGGAAGTCGCTCCAGTACGGGGTCACCCACGAAAAGGCCTGGGAATACGGACTGTCCTGCGGCGGGACGATCTCGCTCCTGGTCGAGCCTAACGTCAGGCCCGAGCTGGTCCGAGCGGCGGCCGACCCCCGAGGCAGCGTGGTGGCCACCGTGGTGACGCCGGGCCCGCTGTCGCTCGCCACCTTGATCTACCGGGAAGATGGGAGCCGGGAGGCGCCCGCGCTCCCCCCCGGGCTGGCCGAGACGATCGCCGCCGGCGCGGCCGACGCCCTCCGGAAGAACACCAGCCGGGCCGAGACCATCCCGCACGGCGGCGGGGAGATCCGCGTCCTCTACGAGGTCTTCGCCCGGCGGCCGACCTTGCTCATCTTCGGCGGAGTCCACATCGCCACGGCGCTGGTCCGACTGGCCAAGCCGCTCGGGTTCCGCACGGTGGTGGCGGACGCGCGCGAGGCGTTCGTCAATCGGGAGCGGTTCCCCGACGCCGACGAGCTGGTCATCGGCTGGCCGGACGACGTCTTCGACAAGTTCGGGATCGACGCGGCGACCTGCATCGTGCTGCTGACCCACGATCCCAAGTTCGACGAGCCTGCGGTGGACCGGGCGTTGCGGTCGCCGGCCGCGTACGTCGGGGTGATCGGGTCGCGAAAGACCCAGCAGCTCCGGCGGGAGCGGCTGGCCAAGGCCGGGTTCTCGGAGGCGGAGATCGCCCGGCTCAAGGGGCCGATCGGGTTGGATCTGGGCGGCCGCGAGCCGGCCGACATTGCCCTGTCGATCCTAGCCGAGATCGCGGCGGCCCGGTACGGCGGGAAGATCGTCCGCGGAAAGGGTGGCTGATCGATGACGATGCTCAGGGTGCTCGCCGCGGCGTCCTTGCCGCGCAACGCGGTCCTCGGATTCCTGGCGCTCGCGCTGTTTCCAAGGGCGGCGCGTTCCCAGCCGGTGGCGGATCATCCCCGGGTTCGTGAGGCCATCGCGGTGTTGGGGCGGTGGCTCGACGCCGAGCGGGCCTTCAAGCGAATCCCCGGCTTGTCGGCGGCGATCGTCTCGGATCAGGAGGTCATCTGGCAAGCCGGCTTCGGCTTCGCGGATCTGGCCCGCCAGACGCCGGCCACCGCCACGACGCTCTACAGCATCTGCTCGATCTCCAAGTTGTTCACCAGCATCGCCGCGATGCAGCTCCGCGACGCTGGCAAGCTCCGGCTCGACGATCCGGTCGCGAAGCACTTACCCTGGTTCTCGCTCAAGAACCGGAACCCGGCCGATGGCGAGGTCACCATCGAGGGTCTCATGACCCACGCCTCCGGCCTGCCGCGGGAAGCGGCCTATCCCTATTGGAGCGCGCCGAGCTTCGAGTTTCCGAGCCGAGACCAGATCAAGGGGGCGTTGGCGGGCCAGGAGATGCTCTACCGCCCGGAGCGGTTCTTCCAGTACTCTAATCTTGGCATGACCCTGTTGGGCGAGATCGTGATCGCGGCCACCGGGAAGACGTTCGACCAGGCGGTCCGCGGCCAGCTGCTCGACCCCCTCGGGATGCGCGACACCCACACCGACATGCCGGCCCACGAGCGGGGCCGCCGCCTCGCCACGGGGTACGGCAGCTGGGGCCGCTCGGGCGATCGGGCCGCCCTGCCGTTCTACCAGGCCCAGGGCATCGCCCCGGCCGCCGGGTTCGCGTCGACCGCGCTCGACCTGGCCCGGTTCGCGTCGTGGCAATTCCGGCTCCTGGCCAAAGGCGGCACCGAGTTGCTCTCGGCCAACACGTTGCGGGAGATGCAGCGGGTCCACTTCGTCGATCCGGACTGGGAGACCCGGTGGGGACTCGGGTTCGTCGTCTGGCGCCAGGAGAACGAAACCCTGGTGGGCCACGATGGCGCCTGCCCGGGCTATCGCACCGCGCTCGCCATGAACCCGACTCATCGGCTCGCCGCGATCGTGATGACGAACGCCATCGACGCCGACGCGTCCAGCCTGGGCGAGCGAGCCCATGCCTTGATGCTGCCCGCCATCAAGGCCGCCCGGAGCGACTCGGGCCCGGCCAAGCCACCAGAGCCCGGGCTCGAGCCGTACTTCGGTGGGTATCAGTCGTCGTTCGGCGGCGAGATGCACGTGGTCCGGTGGGAAGGCGGGCTCGGAACCATCTGGCTGCCGAGTGACAATCCCGCCAAGGCGGTCACCAAGTACCGGAAGATCGGGGAGCACGCTTTCCGGCGGATTCGGGGCGACGGGGAGCTGGCGGAAGAACTGCGTTTCGACGTCGGGAGCGACGGGCGAGCCATCCGGGCCCGGTCGAACTACAACGTGATGCCCCGGATCGATCCCTAACGACCGCGCCGTTCGAGCGCCTCCGCGACCTCGGCCCAGGAACGGCCGAGGGCTCGCAACGCCACGACGGCGTGATAGACCAGGTCCGCGGCTTCCTCGACCGCGCGATCGGGGTCGCCGTCAGCGCAGGCCACCGCGAGTTCGCCGGCTTCCTCTCCGAGCTTCTTGAGGCGGAGGTTACGATCGCCGAGCAGCTTGGCGGTGTACCCGGTGGCGCCGGCCGTCGCGGCCCGCTCCCGCACCACCGCGTCGAGCCGGCCCAGGGCCGTGGCGGGCTCGGCCCCGAAGCAGGTCCGGGCCCCGGTGTGACAGGCCGGCCCGGCCGACCGCACCCGGGCCAGCACCGCGTCGCCATCGCAGTCGAGCGCCAGGCCCACCACCCGTTGGACGTTGCCGCTGGTCGCGCCCTTGTGCCACAGCCCGCGGGAGCGCGATCGGTAGTGCATCTCGCCGGTCGCCACGGTGCGCTCGATGGCTTCGCGGTCGGCGAAGGCGACCATCAGGACCTCGCCCGAGACGTCGTCCTGGGCCACCACGGTGATCAGCCCACCGCCCTTGGCGAAATCGATGGCGTCGAGGTCGATCATTGGCTCCCCTTGGCGTCGAGGCGGCTCATCGGCCGCCCTCGACCAGCAGGCTCCGGACCGTCAGGTCCAATACCTTGTTAGTGGCGATCGTGTCCCCCCCGAACCCCGTCCGCCGCCCCCGCCAGTCGGTCAGGACTCCTCCAGCCTCCTCGATGATCGGCAGCAGGCAGGCCGAATCCCAGGCGTGCATCTTGTCGTCGACCATCACCTCGGCGCGTCCGGTGGCCACCAGCAGGTACCCGAAACAGTCGCCCCAGGTCCGGACCACTCGGGCCTGCCCGGCCAGGGTCTGCCAGGCCTCGCGACGACGGTCGCTCTCGGGAAACCGGTCGTCGGTGGTGAGCACCGTGGCATGGGCGAGCGAATCGGTGGTCGACACCGCGCAGCGGGAACCCTTCCACCACGCTCCCAAACCGGTCACCGCGACCACCGTCTCCTCGACCGCGGCGCAGTTGATGGCGCCGCCGACGACCTCGTCGCCTTCAGTCACCGCGATCAGGCTCCCCCACAGCGGCACCCCGGCCACGAAACTCTTGGTCCCGTCGATCGGATCGATCAGCCAGCGCCGCCGGGCGGCGGGATTGCCGGAGTGGCCGAACTCCTCGCCCAGCACCGCGTCATCGGGGAACCGCTTGGCGATCCACTCGCGGGCGACCCGTTCGGCCTCCCGATCGGCCACGGTGACCGGGCTGCCGTCGCCCTTGTGGTCGACCGAGTCGAGCTTGCCGAAATGGCCTAACGCCGCCCGGCCGGTGACCTTGGCCACCTCGGCGAGGGCTTCGAAGAGGAGCTTTCCTTCGTTCACCAGGTCCTCCTGGTTGGAATCCCCGCGGCGATCAGGGCGGTTTTCAGATCCCGCACGGTGACCACCCCGTCGTGGACGATGCCGGCCACCAACGCCGCGTCGGCGCCGGCCGCGAGCGCCTCCACCAGATGCTCGGCCCGGCCGGCGCCGCCGCTCGCGATGACCGGGACCGAGACCCGATCCGCGATGGCCCGGGTCAGCTCGAGATCATAACCGGCCCGAACCCCGTCGCGATCGATGCTGGTCACCAGCAACTCGCCGGCCCCGATCTCCACGGCCCGCGCCGCCCAGGCCACCGCGTCGAGATCGGTGGGCTGCCGGCCCCCCTTGGTGTAGACCCGCCAGCCGTCACCGGAGCGGGCCGCGTCGATGCTCACCACCACGCATTGGCTGCCGAATCGCTCCGCGGCCTCGGATATCAGCCCGGGTCGCTCGACGGCCGCGGTATTGAGGCTCACCTTGTCGGCGCCGGCGCGCAAGACACGGGCAACGTCGTCCGCCGAGCGGACCCCGCCGCCCACCGTGAGCGGGATGAAGAGCCGCTCCGCGGTGGCTCGAACCACCTCGAGCAGGGTGGCGCGGGCCTCGGCCGAGGCCGAGATGTCGAGAAAGACGATCTCGTCGGCACCCTCCCGCTCGTACCGCTCGGCGGCCTCCACCGCGTCGCCAAGATCGCGCAGGTCCCGGAACTTCACGCCTTTGACGACTCGGCCACCTTGGACGTCGAGGCAGACGATGACCCGTTTGGAGAGCATCAGACGAGCCGGACCGAGCCCTTGGTGGACATGGTGTCCTCTCGGGGCCGAAGCGCTTGGCCGAGGCACCGGCCCAGCGCCTTGAACGCGGCTTCGACGATGTGGTGACGGTCGGAGCCGCGAATGACCCGCAGGTGGAGGGTGGCGCCGGCGTTCTCCGCGAACGAACGCATCCAGTGGTCGTAGAGCTTGCTCGGGATCGGTCCCCGATAGTACGCTCGGCCGCCGAGATCGAGAGCCGCCTCGACCAGGGCATCGTCCATCGGGATGACCTGGTGGCCGAATCGTTCGATCGGCCGCTCCCGCTCGCCCGCGACGGCTTTCCCCAGGGCGATGGCGACGTCTTCGATGAGGTGATGAGGAAGATCGCCCCGGGCCCTCGCCACCAGCGGCAACGCGGCGTAGCGAGCCAGCGTCGTCATCATGTGGTCGAGAAACGGCACCGTGGTCTCGATCTGCGAGAGTCCCGGCGCCGGGAACTCCACCACGATCTCGGTTTCGTTGGTTTCACGCGTAATCCGGGTCATTCGGCGAACTCCAGTCCGACCGCGATCGGATCGATCCGGTCCGTGTACAGTGCCATGCCGATCACCGCCCGGGCCGCTCCGACGGCGGCCAAGGCGCGGAGGTCCTCGATGGTTCCGATCCCGCCGGAGGCGTGGATCGGGTGCCGCGAGGTCCTGACGGCCTCCTCGATGACCGCGTGGTCCGGGCCCTCGAGTCGGCCTTCGCGATGCACCGCGGTCACCAGCACTCCGGCCAGCGGGAGGGGATCGATCCGGGCGAGGAAGTGATCGACCGCGACTCCCGCTCCGTGACCCCAGCCGCGGGTCACCACCTCGCGCTGCCTAACGTCGGCGGCGACCACCAGGCGCCCCGGCCACCGGGCCGCCACCGCCGCCAGCCAATCGGCGTCTTCGACCGCCTTGGTCCCCACCACCACGGTGTCGGCACCGGCCGCGAGCAACGCCTCGATCCGACTCGCCGAGGCGACCCCGCCCCCGACCTGGACCCGCTGCCGGCGGAGCGACAACACCGCGGTCACCGTGCCGTCGTTGTCGCCTCGCCCGGTGGCGCGATCGAGGTCAACCAAGTGGAGATGCGAGAACCCCGACCTGGCCCATCGCTCGGCGACCGCGACCGGATCGGGTAACCGAACCCGCTCGGCGTCGTAATCGCCGCCGACCAGCTGAACGCAGGCGCCCTCGCGGAGGTCGAGCGCGGGGACCGCGATCATCGCCGAACCGACCCGAGGTAATCCGCGATCAGCCGCACTCCTGGCTCGGAGCTCTTCTCGGGGTGGAACTGAACCCCGAGCACCGCGTCGCGCCGGACGGCCGCCGGGTATCGGTCGCCTTGGTGCTCGCTCCAGCCAATGACCACCCGCTCGTCCACCGGGCGGCAGACGTAGCTGTTGGCGTAGTATGCCTCACGAAGCCCCACCCGCTCGAAGATCCGATCGCCGGCGGGCTCGATGGCGTTCCAGCCGATCTGGGGGACTTCGGTCGCGCGCAGTCTGGTGACTCGGCCGCTGAAAACGCCGAGGCCGGGCCCGCCGCCCTCTTCCGAGTCGTCGAACAAGAGCTGCATCCCGAGGCAGATCCCAAGACACGGGAGCCCGGCCTCGATCGCCGCCCGGAGCGCGTCGCGGGCCGGACCGATCCGACCGGCCGCCTGGGCGAAGGCGCCGACGCCTGGTAGGACCAGCAGGTCGGTGTCGAGGGCCCGAAGCGGGTCGGGTTCGACCGTTGGCTGGATGCCGGCCCGGGCAATCGCCTTGGCCAGCGAGTGGATGTTGCCGGCGCCGTAGTCGAACAGGGTCACCCTCACCGGGGCAGCTCGCGGAACGCCGCGACCAGTCGATCGCAAATGGGCGCGGGGGCAACGGTGATCCGGAGCAGGTCGCCGAGCACTGGCGCGTTCGGGAACGCCCGCACCGCGATCCCGCCGCGGGCCAGCGCCGCCGCGGCGCCAGGGGCGTCGGGAACCGACACCGCGATGAAATTGGCATCGCTTCCGAACGAAGAGTAGCCGATCGAGGCGAGCCGGCCCCGAAGCTCCTCACGGGCCTCCCTGACGTCTCGCACCACGCCGGCCAGCCACTGCCGGTCGTGGCGGACCGCGGCCGCCGAGGCCCGTTCGGCCAGAGCGTTGACTTTGTAGGGCCCGCGGGCTTTTTCGATTTCCTCGATCAACGCCGGCGCGCCGACCGCGTAGCCCACCCTCAGGCCCGCCAACCCCCAGACCTTCGAGAAGGTTCGGGTGACCACCGCTCGTCCGGACGCCACCGCATCGAGCACCCTGCTCCCGCCGGCGAACTCGACATACGCCTCGTCGAGAATCACCAGCCGAGGCGCCCGCTCGAGCAGCCGGTCGATCGCGTCGGCGGAGGCCGCCTTGCCGCTCGGGTTGTTGGGCGAGGCGAGGTAGATCAGCTCGGCGCCGGTCGCCAGCAGGCCATCCACATCGGCGGCCCCATCGGCAAGCACCGGCACGCCGATCGGACGGAGCGAGTTGGCCGCCGCGAAGTGCGGGGTCATCACGAAGGTGGGCGCCGGGAACGCCAGCCGCCACCCCGGCTCGCCCAGCGCCCGCATCGAGGCGTCGAGCACGTCGTTAGAGCCGCAGCCGCCGACCACGTTCTCGGGCCGGACCCCAAGCCAGTCGGCGAGGCCCTCGCGGAGCGGTCCGGTGCCGGCGGAGGGATAACGCGCCGGCCGCTGGTGGGCGAACGCCGCGATCTCCGCCAGCGCCGAGGGCGCCGAGCCGAAGAGGCTGGTGTTGTCGGAGAGATCGATCTCGACCGGGCCGGCCTCGGTCCGGTAGACCTTGAGGTTGCGGTAATCGTCACGGGGACGCCAAGGGGTCGTCATCGTTCCTCGCTTTGCCACTGCTCGGCCGCGGCCCGGTGACCGGGGAAGCCTTCGATGGTCGCGAGCAAGGCGGTATCCCGCGACAGCCGGGCCGCGGCTCTCGAGTCGACCCGCTGCTCGGTGACCCACCGGACGAAGGTCTCGGTGCCGAGTCCCGAGAAGGCTCGGGCCAGGCCCGAGGTCGGGAGCACATGGTTGCCACCGGAGAGATAGTCACCGAAGACGACCGAACTCGACGGGCCGACGAACACCGCCCCGGCCGTGTCGATGCCGGCAGCCAGCGGCTCGGCCTCGGCGGTGGCCAGGAGGAGATGCTCGGCGGCGAACTCGTTGGCGAACTGCTGGGCCGCGGCCACGGTCGGCGTGAAGAGAACCCCTCCCTGGCCGCGGAACGCGGCCCGAACGATCTCGCCGCGATTGGCATCCGCCACCCGATCGGTGAGCCGGTCGAGGAGCCGGCGGCAGAGATCCTGGTCCCCGATCACCAGCGCCACCACCGTGGCGTCGGGATCGTGCTCGGCCTGGGCGATCATCTCGATCGCCACGGCGTCGAGCGGGCTGGTCCGGTCGACGATCGCGAGCAACTCGGTGGGGCCGGCCGGGCCGTCGATTCCGACTCGGTGAGCGACCGCGAGCTTCGCCTCGGTCACGTAGGCGTTGCCGGGACCGACGATCCGATCGACGGCCGCCACGGTCTCGGTCCCGTAGCCTAACGCTCCGATGGCCTGAGCGCCGCCGATGGCGTAGACCCGATCGGCCCCCGCGATGGCGGCCGCCGCGAGAATGGGGTCCGGCGGGACTCCGTCGGAGCCGGGGGGCGACACCACCGCCACCGACCGGCAACCGGCGACCTTGGCGGGAATGACGCCCATCAGTACCGAGGAGGGATAGGAGGCCCGGCCGCCGGGGGCATAGACCGCGACCCGGGCAACCGGGTGCGGGACCCTCCGGAGCAAGACCCCGGGCTCGGTTTCGCACTCGACCACCCGAGGGGCGCAGGCCCGGTGAAAGGTCTCGATGTTCGAAGCGGCGCGGCGCAGGGCGGTGTCCACCGGCTTGGGCAGCCGCCGCACCGCGGCCTCGACCCGCTCGGCGGGCACCACCACCGGGCCGGGCTCGACCCGGTCGAGTTCGCGGGTCCATCGCCGGACCGCCACGTCCCCTTCGGCCGCCACGGTCGCCACGATCTCGCGGGCGCGGCGGCGGACGTCGTCGGGGATGCCTCGGGAGCGGTCGCGGAGGAGCTGCCGGTCGCCGGCCGAGAGGGCCTCGAGGCTGCCGGTGAAGCGGAGCGCGAGGGTCATGGCACCAACCGCTCGATTCGAGTCACCAGCACACCGGTGGCGCCCAGGCTCTTCAAGCCCCGAATGGTGGCGTCGATCTTCGCCGCCGCCACCACCGCGTGGACCGCGACGTGGGCCCCGCCATCGAGGACGTCCATGACCGTGGGTCCGTCGATTCCGGGCACGACCTCCTTGATCCTGCCTAACGAGGCACGGGGGACGTTCGCCATCAGGTACCGCTGGCCCCGGGCCCGCACCACCGAGTCGAGCCGGGCCACCAGGGCGTCCAGTTCGCCGGCCTGCGACGGCGCCACCGGGTCCCTGGTCACCAGTCGGGCGGTCGAATCCAGGATGGTCGCCAGCTCGCGGAGGCCATTGGTCCGCAGGGTGGAGCCGGTCGACACCAGATCGACGATCGCATCGGCGATCCCGAGGTGCGGGGTGATCTCCGCCGCCCCGGAAACCGGGACCAGCTGGACCCCTCGCCCTTGCTCGGCGAAGAACCGCTCGGTGAGCCGCGGGAACGCCGTCGCCACCCGCACGGTTCCGTCGACCTGGGCCGCGGCCTCGATCGGGCTGTCGTCTCGCACCGCGAAGACCAGCCGGCAGCGGCCGAAGCCCAGGTCGAGACGGTCGGCCAGTGGGCGCGACGATTCGAGCACCAGGTCGCGTCCGGTCACGCCACAGTCAGCCGCCCCGTCGGCGACGAACTCCGGGATGTCCTGCGATCGGGCGAAGATCACCTCGAGATCGTCGGACACGGCCGCGATCAGGGAGCGGTCGCTCGACGGCCGCACCTCGAGGCCCGCATCGGCGAAGAGCGCCCGGGCCTCTTCCGCCATCCTTCCCTTGTTGGGTAATGCGACCCGCAGCATCCGACCCTCCGAAAACGAAAAGCCCGTCCCAAGGGGACGGGCTGGTGAACACGATGCGACGTTGCCTGCTACCTCCGCGCGCGTCCCGAGCCGTCCCCACACCTCTCGGCGTGGTGATGATGGTGGGAATGCCGGTGCGCGACCCGAATCATGGCAGGGATGCTACCGCTCGGACCAACGATCGTCAAGTCGGGCTCACTCGACGATCCGGCGGACCGTGGCAACCAGATCGCCGCTCGTCACGGTGTGCTGTTGCCCGGCTCGGAGATCGCGCACGGTGGCGGTGCCGGCCGCGACCTCGCCGGGCCCCAGGACCACCGCCACCGGAATCGCCTTGCGATTGGCGAACCCGATCTGCTCCCGGAGCGGATCCGGATCCGGATACAGCAGGGTCCGCACCCCGGCCCGCCGGAGCTCGCCCGCCAGCCGGGTCGCCGGCCGGCGTTCGGACTCGCCCCGGTAGGCCACCAGCACCTGCACCGGGGTGTTTCCGAGCCCCGGCGGAAACATGTTGCGTTCCTCCATGACGACGATCAACCGCTCGATCCCGATGGTGGTCCCGGTCGCCGGCAACGACCGATCCATGAACATCCCGACCAGATCGTCGAAACGCCCGCCACCGGTGACACTGCCCACGCCGGCCTCGTGCACCACCGTCTCGAAGATCGGTCCGGTGTAGTACTCGAGGCCCCGCGCCATCGAGACGTCGACCCGACAGTGGGTGCTCGGCACCCCGAGATCATCCAGGAAGCCGAACATGGCTTCCAGCTCGCCGATTCCCTCCAGCGCTTCGGGATAATCGCCGAGCTTGGCGCGGAGCGCGGCGAGCACGGCCCGGTTATCGCCGGCGATCGCGAGGAGGCCGAGCAGCCCATCGACCACCGATTCGGGAATGAGGTCGCGGCTGGCGCGGAAATACTGGCGGAGCGGCGGCAGCAGCGAGAGGGCGAGTTTCCCGGCATGCTCCTGAACCCGGTCGGCCGCCACCTCTCGCGACTGGCTCTCGAGCAGCGCCCGAGCCGGGCCGATCAGTTGTCGGGCGAGATCGAGCCCAAATCCGCTCCCGCCCTGCTCGGTCGACTCGGCGAGGAGTCGCGACTCGAGGTCTCCGAGCTCGAATTTCTTCTGGAGGTAGAGCCGGACGACCCGTCGAAGCGCCTCGATGGCGGGATCGGGAATCCCGGCCGCGAGGAGCTCTTGCCGAACCCCGTCCACCCCGATCTTGGGGAGCTTGTCGATGGCCTGATAGAGTTCCTTGAGCAAAGGCCCCGGTACACCCGCGAAGCGACCGATCCCGTTCAGGAGCTTGCGGTTGTTGATCTGAATGGTGAAGCTGGCGAATCCGAGCCGGGCCAGGATGTGGTAGATCACCGCCACGGTCTCGGCGTCGCAGATCATGCTGGAGCTGCCGACCGAGTCGCAGTCGCACTGGTAGAACTCGCGGAACCGCCCCCGTTGAGGGCGGTCGGCTCGCCAGACCGGGGCGATCTGATAGCGCTTGAACGGCTTGGGCAGGTCGGGGTATTGCGCCACCACCCGGCAGAGCGGGACCGACAAGTCATAGCGGAGCGCGAGCTGTTCTTCGCCGGCGCCGTAGGTGGCCCGATAGACCAGCCGCTCCGCCTCGGGCCCGTACTTGCCGCGGAGGGTTTCGTCGAGCTCGATCGCCGGGGTCTGGAGCGGCTCGAAGCCGAACTCCTCGAAGGTCGCGGCGATAGTGTCGATGACGTACTGGCGTTTGACCATCTGGGCCGGGAGGATGTCGCGCATCCCCGCGGGGACCCGCGGTTTGAGCTTACTCATGAGTCCGACTCATTCCGTTCCGAGCTCACGTAACAGGTTACCCGACTGGAGCAACGCTACCAGCCGATCGAGATAAGGGGCAAACTGCCGGTCGCGATCGGTCGGTGCCGCCGCAAGCGGGGGGAGCGGATGGGGCCCGCCAAAGAGGGCCTGTTCGATCGCGGCCATCGCGACCGCGGTCCCCCGGCCTAACGCGATCGCCGCCGGGTCGCGCCCGTGGGCGGCGAGGAAAGCCACCTCCCGGTGATCGAGTTGGCCGTCGAAGGCGGGATCCCCGATCGCCGCCAAGCGACGCCGGCGCGCATCGACGCCAAGGTAGGCCGTCAGGAGGCAGATGGCCAGCACCGATTCCGCCATCTCGACCACCTCCCGGGCATGGAGCGCGGCGTTCATGCTCATGCTGACGTGGTCTTCCTGATTAGCGCTCGACGGAATCGAGTCGACGCTGTCGGGATGGGCCAGCGTCTTGCAGGCCGAGACCAGGCTCGCGGCCACGTACTGCGGGATCATCACCCCGCTGGTGAGCCCCTCGTGGCCCGGCTGATCGGGAATCAAGTAGGGAGCCAGACCAAAGTTCAGCTTGGGGTCGATCAGTCGGAAGATCTGCCGTTCCGAGAGACTCGCCACGTCGGTGACGACGATGGCCAGGAGATCCGCCGCGTACCCGATCGGCGCCCCATGGAAGTTGCCCCCCGAGACCACCTTGTAGTCCCGCTCCAGCGGCGGGATCGCCTCGAATGGAGTCTCCTGGCTCCCGCCAACCCCACGGATCGGGAGGGGGTCCTCGGACTCGGGCACATCGACGAAGATGAGCGGGTTATCGGTGGCGGCGTTGACCTCGCGGGTGAGCACCCCGCGCACGAACCCGATCGCATCGGCGGCCGCTCCGAGAACCTGGGGCGCGACTCTGACGGAATATGGATCCTGCGGCGGCTTGACCCTGGGATCGAGGTCGGCTCCCCCGTCGGCGAGCCGGCTGCCCTCGAGATAGCCAAGGATCCGGGCCGCCGAGGCCATCTGACCCGGGTGGCCGCGGACCTGGTGAATCTGGGGGAGAAAGGCATCGCGGAACCCCAGGGTCGCCTCGATCACCAGCGCGGTGCTCACCTCGGCGGTCCGGACCAGCCGCTCGGCATCGACCGCGGCCAACGCGGCCAGCGCCGCGGAAAAGGTGGTCCCGTTGTTGAGCGCCAGACCCTCCTTGGGCCCGAGCACCAGCGGCTCCCGGCCGATCATTTCCAGGGCCGAACGGCCGGAGGCGAGGCCGTAGTGCCGCGAGGCGCCCGCCCGCCGTTCGGTGCGCGCCACCACCATCGCGGGGCGCGCCGCGGCGCCGTCGACGAAGGCCCGGCCGCTCTCGTCGTACTCCCCTTCCCCGATGGCGGCCTGGGAGCCGTCGGGCGGCCGAGTGAACACCTGGGCCAGGTGCGACAGCGGAGCCAGATCCCCGCTCGCGCCTAACGATCCGTAACGGGGCACCGCGGGGGTCACCCCCTCGTTGAGCAGCGTCAGCAACATGTTGACGAGCTCGAGCCGGACACCGGAGAATCCCCGGAGCAGCGAATTGGCCCGAATCAGCATCGCCGCCCGAACCACCTCGACCGGGAGATAATCCCCAACCCCGGCGGCATGGCTCACGATCAGGTTCCGCGAGACCCACTGCATGTCCGACCGGGGCAACGCCGAGTTCGCTTTGCTCCCGAACCCGGTGTTGATCCCGTAGTACGGCTCCTCCCCGGTGGCGGCCACGTCGTGGACCCAGGCCACCGTGGCGAGGAACCGAGGCCCCACGCCGCGGGAATCGAGCAACTCGATCCGGGGCCGGGCCCGCGCGACCGCCGCGACCTGCTCGAGATCGAGATGGGCCCAGGTCGGTGAATTCACGCCGCGGTCGCGCCCCGGCTCATTTGCCCGAGCGATGCCACTCGGCCAACAGCTCGGCCTCGCGGGCCAGGGTCAGCCCAGGGTGCCGCTGGAGGGACTCCCATGGGGTGCCCAGCGATCGGTACCACTCGAGGGTGTCGCGGGCGGTCACCGCGAGCGGACGGAAGGTGAGGCCGGCCGCGACCGCCCGGGTGGTGCTGAACAGACCGTTCCCCTTGAAGGCGCCGATCGGGGGATACCAGATCGGGATGTCGCCCCACGGCCTGACCTTCCGGTCGAGCAAGAACTGGGTGGGGACCCAGCTGAACCGGACGTCCGCCGAGGTGACCGCCCGGATGCCGTAGAGGAACTCCGCGATCGAGAGCCTCGAGCCAGGGCCAAAGCCGTTGTAGGATCCCGTGGTCCCCTTTTCCAGCATCCGGACCACCCACTCCGCCAGGTCGCGGGCGTCGATGATCTGGACCGGATCGGTCGGGTCGCCCGGGGCCAGGACCTCGCCGCCGCGATCGATCCGCACCGGCCAATAGGTGAACAGGTTGAGATTGTCGCCGGGCCCCACGATCCAGCCGGGCCGCACGATGGTGTGCCGCTCGGGAAACGCGGCCCGCACCTCCGCCTCGCAGAGGACCTTGAGAGGGCCATAGTACTTGCCGGTGTCCTCGGACCCCGCGGCGCTGTCCGGCAATACCGCCTTGGGATGATCCTCGTCGAGGCCTTCCACCGAGTAGTCGCGATAGACGTCGCCGGTGGAGATGAACAGGTAGTGGCGGGCCTGAGCCTTGAGCTGCTGGGCCGAGGCGCGGACCACCCGTGGCACGTAGCCCGAGGTGTCGATCACCGCGTCCCACTGGCGACCCGCCAGCACGCCGAGCCCGCCGTCGCGATCGCCGATCAGCTTCTCGACCTTGGGGAACAAACCCGGATTGGTCCGACCCCGGTTGAAGATGGTCGGCAGGTGGCCTCGATCGAGGGCGGCCTGCACCATGTGCGGCCCGATGAAGCCAGTGCCACCAATGAACAGAATCCGAAGCGGCGCCCGGGCCACCCCCGGCACCGGACCCGGGCGGACCCCGGCGGACAGCGAAAGCGCGGCCCCGGTCGCGGCGAGGAAAGAACGGCGGTCGGTCATGGAACCTCGGGATGGGTTTTCCGGTCAGGGGAAGTTGGCGCCGGAGTCGAGCCGAAACAACCCGGGTCCAGCTCCGCCGATGGCCGTGGAAGGGATCGACCGAGCGGGGCCTTGCGAACCCGGCTATTCCCCTGAATTATTCAGGGGAAGCGAGACGACCGGCTGGAGGGAGGAACCCGATGCGAGGTCAACCGCTCGAGGTGCTGCAGGGCACGCTGGACACCCTAATGCTCAAGGCGCTGTCGTGGGGCCCCCGCCACGGCTACGGGGTGGCATCGTGGATTCGAGAAACCACCACCGACGAACTCAGCATTGAGGACGGGGCGCTCTACACCGCGCTCCACCGCATGGAACAACGGGGCTGGCTGGCGGCGACTTGGGGTGTGAGCGAGCACAACCGCAAGGCGAAGTATTACGAGTTGACCGAATTGGGGCGCCGAGAGCTCAAGGATGCCCGAGCCCGGTGGACCCGTTACGCTGGCGCCGTTTCGGCGGTCCTCGAGGCTCGGGCCTGACCGTGCTGAGCCGGGGAATCGTCCGACTCTTCGAGCTGGTGGCCCGACCGTTCCGCGGCGGCGAGGCCGTCGACCGCGAGATCGCGACCCATCTCGAGCTGCAGATCGAGGCCTTGATCGCCGGAGGGATGTCTCCGGAGACGGCGCGCCGGGTCGCCCTCGATCGGTTCGGCGACGTGGCAAGCTATCGGAGGGGGTTGATCCGGATGGACGACAAGGCGGCCCGGGCTCGACGGTGGCGAGCGTGGTGGGGCGATTTGGCTCAGGACCTCGGTCTGGTGTTTCGGGGCCTCCGGCGGTCGCCGGGGTTCGGGATCGGGGTGATCGCCACGCTGGCCCTGGGGATCGGCGTCAACGTCACCATGATCGGCTTGGTCGACCGATTGCTGTTCAAGGCGCCGGCGCACGTGGTCGACCCCGGCGCGGTGGTACGGTACACCCTCACCCAGACCCATCCCTCCTTCGGATCGTTCACCAACGCGTCGGTCACCTTCAAGGAACTCGATCTCCAGCGCCGCTCCGGCGCCTTGACCGGACTGGCCGCCTACTACCCGGGCTCGGTGAGCTACGGGCGGGGCGAGTCCGCCCGCTCGATTCGGGCATCGCTGGTGACGGCCGACTTCTTCGGGCTCCTCGGCATTCGGCCCGCCACCGGACGGTTCTTCGACCCGGCCGACGATCCGATCGAGGGCGGCTCGCCAATCGCGGTGATCAGCGAGCGGCTCTGGGTCCGGGAGTTCGCCGGGAGCCGCGAGGTGGTCGGGCGGTCCCTGTGGTTAGGCAGCCGGCAGTACCAGATCGTCGGCGTGGCGCCGCGCGGGTTCGCCGGGATCGACCTCAACGCGGTCGACGTCTGGCTCCCGCTCAACACCGGTGCCCGGGAATTCCTCGGGAGCGGCGACGAGTGGCGCGATACCTGGGACTGGCAGTGGGTCCGGCTCGTCGGTCGGCTTCGGCCCGAGGCCACCCGGGAGCGGGCCAGCGCCGAGGCCACGGCCCTCTATCGGGCCGCCGTCGCCGACCATCACGAGCGCAAGGACGATCGGGGAACAGTGACCTTCCAGCCGCTCATCGCGGGCCGCGGGACCGACCAGAGCCAGACCCCAACGATCGCGGCGCTCTTGGCCGGAGTCTCGATCCTGGTCCTGTTGATCAGCTGCGCCAACGTGGCGAACCTGATGCTGGCCCGAGGGCTCTCTCGGCGGCGCGAGATCGCGGTGCGGGTGGCGCTCGGAGTCGGGCGAGGCCGGTTGATCCGGGCCACCTTGCTCGAGAGCGTCTGCCACGCGGGCTTGGCGTCCGTCGTCGGGTTGGGAATCGCCGCCCTCGCCGGCTCGGTGATCCGATCGATCCTGCTTCCCGGCATCGATTTCATCGACCCGCCGGTCGATGGCCGGCTCCTCGCCGTCGCGTTCGGCGTCGCGCTCGTCGCCGGCAGCGTGGTGGGGCTCGCGCCGGCGATTCGCCTCTGGCACCTCGATCCGGCGGCGGATCTCAAAGCCGCGGGCCCCACGACCGGCGACCACGCGGCCGCCCGGACCGGCCTGCTCGGCTTCCAAGCGGTCCTCTCGGTGGTGATGCTCCTGTGCGCCGGTCTCTACTACAAGAGTCTGTGGACCGCGGCATCGATCGACTTCGGCTTCCGCCCCGAGGGACTCCTCACGGCCGACATCGATCTCGGCGTGGCGGGGTACGGCCGAGAACAACAATGGGCCTTTTACGACCAGGCCCTGGAGCGAGTTCGGCTGGTCCCCGGCGTCGCCTCCGCCGCGCTGACCACCACCAACCCATTCTGGACCCGTCAAGCGAGTAGCCTCAGGCTACCAGGCCGCGACTCCCTCCCCCGGCTCAAGACCGCCGGTCCGTACTTCTCGGCGGTGACGCCGGAGTATTTCGCGACCCTCGGTCTCCGAGTCGCCAGAGGGCGGGGGTTCGCCGACCGCGACAACGCCGGGGCCCAGCGGGTCATGGTGATCAACGAGACCATGGCACGGACCTACTGGCCGGGCGAGGAGCCGATCGGCAAGTGCGCGTTCGTTGGCCGAGCGGCGACGGTCTGCCGGGAGGTCGTCGGGGTGACCGTGGACGCCAGCAACGAATCGCTCGAGGTCGAGCCGGTCATGGGCTATTACCTCCCGCTCGCCCAGGTGGACGGGCTTGCCGCCGACCGGTTCGTGATGATCCGCGCCACCGATCGGCCCGAGGCGATCGCCGGCGACGTCGGCCGAGCTTTGCAGACCCTGGCGCCGAACCTCCCGGTCGCCACGGTGCGGCTGATGCAGGATCAGATCGAGCCGCTGCTGCGGCCCTGGCGATTGGGTGCGACCTTGTTCGGGCTGATGGCCGCGATCGCGCTGGCGGTGGCGCTGGTCGGTCTCTACAGCGTGCTCGCGTTCCAGGTGGCGCAGCGCCGCCGGGAACTCGGGATCCGCACCGCGTTGGGGGCCGGGCAGTCCGAACTGGCAAAGATGGTGGTCGTCCAGGGACAACGGGTGGTCCTCACCGGGATCGCCATCGGGCTGGTGGTGTCGCTCGCGGCGGTCAAGCTGCTGGTCCCGGCCGACCTGCTCCGCCGGCTGCTGTTCCAGACCTCTCCGTTCGACCCGGTGGTGGTAGGTGCCGCGGCCGGGTCGTTGATCGTGACCACCTTGCTCGGGAGCCTCATCCCAGCTCGGCGGGCGGGGCGGGTTCCTCCGATGGAGGCGATTCGGGCCGATTGAGGAGGGTCGGGTCGACCACGATCGGGCCGGCCCACCGCGGTCAGTGGTGGTCGACCAAGCCGCTCAGCCGGCGAACGACCCGCCGTTGGGCGGTCCGGTCGGTGGTGGCGACGAAGATGGTGTCGTCGCCGGAGATGTTTCCGAGGACCTCGGCCCAGGCAAGGCGGTCGAGGGCCACCCCGACGCGATTGGCTTCGCCGGGCGGGGTGTGGAGCACGATCAGGGAGTCGCCAGCGGGCGAGAACGAGAGGACGCCCTCGACGATCCGCTGTTCGTCGGCATCGCGGCGCGGCGCCCGGGTCACGGAGGGCCGGGTGTAGACGCCGGCCAACTTGACCAGTTTTAGAGCTGCGATGTCGCGGCTCACCGACGATTGAGTAACGGTCCAGCCCTCTCGGGCCAAGGCGTCGGCCAGCTCCTCCTGGGTTCCGATCGCGTGGGTCGCGATCAGCTCGAGGATCTTGAGATGCCGTTGCCGGCGGTCGCCCCGAATCATCGACCGCGACCCGCCAGTGCCGTCATGGCGCGGTCGAAGCGAGCCCGTTCCCGCCGGCGCCAGCGATCGACCGCCGCCAGCCGGGCGGTCGCGGCACCGAGGTCGAGGTTGCCGATGCCGCCGGTGCTGTTCCGGCGGGCCACCAGCCGGCTCGGGGCTGGGGCGGCGAACGTCTCGCCCCGCTTGATGGCGGCGGCGACCTCGCGATAGGCCCGGCGGAACGGGGTCCCCGCCTCGACCCGCCGCATCACCTCGTCGGTCGCGAGCGCCCCGCCCACCAGCATCGCCCGCCCCCGCCCCCGATCGACCGCGAGGAGCGGAACGGCCGCGGCCATCATCTCCGCCATCGCGCCGAGGTGATTCATCCCGGCGAGGAGCGGGCCCTTGAGGAGCTGAAAGTCGCGGTGATAGCCGCTGGTCAGCTTGGAGCGCAGCGCGAGAGTGGCCGCGAGGTGCCCCTCCACCAGCGCGGCGCGAGCCCGGGTCAGCTCGAACAGGTCGGGATTGCGCTTGTGCGGCATGATGCTGGAGCCGGTGGCGAGCGACTCCGGCAGCGCCAGGAGACCGAACTCCTCGCCCGAGAGCAGCACCACGTCGGTCGCGAGCTTGGCCAGGTCGTGCCCGAGCTGGGCGCCCCAGAAGAGGAGCGCCGCCTCCAACTTGCCCCGGCCGTTCTGGACCGCGCCGATGGCGTGCTCGACTCCCCGGAAGCCTAACGCCTTCGCCACCCGCTCCCGGTCGAGCGGCAGCGGCGCGCCGTAGCCCGCCGCGGAACCCAAGGGAGAACGGTCGAGCTGGCGCCAGAGCGCGTCGGTCGATTCCAGGGTGTCGATCAGCCCTTCCGCGAAGGCGGCGGCCCAGACACCGGCGCTCGAGGGCATCGCTCGCCGGAGGTGGGTATACCCGGGCCAGAGGGAGCGCCGCTCCCGTCGCGCGAAACCGAGCAGCGCGGCCGCCGCGGCCGAGGCGGCGTGGTGCACCGTCAAGACCCGGTCCTTGGCCCAGAGCCTGAGATCGACGGCGATCTGGTCGTTGCGCGAACGGCCGGTGTGGACCCGCTCGCCGATCGCGCCGATCCGGCGGGTGAGCCACGCCTCGACCGCCGAGTGGCCGTCTTCGTGCTCGGGGCCGATGATCAGGCGGCCGCGGCGCGCGGCGCGGTAGCCGGCCCGGAGGGCGGCGACCAGCGCCCGGTGATCGGCCCCGGTGAGGAGCCCCGCGGCCACCAAGCCATGGACGTGTCCGATGCTGCCTAACACGTCCCACGGAAGCAACTCGGCATCGACCAGCCGATCGTCGCCGACGGTATAGGCCAAGACGTCGCCACGGGTGACCTCGCTCCCCGACCAGAGCGTCTTCATGCCAGGTACCTCTCGGCCAGCCGATGGTAGAACCGGCGTGCCTCGGTGACCTCGGCGACCTCGACGCATTCGTCCGGGGTGTGGGACCGGCGGCTGGTGCCCGGGCCGCATTTCACCGCGTCGGTGTGACGAAGAAAGACCCAGTCGGAGCAGGTCGGGCTTCCGAAGGTCCCCGCCTCGGGGCGCACCGCCCGGGCCACCGCGAGGATCCGCGAGTCCGGCGGCGTCTCGCACGGCACCAGCCGCTCCGAGGTGACCAGCAACTCGGAGCCGAGCGCGGCCCGCAGGGCGGCGGCGATCTCGGCATGCTCCCAACTCGGGGTGCTCCGAATGTCGAGGATCGCCTTGGCGGTTGGCGGGGTCACGTTGCGGCTCAGGCCGGCCTCGATCATGGTCGCGGTGACGGTGGCCCGGCCGAGGATCGGGTGATCCCGCTCGGTGAGGAGGGCCGGCAGCTTGACCAGGTCGGCGGCCAGTTCGGTGATGGCGTTGGTGAAGTCGCCGTCGGCGGCGTAGCCGGCGTGCCGTTGGTCGCCCCGGGCCACCAGGTCGCACATCATCAGCCCGCGCTGGGCGATCGCGATCTCGAGATTGGTCGGCTCACCCACGACCGCGGCGGTAATCGGCGGCAGGGTCGCGACGGCGCGACCCATGGTGGTGTGCTTGGTCTCCTCGCCCAGGCCGAATACCAGGATCAGGCGCCCACCCGCCGCCGACCGGGTCTCGGCAAAATCCGCCCCGGCCAGCAGCATGGCGGCCACGGAGGCCTTGGCGTCTCCCGAGCCACGGCCGTAGAGGAGACCGTTTTCGATCACCGGGGTAAACGGGTCGCGAGTCCACCCGTCGCCCGGCGGCACCACGTCGAGGTGCGAAATGAACGCCAAGGCGTCGCCGGGCCGGCCGGTGTCGATCAGGACCTTGACCCCGGTTTCGTCCCTGACCGACTCCAGCCCGAGCTTTCGGGCGGTGTGGTCGACGAACCGGGAGATCTCGTCCTCGTTACCGCTGATCGACTCGATCGCCACCAGCTCCGCGAGGAGGTTCACTTCATTCCGCAAGCTCGGCTCCGAGATAGCTCTGTTTCTCCTTCTTGCCAACGATCATGGTCCCCGCTCCAGCGCCAGTAAACACTTCTTGAAGCAACGAGTCGGCCACCCGGCCATCGATGATGTGGGTCCGCTCCACGCCCCCGGTGGCCGCCCGGATGCAGGCTTCCACCTTGGGGCGCATCCCCCCGGCGAGCCGACCGTCCGCCATCAGCTGTTGGAGATCATCCGGATCGGCGAACGCCACCAGCGACGACGGGTCGTCGCGGTCGCGGAGGACGCCAGGGACGCCGGTAAGGAACACCAGTTTCTGGGCCTTGAGGGCGATCGCGATTCGTTCCGCGACGGTGTCGGCGTTGACGTTGAAGACGTGGCCGTCGCGGTCGCCGGCGAGGGAGCAGACCACCGGCACGAAGCGATGCTCGAGCAGCGTGGTGAGGACCCGGCCATCCACCGAGGCGATGTCACCGACGTGGCCGTAGTCGACCGTTCGGGTCACCCCGCTGTCGTCCTTCACCTCCACCGGAGGGCGCCGGGTCGCGGTGAGCAAGTCGGCGTCGACCCCGCTCAAGCCCACGCCTTGCACCCCGTGCCGCCTCAGGGCGCAGAGCAGGTCGAGGTTGACGGTACCCGAGAAGACCATCTTGGCCACCTCGAGCGCGGCATCGTCGGTCACTCGGCGGCCGGCCACCATCTCGGGCTCTTTGCCCAGGCGGCGCGACAGCGCGGAGGCCTGCGGGCCGCCGCCGTGCACCAGAACGATCCGAATCCCAAGCGAGTGGAGCAAGCCAACCTGGGTCGCGACCTGGTCGAGGCCGTGGGGATCGGCCACGACGTCGCCCCCGACTTTGACCACGAAGACGTGATCGCGGTAGGCGCGAACGTAGCGAAGGGCCCCCTTGAGGCCGGCCAACGGTTGGCCGGCGGCGTGCGGAGTCATTTAGCGCCTCCCGATCAGGTCGAGCATCAAGGCGCGCTGGACGTGGAGGCGGTTTTCGGCCTGATCGACCACCACCGAGTTGGGCCCATCGAGCACCGCGTCTTCGATCTCCACGTTGCGGCGCACCGGCAGGCAGTGCATCACGACGCCCTTGCCGGCCTTGGTGGCCTTGAGCAGGTCCACGGTCATCATCCAATTCCGCTTGCCCGCCCGATACTCCCGCTCTTCCTCGGGGCGGCCGTAGAACTGGAGCGCGCCCCACGACTTCACATAGACGGCGTCGGCGCCGACCATGGCGTCGGTCATCGAGGTGGCCAGCGAGACCCTCCCGCCGTTGGCCGTGGCGGTTTGATAGATCGTGGCCATGTCGTCGGGATCGAGGTCGTAACCCTCGGGCCGGGCGATCACCACCTCCATGCCGAGCTGGGCGGCCGCGATGGCCGCGGAGGCGGGAACGGCCGTGGGAAGCGACTTGGGGTGCCACGCCCATGAGAGCACGAACTTCTTGCCCTTGGGATCCCCGAGCTTCTCCTTGAGCGTCAGGGCATCGGCGAGACCCTGGCAGGGGTGGCGCCGGGCCGACTCGAGATTGATGACCGGCTTGTCGCTGTACGCCGCGAAGTCTCGAATGACTCGATCTTGACGCTCCTTGACCCACTCCTTTCCCCTGGGGAACACTCGGACGCCGATGGCATCGGCGTATCGAGCCAACACCCGGGAGGTCTCGATCAAGTGCTCGACCGCGGTACCCTCCATGACGACGCCAGGCTCGGTTTCCCAGGTCCAGCTGCCCCGCCCGGGCTCGAGGACGATCATGTGACCGCCGTGGAGGAACATCGCCGCTTCGAAACTCGAGCGGGTCCGCAGGCTCGGGTCCATGAACGCGGCCGCGAGGATCTTGCCCTCGAGACCGCCTTTGACCTCGCCGCGTTTGACCCGGGCGGCCAGCTCGAGGATCCGTTGAAAGCCATCGGGACCGAGGTCTTCGGTGGCCAGGAAGTCGCGTTTTCTCATGAGAGTACCCGACGGAGTGCGTCGATCAGGGTGTTGGCTTCGGACCGCGAGAACGACAGCGGCGGCATCAGCCGGAGCACCGTCGGTTCGCTCGAGGTGCCGGTCAGGATTCGGGATTCGAACAGGGCCCGTTGGACTTCCGCGGCCGGTTTCGCGAGTCGAAGCCCGATCAGGAGGCCGCGTCCCTGCACGTCGGCAACGCCGGGCAGCTTGGCGGCCGCCCGGCGAAGGTGGTCGCCGACCATGACCGCGTTGTCGATGAGGCGTTCCTTGAGGATCACCTTGATGGTCGCGATGGCCGCGGCCGAGACGACCGGGCCACCGCCGAAGGTGGAGCCGAGGTCGCCGATCTTGAGGCTGGCGGTGACGGCGCCGGTCGCGACCATCGCACCGATCGGCAACCCGGAGGCGAGGCCTTTGGCAAAGGTCAGGATGTCGGGGATCACCTCGAACGCCTCGGCCGCGCTGAAGGCACCGCAGCGACCGACCCCGCACTGAATCTCGTCGAAGATCAGGACGGCCCCCTCGCGGTCACAGGCGAGCCGGGCGGCCCGGAGAAACTCCGGCGAGCAGTCGCGGGCCCCGGTGAGCCCCTGGACCGGCTCGACGATCACCCCGGCCACGGTCTCGTCGATGGCCGCGGCGATCGCCTGGACGTCGTTGAAGGGGACTTTGGTGGAGATCGAGATGCCCGAGCGGCGGGCGGTTTCCTCGTACTTGGCTCCGTCCGTCACGGCCAACGTCGCCGCGGTCCGCCCATGCCAGCCACCGGCCACCGAGACGATCCGCTGGCGGCCGGTCACCTTCCGGGCCAGCGAGAGGGCGTTCTCGTTGGCTTCGGCGCCGCTGTTGCAGAAGAAGACCTTGCCTAACGGATCCGGACAGTTGGCCGCGATCAGCTCGGCGAGCTCTTCCCGGCCGCCATGGGGGATCGCGGTGGAATAGAAGATCAACTTCCCGGCCTGCTCCCGGATCGCCGCCACCACGTCCGGGTGGCAGTGCCCGGTCGAGGCCACCGCGTGGCCCCCGTAGGCATCGAGCCACCGCTCGCCCCGATCGTCGACCAGATACGACCCGGCGCCGGACACGACTCGGAGAGGAAACTGGGCATACACCGGAAGCCAGGCGCCCGTCGCTGTCGCTGTCATGAGTCCGATCGTCAAATGGGATACGCCGCCAGGCCACCGAGGCCGGCGGTCTCGGGGAGCCCGAGCGCGAGGTTCATCGCCTGGACCGCCTGGCCGCCTGCCCCCTTGACCAGGTTGTCGATGGCGCTGATCACCACGACCTCGCGTCGGTCCGGCGAGGTCGTCAGGTAGACCAGCGCGTCGTTGCTGCCGACGACGTGGGTCAGCTCCGGCGGCGAGCCCACCAGCCTGACGAACGGCCGATCGCGATAATCCGCGGCCGCCTGCTCGATCACCGCCTGGCCGGCCGGCTCGGACAAGTGGGCGTGCAGGGTGAGGTAGATCCCCCGCACGAACGGGCCGGAATGGGTCAAGAGCCGCGGCACCGCGTCGGCCCGTCCGGACCAGGCCCGCCACTGCTCGGCCACCTCGGCTTCGTGGCGATGACCGAGCACCGAGTAGGCGAAGACGTTATGGGCCCGGGCCGGGTGGTGAGTGGTGGGTTTAGGGTGCACCCCGGCGCCGCTCGACCCCGTGATCCCCACCGCCGCCGGCTCGGACACCAGCGGGGCATTGCGGAGCGGGTAGAGCGCGAGTTGGGTCGCGGTGGCGAAGCAGCCGGGCGCCGCGATGGCGGTTGCGCCGCGAAGCGCCGTGCCGGCGACGTCGGCGAGCCCGTAGCGGAACCGATGGACCAGCGCGGCGGCGGGGTGGGCGCCATAGTAGCGCTCGTGCAGCCGGCCATCGTGAATCCGGAAGTCGGCCGCCAGATCGATGACGAGGCCCGGCCCGGCATCGACGATGTCGCCCATCAGCTTGGACGATTCGCCATGCTCGAGCGAGAGGAATACCACGTCGGCGCCCCGGGACGCCTCGGCGGGCGACTCGCCGCTGAAGCGGGCCGAGCCGACCCGAGCCAGCGCCGGGTGCACCTCGCCTAACGTTTTGCCGGCCTGGCTCCGGCTGGTGGCCTCGAGGTCGGTCACCTCGGGGTGCTGGACCAGCAACCGCAACAGCTCGCCGCCGACGTATCCGGCGGCCCCGATGACGACGACCCGCATCACCGTTCCGCCCCGGCGCTCGCCGCCGCGAGACGTCGTTCCAGGTCCGCCTGCACGGCATCGACGAGGCCGCCGGCATCGCGCAGGGCGTTGTGCGATTTGTGACCGAGCACCCCGGAAATGAAGTCGCGGCCGACCTGGTTGTCGGTGGCGGGGCCGGTGAACACGGTGATCGGCAAATGGAACCGGCCCCGATACAACTCGAGCGCGCCCCAGCACGCCACCGGATCGGGAGCCGCCATCACATGGGCGGCCCCGACGCTCATCAGCTCGCCGTCCTGGAGAATGTCCTGCACCCCATACTCACCCAGGATCCCATCGCCCAGCTCGGCGACGATGAGGTCCGGCTGCCCCGCCTGGCGGCTCGCCAGGCGATTGAGCAGCCCTTTCGCCACCCCGACGGTCTGCCCCGGGTGGGTGCTGGCGATTCCGGCGTCGTTGAAGGTCAGCGCCGCGACCGCGCCGGCATCGAGCATCGAGAGGGTGTCGCGCATCAGCGATACCCCGGTGAGTTTGGCCGCCGCGACCCGAAGCCCCCGCCGGGAGAGGCCCCGAACCAACTCGGTCGCCGCCACCGTCTTCCCGGCGTTCATGCAGGTGCCCGCCACGTACACCACGGGAGTCGACGCCGCGAGGGTGGCGGCGGCGGGCACCGCGCCGTCCCGAATGCTCGCCGGCCGCCCAACTCGATCGCCCAGCTCGGGGAAGGCGAGGACCGCGCCGAGGACCTCCGCCTTGAACGGCGGGCCGATATCCGGGTTGACCGAGGTGCACCTCCCGAGGATCCCACCCAGGTTGAGGACCTCGATGGTATCGCCGACGGCCACCGACGCCGGAACATCGCCGGCGTACCCGCGGAGCGCCCGGCGCGAGCCCAAGGTGCCCGCGAGGACGTCGCCGGAGCGCAGCGACATCATCCGTCCGGTGACGTCTTCCACCGTGTTGTAGGTGGACTTGTCGGTCAGAATCCTGACCGCCAGGATCCGGCCCTCTTCGGCGGGGATCTCGGCGCCGAGGATGACGTCCGGCGCCAAGCGGGCGTTCTTGGTGGAGGAGGCGATCCGGTCGAGCCGGACCCTGGTGGTGACCACCATCTATTGAGACCCCTTCCCGGCGACCTTCGCCGCGAGCAGGGACGGAATCGCGCCGATCCGGGCAAACGCGCGGGCCTCGTCACCGGTCCAGAGCCGGTTCTCTTCGCCGTACGTCGCCACCGACCGGTCCATCAGCGAGAAGGGGCTTCGGGTGCCGGTGACCATGAAACGCCCCGGGGCGAGCCGGACCCGGGTTTCCCCGGTCACCCGTTCCTGGGAACTCGCGATCAACGCCTCGATGTCGCGAAGGGCCGGATCGAAGTAGTGGCCCTCGTGAATCCGGTCGCCATAGAAGCGGGAGAGGTGGTCCTTCCAGAAGGTCTGCCACTTGGTGAGCACCAACTTCTCGAGTTCGCGGTGGCAATTGACGAGCACGATGGCCGCGCCCGCCTCGAACCCGATCCGCCCCTTGATGCCCAAGGCAGTCTCGCCGACGTGGATGTTGTGGCCAACGCCATACCGTTGGCAGATATCGCTCATCGCGCCGATCAGATCGGCCCCCGCCAGCGGGGTGCCATCGAGCGCCGCGGGGACGCCCTGGCGCCATTCGATCACGAAATCGCTGGGGGCGGGCGCGTCGGCCGGCGGATCGAGCAGCTCCGGCGGCGGGGCGGCCCAAGTGTCGTGGGTCCAGCCGCCGCCCCAGGTGGTCCCCCAAAGCCCCTTGTTGATGCTGAAGGCACCGGCCTTGGGCGGGACCGGGAGGTTTCTCGCTTCGAGGTAGGCGATCGCCTTGTCGCGGGTGAGCCCTTCGTCCCGAATCGGGGTGACGATCTTCAGATCGGGCGCGAGGACCCTGAGGGCGATGTCGAAGCGCACCTGGTCGTTGCCGGCGCCGGTGGAACCGTGCGCCACCGCCACCGCGCCGATCCGGCGGGCCACCGCGACACTCGAGATGGCCTGCTGGGTTCGCTCGGCGGCGACGCTGAGCGGATAGACCTCCCCGCGGAGGACGTTGCCCTGGATCAGGTACCGGACGAACCGGTCGAAGACGGCCTGGCGGGCGTCCGCTTCGTGATGCTCGGTGGCGCCGACCGCCATGGCCTGGCGGCGGATCTGGACGAGCTCATCGGCGCTCGCCCCACCGGTGTCGACGTAGACGGTGTGGACGGCGAACCCCTGCTCGATGAGCCGGGGAACGCAGTAGCTGGTGTCCAACCCGCCGGAGAAGGCGAGCGCGATCGTGGGTTTCTGCATAATGCATAAACATGCAATTTGCTTGCCGTGGACGCAAGCCCCGCCTCCGCGGACCGGGGCCGATCTCACCCCGGCCGGCCGACCGCCGCCAGCGTCAACCGCTGGCGGCCCGACCGCAACGGACTAAATTGGCCTGGTGCGACGGTTCTGCTGGAAATCGCTGATCGCCGCCGGGCTGGTGGCGCTGACGGGAGGAAGCCGCGCGGCGGCGGAGTCGCTGCACGGCCTCGCCCACCAGCTGTTGGCGCACCACGAAGCGTCCCACCACCATCACCACGACGACGCTCGGCCCGCTCCCGAACCGCACCAGCATCCGGCCGTCGATCACGCCGAACCCGAGCACGGCCACCACGAGTCCGATCAACTCGGCGCGGCATCGACCCTGCTTCCACCCCACCCGATCACGGCCACCGCGATCCCGGCGTGGCCCCTGGTCGTTCGTCGGTACCGCCTGACCTGGCCCGTCACCACGATTCCCAGACCCGCCCTCACCACCACAACCGGCCCGCCGCGCGGGCCTCCCGCGACCGTCCTCTCGCGCGCCTGACCACTGGTCGGGGGCGCTGCCGGCATTTCCCCCTAATCGTGTTGGTTCCCATCGCAGCAGGCCGAGACCATTCGGCCGCGAGGATGGTCAATGGAGATTCTCGGTTCCTTGGTGGTCGCCCTGCTCCCGGCCGCCACGCTCGGCCAACCGGTGCCATCGCCGCTCCGACTGGCCGAAGCCCGACGGCTGGCCCAGGAGTACAGCGCCGAACAGGCCGCGGCGGCGGCCTCGGTCGCCGCTGATCGCGCCAGGGCCCGACAACTCGGCGCCCTCGCCAATCCGGTCTTTCAGCTGCGCCGGGAGGACACCGGTGCGGACCACGGCGGGACCAATCAGATCGTGCTCGAGCTGAGCCAACCGTTCGATTGGGCTCGGGCTGCCCGGGCCAGAAGCCACGCGGCCAGCGCCCGAGCCGATGCGGCCTCCCATGCGGCGCGAGCCGGTCGGGCCTCCCTCGATCTCGACGTCATCGACAGCTACTACCGCGCGGTCGCCGCCGATGCCGGCCACGCCGTGCTGGCGCGAACCATCGCGGCCTTCGATCGCGCGGCCGCCATCAGCGAGCGGCGGCTGTCGGCCGGCGACGTTTCTGGACTGGCGCACCGACGACTCACGCTCGAAGCGGCGCGGTTTGCCGCGGCGAGCACCCGGTTGGCCCTCGAGGGAGGCGCCACTCGCCGTCGTCTGGCCAGTCTGATCGGGCGATCGCCCGAGGGACTGGTGTTGGCCGACACCCTGCCCTGGCCGGCTCTACCCGTCGGCCCGGCCGTCGATTCGATCGATCTGGCCTATCGCCGCCGGCCCAAGCTGGCCGCCCTCGAGGCCGACCTCCGGGCCGCCGAGCGGGCAGCCGCCGCCGAGCGCCGGGGCCGCCTTCCGGTGCCAGTCCTCACGGCCGGGCTCAAATCGGAGTCAGTCGGCCGGCTATCGCCAAGTCCGGGTCGGAGCTTATCTTAGGCCCGGCACCAGGGGCCTAACCTGCCCGGCGGGCGGACCGGATCGAGACCTTGCCGGACCGGGCCGCTCCACTGGCCGCGGGCCCTGGGCTTGGCGACCAAGGGACTAGGCGCCTGGCGGGTTGGTAGCTATATTGTGGAGCCGCAATCGCTTATGTCACAGGCGCCCGATGGGGATTCGGGGAGCGGCATCGTCACTGACACCTTCAAGGAGTGAGCACTGATGCGGAGAGTCCTCCTGGTGGCGGGAGCCTTGGGTTTCTTGGGCCTTCCCGTCTACGCGCAGGAGAAAGGCACCCTCGAGCTTGGCGGCTTCGGCCGGTACACCAAGTACGACGGCAGCTTCTCGATCGGTAACAAGAGTGAAAACAGCTTCGGTGGCGGTGGCCGAATCGGCTATTTCTTCTCGCCGAAATTCTCCCTCGAGCTCGACGGCTCCTTCAACGCCACCGACCTCGACAACTTCTACTTCAACGGTCAGGAGAGCTCGCCGATCCGATATTGGCCGTTCCACCTCCGGGGCCTCTACCATGCCCCGTTAGGCAACAAGTGGAACTTCCTGATCGGGGGCGGCCCGGTAGTCAACTACTTCAGCAAGAGCAGCAATGCCGTGGTGAAGACCGTCAACGGCACCGACTATGGCCTGGGTGGCCTGGTCGGACTCCGCTACAAGGTCAACAGCTGGCTCTCGCTCCGCGGCGACGGCACGGTGGATTTCATCACCAGCCCCCGCAACGGCGCCGACGAGATCCGGGCTCAGGGGATCAACACCGCGGTAGAAGACCCTTCGAGCAACGTCCACCTCGGAGCGCAACTGGGGCTCTCGATCTACCCCAACAGCAAATGCACCAAGCGGCTCGACGGGATCGACCTGACCCCGAACACCGCCAGCGTGCAGACCGGCCAGAACGTGAACTTCAGCGTCACCGGCCGCCTCTGCGATGGGTCGTCGACGGCGCCCCAAGTCACCTACGCGGTGATGCCGAGCGGCACCATTGGGTCGAACGGCGTGTTCAGCTCGAACACCCCGGGCACCTACCGCGTCATGGCGCGGACCCTGAACGGCCGGTTCGCGGATACCTCGACCGTCACGGTCACCGCGCCGCCGCCCCCGCCGCGGTTGTCGCGGATCGAGATCTCGCCCAAGTCGTCGAACCTGAAGCTCAACGAGTCGGCGACCTACTCCGTCACCGGCTTCTGGTCTGACGGCGCCAGCCGGGCGATGCGCGCCGACGAGTGCACCATGTCGGCGGATGGCAATCCGACGGCTTCCGGCTGGACCTATACCTGGAGCCGCAGCGGCGACTACGGCGTCACCGCCACCTGCAGCGGCTCGTCCGATCGGGCCACCGCGACCGTGCGCGGCCTCTCGGTCGTGCTCCGAGCGATGTTCGGCACCAACCGGTACACCTCGGCCAGCAGCGTCGATCGGATGTCGCTCGACGAGGTCGCCAACAACATGAAGGCCGACCCGTCGATCCGGGTGTACGTCGACGGCCACACCGACTGGCGGAACACCGTTCGGTACAACGCCTGGTTGGCGCAACGCCGCGCGAATTTCATCCAGGGTGAACTGGTCAAGCGCGGGATCGACCGGAGCCGATTGATCGTCCGGGGCTTCGGCGAGTGCAAGCCGGCCGCCTCGAACGAGACCGAGGATGGCATGGCCCAGAATCGTCGGGTCGAGGTCAATCAGGTGGAGACGGCGACTCCGGAAGCGGCCGATACTTGCGCCGAGTCCGGCCCGCGTGGGGCGAGCAAGATCGGGCGACCGGGCGAAGACTGACCCCAGGAAGCCCGGCCCCTTAGCCACTAAGCTGCAACTGCAGAGGGCCACCGAAATCGGTGGCCCTCTGTCGTTTTCTCGATTGGCCCCGGGACGACCCCGTCGCCGACGGTCAGCCCCGCCCCTGCTCCCCGCTGGCGCCGGATCGGGTCGGCACCGCGAACTCTCCGGTCTCGCCCCCAACCTCCGGTTCGTCGACCCGGACGGCGATCGCCGTGGGCCATCGAATCAGGACCACGCCCGACAGGCTCACGACCGCCCCCAGCAGCATTCGGCCCGTTACCGGCTCGCCGGCGAGCGCCCAGCCGAGGAACACCGCCACCGTGGGATTGACGTACGCGGAGGTGCCGACCATCTGGGGAGTGGACTCTCGAAGGAGGTAGGTGAACGCGGTAAAGCCGATGATGCTGCCGAACACGACGAGATATCCGGTGGCCACGAGCGACGCGGCCGACACCTGGCCGAGATCCAGGGCGGACCCCTCGCCGATTAGAAGCGCGAACAGCAGCAGCTGCGCTCCCCCACCGAGCATCTTGATGCCGGTTGCCATGGCGGGGCCGGTCGCGAGGTGGTGGCGGTGGGAGTAGACCGCCCCCGCGGCCCACGCCATTGACGCGCCGAGCAAGGCGACCACGCCGCCGAGCGACACCGGATCGGGCCCCGCCGAGCGGGTTGTCAGCAGCGCCAGTCCGGCCAGCCCGAGCGCGATACCGACGACCACCCGCGGATTGGGCTTTCGGCGATCGAGCAGACTCTCGAAAACCACCGTCCAAATCGGTGAGGTCGAAGCCATCAGGGCGGTCCGCCCCGAGGGAACGTGCTGCTGGGCCCAGACGACGAGGCCGTTTCCAAGCACGAAGAACAGCGTCCCCATCAGCGCGGCGTGCCCCCAGACGCGGATGGCGGGAAGTGGCTCGCGCTGGAGGAGCGCCCAGAGCAACAGCACGCCCCCCGCGATGACGAATCGGACCCCCGCCAGCAAGAACGGGGGCATCGTGGCGATGGCAACTTGGATGGCGAGGTAGGTCGATCCCCAGAGGATGTAGATCGCCGCGAACGCCCAGAAGATCTTGGCCCGCCGCCCCCCGTCGGTCACCCTGATGGAGCAGCCTCCGCGGCGGGCGGCCCCGCGCTAGGCAGCTCCTCGGTAAACCCGCTGTCGGTTCCACCGTGGACGAACTCCTGGCGGTACATCCGGAGGATCTCGAAGAAGTAGGAAAGGGCGAGCGGCCCCACCAGCAAGCCGAGAATCCCGAAGTAGCTCACCCCGGCTACCGCGCCGACCAGGGTGACGAGCGGGTGGATCGACGCGAAGCGGTTGTAGACGACCGGGCGAATGACGTAGTCGATGATTCCGGTCGCCACCAGGTTCCAGATCAGCAGGAATCCGGCGGCCCCGAACCGGCCATCGAAGGCCACGACAGCGACGCCGGGCCCCCAGATCATCCCACTCCCCACCACGGGCAGGACCGCGAACACCACCGTGACCACGCCCCAGAACAGGGGATTCGCGAGGCCGGTGAACGCGAAGCCCAACGCCACCGCCGTTCCCTGGGCGATCGCGGTGAGTCCGGTTCCGATGACGGTCGAGACCGAAACCGCCTGGAACCGCTCCCGGAGGAGCGTGGTGTTCGCGGGCGAAAACGGGATGTAAGGCCGCACGGCATGCCAGACGTCGTCGGGACGGATCAGGAGGTAGTAGAGCCCGAACAGCGCGAACAGGATGTTGAGGGCGAGACGGGTGGCGGTGCCGAGGAGCGAGACCGCGTTGCCGCCCAACCAGGTTACCAGGCCCTGGCCGACCTTGAGCAGCTCGGCACCGACGTCGAATGGACCAACCCGCATCTCGCGGAGCCGGCCCAGCAACGGGCCGGCTACGACCTTGCCCGCCATGTCCTGGGCCTGGTTGACCAGAACGCTGGCGAACACGAAACCCGGGATGACCAGCACCAGCAGGGTGAGGATGACGACCAGGGATGCCGCGGTGGGAGGTTTGACCCAGCGACAAAGCCAGCGGTGAATCGGCCCCAGAATGACGTAGAGGACCGGAACCGCGATCAGTCCGGTGGCATACGGCGCCAGGGCGATGGCCAGCCCGATGGCAAGGAGGGCCAGGACGATGGCCGCCCGCTGGTGTCTCGAATCGAAGAAGGCCATTGCCTAAGTGTAGGGGCTGCCTTGGAGGATGGTCAACCGGGGCTGTATCCTTAGTCCGCGCCAACACGACCGAGCCCATCGGATGAGCGACCCAACGGCCCCCGCAATCGCCGCCGAGCACAGCGCCGAGCCGCTCCTCGTCGCCGACTTGGAGCGGGTCCGCTTCGCCAACCAGGCCTTCGCCAACCTGATCGGGGTTCCTCGCTCCGAGATCGAGGGGAAGGCCGTTGACCAAGTCGTCACCATCCTGGAAGAGCCGCTGGTGGTCGATCGGCTCCGCAACGCCTTGCGGCAGGGCCAGCCATTCCGGGGCGAGACCTCGATCTTCTCGGTCGGGGGGGAAGCCGTGCCGGTCGACTTGACGGTGATCCCCGTCTCGGGCGCGGTCGAGCCGCTCTTCGTGGTCTCCGGACGAGACCTGACCCAGACCAAATCGCTCGAGCATCGGCTCTGGCAAGCACAGCGGCTCGACGCCGTCTCGACGCTCGCCGACGGGATCGCCCACGAGATGAACAACGTGGTCCACGTGTTGGCCGGCTATTCGGCATTGATCGCCAAGACCGGCCCCGCGGCCGTCGCGGGACCGGCCGACCTCGCCGCGATCGAGCGGGCGGCCCGCCGAGGCGAGGCGCTGTTGACCGACCTGTTGGATTTCGCCCGCCGGAAACCGCCGGTTCGTCAACCGATGGATCTGAACGCCGTGGTGGCCCGATGGCAGGACCTGCTCGCCATCATGGTCGGCGCCGACATCCGCCTGGTGGTCGATCTCGCGATCGGATTGCCCCCGATCCACGCCGACAAGTCCGAGATCCAACACATTCTGATCAACCTGGTCGCCAACGCCCGCGGCGCGATGCCAACCGGCGGGACCCTAACGATCACCACGCACGCCGTCCTCCCCGACCAGGCGATCCGCCAGGAAGCCACCGACGACTGGGTGGGGCGCTACGTCGTGTTGACCGTGACGGACAGCGGCACCGGGATGACGCCGGACGCCCGAGCCCGAGCGTTGAACGGATACACGGGTGCGGGTCTCGGGCTGCCCACGGTCCAGGGAATCGTCCGGGAATCGGGTGGTCTCCTCTGGATCCGCACCCCGCCGACCGCGGGCACCTCGGTCGAGATCCACTTCCAGGCCCTCGAACACGACCCCCGGGGCAAGCAGCCCTCGCGTCCAACCGAGGCCCCTCCAGCCGAGGGTTCCGAGACGATCCTGTTGGTCGACGATGACCCGCTCGTTCTCCGGGTGGCTCGCCGCGGCCTCGAGCAATGCGGCTACCGGGTCCTGGCGGCGCAGGGTGCCGCCGAGGCCACCGCGATCGCCGCCGAGCGCGGCGAGGAGATCGCGCTGCTGATCACCGACGTGATGATGCCCGGGCAGCGGGGAACCGGCTTGGCCGCGGAACTGGCCGCCGACTGGCCCCACCTCAAGGTCTTGTTCATCTCGGGCTATCCCGGGGCGGCGGTCGACATCGGTAACGGGGCCCCGGCCCTCCAGCTCAACAAGCCGTTTTCACCCGATGAATTGGCGGTCGCGATCCGTCAGGTCCTGGGCTGACGATCATCGACCGAGGCGCGCCGCCATCGCGAGCCGCCTAACGGCGCTCACCACCCAAAACCCCCCGCAGCACCTTCCAGACCGTTTCGGCGACGATCTCTTGGCCCCGGGCCGTGGGGTGGATCCCGTCTTCCTGGTTGAGCGAATCGACCCCGGCGACGCCATCGAGAAGAAACGGGATCAGGGCCGCCCGGTTGGCGCGGGCCAGCTCGGGATAGACGGCGCGAAAGGCGCGAGTGTAGTCGGCGCCGAGATTGGGCATCGCCTCCATCCCGACCACGACGAGCCGGGGCGCCGGGGTCAGTGTTTTCGCCCGGTCGAGAATGGTCTGGATGTTGGCCCTGGTGGAATCGGGAGGCTGGCCCCGTAGTCCGTCGTTCGCGCCGGTCTCGACCACCAGCACGGCCACTCGTCCCTGGTCGAGGACCCAATCGATCCTGGCCAAGGCCCCAGCGGAGGTCTCCCCGCTGACTCCTCGATTCACCGTTCGGTAATCGAGACCCGCCGAATCGATCTTCCGTTGGATCAACGCGGGGTAAGCCAGGTTGGGATCGGGGAGCCCATAACCGGCGGTCAAGCTGGTGCCGAGAAACACCACCAGCGGCGTCGAATCCGGCTCCTGGGCCCGGGCCACCGATGCCGGGGCCGGAGAGGGCGCCGGCGGGGCCGGGGACGGGTTATCGCCGCACCCCGCCACCAGGCTCGCAACCAGCGTGAACCGACAAGCGTATCCCACTATCATTGAGCCCTATGACGAGTTCCGCGAACGGCACCATGTTGAGTTGTGAAGGACTGACCCAGACCTATCTTTCTGGTGGTCGGCGCCTGACCGTGCTGAACAATATCACCTTCAGTCTCGAACGGGGCGGCTTCCTTGCCATCGTCGGCCCATCGGGGAGCGGCAAGACCACGCTGCTCGGCCTCTTGGCCGGCTTGGACCGCCCGAGCGCCGGCCGGGTGGTGCTCGACGGTCACGACCTCGGTTCGATGACCGAGGACGAGCGGGCAGAGCTCCGGTCACAGAAGGTCGGCTTCGTCTTCCAGTCGTTCCACCTGATCCCGACCCTGACGGCGCGGGAGAACGTCCAGGTGCCGCTCGAGCTCCGAGGCGAGCCCGCTGAGGAGCGAGCCCAGGAACTGCTGGCGCGGGTGGGTCTGGGCGATCGCTCCCATCACTACCCGTCGCAACTCTCCGGGGGGGAGCAGCAGCGGGTGGCCCTGGCTCGGGCATTCAGCGCCCGACCCCAGATACTCTTCGCCGACGAGCCCACCGGCAATCTCGACGCCAAGACCGGCGGCTCCATCGTCGACCTGATGACCGGATTGAACCGGGAGATCGGGACGACGCTGGTGTTGGTCACTCACGATCGGGACCTCGCCGCCAAGGCGCGTCGGATGATCCGGCTGGCCGACGGCAACGTGGTCGAAGACATAACTCACTCATGAACCTACCATTCGTGTTTCGCCTGGCCTGGCGCGAGAGCCGGGCGGCCCGGCGCCGGCTCGGCCTCCTGGTCGGCTCGGTGGCGGCCGGCGTCGCGGCGCTGGTCGCCATCAACGGCTTCACCGACAATCTCCGCACCTCGGTGGGGGCCCAGGCCAAGGCCCTGCTCGGCGCGGACCTCAACATCAGCGGTAGGAAGCCGTTCCCCGAGCGGATCGAGTCATGGGCCGATTCGATGCTGGCGGCCGACAGCGCCGGCGGCGGGGCCAAGGCGCGGGTCACGGCCTTCGCCGCGATGGCTTTCGTCCCTCGAACCACCGGGGTCCGGCTGGTCCAGGTCCGCGCCGTCGGCCCCGGCTACCCGTTCTACGGCGAGATCACCACCAGCCCCGCCGACCGGTGGCGGGCCCTCGGGGAAGGCGGCAAGGTCCTGGTCGACCCGACCCTGTTGCCCGCGCTGGGGGCCGAGATCGGCGACACGCTCTCGTTAGGCAACAGTCGCTTCGTGATCGACGCCACGGTCAACAACATCCCCGGCGACGTGGGCGTGGCCTCGGCGTTCGGACCGCGGATCTTCATCGCCGACCGCGACCTCGCCGCCACCGGCCTGGTCCAGTTCGGCTCCCGAGTCGACTACGATCTCTACCTCAAACTCGGCGATCCGGCGAAGGCCCAGGGCATCGCCCAGAAATACAGCCTGCCGTTCCGCGACCTCCGCTACCGGGTCCGCACCGTGGAGGACGACCGCCAGGACCTGACCGACACCCTGACCAGGCTGGGCAACTACCTCGGCCTGGTGGCGTTGGTGGCGCTGCTCTTGGGCGGGCTCGGGGTCGCCAGCGCCACCCATCTGTTCATCCGGCAGAAGCTCCCCACCATCGCCGTCCTCCGCTGCCTCGGCGCCACCGCGGCACAGGTCTTCCTGGCCTACCTGGCTCAGGCCCTGGCCATGGGCCTGCTCGGAAGTCTGGTCGGCGCCGGTCTGGGCGTCGCGATCCAGCAGGTCCTCCCCCGTTTGGTGGCCGATCTCCTCCCGGTCGACGTCACCATCGCCGCGTCGCCGATGGCCCTGATCGTCGGGATCAGCCTCGGTATCTGGGTCGCCGCGGTGTTCGCGCTGCTGCCGCTCCTGGGCGTGCGGCGGATCTCCCCGCTCGCCACCCTGCGACGCACCGACGAACCGGCCCCGGGGCGACGCGATCCGCTGACCTGGCTCGCCTTCGGGCTCCTGGCCGCGAGCGTCGTCGGTCTCGCCGCGGTCCAGGTCAGAAACCTCGAGGACGGCCTCTACTTCGCCGGCGGTGTCGGCGCCGTGGTGCTGGTGCTCTGGCTGGCTTCGCTCGGCTTGATCAAGGGCCTGCGGCGCTATTTCCCCACCAAGCTGCCGTACCTCTGGCGTCAAGGCCTCGCCAATCTCTACCGGCCCGCGAACCAGACCGGCACCGTGATCCTGGCACTCGGCTTCGGCGCGTTCCTGCTGGCGACGCTGTTCCTGGTCCAGTACAACCTGCTCCGAGAGTTCCGGGTCGGGGGCGCGCTCGGAGGGCGGCCCAACCTGATGTTCTTCGACATCCAGAAGAGCCAGGTCGCCGGAGTCGAGACCATCTTGGCGGAAGGGGGGCATCCCGGCACCGCGCCAGTCCCGATCGTGGCGATGCGGATACACTCCCTGAAGGGCGCGTTGGTTCGACCGCCTGGCACCGCGATCGACACCACGGAGGACGAAGGCGACACGGCGCCGCCCGACTCGACCCGGGCGAGCGGTTCGGGCCAAGGGGGGCCGCGGCGGCCGGGCGGTTGGGCGGTTCGCCGGGAATATCGATCGACCTATCGCGACACGCTCACCGACTCGGAGACGCTGGTTTCCGGCGAGTGGTGGACCGGACCGCGTGGCGACGGCCCGGGCCGGGTCTCGCTCGATCGCGACGTGGCCGACGAGCTCCAGGTCGTGGTGGGCGACGACATCGTCTGGGACGTCCAGGGCGCCCTCATCCCGACCCGAGTCGCGAGCCTGCGGGAAATCGACTGGGGCCGGTTCCAGACCAACTTCTACGCCGTCTTCGAACCCGGACTCCTCGAGCAGGCTCCCCAGATGGCCGTCGTTCTGGCCCGAGCCGACAGCGCCGCGGACCGGGGTCGCCTCCAGCGACAAATCGCCGAGCGGTATCCGAACGTGTCGGCGTTCGACCTCTCCCAGGTGCAGCAAGCCATCGAGGGGGTCCTCGACAAGGCGACGCTGGCGGTGCGTTTCCTGGCGCTCTTCAGCCTCGCCGCCGGCACCATCGTCCTGATCGGCGCAGTGACGACTGCGCGATTGCAGCGGCTCCGGGAGGGGGTGTTGCTCAAGACCCTCGGCGCCACCCAGCGCCAGGTGCTTCGGATCCTGGTCACCGAATACGTGGCGTTAGGCGTCGCCGCCGCGCTGGTGGCGATCGTGCTCTCCTCCGGGGCGGGATGGGCGTTGGCCAAGTTCGTCTTCGAGGCCCGCTTCGACCTCCCGGTGGTGTCCTTGTCGGGGCTGACCGCCCTCTTGATCGGGCTCACCCTCGTGGTGGGACTCTGGAGCAGCGCCGAGGTCCTCAAACGCCCGCCGCTCGAGATTCTTCGCGGGGAGTAGGGGGCCCCTTGCCCACGGACCCGGGGCCCCTAGGTTCCAGCCATGCTGACGATCGATCTTGGTGGGAAACGGGCCTTCGTGGCCGGCGTGGCCGACGACGGTGGGTTCGGGTTCGCGATCGCCAAGGCCTTGGCCGAAGCCGGCGCCACCGTGTGCGTGGGAACCTGGCCGCCCGCGATGGGCATCTTCGAGAAACTGCTCGAGCGGGGCAAGATGCAGCAGTCGATGGCCCTGGCGGACGGGTCGCGACTCGCCTTCGAGCGGATCTACCCCCTCGATGCCGCCTTCGACGTGATCGAGGACGCACCCAGCGAGATCCGGGAGAACAAACGCTATCGCGAACGCGGTGATTTCTCGATTCGGGGCCTGACCGATCGATTCGTCGCCGATTTCGGGACACCCTGCCTCGACGTCGTGGTCCACAGTCTCGCCAACGGCCCCGAGGTGAAGCTGCCCCTGCTCGACACCAGCCGCCGGGGGTATCTCGACGCGATCAGCGTGAGCGCGTACAGCAACATCTCCCTGATTCGCCACTTGGCGCCGCTGATGCGTCCGGGCGGGTCGTTCCTGTCGCTCACCTACATGGCGAGCGAACGGGTCATCCCCGGATACGGCGGCGGGATGTCCTCCGCCAAGGCGGCGTTGGAGTCGGACACCCGCACCCTGGCGTTCGAGGCGGGCCGCCGGCACGGCGTTCGGGTCAACACCATCTCGGCGGGACCGTGGGCGTCGCGGGCGGCCACGGCGATCGGGTTGATCGGCCGGATGATCGACTACACCAGGAAGCACAGCCCGCTCACCCGGACTTTCGAGGCCACCGACGTCGGGGCCGCCGCCGCATTCCTGGCCAGTCCTTTGGCGGCGGCGATCACCGGGACCGTGCTGTATGTCGACAACGGATACCACGCGATGGGTATGGGGGTCGAAGAACCGAGCCCACCGACCCCAACCGAGTAGCGATGACGGCCCGAACGACTCTCGCGGCGGCCGGCCTGCTGGGAGCGTTAGGCGTGGCGTTCGGCGCCTTCGGCGCCCACGCCCTCCTGGGAACGCTCTCTTCCGCCGACTTCGCCACCTTCGAGACCGCGACCAGGTACCACCTCATCCACGCCGTGGCGCTCCTCGGCCTCGGCCTGTGGCTCGAACGGTCTCCCGAACCGCGCCTGGTCTGGGCCGCCCGACTGATGACCCTCGGCATCGTGGTGTTCTCGGGCAGCTTGTATCTGCTCGTCACCCTCGACCAACGTTGGCTCGGCGCCGTCACCCCGATCGGGGGCGTCGCGCTGATCGGGGGCTGGTTGCTGGTGGCCGGCGCCGGACTGGGTCGGTTGCGGGCTGGCTGATGCAGCGCCACCTGCCTCTGCTCGACGCCCTCTCCACCTGGCAGACTCGGGCACGGCAGCGGTTTCCCAAGATCATCCCGTGCCGCCCCGGCTGCTCCGCCTGTTGTCAAGGACCCTTCGACATCCCGACCGCCGACGTCGCGGTCGTCCTCGAGGGGTTTCGGGCGCTACCTCGGGACGACCGGCGGGCCATCCTGACCCGGGCCCGGGCGGACGTCGAGGCGATGCGGGCGCTGGTGCCGGGATGGATCGACCCCTACGACATCGCGGACATCGGGGAGGAGGCCTTCGACCGGGCAATCGAGAGCCACGCTGACCGGCCCTGCCCATTGCTGGACGACGAGGGCCGCTGCCTGATCTATGCCCACCGACCGGTGGTGTGCCGGATCATCGGGATCGGGCTTCTCGCCGAAAGCGGCAGCGTGCTCGAGAACGAGTGCCCGATCCAGGATCGGTTTCCGGGGTATCCCGGGCTGCCGCCGTACCCGTTCCCGCTGGAGCAATACGAAGCCAAGGCGGAAGCGGCCAACCGCGAAGCGGCCGAGGCTCTCCTCGGCGACGGCGACCGCCACCGCTTCGAGACGACGATCGCGGCCGCCTTGGTCAAGTGGGGCGCCGCCGACGAAGAGGCGCCCTAGCCGGCGGACGGTCCCCCGAAATCCGGTCGTCCCTGGCGTGCGACGCCCGGCTCGATTCACTTTCAGCGCATGGGCATTCTCCGCGATCTGGTGCGCGGCACCAATGCGCACATCGACCCGGTAGCGGCCGTCGAAGATGTCCCCTGGGAGATGGCCGGTCGCCGAGCTCCCGGCCTGCCCCACTCCATCTGGCAGCTGCTCGGTCACTTGAACTACTGGATCGACTTCGTCCTCAAACGGATCGAGGGCGTCGCCCTCACGCTGCCGGCCCACGCCTCCGAGAGCTGGCCGGCGGACACCGAGCCCCGGGACCAGGCGGCCTGGGATCACGAGGTGGCGCTGCTCAGGACCAATCTCGGTCAACTGGAGGTTCTGGCCGAGGCCAAGGCATCGACGCTCGCCCGGATCGCCGACGCGAAGATGGGGTGGACGGTGGAGTCGTACCTCTGGTTGCTGGTGGCGCACAACAGTTACCACACCGGGCAAATCGTCCAAGTTCGCCAGGCGCTCGGCGCCTGGCCGCCGGCCCGGGGCAGCCTTACCTGGTAGCCGTCCGGAGCGCCCGAACGGCCTGGTCCGGAAAGTCGGTGAAGATACCGTCGACGCCCAGCTCGGCGAGCCGGCGGTATTCGGCGAGCGGATCGCCCTTGTAGCCCGCGGGAAGGAATTCCCGGTCGGCCCGCACCGTCCAGACGTGGACCACCAGGCCGGCCGCGTGGGCATCGCGCACCAGGGTCGAGGGCGCCAGCAGCTCGCCGTTGGGCGAGACCGGCTGAACCAGCGCTCGGGCCGGGCCGATGCCATTGGCGTAGCTCGCGACGAATGACAGCCCCGCCGGGGTCATCAGCTCGCGATAGCCGCGCGCGTCGCCTCGAGCCGTCGCATCGGCCGGACGCCCGGTCGCGTCGACCAGCTGGATCAGACTCAACTCCGTCCGCCCGCGGGCGCGCTGGAGGTTGCCGACCTCGAACGATTGGATGAAGACCGGGTCCGTTCGCCGGCGATAGCCCTCGCGGTGGAGCGCGTCGATCACCGCGTCGGTGATTCGCAACCCGAGCGACTCGTGATACGACGGGTGCTTGGTCTCCGGATACAGACCGATCCTCCGGCCAAGCCGAGCCTCCTCCTGCCGCACGAATTCGAGGATCTCGTCGAAGGTGGGGATCTCGAACCGGCCATCCCAGTAGTGGGAGCGATACGGCAGCCGCTCGCGAGCCCGCAACGTCTTGACCTCGGCCAGGGTGAAATCCTCGGCAAACCAGCCCGTGACGCTGTCGCCGTCGATGGTCTTGGTGGTCTTCCGGTTGGGGTACTTCTCGGCGACATCGGTGGTGCCGCCAATCTCGTTTTCGTGACGGGCGATCAGGACGCCGTCCTTGGTCATCACCAAGTCCGGCTCGATGAGATCGGCGCCCTGCGAAACGGCCAGCCGATAGGCCTCGATGGTGTGTTCGGGACGATGCCCGCTGGCGCCCCGATGGGCGATTATCAGGGGACGGGGCCAGTCGCTCACCAGCGCTCCGACCATGACCAACGAAATCCAGGACATGCCGAACGTTCGCCTCGGTCGGTCACAATGCCGTCAACTGACGCCGACCCGGCTGACGCTCTTGACCAGCCGGTACATGAACTCGAGTCCCTCGTAGAACGCTTTGGCCGACACCCGCTCGTTCATGCCGTGGGCGTTGGGATCGGTGTAGAACAGGCCGGACACCCCATAGACCGGAATTCCCGCGTTGCGGAGGTAGAGCCCGTCCGTGGCCCCGGTGCTCATGGTCGGGATCACCGGCACGTTCGGCCACATCTGGTTGGTGATCCGCTCGATCTGGCCCATCAGATCGGGGGTCAGCGGGGACGGCGGGCTCGGAGTCGCGGCGGTTCTGATGGCGACCGACACCTTGGGATCGCCGATCACCCGCTCGATGGTCGCCCGGACGTCTTCCGGTGATTCGTCGGGCAGCACCCGGCAGTTGACGTTGGCCCTGGCCCGTTGCGGCAACGCGTTGGAGGCGTGGCCACCCTCGAGCATGGTCGCCACGCAGGTGGTCCTGAGCTGGGAATTGTAGCGAGGGTCCTCCGACAACACCCGGGCCGCCGCGGCATCGCCCGGGTTCGCCGCCAGGGCACGCATCGCGGCACCCGTGGGACCAGAAACCGTCGCGGCGGAGCGCTCGAAGTAGGCCTTGGTGACTTCGTTGAGGCGGACCGGAAAATCGAAGCCGCCGACCTTCACCAGCGCGGCCCCGAGATGGGTGATGGCGTTGTCCTTGAGCGGAACCGAACTGTGGCCGCCGGGGTTGGTCGACTCCAGAGTGAGATTGACGACCTTCTTCTCGCTCGCTTGGACGTCGTTCGACAACTTCTGTCCGTCGCGGACCCGACCGCCGCCACCCTCGTTGAAGGCGTACTCGGCGTCGATCAACTCACGGCGGTTGGCGAGGAGCCACTTCACCCCGTTTTCGGGGCCTCCCTCTTCGTCGGCGGTGAGCGCCACGATGATGTCCCGATCCGGCACGAAACCCTCGGCCTTGAGGCGCATCAGCAGGGTCAGGTGGATGGCACCTTCGTCCTTGTCGTCGGCCACCCCGCGGCCATAAAACGTCCCGTCTTTCTCGATGAACTCGAATGGCGGCAGAGTCCAGTCCTCGGCCTTGGCCTCGACCACATCGATGTGGGAGAGCAGCAGGATCGGTTTCTTGCCCATGGAGCGCCCCGGCAACCGGGCGATCAGGTTGCCCTTGCGGGGAGCGTTCTCGACCACCACCACGTCCGATTCGGGGAAGCCAGCCGCTTTGAGGCGCGCCGCCATGGCGTGGGCGGCTTTGGCGGTGCTGCCGGAGCTCTCGGTGGTGTTGATCTCGACCAGTTCCCGGAGGAGGGCACGGGCAGTCGAGTCCCATTTGGATCCCGGTAGCTGCGCCTGGAGGGCCGGTGCAATCGTCAACAAGGAAAGCAGGGCAACGACGAGCGGCATGGGCAGACCGGGTGCGGGGTGATCGAGCGGGCGCCGTCGGCGGCGCGTCCGGGACGGCCTGAATCTGGGGCCATCCCTGATCCATCGCCACCCTGGCCATCGTCACCGTGTTACTCGCGGTCGGCCCCGCGCCGACCATCGGCGTTGCAGTCCGTTCGACCTGGCTGAGTGGCCGGGCGCCTCCGCCCGCCAGCTCAGTCCGCCTTGAGCGAATCGACCGGATCGACCCGCGCGGCGCGGCGGGCGGGCCAGTAACTCGCGATCGCGGCGGTCAGCACCAGCCCCACGCTCGCGGCGACCAGAACCGGCGGGTCGCTCGGCGTCACCCCGAAGAGCAACGATCTCATCAGCAGGCTCAGTCCCTGGGCGACCACCACCCCGATCGCGATCCCCCAGAGTGCCAGCACGATCCCCTCCCGAACCACCATCCGCAGTACGGCGCCGCGCGAGGCTCCCAAGGCGGTCCGAATGCCCAGCTCTCGGGTCCGTTGGTTCACCGAGTGGGCGACGATCCCATAGACGCCGGCGGCGGCGAGCCCGAGCGAGACCGCCGCGAACAGCGCCAGTAATCCAGCCACGAATCTGGTCCGGGCCCAGGCGGTACCGAGAAGCGCGGTCAGCGGCATCACTTCGAAGATCGGGAGCTGGTCGACCGAGGCGACCGAGGCGCGAATCGGGCGTTCGAACCGGGCCGGATCGCCGGCAACCTTGACCAGGACCGTTCGAAACGCGTAGCTGAACTGCCGATAGGGCGTGTAGACGCTGGCCACCTGGGTGCGTTCCAACGAGCCGTACGGTACGTCGCCGACCACGCCCACGATGGTGATAGCCGAGTCCGCCGAGGTCCACCGCCGGCCACCCCCGAACCAGATTTGCTGCCCGAGGGGATCCTGGCCGGGGAAGAACCGGCGGGCGGCGGTCTCATTGATGACCGCGACGCCGGGCCGGTCGGCTCGATCATCGTCGCGAAAGGCCCGGCCCGCGAGGAGCGGAATCCCGAGGGTGGCGAAGTGATCCGGCCCGACGTAGTGGCGAGAGATTCGGGGCGCCTGGTCCGGGGACGGCTCCGGTCGCCCGGCGACGAACAGCGTGGAGATGGCGCAAGCGCCGAGCGGGGCGCAGCCGTCCACCGTGGCCAGGGTGACGCCGGGAACCGCCCGCACGGCCTCGAGGACCCGGTCGATGATCTCCGGGGCCCGGTCGGAAGGATAGCGAACGTCGGACGGGGAGATCCGAAAGGTCAGGATCCGCTCCGGATCGATGCCTAACGGCGCGGCCTGGGCCCGCCGCAGGCTCTGGTAGAGCAGTCCGCCGCCCACCGCGAGCGCCAGGGCGATGGCTACCTCGCCGACGACCAGAGCCGCGTGGGTTCGAGACCGCCCGGCACCCGCCTGGGGCCCGCCCGACCGCAGCGCGGCCGCCAAGTCGGTCCGGCCCGCCCGGAACGCGGGGATGAGACCGGAGATCAGGACCGCGACGATCGAGGCGGCCAGCGCGATGCCCAGGACCCGCCAGTCGATGCTGGCTCGGGCAAAGTCGCCCACCGCACCCCACATGTTGCCGGGCCCGGGGCGGGCGGATGGAAGTCGGACCACCTCGATCGCGAAGGCGGCGAGCAGGACCCCGAGCCCCGCGGCCACCGCGCCAAGCAGGGCGCTTTCGGTGACCAGCTGGCGGATCACCCGGAACCGGCCGGCGCCTAACGCCAGACGCACCGTCACCTCCCGCTGCCGAGCCACCACCTCGGCGAGGCCGAGGCCAGCCACGTTGAGGCAGGCCAGGAGAAGGAAGCCGCCGACCGCGACGATCAGCAGTCCGAGCGCCGGCCGGCTCCCGGCATCGACCCGTGCCTCGGCGAGGGCCACCGCCGTCGCACCCCAATGCTCGGCCTCGTCATCGCTGTCGGGGATCGCCGCGGCGATCCGCTCACCTACCACCGCGAGCTCCGACCGAGCGGCCTCCAACGAGACGCCGGCACGCAGTCGGCCCGCGACGCTGATGAAATTCTGGTCGGTGGTCAGGTAGTCGCGATAGCTCAGGACCGGTGCCATGGCCTGGGGGATCCAGAGGTCGGCCCGGCCGCCGAGCCCGACGAACCCCGCCGGCATGACGCCAACGACCGTGAGCACCTCGCCGTTGACCGAGATGGGCCGTCCGATCACCGCCCGGTCGCCGCCGAATCGCGCCACCCAAAGACGATGCCCCAGCACCGCGGTGGGAGCGCCGCCGGGCCCTCGGTCCTCGTCGGCACTGAAGACCCGACCGGCCAAGGGCCGGGCTCGCAACATGGTGAAGTAATCCGCCGACACGCTCTCCGCCGTCACCCGCTCGGGCTCGTCGCCGCCGGCCAGGTTGAGGTCGGCCGGGCCAAACGCGGCAACCTGGTCGAACGACCGAGTCGCTTCTCGGAGCGCTTCGAACCGAGGGAACGACCAGCGCACCAGGCGCGGCTCGCCGGGCCCGTTGGAGGCGGTCCGGTAGATCATGACCAGCCGGTCGGCTGCCTCGAAGGGCGGTGGCCGGAAGAGGGCTCCGGACACCAGGCTCACCACGATGGTCGCCCCGGCGATTCCGGTGGCCAAGGTCGCGATGACCGTGGCGGCGTACCCAGGCCGGCGGCCGAGGTTCCGGAGCGCGAACCGGAGTTCACGGATGGCATCGATGATCAACCGCACCCCCACATTTCAGTGGTCGTTCCGACCGTAAAGCACCGGGCGTACCACCGACACCAGCTAGTTAAGTAATTGTCAATAAAAGAGATATAGGCTTGACCTCGAAGTCGAGCTGTTCGTTTCTGGGACCATCCGCGCGGATCCGGGACACCCCAAACGCGAAGGGAGCCAGACTCCAGTCTGGCTCCCCCGTTGCACCTCGGCCCCGTCTCGTTCAGAAGCTCGCTTTGATCCAGTAGGCGTGGAGAACGATCAGCGCCAGAATGATCGCGGCCGCGATGATCAGCGGCCAGACGAAGAGATTGCTGAAGAGTTTGGAATCCTGCTTCAGGTGCATGTAGAACATCGCGACCAGCGCGAACTTGGCGGCCGAGAGGATCAAGAGGATCGGAACCACCAACGGCTCGATGAGGGCGTGCATCGGCCAGTCGGGGCGCCGGCCGACCTCGAACGCCAACACCTCGAGAGCGGTGAGGACGAAGAGGACGGCGGCGATCTTCCCGTAGAGCCCCGGGGTGGGGTGGGCGTGATCCTCGTGACCGTGGGCAGCAGCATGAGCGTCCATGAGTCGGATCTTTCGCTAACGCATCAGGTAGACGACGGGGAAGATCACGATCCACACCACGTCGACGAAGTGCCAATAGAGGGCCGCCATCTCGAGGTTGAGCGACTTGTCGGGGGTGAGCTTGCCGCGAACCGCGAGGTACAACATGGTCGAGAGCCAGATGACGCCGAGGGTCACGTGGCTCCCGTGGAAACCGGTCAGGGTGTAGAAGGTCGATCCGAAGAGGTTGGTGCTGTATCCCAACCCCTTGTGGTAGAAGTGGTAGAACTCGTAGACCTGCATCCCGACGAAGAAGAGCCCGCACAGCACCGTGGCGGAGAGCCAGGTCAAGAGCATCTTCCGGTCGCCCTTCTGGGCGCCGTAGAGCGCCAGTACCACGAAGAACGAGCTGAAGAGAAGCACGGCGGTCCCGAAGGTGACCAGCGGGATCTCGAAGATCGCCTCGCAGGTCTGCATCTTCCCGTCGAGCATGCACTGCGACTCGGTGTGCGGCAACGGCCCCACCAGGCTCTTGCCCTTGTAGACCAGGTAGGTCGAGATCAGCGACGCGAAGAACAGGCATTCCGATCCGATGAAGCCCCAGATGGCGATCTTCCGGCTATTGAGCCCGGTCGAGGTCCAGTGGTGCTCGTCGACGTGCCCCGAATCCGCGTGCGCGGTAGCAGCGTGAGCCAAAGTCAGATCTCCTCGATCAAAGCAGGCCGTCTCGCGGCCGTTAGTGTCCAGTCGGTTCGAAGGCCCAGCGGTAGACGCTGAAGAACAGCCAGGCCGTCCCGAAGAGCGTGATCGCGTACCAGTAGTCCCATTGCCGGATCAGCATCAGGCTGCTCATCAGGATGGTGAGACCGATCGCCGCCATCAGCGGCCAGTACGACGGATTGGGCATGTGGATGTCGTCGCCGCTCACCCGAACGGGCTCCGGAAGCTTGCCACCGGCCGCGCGCCAGGCATCCCACTGCGGCACCGAACTCCCGACCCGAGGCAGGTTCGGGAAGTTGAACTCCTGCGGTGGCGACGGAATCGACCATTCCAGCGTGGCGCCGTGCCAGGGATCGGCCGGGGCGTTGGCCGGGCCCATCCAGGTCTTGATGATGTTGACGATGAAGAGCAGGAACGCCAGAACGATGACAAACGCGCCGACCGTCTCGACCTGGTTCAAGAACTCGAAGCCCAAGCCCTCGGGATAGGTGTAGACGCGGCGCGGCATCCCATGGAGCCCGAGGTAGTGCATCGGGAAGAAAGTCAGGTTCATGCCGATGAAGGTGAGCCAGAAATGCGCCTTGCCCAACTTTTCGTCGAGCAAGCGCCCGAAGATCTTGGGCCACCAGTAGTACGCCCCGGCGGCGAGCCCGAAGATCGAGCCCCCGAAGAGGACGTAGTGGAAGTGGGCGACGATGAAGTAGGTGTCGGTCTGTTGGAGATCGGCTGGCGGCGAGGCGTGCATCACGCCGGACAGCCCCCCGACGATGAACAGCGCCACCATCCCCACCGCGAACAGCATCGCGGTCGTGAACCGGAGCGAGCCACCCCAGAGCGTCCCGATCCAGTTGAAGATCTTCACCCCGGTCGGAATGGCGATCACCATGGTCGCGAGCGAGAAGAAGGTGTCGGCGAACGGGCCCATCCCAGTGGCGAACATGTGATGGCTCCAGACCCCGAACCCGACGAACGCGATGAACACCCCGGAGAAGACCATCGCGGTATAGCCGAAGAGGGGCTTCCGGGAAAAGACCGGAAGCACTTCGGAGGCGATCCCGAACGCGGGAAGGATCAGGATGTAGACCTCCGGATGCCCGAAGATCCAGAACAGGTGCTGCCACATCACCGGGTCGCCACCGCCGTCCGGCATGAAGAAACTGGTGCCGAAGTTGCGGTCCATCATCAGGAAGACCAGCGCCACCGTGATGACGGGGAAGGCCAACAAGAGCAGGATCTGGACGATGAAGCTCATCCAGACGAACATCGGCATCCGAAGCAACGTCATCCCCGGGGCTCGGAGATTGATGATCGTGACGAAGAAATTCAGGGCCGCCGCGATCGACGCTATTCCGAGGATCTGGAGGCCGATCACCCAGAAATCGATGTTGAGTCCCGGAGCGGGCGCGGCCGCGGTCGAGGGAATCATCCGGGCCGAGGTCAGGTTTGCGTAACCGAACCACCCGCCATCGGGCGGCGCCCCGACCAGGAAGCTCACGTTGATGAAAATCGCGCCGAGGAGGAACACCCAGTAACTGAAGGCGTTCAGCCGAGGGAAGACCACGTCCCGGGCCCCGATCTGGAGCGGGATGAAAAAGTTGAAGAAGAAGGCGGACAACGGCATGACCCCGAGGAAGATCATGGTCGTGCCGTGCATCGTGAAGAGCGCGTTGAAGGTGTCGGGATCCACCAGCTTGCCGTTGGGCCCGATCAACTGCAATCGCATGATGACGGCTTCGATGCCGCCGATCAGGAAGAAGATGAACGCGGTGGCGCCGTAGAGGATGCCGATCCGCTTGTGATCGACCGTGGTGATCCAACTCCAGAATCCCGTCTTGGGATAGTGGTGCGGAATCGCCGGGGCCTTGTGCTCGAGAACCGATGTGGCCATGAGTGTCGTTCCTTCGCCTTACTGGTGCATCCGCAGGTACGCCACCAACGCCGAGATCTCCGCCTCGGTGAGGGGCCGGGGCAGAACCATATGGCTGCCCTGCTTCATGCCCTGCGGATCCCGAAGCCATTGGGCCAGCATGGATGGCGTGTTCTCGTACATGTTGGCGCCGATCGTGGTCCGGCCGCCCGTGTGTGACAGATTGGGGCCCCGGAGGTTCAAGGCGCCCGCAAGTGGCGTCCCGACCATCGCATGACAAGCGATGCAACCGCCCGACATGAAGGCCGCCTGGCCCTTGGTGTGAACGGTGTCCGCTTTCCAGGCACTGTCGATCGCAGCGGCGACCTTGCCGCCCTCGACGAGAGGCGAGCCGACCCGCTCCTTCGCCACCCAGGACTCGAAGTCGGCTTCCGACTTGACGATCACCCGGAGGCCCATTCTGGCGTGCTGAATCCCGCACAGCTCGGCGCATTGCCCACTGTAGTCGCCCACCGAGTCGGCGGTGAACCACAACGGGTTGATCTTCTTGTCGCGGGTGTTGTTGAAGATCGGAAAGACGTCGCGCTTCGAGGCCAACTGGGGCGACCACCAGCTGTGGAGCACGTCCGCGCTCCACATCCGCAGGTTCACCATCTTCCCGACCGGCACCACCAACTCGTTGGCCGTGACCACCCCGAGCTTGGGATAACGGTACTCCCACCACCACTGGTGCCCGATGACCTCGACATCGACCTGCGGGTTGGGCGCCGGCAACGAGGTCTTGACGATCGTCTTGACCGTGGGTACCGCTATGAAGGCGAGGATCACCGCGGGTATCACGGTCCAGATGATCTCGACCGTGGTGTTGCCGTGTGTCTGCTCGGGCTCCGGGTCGCCGGGTCTGGACCGGAACCGGAAGAGCGCGTAGACCAACGCCCCCTCGACCAGGACGAACACGACCACCGCCCACCACACGGTCGTCATGAAGAGATCGTCGATCAGACGGGTGATGTCCGAGCGGGGAAGCAGGGTAGTCTGGTGATAGTTCTGACTACACCCAGCGATGAGCACGAGGAGACCGAGCAAGCCGGCTCTGGTCAGCCACGCGCGCCAGACGCGTCCGGGGCTTCGTTCCATGCAGCGAGGATCCGAATGTGAGGGGCGAAATATGAGCCCGCCGAGCTGCCACTCGGGCGGCGCGAAGTTTAATGACCGCAAAGGGTTGGGTCAAGAAACCGCGACCCCATTCCGAGCCAGGAGGTCGCTTTTCCGCGGGCCGTCCCCCGCCAAAACCCGCCCCGGCGGCACCATTCCGCAAGCCCAGCTGCCGGGCTAAGTTGAATCGTCACCACGCGACGCGCCCGGCGGGGAGGCCCCGCCGGGCCGAACTTCTTATTGGCTGGACCAGCGGATGATCAACGAAATGCGGGAGAAGCTCGGCCGCGAGATCGAGGCGCTGACCCACGAGCTCACGGTCACCCTGCCGCAGGCCATCGCGACGGCCGTGGCGCTGGGCGACCTGCGCGAGAACTCCGAATACAAAGCCGCCCTCGAACGGCAACAGCTGGTCCAGGCCCGGCTCGGCCAGCTGCACGAACGATTGGCCCAGGTCAGCCAGCTCGCCAATACCGAGGCGCCCCGCGACCGGGTCGGCCTCGGCTCGAAGGTCACGGTCGTCGATATCGTCACCGAGGAAGTCGAGACCTACCAACTGGTCCTGGCCGAGATGATGGACATCGATGCGGGCCACATTTCGCTGGCTTCGCCCCTGGGCCGCGCGCTCACCGACCGCAAAGTGGGCGAGGAAGTGGTCCTCAAGCTGCCGACCATGGTTAGAAAGATCCGGATTACCCAACTCGTCACGGTGCATCAAGCGGAGCAAGGCTAATGGAGTTTCCTCCCAAGAAGATGCTGGTGGTCGGCGATCGAGTCCTGATCAGCCCGGAAGGCGGCGAAGAACGGACTCGGGTGGGTCTCTACCTTCCCGCCACCGCGATCGACACCCAGCAGGTGCAGGAAGGCCTCATCATCGCCACCGGCCCGGGCGACCCGGTACCCGACGCCTCGAGCTACGACGAGGAGCCCTGGAAGGCGGACGAAAAGACGCCCCGGTTCCGCCCGATGCAGGCCCGAGTCGGCGACCACGCGATATTCTTTCGCAAGGCGGCGGTCGAGATCAGCTTCGAGGACAAGAAGTACCTCGTGGTGCCGCAAGCGGCGATTCTCGTTCTGATCCGAGACGAATTGCCGATCTAGGTATCGATCATTCTCGAGGGGCCGATGGGCACAGCGCTCCCACCAGCTCGAACGATTCTCGCCCGGGGCCTCCGGCTTCGCTGCCCCGCCTGCGGTGGGCACCCCATCGTGCTGCGCTGGTTCCGGCTCTGCTCTTCCTGCCCGTCGTGCGGGCTCCACCTCGATCGCGACGAACCCGGTTACTGGCTGGGTAGCTACACGGTCAACTTGTTCGCGACCGAGGGTGCCTTCGTCACCTACTTCGTTGCCGCCCTGGTGGTGACCTGGCCGACCGTCCCTTGGACATTGGTGCTCTGGGGAGGGGTGGCGGTGGGTCTGGTCATCCCATTCCTGATTTTCCCCTTCACCAAGACCCTCTACCTCGCGATCGACCTGTGTCTGCGACCGCCAGGCCCGCCTGATCTCGCCACCCCGGTCGAGCGGGGCATTCCCAAGCCGGTCGCACCGACCGACCCCCGGAGAACCCGGTAACCAGAGCGCCGCAGCCGACCCCTCAGGGGATGGCCTTCGGCCCACAGCTCCCATCGGCACCGCGCACGGTGGGGTATTTCACGCCCAACTGCTCGAGGTAGGTGGGGTAGCGCGAGGGATCGTAGTAGAACGGTCGCATCTGATCGCGATACTTCGACAGGATATCGGTGTTCAGGTAAACGGCCGGGTTATCGTTGGGCCGGATCAGCGGCTGGTACTTGGTATCCTTGGTCTGGACGTTCCGGAAGTAGTCCCAGGCGTCGGCGATGAGCTGGGGCGTGAGGAGAATGTCCAGCATCGTCATTGCCAGAGCTTTGGCCCCAGCGGTAGCGCCCTTGTGCGCGACCGGAGTGGCCATGGCGATGGCGTCGGTCCAGTTGTGACCCGGAAGACCGGGGACGTTGGACGGAAACCGAATGGTGACCGACGGCACGTTCCAGGTCACGTCCCCGATGTCGTCCGACCCGCCCCCGCGCATCTCCTCCATCTTGGGCGGAGTGCGGAGCGAATCCGGCTTCGATCCCAGGCCGGTCACCTCGACCTTCATCTCGGTCTGCAGCGCCTTGGCGAAGCGAATGTCGTCTTCGGACCATGACGGCATCCCGACCGCGACGATGTTCTGGTGCATCGCTTCGGCGACCGGCTTGTTGTGATGGATCGGCCAGGCCGACCCGAGCACCCGAGTGGGATCGAGGGTCGTTCCGGTCATCATCGCGGCCCCCTGGGCGATCGAGTCGCCGATGGCCCAGAGCGCCAGGATGTTCTTGTGGTCCAGTTCCCGGAAGTAGTACCACACCGAGGCGTTCTGGGGCACCACGTTCGGCTGATCGCCCCCGTTGGTGATGACGTAATGGGACCGATGCGGGAGTCTGAGGTGTTCTCGGCGGTAGTTCCAACCGGCGTTCATCAGCTCGACGGCATCGAGCGCGCTCCGCCCCCGCCACGGCGCTCCCGCGCTGTGGGCCGAGGTCCCCCGGAAGGTGTACTCCACCGACACCAGGCCCGTCCCATCGGGCTGGCCCCATTCCACCCCGAACCGGCTCGCGACGTGGCTGAAGATGTTGATGTCCACGTCGGCGAAGAGGCCGGCCCGGACGAAGTAAGCCTTGGTACCGATCTGCTCCTCGGCGACGCCGGGCCAGAGTTTGAGGGTGCCGGGGATCCGCTCGCGTTCCATCAGCCGTTTGATGGCCAGGGCGGCGGTGATGTTGACGCCCTGCCCCGAGTTGTGTCCCTCACCATGTCCAGGACCGCCGGGCACGATCGGGGCCCGGCAGGCCACGCCCGGCATCTGCGATGCCTGCGGAATCCCGTCGATGTCGGAGCCTAACGCGATCACTGGCTTGCCGCTGCCCCAGGTGGCCACCCACGCCGTGGGGATCCCGGCGTAGTTCTCCTCGACGGTGAATCCCTCTTTGCGCAACAGCGCGACCAGATATTTCGAGGTCTCGAACTCCTGAAAGCCGAGCTCGCCATAACTGAAGATCTGATCGACGACCTCTTGGGTGAACTTGGCCCGACCCTCGACATCGCTCGCGGCCTCCTGCTTGAGCCGGGCCAGTCGCGGGTCCGGCTTGGCCGGTTTGGCGCTCTTGGGAGCCTGCGCCGCCACCGCGGTCGACGCCGCGAGGGCCAAGAACGCGCCGAGTATTCCGGAACGTGACATCATCGGAGGTCTCCTCACGGGGTCGCCTTGACGCCGCAGCTGCCATCGGCGGCCCGGACGGTGGGATACTTGACGCCGAGCTGATCGAGGTAGCTCCGGTGCTTGGCGGCGTCGTAGTAGAACGGTCGCATCCGGTCGCGGTAGCGGGCCAGAATGCCCTGGTTGAGCTCGATCGCGGGCCGATCCTCGGGCCGGATGAACGGGGCGTACTTGGTGTCCTTGGTCTGGACGTCGCGATAGTAGGCCCAGCCGTCGGCGACCAGTTTCGGGTTGAGCAGGACGTCGAGCATGGTCATCCCGAGGGCCTTGGCGCCGGCAACGGCACCCTTGTGGGCGATCGGGGTCGCCATCGCGATGGCGTCGGCCCAGTTGTGGCCAGGCGTCCCATCGACGTTCGACGGGAAGAACAGCTGCACCGTGGGCGCGACCCACGACGCGTCGCCGATGTCGTCGGAGCCACCTCCCCGGCGTTGCTCCTCCCGCGGCGGAGCCATCAAGCCCTTGACCACGGTGTCGAGCCCCTGCTCTGGCACCTTGAGTTCCTTCTGGATCGCCTTCGCGAACGCCACGTCGTCCGGTGACCAGGCCGGCATCCCGACCCGCTGGATGTTGGCGCCCATCGCCTCGGCGATCGGCTTGTTGAAATGGGGCGTCCAGGCCGAACCCAGCACCCGGGAGCCGGTCAGCTTGGCGCCGGTCATCAACGCGGCACCCTGGGCGACCGAGTCGGCGATCGCCCAGACCCCCATGGTGCGGGCGTGGTCCAGCTCGCGGAAGAAGTACCAGACTGACGCGGTCGACGGGACGACGTTGGGCTGATCGCCACCATCGCGAATCACGTAATGGGACCGGTGTTCGGGGCGAAGGTGCTCGCGCCGGAAGTTCCAGCCGGTGTTCATCAACTCGACGGCATCGAGGGCGCTTCGACCACGCCAGGGAGCACCGGCGCCGTGAGCGCTGACGCCCTGGAACGAGTACAGCACCGACACCAGCGCGCTGTACCCGTCCGGCGCGCCCCAGGGCGCGCCGAAGTCGTTGGAGACGTGGGTGAAGAACGAGGCGTCGACGTCGGCGAACAAGCCGGCCCGGGCGAAGAACGCCTTGGTCGCCAGTTGCTCCTCGGCGACGCCCGGCCAGAGTTTGATCGTGCCGGAGAGTCCGTCGCGCTCCATGATCCGCTTGGTCGCGAGCGCGGCCGCCACGATCACCGCCATGCCGGCATTGTGTCCCTCACCGTGGCCTGGCGCACCCGGCACCAGGGGCTGCCGGCATGCGACCCCAGGCATCTGCGAGGCCTGGGGAATGGCGTCGATGTCGGTCCCCAGCGCGATGACCGGTTTGCCGCGGCCCCAGGTGGCGACCCACGCCGTCGGCATCCCGGCGTAGTTCTCCTCGACCGCGAAACCCTCTTTCCGAAGCAGCGAGACCAGGTACTTCGAGGTCTCGAACTCCTGGAATCCGAGTTCGCCGAAGCTGAAGACCTGATCGACCATCTGCTGGACGAACACGGCGCGGCCGTCGAGGTCGGCGACGAGATCGCGTTTGGCGGCTTCCAGCTTGGGATCGGGACGGGGCGGTTGGGCGGCGCGGCGCTGAGCCGCGACGGGGGTCCCGAGCGCCAATCCCGCCAGCACGGCGAGCAGGGTGCGTGTCATGAAGACCGTTTTGCGAAAGGTGACGGAATGAGTCCCCCGAAAGATGCCGCTTGCAGCCTCTCGTGCAAGCGGGCTCCGGTCGAGCGACGATTACCCGGGGCGGCGGGCCACCAGGGTCAGAATGGAGTACACCGCGCAGATCTCGGCGGCTTGATTGGTAACCTCGACATCCCACTCCACCACGCCCTGGGGCACTCCGTCGGGTGGGGTGTCCTTGGCGGTCTTCTGCTTGCAGGTGAAGCGAACCTGGATGGTATCGCCCGGATACACCGGCTTGGTGAACCGGAGCCGTTCGAGCCCGTAGTTGGCCAGCACCGGTCCCTTCTTGGGCCAGACGAACAGGCCGGCGGCGGCCGAGAGGACGAAGTAGCCGTGGGCCACCCGTTTGCCGAAGAGCGACTCCTTGGCCGCGATGTCGTCCATGTGGGCGTAGAAGTGGTCGCCCGAGAGGCAGGCGAAGTTGACCACGTCGGCCTCGGTGACGGTGCGGCGGTGGGTGAACATGGTATCGCCCACCTGGATCTCGTCGAAGTGTTTCGAGAATGGATGGGCCACGTCCTCCGGGGTATTCGCGCCCTTCATCCAGAGGTTGGTCACCGCGGTGAGCGTCTGGGGGTGCCCCTGGATGGCGGTCCGCTGGAGATAGTGCATCACGCTCCGCATCCCGCCCATCTCTTCGCCTCCGCCGGCGCGGCCGGGGCCGCCGTGGACCAGGTGCGGCATCGGGGAACCGTGGCCGGTCGATTCCTTGGCCGAATGGCGGTTGATCAGCATCAGCCGGCCGTGGAAGGCGGCGGTTCCGAGCACGACCTCGCGAGCCACCGCGTCGTCGCCGGTGAACAGCGATCCGCAGAGGCTCCCCTTGCCCCGCTTGGCCAACTCGCAGGCGTCGGCGACGGTCCGATACCCCATGACCGTGCTGACCGGCCCGAATGCCTCGACGTCGTGGACGGCCGGGGCGTCGAACGGATCGGCGCAATGGAGCAGCATCGCCGGGAAGAAGGCGCCCTTGGCTCGGTCGGCCCCGGTGACGGCGAAGTTCTCGGGGTCGCCGTGGACCACCGAGGCGCCGGCCTTGAGGGCCTCGACGCTCTTCCTGACCTCCTCGACCTGGCCCTTGGTGGCCAGCGGTCCCATCCGGACGCCTTCGACGGCTGGGTCGCCCAGGGTGGCCCCGGCGAGGCGTTTGCCTAACGCCTTGACGACCGCGTCGGCCAGCCCGGCCGGCACGATGGCACGGCGGATCGCGGTGCACCGCTGACCCGCCTTCAGGGTCATCTCCCGGCTCACCTCCTTGACGAAGAGGTCGAACTCCTCGGTTCCGGGTTCCGCGTCGGGCCCCAGCATGCAGAAGTTGAGCGAGTCGGCTTCCATGTTGAAGCGGATCGACTCCTCGATGATCTTGGGGTGGGCCTTGAGCCTCCGCCCGGTCGAGGCGGACCCGGTGAACGTCACCACGTCCTGGCAGGTCAGGTGATCGAACAGGTCGCCCACCCCGCCGACGATCAGCTGGAGGGCGCCCTCGGGGAGGATCTTCGCCTCGATCATCGACCGGACGATCGCCTCGGTGAGGAAGCTCGTGGCGGTCGCCGGCTTGACGATGGCCGGCATTCCGGCCAGGAAGGTCGGCGCCAACTTCTCCAACATGCCCCAACAGGGGAAGTTGAAGGCGTTGATGTGGACCGCCACCCCCTCGAGCGGAACCGCGATGTGCCGTCCGACGAAGGTGCCGCCCTTGGAAAGCACCTCCATGTCCCCGTCGATGTAGAAGGTCTCGTCGGGAAGCTCCCGCCGGCCCTTGCTCGAATAGACGAAGAAGGTGCCGAAGCCGCCCTCGATGTCGACCCAGGAATCGGAGCGAGTGGCCCCGGTCGCGGCCGAGAGAGCGTAGAAACCCTCCTTCCGCTCCATCAGCCATTGGGCCATGGCCTTGAGCATCCGGGCCCGTTCATGGAACGTCATCTTGCGGAGCGCCGGGCCGCCCACCCTCCTGCCGTACTCGAGCATCGCCTTGAAATCGAGCCCCTCGCTCGAGGCCGTCGCGATCGGTTCGCCGGTGACGGCGTGGTGGAGGGTGGCGGTCTTCCCGGACGCGGGGACCCAGTGACCCTGCGAATAGCTGGCGAGCGTCTTCACGTTCGTCGTCTCCCGATGAATTGCGAGCCGGGCCGGCCCGCGAAGGTCAGACCCGCTCGATGACGGCGGCCATCCCTTGACCCACGCCAATGCAGAGGGTCACCAGGGCGTAGCGCGCCGATCGGGCCTCGAGTTCGAGGGTGGCGGTGAGCATCAGCCGGGCGCCGGACATGCCGAGTGGATGGCCTAACGCGATGGCGCCGCCGTTCGGATTGAGCCGGGGATCGTCATCGGGAAGCCCGAGCTCGCGGGTGCAGGAGAGCACCTGAGCGGCGAAGGCTTCGTTGATCTCGATCACGTCCATGTTTGCCAGCGACAAGCCGAGCCGGGCGAGCAGTTTGCGGGTGGCGTGCACCGGGCCGATTCCCATGATCCTGGGCTCGACGCCGGCCACCGCGGTACCGAGAATCCGGGCCTTGGGCCTCAAGCCGTGGGTCTCGAGGCCGGCTTTCGAGGCGAGCAGCAGCGCGCAGGCACCGTCGTTCAGGCCGGAGGCGTTGCCGGCAGTGACCGATCCCTTGCCGTCGGTGCGAAACGCCGGCTTGAGCTTGGCGAGCGTCTCGAGGGTGGTGTCGGGCCGGATGAACTCGTCGTCCGCCACCACGACCGGCCCCTTGCCTTTACCGGCGGGCGGTATCGTCACCGGGACGATTTCCTGGGCGAATCGCCCCGCTGCGCGAGCCGCGGCGGCCTTCGACTGGCTCCCAAGCGCGAACCGGTCCTGCTCCTCCCGAGTGATGACTCGGGTTTCGAGCAGGTTTTCGGCGGTCTGGCCCATCGGGTCGACCCCGTACTTCTCTTTCATCTTGGAATTCACGAACCGCCAGCCGAGGCTGGTGTCGAACATCTCGATATCGCGGGAAAAGGCTCGGGCCGCCTTGCCGAGCACGAACGGGGCCCGGGTCATCTGCTCGACTCCGCCGGCCAGATAGACGTCGCCGTCACCGGTCTGAATGGCCCGGGCGGCGTGGGCCACGGCCGCGAGCCCGGAGGCGCAGAGGCGATTGACGGTTTCGCCGGGCACCGAGGCCGGGAGCCCGGCCAACAGCGCCGCCATCCGGGCGACGTTGCGGTTGTCTTCGCCGGCCTGATTGGCGCAGCCAAGGATGACGTCGGCGACGGCCGCCCGGTCGAGGGTCGGGTGACGGGCGACAAGCTGCTCGAGGACATGGGCGGCGAGGTCGTCGGCCCGGACCGGGGCCAGCGCGCCGGCAAGGCTGCCGATCGGCGTCCTGACGCCATCGACGATGTACGGTGTGTGCATGGCGGTGCTAATTTACCCCGCTTCGAGTCCCGAAGCACCCGCCATTCTCGAGGCTTGCCATGTCCGCCGATTCGATCCTATTGGAGCGCCGCGACAGTATCGCGCGAGTAACCCTCAACCGGCCCGACGTCCTCAACAGCTTCGACCACGCCATGGTCGGCCGGATGCTCGCGGTGCTCGCCGAGGTGCAGGCCGACCGCTCGATCCGGGCGATGTACCTCACCGGTGCGGGGCGGGGCTTCTGCGCGGGGCAGGACATCAGCGGTGGGGCCACCATCGGCGACTACGGCGAACACGTCGAGAACAGCTGGAACCGGATCGTCCGGGGGATCAGAGGTCTCGAAGTCCCGGTGATCTGCGCGGTCGGCGGAGTGGCGGCCGGCGCCGGCGCCAATCTCGCCCTGGCCTGTGACTTCGTCGTCGCCGCCGAAGAGACCGCGTTCATCCAGGCGTTCGTCAACATCGGCCTGGTCCCCGATTCCGGCGGGTCGTGGATCGTCCCCCATCTGGTCGGCCCGGCCCGCGCCGCCGCGCTCCTCATGTTAGGCGACAAGCTGCCCGCCAAACAGGCGGCCGAGTGGGGTCTCATTCATCGCGCCGTGCCGGCGGCCTCGCTGGAACAGGAGGCCTGGGCCCTCGCGGCCAGGCTCGCCGCGATGCCGACCCTGGCCCTCGGCCTGATCAAGAAGATGATCTCCGCGGCAGCCACCAACAGCTATCTCGAGCAGCTCACCCTCGAGGCGGGGTACCAGTCGATCGCGGGCCGGAGCAGAGACCACCTGGAAGGCGTCGCAGCCTTTCGGGAAAAGCGCAAGCCGGCGTTCGAGGGCCGTTAGGTGGCGCTCGACGCCAGCGCGGTCGTCGGAGTTCTCGGAGCCGGCACCATGGGAGCCGGGATCGCCCAGGTGGCCGCCGGGGCCGGTCACCGGGTCATTCTGGTGGACACCCTCGCCGGCGCGGTAACCCGGGCGGCGGAGGGCCATCGCAAGGCGATCGGTCGCGAGGTCGAGAAAGGCCGTCTCACCAGGGATTCGGGTGACGCCTTGCTGGCCCGGATGGAGTATCACACCCCGACCGGCGACGCCCTCGACGTCCTGGCACCGTGCGGCTTGGTCATCGAGGCGATCAGCGAAGACCTCGGCATCAAGCGGACGACCTTCCAGGCGCTCGACCGGCTGGCTTCCCCCGACGCGGTCCTGGCTACCAACACCTCGTCGCTGTCGATCAGCGCGATCGGCGGCGCGTGCCGGGCTCCCGAACGAGTCGTCGGGATTCACTTCTTCAACCCCGCGCCGGTCCTCCCGCTCGTGGAGATCGTCCCCGGCGTCGCCACCAGCGCCGAGGTCACCGCCCGGGCCCGTCGGCTGATCGACGCCTGGGGCAAGATCACCGTGGTCGCGTCCGACACGCCCGGGTTCATCGTCAACCGGATCGCTCGACCCTTCTACAGCGAGGCCCTTCGGATCCACGAAGAGGGAATCGCCGACAAGGCCACCATCGACTGGGCGATGCGCGACGCCGGCGGCTTCAAGATGGGCCCCTTCGAGTTGATGGACCTGATCGGCAACGACGTCAATTACGCCGTCTCGGCCTCGGTGTTCGAGGCCTTCGGCTTCGACCCGCGCTACCGGCCCTTCGTGAGCCAGAAACGGCTGGTCGAGGGCGGATTGCTGGGCAGAAAAACCGGCCGGGGCCATTTCGACTACCGGCCCGGTGCCGTGCAGCCGGCTCCGGTCGAGAGCAACGACCTCGCGGTCGCCATCTTCCCCCGGGTGCTGGCGGTGCTGATCAACGCCGCGGTCGACGCGGTCTTCTGGCGGGTGGCGTCCCGAGACGACATCGATCTCGCGATGACGAAAGGCGTCAACTACCCCAAGGGCCTCCTCCGGTGGGCCGACGACATCGGCCTCGACCGGGTGCTGGAGCGACTCGATCAACTCCACGCCGAGTACGGCGAGGAACGCTACCGACCCTCGGTCTTGCTCAGAAGGATGGTCGCGGCGGGGGAGCGCTTCTACCCATGAGCGTCGAGCGAGCCGGCCAGATCGTCGCCGGGATGATGCGAGACGATGCCTTCAGCCAGTGGCTCGGCGTCGAGATTCTCGAGGTCGCCCCGGCCCGGGCCACCATCCGGATGACCGTCCGCGCCGAGATGTGCAACGGATTCGCCGTGTGCCACGGCGGGGTAACATTCGCGTTCGCCGACAGCGCCTTCGCGTTCGCCTGCAACACCCAAGGCAACGTGGCGGTGAGCATCGAGAACAGCATGACCTATCCGGCCGCCGCGCGAGCCGGCGACGTGCTCACGGCGGTCGCCCGCGAGGCGACCCGGAGCAACCGGATTCTCTATTACCACGTGGATGTCACCAAGGCCGACGGGACCGTGGTGGGCCTCTTTCGTGGCACCGCGTACCGAACCGAGAAACCGCATCCGTGACCGCTTCGATCGACTGGAAACGGGTCTATTATCTGACCCTGGTCTCTCGAGCCCTCGACGATACCGAGGAGCATCGTCTGGTTCCCGAGAAGAAAGTGGCCTATCAGTTCACCGCGCGGGGCCACGACGTCGCCCAGATCATCCTGGGACAATTCCTGACCCATCGCCACGACGCCGCCAGCGCGTACTACCGGTCCCGCCCTCTCCTGCTGACACTCGGCCTCTCGATCGCCGATGCCTTCGCCGGCTCGATGGGCCGATCCGGCGGTTTCAGCGATGGCCGTGACATCGGCGTGGTGTGCAATCTTCCCGGCTCGAACGGACCAACCGTGCTGCCCATGGCCGGCGACGTCGGATCGCAGTACACCCCGTGCGCCGGTTGGGCCCAAGCCATCCTCTACCACCGCGACGTGCTGGGCGACGCCGGCTACCAGGGCGCGATCGGGTGCGTGCTGGGCGGCGAGGCGAGTGTCGCCACCAACGGGTTCTGGTCGGCCCTCACGATGGCCACCACGCTCGAGCTCCCGATGTTGTTCTACATCGAGGACAACGGTTACGGTATCTCGGTGCCATCGAGCTTGCAGACGCCCGGGGCCAACATCGCCGACAACCTGGCTTCGTTCCGAGGGATCGCCATCTCCCAGGGCGACGGGACCAACCCCGCCGAGACGGCACGGCTCTTCGAGGCCGCGGTTGCCCACGTCCGAGCCGGCCGCGGCCCCGCGCTGGTGCGACTCACCGTGCCGCGACTCTCGGGACATTCGGGCCAGGACACCCAGGCCTACAAGCCGGCCGACTTGGTCGAGCGCGAGAAGGCCGGCGATCCCCTACCCCGACTCCGCGAGTTTCTGGCGGCGGGCCACCTGAGTCCCGCCGAACTGGCCGCGATCGAGACCCAGGCGGCCGAGGACGTCGCCAGCGGGCTCCAGGCCGCCTTGGCCCGCCCCGAGCCCGACCCGGCCACGATCACGAGGTACCAATTCGAGGAGTCGGGCCCCGGCGGCGCCGTCGAGGTGCAACGGACCGGCGGACTGGCGCCGAGCGGCCACCGATTCCCGGCGTCGTCGCCAGACACGGTACCGGAAGGACCGCGAATCAACTTCCTGACGGCGGTGCGCAAGGCCCTCGAGCACGAACTCGAGTCGAACCCCAAGTTGCTGCTGTTCGGCGAGGACGTCGGCCCGAAGGGCGGGGTCCACGCGGCGACGTTAGGCCTCCACGACCGTTTCGGCGGCCGCCGAGTGTTCGACACCAGCCTCTCCGAGGAGGGGGTCATCGGCCGGGCTGTGGGAATGGCGCTCGCGGGGCTGATGCCCGTGGCCGAGATCCAGTTCCGAAAGTACGCCGACCCCGCCACTGAGCAGCTCAACAACTGCGGCACCATGCGCTGGCGCACCAATAACCGGTTTGCCGCCCCGATCGTGGTTCGGATGCCGGGCGGCTACGCCCCGAAGTGCGGCGATCCGTGGCATAGCGTCTGTGGCGAGGTGCTCTGGGCCCACGCGGTGGGTTGGCGGGTTGCCTTCCCGTCCAATGCGGAGGACGCCGTGGGCCTCCTCCGAACGGCGATGCGAAGCAATGACCCGACGATCTTCTTCGAGCATCGCGCCCTGCTCGACGGCACCTGGGCACGGCGCCCGTACCCCGGCCACGAGTTCGTCGTTCCGTTCGGCTCCGCCAAAACGATCGTCGAGGGCGACCAGCTCACCTGCGTCACCTGGGGTGCCATGGTGGAGCGGTGCGAGGCGGCCGCCAAGGCCTCGGGCCATTCGGTCCACGTCCTCGACCTGCGGACCATCGTGCCCTGGGATCGCGCCGCGGTGTTGGCGTCGGTCAAGAAGTCGCGGCGCTGCCTGATCGTCCATGAGGACACCAGAACCGCGGGATTCGGGGCGGAGATCGGGGCCACCATCGCCCAGGACGCATTCCTGTCCCTCGATGCTCCGGTGACCCGGATGGCGATCCCGGACGTGCCGACCCCTTACAACGTGACCCTGATGAACGCGGTCCTGCCCCAAGTCGCCGAGATCGCGGCCAAGATGGCCGAGTTGATCGAGTTCTAACTCGGCGGGCCGCCCGCGGTGATCCGGAACTCGGCCCGGCGATTGACCGCCCAGGCAGTCTCGTTGCTAGTCGCCATGGCCGGCTGCTCCTCGCCGTAGCCGAACACCTCGAGCCGCCCGTCCTCGACGCCCCGAGCCACCAAGAACCGTTTCACCTCGGCGGCTCGGCGCCGGCTCAGGATCAGATTGTACTCGTCAGAGCCCCGCTCATCGGCATGGCCTTCGATCCGAATCGTCACCCCCCGCAACTCGAGGAGGATTGGGAGTTTGGCCTCGAGGATTTCTCTGGCGGCAGGCGTCAGATCGAAGCGATCGAACTCGAAATGCACCCGGGCCTCGAGGGTCCGCCGCCGCGGCGCCCAGGCATCCTCGGTGGGGGTGGCGGGCGGCGATTCGGCCGGCGGCGCGCCGTTCATGACACTCGAACTCGGGGGGTCGCCCGTCGCGGGGGGTGGCGCTTCGAGGGGCTGTTTGCGAGAGCACCCAGCCACCAAGGCGAGTCCGATGAACCAAAGGCGTGTGGAAATCATGAAGACGTGCTCCAGATTGGGGCGGTCGCGGCGATGGCGATTGCCTCGAGGGGCCAGCCATGGCGACCCTCGCCGAGCCACACCGCGAGGTCGATCGCCAGGGCGAAGAGCAGGATGTAGATGAGCGGATTCTGGAATTGAGCCAGCAACCGGCGCCACAACGGCACCGGCGCCACCTCCGGCAACGCGTTTGGTCCGACCTCGGCCAGCCGACGATTGGCAAGGTCGGTAGTGAGTCCCGCGGCGCGGAGAGGAGTTGGTTCCTCGGTCACCGGCGTTCCAGGCTCACCGCGGGCCCCTGGGCAAGGTAGAGGCCGGCCAGGTAGGTCCCCAGCATCGCGACGGGACCCCACCGCGGTTTCGCCGTTCCGGGTTGATCGGCGCGATCCATGATCTGGATCATAGCCAAGAGAATCATCACTACGCCAACGAGGCCGACGACGAGGAGTTGGGTACCGACCGCCCCGAGCAAGCTGCCCTTTCCGTGGACGAGGTGGGGCGACACGCCACGCCTCGGCGACCAATGCGCGGGGGCGGTGAGGACGACGAGGGCGGGGTAGCGGAGGCGTCGCGAGATACGGTTTCTCGGCTCGGCAGGAGTTCGCCGAGAACCTAGAGCGGGAGCCGGCCCGCAGCAATGAAGCGCCGGATGTCGCCAAACATTCGCCAGCGGCACGCGGGGTATTGCTCAGGCCCGACCCCGCAGTATCCTAGTTACATGGCTGACTTCACCATGGACCTCGAGCACCTCGGCCGGACCGGCTATGTCGCGTCGCATTTGCTCGACACCGCCAGTGGCCCCGTCCTCGTCGACGTCGGCCCCGGGTCGACCGTCGGCACCCTTCGCCACGGCCTCGCCCGGCACGGGCTCGAGGTCAGCGACCTCCACGCGATTCTGCTTTCCCACATTCACTTCGACCACGCCGGCGCCACCGGCCTGCTAGTGGCCGAGCACCCGGCTTTGACGGTCTACGTGCACCAGCGCGGCGCGCCGCATTTGATCGACCCGAGTCGGCTCATCGCCAGTGCCACCCAGGTCTTCGGAGATCGGATGGACTTTCTTTGGGGGAAGATCCTCCCGATTCCCGCCGACCGGATCCGAGTGTTGTCGGGCGGCGAATCGCTGTCGTTCGGCGACCGCCGGTTCGACGTGCTCTACACCCCGGGCCATGCCTCGCACCACGTGGTCTACCTCGAAGGGGCCAACCGCACCGCCTATGTCGGCGACGTCGGTGGAATCAGGGTTCCCGCGATCCCCCACGCGGTGCCGGTGACCCCGCCCCCCGACTTCGACCACGAGATGTGGCTGGCCAGCATCGCCGCCATCGAAGCCTGGGCGCCGCGCCGTCTGCTCTCGACCCATTTCGGGTTTTCGGAGGACCCGGTCAGCCACTTTGCCCAGCTCCGCCAGGGTCTCCGGGAGTGGACGGACACCACTCAACGGCTTCTGGAGAGCCCCGGAACCGATCCGGAGCGGGCCGCGGAATTCGAGCGCTGGGTCATCGCTTGGCTGGCGGGAAAAGGTTCCCCGGAAGCCATCGCCGCGACGGTGGTCTTCTCCGACTACAAGGCCAGCTGGTACGGGATCGCCCGTTACCTCCGGAAGAAGGCCGAGCGAGCGGCCTGACTGCAGGGTCAAAGGGTGGGTAGCACGATCCGAATGTGGTCGGCGAGAGCGCGCACGACCGCTCGCGGCTTGGCCCGATCGCAGCGGACCGCGATCCCGACCTGCGGGAGCTTCGGCAGTCCGCGGCCCGGCGTCAGGATCTGGAGGTCGCTGGGCACCGCGGTTCGGGTCAGAACGGCGACCGCCTGTCCGGACCGGACGACGCCGAGGAGACCAGCGAGGCTGCCGCTGGCGTAAGCGACCCGATAGGGGCGGTTGGCCCGCTCGAGACTTTGCCTGGCGGCCAGATGGTCGAGGGTGCGGCGGTCGGCCAGGGCCAGCCGGATCGGCGATTGGTCGACGGCGTCCGATCCGACCGCGCTGACCCAGACGAACGGCTCATGGCGAATCACCGCGCCGGATTGGTCGTTCTCGGGGAGCGAGATCAGAGCGAGGTCCAACTGATGGGCCCGGAGCCGTTCGAGCAGCGGTGGGGTCGAGGCGCAGACGACCTCGACGTGAACCTGGGGGTGCTGGGCGGCGAAACCGCGCAGCAACTGCGGGAGGAACACCGCCGCATAGTCATCGGGACACCCGAATCGCAGCGTGCCCGCGAGGCCACGCCCCGACAGCTCGGCCACCGCCTCGTCGTGCCAACGAATCAATCGCTGCGCGTGCGTCAGCAGCCGAGCCCCGTGGGGAGTCAGGGTGACACCCCGCGGGGTTCGATTGAGCAACACCCGACCCAGGCCCCGTTCCAGCCGCTTGACTTGGAGGCTCACGGCCGCCTGGGTCAGGCCCAGCTGCCGCGCCGCCCGACTCAAGGTCCGGTGCTCGGCGATCGCGACGAAGCTCCGCATCAGGTCGAGTTCCAGGGCCATCGCTCAATATAACTGTCAGTTATGACTGATATAATTGCCATTAGGCGTTCTTGCATGGTGGCCTCCCGCCGCGGTATTGTCTCTCGTGGCGGATGGTCGCCGCCCCGGGCGGCCGGCCTGCCTGCAACCTGGGACCTCGAGGGAGGGCCGTCGGCCGTGACCACACGACAGCTCGGCTTGCCGGGATCGAAACCGCCAGCACTCGTCGCGGCGTGTTTGGCGCTCGCGGTGCACGCCGCGTCGCAAACGACGACCACCATCACCAGCGACCTCCCGAAACACTTCACGGTCCGTGCCCTCCCGGAACCCTTTACCAGGCGCGACGTGATGATCCCGATGCGCGACGGGGTGAAGCTCCGGACCGTGATCTACCTTCCCAAGCAGGCCAAGAGCGCGGCCATCATGCTGGAACGGACGCCCTACAACGTCGAGGTCTTCGGGAACCGGGTCCAAACCGGCCCGCTGTTCCGCGCCGGCTACATCCTGGCGTTCCAAGATTCCCGCGGCAAGTACGGCTCGGAAGGCGACTACGTGGTGACCCGCCCGCTCCGCGGCCCCTTGAATCCCACCACGACCGACCACTCCACCGACACTTGGGACACCATCGACTGGCTGGTGAAGAACGTGCCCGAGTCGAACGGCCGGGTAGGGATGATTGGCTCATCCTATGACGGATTCACCACCGTGATGGGCTTGTTCGACCCGCATCCGGCCCTCAAGGCCGCGGTGCCGCAGGGCCCGGTCCTCGACGGATGGATGGGCGACGACTGGTTCCACTACGGCGCCTTCCGCAACATGATGCTGGGGTACATGCACGAGCAGACCGCCCAGCGGGGGCCGGGCCAGCTGCCGCCGAGCGACGTCTACGATCAGTACGAGGAGTTCCTCCGCGCCGGTTCGACCGGCGACTACATCCGGGCCCGTGGCCTCGACCAGCTGCCCTGGGTGGCCCGGACCATGGCTCATCCCGCCTATGACGAGTACTGGCAGGGCCTCGCGGTCGATCGGTTGATCGCCACCCGGCCGTCCAAGGTGCCAACCCTGTGGACCCAAGGTCTCTGGGACCAGGAAGACATGTGGGGGGCCAACCACGCCTGGCGCAACCTCAAGGCGGCGGGCTACGAGGCCAACAACTGGCTGGTGCTCGGCCCCTGGAATCACGTTCAGGTCAATTCCGGGGGGACGTCGTTAGGCCCGATGCAATGGGGTGCCAACACCACCCTCGAATATCAGCGTGATCTCCTGTTGCCGTTCCTGGACGAGCATCTCCGGGGCGGTCCGCCGGCCCACCTGGCGCGGGCCACGGTGTACAAAACCGGCGAGAAACGCTGGGAACGGTTCTCCACCTGGCCCACGGCCTGTGAGCGGGTCTGCGGTGTCGGGCTCAAGCCGCTCTATCTCGGATCGGGAGCTTCCCTCTCGTTCGACCAACCGCCCGGGTCGGGCGGCGGCGACAGCTACACCAGCGATCCCGCGAAACCGGTGCCCTTCCTGCCACGCCCGGTGATCGACCCCTTTCGGGGACTGAGTGGCGGGGCGCTCAACTTCTACCAGGCCTGGGCCACCTGGCTGGTGCACGATCAGCGTTTCGTCGACGGGCGACCCGACGTCTTGAGCTACGAAACCCCGGTCCTCACCGAGCCGGTCCATGTTCAGGGCGTCCCGATCGCCGACATCAGGGCGATGACGACCGGCACCGACGGCGATTTCGTGGTCAAGCTGATCGACGTGTATCCGGCGCTCGATCAGGCCAATCCGCGAGCGGAAAGTCCCGCGGGAGGGCGAGGCCCGTCAGGTCGATTGGCGCTCGGTCGCGGGCGCGGCCACCAGCACCACCGGCACCGTTGCCAACGGTGGCGACGAGCGCCAAGTTCTGATTCCGTCGATCGGAGAGCGTGGTGGACCTCGATCCATTGTCCCAAGCCATCGTCGATGCGATCAACGCCAGCGGCGTCGTTCCTTTTCGCCAGTTCACGCCGATCGAGGCGCGCGAGCAGATCCTCAAGCTCCGCCAGCCGCGCCCCGCCATCCCAACTCATCCGATGGCGGAGATCACCGAGGAGTTCTTCGACACCCGAGAAGGGAGCGTCCGGGTCAGGATCCTCCGCCCCAGAGATCGGCGCGACGGCGAGTTGATGCCGGCGGTGATCTACTTCCATGGGGGCGGGTTCTTCGCCGGCGGCTTGGACGAAACCGATCTGATCGTCCGACAGATCGCCAAGGACGCCGACGTGGTGGTGTTCAACGTCGAGTACCGGCTGTCGCCCGAGTACAAGTTCCCCACGGCGGTGAACGACGCCTATCGGGCACTCGAATGGGTCGCCGCCGAGGCGCCGCGATTGGGCATCGATCCGGCCCGCATCATCATGGCGGGGGACAGCGCCGGCGGGAACCTCACCATCGTCACCTCGTTGCAGGTCCGGGAGCGAGGCGGGCCGCCGATCGCCTACCAGGTGGTCATCTACCCCAGCCTCGATCTCCGGGCGCGCCCATCCTATCCCTCGCGGGTCACGTTAGGTAGCGGCCAACTGTTCCTGATGAACGACGACATCGAATGGATGCTCGATCATTACTTCACCGATCGGGCGGAAGGCGACGACTGGCGGGCATCGCCGATCGTGGCCGCCGATTTCGCCGGGCTGCCGCCGGCCCTCGTGGTCACCGCGAGCCACGACCCGCTGGTGGACGAGGGCAAGCTCTACGCCGACCGGTTGCAGCGGGACGGGGTGCCAGTGGAGTATGCCCGCTTCGAGGGGACCTTCCACGGCTTCGTCAGCATGGCGATGGTGCTCCCCACTGGCGCTCGGGCCATGGAGTTGATCTGCGACCGGATCAAGCGGGAGGCCTGGTGCCCACCCAACGACTGACGCGCCGTGCCCACCGCTGGCTCCTGCCGTTCGTCATCCTCGCGGCGGGCCCGGGCCGCGCGCTGGCGCAGCGGGTCGACCTGAGCCCGGCCCGATGGGATCCCGCCGAACGCCGGCTCTTCGATTCGCTCACTCGACATTGGTCACGCCCCATTCCGCTGGCCCGCGGGAAGGCTGGGATCATCTCGGGAACCTCCGGCGCCGCGGCGGTGCGGGCCGGGTTAGAGGCGCTCAAGCAGGGTGGGACGGCGATCGACGCCGCGCTCACCCATGCGATGGCCGAGATCGTGCTCCTCGCGGGGTGCTGCGTCAGTCACGCCGGCTTCATGACGCTGGTCTATTACGACGCGGCGTCCGGGAAGGTCCACTCGATGAACGCCGGCTGGAACACGGTGCTGGCGGAGACCGACCCGCTTTCGATCCCGAACGACCGGCCCAGCGGTCGGACCGCGCTGGTGCCAGGCTTCATGGCGGGAGCCGAAGCGGCCCACCGCCGATTCGGAAACCTCCCCTGGGCAGCGCTGTTCGCGCCCGCGATCCACTTCGCCGAGGAAGGGACCGCTCTCGATCCGGTGATCGCCGGGATGATCGCGAGCAAGAAGGCCGTGCTCGAACGGCTCCCCGCCACCAAAGCGGTCTTCACCCGGCCCGACGGAACCTGGTATCAGGCGGGCGACCTCTTTAGACAGCCGGCGCTGGCGGGCACCCTCCGGAAAGTGGCCGAGCAGGGGGCGGCGTACATGTACACCGGCGAGTGGGCCAGAAAGCTCGTGGCGGCGGTCCAGGCCGACGGCGGCCGGATGACGCTCGCGGACCTCGAGCGGTATCGGCCGATCTGGGCGGAGCCCGCCCGCACGACCTATCGGGGTTACGACCTGTTCGCGATCGCCCCGCCGACGACCGGCGGGGTGAACCTGCTCGAGGCGCTCAACCTGGTCGAAGCGGCCGACCTCCGGAGCCTTGGCCACTACACCAGTTCACCCGACGCGGCCGAGCGGCTGCTCCGAATCGCCCGGACCGCGGACCTGATGGGCAGCTCGATCCTGGCGATGCTGCTCGAGCCCCGCACTGAGCTCGTCCAGCGCTACGCGGGCACGGTGGACTTTTCGATCGCCGGCCGGCTCTCCAAGGCGCAGGCCCGAGCCATCGCGGAGCGAATGGGCAGCGCCGACTGGAGCCGGCTCGATCGGGAGGCGTTCGAGCAGCAGGCCCGGACTGGCTCGGACCACTCCGACGCGGTGGTGGTCGCCGATGCGCGAGGCAACGTGGCCGCCCTCCTCCACACCATCAACACCAGCACCTGGGGCAGCACCGGAATCGTGGTGGACGGGGTCTCGATCGCCGATCCGGCGCGCTACCAGCAGCGACTGGTGGCCCGGACCGGTCCCGGTCACCGGCACCCCGACCCCACTAACCCGCTGATGGTGCTCTCGAACGGCCGGCCGATCCTGGCCTCGAGTAGCATCGGCACCGGGCTCCACGAGCAGACCCTCCAGAGCATCGTCAACGTGCTCGAGTACGGAATGGATCCCAAACGGGCGGTGGATACCGCGCAGTTCCTCCGACCACTGGGCCCGATGCCTCGGCCCGGCTCCACCGCCGGTGACACCACCCGTGCCGATCCGGCAAGCCAGGTGATCGCGGAAGGCGAGTTCGCGCCGGCGCTCCTCGATGCCCTCCGAGCCCGCGGGCGGACTTTCACCGTCGTGCCCTCGCGGCTGGGCAGCGGCTTTCGCGGAGGCTGGGTCGGAATCGTACTCGATCCGGTCAGCGGTGAATGGCTGGGGGCAGGACCCCGTTTCTTCAACGGATGGGCGCTGGCGTATTGAAGCGGGGATGGGCGGGGATGGGCGGCGCACGGCCATCCCCACGGCGAAACGGACGGCGCGCTGGATCGCCGTCACAGCCGAAAGAGGTAGCTCCACTTGAGGAAGAAGTTGTCCTCCACCCGGCTCAAGCCCTGGAACCGGAAGGCGTCGGGCTCGTTGAGGCTGCTCCCGTACCCCGCGAACAGCACGGTACCCGGCGTGGGTTGATAGGAGAACAAGAAGTCCATCCGGAAGTCGTTCCGTTCCATCGCCAGCGCCCGATCGCGACGATACCCGCCGACCCCGTCACCGATGAGAATCGGGGCGTTGGTGCGGGTATCGTCCCGCAAGCTGTCCTGGCGGAACGCCCGGTACTCGCCCACCGCCCGGAGAAAAACCGCCCGCGACATCTGGTACTCGACCTTGAGCCTCGGCAGGATACGGCGCGACACGAACGAGCCGTCCGACGCCCGGTAGTATGCCTGGAAAGGCATCGATGACTCGACCCGAAGTTTGGGCGTGGGCCGGTAACCCAGCGACACCTTGCCGAGCCGGATATTCCCCGGCGACCACTCGGCATAGTTCAGGTCTCGCCCGAACGCGAGGTAGCTCTGAAGTTGGAACCCGGCAATCTCGGGTGAACGGATCGAGGCGGCTCCCGCGAGCGAAGGGATCCGCTGCCCTCTGGGATACGGAATGGTGTCGCTGCCCGTGGCGGTCGGCACTTCGATCGCGTAGCCGCGATAGAGCCGCTCGTCATACCCGTACGAGAACCGATAGCCGGTGAGGCCCACCTCCCACCCGCCCCGCAGCGTCCAGTTGAGCCGCGGAGTGGCCCGACGGTCGCGGGCGTTGTGCTTGGCGCGAAAATCGGGATAGGCCCACACCAAGTCCGCGTAGACCAACGCCGTGAACCGCTCGACGAACCCGCCCCGCCGGCCATACCAGGTGAGCGACGGGGTGATGCCGAACTGGACGATGTCGGGCTCCATGATGAACCCGCTCGCCGCCCTGAACTGGTCGGAGACCGCGTTGACGGTGGCCTGGAGGCCGAAGGTGTGCCCGGTGTGGCGAAGCTCGAGATAGCCCATCGGGGCGGTTTGGGTCGCGCCATTGGCGCGGGTGCGGCTCATCGCGCCGAAGAACGACAGGTTGGTGAGGGGGCCGAGCGCGAGCCGGCCGTCGACCTCGCCAACTCGGTTGTAGTCGCCCCCGTCGATCCGATCGGTGTAGGCCGCGCCGAGCCGCGATTGCGCCCCGATGGCACCTTGGATTCGGAAGAGATTGACCAACGGGCGATGGCGGCCGCTGGCCGAGACGCTCTGGTCGTCCACCGCCGAAAGGAGCCCGAAGCTGGCGCCGGCAAGGCGGCCCGTCACCTTGGCGGCCCCGATCGGGGAAGCGATCCGCCGGGTGTAGATCACCTGGCTCGGGGTGGTGAAGTACTCGAGGCCATCCAGGAAGAATGGCCGCTTCTCGGCGAAATAGAGGGCGCGCCGCGGGTCGGAGGCGATCTGCCCCGCGTCGGACTCGATCTGGGAGAAATCCGGGTTCGCGGTCCCGTTGAACGCCAGGTTGCTGCTCGGGGCCCATTTGACGTTGCCGCCGATTTCCGGAGTCCCGCCCCGATAGTCCCAGCCACCGGCCAGCGGGGCCCCGCTCACGGTCGATGTCATGATCGGGGTCACCTCGAGCACCCGACCACGACGGAGTCCCTCGAGCCCCACCAGGGTGCCGCTCTGGCGCACGAACGACGTGGCCGCCCGTTGCGCCGGCGCCCAGGTGTCTTCCCGACCGCTGGCCGCGCTTCGCCGAACGATCTGCAGCGACCAGTCCTGCCGGTCCGCCGCCTGGTATCGCAGACTCTTGAAGGGAATCCGAACCTCGACCTCGTAGCCGCCCTCGACCAGCCGGCCTTTCGACTCGAAGGTGAAGTCGGGGTTGAGGTCGGTCGCCTCGCGGCTGCTTTGACTGGCGTTCTGCCCGTAGGCATACCGGCGGGTGGCTCCCTCCACCAACGCCCCGTCGGCCTGCACTCCCAGCGGGTTCACCTCGAACACCAGCGCCTGACGCCCGTCGTTGAACGTGCCCAGGTGCAGCTCGACGTTATCGTCGCTCTGGATCCCCTTGTCGCGGTCGGCGAGGTGGGCCCGGACGCTGCCCGGCTCGGCCGAGGCCCGCACCCCGAAGTGGATCGCGGTTGGCGAGTACCACACCAGAACCTCGGTTCCCTCCTCCGATGGGCGGCCGTCCGCCGGGCTGTACTGGGAAAACCCGGTGAGGCGGGCGGCGCTGGTCCAGACCGGCTCGTCGAGCACCCCATCGACCTGGATACTCGCTTCGACCCGAGGGGGAACCACTCGGAGCGCCCGGTCGGTTCCGCGGTACTCCGGCGGGGTGGTCAGGCCGCCCTGAAAGGCGCCAAGGAGAATGAGGTGAGCGATCACTCGGTGGAAGATCGTCCACAACGGTTGGGGCCGCCAGTTCGAATCGCCGCCATGCCTCGAGTCGCCTCGCCCAACCGGACCTGGACAGCCGGTAAGAGTGAAACTCGCTTCATCCTGGTGACGGTGCCACCGCTATCTTGTATCCCAAGCAGACGGCTGAATGGACGGCACCGAGGGAACCGTGATGGACGACACTCCGACCAATGGCGCCGGCGCGGCCAGGAAGCGCACCAACCCGCGTCCCGCTTCCGCTGGCGACATCGCTCCGACGCTCACCAAGCGCGGCATCGCCCGTCACGTCGTGAAGGAAGCGACTGCCTCGGCGGTGACATCGAGGGCCGTTGCGCTCGAGGCCATCGTCGAGGGCGCCTCAGCGGACGACGCCGATGCGCTGCGCCGGGCCCTCCGCGACAAGGCCAGGCTGGCACGGCGGCGGATGCCAGACGCGGACCAGGAGCTGGCCCCCGGTTGGCGAGAGGGCGGCTATCCCTATCGCCACCTGATGTCGCGGAACGCGTACGAGCGGCAGAAATACGGACTCCAGGTGAAGCTTCTCAAGCTGCAGGCCTGGATCAGAAACTCCGGGCAAAAGATCGTGATCCTCTTCGAGGGGCGGGACGCCGCGGGCAAAGGAGGCACGATCAAACGGTTCATGGAGCACCTCAATCCTCGCGGTGCCCGGGTCGTCGCCCTCCAGAAACCCACCGAGAGCGAGCGGGGCCAGTGGTATTTCCAGCGCTACGTCCAGGAGCTCCCGACCTTGGGAGAAATCGTGCTGTTCGACCGCTCCTGGTACAATCGGGCCGGCGTCGAGCGAGTCATGGGGTTCTGCACCGCGGACGAGTACACCGAGTTCATGCGCCAGGCACCCGAGTTCGAGCGCAACTTGGTGCGGAGCGGGATTCACCTGATCAAGTTTTGGTTCTCGGTGAGCAAGAAAGAGCAGCGCCGGCGGTTCCGGGAGCGAAAGGCCCATCCCCTCAAGCAGTGGAAGTTGTCGCCGGTGGACTTGGCCTCGCTGAACAAGTGGGACGACTACACCCGAGCCAAAGAGGCGATCTTCTTTCACACCGACACCGCCGATTCGCCCTGGACGGTCATCAAGTCCGATTGTAAGAAGCGGGCCCGCCTGAACGCGATGCGCTACGTGTTGCTCAAGCTGCCCTACAAGAACAAGGATCTCGACGCGATCGGGCCGCTCGACGCGATGTTGGTCGGCCGGGCCAACGTGGTCTACGAGCGGGCGGAGCGGAAGGAGGGGCATGCTCCCCTGATCTGAGCCCCGGCCAAACCGGCACGCATTGCCCCCACGATGGCCTGGCGGCCGTCGATGCTGGTGGTGGTCTCCCTCCGGCACCTCGGTGAAGGCCCCTTCCGCCACCGCCGTCCCGGGCCGAATCTTATCGAATGCCCGACTCCCCTTGGATCGCCCCGGCCGGCCGGTACAACGCCGCCGCCGACCTGATCGACCGCAACCTCGCCGATCGCGCCGAGCGGATCGCCGCCATCGACCCGACCCGCCAGCTGAGCTATCGCGACCTCCATCGATCCACCAACCGCTGGGCCCGGGCCCTCACCGCGCTCGGCGTCAAGCCGGAACAGCGGGTGGTGATGATCATGCTCGACACGGTCGACTTCCCCACCGTCTTCTGGGGAACCATCCGAGCCGGCGCCGTGGCCGTCCCGGTCAACACCCTGCTCTCCCCCGACCTCTGGCGATACATCCTCGACGACAGCCGAGCCGCGCTCCTGGTGATCTCGGCAGAGTGCTACCAGCGGGCCGCGCCGATGCTCGCCGAGCTGCTCCGCGGGCGACCGCTCCCGATCGTGATCTCGGGTCGCGGTCCTGACCACCTGCCCTCGCTGGACGACCTCCTCGCCGGCGCGTCGGCCGACCCGATCGAGAGCGCGACCCACGCCGATGAAACCGCGTTCTGGCTCTACACCTCCGGCTCGACCGGGGTCCCGAAGGCGGCTCGCCACGTCCATGCCAGCCCGGCCCACACCGCCCGCCACTACGGTCAGGGGATCCTTGGCCTCGACGCCGGCGACGTGGTCTTCTCCGCCGCCAAGCTCTTCTTCGCCTACGGGCTCGGCAACGGGATGTCGTTCCCGTATTCGGTCGGTGCCACCGCGATCCTCTGGCCGGACCGCCCGTCCCCGGAGGCGGTGCTCCGACTGATGTCGCAGCATCGGCCCACGGTGTTCTGCGGGGTACCCACCCTGTTCGCGGCCTTGCTCGCCGAGCCGTCGTTAGGCCGCGGTGCCGGTTCGGCCCGCCTCCGCCTGGCGATTTCCGCCGGCGAGGCGCTCCCCGAGGAAATCGGCCGGCGCTGGCAGGAACGGGTGGGCGTCGAGGTTCTCGACGGTATCGGCTCGACCGAGCTCCTCCATATCTTCGTGTCCAACCGGCCGGGAAGGGTCCGCTACGGCTCCTCGGGGACCCCGGTCGATGGCTACCAGGCCCGGATCGCCGACGAGCAAGGCGGCGACGTGGCCACTGGCGAGATCGGCGAACTGGTGATCCGAGGGCCGACGGCGGCGGACGGCTACTGGAATCAGCGGGAACGAAGCCGCCGGACCTTCGCCGGCGAATGGACTCACACCGGGGACAAGTACCGCCAGGACGAGGAAGGGTTCTACTACTACTGCGGCCGATCCGACGATCTCTTCAAGGTCAGCGGGATCTGGGTGGCGCCCTTCGAGGTCGAGTCGGCCCTGATGAGCCACCCGGCCGTGCTCGAGGCCGCGGTGGTGGGGAAAGAAGACGCCGACGGACTGCTCAAGCCGAAGGCGTTCGTGGTGCTGATGCCGGGTACTGGACCGAGCGAGGAGCTGTTCGACGCGCTCCGCCAGCACGTCAAGGACGCGATCGGGGCATGGAAGTACCCCCGCTGGATCGAGGCCCTGGCCGAACTGCCCAAGACCGCCACGGGCAAGATCCAGCGCTACAAGCTCCGCCACGAGAACCGAGCCTAACTGGCGATCTCGATCACCGCCGGGTCGAGCGGCGCCTCTCGGTACAGTTGGGCCACCAAGGCCGGCCGGCGGCGGAGCACGGCACCCTGATTGACGTAGCCCTTGTCGGTGATCTCGCCGCCGTCGATCGAAAGGGGTTCCTCGAGCAGCAGCGCCCGAGTCGCGAAAGTCGAGGTACCGCCGCCCTGATCGCGGAGCGCCGCGAGACCGGCCGCGACCCGGCCGCGAACCGCCGGATGGGCCAGCACCGCGGCGAGCGGCGCGTCGCCCGGAAGCTCCGCGGCGAGTGCCCGGCAGCCCGCCAGGTTGGGGACCACCAGGAAACCGATCCGGCTCCGATCGTGGCCCGCCACCACGATGTCCTGCCCCACCGGAGAGAGCGCCTCGATGCCCTTGACCCGCAGCACCCCGACGTTGACCCAGGTACCGGAGTCGAGCTTGAAGTCTTCCGCGACCCGCCCATCGAACAACAAGCCGGCCTCTGGCCGATCGGGGTCGACAAACTTCACCGCGTCGCCGATCCGGTAGTAGCCCTCGTCGTCGAACTGCTCGGCGGTCAGGTCGGGTCGCCGCCAATAGCCCGGGGTGACGTTCGGGCCCTTGACGCGGGCCTCGAGCTTACCTCCCGCCGCCACCAGCTTGAGCTGGCATCCTGGAACCGGGACCCCGATCACGCCGCTTTGCGCTGCCAGGAAATGGCAGTCGGTGACCATCGGCGCGGTCTCGGTGGCTCCCCAGGCCGACACCATGGGAACGGCCTGGCCGACTGTTCTCTCGGCCAACTGTCCGAGGGCGTCCCATAGGTGCTGCGGCAATGCCGCGGCCGCGTAGAGAATGACCTGGAGCCGTTCGAAGAACCGGGACCGGAAAGCGGAGTCGGCGCCGAGCGCGCCGACCAGCATGTCGTAGCCTCGGGGGACGTTGAAGCACAACGTCGGTCGGACGTCGGCCAGGTTGGCCACCGTCCGATCGAAGAGACCCGGCGCCGGACGGCCCCCGTCGAGGTAGAGCGTCCCGCCGTGCCGTAGCACCATGTTGAAGTTGTGATTCGCGCCGAAGGTGTGCGACCACGGTAGCCAGTCCACCATGATGGGCGGGTGCTCGGCCAGGAATGGCCAGACTTGGGCCCGAGCTTGCTGATTCGAGGAGAGCATCCGCTGGGTATTGATGACCCCCTTCGGTTCCCCGGTCGACCCGGAGGTGAACAGCAACTTGGCCACGGTGTCGGGGCCGACCCGAGCCGCCGCCTGGTCGACCTCCTCGTCGGGACCGCCGAGGGAGCCGAGCCGCGCCTCGCCGCCGTCGGCCTCGGACCGGGTGCCGACCACCACCGTGCCGTCATGCAGCGATCGGATCGCCTCGAGAGCCGGCCGATACTTCTGGTGGTCTTCGACGAAGACCATCCCCGGCCGCACCAAATCGATGACCGCCTTGAGCTTGGCGTGGTCGCGGGAGATCACCGAGTACGACGGCGAGATCGGCACCACCGGCACCCCGACGTACATCGCGGCCAGGGTGAGGAGACCCTGCTCGACGCTGTTGTCCGAAAGGATCGCCACCGGCCGGGTCGGACCGAGCCCCGCCCGGAGCAACCCACCCGCGAGGCGCCGCACCGCCCCGCGCGCTTCGCCGTAACTCGCCCCCGACCACTCGCCCGACGGACCTCGCTCGAGCAGAAACGGCCGCTCCGGGTCCCGGGCCGCCCACACGTCGAGGTAGTGACAAATCGAGTCCGGGTACGGCTCCAGCGGCACGGTCGAGCGCAGCACCCCGCCCTCGCCCCGCCGGTCGAACGCGATCGCGGGCCGGGCAAAGAGCCGGTCCGGATCACGGAGAACGGCCGCCATGGATTGACCTCCCGGGATGAAGACGATAACATACCATTTCGAACAGGTGTTCGAAATCCCATGACCCAGGCTGCCCTGACCCTCGCTAGCGGGCCCCGACGCCGCGCCCGTCAGACCACCCAGGCCAAGCTCGACCACATCCTGGCGGGCGCCGCCCTGGTGTTCGCCAAGCGCGGCTTCGAGGGCGCCACCATCCGCGACGTCGGCGACCGGGTCGGGGTGAGCCTGGCGGGCATGTACTATTACTTCACCAACAAAGAGCATCTCCTCTTCCAGATCCAGCGCCGGACCTTCGACGCCCTGCTCCAATCGCAGATGCCGGCCGCCGAATCGAACCGCGCCGCCCCGCTGCGGCTCGGCGACCTGATTCGGGGCCACCTCCGGTTCTTCGCGGCCCATCCCAACGAGATGAAGGTGTGCACCTTCGAGCTCGAGTCGTTGACTGGCGACCTGTATCGCCGAGTCCTGGAACTCCGGCGGCGGTATTACCGCCTTATGGCCGGGGTGGTCGCGCAAGCCATCGACGGCGCGACCCGCCGCCCGCGCGAGTCCGCCCGCAGCCGGAAGGCAACCCTGGCCCTGTTCGGCATGCTGAATTGGGTCTTCATGTGGTACGACAAGGGTCGCGACGGCTCGATCGATCAGCTCAGCGACGAAATGACCCACCTGTTTCTCAACGGGATCACCGGCGAGCGCGGCCGATGACGAGCGAGTTTCTCTCGATCGACGGCACCCGGCTCGAAGCCCGGCGGATCGCGCCGGCCGTGTCGGACGCGCCCACCATCGTCATGCTGCACGAGGGTCTCGGTTCGGTCGGCCTGTGGGGCAACTTCCCGGCCGCCCTCGCCGAGGCAACGGGTTGGGGCGTGTTTCTCTACTCCCGCGCGGGGTACGGCCGGTCCGACCCCGCGCTACTGCCTCGCCCGACGAGCTACCTGGACCACGAGGCCACCAAGGTGCTCCCCCAGGTACTCGAGGCCATCGGATTCGAGCGGGGGATCCTGCTCGGTCACAGCGACGGCGCCTCGATCGCGACGATCTACGCGGGGAGTCATCAAGATCACCGGATCCGCGGCTTGGTGCTGATCGCGCCGCATTTCTTCGTGGAGGACGTGAGCGTCGCCGCGGCGGCCGAGGCTCGTGCCGCCTACGAAACCGGCGATCTCAAGGCGCGCCTCGCCCGCCACCACGATGACGTCGAGAACGCCTTTCGAGGATGGAACGACGTCTGGCTCGATCCCCGGTTCCGCACCTGGGATATTCAGGAAGCGATCGGCTACATCCGGGTGCCGATCCTGATCGTCCAAGGCAGCCGCGACCAATACGGAACCGTGGAACAGCTCCGATCGGCCGAGGAGGAGTCGTACTGCCCGGTCGAGGTCCGCTTGCTCGACGACGCCGGCCACGCGCCGCATCTCGATCAGCCCGAGGCCGTGCTCCGATCGGTGACCGATTTCGTCCGCAACCTGGAGGCCTTCGATGGCCGCCCCTGACACCGGCGCCGGCGCCGTCACCATGCCGCTGATCGACTTCCAGACCCACCCCGATCGCTACCGGCACTGGAAGCTCGAGGTGGACGGCCCGATCGGGTACCTGACCATGCGGGTCGAGGAGACCGGCGGTCTCGTCCCCGGATACGAGCTCAAGCTCAACTCCTACGACCTCGGCGTCGACATCGAGCTCCACGACGCGGTCCAGCGTCTCCGATTCGAGCATCCCGGCGTCAAGGCGGTGGTGATTCGTTCCGGGCACGACCGGGTCTTCTCCGCCGGCGCGAACATTCGAATGCTCTCGCAGTCGAGCCACGGCCACAAGGTGAACTTCTGCAAGTTCACCAACGAGACTCGGCTCGCCATCGAGGACGCCACCGGGCACAGCGGCCAGACCTATCTGGCCGCGGTGAGCGGCAGCGCGGCCGGCGGCGGCTACGAGCTGGCCCTCGCCGCCCAACACCTGATGCTGGTCGACGACCGGACCTCGGCGGTGTCGTTTCCCGAGGCGCCGCTTCTGGCGGTACTGCCGGCCACCGGCGGCCTGACCCGGATCGTCGACAAGCGCAAAGTCCGTCGCGACCTGGCCGACGTGTTCAGCACGCTCGAGGAAGGCGTCAAGGGCCAGCGGGCCCTCCAGTGGCGGCTGATCGACGAGTTGGTCCCGAAGTCGACCTGGCAGGCCCGGGTGACGGAACGTGCCAAGGCGTTGGCCGCTCGGTCGGACCGCCCCGATGACGGACCCGGGGTGCCGTTGGTGCCGCTCGATCGGACCATCGACGGCGACCAGGTTCGGTACCGGTGGGTCGAGATCGACATCGACCGCGGCCGCCGAGTCGCCACCGTGATGCTCCGGGCCCCGGAGAGCGCCGCGCCGGCCGCCCCGGCCGATGCCCTGGCGTTAGGCAGCCGGTTCTGGCCCCTGGCGTTCGCGCGGGAGCTCGACGATGCCATCCTCCACCTCCGAGTGAACGAGCCGGATATCGGCCTGGTGGTATTCCGCTCGGCCGGGGACCCCGCGGCGGTGCTGAGCCACGATGCCCTCCTGGTCGCCCATCCGAATCATTGGTTTCTCCGCGAAGTTCGCTTGCTCCTCAAGCGAACGCTCAAGCGCATCGACCTCACCGCGCGGTCGCTCATCGCGTTGGTCGAGCCTGGCAGCGCCTTCGCGGGCACCCTGGCGGAGGTGGTCTTCGCGGCCGACCGGTCGGTCATGGTGGAGGGGAGCCTCGACGGCTCGCCGGCCAGGGCGTCGTTGGCGCTCTCGGAACTCAACTTCGGCTGGTATCCGATGTCGAACGACCTCTCCCGCCTGGCCACCCGGTTCTTGGGCGACCCGGGTCACCTCGACGGTCTCCGGGCCAAGGTCGGCCAGCCGCTCGACGCCGGCCAGGCGCTCGAGCTCGGCCTGGTCACCTTCACCTTCGATCGGACCGACTGGGCCGACGAAACCCGGATCATGATCGAGGAGCGGGCCAGCTTCTCTCCCGACGCGCTCACCGGTCTCGAGGCCAACTTGCGGTTCGCCGGCCCCGAGACCATGGAAACCAAGATTTTCGGCCGGCTGACGGCCTGGCAGAACTGGATCTTTCAACGGCCTAACGCGGCCGGCGAGGAAGGCGCCCTCCGGCGATACGGAACCGGGGTGCAGCCTCGTTTCGACAGGAATCGGGTGTAATCATGATCGATGCGATGCAGGTCGACTACGACGGTTTGATCCCCAACAACGTGGGCCTGGCGGCGGACGAGCGGGTCAAGAAAGCGCTCGAGACCTGGCATCCCGGCTACATCGACTGGTGGATGGACATGGGACCGGTCGGATTCCAGCAGGCGCTGGTCTATCTCCGGACCGCGGTCGGCGTCGGCGCGAACGGCTGGGCCAAGTTCGACTACGTCAAGATGCCCGAGTACAAGTGGGGGATCCTCTTGGCGCCGCAGGTGCCGGACCGCAAAGTCCCCTTCGGCGCGAGCAAGGGCGAGCCCGCCTGGCAGGAAGTCCCCGGTGAGCACCGAGCCATGTTGCGGCGGCTGATCGTGATCCAGGGCGATACCGAGCCGGCGTCGGTCGAGCAGCAACGCCACTTGGGCGCGACCGCCCCGTCGCTCTACGATCTCCGCAATCTCTTCCAGGTCAACGTCGAAGAAGGCCGCCACCTCTGGGCGATGGTCTACCTCCTCCAGAAGTACTTCGGGAAGGACGGCCGGGAAGAGGCCGAGGAGCTGCTCCGCCGTCGCTCCGGCGACGCCGATACTCCGCGGATGCTCGGCGCCTTCAACGAGAAGACGCCCGACTGGCTGTCGTTCTTCATGTTCACCTTCTTCACCGACCGCGACGGCAAGATGCAGCTCGAGGCGCTGGCGCAGTCGGGGTTCGATCCGCTGTCGCGGACCTGCCGGTTCATGCTGACCGAGGAAGCGCACCACATGTTCGTCGGCGACACCGGTGTCAGCCGGATCGTCCAGCGAACCTGTCAAGCGATGAACGAGGCCGGCATCGACGATCCGACCGACATCGAGCGGGTTCGGGCGCTCGGCGTGATCGACCTGCCCACCATCCAGAAGAAGGCCAATCTCCACTTTTCCCTGACGCTCGATCTCTTCGGCTCGGAGGTGTCGACCAACGCCGCCAACGCGTTCCACGCCGGCGTCAAGGGTCGCTATCGCGAGGACAAGCTCGACGACGATCATCGGCTGGAATCCGACCTCTATCCGGTGCTCCGGCCGGTCGACGGGGTGATCACCGCGGTCCAGGTACCCGCGCTCTCGGCGCTCAACATGCGACTCCGCGACGACTACGTCTACGACTGTCAGAAGGGTATCGACCGCTGGAACCGGGTCATCAGCGCGGCGAACATCGACTTCAAGATCGCGCTGCCCCACGTGGGATTCCATCGTCAGATCGGGGAGTTCCGCGGGCTGCCCGTGGACGTCGCCGGTAATTTGCTGACCCAGTCGCAGTGGGACACCCGCCGCGACGAGATGCTGCCGAACGGCACCGATCAGGCCTTCATCGAGGGGCTGATGGCCAAGCCCCAGTTCGAGCCAGGCAAGTTCGCGGGGTACATCGCGCCGCCCAGGGTCGGGATCGACAACAAGCCGGGCGACTTCGAATACGTGAAGATCGCCTGAGATGGCTCGAGCTACGTTAGGCCGCCTCTGGCGGATCGCCCTGGTCGCAACGGCCGCCGCGAGCGTCACCTCGAAAGCGGTCTCCGCCCAGGCACCGCGGCGGGTCGCCGAGGGCGTGTACCTCGTCGCCGGCCCGCGAAACGTGGCGTGGGTGGAACTCGGACCGGACATCCTGGCCATCGTGCCAGACCGGTCGGCGGCGTCGGTGGCAGCGTTGCGCCGTCATGCCGACCGACCGATTCGGGCCCTGTTCGCGACGAGCGGTGGGGTGGGCCCTGATTCGAGCTTTGCCGCGCTCGAGCTCATCCCGGAGAGCCGCAGGGCAACCGCCGGGCCGGCGAGCATCCGGTTCACCGGCTCAGTCATGCTCGGGCCCCGGTCGGTCGAGATCCGCGAGATGGAGCGGGCCGTCTGGCCCGGGAACGGGATCGTGCACGTACCTGATGCCGGGGTGCTCTTCGTCGGCGATCTCGCGGGACCCGGGACCGTGCTGGATTCGGTTCGGTCGGGGGCCTGGCTCGTCGCCCTGGAGCGGCTGGAACGGCTCGCTCCGCGGGTAGTGGTGACCGGGTCCGGACCGGCCGGCGGGCCGGAGCTGCTCCGGCAGGCTCGCGAGGCGCTCGTGGCCGGATTGGCGCACGCTAGGGCCGGGATCGATCGGCGGCTGCCGATCGATTCGATCGCCGGCTCGAGTCCGACGCCTCGCCTGACGAGACACCTCGCCCGCGAGATGGTCGGGCTCGTTCCCCCCGCGATGATCGACGAGCTGGAGCTGCGAGCGGGGCCGTCGTTCACCGCCGCGACTCCCGGATGGACTCGGCCCAGGATCGTGGTCATCAACGACCTGTGGCCGGGAAAGGGTAACCGAATCGGGGAGCTGTCGTACGTCGCCCCCGGGGTGGAGATCCGGGTCCCGCGGTCGGCCCAGGAGACGACGACCTTGGTGGCCGACGCGGACGGGTTCATGGGGCAGCCCGCCGGGGCGGTCGTACGCGCCGGCCGGAAGCTCCGCTGGATCCAGAGCGTGTCGGCGGGCGTCGAGGGGGCGATGGCCATCCCGGGCTTCGCCGACAGTGAGATCCTCCTCACCAACGCCCAGAAGATCTACGCGCCGCCGCTGGTGGAACACGTCTTCGGGCTCCTCCTCGGGCTGACCCGCAAGCTCCACGTGGCGGTTCCGTTGATGAAGGAACGCACCTGGGCCGACGACCCCGTGGTGTTCCCTCCTACCCAAATGCCCGAGTTGCGAGGCAAAACCCTGTTGGTTGCGGGGCTCGGCGGAATCGGGACCGAGGTGGCCCATTGGGGCCACGCGATGGGGATGCGGGTCATCGCCACCCGCAACAACCCGACCCCGCCGACCGCTCGGGTCGAGTATGTCGGAGCCTCCGGCGAGCTGGGCAAGCTCGCCGCCAGCGCCGACGTGATCGTCAACGCGCTGCCGCTCACGCCCTCGACCCGGAACGTCTTCGACGCCGCGGTCTTCGCCGCGATGAAGCCAACGGCGTATTTCATCAATATCGGCCGTGGCGGAACGGTGGACACCGAGGCGCTGACACAGGCCCTCGAGTCCAAGCGGCTCGCGGGAGCCGGCCTCGACGTGACCAGCCCCGAGCCGCTGCCGGCCACTCACCGCTTGTGGACGCTACCGAACGTCATCATCACGCCCCACGTCGGGTCGAGTTCCGACTGGGAGCGGGAGCGCACCTGGATCTTGTTCCGGGAGAACCTCCGCCGGTTCGTGGCGGGGGAGCCGCTCCTGTCGGTAGTCGACAAGAAGGCCGCCTACTGACCCGCGCGAGAAAGCCCGGCGCCCGTCAGGGACGCCGGGCTTCCCCGTTCATCGCCGATTACCGTACCGTCAGATTGCCGAGCTCGGCCTCGACGTTCTTGAGCGGGCTGAACACGAAGCTGCCGCCGCCCCCGCCCCAGAGAATGCCGACCAGAGTGGCGTTGGTGCCGCCGCTGATGGCGAACACCGGCGCGCCGCTGTCGCCCGAATTGACCTTGGCCCTGACGGCGGTCTGGCAGAAGACCACGATGTTGGTGCCGGAGACGCCGTAGTCCACGCAGGTCTGGCTCACTTTGCCCTGGCTCCAGCCGGTCGTCCGCCCGACCTTGTTGAGGACCGAGCCGATCGGGAACTGGTCGGTCGTGCCGTCGTCGGCCGCGATGGTCCAGTGCCCGACCACCTCGAGCGAGCCGTTCTTGCTCGATCCGGTGCGGGCGATCCGTCCCAGTTGGAAGCCGGTCGGATCGTCGTAACGCGCCCGGGCGGCGTCGCTCCGCCGACAGACCCGTCCGCTCGGGCATCCGGCGGACGCGGTGAACACCGGGTCCTCGACTTCGGTCGCGAGACGGGTCGGGCTGATCGACTGGGTGGGCTGGTAGTACGGCGTGTCGTCCACGCCGCCCTGGTTGGCGGTGCAATGCGAGTTGGTGATGAAGCTCTCCTGGGTCCCGTCGAGGGCGTTGAAGCCGAGGGTGCAGAGGAACCCGGGGAAGTTGATCTGCAATCCGCCCATGGTCGGCCGATGGGCGTCTCGCAGCGTGGCCATCGGCACGATCGGCTCGGCCGGCTCGACGATCACCGCGCCGGCCGGGACCCGAGTCTCAGCAGCTCGGAGCGGACCCGCGAGACCGAGGCGAGATCGCGGACCCCGACCCGGATCCGGTTGGCGCTTTCGTCGGCGTCGGTCCAGTAGACGCCATCGATGCCGAGCACGGCGGTGGTCAGGCCGCCTCGCCAGCGAGTCAAATCGCGCCAGGAGTAGTCGGCCACCAGCACCCGCATCCCGTCGATCCGCTGGCCGGCCGACCGGACCACGTTGGTCAGCGCCTGGGCCGCGAGGCCGCGGTCCGCCATCGCGGCGAGGAACACGGTCGGGGTCCCGGACTCGTCGTAGAAGAACCCGCCAAACCCGGGAATGGCCCTGTCCATGTCGTCGACCGAGGCCCCGGCCGGGAGCGGTTGCGATGGCCGTTCGGTCGGACCGACTGGCGCCGTGGGGTCGTCGGCGCAGGCGGCGACGACGACGACAGGGACCACCGCGATGAGCAGCTTCCGTATCCGCATGTTGTCCCTCTGGAGGTGGTGACTCAATGTGATGAAGATGGTCCCAACGCGCCAGGGGTCGGGCCGAAATGCAAGGCCTTGCGCTCGGACCGCGACCCGTCCGATGCTTGAGCACCGTCCCTCGACTGGACCACGAGATGCGACTCGCCGTGCTGACCACTTGCCTAACACTGACCGCGGTGCCTTCCGCCTCTGGCCAGGCTCCTGGGGCCACCACCGTGGCGGACCTCCTCGCCGCGAGAGCGCCCGCCCCTACCCACCGATTGAGCTATGGCGCCGACTCGCTGCAATTCGGCCACCTCCGGCTCCCCCCGGGGCCGGGACCGTTTCCGGTGGTGGTCTTCGTCCATGGAGGATGCTGGCTTTCGCAGTTCACCATCGGCCACGCCGGCGCCCTCGAACAAGGGCTGGCCGACGCCGGGTTCGCGGTCTGGAGTCTCGAGTACCGGCGGGTCGGCGATCCCGGAGGTGGCTGGCCCAACACCTTCGGCGACGTGGCCCGGGGCACCGACTTCGTCCGCGAGTTGGCCGGGCGGTTCCCGCTCGACCTCGCTCGCGTCATCGCCTCGGGCCACTCGGCCGGAGGGCAGTTGGCCCTCTGGTTGGCTGGGCGCCCGAGGATCCCGCGGTCGAGCGAGCTATGGACCGAGGACCCCATCCCGATCGCGGGCGTCCTGGCGTTAGCCCCCGCGCCGGACCTCGCCGGTCTCCACGATCGAGCCGTTTGCGGGAGCGTGATCGACAAGCTGATGGGCGGCTCGCCAACCGACCGCCCGGAGCGGTACCGAGCCGCGTCGCCGATGGACCTGGTGCCGATCGGGGTCCCGCAGCGCCTCGTCGTCGGCGCGCTCGACCGCGACTGGGGTCCGGTTGGGCGCCGGTACTACGAGCGCGCCCAGGCCGCGGGAGACCACGGCGCCGTCATCGTCGAAGCGCCGGAGTCCGGTCACTTGGACATGATTCTTCCGAGCACGACCTCCTGGCCGCTGGTGCTGGAGACGCTTCGGTCGCTGGTGCCGCCTCCACCGAGCCGCTAGCGCGCCGCGAGCGTCTTCCGGTTGGCGAGCCCGGTCTCGGCGCCCGTCCCGATCATCGACACCGTCTTCGGCTTCTTCTGCCGACTCTTGAGGTGCTCGTCCATCTCGAGCCGCGGCACTCCCTCTTTGATCCACTCCGGCGCCGGCAACCCGCGGACGTAGTGATCGAAGTACTCCTGCATCCGGATGGTGTAGTCCTTCTGGTTCTGGGGCGCCTGCAATCCGTGGTTCTCCCCAACGTATTGCAGCATGATCACGTCCTTGTCCTGCTCCCGAAGCGAGTTGAAGAAGGTGATCCCCTGGTTGAAGTCGACTGCCCCGTCCTTCTCGTTGTGGAGAATCATGATCGGGGTTTCGACCTGTTTGACGAAGCGATTCGGCGAGTTCCGGACATAGGCTTCCGAATGGTCCAGATAGCTCCCCAGGAACCGACCTTGCGAGCTCTCGAAGATCGCCATGTCCGCCGTGCCGGTATTCCAGTACACCGAGGCATACATCGAGATCATGTCGGTGAGCGGCGCGCCGGATACGATGCCCGAGAACAGCTTTCCGGTCTGGGTGGCGAGAAAAGCCGACTGGTATCCGCCCCACGAGTGGCCGTGCAGGCCGACCTTGGCCGGGTCGACGATCCCGCTCGCGATCGCCGCCTTGACCGCCGGCACCACGCACCACAGCGCCGACATCCCGGGGTCGTTGACCCGGTAGACGATGTCCGGCTGCAGCACCGCGTAGCCGCGACTGGTGTAGACGCTCGGATTGAAGGCCCGGGTTTCGTTGGGCACCGCGTAGCTATGGAGCCCTTGCGAGAGCTTTTCGTAGATGTACACCACCGTGGGATACTTCCTGCCCGGCTCGTAGTTTGCCGGGAGGTAGAGCGCCCCCTGGAGGCTGTCCCCCTTCTCGGAGACGTAATCGATCAGCCGCGCTCCGGCGGACCAGGCGTACTCCCGCTGTTGGGGCGCCCCGTCGGTGAGCCGGGTCGGTGAGCCGAATCGGCCGTCGCTGGTCCAGTAGTCGGGATAGGCGGTGAAGGTCTGCCGGCTGTAGATCCAGGTATCGGCGTTCTTCGCTCGGGCGACCAAGTACTTCGCGTCGTCGAAGAAGAGCCGCTCGGCGCCCGGGCGGCCCGGCGCGATCCGGGCGAGGCCCTCCTGCTTGGTCCGCTCGCCGTAGACCTGGAGATAGATCGGCTTGGTGAGGTCGATTCCTCTCTCCTTGGGGTCGATTACCACCCGCCGGGTATAACGGATCCGGTCGCGCCGGCCATTGCCGGTGAGGTTACTGAAGTCTCCGCCTCCCGTGCCCACCCGCCAGACGTCCCAATTGTCGAACAACAGCACCGACCGGCTGTCGGCGGCCCAGCCTAACGGGAAAACCGGGGGCCGATCGACGTTGTGGTCGTCCTCGGTGTCGACGAACGTCGTGGGCGCGCCCTGGCTGATGACCCGGCTCTGCTTCGCGACGAAGTCGTAGACGTGGTATTCGCCGTCGTGATAGTAGAGCGCCTTGGTGCCGTCGGGCGATCCGAGAATCGGGTAGCGCCCGGCGGTGAGGAACTGGGTCCGCTCGCCGGTGGCGAGGTCGATGGCGTAGTAGTCGCGCCGCTGGCCGCCATCGATGTTGTCCCGCCGCTCGTACCCGCGCCGGTCGGCGCCCCAGGCAAATCGCTCCCGCGGGGTCAGCTGAACCTCCCGGAGATCGTCGGTCGCGAGCCGGAGGAACCGCCGGTCCGCCACCCGATACAGCGCTAGATAGCTGTAGGCCTTGTCGCGGCGCTCCTCGACCTGTTGCATCGACTGGAGTCGCGCCTCGCGGCCGTGCCAGATGACCAGGCTGGGAAGATCGTCCTCCGAGCCGCCGACGCCGGCCGGAGTCTGCATGATCCCCGGCGTGCCCGCCACCGGTTTGACGTCCGGCCGCCCGGTCTTGCCCTCCGGGGCACTCCGCCGCGACGTCAGACCGAAGGCGATCGCCCCGAACCCCGTGGTCCACTTCGGCGCCCGATCCGGGCTGATCCGCATCCCGGCGGGGAACGAGGCGTCGGCCGACGGGTCGAACACCACCCTGCTTTGGGCCGCGGTGCCGATCCCCGCGAAACCGACCACCGCGAACACGGTGTCGCCCCGAGCGCTGTCGGGCTTGCCGCGGAGCACCGTCAGCGCGAATCCGCTGTCCGCCCAGGCGAGCCGCCGATAGGTCGAGGGCTCGCTCTCGAGGGTCCGGACTTGATCGGAGCCGAGGTTCCGGACCTGGAGGCCATTCCCCACCATGTCCTTGGCATCGGTGGTCCAGGCGAGCCAGCCCCCAGTTTCATCCAGCGCGAACTCGGCGACCGAGCCCACCGTGCCGACGGTTCCAGTCCGAAGGTCGACCAAGAGCAGGTCCGACCCGGTCGCCCCTTCGGCTGGGTACCGCTGGGCCACCAGCCAATTTGGTCGCTCGCCGGCGAACGCGAACCGGCTGATCTTCTCGAACTCGCGCTGCTGCCCGCTGGCGAGGTCCACCAGGCCGAGCCGCTGCTGGGCCGGTTTCTTCTCCTTGGCGAGCCGCTTCGTTTCCACCGCGGTCGGGAAGATTGAGTAGGCGAGCCAGCGGCCGTCGCCCGAGAACAGCACCCCAGCCGCGGGCGGCGCGAAGCTCGGCGCCGTAAAATCGAAACGGGGCGTGGCCGGCTGACCGATCCCGAACCGCCGTTCGGTGGCGCCCGCGGCGGTCGGACGGACCGCCAGCTCGCCGTCACCTTCGTTAGGCACGAGCTGATAGGCAAACCACTTGCCGTCAGCCGAGATCGTGGCGGCTCGGATCGAGCGCCAGGAGGCCAAGTCGCTGGCGTCGAGCGTCTTCTGGGTGGAGCCTGACTGGGCGGCGGCGGAACCCGCCAGGAGCACGATCGAGAGGGGGCCGAAACAGCGAACCGGGAGCATGACGTTGTCGAGGACGCGGGAGCTGCAATAATAGGTCGCGCCGGCGCCGCCAGCTAGCCGCGGGCCCACCCGTTGGCGGCGATCATCGCGGCGACCCGATCGCGGACCTCGTCCCGGATCCGGCGCACCTCGTCGAGGAAACGCCCCTTGGGATCGGCCAGGGCCCAGTCGTCTCGAATCACGCCAGGTACCAGAGGACAGGCCTCGCCGCATCCCATGGTGACCAAGTGGCTGGCCCTCGCCGCCAGGTCATCGGTGAGCAGTCGAGGCACTCGGCCCTCGAGATCGATTCCCTCTTCCCGCATGGCCGTGGCGACCTCGGGGTGAACCCGGGGCCCCGGCGCGGTGCCGGCCGAGATCGCAGCCGCCTTGGCCGGGTCCGCGAGCGACTCGAACCACGCGGCGGCCATCTGCGACCGGCCGGCGTTATGCACGCACGCGAAGATGACCGTCGCGCTCATCACCCGGTGTAGTAGCGATCGGCCACGGCCAACGCCTGATCGAGCACGGCGAGCCCTTGGCGAACCTCCTCGGCCGTGATGATCAGCGGCGGGGCCACCTGGAGCCGATTGAAGTGGTTGAACGGCCAGACCCCGCCGGCCTTGCAGGCCGCCACCACCTCGTTCATCGGGCCCAGCTCCTGGGCCGATGGATTGAACGGCACCAGCGGCTCCTTGGTCCGCCGATCGCGCACCAGCTCCAACGCCCAGAAACAACCCAGCCCGCGGACCTCGCCCACCGAGGGGTGTTGCTCCGCCAGAGCCCTGAGCCCCGGGCCGAGCACCTCCTCGCCGATTCGCCGGACCCGGCCGACGATGTCCTCGTCCTCGAACACCCGGATCGACTCGACCGCAACCGCGCAGGCCAAGGGATGGCCCGAGTAGGTGAGTCCGCCAGGATAGGGCCGCTCGGAGAAGAAGTCAGCGATCGGGGCGGAGATCAGCACGCCGCCTAACGGGACGTACCCCGAGTTGACGCCCTTCGCGAAGGCGATCAGATCCGGCGCCACCCCCCAGCGATCCACCGCGAACCACTCGCCCACCCGCCCGAAGCCGGCCATCACCTCGTCGCAGATCAGCAGGATGCCGTGGCGGTCGCAGAGGGCCCGCACTCCCGCCAGGTAACCGTCCGGCGGCACCAGGATCCCGTTGGTGCCGGTGACCGTCTCGAGGACGATGGCCGCGATGCTCTTGGCCCCCTCGAACATCACGAGTTCCTCGAGATGCCGGAGGACCCGGTCCCGTTCTTCGTCGGGACTCGTCGCGTGGAACGACGATCGGTAGGGATAGGGTCCGAAGTACCGGACTACCCCGCTGATACCCGGCTCGCTGCCCCAACGGCGCGGCTCCCCGGTCACCGTGATGGCGCCGGCGGTGGCGCCGTGATAGCTCCGATAAGCAGATAGAATCTTGTGTCGCCCGGTGAACAGTCGCGCCATCCGGACCGCGTTCTCGATCGCCTCGGCCCCGCCGTTGGTGAAGAACACCCGATCGAGGTCCCCGGGCGCGTGGGAGACGATCAGCCGAGCCGCCTCGCTCCGGGCGTCGTTGGCGAACTGGGGCGCCACGGTGCAGAGTTTCTCGGCCTGGTCCTTGATGGCCTGGACCAGCCGGGGATGCTGATGGCCCAAGTTCAGGTTGACGAGCTGAGAGGAGAAGTCGAGATACCGCTTCCCGTCGTGATCCCAGAACCAGCAGCCTTCTCCCCCCGCGATCGGCAGCGGCTTGATCAGCCCCTGGGCCGACCAGGAATGGAAGACGTGGCGGCGATCGAGGGCGGTACCCTCGGCGTTGCTGGCGGAGACCGGAATGGCGGTCGTCGGGGTGGCTGTCATGAGATCCTGCTCCTGGTACCTGTCCGACCGGTCGCGAGAGGGCGATTACCGGGTTTGGGGAAAGCCGAGATCGATCGCGCTGGTGGCGGGATCGGGCCACCGGCTGGTGACGACCTTGCCACGGGTGTAGAAGTGAATCCCGTCGGGGCCGTAGATGTGGGTGTCGCCGAAGAGCGAGTCCTTCCATCCGCCGAACGAGTAGTACGCCACCGGCACCGGAATCGGCACGTTGACGCCCACCATCCCGCAGGTCACCTCGCGCTGGAACTGTCGAGCCGCTCCGCCGTCGCGGGTGAAGATCGCGGCGCCGTTGCCGTAGGGGTTGCCGTTGACGATCTCGAGCGCTTCGGGGTAGCTCGCCGCGCGGACCACCGCGAGCACCGGGCCGAAGATCTCGTCGCGATAGACCGACATGGTCCGAGTGACCCGATCCACCAAGGACACCCCGAGGAAAAACCCGCTGCCCTCGAAGCGCCGGGTCCGTCCGTCCACCACCACGGTCGCTCCCTCGGCCTCGGCGGCCCCGAGGTACCCGGCGACCTTGTCGCGATGCTCGGCCGTGATCAGCGGCCCCATCTCGGCGGCGGGATCTCTGCCGGGCCCGATCGCCACCTTGGGGAGCCGCGCCGCGATGGCGTCGACCAGCCGATCGCCGATCGCCCCGACCGCCACCACCACCGAGATGGCCATGCAGCGCTCACCCGCCGAGCCGTAGGCCGCGCTCACGGCGGCGTCCGCGGCCGCGTCGAGGTCGGCGTCCGGGAGCACCACCATGTGGTTCTTGGCGCCACCTAACGCCTGGACCCGCTTGCCCACCGCGGTGCCCCGCTGGTAGATCGACCGGGCCACCGGGGTCGACCCCACGAAGCTCACCGCCGCGATGGAGGGGTGCTCGAGCAGCCGGTCGACCGCCCCGCGGTCGCCGTGCACCACGTTGAGCACGCCCGGCGGCAGCCCCGCTTCCTCCAGCCACCGGGCCAATAGCACCGAGGCCGAGGGATCTTTCTCGGAGGGCTTGAGCACCACCGCGTTGCCGCAGGCGATGGCGTTGGCCACCATCCAGAGCGGGACCATCGCCGGGAAGTTGAACGGGGTGATCGCGGCGACCACGCCTAACGGCTGGCGGATCGAGTAGACGTCGACCCCGGCCGAGACGCCCTCGCTGTATCCCCCCTTGAGCAACTGCGGCACCCCGGCGGCGAACTCCACGTTCTCGATCCCCCGCGCCACCTCGCCCGCGGCGTCCGAGGGAACCTTGCCATGCTCGCTGGTGATCGCGGCCGCGAGGTCGGCTCGGCGCGCCACCAGCAGCTGGCGAAACCGAAACAGCACGTCGGCCCGCTTGCCCAACGCCGAGTCCCGCCACGACGCCGCGGCGCCAACCGCGGCCGCCACCGCTCGGTCGACCTCCGCCGCGCTGGCGAAGGCCACCTCCGCCTGCTGGACCCCCGTCGCCGGATCGAACACCGGACCGAAGCGGCCCGAGGTACCGGGGAGCTCTTTTCCGGCGACGTAATGGTGGATTCGGCGCATCAGACGGACCTTGGACGACGACGAGACCGGAAGATACCTCACCCGCGGCGCGGGGCGACAGGCGGCTGCCGCGTCGCTCCTCGATGGCTACCGCGATCTACCGGGCGGCCGGCCTTGGCGTCCCGGCAATCACGAAGCAATCGTGACCCCGCCGTCGCTCTCGACCTCGGCGTGCTGGCCGGTCACCACGTCTGCCAGGTCGGCCGGGTCGACCTGAACGATCGGGACCGGGCGGCCGTAGAGCTCATCCGCCACGATCGACGCCAGCGCCAGGAAGCTGTCCGCCTGGGTTACGATGACCGCGGCCGGGGCGGTGCCGAGCCGAACCGATTCGAGAAAGACCGCCGAGGTCGTGCTCGAGCCGCGCGATCCGGGAATGACCAGGACCCGGCCCGCGGCGATCGCCCCCGAGAGCGGATGCCGCCGGTCGATGATCTCGCCGGTGGCCTGGTCGTAGCCGCCCCAGAAGCTGAGCGGCTGATCGGCCACGAGCGTTGGCCCCGCGCCCCGGCCCCTGACGAGCGGGCGGCCTCGGATCAGGCGTGCCATGCCGAGTCGTCCCTGATCGTTCGGCCGGCGACGGCCGACTCGACGCAGTCCGCCAGACTCCCGAACGCCACCCGGGTCCCGAGGAGCCCTGGCGAGTAGTAGGCGTATTTGGCCGAGTTGGTCATCAGCACCTTGGTCTGCTGGTCCAGCATCGGCATGGTGAGGACGCAGCTGTCGACCACCACCTCGGCCCCGAAGTCGCGAAGCGGTTGGAGCAGCCCATCCGCTTCGGCCAGCGCGACCATGATCCGGCTCGAGGTCACCACGAACGCGGTGTCGGGATGGCGGCGGCGGCCGGCCACCAGCGGCGCCAGCTGGCGGAACTCGGCGATCGAGAAATGGGGGCTGCCGAGCACCACCATGTCAACCGACTCGCCGGCCGCGGTCGACAGCTCGTTCCTGGCGGCGGCCAGCTCGGGCAGTCCGAGCCGGAAGACCCGAGAGGGCGGCCGGCCTCCGAAGGCGGCCTCGGCCGTGGGCGCCTCGGGGGTGACGCCCACCAGGTGCATCAGGGCCACCGCCCCCGACGAAGCGGACCCGGCGCAGAGGGCCTTGAGTTGATCTTCGGTCGGCGTCACCGTGAGACCGGTGACTACGGGAATCCGGTCTTGGACCAGCGCCCCGATGGCATGGCCTAACACGGGGTAGAAGCTGTCCTCGCGCTGGAGCCGTTCCGGGATCCCGACCAGCGCCACCTGGTCCTGCCCGAACCGGTTCTCGGCGAGGTGGAGCCCGAGGGCCGGCACCCGTCCGGTGATCGCGGCGCAGATGTCGAGGAGGTCCGGGTACCGCTCGGTTCGGGCCCCGATCACCGAGTTGGCGAAGCAGATCGCGTTCGATTCTCCCCAAGCGAGCTGTTGGCCGAAGGCGGGGCGGAACCGGGTTTGGTACGGGGCGCAGGTCCAGGTGGGCTCGCACCCCATCGAGCGGTAGGCGGCCATCTGGCGCTGGGCTTTGGCGGCCCACTCCGGCGCCACCGGCCAGCGGGCCCAGCGGTGCTCGTCGATCCCACTCACGTTGAGCGTGGTCGGGACGGTCACCTTGGCACCGAGGCCGGCCAGCCGCTCGGCGTACTCCAGGGTCGCGTCGCCCATGAACAGGGCGCTGTCGATGTGGGAGCCGACGATGTCGAGCAACGCGGTCGCTCCGCCCACCTCGGCCATCCGGGTGAGGATCGACATGGCGAGGCGGGCGGCTGGTCCTTGGCCGCCTGCCAGGGTGTCGCGATCGAGGGCGGAGAGTTGGAGGGTCACGGGGTCAGTCTACCGCGGCGAGCGTTCGAGCGCCACCAGCCGCGGCGCTGGCGCGGGGCCGATTGGCTGGAGGTGCCGGTCCGGTTGACAGGTTAGCCTGGGCGGGTCGACGGGTTCCGGGGTGTTGGGGGTTTTTGCTGTGGGGTTGGGGGGTTGGGGGGCTGGGGGGTTGGGGGGTGGGGGTCTGGCGTCTCGGGTCTCGACGTCGCAGGACTAATGTTTTATCCGGCTGACTTATCCAGCCGCCAACAACCCCGTTTTCGCCGCCTAAATGCGTTCGTGGGGGGTCTTATGCAGCGGGGCTGGCTGGAGTATCAGTTTATGGGGGCGGTTTTAGACTGCGAGCGGGCCTCGGAACCGGGCGCCGCCTCGCCGCCCAATTACTAGTGGACTGTACCAGATAAGTGTTTAGTGCTATATTGGCTGGTATGGACACCCAGCCGATCGCCTTGACGCCCGCCGAGCGGACCGAATTGGAGCGACGCCCGCGAGATCCTCGAGCCCCTCGGCATGACTCGCTCGGGTTACGCCGATTTGTCCACGATGACGAACACGGCTGGATCGTACGATGCCGATGGCCGACCCGCTCCGATCTACCGGTACGCGTCGAGAGCCGCGACCGGCTTCACGACGTCGGCCGGCGACTTGGTCAAGCTCGTGCTTGCCCACCTGCGATCGGTGCCCGAAAGCCCGCTTGCCCAGGCGACGCTGGCGTCGATGCGCGTCACCCAGGCAAGAACGCTGGGCGCTGACTTGTGGGGACTCGGCACCGTGCTCTATGCGCCGACCAGGGAAGGCGACCTCGTCTTCGGCCATGACGGAACCAATGAGCCGGCGATCAGTGCCACGGTCCGGATCAACCCGAGCGCCAAGGACGCGATCATCGTGCTGGCGACCGGGAGCAAGACCCTGGCCTCGCGGCTCGGCGCGGAGTGGGTGTTCTGGCAAACGGGCCTGCCTGACGTTCTGACGATTCCCGCCGAGATTCGCAGTGCCGGGCCCATCCTCGGCCTCGGCGTCGGTGGCATTTTGTTGCTGGTGTTTGTCCCCGCCTGGCGCAGGTGGAAGACCCACCGCTGATACCGGTCTCTGGGCCGCCTCGCTCGTGCTCATCAGCGCGCCAAAGGTGATGCCGTTGCTGGCGCGGGCGTTGGGGGGCATCGCAGCGCTGCTCTTTGCGATCACGGCGCTGCAAGTTTTCCCAGGGGGCAGCTTGCATCCCTTGTCCAAACCGCTGCCGTTCTTCGCCTACCCAGTGTTTGTTCTCACCTTGTTTGACTGGGCGTGGTGGTGCCGTCGCCAACCCGTCGACTGACCCCCAGTTCCCGACTTCCGTCTCCACCGCCCGCTGGTCTCTCCTGCGGACATGGGGCTAACTGTTGGAGGTGGCCACTCGAAATGGTACAATTGACTGCAAAGGCACTTCGGCTCGCGGCGTTCCGGCCCTGGTGACCCTCGAGATCACGCGGCGTCAGGCAGCTCAACCTGAGATGTGGACGGCCAGGCCTCGACCATGGCGATGCCTCCATGCGGGACGTTTCGCTACCTCGGAACGGTGCCAGCCGCTCCTGCGGATCGCGCCTTTGGCCAGTGGCACCTGGACGATGAGTCCTCCGGGCGTCCGGGCACACGGTTGGACGTCCATCCCTGGTGGCGTTTCTGGAGCCGACCAGATCCCCTCGACAGTGGGAATGACCGACTCCTCAACAACCGTCTCCTTGGCCTTCACCCGACTCTCCGGGTCAACGGCGGCCGGTTCGTGCTCGAGCCTACAGACCGTCATCGGGCTGTGTTGGCCTCCGCAGAGTTGCGACTCGATCCGCGACTCAGCGATTGCTTCCAGGCCGGTGATTTGCTCACCCTGGTTCGGACGAGGTCCGCAGACATTGCGGTCACGCTCACCCGCCTTGGCCGGTTGGTATTCGCGGTCGGAGCCGTGGCCGGCGTGCCGCTCGGCAGTGATATGGTGGCGCGCGACCCAACTCGGGAGCGGCCTCCACTCCTGGATCTGGTCCTGTGGCGGTTCGGACTGCGAAAGCTGAACCTCGGGCTTGAGGTCAGGAACCCTTGCCTCGAGGTGCTGGTCTCGGGCGAGGTCCACCGACTTCGGGCCCGCGACGAGGTCGTCATTGGCAACCACCGAGTGTCGGTCGTCTGCTGCCGCACGGACTGGAATGGAGCGGCCGGATGTGCGGCAATTTCGGATGAAGCCTTGTGTTCGCATCCGGTAGCGCTGCGCTCCGCCCAACTCCTTGCGGACCCCGGCTCGGGTCTGATCATGGGTCAGTCGTTGTGACACCCTCACGTGGGCAGCAATCGCCCCATCGAATCGAGACCGATCTCGCCGTACTTCTGGTCGGCGATGATCTTGACCGCAGGACCGCTACCTTCTCGAGAAACGGCGATAGACCAGCCACGCCCCGAGCGCCGTACCGAGGGTGCCGACGATGAGCTTGGCCTCGAACACCAACACGTTGCCGATGCCCGGGGGGGGAACGACCGCGGCGGCGATGGCCAGACTGGTCACCCCAAACCCGAATGTTGCGCTGAGTCGCCGCCCGGCTTTCCAGGCCGAGGCAAAGAGATACAAGTAGGGGGCGAAACCGGTGATCACCATGACCGACACGAGGGCGTCGAACGCGGCCTGCACGGTATCCCCGAGCTGAAACGCCAGGAGCAGCAAGGTGGCCACCCCGCCGAGTGCCGTGATCGCGAGGTAGGGCGTACCCCAGGTCGGGTGAGGTCGACCCACCGCGGCCGGAAGCAACCCGTCGGCGCCGGCGGCCAGGGGCAGTTGGGAAGTCGCGGTACCGATCCCGCCGAGAAATCCTATTCCGCTGAAGACGACGAGGCCGGCCAGGACCGGAGCGAACCACCCGAAGCCAAGCTCGGCTACCGTGGCCTTGGCGACTTCGACGAAGCCGGTCAATCCGGTGACGCGGTCGGGGGGAAGAATGACGAGAAAGGCCACCGTGCCCCCGAGGTACAAGGCGGCCGCCAACGCGGTGGCGATCCAGCCGGCGCGGCGCATCGTCCGCTCCGGATCGCGGGCTGCGCTGGCCATGGCGCCCGGCCCTTCCATCCCCGAGGTCGCGTAAGCGATCGAGGCGAAGAAGCCGATGGTCTTCCAGTCCCAGGTCGGCCAGAACTCCATCGGCGTCGCCGACCCCCGCCGCTGCCAGATGAGCCAGGCCGCGATCATGATCATCAGGCCAACGACGGCCGAGGCGATCGCCCCCAGGCTCTCGGCCCATTTTCCGATGTGGAGGCCCACCAGGTTGGCGCCGAGCGCGACCCAGATCAGGCCCAGAGTGGCCAACAGGAAGTAGCGGCGATCGGCGCCGAGCTCGCTCAAGCCATCAGGCAGCAGAGCGAAGCCGACCCGCGCGTACAGCATCGCGGCGGTCGGGAAGAGGGTGGCGATCCCGATCCAGTAGGTCCAGCCGGCAAAGAACCCATGCCAGGATCCGAAATCTTCCCGGGTCCAGCGGTAGATCCCGCCGGTGCCAGGATACTTCGCGACCAAGGCCGCCACGGCGACTGTCAGCGGGGCGGCGAAAAACAGCACCGCGAGGACCCAAAGGGTGATGGAGCCCGGGCCCGCGTTGGCGGCGATGGGTAGCCATCGAGCGGAGAAGACGCAGGTGAGCGCGAAGAAGGTCAGGTCCCCGAGGCCGAGTTGGTGGCTCGGCCGATCGGAGCGATGGGGCTCGGCGGTGGCTGTCAGTGGCGATCTCCGATCGACGACGGTGGGGGAGAACCGCTCCTCACCTCGCGGCGCCCAGAGCGGCACGTTTCCACCGCTCGATCCAGTTGGCGTAGAGCATCACCGCCGGCCCGGCATCGCCCGCCGTGCTCACCATCAGGAACGTCCTCCCGTCGGGGGCGGCGTCCCAGGTCGGCTCGAATCCCAGCATCTGATACCGCCCGGTGAACAACAGCGTGGGCTCCGCGATTCGAGGGGCATCCGTTGGGCTGGCGCCAAGCGCTACTCGGGCCACGAAAACCGAGTCTGCCTTGCGAAAGAACACTTCGCCGGACCGGGTCCATCGGGGTTCCGTGCCGCCGTTGCGCGAGATCGGCCAGCGCCGGGAACCCGGCGCCAGCCGCCGGAGGTAGACCTCGTTTCGCCCCGACTCGTTCGACACGTAAGCGAGCCAATCGCCCACGGGACCGACGGCGATGCCGCGTTCGTCAAAGCGGGTCTGCAGGACGGGCCGCGCCGCCGATGGGGTGTCCACCGGCATCGCCAAGATGTCCCGCCCGGTACCCGTTCCCGGGGTGTCTTGGCGCCATACCAGGGTGCCGCCGTCGGCGGTCAGGCCGGCCTCGAAGACTCCCCCGGGCTGATCCAAGAGCGTGGTGGGTGGCGCCGTGCCGTCGCCGGCGACCCGCGCCAGGACCTGGCGACCGGCCGCCCGACGCGAGAACAGCAGTGATTCTCCGTCCGGGGTCCAGGCGGGGCGCGAACTCGACCCGTCGCTGGTGACGCGCAGCTTCACTCCCGTGGCGATGTCGACGGACCAAAGATCGCCCTCACGAGTGTTCGCGTTGCCGCTGCCGATACCGACCGCGGCGCGCGACCCGGACGGAGCGAATCTCGGGAAGTGCCAAGCGCGACGATCGGCGACGGCGCGAGCGCTCCCCGACCGGTCTACCAGCATGAGATCGCCGATCGACCCGCTGGCTGGCAAGTAGACCAGAAGTCCGGTGCGCGACAAATCGAAGTGGGCGGACGAGGTGCTCGAACTCACCGAGAAGGTCAGGAGGTGTCATTCGATAATGATATACAATGTAGTAGAAATACGTATGGGCAAGGCAGCGGTTTCAGCCGCCTCCCCGGGGGGCTCAGGTTTTGGTTGCGTGAACCGCGAACACCGCACCGAGCGGGTCGGCGGCCACCGCGATCCGGTCGCCCCCGGGCACTTCCATCGGCCCGACCAGAATGCTCCCACCCAGCGCCTTGATGTCGGCCGCGGCTTGGTCGGCGCTCTTCACCTTGGCGTAGGGCAGCCAATTGGACACCGGGACGTGATCGGGCTTCTTCATCATCCCGCCCATCGGAGCGTCGCCAAGCCCGAACATGTGGTAGATCCCTTCGGGCCCCATGTCGAATTCGCCGGCCTTCTTCCAGCCGAATACCGCCGAGTAGAAGCCGAGGGCGGCGATCGGGTCCGGCACCATCAGCTCGTGCCAGGAGAACTCGCCGAGGGCCGGGTCGCCGGATCTCGGCGGTGTCGGGGTGGCGGCCGAGTAAAGGCAGAACGCGGCACCCTGCGGGTCCTCGAGGGCCGCGAACTTGCCGGCCCCGGGGATTTCCTGGGGCTCGGCGAGCACCTTGGCGCCGAGGCTCACCGCTTTCTTGATCGTCGCGTCGATGTCGGGGGTGCCCAGGTAGGTCAGCCAGTGGGGCGGGACCTTGGCGGCCAACAGGGGCGCCGGGAGCGCCATGCAGCCGCCGACCGGGGCCTCCCCCGCCATCCACAGGGTGTAGGACCCGTCGGTACCCCAAGGCGCGGTTCCCCACCCCATCACCCGGGTGTAGAACGCCTGAGCCGCCGCCGGATCGGTGGTCATGGTCTCGTGCCACGGGTGTCTCCCTCGGGTTACCAGGCCGCGCCGCAGCCCGTGGTGGTGTAGGAATCGGCGACGTTGATGATCTTCCAGACGCCGCCCAATCGTGCCAGGTGGAACGCATCGTACCCGCAGTGGGTCACCTTGCCGTCGCGACGAACCTGATACTCGGCCCAGACGCTGGCCAGGTCGCCATCGATGTTGACCTTCGGATTGCGGATCGGCTCGTCGAGCGGCGGTTGGTCGGTACGAACCGCCGATCTCAGAAAATCGGCCGGGCCGAGCACCACGATCCGGCTGCCGTTCGGCCCCGGCCGGATCAGGGTGAACCGAGTGAGGCTGTCGACCTGAGCCCGGATCAAGGCGGTGTCGCGGGTCCGCATCCCGGTCATGAAGTTGGTGATCGCCGCAACCACTTTGGTTGCATCGTCTTGGGCTGCCGCGGGCGGGGCCGCACCGGCGCCGGCCGCCGCCAGGGCGCAGAGGATGGAGAACCGCATTGGATCGACACGCTCCAGAGGATGGATGGTTGTTGCCGAGTCCGGACGAGCCGGGCACTACCCGAATCTACGCCGAAAATGGCCCGGTGTTTCGAGCCCCGATCGAACCTGCGCGAAGGCGGGGCCCGAGTTAGAATCCCTTCCACATCATGCCGCAAACCATCGATATCCTGCTCCCGGCCGACCAGGCCGAAGGGACCACTAACGTCGTCGGCAAGTGGTTCAAGGCCGTCGGCGACCGGATCGAAACCAACGACCCCCTGGTCGAGATCACCACCGACAAGGTCACCGTCGAGATCGCCGCCGCCGCGGACGGCGTGCTCCTGGAGATCCTCAAGGCGGAGGGCGACAACGTCGAGCAAGGGCAGGTCCTCGGCCGGATCGGCCCGGTTGGCGCCGTGACCACGTCCGCGCCGGTCGGGGCGCCCGGGGCCACCTCCCCCGCCGCCTCGCCCTCGGTCAAGTCCGATTCAGCGCCTACCACCGAGGAACTCGCCCCAGCGGTTCGCCGCCTCATCAAGGAATACCACCTCGACCCCACCCGGATCTCGGGCACCGGTCGCGGCGGACGGATCACGGTCGAGGACGTCGAGGCATTCCTCGCCCGGCCTCAGCCCGAGGCGGCAGCCGGCAGCCGGTTGGTGCCCCATACGCCGATCCGGCGCGCGGTGGCGGCCCACATGGTGGCAAGCGTCTCCACGGCCCCGCACGTCACCTCGGTGTTCCAGGCCGACATGAGCGCGGTCATCGCCCATCGCGAGGCGTCCAAGGCCGAGTTCGCCGCCCGAGGAGCCAAGCTCACCTTCACGGCCTATTTCGTCCGGGCCTCGGTTGCCGGGCTCCTCGCCGTGCCGGAGGTCAATAGCCGCTGGCATGACCAGGCCCTCGAACTGTTCGACCACTGTCACATCGGCGTCGGCACCGCGCTCGAAACCGGCGGGTTGATCGTCCCGGTGATCGAGCATGCCGAGTCGCTCGACCTCTTCGAGACCGCACGTCGGCTCGACGACCTCACCACCAGGGCCCGGACCGGCTCGCTAGCTCCGAAAGAGGTCCAGGGTGGCACCTTCACCATCTCCAATCACGGCGTCAGCGGCAGCCTGGTGGCGGCGCCGATCGTCATCAATCAGCCCCAGTCGGCGATCCTCGGCGTTGGCAAGTTGGAGCCTCGAGTGATCGTGGACCCAAACGGCCGGATGATCGCGCGGCCGATGCTCTACGTGACCTTGACCATCGACCATCGGGTTCTCGATGGGTTCCAGGCCAACGCGTTCTTGACGAAATGGGTCGAGACGATCGAGCGGTGGAGCTGACCGGGGCTAGAGCGGCTTGAAGTGCTCGAACGGCTGGTGGCAGGAGTGGCAGCTGTGGATCGACTTGCACGCCGTCGAGCCGAATTCGCTTTCTCGAGTGGTGTTCGACGAGCCGCACCAAGGACAGGGCACCGCCTTGGCCGGCCGGCCCAGTTGGACCAACTCCAACTCGGCCGCCGGACCGGGCGGCGCGATCCCATAGACTCGGAGCTTCTCCCGACCTTCCGGAGCGATCCAGTCGGTGGTCCACGCGGGGAAGAGAACGGTATTCACCACGACTTCCTCGAACCCCCTGGCCACCAAGGCGCGGCGGATCTCTCGCTCGATGACTTGAGTGGCGGGGCATCCGGAGTAGGTCGGGGTCACCGACACCGTCACTCGGCCCCCCTCGACGGTGGCGCCCCGAACGATCCCCAGCTCGACGACATCGATGACCGGCACCTCGGGGTCTTTCACCGACCTGAGCGCGTCGATCACTTCGGCGGCCGTCTGGGGCCGACCACCGACGGCCGCGTCTACCATGTCGCCCCCGGGTGAGACCGAGCGACGATCTGCATTTCCGCGAGCATCCGCCCGAGATACTCGGTGTGGCGCCCTTTCCGGCCGCCGGTCATTCGCATCGGCGCGGTCGGAATCGTGAGGCGGGCGCGACCGAGCAGATCGGTCACCGCGGCCCGCCAGCGCGGTTCCAGATCGGCCGCTACCACCACCGCTCCCTGCTCGGCGACCGCCCGATCGACATCGTCCTGCTGAAACATCTCGCCGGTCCAGGGCCACAGTTCGTCGAGGGCCGCCTGAGCGCGGCGATGGCTTTCCTCGGTGCCATCGCCCATTCGGATCACCCACTCGCTGGCGTGGCGGAGGTGGTACCGGTTCTCCTTGTGGGCTTTGGCGGCGATGCCTTTGAGGTCCTCGTGGTTCCCCTGAATCGGCCCCTCGAGCTGGAGGTTGGCCCAGGCCGAGAAGAGAAACTGCCGCATCATGGTGAAGGCGAAATCGCCCTTGGGCAGCTCCGCCATCTGGAGGTTGCGGAACTGGACGTCGTCGCGCCAGTAGGCCAGGGTATCGGCGTCCCGCCCCTGCCCCTCCAGCTGGCCCGCCAGGTTCAGCAACAGCTGGGCTTGCCCAATCAGGTCCAACGAGATGTTAGCCAGCGCGATGTCTTCTTCCAGAATCGGGCCGTGGCCGCACCACTCGGAGTTCCGATGACCGAGCACCAGCCGGTCGTCGCCGATGCGGAGCAGGTACTCGAACAAAGGAGCCGGCACTCAGAACACCTTGACCCCGCGCGGGGTCTTGTAGAACTGCGGGTGGCGATACGGCTTGTCGTTCCCCGGGTCGAACCAGGGACCGGCATCGCCCGGGGCCGAGGCGCTGATCAGGACGCTAGGCACCACCCAGATGCTCACCGCCTCGCCCCGCCGGGTGTAGACGTCTCTGGCATTCTGGAGGGCGATCTCGGCATCGGGGGCATGGACGCTGCCGGCGTGCTCGTGGGGCTTGCCCCCCGGGGGCTGGGTGAAGACTTCCCAGAGGGGCCACTCGCTTGCGCTGGTATCGGTCGTCGCCATGTTCGGTCTCGTCTCAGGCAGCTTGGCCGGCCGGCTCGGACCGCTTGGCCGCGTAGGCCGCAGCCGCCTCTCGCACCCACCGCCCCTCTTCGTGCGCCGCCCGGCGGGCCGCCAACCGCTCGTGGTTGCAGGGCCCGTTGCCGGAGATCACCTGCTTGAACTCGGCCCAGTCGATCGGCCCGATCAACCAGTTGCCCGAGGCCTCGTCGTAGCGGAGATCGGGATCCGGCAGGGTGATCTCGATGGCTTTGGCCTGCGGGACCGTCAAATTGACGAACCGCTGGCGAAGGTCATCGTTGCTCTTGAGCTTGACCTTCCACTTGAGCAGGTCACCGCTGTTGGGCGAGTCGCCATCGTGGGGCCCGAACATCATCAACGACGGCCACCACCACCGGTTCACCGCATCTTGAACCATCGCCCGCTGAGCCGGCGTCCCCCGGGCCAGGGTGGCGCAGAGTTCGTAGCCCTGGCGCTTGTGGAAGTTCTCTTCCTTGCAGATCCGAATCATGGCCCGGGCGTAGGGACCGTACGAGGCGCGCGCCAGCATGGTCTGGTTGACGATGGCCGCGCCGTCCACCAGCCAGCCGATCACCCCGATGTCCGCCCACGCCAAAGTGGGATAGTTGAAAATGCTCGAGTATTTCGCGGTCCCGTAGAGGTATTGATCGATCAGCTCGGCTCGATCGATCCCCAAGGTCTCGGCGCCACAGTAGATGTAGAGCCCGTGGCCGCCTTCGTCCTGCACTTTGGCCAGGAGCACCATCTTCCGCCGGAGGCTCGGCGCCCGGGTGATCCAGTTCCCCTCCGGCAGCATACCCACCACCTCGGAGTGGGCGTGCTGCGACATCATCCGGGTCAGTTGTTTTCGGTACTTCTCGGGCATCCAGTCTTTGGGCTCGATCGTCTCGTCGCGGGCCAAGCGGGTGTCGAACTCCGCCATCTTGGCTGGATCTTCTGGAGCCGGCGTTTTCGGGTCGGTGGTCATCGGTCCTCCTTGGCAGCTGGCAATCTACCACGGCAGGCCGTGATCGTCCAAACCCGTTCCAGACATGGCTTTATGGGTTCTTCACTGTTCCCAGGTTTCGTGGAATAGTCGGGCGATTCCGTCAACCGGATCGAGATCTGGGGCCGACTGGGGCGTTGACGGATCGAGCTGGTGGTAGTGCCGGTCGAAGAACACCAGCGGTTGGTTGGGCGGCAATCCCTGGGCGAGTTCCGAGACGGCCCCGACGACGATCAAGTGGTCCCCGCCGTCCAACACCGCGCTCAAGGTTCCGCCAACCGCCCCAGCCGACCCTTCGAGACGAGCCAGGGCCCCGAAGGGGACGAACCGGTGCGGCGGAGGCGTCGGACCTTTCCAGCCACCGGCGAAGTAGGTCGACAGGGCTTGCTGATCGGCCCGCAGGAAGCTCACGCTGAACGGCCGGCCCACCTCGGCGCACTGGGCCAGCCGGCTCTTCCGGCCGATGCAGAAGAGGACCAAGGCAGGTTCGAGGGACAGCGAGGTGAACGACCCGACCGTCATCGCCCGGACTCCGTCGCCGTGGGCCAGAGCCACCACCGTCACCCCGGTCGGCATCAGGGCCATGGTCCGGCGGAACTCCGCGGAATCGAGGGTCATGGCGCCCGGAACACCACATTCTCGAACGGCTCGCCGGTGGTGATTCGATCGAGATTGGCGGCGACGGTGCTCCACCGGCGTTCGATCATCGGGAGAGTCCAGGCGGAGGTGTGCGGGGTCATGTAGACGTTGTCGAGCTGATGGAAGGGATAGTCGGAGGGAGGGATGGTCAAGTCGTCGCGGGTCGGGTATCGGTACCAGGCATCGATGATCGCGCCGCCGATCGCCTTCTCGCGCAAGGCGTGGTAGAGCGCCCGCTCCTCGACGATCGGGCCGCGGGAGACGTTGATCAGGACCGCGGTATCCTTGCAGCGAGCCAGGCGGGCGGCATCGAGGAGATTCTCGGTCTCGGCCGTCAGCGCGGAGCAGATCACCACGAAGTCCGCCACCCTCAGCATGTCGTCGAGCCGATCCATTCCGAACAGCCGATCCACCCCGGGCACCGTCCGACCGGCCGTTCGGGTCACCGCGACGACGGTGGTCCCCATCGCTTTGGCTCTTGGCGCCAACGCCCGCCCGATCTGCCCGAGTCCCAGAATGCCGACCGTCTTCCCGGCCAGCTCATCCTGGAGGGGGCCCGCGGTTCGGCCGCCCAAACGCCAACTACCCTCGACTCGGAACGACCGCTCGGCCTCCATGAAGCGGGTACACCACTGCAGCATGGCCAAGATGACATACTCGGCGATCGGAATGTCGTGCCCGAAGGCGTTGCACACTACCGCCCCGGACGCCAGGTAGCCGAGGTCGATGGCGTCATACCCCGCCCCGCCGACGTGGAGCAGCTCGAGCCGCGGCGCGGGCGGCATCGACCGGTCGTACCGCATCGTGACGATCGCCTTGGCGTCGGCCAGCTCGTTCGCGAGTCGGTCGGTCGGCGTGTCATCCGGTTGCGGCACCAGCCGAGCGGGCCTGGTGAGCTTGGCGGCCAGCCGATCCCGTTGCTCGCACGCCAGGGTGCCGAGCAGGACACATTTCACGCCAGCTCGCCGTCGGTCTGCGCCTTGGCGAGGAAGTCGCGAACGAGGTCCATGTACGGGGTCCGGTCGTGGCTCGTCACCAAGGCCCCGGCCATTCGGACGGGGTCGCCGAAGAAGTACCGCTCGTAGAGAACCTGGCGCGAGGCGAACGCCGAGACCGCGGTGTCCCAGGCGAGCCGGAAGAGCGGGATCCGTTCGAGGGCATCCATTCTGGCGGCCTGGTAGTATCGCTTGATCTCCTCGATCATCGGGCCCTGAACGTCCGCCTCGGTCGGCATCGCCACCAGGCCAGCGGCACCGAGCTGTTGAATGATCTCGATCATTCGAGGATAGAGGCGGGGGTAGAGGTTCCGAGCCGCGTCGAGCGGAGCCCACGCCGGTCGCATCACCCCGAACTCGTCGAGCGACGCCCCGGCCTCGGCGGCCACCAGAAAGGCCCGCATCGTCTCCAGGTTGACCCAGATCTCGGCCACCTTTTCCTGGACGTGCTGGAACGACTCGATGGCGATGGTGTCGACGATCAGGGAGGCCAATCCGAGCAAGTATTCCGTCTTGGCGATGTTCTTGACCAGGACCTGGTGGGCCATGTTCGCCAGCGCGCCGGTCCGGTGGTAGGCCGCGTTGCAGCGGGCCACGTCGCGATAGAGGAAGACCCGTTCCCAGGGTACGGAGACGTCGTCGAAGATCACCACGGCGTCCATTTCCTCGAATCGGGAACCGAGCGGGTGATCGTAGTGGGAGCGTCCGTAATCGAGGGTTTCGCGGCAGAGGAAGCTCAGGCCGGGCGCGTCGGTGGGAAGGCAGAGGGCATAGGCGTAACGCTGATCCTCTTCGGTGTTCCGCAAGAAGGTGGAGGGGAAGACCATGATCTCGTCGGCGATCGGCAGGGTCGCCAGCATCCGGCAGCCCCGAATGACGATCCCCGCGTCGTTTTCTTCCTTGACCTTGGCCGCCAGGAACGGGTCGGCCTGGAGCGCCGCGTGAACCGACCGGTTTGCCTGGGGAGAGCTCAGGGTGTGCGTTAGGCAGAGGTCGCCGTCACGGATCCGGGCGTGATAGGCTCGGGCATTGTCCCCGAAGCGAGGATCGCCTTCCGCCAAGAACGCGGCGCCTCCGGCGTAGCCGGTGATCGACCGGTTGATGTAGTCGGGGAGCCGCCCCATCATCCCGAAGGTGGCCTGGGCCCACCGCGCCATCGATCGGCTCACGCTGGTCAGCTCGGCCTCTGTGGTCGGGATCAGGAACGAGCGGCCCACCTTGGCGCCGATCGCCGGGGAATCGAACAGGGTGACGGCCGGCTCGTTCCACTGGAGATCGTAGAGCCGCGCCAGGGTCCGGACCCCATTCGCCAGGCCCGGCTCGACGGTCGGATCGACGATCAGCCTGCCGCGATGCCAGAGCCGGGGAGGGCGTTCGCGGAGTCGCGCGATGACATCGCGCCCGCGACGGGCGCCAGCGAGTGGGCCAGGGCTCATTCGGATTCCTCGAATTGCTCAACAGTCAAGATACGGCGCCAATCGACCACCGTGCAACGAATACCTGGCGCTATATTGGCCAACGCCAACAGCACCACATTTCTCAGCGTCACGCTCGGAGGCAAGGATGTCCGGCAACCCGGTGACCGGCGGGTCGATCGACCGCGAGTTCGACTCGGGCGTCGCAACCATTCGATTTGGCCATCCCAAGAGCAACTCCATGCCGAGCGCCCTGCTTGGCCAATTGGCCGAAGCGATCGCCGAGGCCGGTCGGGATCCGGCGGTGCGGGTGATGGTCCTGGCGAGTGAGGGAACCGGTCCCTTCTGCGCCGGGGCCTCGTTCGACGAACTCAAGGCCCTCGAAGACGACGCGGCCGGCCAGCGGTTCTTCACCGGGTTCGCCAAGGTGATCCTGGCGATGATCCGGGCGCCGAAGTTCGTCCTGGCTCGGGTCCAGGGCAAAGCGACGGGCGGTGGAGTGGGGCTGATCGCCGCCGCCGATTGGTCGATCGCCACGGCGCAGGCCTCGGTCAAGCTCAGCGAACTCGCCGTCGGGATCGGCCCCTTCGTGGTCGGGCCGGTCATCGAGAAGAAAATCGGCCTTGGCCCGTTCGCCGCGATGAGCGTCGACGCCGACTGGCGCTCGGCCGGGTGGTGTGCCGCTCACGGCCTTTATGCCGAGGTCCGCGATACCGTGGAGCAAGTCGACGAGGCCTTGGCGCTTCGGGCCCGGTGGCTCGCCAGCGCCAGTCCGGCGGCGATGCGGCAGCTCAAGGCCGTGTTCTGGGAAGGCACCGAAGGCTGGGACTCGTTGTTGCTGACCCGGGCCGGCATGAGCGGCTCGCTGGTCCGAACCGAGGAGGCCCGAGCGGCGATCGCCAGGGCCTCGGGCGGCCGATAGTCGGTCATTGCGGTCTTCGGACGAGGCGGTAAGTTACCTTCCGAATTCGCGATCCCCGTAACCAGATAATGTCCCACGGCAGCCGGAGGCGACGTGCGCAAACTGCTCACGGAGTTCATTGGAACGTTCTTCCTGGTGTTGACGATCGGTTTGACGGTGACGGCCGGATCGCAGTTCGCGCCGCTCGCGATCGGCACCGCGCTGATGGTGATGGTATACCTGGGCGGGCACGTCTCCGGGGCTCACTACAACCCGGCGGTATCGCTGGCCCTGGTCATTCGGGGCGCCCTTCCGAGCTCGGAATATGCCGGGTACGCGATCAGCCAGATCGCGGGGGCCACGGCGGCCGCGTTGGTCGTCAATTTCGTGACCGGCCAGACCTTCGCGCCGGCGCCGGGGGCCTCGGTGAGTCCCATGGCCGCGTTGCTGGTCGAGATCCTGTTCACCTTCGCGCTGGCCCTCGTGGTGCTCAACGTCGCCACCTCGAAAAAGACCGTAGGTCATTCCTACTATGGGCTCGCGATCGGGATGACGGTGATGGTCGGGGCCTTCGCCGGCGGTGGGATATCCGGCGGCGCGTTCAATCCGGCCGTGGGCATCGGGCCCACGATCGTCAACGCGCTGATCGGCGGGGGCAGCTGGTCGGCGTTGTGGCTCTACTTGGTCGGACCGCTGGTCGGTGGGGCGCTCGCCGCGGCGGTGTTCAGGATTCAGGAAACCGAGTAGCCGGCGTTCACCGGGCGAATCGGACCCGTCCGATTCGCCCGGCGGCCCCGACGATCCATCCCGTGCCGTCCGGGCCGAATCCCACTCCCCAGTAATCCCCTTCCGCCAACCGACGCCACGAATTGCCGCCGTCCGGCGACCACACCGCGCCCTTCGGCGACACCGCGACCACGGTCCGGCCCCGCCCGGGGACGAAGGCCACGCCGTAGATCGAACCGGGAATCGGTGGTCGGCCGGCCAGCCGCCAGCTGGTGCCGCCGTCGGTCGTCACGATCACGTTGTCGGTGAACCCCTCGGGCTGCGCCAGATCGCCACCCACCGCGATCCCGAACCGGTCGTCGAGAAACGCCAAGCTGGCGATTCCGGCGGTCGGCAGGTTCCGGATGATCGGCGTCTCGGTGGCCCGGGAGCCCGGGGGGCCGAAGCGGATCACCCGGCCCCCTTTGGCGGTCCCCACCCAGGCGCTCCCGTCGGGTCGCATCGTTAGGCAGGTTCCGCTCGCCGCGAAGGCCCCTTCGCCCTCGATGGCGGCGATCGCCGGCCCCGGCGGCGACCACGCCGTCCAGGTCGCCCCGTGGTCGGTGCTCCGCAGGAGTGGAAACCGGCCCGCAACCGCGTCGCTCACCGCCACGCCGATCGGCCCCGCGAAGTCGATGCAGTCGTAGAAGGCCACCGGATCGGCGTTCCGGAATACCTCGCGCCAGCTCAACCCACCATCGGCGGTATGGTAGAGCCGCGACTTGTCGCCGGGCCCCGCGGCCAGGAGCACCGCCCGCTTGGCGTCGAAGGCATGGACATCGCGGAATTCCAGGGAATCGGCCCCGGGAACCTGACCGACTCGCCAGTTCAGCCCTCCGTCGGAGGTGACGAGGTAGCTGCCCCGAGTCCCGCTCGCCCACGCGGTCGTCGAATCAACGACCGAGACCGCCTGGAACCGAGCCGTGGTACCCGACACCTGGGGCTCCACCGATTGCGCCGCCGCGCCAGCGGGAGCCGCGAGCAGCGCCAGGCCGATCAATCGATGACCCATCAGGGAGTCTCCTCGAAGGTCCGCTCGAGCCATCCGCGGATCGCGGCCGCGGTCCGATCCGGCGCCGAGAGCGGAAAGAGGTGTCCGCCGGGAATGGTGGTGATTTCCGCCCTCGGCGCCCGTTCGGCGAACATGGCCCGGCACCGGGCGGTAAAGGTGTCGGACTGGGCGCCCCCCAGCACCAAGGTGGGGAGCGCGGCGTCGAGAGTCGCGACCGCCTCCCAAGTCTCGGTGTCGATCGACTGGTAGTAATGCGCCTCCCACGCCGGCGACCACTTCAGCTTGAAGCCATCGCCATTGGGAACCAACCCGTCTTCGACCAGCAGCGCGACCGATTGATCCGGCCAGTCGGCGAAGGCGGGGCGGCCCCTGAAGTACCGCAACGCCTCCTCGCGGCTGGCGAACCGGTCGCGACGAGCCAGCGTCCGGGCCACGAGCGGATGCCAATCGGGTCGGGCGGCCCGTCGTCCGGCCTCCATGGCGGCGAACACCTCCGGCTCGAGCAAGGTTGGGTCGAGCAAGACCAGCCCCGCGATGGCGCTGCCTGGCAACCCGGCCGCAAGGAGCGAAGCCACCCCGCCAAACGAGTGCCCGATGGCGATCACTCGATCGAGGCGGTGCTCGGCGAAACCGGCTGCCAGGTCACGGGCCAGGTCGCCCCACCGCCCGGGCATTTCCGGCGGCGAGGGCGACTTGGGCCAGAGGGCCTTGGGCGGGAGCGCGACGATCCGGTATCGACTGGCCAGGGCCGTGGCGATCGGCTGGTAGCAACCGAGCGGGAATCCGTTGGCCGGCGCCAGGTGCACCACCTGACCTGCCCCGCCGAGTTCCAGCAGTGGAATCATCCGCGAAGGATCACGCCGCGGCGTGGGCGATGCAAGCGTCCCCGGGGTAGTTTCCGGTCATGCGAAACCTCCTTGTCTGCGTGGCGGCGCTCTCGGCGCCGCCGGCCCTCGCTCAGCAATTGAGCCCTCAGGAACAAAGAATTCGCGACGCGGTGGTCGCGGGTTACGACGAGGCCGTGAACCTCCTGGCCCGGTCGGTGAACGTCGCGAGCGGGACCTTCAACCTCGCCGGCGTCCGAGCCGTGGGGGCGCTCTATCAGAAGGAGTTCGAGGCCCTCGGCTTTTCCACCCGCTGGATCGATCTTCCGCCGGCTCTGGGGCGGGCCGGCCACTTGATCGCCGAGTGGCGGGGACGACGGGCCACGGCCGCTACCCAGCGGCTGTTGCTGATCGGCCATCTCGACACCGTGTTCGAGGCCGCTGGCCGCCCGTTCTCCCGTCAGGACACGGTGGGGTACGGCCCGGGCGCCGCCGACATGAAGGGAGGTAACGCCGCGGTCCTGTTGGCACTCCGGGCGCTGAAAGACGCGGGTGCTCTCGACGACCTCGTCCTCACGGCGGTCTTCACCGGCGATGAGGAGGCCGCGGGCCGACCGCTCTCGGTGGCCCGGAAAGATCTGATCGAGGCGGCACGCCGAAGCGACGTCGCCCTTGCGTTCGAAGGGGGAGACGCTCGGACCGCGACCGTTTCCCGCCGAAGCGCCAGCGGCTGGGTCCTCACGGTCACCGGGCGCCAGGCTCACTCGTCGGGGATTTTCCGTGACGGAGTCGGTTACGGCGCGGTGTTCGAGGCGGCCCGAATCCTGAACGAGTTCCGGGAGCGTCTGGCCAAGCAGCCGTACCTCACCTTCAACCCCGGAACCATCGTCGGCGGGACCGAGGTGCGCTACGACAGTGGCGCGGTCCGTGGCGATGCGGCCGGCAAGACCAACATCGTGGCCCGTCGGGTCGTGGCGCAGGGCGACCTTCGCACCCTCACCGACGGCCAGCTCGATTCGGCTCGCGCCACGATGCGGCTGATCGTCTCGAGCAGTCTTCCGGGAACCTCGGCCACGATTTCCTTCGACCAGGGTTATCCGAGCATGCCTCCGACGGACGGGAATCGCGCCATTCTCGCGGTCTTCGATCGGGTCAGCCAGGATCTGGGTTATCCGGCGATCGAGGCCCTGCCGCCCGATCGCCGCGGCGCGGGGGACATCTCGTTCGTGGCCGACATCCTGCCCAGTCTGGACGGTCTCGGGGTCGACGGCTTCGGTGCCCACGCGCCCGAAGAGGGGATCTACCTGCCTTCGCTCAAGATGGCCGCGGAACGGGCGGCCATCTTGATGACGCGGCTGGCGCGTTCCCGCCGTCCGGCGACGAGCGACCGTTAGGGTCTGGCCGCCGCGAAGGCGGCCTGCGCCTTGGCCACCAGCCCTTTCAGTTCGGCCAGCCGTTCGGTCACGTCGTCACCGAGCCGCTGGTCGGCCTGGATGGTCATCCGGTAGAGGAACACCGTCTGCTCGACCAGCTGCGGCATCGGGTAGCGGGTCGAGGCCGCGTTGAGCGTCGCGGCCAGAGCGGTCAGCGCCGGGGAGTCGGCCTGCTTCCGCCGGGCAGCCAGGTCCCGAGCGAGGGCCCGGACCTCCGACACCAGATCGCGGGCGGCGAGCGCGGTGCGCAGCTGGTGTTGGAGATCGAGCTGGGTGACGCCGTCGGCCAGGGTGCGGGGGTCCGGTTGGACCACGAGGGGACGGGTCTGACTCCACTCGCCGACCGTTAGGCGGACCTGGTAGCGTCCCGGCACCACCCACGGCCCGTTCCGGCCCGCCCGATCGGGATCGGCGTCCCAGGGCCCGGGCAAGGCGAAGTCCCAGCGAAACCGGTGATGCCCCGCTGTCTTCGGAAGCTCCGGCGTGCCGACCCGCTCGAGCTCGAACCGCCTCATTCCGGGCTCGGCCGGCAGCTGGTCGCGTTCGCCAGCCGCGGCGCTCGAAAAGGTCCGCAGCACCTTCCCGGCGCCATCGAGAATGTCGAGCGTCACGGCACCGGCCGGCTCGGCGGCGAGCCAGTAGTCGATCCAGGCACCGGGCGGGGGATACTCCGGGTCGGCCGGATCACGGCCCACCGCGGCCAACCCGAAGGGGCCGGTGGCGTAGCGGAGCCGGAGCGCGGGACGAGGAGCGAACAGCTGGGCGACCCCTCCGGCCGGCCGGCGATCCGCCTGGTGCAGCGGCGACAGATCATCGAGGATCCAGAACGACCGGCCCATGGTCGAGAGGACCAGATCCTTGCGATGGACCACGATGTCGGTCACCGGAGTGACCGGGAGATTCTGCTGGAACGATTGCCAGCTGTTGCCATCGTCGAAAGACAGGAACAATCCGAACTCGGTTCCGGCGTAGAGTAGCCCTTCCCGGCTCGGGTCTTCCCGGACGACTCGGGTCGGGTGATCCGACGGGATCCCGTTGGCCCCGGTCGTCAGGAGCTGCCAGGATTTTCCATAGTCGGTGGTCCGATAGATATAGGGCCGCCAATCGCCGAGCAGATATCGATAGGCCGCAAGGTACGCCTTGCCGCGTCGATGGGGCGACCATTCCACGGCCTGAATCCGTCCGCCCCCGAGGAGCGCCTCCGGGGTCACTTTGTTCCAGGTTACCCCGCCGTTTCGGGTGAAGTGGACCGCGCCGTCGTTGGCGCCGACCACGATGGCGCCCGGCTCGAGCTTCGATTCCTGGACCGCGTAAATGGTGCTGTAGTACTCCTCGCCGGTAATGTCTCGAGTGATCGGAGCACCCGACGGGACGTGGCCGCGGGGGTCGTTCGCGGTCAGATCCGGCGAAATCCGGGCCCAGGTCTTCCCTTCGTTGGTGGTCCGGTAGAGATACTGCGAGGCGTGGTAGATGGTCCGGCTCGAGTGCGGCGACACCTGGATCGGGACCACTCGTTGAAACCGGTCGCGGAGGTCCTTGGGGTTGTGGCCGTAGAGGTCGCGGGCACCGACCCAATAGATCTGCTCCTGGCCGGTCCGGTCGTTGTAGCGGCTGAACTGCCCTTTGCAGTTGGAGTAGAAGACGTCGGGGTCGCCCGGCTTCGGAATCGCCGGTCCGGTCTCGCACCCGCCGACCTGCCGCCACCATCCGGCCGGCTGATCGGGGGTCCAGCTGGCCGGCGGCAAGCTGGGCACCCCGATGGTCGAGTTGTCCTGTTGGCCGGCGTAGATCCAATAGGGCGTTTGGTCGTCCACCGCCACCTGGTACAGCTCGGCCGTCGGCTGGTTGAGCTGGGTCGACCAGGAAGCGCCATCGTCTTGGGTGACGTTGGCGCCGCCGTCGTTCGACTGAATCCAGATCCGAGGGTTCTTCGGGTTGATCCACATGTCGTGGTTGTCGCCGTGCGGCACCGGCCGTCGGCGCCAGGTCTGTCCGCCGTCGGTCGACATGAAGAACGCCGTCGAGTTCACGAAGAGCCGATCCGGGTTGGTCGGGTCAGCATCAATATTTGTGTAGTAGAACGGTCGGTCCAGCAACGAGGCCTGGGTGCTCACCAGCCGCCAGCTGGCTCCGCGATCGTCGCTCCGGTACACCCCGCCCTCGCCAACCGGCGCCTCGAGCAACAGATAGACCCGCCGAGGATCGGCGGCGGACACCGCCAGGTCTCCCTTGCCGATCAGGCCGGACGGGAGCCCGGCGGTGAGCTTGGTCCAGTTCTCGCCGCCGTCGGTCGACTTGTAGACGCCGCCTTCGCGGGCGCCGCTGATGATGGTCCAAGGCTTCCGCTCCGCCCGCCACATCGTGGCGTAGATCTCCCGCGGGTTGTCCGGCGCGAGCTCGACGTCCGCCGCGCCGGTCGAGTCCGACACGAACAGGACCTGACGCCAGCTGGCCCCTCCGTCGGTGGTGCGATAGACCCCTCGGTCCCGGCTCGGGCCGAAGGCATGACCAATCGCGGCGACCGTAACTTCGTCGGGATTGGTGGGGTGCACCACCACCGCCCCGATTTGGCCGACCGCGGCCAATCCCACCTGCCGCCAGGTCTTTCCAACGTCGACCGACTTGTAAACGCCCCGGCCGGTGATCACGTTGCTCCGAATTCCGTCGGACCCGGTGCCGACGTAGATCACGTTGGGATCCGTATCCGCCACGTCGATGGCGCCGATCGAGGCCGTGGCGAAGTAGCCGTCAGAGACGTTGATCCAGGTGATCCCCGAGTTGACCGTCTTCCAGACTCCGCCGCCGGTGCTACCCATGTAGAAGGTCGAGGGCTGCTCGGCGATACCGGCGACGGCGGTCACCCGGCCACCGCGGCTCGGGCCGACCATCCGAAACCGAAGCTCGGTCAGGCCACCGGGCGAATTGCCCCGGGGACCGGCGGACTGGGTGAGGGCGACTTCGGGGCCGAGCACCGAGGCCAGGACGACCGAGCTCAGGAGTGAGGTTGGGATTCGCATCATGTTGCCTGGTAAAGGGTTAGCACCATCTGAACCGAGGTTGCGCAGAACCGGGGCTCCCGGGACTGAGTCGGCACAGCCCCTGCAAAGGCTGACCAATGAATCTGACCGCCGGAGAACCCATGGCCGCCAATCTCGTCGTCGCCCGCTACCGTGACGGCCGAACGATCAAGGGTACCAGCCTCAATGTCGACCCAGCCAAGCCGACGTTCCACGTCAAGACGGAGGGCGGCGCGATCGAAGTGCGCCTGGTCGACCTCAAGGCGCTGTTCTTCGTGAAAGACCCGGTCGGCAACTCGGCCCACAACGAGGCGAGCGAGCCGACGAGCGGCGATGCCCGCCTGGTCGGGGCGAAACGGATCGCGGTACGATTCGAGGATGGCGAAACGGTCACCGGCATGTCGAACCGCTACCCGCCGCTCGGCAAATACTTTTTCATGCTCCCAATCGACCCCAAGAGCAACAACGTTCGGATTCTGGTCAACCGGGCGGCCACCGTCGCGATCACGGAAGCCGCCCAGCCAGCCAATCGGTAAGGCGTCAGTTCCGGCCCAGTTGCCGGTCGCGAATCGCTTTGAACTCGTTCCCGGGCCGCCACTCGGGATAGCTGGCCCCGTTGGCGACCCACCACCCCACCATGAACATCAGGCGCAGGTCGTCGACCGCGCCGGCGTAGTCCCAATCCGGTTTGACCTCGTCTGATGGCTTGTGGTAATCGTGCGCCACGTAGTGTTCTCGGGCCTTGATCCCAAAGTCCGCGGGCTTCCCGACGACCTCGATGCCACCCTCGGCGTAGAGAGCCGGCACGCCGTTCTTGGCGAAGTTGAAATGGTCCGAGCGGTAGTAGTACCCCTTCTCCGGCTCGGGATCGGGGCGAATCGCCCGCTCCTGCAGCTCGGCGGCCCGCCGAATCAGGTCGTCGAGCTCCGAGGCGCCAAGCCCGATGACGGTGACGTCTTTGGTTCGGCCCGCCAGGTTGAGACCGTCGAGATTGATGCTCGCGAGCGTCTTGGCCAGCGGATACAGCGGCGCCACGCCATAGTATTGCGAGCCGAGCAGGCCCTGCTCTTCGGCGGTCACGGCGAGGAACAGGATCGATCGCTTGGGCGCCGGATTCGTCGCCTTGAACGCCTTGGCCAGGGCGAGCAGCCCCGCGGTGCCCGAGGCGTTATCGAGAGCACCGTTGTAGATCGAGTCGCCGTCCACCGGGTCGCCGATCCCGAAATGATCCCAGTGGGCGGTGTAGACGACGACCTCATCCTTCAAGGCGGGGTCGCTCCCCTGTAGCCGGGCCACGACATTGCGGGAATCGACCGTCCGGAGCCGATTGGCGATCGACATGCTAGCCGTGACGCCAAGTGGGATCGGCGCGAAATCGCGAGTCGCGGCTTGAGCCTTCGCGGCGTCGAAGTCCTGCCCGGCCATCGCGAACAGAGCCTTGGCTTCGTCGAGAGTGATCCACCCTTCGATCGGCGACCGGGTGAGGTTCTTGTCGGGGGTGACCAAGTCGAATTGCTCGCCGGTTTTCCCTTGAACCACGGCGAACGGATAGCCCGCCGGTTCGGTTTCGTGGACGATGAGCACGGCGGCCGCCTTGTGACGTTGGCCCTGCTCGTACTTGTAGGTCCATCGGCCGTAGTACGTCATCGCCCGGCCGCCGAACTGGGTCGAGTCGGCGAGGGGCGGATCGTTGACGAGCATGACGAGCGTCTTTCCGGACGCATCGAGCCCCTTGAAATCGTCCCACTCGAACTCCGGGGCCTCGACCCCGTAGCCGACGAATACCACGTCGGATTTGTCGACGGCGACCCGGTCGGTGACGTGTTTGGTCCAGGCGACGACATCGTTCTTGAAGGCGAGCCGGCGGCTTTGGCTTCCGCGCCGGAACGTGAGGGCCGAACTCGGGTCCGGCGTGATGCCAACCAGCGGGACCGCCTGCACGAAGCTGCCGTCCGGGTTCCCAGGTTCGAGCCCGAGGGCCTGGAACTCACGTTCGAGGAACAGGACCGTGCTGTCCTCGCCGGCCGTGCCGGGCGCGCGACCCAGAAACCGGTCCGAGCCTAACGTGGCGATCCGATCGGCGAGATACCCCGATTCGAGCGCCTCCAACCCGGCGGGCGGCACGACGCCGGGGTCCTTGGCGGCCGGAGTACATGCGGCAAGGAGAACCGACCAAACAGCGATGCGTCGTGGCATAGATGATCCTTCCGCGGTGATGGACCGCCACCCGACTGTCGTGATCCGGCAACCAACGATGACCGAACTCCAGGTAAGATGATGCCCGTCCGCGAGTCGATATCGAAGTTATCGCAGGATACCGCACCATGGCACCCCGGCAGGCCACTATGAGACCCGGAAGAACGCTTCGAGGCGCGCGGCGAAGCGGGCCGCCCGCTCAACTGCGCGGCAGAAGGGGTCGAAGGGAATGAAGACGCGGGGATAGCGGCAACTGCCGCTACCCCCGCGTTCTTCTCGTACCCATTTCTAGTTGGTGTTCGCCCCCGCTCGGATCACGGCCCAAACCCCCCCGGAACCTTCTCATCCTCGGGACTCTTCAGGACCCGCCAGAAACACCAGCCCGTGAGCCCCCACACGAAGACCAACGAAACGAGCATCGTCACCCAGCCACCGACCGTCATGGTGAGAATCTCCTTTCCTCAGCTTGCCGGGTTGTTGTCATCGATATCGAGCCCCTGGGCTCGCCACCGCTTCTCGCCGATTCGGACCACCACCAGCAGGAACGCGGCCGTGGCGAGAATGACCAGGATCCCCACCCGCGACCCGGTGCTCGCCCAGGCGGCCGTGAGCGAAGGACCGAGGTTCTGGAAGCAGAAGGCGATGAAGATGATGATGAGATACGCCGGCGCCACGTATTTCATGATGATCTTGAACACCGGCGGGACCCGAATCGCCGCGCCGGAGTGGATCTCCTTCCAGCCGCGCTCGATCCCGAAGACCCAGCCGAAGTAGATGATCTGCACTGCCGCCACCACGTAGATCAAGAGCGTCCCGGCCCAGAAGTCGACCGTGTTCCAGAAAGCGCCACCCTGGGTGTACCACAGTGTCAGGATCGCGCCGATGGTCCCGAGCCCGGCGATAGCGGAGGTTGCCTTCTTGTGGCTCCAGCCGAGACACTCCTTGAGCGTCGCGACCGCGGGCTGATACATCGAAAGCGAGCTGGTGATCGCTGCCAGGAACAGCATGAAGAACCACAGCGCGCCGATGATGTTCTCGAACGCCCCCATGTGGGCGAACACCACCGGTAACGTCGCGAACCCGAGGCTGAACGACCCGTTCGCAACGGCCGCTGTCGTCCCGGAGAGGCCGAGGAAGACGAACGCCGCCGTCAGCGTGATCATCCCGCCGAAACCGACTTCGAACAGCTCATTCGTCGCGTTGGCCGTCAACCCGGAGAGCGCGACGTCGTCGGTGGGCTTCATGTAGGACGAGTAGTTGATGATCACCCCGAACCCGACCGACAGACTGAAGAAGATCTGACCGGCGGCGGCCAACCAGGTCTGGGCGTTGCCGAGCCGGGAGTAGTCCGGATTCCACATGTACCCCAGACCGTTGATGACGCTTTGCTCCGGATTGCTCGGATCCGGCGTCCCGAGCGTCAGCACCCGGATCAACACGATCAAGGCACAGACCGCCATCGCGGGCATCGCGTAGGAACAGAACTTCTCGATCCCCTTCGACAACCCTCGAAACACGAAGTTCAGATTGATGGCGAAGACGATGATCCACGAGATGATCGTGAATTTCGAATCGCCGGTGAAGAGCACCCCGTCCTGCGAGGCACCCGTGAAGCTATTGTAGAACGATGCCGCGGCCGCGGTCTGCTCCGCGACGGGGGCGTTCTGGGGAACCCCGACGCCGCCGGTCAGGTACTTGAGGAAATATCCGAACGTCCAGGTCTCGAGGAAGATGTAGTAGAACGACACCGCGAGCGGGATCAGCACCCCGACCACGCCCAGGTATCGCCCCAAGCTCCCTCTCGCGAACAGCCCCATGATCGCCGGCGCCGAATGGAACCCCTTCTTGCCGCCGTATCGACCCATCGCCCACTCCGCCCACCCGATCGGAATGCCGAGCAAGAGGAGCGCGGCGAAATAGGGGATCAGAAACGCGCCGCCGCCATTGGCGGCTGCCTGACCGGGAAACCGCAGGAAGTTCCCCAGGCCGACCGCCGATCCGGCGACCGCGAGGATCACTCCGAGACGGGTGCCCCACTGCTCTTTCTGCTCAGAAGCCATAGAGTAGCGTCCGCACGCGAAGAGGTTAAGATGGACTGCCGGAAACGAGGATCAGTGAACTGCCGGTGAATCCCGCCCAGGCCAGGCGGGATGAACGACATCTTACGAACCTACGACCCGGATCGGGTCTCGTCAACGGACGTGTCACATGCGTCTCCTAGCTCTCATCGCCGGTTTGCTCGCCATCCCGGCGACCTCGGCCCCAGCGCAGCTCGCCTCGATCGTCGTTCGCGACGCCCGAATCTGGACCGCGGATTCCAGTCGTCCCTGGGCCAGCGCAGTCGCCATCGCCGGCGACCGCATCCTCGCCGTCGGGAACCCGGTCGACCTGGCCAGGCACATCGGTCCAGGCACCCGAGTCGTTCGGGCCCCCGGACGCCTGATCACCCCTGGGTTCATCGACAACCACACCCATTTCAACTCGGCCGGCGCGCTGCTCCTCGGCGTCAATCTGCTCGATGTCGCCGATGCCCCATCGCTGATTCGCCGAGTCCGCGAGGCCGCGGCGCGGCTGACGCCAGGCGCCTGGATGCTGGGCGGCGACTGGGGTGCCTATGAAGCATGGGCCATGAATTCCTCGGGGGCCGACCGTTCCGGCCGGGACCCGTTCCGGCCGACCCGCGACCTGATCGACTCGCTCACCCCCGACACCCCCGCCCTGCTCGCCCGATGGGATCGAACGGCCTACCTGGCCAACGGCAAGGCCCTGGCCGTCGCGGGCATCGGCTGTGGCCCCGAGGGAGTCGAATGCCGGGACGGCGTGCCAACCGGCCGCCTAACGCCCGCCGCCGCCGAGCGGGTCCGCGCCGCGATCGGCCCGAAGTCGCTCGATCAGCGGCTGGCCGAGGCCAGGCTCGCCTTGGCCGAACTGCGCCAATTCGGGGTCACCACCATTCACGACATCACCCCACCCGAGCAGTTCGAGGTCTATCAGGAACTCCGCCGTCGCGGCGAGCTGACCACCCGGGTCTTCGCCCGGCCCACGCTCGACAAGATCGGCGAGCTTCGCGCCCTCGGGATCAAGCCCGGGTTCGGCGACGAATGGATCAAGATCGGCGGCCTGAAGGGCTTCGTCGACGGCATCATGGGCAACTCCTCCGCCAGGTTCTACCAGCCCTACCTCACCAGCGGCAAGCTGGGCGAATGGCGCACCATGATGGAACCGCCGGGCAACATGGAGCGACTGCTCTTCTCGGCCGACTCCGCGGGATACTGGCCGATGGTGCACGCCATCGGCGATCACGGGATCGATACCCTCCTCACCCTGTTCGACCGCGTCATCACGACCAACGGAGCGAAGCCCCGCCGATTCCGGATGATCCACGCCCAGGTGCTCCGCGATGGATCGGTGGCGGATCGAATGGCGCGATTGGGGATCGTCGCCGAAGTGCAGCCCTACCACGCCATCGACGACATGCGCTGGATGGAGGAGCGCATCGGCGGCCGGGCCCGCTGGGCCTATGCCTTCCGGACCCTCGAACGAGCCGGCGTCCTCCTCTCCTTCGGGAGTGACTGGCCAGGAACGAACGCCTCGTGGTACCCCACCAATCCGATGATGGGAATCTACGCCGCGGTGAACCGCCAGACCCTCGACGGGAAGCCGGCGGCCGGCTGGTTCCCGGAAGAACGGGTCAGCATCGAGACCGCGCTCCGGGCCTACACCGTCAACAACGCGTGGGCCGGAGGGGAAGAAGCCATCAAGGGCCGGATCGCTCCCGGATACCTCGCGGACCTGGTGGTGCTCGATCGCGACATCTTCCGCATTCCCCCCGCCGAGATCAAAGACGTTCAGGCCAGACTCGTCATCGTCGGGGGGCGGGTCGTTCAGGAGCGACGGTGACCGGCGCCGGCAACTATCTCAGGATTTGGGCGGTGGTTCGCCGGATTCCCCGCGGGCGGGTGTCGACCTACGGTCGGATCGCGACGCTGGCCAGGCTGCCCGGGCACGCTCGGCAAGTGGGCTACGCCATGCACGGGCTGCCGTCGGACACCTCGGTGCCGTGGCAGCGAGTGGTCAACGCCAAGGGTGAGATCAGCCGCCGCGCGCGGAGCGGGGGCGAAGTGACTCAGCGGCTCTTGCTCGAACGGGAGGGCGTCCGGTTCAACAGTCGAGGCAGGATCGATCTCGAGGCGTTCGGCTGGCCCAAGGCGAGGTGATCGGATGGTAGCCTTCGGCCGGGCCACGGTGCTGACGTTCGACTGCTACGGCACGCTGATCGACTGGGAGCGGGGGATCGTCGCCGCGGTCACGTCGGTGGCGGCGCGCCACGCCGTCACGGTGGCCGATCACGACATCCTGGCCCGTTTCGCCGCTATCGAACCATTCTCGACCTGGCCCTGGGGTCGCTCTGCCGGGATCTCGGATTCGAGCCAGGGTCGGACGAGCTTGCCTCGCTGTCGGCGTCGCTCCCCGGCTGGCCACCGTTCCCGGATACGGTGGCCGCCCTGAAGCGGTTGTCCGAGCGGTTCGAGCTGGGGATCATCTCGAACGTCGATGACGACCTGTTCGCGGCGACCGCGGAGCATCTCGAGGTCCCGTTTCGCTGGGTCGTCACCGCCGAGCAGGTGGGGAGCTACAAGCCATCGCCCGCGAATTTCCGGGCGGCTCTGGCTCGGATCGGCCGGCCCGCCTCGGAAATCGTCCACTGCGCCCAGAGCCTCTTTCATGATATTGGCCCTGCCGGCCAACTCGGCCTCGCCACGGTCTGGGTCGACCGCCGCGGAGGACGGCCCGGCGGCGCCACCCCGCCGTCCGATGCCCAGGCCGATCTGACCGTGCCCGACCTCGCCACGCTGGCTCGGCTCGCTCTTCAGGGTTAGGGCGCCACCCGGAAGCGAGAAATATCGTACCACGAGCGGAGCACGCCCGGTTCCCCATCGATATCGACCAACTCCGCCGAGATGAGGCAGCGCCGCGTCTCACCATTGGGAAGGGTGACGGTGGCCTCGACGTCGCGGGCCGCGCCGTCGGAGGCGAGCTGCCGTTCGACGGCGGCCCGCGCGGCCGGGTCGACCCGGAGGAGCGATTCCAGCTCCCGCTCGCGCGCCATGTCGTCGGATGAGATCCCGGCCAGCTTGAGCCAGGCCCGGTTGGCGTAGCGGAGCCGGCCGTCCGAACGCCGGGCGATCGTCATCGCCGCCGGGTTCTCGAAGAAGGCTCGGGCAAACCGCCGCTCCGACGCTCGCAATGCCTCTTCGTCGCGGCGGTGTTCGGCCGCCTCGATCGCCAAGGTGGCGAAATCGGTCAACGACGCCGCAAACGCCTCTTCGTCGACGGTCCAGGTCCGGGCCCCCCCGACGTGTTCGACGCAAAGAACCCCGATCACCTGCCCGGAGCGGATGATCGCGGTGTCGAGCATCGAGCCGATCCCGAGCGGCGCCAGATAGTCCGCCAGCTCGGCGGTCCTCGGGTCGGTCGGGGCGCTGGCGGCGGCGATGTGCCGCCCTTGCCGCAACGCCGCGAAATATGCCGGATACCGAGTTGCCTCCAGCGACTCGGCCTCGAGGTGGCTCGACATCGCCCGGACATAGAGATCCTCGCACGCGAGCCGGCGACCCTCGTCCGCCATTCGCCAGACGCTGGCCCGTTCGACGTTGAGGAAACTCGAGGCGGCCTCGGTGATCGCCCGGAATGCCCGGCCCAAGTCGCCAGCGGTGAGCGCCGGGTCGCGGGCGATTGCGGCCAAGGCCGCGTTGTGCCGGCGCAATCGTTCCTCACGGGCGGCAAGCTCGTCCCTGGTTCGGGCCAGCTCCGAATTGGTCCGGACCAGCTCCTTGCGGCGGGTAACGATCCGGCCCGCCATGTCATCGAAAGCGGCCGCGAGAACCGCCACCTCGTGGGGCACCTTGAGATTGGAGCGGTCGACCTCGGATTCCGCGGCCAGGGCCATGGCGTTGTGGCGGAGCCTCTCGAGCGGCTCGGCCAGTGCCTTGGCCAGACGAACCGCCGCCGCCACCGCGAGGAGGGTCCCGACCAGGAAGATCGCCGCGAACCACGGCGTGAGATCCACGGCCACCGCGTTCACCATCGGGGCCACCTCCGGGGGCACCGCGGCCGCCAGGCGCCGCTCGAACACCAGCCAGAGGGTCGCAAACGCGATCGCGCCACTCAATACCAAACCGACCAGCGCGCCGAGGAGCAGCGACCGGAAGCTAGGCCGATGAGCGCCTTCACCAGAATCGGGACTCGGCATGGATTCTCGTTGGGTGGCAGCCAATTGTGAGCGATTGGCCGAGATCCGTCAAATCGCTATTGACAAAACCGAACAAACACCAAAGATTGTTGGCGTCATGCCGAACAAAAGCCGAAATACCGATCCCGGATCCGCCCCCCCGGCCGACTTTCGGGTTTGCCCAGAATGCAGCGGACCAGTGGTCCGGGCGTCCGCCTGCGTCAGCTGCTCTCACTGCGGCTGGTCACGGTGCGGCTAGCGAAACCCGCTCCGGCGCAGCTCGGGCTGATGCTCGACGGCACTCGACGGCTGCCGGTCCTGGACCGTCGGGACCGGGGTACCGAGTTCATTCAGCTCTCGGTATCCCAGATCGCCAATCCGCCGGAGTCGACCGGAATGGCCTTTTGGTCGATCAACCCCTATATCGGTTGCGAGTTCGGCTGCTCCTATTGTTATGCCCGCGACACCCACCGCTGGACCGTGGAACGGAACGGCCTTGCCGGCGGCTCGGTCGAGCCGCGTTTCGACTTCGAACGACGGATCTTCGTCAAGCACGACGCGGCCACGGTACTCCGGAAGACGCTCGAGCCATCGCGGGTCGGCAACCGGCTCGTCTTGATCGGCACCGCGACCGACCCATACCAGCCGGCTGAGCGGCGGTTCGGGGTGACCCGCGCCATCCTCGAGGCCTTACTCGGTTTCCGAGGATTATCGATTGGGATCACCACCAAGTCTCCCTTGGTCGCTCGGGATGTCCGGCTGCTTGCCATGCTGGCCCAACTGCACCGGGTCTCGGTCTCGATCTCGATCATCTCCTCCGACCCCGCGGTCATTCGCCGATTCGAGCCCAGGACCCCGCTTCCCCACGCCCGGCTCCGAGCGGTTCGAGCGCTCGCCGAGGCCGGGATCGACGTGGGGCTTCTGATCGCGCCGATATTGCCAGGTATCACCGATGGCTGGGGGGCGCTCGGCGGTCTGATGGCGGCGGGCAAGGAGGCCGGTGCGCGGCGGGCGGACGGGTTTGCGCTCAGACTCGCCCCGGTCGCTCGCGCCGGTTTCCTTCCCGTCCTCAGCCACGATCGGGCCCTCGCGGCCCGTTACCAGGCCAACTACCGGGGCCCTCAGGTTGGGCCGGCCTATCAGCGGGCGTTGATCGGTCGGCTCCGGACGTTGCAGGCCATCCACGGATTCCCGCTCAACAAGTTCGATCCCCCCACGGCTGCTCGGCGGCCAGCCCCGCCTTCGCCTCCAGTCGCTGAGCCCGTTACCCGGCTCGCGCTCTAAACTGTTCGCCAGGAGTCCGAGATGCCGAACGCCATCGCCGCCTCATTGCTGCCGGAGTTCGATCAGGAGATCGCCACCACCCGCCGGGTGCTCGAGCGGGTCACCGACGCCATGGCGACCTGGAAACCGCATTCGAAGTCCATGGCCGCTGGCGATCTCGCCCTCCATCTCGCCAACCTGGTTGGCTGGGCCGGGGTGACCTTGCAGGGAACCGAGCTCGACATGAATCCGCCCGGTGGGCCGGCGTGGACACCGCCGGTCTTTCGCTCGATGGCCGATACCTTGGCCGAGTTCGACGCCAACGTGGGTCAAGCCCGGGCTGCTCTGGCCGCCGGCAGCGACGCCGACTACGGGGTCGTTTGGTCCCTCAAGAACGGTGGCGCCACGTTGTTCTCGATGCCGAGAGCGGCGGTGGTCCGCACCTTCGTGCTCAACCACCTGATTCACCATCGAGCCCAGCTCGGGATCTACCTTCGGCTCAACGACATCCCGGTCCCGGCCTCGTACGGGCCTTCCGCCGACGAGGGGCAGATGTAGCCCTCACCACTCGAGCACGATCTTGCCGAACACGCTGTTCTGTTCCATCGCGGCGTGCGCGGCCCGCACCTCGGTCATCGGGAAGCGGGCCCCGATGACAGGCGCTAGGCTGCCCGGCGCGATGGCAGGGAGTATTCGCGCCGCGAAGTCCGCGATCAGTGGCACCCGCTCCGGGCAACCCCTCGCCCGCATCACCGTTCCGATGATCTCCAGCCGAAGTCGCAGAATCGTCCCCACGTTGATCGACGGCGCCTCGGGGCCCTGCAAGGTTCCCAGCAGCACCAAGCGACCCCGCGGCTTCAGGGCGCTCAGGTTCTCCGCCAGCGCCGGGCCGCCGAGATAGTCGAGAATCACATCGACCGGCGCCGACAGGCCCGGGCGAAACCCGGCGGGCCCCAGCAACACGGTTTCCGAGAGACCCAGCGGTGCGGCCCGCTCGAGCTTGCTCGCGGTGCGAGAGACCCCGACGACCGTCGCCCCCATCCACCGAGCGAGCTGGACCGCGGCCGTGCTGACGCCGCTTCCGACCGCGTGGATCAGGACCCGTTCGCCTCGGGCCACTCGGCCGCGGGTCGTGAGCGCGTCGGCGGCGGTCAGGAACGCTTCCGGAATCGCGGCCCCTTGGGCCGGGTCGAGGTGAGCGGGGATCGGAAGCAGCTCGTCCTCGTGGCTCACCACCAGCTCGGCATGGGCCCCGCCAGCGGCCGGTACCGCTGCCTAACGCCTCGACCACGCCGGCGAATTCGAGACCGGGAATGTCCGCTGGCCACCCCGGCGGAGCCGGATAGGCCCCCCGCCGCTGGAGGACGTCGGCGCGGTTGAGCCCGGCCGCGCCCACCCGCACCAGAATCTGGCCGGGTCCCGGCACCGGGTCCGGGCGGTCCTCGATCCCGATCACGCTTTGGTCGCCAGCACCGCGATAGACGATGGCCCGCACCAGAGTCCGCCTTGGAAAAAGGGATTGTCCGAATATCTTGCCCCAAGATACCGACCGGCTCCGCCCCGAGCGGCGCCGGGGGCCGTTCCGCCCCGGCCGACCTCGGTGATCGCGTGCCAGCCGTTGCGCTCGGCCGAGATGGCTTCAGTGCGTGTCGGATGGTCGCCATTGCTCGTCACCCTGAGCAACCTCTCCGGAGCCCCCGATCGTGTTCTCCGCCTTCCGACTGATCGCTCTCGCCGGCTGCTTTGCCGGATGCGCCGGTGCCGCCTCCGCGCCGCCGCCCCCGCCACCACCTCCTGCCGCCGGCGGGCTGACCCTCCGCGACGTGGGGACCTTCAGCTTCCCCGTTCAGGTGGTCGCGGCACCAGGCGACCGGAGCCGGCTGTTCGTCGTCGAGAAGCGCGGCACGGTCCGGATCGTCCGGCAAGGCGCCACGTTAGGCACCCCGTTCCTCGATTGGTCGGCCAACGTCTCCAACGGAAGCGAACAAGGCCTCCTCGCCCTGGCCTTCCACCCCCAATACGCCAGCTCCGGGCTGGTGGTGATTCACTACACCAACCGCCAGGGCGACACTCGGGTTTCCACGATGCGGGTCTCCTCCGATCCGGACCGCCTCGACCCCGCCTCGGAGAACCCGATCTTCACCGCGACCCAACCGTTCAGCAACCACAACGGCGGCACCATCGCCTTCCATCCGGTCGATGGCCATCTGTACATCGGCCTGGGCGACGGCGGCTCTGGCGGGGATCCCCAGGGGAACGGTCAGCGGCTCAACACCGTGCTCGGCAAATTGCTCCGACTCGCGGTCTCGAACGCCGGCCAAGTGACTGTCCCCGCCGACAACCCCTTCGCCGGTCAGGGTCAGGCTCGGGGAGAGATCTGGAGCTACGGGCTGCGCAATCCGTGGCGCTGGAGCTTCGACCGGACCAACGGCGACCTCTACCTCGCCGACGTCGGCCAGAACGCCCGCGAGGAGGTGAACGTCACCAGCACGGCGGTGAGCCGCGGGGCCAACTTCGGCTGGAACGTGATGGAAGGACGGAGCTGTTTCCAGGCAACCACCTGCAACCAGACCGGCCTGGTGCTCCCGGTCCTCGACTATGCTCATGGCGATGGCTGCTCGATCACCGGCGGCCACGTCTACCGGGGCTCGGCAATTCCGAGTTTGGTGGGAACGTACTTCTACGCCGACTACTGCCAGGGGTGGGTCCGGAGCTTTCGTTTCGTGGCGGGATCGGTGACCGATCCCCGCGAGTGGCCGAGCCTGGCGCCGAACGGCCAGATCACGAGCTTCGGGGAGGACGCCGACGGCGAGTTGTACCTGATGACAGCCGGTGGTCGCGTTGCCCGCATCGTCGCGAGCCCGTGAGCGACGAACTCGATCCCGGCGAACTGACGCGACTCGCCGCCGCGGTCCCCGATGTGGTGCGCTTCGGCACCTCGACTTGGACCTACCCCGGCTGGACCGGCCTGGTCTATCACCGAAGCTATCCAGCGAGCGGCGCCGCCGCGGGAATGCTCGCCGAGTACGCCCGGTTCCCGTTGTTTCGGACGGTAGGAATCGACGCCAGCTTCTACGGACCGCCAAAACCGGAGACACTCCGTCGCTGGGCCGCGGCTCTGCCGGCCGACTTCCGCTGCGTAAGCAAAGTCTGGGAACGAATCACGGTGCATACCTGGTCGAGCCCTCGGGACCCTGCCCGCCATGGTCACCCGAACCCGGACTTCTTGAACGCCGAGCTGTTTCGAGCCGAGGTGCTCGAGCCGATGCGGACCCATTTCGGCGAACACATGGGCCCCTTCGTGTTCGAGTTCCAGACCATCGGACCCGAATCGCGGTTGTCGGCCGACGACTTCGCCCAACGACTGGACCGTTTCTTCGGTGACCTCCCCCGGGACGGCCAGTACGCGGTCGAGCTGCGGAACGAGGACTTCTTGACGGCGAGTTACTTCGCGGTCCTCCGGGAGCACGACGTCGCCCACGTCTTCAATTCCTGGACTCGGATGCCCCCGATCGGCGCCCAGCTCGACCTCGCCGGTTCGGTCACTGCCCCGTTCATCGTCGCCCGAGCCCTGCTCAAACCCGGTCGCCGCTATGCTGAGGCGGTCGATCGGTTCGCGCCCTACGACCGGATTCGAGAGCCCTGGCCACCACTCCGCCAGGACCTCGCTCGGCTGGCGCGCACCGCGGCCGGGCTCAGGGTTCCGGCGTATTTGCTGGTCAACAACCGGGCCGAAGGGAGTGCTCCCCTCACGATCGCGGCGGTGGCTCGGCTCCTGGCCGAGCCGAGGGCGGATCGTTAGGCGCCCTGGCGGGCGCGGCGCCGATTACGGGAACGGGGGAGTCGGCGACTGAAGCGCCGGACGGCGTCGTGGGCCTCGGCCACCAGCCGATCGAGCTCAGGGCCGTCGGTCGACCGGGACAGCGGGACCCAGCTGAACCCGGCGGCCACCGGCGAGCCGATCAGCGGCTCGCGGTCGGCGTGGCTCATCGCCGGCGTCGGGAGCCGGAGCAGGACGGTGCGATCGGACACCAGGGCGAACATTCGCCCCGCGGTGAAGAAACCCTCTCGGCTCGACAGCCGGCGGGCGGAGGTTCCAGGCAAGGCAAGCAGGCGTTGACGGAGATCCATGACGCCAACCTACGGCCGGGGTCGGCGTCGCGCCATCCTGGGGCCTCAACTCATTGATCGACAATCGCTTGGACATCGACACCCGCGGTGGCGGCGATCCGGATCACGGTCTCCCCGACCTTGTTGTTGGGGGTCGATGCCCCCGCGGTCAAGCCAATCTCGGTGGCGCCATCGAGCCATCGCTCGGTGACGACTTCGCTCTTGGCGCCGACCGGCTGGTGGCGAATCGAGCCCGCCCCGACGTCGATGCAATCGGAATCCTCGATGTGGTAGGTCGTCACCCCGTGCCGTTGGCACAGCGCGGCCAGATGGCAGGTGTTACTGGAGTTGTAGCCCCCGACGACGACCATCCGATCGACTCGTCCCTGCAACAGGGCGAGCACCGCGTCCTGGCGTTCCTGGGTGGCCGAGCAGATCGTGTCGAAGGTGCGAACGTGGGCCGCCTCGTGGGCGGCGCCGTAGCGATGAATCATCGTCTGCCGGAAAGCCTCGGCGATGGCAAGTGACTCGCTCGACAGCATCGTGGTCTGGTTCGCGATGCCCACCCGCACCAGATCCCGAACGAAGTCGAAGCCGGGCGAGGTAGCCGGCGCGAATCGCTCGGTCAGCGAAGCGGGATCGCCCCCGCGTTCGATGAAGTCGCAAACGGCCCGAGCTTCCGCCATGTCGAACACCACGAGGTACTTGCCGCCGGGGTGGCGGTTGACCTGGCTCGCGGTCGCTTTGGTTTCCTCGTGCCAGTACTTGCCGTGGATGACCGCCGTGTATCCGTCGCGGGCGTAGCTGTCGACTCGCTTCCAGACATTGAGCACCGACCCGCAGGTGGTGTCGACGAGGAGGCAGTCGAGGCCGCGGAGCGTGGCAAAGTCCTGGATCGTCACCCCGAACGCGGGAATGATCACGACGTCGTTCTTGGTGACGGTCGAGAGGTCGAACCCGCGGACTGGGTCCCGCTGCATGAACACCACCCCCATCGACGCCAGTTTCTCGTTGACGTGGGGGTTGTGGATGATCTCACCCACCAAGAGGATCCGCCGGTCCGGGAACTTGGTGCGGGTTTCGTAGGCATACTCGACCGCGCGATCGACACCATAGCAGAACCCGAACTCCCGGGCCAATCGGATCACCAGGGGCCCCGCCTCGAGGCGATACCCGTTCCGTTTGAAGGCCTCGATGATGGCGCTGTGATAGTCGGCCGCGAGCAGCCCTTCGATCGCGCCCTTGAGACCGAAGCCCTTGCGAAAGTAGGTCCCGTCGCTCATCAGCTCTTGATCCGGCCGCACACCGAGTCGGGAGCCGGTTGGACCGCGACCGCGTCGAACCGGCCCGTCATCCGCACCGTGTCGGGGGTATCGAGATGTTTGAGCCGCACGTCCACCGTGCCCGAGACGCCGGCCGAGGTGACCTCGGTCAAGATCAACTGCCCTTGGTTCGCCTCTAACCCCTGGACCGCCGTGTCGTTCACCCAGCGGATCGCGGCGAGACCGGCGGGGCGCCAAGTGGCGCCCACGGCAGATGAGGTCACCGGATACTGACCGGGGCGAAGGGAGTCCTCGAGGACGAATACCAAGCCGACCCCGGTATCGGCCCGCGCCGCGAGCACCTCGAGCAGCGTGTCCCGCCGGCACAGGTATGCCTGGGCGGACCCCGCGAACCGCCGGCTGCTGACGCCGGCCCACTGCACCTCGAGGCGACCGCCGGAGGTGGGTTGGGTCGCGGTGTCACCCGGACGGCAGCCAGCCAGGGCGAGGAAGCAGAGGCCGAGAATGTTCGCTTTGACGGTCACCCGCGGAAGCTAATGCCTAGCGGATGACGGAGCAGCTAGGTCTGGAGGACGGGGATTCCCGGAATCGAGCGGCTATGACGCCTGCGCCCACTTGCTCCGACCGTCCCGATGGAGGCCATAGGCCCGGAGCCGGCGCCAGAGCGTCGTGCGGGAGATCCCGAGGCTCTTGGCGGTCTCAGCGAGCTTCCAGCTGTTGGCGTCGAGCGAACGCACGATGGCCTCTTTTTCCCGCTCCGCCAGGGTCTTCGGTCCGGCGCTGCCGGGGAGGAACATCGCCTCGCCAAGCTCCATCGTCCCGATCCGCAGTGGTTTGAGACGGCCCCCCAAATCGGCCAGCTGGGGCATCAGCTCGCGCGAGGTCTGGGAATAGTCGAGACCCAGATCCCGCGCCTGGATGTTGGCATAAAGGACCCGACCGTTGGGGTCGAAGACGACCACACCTTCGGAGAAGGAATCCAGCAACGCCTTGGCCAGGGGCGAGAATATCGAGGGCAGAGGCGCCGGCGTGGGGTTGGGTGAGTTCGGCGTCATGGTCCGGGTTACGGTGGGACGTTCCAAACGGTTTCACGGCCGATTCGATATGTCAAGTGCCTGGCTCGGAGCGCAACTACCCTGACCGACTGGTCAAGACATGACCAAGGCGTTATCAATTAAAGGTATAGACGTACGGATCTCAGTTGGAGGCAGACTCAGCCATGGCCCCATCTTGACCCACGAACCTGACCATTCGGTCAAATACCGAAGCCACGCTTCTGCCATCCTTGACGCCTCGGTATCCGTGCTCTGCAAACACGGACTGATGGGCTGGAGCCTCGATACCGTCGCGACCCAGGCCGACTGCACCAAGGGCCTCATCCTCTATCACTACCGGACCAAACACGGCCTGCTCGCGGCAACGGCGAACAGGCTGAACCAGGAGGCAGTCACTCGGCGGCTCGCGGCGCTCGACCGGTCCGGACCGGGGGTGCTCGACCACCTCTTCGACGCGGTGGTGAGCGAGGTGGAATCCGGCTGGTTCATGGCGAGGATGAGCCTGCTGGCGACCGGCCTGTTCCCGTCGCCAACCGCTCCCCTCGTTGCGGCTCGTCTTGCCGTGGCCCTTGGGGTGGACCTCGAAAACCAACAGGCCATCGAGGCGATGCTCGATGGCCTGTCGATGCAGCTGGTCCGCGGCGCGGATGTCGCTACTGTCCGCGAGGCCTACGACCAGCTCTGGCTCGGCCTCCTCGCCACCTGACTCAGCGAAGCCCGGCCGCCGTGACCGGGGTCGGGTCGGCCCACCACGGCTTGGCCATCGGCCGGGCCCGGGGATGGATCTCCGCCAAGGTCGACCCGTCGTAGAGCCGGCCGTTCTTCATCACCAGCTGAATCGAGTTGGTGTTCCTGATATTCTCGAGCGGGTCGCGCTCCAATACGATCAGATCCGCCAGCTTCCCGGCCTCGAGGGAGCCCAGGTCCGTTCCCATCCCGATCGCTTCGGCGCCGTAGATGGTGGCGGTTCGGAGGGCGTCGTGATTCGACATGCCGCCGGACGCCATGGCCCACAGCTCCCAATGGTTACCAATGCCCTGGATTTGCCCGTGGGCTCCCATTGCCGTCCGACCGCCACCTTCGACCAGCTTCTTGAGGAACTCGGCATGCCGAGCAAAGACGAACTCGTCTTTGTGGAACCAGCCGCCCTGCTGGTAGCCGAACGCCGAACCCCGACGTCGAGCCCTGGCATCGATCTGTCCCTTGGGCATGAACGTCGCGAGCTTCTTGTCACCGACCACATCCTCGGTCGCGTAGAAGTATTCCTCGCCGAACGGGCCTCCATACGACACCAGCAGCGTCGGTGCGTTGGTGGTTTGGCTGGCCTTGAAGAGTTCGACGACGTCCTCGTAGATCGGGGTGATCGGCAGGGCGTGCTCGATGCCGGGATAGCCGTCCATCGCGTGGGTCATGTCGAGCTTGAAGTCGAGACCGCCTTCGGTGGTCGGCATGATCCCCAGTTCCTTCGCCGCCATGATGATGAATTGGCGGGTCTGCCGATTCCCGGACATGTACATCTTGATGGTCTTGGTGTCCCAGTACTGGCCGTACCGCTTGAGGAACGTCTTGGCCTGCTCCAGGCTGGTGATGTTGTCCGTGGCAAACACCCCCGGACCGGTCGAGTAGATCCTGGGGCCGATCATTCCGCCGGATTCGACCCGATCCTGATAGCTCAGGATGTCGCTGACGGAGGTTTGCGGGTCGCGGGTCGTGGTGACGCCGTAGGCGAGCGTGGTGAGATACTGCCACGCCTGGCCCGGGTGGATTTCGGGGACCAACCACTGGGCGTGATAATGGACATCGATCATCCCCGGCATCACGGTCCGGCCGGCGACATCGATCACCCGGGCTCCCGCGGGCACCTCGACCTGGCCGCGTGCTCCGATCGCCACGATCCGATTGTCCCGGACGACGATATCGGCGTTCTCGATGATCTCCTTGCCCTTCATCGTCACCGCGCGGCCGCCCCGGAGCACCACGGTGCCGCGGGGCGTGTCACGGGGGATCTCGACCTTGATGGCTTGCTCGGCTGGCTTGTATCCGGGCTTGTCGTCTTTCTTCGGCCCGGCCTTGGCCGTGTCGGCTTTCGCCGTCGCGCTATCCGGCTTGCCCTTGGCCGAATCCATCTTGGCCGGCGCCGCCTTCGCCGAGTCGGCCCTGGCTTTGGCGGCTCGCACCGAGTCGGCCAGGAGGCGGGTTTCCAGATCGAAGATCCGGAGCTTGATCGAATCGGGCACCGGTTGGAGCGCCTTGATCAGGCTGTCGGCCCGGCCTTTGAGAGTCTTGACCGAATCCTGAATCGCGGAGCGGACGTTGGCGCTGTCGGCTTTGGCCCGATTGACCGCCTTGATGCTGTCCTCGACGGCTTTGGCGCGGTCGAGGTCATAGCTGAAGAGCACGTTGCCGAGCGCGAAGTGGGCGGAGCGGCCCGAGCCGGCCCAGGCCGGGAACTCTCCTCCAACCTCGGTCAACTTCCGCACCGCGACCCCGCCGCCTCCCATGATGTTGATGGTCGGCGTCGTCCCACCGACCACCGGCAGGGGCAGGCTATAGATATCGGTCTGCACCTGTGCCAGCACCTGTTCGCCGGTTGGCGAGATCATCATCACGCTGGCCGGGATCCCCGGAGGTCCGCCCTCGAGGGCGTCCGCCGCCGCGGTCCGGAGCGCATCGGCCTTGATCGGCATCACCCGGCGCGGCAGGAACACCACTTCACCGTCGGGCTCGAGGAGATTGCCCGATTCGAGCCCGAATGGCAGCGGCCCGACCACCCGGAGGTGCTGTTTGACGTCGGTCCCGTCCCACCGGAACGACACCAGTCCCTCGAACGGGCTCGAGGCATAGATCCGGTCGGGGACCGCTCGAACGAAGTGCGCCACGTCGCGACCGGCGTTCGGGGCGATCACGCTCAGCGCGCCGCCGGTCGCCGGAACCCAGACGAAGTCGCCTCCCACGATCCCGTCGCCGTGGCCCGAGTAGGACACCATGTCTCGGGCCGCCTGGCGAGTGGCCACGACCCGCGAGCCGTCCGGATTGAAAGTGGGGTTGGTGTAGAGTGCGGCCACCCGAGTCAGCTGGGTCGGCACCGCGGGCCGCCCGTCCACGGCGACCTTCATGATGTGGCCGCCGGCGCCGTCGCCCCAGGTGACCCAGGCGAGGGTCTTGGAGTCGGGCGACCAGGTCGGCTGGTATTCCCCGACGTCAGCGGCCGACACTCGGCGGGGGGTCCCGCTCGGAAGATCCATCAGATAGAGGCGGTCGACGGCGGTGAAGGCCAGTCGCTTGCCGTCCGGCGACGGAACCGGGTTCCGAATCTGGCGGACGGTCATGGTGGCGGCCGTGTCGACTCGGTAGACGAATTTCACTTCCGGGCCGACATCGACCTTGACGTCGGCAGCAAAGGCAATCTTGGTCGGACCGGACTTGTCGACCGGAACTCGCCAGATCTCGCCGCCGTACGAGATGATCACCGCGCGCGAATCCGGGGTGAACGAGTATCCCGGCAAGGCATCGAGCGTCGAGCGGGCCTCGAGATCGTCTCGCTGAATCGGGTAGACCAACCAGTCCTCGTCGCCGGTGACGAGATTCCGCACCCGGAGCCCGGTGTTGTTCTCGTGTCGCGACGCGTAGCTCAGCCAGCGGCCATCGGGCGACACCGCCGGCCGGAACGCGGAGCCATAGCGGCCGCTCATCCGGGTCATCGTTCCGGTCTCGCGGTCGTACCGGCCAAGCTGCGACTGGGGGAAAATGGCATTGTAATGCCAGTCGCCGTTGCGGACCGAGAACCAGACGTAGCGGCCATCGGGACCGAAGGCCGGACCGAGCGTCTTGAGCTGAGCGGTCCCCGGCGTCGGGGCGATCAGCGGGAATCCGGCGCCACCGTCGACCGGCAGGAGATGCAGCTTGGCCGTCGGGAACGTGCCGCTTCCGCGGGCAACCACCACGTATTTGCCGTCGGGCGAGAACTCGGGCGAGACATACTGATTGGCGTTGCCCTGGGTGAGTTGGGTGGTGTCGCGTTTGTCGAGGGTCATCAGGTAGACGTTGTCGCCGCCGCTGCGGTCGGAAACGAAGACCACCGTCTTGCCATCGGGGCTGAAACGGGGCTGGGCATCGTAAGCCAAGCCGCGGGTGAGCGCGGTGGCCTTGCCGCCGCCGATCGGCATGGTGTAGAGATCACCGAGCAGATCGAAGACGATGGTTTGCCCGTCGGGGCTCACGTCGAGGGAAATCCAGGTGCCCTTCGACGCGGTGAACGCGGCGGATCGGTTCCCTTCGAGCGGCAAGGGTTTGCTCGGCGGGGCGCCGGGCCCACCAGGGCCAAGCGGGGGTTGGGCCGAAGCCGTGGCGGCCGTGGCGACGAGGACCAGTCCGATCGCCCGAGAAGTCGAAGTCATCATCATGGCTGTCATTGGGCGCCTCACCGGATTCCCGTCGTCGCCGGCGCGGTATGCCGCCAGGGCTCGTCGGGGGCCGGCTTCTGGCGCGGCCAGGTTTCATTGAGCGTGTCGCCCTCGTAGAGGCGACCGTTCTTCATCACGTAGCGAATCGAGTTGGTGTTCCTGATGTCGGCCAAGGGATCGCGATCGAGCACCAGGAGGTCCGCTAGCTTGCCCGCCTCGACCGACCCCAAGTCCTTCCCGAGACCAATGGCCTCGGCGCCGCAGAGAGTGGCGGTTCTGATGGCGTCGATGTTCCGCATCCCGCCACTTTGCATCGCCCACAGTTCCCAGTGGTAGCCGAGTCCCTGCAGCTGGCCGTGACTACCGACACCGGAGCACGCGCCGGCCTCGATCAGGTGCTTGTTGAACTGCGAGTGCCGGTTGAACACGTACTCCGACTCGTGGGCCCAGCCGATGGGGCCGGGGCCGGCCGTTCGACGGCGGGCCTTCGAGTCGAGCTCCTCGAGCGGCGTGAAGTGCCGCAGCTTCCGGTCGCCGATCACGTCCTCTCGATCGAAGAAATAGTTCTCCGCCCAGGGCCCGCCATAGGTCACCAGCAGGGTCGGTGAGTTGACCGTGCCCGAGGCCTTGAGCAGCTGGACCACGTCGTCGAACATCGGATAGAGCGGGATGGTGTGCTCGATTCCGGAGTATCCGTCGATGGCGTGGGTCATGTTGAGGGCGTATTGCAGCCCGCCCTCGGTGGTCGGCATCAACTTGAGTTCCCGAGCCGCCATGATCAGGTACTGGCGTGCCAGCCGGTTGCCCGCCATGTACATCTTGAAGGTCTTGGTGTCGTAGTAGTCGCTGTAACGCTTGAGAACGAAACGCGCCTGGTCGATCGAGTTGACCCGATCACCACTGAAGACGCCCGGTCCGGTCGAATACACTCGTGGCCCGGTCATCATTCCGGCCTCGACCCGATCCTGATAGCTGAGGACGTCCGTCGTGCCGGTTTGCGGATCGCGGGTCGTGGTGACCCCATAGGCCAGGTTGGCATCGTAGATCCAAGCGCGCCGCCAGTGGATCCCCCAAGCGGGCCACATGTGGGCATGGGTGTCGACGAAGCCGGGGACGATGGTTTTCCCGGCAACGTCGACCACCTGAGCGCCCGCCGGCACCGACCCCCGCGGACCGACGCTCACGATCCGGTTGTTTCGGACCACCACGTCGGCGTTCTCCACCACCTCGTCGCCGCGCATCGTCACCACTCGGCCGCCTCGGAGCACCACGGTGCCTTGCGGGATATCACGATCGGCCGTCACCGAAATCCGCTGCTCGACGGGCCGATACTGACGAGCCGTCCGGGTGGCGGTATCCACTCCCGCCGCCTTGAGACTGTCGTCGACCGCGAGCCCGCGGGCGACGTCGTACGAAACGAACGCGTTGCCGATCGACCAGTGCACGGTGCGGCCGTCCGCGCTCCAGGTCGGGAACTCGCCCCCGATGTCGGTGAGTTTGAGGGCCCGAACCTGCGAGCTGTCGCGCTTGGCGACCGACACCGTCGGGACCGCGCCGCCGACTTGGGGGACCCGCACGAGGTAGACGTCGTTACCGAACGCGGCGAGAGCGAGATCGCCCCGGGGAGCCATCCGGATCAAGTCGGCGCGGGGGCCCTGGACCGCGGGCTCCCGGGCATCGAAGAAGTTCGGCGGAAGCAAGTCGCCAAGCCGATGCCGATCCTGGTCCATCGCAAAGGGCGCCCGATACTCGCGCTTGGCCGGGGACGGGTTCCCGAAACCGAGCGGCAGCGGCCCGGTGACCTGGAGGTGCTGTCGGAGGTCGGTGCCGTCCCACCGCATCGAGCTCAAGGCCGCGGTGAACTGAAACGGCGGCGCGCCCGGGGCCGGAGGGAAGAAGCCGTAGACGAACAACCTCGTCGAGTCGGCGGTGAAGTGAGGGGCGAACAGGTTGCCACCGGTGGGTCGGATCACGGTGGCATCCCCGCCCGATGACGGAATCCAGACGAACTCGGCGCCTTCGCCGTCGCCCGCGAAGGCATCGATCTGATCTCGGAACGACCGGGCCGGCGCCCGGGTAACCACGATCCGCCGCCCGTCGGGCGAGACCGCGGGACCCTGGTAATAACCGCTCTGGTTGGTCAACCGGGTCGGCTGACCCGAGGCCAGGGTAGCCCGCATCACGTGGCCATCGGTTCCATCCCAACTGACGTAGATCACCGCCGAGCCGTCGGGAGTCCAGGCCGGCTGATGCTCGCCCGTCTCGGCGCTGGAGATTCGCCTGGGCGTTCCGTTAGGCAGGTCCGCGACGTAGATCCTGTCCAGCGCGGTGAACGCCAGCCGCCGCCCGTCCGGCGAGGGCACCGGGTCGCGAATCTGCCGGACCGTGAAGGTCGGGGTGTCCTCGATCGGGTAGCTGAACTTGACCTCCGGCCCAACCGCCACCTCGGCGTCGACCGTGAAGGGGATCTTGGTGGCCGGCCCGCCGGCCGCCGGAATCCGCCAGAACTCGCCACCGTACGAGGCGACGATCGCGGTTCCGTCGGGCGTGAAGGAGTAGCCCGGGAGGAAGTCGAGGTCCGGCACCGACTCGATGTTGTCCCGCTGAACCGGGTACGCCAGCCAGCGTTCCTCGCCGCTCGCCAGCTCCCGAATCCGCAACCCGGTCTGGGCGCTCTCCCGGCTGCCGTAGACCAGCCATTTGCCGTCGGGTGAGACCGCCGGTCGGAACGCGGAGCCATAGCGCGCGGTCACCGCCGTTTCGGTCCCGGCCCACCGGTCGTAGACGCCGAGCTGGGTCTGCGGCATGCTCGCGTTGTACTGCCAGGGGCCGTTCCGGGCGGCGTAGTAGATGTAGCGGCCACCCGGCGCCGGGGCGGCACCGAAGTAGTACTGGCCACCGGGTCGGGTGAGGGGGACGCCGGTGCCGCCCTCGATGTCGTACAGGGTCAGGCGGAGTTGGCCAAAACCGCCCGCCGCCGCCGAGGCCACGAGGTACTTCCCGTCAGGCATCCACTCGGGCGAAACGAACCAGCCCTGATTGCCATAGGTGATTCGGCGGACTCCCGAGCCGTCGGCGTTGGCGACATAGATGTTGTCGCCCCCACTGCGGTCGGAGATGAAGACGAGGCGCTTGCCGTCGGGGCTGAACCGGGGTTGAGCGTCGAAGCCCATCCCACTGGTGATCCGGGTCGCCCGCCCGCCGGTGATCGGGATGGTATAGAGGTCGCCCAGGAGATCGAAGACGATCGTCCGGCCGTCGGGACTCACGTCGAGCGACATCCAGGTGCCCTTGCTGGTGGTGAACTTCGCCACCCGGGCCGGTTGGAGCGGGAGACTATCCTGAGCCGCCGCTCGGTGACCGCCCGCCAGGGCAGCCACACCGAGCAGACATTGCATGCTTCGCCGCATTGCACCTTCTCGTGTTCGGGGTTGAGTCATCTGATCCCCGCGGCCGTTCGCGGGGCATTGTCGCGCCACCATGGTGCGGGCAAGGGCCGAGTCTCCGGCGCGATCTGATCGAGGGTGTCGCCCTCGTAGAGCCGGCCGCCCTTCATCACGTAGCGAATCGTATTCGAGTTTCGGATGTCGTCCATCGGATTCCGGTCGAGCACCACAATATCGGCCAACTTTCCCGCCTCGATCGAACCGACGTCCGCCGCCAAGCCGATCGCTTCGGCACCCAGAATTGTAGCGGCACGCAAGGCGTCGTGCCGGCTCATCCCCCCGGCCTGGACCGACCACAGCTCCCAGTGATAGCCGAGCCCCTGGAGCTGGCCATGGCTGCCCACCCCGATTCGGCCGCCCGCCTCGACGACGGCCTTGGCGAACTCGGCGTGCTTGGGGAAGATGTGCTCCTCGGGTAAGACCCACCCGGCCACGCCAGGGTTGCCTCCCCGGCGGCGGGCTCGGCCGTCGAGTTCCGCGTCAGGGAGGAAGCGCATCAGCTTGGGATCGTCGGCAACCCGCTCCGTGGCGTAGTAGTAGTTCTCCGCCCACGGCCCGCCGTAAGCCACCAGCAGCGTCGGAGTGTTGGTCGTGCCGGCGTTGACGAAGAGCTGGACCACGTCCTCGAAGAGCGGGTAGACGGGGGGGCTGTGTTCGACACCGGCGTACCCGTCCAGGGCGTGGCTGACCTCGAGGGCGAAATCGATCCCACCCTCGGTCGTCGGCATCAGACCTAACTCCTTGGCCGCCATGATGATCCACTGTCGCTGCTGGCGATTACCGCTCATGTACATCTTGAGGGTCTTGGTGTCGTAGTACTGGGCGTATCGCCGGAGTACGTCGCGAGCGTGGTCCAAGTTGCGAATCTGCTCTCCGGCAAAGACTCCGGGGCCGGTGGAGTAGACCCGGGGTCCGATCATTTGACCCGTCGCCACCAGGTCGGCATAGGTAAGGACATCGGTCGTGGCGGTCTGGGGGTCCCGGACCGTCGTCACGCCGTAGGCCAGGTTGGCGAGGTAGGCCCACAGCTGGCCGAAGTGGATGCCCGGCGAATGGCGGAAATGGGCATGGGTATCGACGAACCCCGGGATGATGGTCTTCCCGGCAACATCGACGACCCGTGCCCCAGCCGGCACCGGAACTCTCCCGCGCGGGCCGACGCTGGCAATTCGATCGGCGACGATTACCACGTCGGCGTCGTCGATGACCTCGCGGCCCTTCATGGTGATTGCCCGACCGCCGCGAAGCACCAAGGCGCCCTTGGGTGCGTCCCGCACGGCGGTGAGTCGGATCCGGTGCTCATCCGCCCGATACCGCCCGGCCGTGCCGGATGCCGCGGCCGAGTCTGGGCGTGCTCGCTTGGCGCTATCCTCGAAGGCCTGGGCGCGGTCGAGGTCGTAGCTGAAGTAGGCGTTGCCGATCGACCAGTGGACCCGCCGGCCGCCTCGGTGCCAGGTGGGGAACTCGCCGCCCAAGTCCGACAACTTCTTGACCGGAAAGGGCGCCGCGGCGGGATCGGCGACCCCTACGGTCGGCGTTTGCCCCCCCACGACCGGGACGGTTACCAGGTAGAGGTCCATTCCCACCTGGGCCAGTGTTTGGTCACCGCTCGGCCCCATCAGGAGGAGCGTGGCCGGGGTGGGCGTGGTACCGCCCGGCGGGGTGTTGCCGGTCACCTTGAGGTGGCCTTTGAGGTCGGTCCCGTCCCAGCGCATCGAGACCAGGCCGTCGGCCGGGCTATAGGAGTAGATCCGTTCCGGGTCGGAGGTGAAGTGCGGATTGGACCGACCGCCGGTCGGGGCGATCACGGTGACCGCGCCACCCGTCGCCGGGATCGAAACGAACTCGGCGCCGAGCCCGCTTCCGAACCGTTCGAGGGTTTCCTGCATTTCCCGGGCGGCCGCTTTGACCGCCACGATTCGGCGGCCGTCCGGCGCCCAGGCCAATTGAGCGTAGCGGGACGCCACCGCGGTCAGCCGCTGGGGCGTGGCGAGACCGGTGGTGGCAACGCGGTAGACGTGGCCGCCGGCCCGGTCGTCCCAGGTGGCGAAGGCGAGGGCGGTTCCATCCGGTGACCAAGTGGGGTAGTGCTCGTTGGCGTCGAGGGTGGTGACCCGCCGCGGGGTGCCGCCGGGGAAGTCCATCAGATAGACCTTGCCTAACGCCGAGAACGCCAACCGCCGGCCATCCGGCGAGGGCACCGCGTCGCGAATCTGGCGGACCTGGACGACGCCGGTGTCGACCCGGTAGGCGAAGCTCACCGGTGGCCCCACCGCGATCGCCTCGTCGATTTGGAACGGGATCTTCGTCGGGGCGGCGCCGTCGACCGGGACCCGCCAAATCTCGCCGCCGAACGAGGTGATCACGGCCCGGGAGTCCGGCGTGAAGGTCGAGCCCGGCATCACGTCGAGGGACGACGAACCCTCCTGGTCGTCGCGCTGCACCGGATAGGCGAGCCACCGCTCTGCCCCGGTGGCGAGTTCGCGGAGTCGCAAGCCCGAGTGGGTCTTGTACCGAGTCCCGTACACCAGCCAGCGACCGTCGGGAGACAAAGCCGGCCGGAATGCCGAGCCCTGTCGAGCGGTCATGGTGGTGTGGGTCCCGGCCTGGCGGTCATGGACCGCGAGCTGGTAGGTCGGAAACCGGACGTTGTACTCGAAGCCACTGTCGCGGAAGGCATACCAGACATAGCGGGGATCGGGACCGAACGCCGCCCCGATGGTGAACCGCTGCGGTGGCTCTCGAATCAGCTGGACGCCCGAGCCGCCCGAGGCGTGGTAGAGCCACAGCTTCGAGGCGCCCGGCCCGCTGGCGGCGCGGGTCACCACGATCCCCTGACCGTCCGGGGTCCACTCCGGCGAGCTGACTCCGATGACGTTCCCCTTGGAGACCTGCACCGTGTCGCTACCGTCGAGCGCCATGTGCCAGAGGTTGTCGCTGCCGCTTCGGTCGGATACGAAGGCGATCCGCTTCCCGTCCGGGCTCACCCGGGGCTGGGCGTCGAAGGCGAGATCGCGGGTCAACCGAGTGGCCCGGCCCCCGCCGATCGGGAGCCGATAGAGATCGCCCAGGAGATCGAAGACGAGAGTCTGGCCGTCGGGCGTGATGTCGATCGACATCCACGAGCCCCGGGTGGTCTTCAGGTTGAACGTTCTTGCCGCGAGCGGCAGCGGACCGGCCTTGGAGGCGGTGTCGCGAACGGGCCCGGCTTGCGCGAGCAGCGCGGTCACCAAGAGTAGATCCATGGAGTTCCTCGGAGTCATCCGGCGGCGGAGCACGGAAGCTACCGCGGCGCCGGCGAACCGGCGAGCGCGGCGGGACGATTCGTTGGCGGCTCGGCTGTCGGGCCGCTACACTTGATCGCTCGCAGGCGGGTCCGTTCGAAGGCGCGATCGTTCACAGGAGACGACCAATGCGTGGAGCTTTGATTGCGGCCTTGGGCCTGATGGCGGCGCCGACCGCGCTCGCCGCCCAGGCCGACGACGTGGAAGCGACCTCACTGCTCGGCAAGCCGCTTCGGCGACCGGCGATGAGCGCCGCGGCGCGGAGCCAGGCGGAAAGCAACCTTGCCGGGGCCCAAGCCGCCCTCCGGCGGACCCCGTCGAACCTCGACTCGATGATCTGGGTCGGTCGGCGGCTCGGCTATCTCGGCCGTTTCAAGGAGGCGATCGCCCAGTACACGGCGGCCATCGCCGTCGACCCGTCCGACGCCCGGCTCTATCGCCATCGGGGCCATCGCTACCTGTCGGTCCGCCGGCTCGACGACGCCATCGCCGATCTGGAGCGGGCCGACCAGCTGACCCGGAATCGGCCCGACGCGGTGGAGCCCGATGGTCAGCCTAACGCCCGCGGCATCCCCACTTCCACCCTCCACTCCAACATTCGCTACCACCTCGGGCTGGGCTACTATCTCAAGGGCGCCTTCGAGAAGGCGTTGCCGTTCTATCGCCGCGATGTCGACGCCGCGGTCAACCCCGACATGGTGGTGGCCTCGAGCCACTGGCTCTACATGACGCTCCGCCGACTTGGCCGGGACCGGGAGGCGGCGGCGGTCCTCGCGCCCATCAACCGGGGAATGGACATCATCGAGAACGGCAGCTACCACCGGCTTCTCTTGATGTACAAGGGAGAGCTGCCACCCGACTCGGTGCTCACCCCGGCCGATCGCGGCGACGCCATTCAGGACGCCACCGTGGCCTACGGCGTCGGAAACTGGCATCTCTACAATGGCCGAAAGGACGAGGCCAAGGCGATCTTCGATCGGATCGTGGCGATGCCCCAGTGGGCGGCCTTCGGATACCTCGCCGCCGAAGCGGAACTTTCGCGATGGCAGGCAAAGAATTAGGGAGAGACCCTGAAGAGGAGGGCGGCGGCTTGCCGGCGAGCTGTCGTCGCCGGAAAGGGTCTGGCGCCATGAGGGGTGCCGGCCCAACTCGCCGTCGGCCTCGCGATCTGGGATCGTTCGTTAGGCGTCAGTCGAGTTCGTCGATCGAGCGGGGCCAATCCTGCTTGAGCAACCGCGACAGCGCTCGATCGGCCAGGAGCCGGCCCCCGGTCTGGCAGCGGGCGCAATAGTTGGTCTCGTTATCGGCGTAACGAATCCGTTGGACCGCCGTCCCACAGTCCGGGCAAGGTTGGCCGAACTTGCCGTGAACCGCCATCTCGGGCCGAAAGGCGGTGACGCCCTCGGGGAAGGCGCCGGCGCGATCGGCCTCGAGACGCTCGGTCCACTCGCTGAGCACCCGGACGGCCGCCTGGTGGAGCCCCGCCACGTCCGCGGGCGTGAGGCTGTGGGTCAACTTGAGGGGAGACAGCCGGGCCCGGTGGAGAATCTCGTCGGAATAGGCATTGCCGATCCCGTCGAATGCTCGGGGGTCGGTCAGGGCCCGTTTCAGGGTGTGGTTGCCGGCGGCGAGTCGGCGTCCGAACTCTTCCACGGTCGATCCGGCGACGTCGAGGCCGCCGCGGTCGAACTCGGCGAGCGCCGCCGTCGATCCGGCGAGGTGCAGCGACGCTCGCCGTTTGGTACCGGCCTCGGTGAGTACCAGAGCGCCGTGGTCGAACTCGAACGCGGCGAGAGTCATCTTGCCGCCGATCTTCGGGTGGGGTGGCTTCCAGTGAAGCCGCCCGGCGATCATCAGGTGGATCACCAGGTGGTAGTCGCCCTCGAGCGATACCACGATCCGTTTCCCGATCCGCCCGACCTTCGTCGCCAGCCGACCGTGGGCCTCGGCTAGCGGCGGAACGACCGACCGGAGGAGGAAGGGGGTACGGAGCCGCGTCTCGACGAGGCGGTGCCCGACCAGCCGTTCCCGGAGAGCGTTGCCGTAGACCGTGATGTCGGGAAGCTCGGGCATCCGAGCAACCTAGCCCGGCCTCTGGCACCCGGCCACCCGATCGTGAGTGGCGGAAACCGGGCAGCGCGCTCTATGTTGAGGGATGACCCGACTCCTCTCCGCGGTGTTCGTCACCGCCCTCGCCGCCGCGACGGCCGCCCCGGCCATCCACGCCCAACCCGTCCTCACCGCCTCGGACGGCATGAAGGCGGCCCCCCGCCGGGCCGAAGGCGAAGGTCCCTGGCCCAAGCTCATCCTTCGCGGCGCCAACCTGATCGACGGCACCGGCGGGCCAGTCCGCGGCCCGATCGACATCGTGATCGAGAACAATCGGATCGTGCGGGTCGCCGACGTCGGGTTCCCCAACAGCCCGATCGACCCGACCAAACGGCCGAAAGGCCCGGCCAAGGAGATCGACGTCACCGGGATGTACGTGCTGCCCGGCCTGGTCGACCTCCACCTCCACACCGGCGAGTCGCCCAAGAACCCAGAAGCGGAGTACGTCTACAAGCTCTGGATGGGGCATGGCGTGACAACCGGACGGGGCGTCGGTTTCAGCACCGATACCAAGTTTGCCTTGAGCGAAAAGGCCCGGAGCGCCCGCAACGAGATCACCGCGCCCCGGATGTGGGAGTACGAAGTCCCCGGCGGGGTCTGGGATTTCTTCAGCGCCTTCCAGACGGCGGATGAAGCCCGGACCTGGGTCCGCGAGGCCAAGCAGCGCGGCGTCGACGGCTTCAAGCTCACCTCGTTCCGCCCCGAGATCTTCCAGGCCATCACCAGCGAAGCGGCCAAACTCGGCCTCGGCACCGTGGCGCACCTGGCCCAGACCGGCGTCAACCAGGTCAACGCCGCCGATGCCGCCCGGATGGGCCTCGGCACCATCACCCACTTCTACGGCCTTTTCGAGGCGATGTACGAATCGGCCGACGTCCAGCCCTACCCCGAGAACTACAACTACAACGACGAGCAATGGCGGTTCGGGCAGGTGGCGAGGCAGTGGACCCTGGTCAAGCCGAAGAGCGAGAAGTGGTGGGCCCTGCTCAAGACGCTCAAAGAGCACGACGTCACCCTCGACCCCACCATGACGGCGTATCTCTCCGGCCGCGACGTGATGGCTCGACGGAACGCCGACTGGCACGAGACCTACACCCTGCCCTCCCTCTGGGATTTCTACACCCCCAACCGGGTCAACCACGGCGCCTATTTCTACAACTGGACCACCTGGGACGAGGTCGCCTGGCGGAACTTCTACCGGGTCTGGCACGAGCTGCTGGTCGACTACAAGAACCTGGGCGGCCGAGTCACCGCCAGCTCCGACGCGGGGTTCATCTACAACACCTACGGATTCTCGACCATTCAGGAGATGGAATTGCTCCAGGAGGCCGGGTTCCACCCGCTCGAGGTGATCCGGGCCGCCACCCTGCACGCCGCCGAGACGATCACCAAGCCGTTAGGCAGATCGCCCGATTTCGGGGTGATCCGACCGGGCATGCTGGCCGACCTGGTGGTCGTCCCGGAGAACCCGGTCGCCAACCTCAAGGTGCTCTACGGCTCGGGGGTGGTCCGGCTCAACGACCACACCGGGAAGGTGGAGCGGGCCGGCGGGGTCAAGTACACCATCAAGGATGGGATCGTCTACGACGCCAAGAAGCTCCTGGCCGACGTGGCCGCGATGGTGGCCAAGCAGAAACGGGACCGGGGGATCGCTCGGCTGCCGACCCCCCAGTTCGATCGTTAGGCCTCGGAGGCCCATCCGGGGCTCAGGTGGCGAGGCGGGGATCCCGCCGATCCGGCACCACGATGGGGTCGAGGCCCAACCGGCGCAGCTGCTCGTTGAGCTTGGCCAGCTCCTCCGTGAAGAGCACCTCGAGGCGCCGGAGCCGCACGGTCAGCTCGGCGGAGAGGAACGAAAACGCCTCCCGTGACTGATTGGTCGGCCGGCCGTCGGCGCTCTCGACCACGCCCTTGAGAGCGGCGATCTGGTTGTTGAGTCTGATCGGGAAGTTGAGCGGGTCCTGTCGTGCCTGCATCCTGACCTGGTAGATCTCCTCTTCGACGGCGCCGATGGCGCTCTTGAATCGGGTGGCGACCTGAGTCAACTCGGCGTCGGTTCGCTGCTTGACCCGATCGTCCACCTGGTCGCGCACGCTGCGGACCTGGATCACCGCACGGTGGGCGTCGTCGACCCGAGCGGTGATCTCGGAGGAGAGCCGGAACTGGGCCTCGAAGTCGGCTTGGGTCACCGTGGTCAGGCGCGGGTCCTTGACGACCTCGAACGGCTCCGTGAACACCTTCCCGTGCACCGTCAGGCGGGCCTGATAGCGACCAGGCGGCGCCAACGGCCCCTGGGTATTGGCCCCCCAGAAGATCAGCCCCTTGAAGTCCCGGGGGCCCGGATAGCGCAAGTCCCAGCGGACGCGATGGTGGCCGGCGGCAATCGAGAGACTGTCCGGCCAACGTCGCAGCGTGTCGGGTCGCGTGGTGGCTGGTCGTTTGGCCGCCAAGGTCCGGATCACCGCGCCGCTGGCGTCGAGGATCTCCAAGGTGATGGTATCGGCCGGCTCCCGGAGCACATAGTCGATCTCCGGCAGGAAGCTCCGCCGGCGGCTGTAATCTTCGACGGGGCGGGAGAGGGTCCGAGTCGCGGTCGCGGGGCGATAGAGGTGGGCGGCGGCGACGCTCAGTTGGGCGGTCGCCTGGCGAAGCGGAGTGACGTTGTCGAGCAGGTAATAGGATCGGCCGTGGGTCGCGATGACGACATCATCGCCCTTGAGAACCAGGCCCGGGACTTGGACCGCAGGCAGGTTGAGCTGGAGCGACTGCCAGCGGGCACCGTCATCGAACGAGACCTGGACGCCCCGCTCGGTCCCGGCGTAGAGCAGCCCGGGCCGAACCAGATCCTCCCGGACGGTGCGGACGTAGTGACCGGGCGGGATCCCGTCGACGATCTTGGTCCAGGTACGGCCGTAGTCGGTGGTCCGGTAGAGATACGGCGCCACGTCCTGGCTCCGATAGCGCACCGCGGCGAGGTAGGCCTTGCCCGGGGTGTGAGGCGAGACGTCGATCTCGTGGACTCGGCTGAACTTGGGCAGGTCCCGTGGGGTGATGTCGGTCCAGCGGGCGCCGTCGTCGCGAGTCAGGTGCACCTTGCCGTCGTCGGATCCGACCCAGATCTCGCCGCGTGCGTGGGGCGACTCGGTGATTCGCCAGACGGTCCCGTAGTACTCCACGCTGGTCTGATCGCGGGTGATGTCGCCGCCAGACGGGCCTAACGTTTCGGGGTCGGCCCAGGTCAGATCGCCGCTGATCCGAGTCCAGCTCTGGCCGGCGTTTTCGGAGCGCCAGACGTGTTGCGAGCCGACGTAGACGACCCGCCGATCGTGACGCGACGCGGTGATCGGGTGGTTCCACTGGAACCGCTCCCGGAGGTCGCGGGCGGAGTTCCCCATCGGGTTGATGGGCCAGACGTCGACGGCCCGGTTCTGTCCGGTGATCCGGCTCATGAAGCTCATCGAGCCCCCGTAGCACGCCGCGTAGAACAGGTTGACGTCGCCCGGGTGCGGGGTGACGGGCCCGGTCTCGCAACCGCCAGGCGCGTACCAGTAGCTCCCATCGCCGTCCATGGGCACGCAGGCGGTGCTGTTGTCCTGCTGGCCGCCGCAGACGTGGTACGGGAAGTGGTCGGTGACCCGGACGTCGTACATCTGGGCGGTCGAATAGGCCTGACCGGTCCAGGTTCGGCCGGCGTTCCAGGAGACGTTGGCGCCGCCGTCGTTGGATTGGATCATCCGCTGATTGTTCGCCGGATCGATCCAGAGATCGTGGTTGTCGCCGTGGGGGACATCGATGCTGCTCCAGGTCTTGCCGCCGTCGCGGGATCGCCAGAACTGGACGTTGACCACGTAAACGGTCTCCCGTTCCTTGGGATCCGCGTAGATCCGGGTGTAGTAGAAAGCCCGCTGCCGCAGGTTCCGGTTGTCGCTGACCCGCTCCCAACTCTCGCCCCCGTCGTTGGAGACGAACACGCCACCCTGGTCGGCCTCGACCAGGGCGTAGACTCGCCTGGGGTCGGCGCCGGAGACGGTGACGCCGACCTTGCCCCACGTCGTGGTCGGGAGGCCGGGCCGCCGGGTGAGCTCGGTCCAGGTGTCGCCGCCGTCGGTGCTCTTGAAGAGCCCGCTGCCCGGGCCGCCACTCTCGAGTTTCCACTCTTTCCGGAACGCCTGCCAGAAACCGGCGTAGAGGGTCCGGGGGTCGGAGGGATCGATCGCCAGGTCGACCGCGCCGGCTCGGTCGTCGCGAAAGAGGACCTTGCGCCAGCTCGCCCCGCCGTCGAGGCTCCGGAACACCCCTCGCTCCTGGTTAGGGCCGTACGGATCGCCAAGGACCGCGACATAGACGCGCTGGCAGTCGCGGGGATCGATCCGGATTCGGCCCACCATCTGTTGCCCGGTCGAGGAGGCGAGGCCCCGGTGAACCCAGGTCTTGCCCGCGTCGGTACTGCGATACACGCCGTCGCCGGGAATCACGTTGCCGCGGAATTGGACTTCGCCAAACCCCGCCCAAACCACCTCGGGGTTCGCCTCGCATTGGGCCACAGCCCCCGCGGACGAGGTGGCGAACTGGCCGTCGCCGACCGGATCCCAGGTCGCGCCCGCGTCGGTGGTCTTCCAGACTCCGCCACCGGTCGCCCCGAAGTAGTACTCCAGCGGACGCGCCGTGGTCCCGGTCACGGCGATCGAGCGCCCACCGCGGAGGGGACCCACGCTGCGCCAGGCGAGACCACGGAACAGGCTCGAATCGATCGCGGGACGGGCGGCGTCCTGGGCCGCGAGGCGAGCCGGAGCGGTGGAGCCGACGACGGTAGCGGTGACGAAGGCGAGGGCCCCGAAGAAGCGCGGAACGACGGGCATCGGTGACTCCCAGAGCGTGATGGGATCGGGTGACGCGTTCGGCAGAAAATCTACCCCAAACACCCGCCCGTGAGTATCGGCCCTGGCGGATTCGAGATCAGGTCTACGCGGGCGCCACGACGTTCGGGCCGAGCAAGGTGGACGCGGTACTCGAGACCCGCGGTCCCGGGGCGAGGGCACCGGTAATCCGCCCGCCGCTCGCAACCCATCAACCGGTCCGGGGACGCTCGAGCACCCGACCCGGCAGAGCGCCGGTGACCCTCCCATCGAGCACCACCAGGGTGCCGTTGATCACCACCGCCTCGGTGCCGCGCTGGGCTCGACAGGGGTCGAGATAGCTCGCATCGGTCCTCACGTTCTCGAGATCCAACACCACCAGGTCGGCCGCCATGCCGGGCCGGATCAACCCGCGGTCGACGAGGCCGAGGGCTTGGGCGCCTACGGAGGTGAGCGAGCGGATCGCGTAGGGCACCGTGATGGTCCCCCGCTCCATCGCGAAGGTCCGGATCAGCCGACCCGAGGTTCCCCAGGTGCCGGGGTGGGTGTAGGGCTGGCAGTCGGCCAGATCGTCCACACCCCGATCGAGCGAGACCCCGTTCCAGTCGTGGCGCATCCACTCCTCGATGTCCACCATCCCGACCGCCCGCATCGTCCAGACCACACCGCCGAGGCGCTCCGGAAAGCCATGTTCGGCGAGCCACAGGGCGGTCTCGAAGAGAGGCAGCCCGCGGGCCTTGGCCACCTGGCCTAACGTCCGCCCCACGAGATCCTTGACCGGATAATCCCGAATCAAGAGGCCGTCGGGGCCACCCTGCCGGTCGATCTCGTACTCGGCGTCGGATCGCATCTGGGCCCGGCGGGCCGGATCGACGAGGTTGCGAGCCAGGGTTGCTCGAGCGTCGCTGTAGTCGACCGGCGGGAAGTTGTCGCTCATGCTCATGCCCGGCACTTCTTGCTTGGCGTACGCCCAGCGAGGGATCAACGTGACGGTCTCGGCGTACCCTTCATAGGAATGCATGTTGGTGTAGATCTCGAGCCCCTCGGCCCAGGCCCGCTTGATCGTTTCGGTGGTGACCTTCGAGACGCCCCACTCCCGCGGTCCCTTGGGATGGATGTGATCGAACCAGAAGGGGACCTTCGCCCGCCGGGCGACCTCGATGCCCTCCAGGATCGCGTCCATCCAGTCGACCTGTCGCTGGGTGGGATGGTCGAGATGGCTGGGCAGCTGCCACTTCGGGTAACGCCCCTGCGACCGCATGTGCGCTTGAACGTGGCCGCCGAACTCGGCGACGACCTGGGCCAGGGCCACCAGCTCGTCGGTCGTCGAGTAGCGCATCGGGTTGTACTCGAGGCCGGTCGACAACCCGAAGCCGCCCTCCGCCATTCCCTGCCGCACCAGCACCCGCATCCGCTCCAGTTCCTCGGCGGTGGCGGGACGCATGACCTCCGCCGGGCTGGTACCCATCGCCAGACGGCGGACCGCGCCGTGCGGCACCATTGGCACGAGGTTGATGCTGTGGCCGAGTCGGCGGAGAGAGTCGCGCTGGGCGGCGAGCGGCCAGATCCCGCCCTCGGTGCCGTCGGCGTTGATCACCGCCGTGGTAAAACCCTGGAGCAGGTAGTTCGGGACGACCCGCCGGCCCGAGAGAATGCCGCGATCGACGTGCTCGTGGAGCCCGATGAATCCAGGGGTCACCACCTTGCCGGTGGCATCGATCACCCGGTCGGCGGCGGCGGCCCGGAGGTCGCCGACCGCCGCGATCCGGTCGCCGCGGACGCCGATGTCGGCCCGGAACCAGGGGTTGCCGGTACCGTCGAGGACCCGACCGCCTCGGATCACGAGATCGAATCGTTGCCCAGGGGTTTGGCCGGAGACGGCGTCCGCGGACCCCGCCACCAGCCAGAAGGCGAGCCATCGCGATACCCAAGGCCGGAAGCAGCGCATCGAGTGTTTCCTCATCTTGGCGAGAGGGTCACGACAGCCGAGCCGGCAAGGTCGGCCAGAATGTCGGCGGCCGGAGCCGCTCGGCAGAGTCGGGCCGCTTGCCCGGCCCACAGCGGCGAAAAGTCGTCGCGGCCGGCCGCCTCCGCCTTGGCCCGAATCGGGATCAGGGCACCGACCGCGAGTGGAAACGCGGGCGCCAGCGGTGAAAGCGGCCCCAGCTCGCGGATCAGCCGGTTGACGATGCCCCGCGCCGGCCTGCCGGTGAAGAGATTCGTCAGGGCGGTGTGCCCGGCTCCGTCGCCGGCGAGCGCGGCGCGATGCAACGCCGTCGTGGTCGCCTCGGGTGCTCGAAGGAAGGCCGTCCCGACCTGGACCCCGGCCGCGCCTAACGCCAGCGCGGCCGCCACCTGAGCCCGATCGGTGATTCCGCCGGCCGCCACCACCGGAACTCTGACCGCCCTGACGATCTGCGGGACCAGGGCCATCGTGCCGGTCTGGGTGGTGAGGTCCTCGCTCAGGAATATTCCCCGGTGACCGCCCGCCTCGAGCCCCTGCGCCACGATCAGGTCCACCCCGCGGCGCTCGAGCCAACGGGCCTCCTCGACCGTGGTGGCGCTCGAGATCACCACCGGGTTCCAGGTCTTCACCCGAGCCAAGGCGTCTTCGTCGGGCAGCCCGAAGTGGAAGCTCACCACCGGGGGACGGAACCGGGCTAGCAGTTCAGCCCGGCGGGTGTCGAACGGGACCCGTGCCGGGGCCGCTATGGCCGCATCGGCATCGACCCCGAACTCGGCATAGTACGGAGCCAGGGCCGAGCGCCACCCGACCTCGCGGGCGGGGTCGGGGTCGGGCTCGCGGTGGCAGAAGAAGTTGACGTTGTAGGGCCGATCGGTCGCGGCGTGGATGGTCTCGAGCTCCGTGGCGAGCTGCTCCAGAGAGAGCATTGCGGCTGGCAACGAACCGAGACCCCCAGCGTTGGAGACCGCCGCGGCGAGCCGGCTGTCCTGGGATCCGGCCATTGGCGCCTGGATGATCGGCACCGAGATGCCGAGACGCTCCATCAGCGGGGCGGTCATAGCGGAATCGTACCGCCGGAGCCCCGAGGCATCCAGTCAGTGGCCCAACCAGCCCCAGAACCACGCTGTCCGCCGAGCCGGCCGTCCGGTCCTGGCCTCGGCTCGATCGGCGCCTCGGAAGAGCGCCATCACGCCCCGAACTCCGAGCCACCGGAACGGTTCCGTTTCCCAGAGCGGCGAGCGGTGCCCCACGAACGGCAACTCGGACAACCCAGTCGGCTGGTCGAGAACCTGCTCCGCCAGGATCCGCCCCGCGAGGTTGGCGAGAGCCACCCCATCGCCGGCGTAGCCGCCCGCGACCCCGATCCGGGTGACGGGGTCGAAGCGAACCGAGGGGAACCAGTCGCGGGACACGCCGAGGTTGCCGCCCCAGGCGTGGGTGAATCGGGTGTCGTTAGGCAGACCCGGGAACAGTTCGTTCAGCACCCGCCGGAGCATCACGTGGATGCCGTCGTGGCGATCGAAGGCGGGCCGAATGGTCGATCCGAACCGATAGGGCGCGCCCCGGCCGCCGAAGGCGAGTCGGCCGTCGCCGGTGCGCTGCCCGTAGATCCTGAGATGGCGTTTGTCGCTGAAGGTTTCCCGATCGCGGAGCCCGATTCGGTCCCACACCGCCGCCGCGAGAGGCTCGGTCGCCACCATCAGGGAGTAGAGCGGAATCACCTCGCGGCGATGTCCCAGCATCGCGGGGCGGTACCCCTCGATGGCGAGGATCACCGCGCCGGCGGCGATGGTCCCGGTGGCGGTCAGGACCCGGCCGGGCTCGACGGCGAGCGCCGGGGTGCGCTCGTAGATGGCGGCACCCTTGGCCTCCACCGTCCTGGCAAGCCCGCGGACCAGCAGGGCCGGGTGAAGAGCCGCGCACGGCGCGACGAAGGTGGCCCCGAGCACCCCGGACGCCCCGATCCGGGCCATCGCCTGATCGCGATCGAGCCACCGAATGCTCTCCTCCCCGACCCCGAACCGGCGAGCCAAGGCAACCTCGTCCCGCGCCCGCAGCAACTGGGCCTGGTTACGGGCGACCGAGAGGTAGCCGCCCTTGTGAAAGTCGCACCCGATGCCCTCTCGAGCGGCCACCCGACCGACCTCGTCGACCGTGTCGTCGAGTATCGCCTGGAGCCGGGGCACCGCGGCGGGGCCGGCATCGCGAGCCACCCGGCGATAGCTCGCCGGAAACAGGGCCGAGCACCACCCGCCGTTGCGGCCCGAGGCACCGAAGCCGGCGACTTCCCGGTCGACCACCGCGACGCGAAGACCAGGCCGCCGCTGGAGCAGGTAGTAGGCGGTCCACAGGCCGGTGTAGCCCGCACCGACGATCGCCACGTCGACCGCGAGGTCCTCCGTAAGCGGCGCTCTCGGCGCGAAATCGTCGTTGGCCGTCTCGTGCCAAAGCGAAAGCCCTCGGTAGTCGCTCATCCGGCGACCGAGCGCTCGACCACCGACCAGACCGCAACCGGGTCCTCCACTGGCGCGTTGTGACCCAGGCCCGTCAGGATGACCGGCGCCGCCACGAGCTGCTCCAAGTGGGCCTTGGGCGACATCGGGTCGCGCTCGCCGGCGGCGAGCACCACCCGGGCCCGAGCCGCCGCCAGCAGTTGGGCCATCGGGGGAGCGCCCATCCCGAACGCCGCCGGATCGAACCGGACCGTCCACCCGGTGGCCGTCTCGGCGAGCGCCGCGTCGGGAACCTGATCGGTCGGAAGCAACCCGGCCAGGCCGGCGAGCTTGAGATGCCGCTCGGCGGCGCCCTCCCTGGTCGGGTACTCCGGCTGCGGCCTGGCGGCGAGCGCGGCAGCCTTGGCCAGCTCGTCGTCGGTCCATACCACCTTGATCCCGACGCCCACGACCAGCTCGACCGTCACCCCGAACCAGCCGCTCGCCAACGCGAGGGCGACCACTCCGCCTAACGAATGGCCCACCGCCGTCACCCGAGCGCCGCTCGGCACCTCGGCCGCGACCGCCGCCGCGAGCTGACCGAACGAATACCTCGCCAGTGACGGACTCCCACCGTGGCCCGGCAAGTCGGGCACGATCCACCGCCCCGGCCACCGGGACGGCAGCAGCTCCTGGATTCCGGCCCAGACCTCGCCGGTGGCGCCCATGCCGTGGAGGAGAAGGAGGACCGAGTCTCCCGACCCACCGCGCTGAACTCGCAGTCCCTTCATCGGCCCCGGCTCCACCGTATCGGGAGCCGCTTGACTCCTCGCTGGAAGTTGGAGCGCAGCAGCGCCGGCGGTCCGTCCGGTTCGATGGTCCCCATTCGCTCGAACACCTCCGCGAAGAGCGCCCGCATCTGAACCCGGGCGAGATGCGCCCCGAGACAGTAGTGCGGCCCATACCCGAAGGCCAGGTGGGGATTCGGCTGGCGGTCGAGGCGAAGGGCATCCGGCCGCTCGAACACGGTCTCGTCGCGATTGGCCGAGCTGAACGACACCACCATTTTGTCGCCGGCGCGGATCGAGGTACCGGCCAGGGTCGCGTCCCCGGCGGCCGTCCGCCGAAAGGTCATCACCGGAGTCCACCAGCGAAGCAGTTCGTCCATCGCCGAGGCCAGCAGCTCGGGCTGCCCTCGCAACCTTCGCTGCTCCGCCGGATACTCCATCAGGCCAATGGCGGCGCCCGGCAGGCCGTTGCGGAGAGTCTCGTTGCCGGCCACCGCGAAGAGCCAGAACATGTTCTCGAACTCCTCGACCGAGAGACTGCCGCCTTCGTCGTCCCGCTCGGCGAGGAGGATCGACATGACGTCGTCGCCCGGGGTTCGGCGCTTCGATTCGGCGAGGAGATGAGCGTAATGGTAGAGGTCGGGCATCCCCTCACGGGTCCGAGGATCGGGCATCCGGCCGCTCGGGTCGGGCCGGGGCCGGCGCCGGAGCGCCTCGCGGGCCATCGCGGTTCCCGAGCCACCGTCGAAGACCGCGGAGGTGGCATACTCGGCGTCCTGAAAGCCGATCACCCGATTGGACCAGTCGAACAGCAGCAGCCGATCCTCGGTTGGAACGCCGAGGATTTCGGCGAGGGTGAGCAGCGGCAGATCGGCGGCCAGGTCTTTCACGAAGTCGAGCCGGCCGGCCGAACGGCCACCGGTGGCTCGGGCCACGAGCGCCCGAGCGTGGCCCCGGATCCGGTCTTCGAGCTGCGCCACCGCCCGGGGCGTGAACGACCGCGTCAACAGGCGGCGGAGTCGGGTGTGCTCGGGCGGATCCATGTTGAGCATCATCCGGCGGACGTACCGGAGCGCTTCCGGGGTGCTAGGGTCCCGAGTCTGGGTCCCCCCTAACGATGACGAGTAGCTGCCGGGGTCGCCCAGCACGGTCTGGACGTCGCGATGCCCGGTGACGAACCAGAACCCCGGACCGGCGGACAGGTCGCCGATCGCGGGTTCCTCGACCCAGATCACCGGCCGCTCCCGCCGGAGCTTCGCGAACAGCTCGAACGGCACTCCCTCTAGATAGGTCGTCGGGTCGAGCAGCCGCCGGCACTCGGCCGGGTCGAGTCGGAGCGCGGCGGGCGGAGGTGGCCTCACCGCGACGGACCGGGACCCTGGGGCAGGTCGCAGCGCATGTGGAGTTCGTCCTGGAACAGTCCGTCGACGACGAGAAAGTCCCGCTCCACGCCGATCGGGACGAACCCGATCGACCGATAGAGGTCGATGGCGGCTCGGTTGGCGACGTTGACGCCGAGGGTCAGGTATCGGAGCCGGAGTGCCGTCGCGGCGAAATCGACGGCCTCGAGCACCAGCGCCCTGCCGACCCCGCGGCGCCGTGCCGCGGGGTGCACATACATCCCCCAGATGTGTCCATGATGCCGCATCTTGGCTTTGGCCTGGCGGTAGACGCCGACGACGCCGATCAGGGCCGGGTCGAACGCACCGAACACCGCCGCCTCGGGGTCGGCGAGCCGCTCGGCGATCGCCGACATGGGGGTGTCGGCCTCCTCCTCATAGGAAGCGGCGAATGCTTGCGACGATTCCTGGAGCCCGAGTAGTCGGAGGGCCTGGAACTCGGCGGCGTCGGTTTCGACCAGTCGACGGATCTGGTAGCCGGTGGCGGGCGGTACGGCATCTCGTTCGGCCGGGGCGGGCATTGGACAATCATGCCGGTAGGGGGGTTGGCTCGCCAGGGCCGGTGTGCTGCCGTCCCTGGGGCGACTGGGTGTGATGCTCAGCGCCCCGGCCCCGCGACCGGCCTCCCCTTGCGGTTCTAGGGGTAGCGCGGTATGCTCCCCTAGAACTACAGAGGGAAGGGCAATTATGGGGGAAACGGTACCGGTGCTCAAGGGGACGGTCGACCTCCTCATCCTCCGCGCCTTGGCTGCGGCGGCCACCCATGGCTATGGGGTGATGCGCTGGATCGAGGAGGCCACCGGCGCGGTAATCCAGGTCGACGAAGGATCGCTCTACCCCGCGTTGTACCGGCTCGAGGACCGCGGCTGGGTCACCTCCGATTGGGGCGTCTCCGAGAACAACCGGCGGGCTCGATTCTACTCACTCACCACGGCGGGTCGAGCTCAGCTCAAGGCGGAGTCGCGGGATTTTCTTCGCTTCGCCGCCGCGATGTCGCAGGCGCTCCAGGTAGCGCGGAGCTAGTCGATGGCTCGCGACCGCGAGTGGGGCCGCTACTGGGGCTACCTGACGGCCCGGTTCCGCGGCGACGTCGATGAGGAATTGGATTTCCATCTCGAGATGCGGACCCGTGAGCTGATTCGGCTCGGCCTCCCGGCGGACGAGGCCCGCCGGGAGGCGATGACTCGGTTCGGGGATCGGGACCGGATTCGCACCACGCTCCAACGAATCGAGCAAAGGAGGGGGCGGCAGATGACCTTCCGCTATTGGGTTACCGAGGTCTGGGCGGACCTCCGCTACGGGCTGCGGGCGCTTCTCAAACGCCCTGGGTACGCGGTGATGACGGCCGGCTCCCTCGCGTTGGGCGTCGCCGCGGTCACCATCGCGCTCAGCGTGATCGACTCCTTCCTGCTCCGGCCCCTTCCGGGGCGGTACGGCGATCGGCTGATGGTGATCGGGGTGTCCAACAAATCCATGGGCGTCATCGTCACGCCAACGCTCGGCATCCCGACCGTCCGGGACCTGGCGGCTCGGACCGATCTGTTCGATGAAGTGGCCGGCGTGAGTATCACGGCGCTCGCGTTGAAGGAGCGCCAAACCGACCGTCCCGAGCGGGTGATGATGCAATCGGTGACCGGCGGCTACTTCTCGACCCTCGGTCTCGCCGCCGGTCGGGGGCGGCTATTGGGCCCCGAGGACGATCGGGAGCGCCGCCAGGTAGTGGTGCTGAGCTATCGGACCTGGCAATCCCGCTTTCAGGGCGATCCCGGCGTGATCGGACGGACCGTGCACCTCAACACCGTCCCATTCGAGGTCATCGGCGTGGCGCCCGAGGGGTTTCGGGGCACCGAGTACCTTTTCCAGGTCGAGGGCTTCATCCCGGCCGGCGCGTTAGGCGCGGTCGACCCCACCGCCCTCGGCATCGAGGATCGCCGGGGCGAGAGGCGGTTCAGCGTGGTCGCCCGCCCCCGCCTCGACCAGTCGGCCCGATCGATTCAGGCCGCCCTGGACGCGATGGCCACCCAGTTGGTCGGGAGTTTCCCCGAACTGGGCGCCGAGTTTCGGATGCTGGCGTTTCGGGAGACCCGGGCCCGCCCCGTCATGACGACGACCAACGGGTCGGTGGTGGTCGCGGTCGTCTTCGGCTTGCTGGCGCTCTCGGTCCTCCTGGCCGCCGCGATCAACTCGACCAACCTGATCCTCGCTCGGGCCAGCACCCGCCAGACCGAGCTGGCGGTGCGCCAGGCGCTGGGGGCGTCGCGGGGCCGGCTGGTCATCCAAATGGTGACCGAGACCCTGCTCCTCGCCGGGGGCGCCCTCGCCGGCGGCTGGGCGATGGCGAGGTTCGGCTTGAGCGTCGTGGAGTCGATTCCGCTCAGCTTCGGGGGGATGCGATTGACGTGGGGCCTGACCCTCGACGCCCGGGTCTTCGCGATGGCGGCGGCCGTGGCCCTGATGACCGGACTGGTCGCGGGGATGGGTCCGGCCGTCGCCGCCTCCCGATTCGCCCTCGCCAGCCGGCTCCGCGAAGGAGGACGAAGCGGAGTCGGCCGGCGGGGCCGGCGGATGCGAAGCGCCCTGGTGGTCGCCCAAGTCGCGGCGTCGATGATCGTGTTGGTGGCCGCCGGGCTCTTCGTCCGGAGCGCCAAGCAAGGCGAGCGGGTCGACATCGGCGCCCGAACGGAGCGTCTGCTCTCGATGGAGTTCGACGCATCGCTGGCGCAGTACGACTCGGCCGCGACCCGAGCAGCCCAGGCCCGGATCGAGACCGCGGTCCTCGCCGTGCCGGGGGTGCGTTCACTGGCCTGGTCGACCGCCGTCCCGATCAAGAAGGGGGCCGGCGCGATGGTCGAAGTGGAGACCGAGGCCGTCCGGCAAGAGCGCGGCGCGGCCGGCCTGACCATGTTCGGCGCGGCGGTCGGGCCAGGTTACTTCGAAACCCTCGGAACACCGATACTGGAGGGGCGGGAGCTGCTTGCCTCCGACGACTCAGCCGGGCGGAGAGTGGCGGTCGTCAATCGAAGAGCGGCCGAGACCCTCTGGCCCGGACAATCGGCGCTCGGAAAGGTGGTCCGGTTCGTCGGCGGCGCCCCGCCCGCCGAGGTCGTCGGTGTGGTGGACAACGGGAAGTACTTCATCATCGGCGAGGCCACCAGGCCGTTCGTCTATTTCCCCCTGGCGCAGCGGTATGCCCCGAACTTCTACCTCACTCTGGCAACGGACGGCCCACCCTCCGGCCTGGCCGAGGCGGTCCAGACGGCGATCGGCGCCGCGGATCGCGATTTGATGCCGTTCGATGTCAAGCCCTTGGCGGAGACCGTGACCACGAGCCCTAACGGATTGCTGACCCTGCGAATCGTGGCCGGATTCGGCACCGCTCTCGGACTCCTCGCCATCGTGCTCACCCTGGTCGGGCTCTACGGCGTCGTCTCCTATTCGGTGACCCAGCGCACCGGCGAAATCGGCCTCCGGATGGCGTTGGGCGCGAGCCGCGAGGCCGTAATCCGATCGATCCTCGCCGACGGCGGCCGCCTGGCACTGATCGGGATCGCCGTCGGGATGGTCGGCGCGGTGGCGGTGCTCCGCGCGGTGAGCGGCCTGCTGGTCGGAGCCCGAGGGGCGGACTGGATGGTGGTGATCGCTACCGCCCTCGGGCTCGGGTTGGCGGCGTTAGGTTCGGCCTATATCCCGGCTCGGCGGGCCGCTCGGATCGAGCCGGTCCGCGCCATCGGACAGTGACCCGGATCGGGCCGGCCGGCGGCCCGCGTCACTCCGCCACGATGATCTGAAACCCGCCGTAGGCCATCCGGCGCGGATCGAACGGCATCGCGGCCCGGTTGGCGGGCGGTCGCATTCGGGCGTCCTTCATCACCCGGGCGTTGACCCGATCGCGGTGGGCCCGCGACTTGAACACGATCCAAGCGAACATGGCGGTCTCGCCCGGCTTGAGCCGAAGCAGCCGTTGGAACGAGGTGACACCTTTGACCTCGAGATCCTCGCCGACGCACTCCCGATACTCGAGCGCCCCATGGTCGAGCCAGACCCTTCGGCCAAGGCGGGCCATCTTCCGGTAGAGATCGAGCTTCCGTTTTGGAACGGGGATCACGAATCCATCGACATAGCGCATCGGCTCCTCCCAATGTGGTTGTGGTTCGAGGGGCAAGTGAGCCGGCGCCCATCGCGCGCCGGACCGACCCATGCCCCGGCGACGCCTATCGAGGCGTGGTCTGCCAGCTGAAGGTCCTGGCCAGGATCCGCGGCTGCCCACCGCCGCGATGCGTGCGTGCGAGCGGTAACCCTTCGTCCACCAAGGTCACCAGCAACGGCGAGTCGGCTGATCATCGCGTCGTGGCGGCGGGGCGCTCGAACCCGTAGCCGCGAACCACGGTGGCGACCTTGAGCTCATACCGTTGATACCAGCGATCCTTGCCGGCATGTTGCGCCATCCGATGCTCGGCGACCGCTTTCCAGGCCCCGACCGCCGCCTCGCTCTCCCAATACGACACGGTGATCCCGAAGCCATCCGGACCGCGAGCCGACTCGACGCCGAGAAATCCGGGTTGCTCCCGGGCCAACTCGACCATCCGGTCGGCGGTGGCGCCATAACCGTCGTCTCCGGGTGTTCGCTGGCTCGCGAAGATTACCGCGAGATACGGCGGGGCCGGCGGGGTGGCGAACGACATCGGGACCTCTCCGTGGACGGGAAATCAAGATAGCCGGTACGATCCCCCGACCGTGGCCGGGTTGCGAGTCCGGCCCCAACGCGCGACGCAGCTGACTGCGCCTCGGGCCGCTGAGACGATCTTGCTGAAACGGCTCGTCGGCCTTGCCGGCGATACCCATCGCGATGCGCTAGGGGAAGCTCCGGCGGAATGGGTCGCCGCTTCCGGAGCTCCCTCCACGATCATGCATCGCGAGGTCCACCGGCGGGGGCCACTGGTGGTGCCACCCGACTCGTTGTTTGCGATGGGTGACAACTGGTGCGTCGGCACGGCCGGACCATGATCTTCGCAGGGTGGTGACCTCGGATCGCATTCGCCCAGTCGAGGACCGGGGCGCGACCCTCATTGCGAGGTCGTTCGTCGGGCCGCCATGCCCGCGGCCGCAACCCTGGAAACGACGATCCCGAACAACAGATAGCTCGCCAGCGACTCCAGCATCTTGAACAACCGGGCAGCCGCGCCCACCGGCGCGAAGATCCCCGAGTCGCGACCCGAGAACGCGATCGCGGTTTCGTAGAACAGGTCGCCGATCCGCGGTTGAATGCTTCCCGCGGCGTTGGCGAGTTTGGCCGTGACATCGGCCAACGCCATGCGATGCTCGGCCGCGGTCGCCTCGATCGCTCTGCCCAAGGCGGCTCGGGTCACCCGTTTATCGGCCGCGATCGGCGCCGTCACCGGGATCGATTGCCAGTCGGCGCCCACCCCTCGCGTCAGGTCGAGCCGCCAGGTGCACTCCCGGTCCACTACCAGCTCCTCGCACGACGCCCGGAGCGCGATCCGTTCGCCGCCGAGCAGCGGCGTCACGGAGTCGGTCGACCAGACCTCCGGGCCGCCCGCGACCAGGACGGCCGCCCGGTCGTAGTCGGCCACCACCCGGCCGATCCTGACCGAATCGCGGAGCCAGTGGACCCGGTACCGCGGCGCCGCGGCACGGGCGTAATCGACGTCCACATGAAACGCGCTCGGCGCGAAGCTCAAGACCAGGTATTGGAGCGCGGCGAAAGCGGTGCCGAAGAGCGCCCAGCTCGCGGTGACCAGCACCAGCTCCGCCAGGAACCACTCCTCGTTGAGGTGCCGCCACCAAGTGCGCAAGGTACGGGTGCCGGCCCAGCCGCCGACCACCAAAAGCACCGGGCCGAGCAGGGTGGCGCCGCGATCGACCGCGACCATGAGCCCGGCCGCCGCGGCGAGTGCCACCAACGACAACCACATCGCTCGGGAGAGGGCGGCTCGGGGCGAATGGGGTTCGCCCGTGAAAGCGGACGGCATGCGCACCCCCGGGAATTAGCCCGCGTCCGCTGAGGCGAGCCCGAAGCCCGAATGAACGCTTCTTCACCTCGCCTTGTGGCGGCACTCACGGCACCGGGCGCTTCTTTCTCGACGGGTTCCTGGTCGGAGGCGGTCATGTCCAACGAGTCGCTCCTCGAGGCCCAAGTCCACCACGGCGAGCGCGGGCCTGTCGCCGGGCCAGGCGACGATGAGAAGGGCGCCCGGAAGCGGCGCAAGGTCCTCGCCAAGTTGGCGCGGGACGCCGAACGGCAGCCGAAGAGCCTCGAGCGCTATCGGATCCTCAAGGATTCGGTCGACGAGGGTAGACGAGTGGTCGAGTTGGTCGATCACAAGGCCCGGTACGCGTTGGTGGTGATTGGGGTCCTCAACGCCGGGGTCTTCTTTCTGCTCGCCCGGGGCCATTTCATGGCCGAGCTGCCCGCCGCCGCCAGGCCGTGGCTGATCGGTTTCCTGATCATGTACGCGGCTCTGACGTTTCTCTTCGTGTTCCACGCGATCAACTCGTTACGGCCGCGGCTCCTTCGAAATACCGGGTTCCTGGGGCGGGAAGGAGTGGCGGGCCAACCGGGACCCGGCGGACCGCTGGGCTTGCTGTACTGGGAGTCGATCGCGGGGCGGAGTGTCGAGGAGTATCGGCGGGCTTGGTCGGCGGTCACGATGGAGCAAATCGCCGACGAAGCGGCGGTGATCAGCCACCATCTCTCGCTCTTGATCGCCGCGAAGTACCGGGCCCTGGGGCGGCTCTACGCCGGGTTGACGGCGTTGGTGATCCTGGCGGCGCTCCAGCTGGTGGTCTACGCGGGATTCATGCTCGCACGTTAGGCAAGCCACCGGGTCACTTCGTCGACGCTCCTTCGCGGCTTGGCGTCGGGGGTGCTGGCGGGGTGGCCCACCTGGACGATCCCCACGATCCGCTCCCCATCGGGTACCTCGAGCGCCGCGCGGGCGTGTGGATCGTCCATGATCGCCCCGGTCCTGAGCCGGGTGCCGAGCCCGAGGGCCACGGCGGCGAGCATCAGATTCTGGACCCCCATCAGCGCGGTGGCGTAGTCCTCTTCGCGAATCTCCGGGTTGGGATCGAGCACCACGCTCACGGCGATCGCCGCCGGCACCGCCACCTCGGCGGCGCTCGTCTTGTCGATGACCGCTCGGGCGGCCGCCGGGTCTGCCAGCTTCTTGGCCTTGCGGGCGCCGAGGGCGGCACCGTAGCCGTGCCGAGCGGCCGGGCCGAGAACCCGGAAACGGACCGGCTGGGTCATACGATGGTTAGGGGCCTGCAGCGCGGCCTCGAGCAGCTGGCGGAGAGCCTCTGGGGGCACCGCGCGGTCGAGAAACTGACCGATCGAGCGACGGGTCGCGATGGCGTGCAGGATGTCCATTGGAGACGGCTTCCAGGTGTGGGGTGGTCAGGGATCGCCATGGCCGCGCGGCGCGCCGAATGCTTGGTTCAAAATCGGACCGCCAGCGATACCTGCAGTCCCCGGTCGCCGACCGGGGTGATCCGGATCCGCTCGACCGGTGTCTCGGGAACGGCCCTCTTGACGAGCCCACCCACCAGGGCGCCCAGCCCCGCGCCGGCCACCCCGCCCAGGGCGGTGAGACCGAGGCATTCGCCGCCACTCATCGCGTCCTGGTTGGCCGATCGGTTGCACGGCGCGGTCGAGCCCCCTGAGTGGAGGACGAGGTATGTCACGACGGCCCCGGCACCGAACCCGATCGCGGCCCCGAGGAGCCAGTGAGAACGGCGGCCAGTGGCGCTGACGACGGCCGCCGGCTGGTCGGCCGGGCCAGGGAGCGGGGTGGCGGCGAGCGCGGCGACGGGGCGCTCGGCGGCGACCAGCGAGGTCAGGGCGACCAGGGACTGGAGCATCGGCGCATTCCTTTCGAGGAAGAACTGCGTGCCCGGGCGACTCGCGAGGATCGGCTGGAAGATAGTGGAGATGTCGACGTCGAGATCGCGCCGGATCAGCCCTTGGGGTTACCAGCGGCGAACCAGTGTGGCTGCTCGGTGCATCCTTTTTCGCTTCGGGCGCATCCTAGCTGACACGTTGCCCCACGCGAACTTACGGCCGTGGACCCCAACCACTAGAATGAGGTCATGCTCTCGACACGGCGGATCGCGGCGGTCGGTATCGGTTTGGGAATCGGACTGGCGCCGGCACCGGTCACCGCCCAACCCCATTCCATCACCCTGGCGGAGGCACTCCGGCGGGCGGAAACCGTCGACCCCCAGGTCACCCAGGCCCGCGGCACGGTCCGGAACACCGGCGCGGCCGTCCGCACGGCCTATGGCGGCTTCCTCCCGTCCTTGTCCACTGGCGCCAACTTCTCCAACAGCTTCTCCGAGGGCGAATCACGGCTCGATCCCGCCACCGGCGAGATCATCAGCGGCAATGCCAGCAGCACCGGCCTCAACTTCAGCGCCACCACCTCCTACGACCTCTTCACCGGGTTTCGCCGCGGCAAGGACCTGACGGCCGCAAAAGCCCAGCGCACCGCGGCCGACGCGGCCTACGACTACGAGCTGGCCCAGAACCGGCTCCGCACCACCCGGACGTTCGTCGACGCGCTCCAGTCGGCCGCCCTGGTTTCGGTCCGCCGCGAGAGCATCCGGCGAGCCGAGGAGCAGTTCAGAATCGCGGCCGCCAAACTCGCCACCCGGGCCGTCTCGATCGCCGACTCGCTCCAGGCGGCCGTCAACGTGTCCCAGGCGCGGCTCCAACTGATCGCCGACGAGCGCCAACTGGCCACCGCGGAGGCCTCGTTGGCGCGGGCCATCGGCGGGACCGGCCGGGTCGCCGCGGCCGATGACAGTCTGATCGGACGGATCGTGACGGTCGCGGACACCGGCGCCCTGATCGTCGAGGCCGCCAACCGCGCTCCCGAGGTGCTTCGGGTCGAGGCGGCGGAACGCTCGGCCCGCGCCTCGCTCGGCGCCACCAAGGCCCAGTACTTCCCGGCCCTCAATCTCCAGGCCTCGACCCAGTTCGCCGGGAGCCGCGGCAACGACTATCAGCTCTTCAACACCAGGAGCGTCGGGCTCGGGCTGAGCTGGCAGCTCTTCAATCGGTTCCAGCGGGAACAGCAGGTGGCCCGGGGCCGGTCGGATCTCGAAACCGCGGAAAGCCAGACCGCCGACACTCGCCGGCGACTCGCGGCCGAGATGTTAGGCAGGATCGCGAGCCTCAAGGCGGCGGAAAACCGGATTCGGATCGCCCGGGCCAACGTGGAAACCCTCCGGATGCTGGTCCGGGTCCACCTGGAGCGGTATCGGATCGGGTCGCTCGAGAACGACGTCTTGAGTCGGGCCCAGGAACAACTCAACAACGCCGAGTCCGACGCGGTACGGGCACGGTTCGACTACGTGCTGGCGAAAGCCGAGATCGAGGCGCTGATCGGGAGGCCGCTGTGATCGGATGGGTAACGAAGGTGACAGGGTGGCGGCTTACCCCGGGGCCGGCGCGGCGATGGGGAGTCCGGCTTACCGCGACGATCGTGGTGCTCGCCCTCGGGGCCTGCGGAAAGAACGCCGACAGCGGTGATGGCGAGGCGGCCGGCGACCCCAACGCCGCCGACTCGACCGCCCAGGCCGCGGCCGCCGGCAACGTGTCGCTCCCGGTGGTGGGCCAGGCCGTGAGACAGGGCGACCTGGTGCTCTCGGTGGTGACGACCGCTCAGGTCCGGTCCGATGGCGTGGCGGTGCTCAAGAGCGAAACCACCGGCCCGATCGTCGCGGTGCTGGCCAGACCGGGACAGCGGGTGGCCAAGGGCGACGCCCTGGTGCGGGTCGATCCCCGTGAACTCGACCTCGCGGTCGAGCAGCAGGAAGCCGCCCTGGAGGACGCCAAGCTCAAGCTGCTCGACAACATCGTGGGCGACTCGATCGTCACCGGCAAGGCCGTGACCGGCGAGCGGCTCCGGAGCGCCGAGATTCGGGCCGGGCTCGACCGGGCCCGCGCCGAGTTGGAGAAGGCCAAGCTGCAGCGGGAACGGGCCACCATCGTGGCCCCGTTCGATGGCGTGATGGACCAGGTGAAGGTGGCCCTCGGCGAGCGGCTCTCCCAGGGCCAGGAGATCGGCACCATCGTCGACTTACGGAACCTTCGGATCGAGGCGGCCGTCTTGGAGCACGACCTTCCCTACATCAAGGTAGGAGGTGAAGCCACGATTACCGCCGCCGCCGTCCCGGACCAGGCCATCCGGGGCCGAGTTGCCGCCATCCTGCCGCTGGTCGACAGCGCGACCCGAGCCGGCCGAGCGGTGATCCGGGCCACCGGCAACGGCTCGCTCCGGCCCGGGATGTACGCCGATGTCCGGCTCGAGGCCACCCGGCTTCCCAACCGGACCATCGTCCCCGCCGCCGCCGTCATCGAGCGCGACGGGCGGCCGCTGGTGTTCGTGGTCAAGAACGGCCGGGCCCAGTGGGTCTACATCTTTCCGGGTCGGACCAACGGCTTCGAGACCGAGGTGCTCGCCGACAGCACCTCGGGCCAGATCCCGGTGACCCCGGGAGACACGGTGCTGATCGAGGGGCACCTGACCCTGACCCACGACGCCCCGGTGCGGTTGATCGCCAAGCAGGAACGTCGATAGGCGCGATGGCGGCTCCATGTCGATAGCGAGCGGGGCCCTCAGGCGGCCCATCACCACCGTGTCCGCCACCATGGCCCTGGTGCTCTTGGGCAGCGTATCGTTAGGCAAGCTTCCGGTCTCCCTCCTCCCCGACATCCAACTGCCGGTCTTGACCATCCGGACCGGTTACCCCGGGGCGGCGGCGGAAGAGGTCTCCGACTTCGTGGCCGAGCGGATCGAGGAGGCGATCGCGGCGACCCCCGGCCTGGTCGATCTCCGCTCGGTGAGCCGAAACGGCGAGGTGACCACCACGGTCAGGTTCGCCTGGGGCACCGACATGGCCGCGACGGTGCTCCAGGTCCGGGAACGGCTCGACAATGCCCGGGGCTCGCTCCCCGAGCGGGCCGAACGCCCGACCCTGCTGACCAGCGACCCTGGCGAGCGGCCGATCGCGGTGCTCGGCCTCACCAGCAAGGGCGACCTCCGGAGCATTGCCAGGACCGCCCGGGACGTCCACGCCCGGCGGCTCGAGCAGCTGGCGGGCGTCGCCAGCGTGGCGGTGGTCGGCGAGCCCAAGGACGAGGTCCGAGTCGAGGTCGATCCAGAACGGCTCCGCGCGCTCGGGATGACCCCCGACGACGTGGCCACCGCCGTGCGATCGGCCAACGCCGCGGCGGCCGGCGGGACGATCCGCCGAGGCCAGTTCCGCTTCGCGCTCCGGGCCCTGACCGAGTTCCAGACCGTCGCCGAGATCGCCAAGACCCCGGTGGGGCCCGCCAGGAGCGGCATCACCTTGGCCGACGTCGGAGCGGTGAGCCTCACGGTGGAAGATCCCAAGACGATCACGACGCTCGATGGCGAGCCGGCGGTGGGGCTCGTGGTTTACAAGGACGCCGGCGCCAACACGGTCGCGGTGACCCGCGAGATCTACCGGACCCTGGACCAGCTGCGAACCGAATTCACCGAGGTCGGGGTCACCGTGGTGGCGGCCCAGGCCGAGTTCGTCACCGACGCGCTCTCCAACCTGATCCAGGAGATCGTCGTCGGTGGGGCGCTCTCGCTGGTCGTGATTCTGATCTTCCTCAAGGACTGGAAGGGGTCGCTCGTCATCGGGATGATGGTGCCGCTGTCGGTGCTGGTGGCGTTGACCCTGCTCCAGGTGATGGGTGTCACCATCAACATTCTCTCCCTCGGAGGATTGGCGCTCGGCGTCGGGTTGCTGGTCGACAACGCCATCGTCGTGGCGGAGGCGGCCGGCCGTTATCGCGACGAAGGGCTGTCGCGCTGGGAGGCGGCCAAGCGCGGGACCGAGGACGTGGCCGGCCCGCTCACCGCGGGAACCCTCACCACGATCCTGGTGTTCGGGCCGATCGTCTTCGTGCAAGGGTTGGCCGCCGCGTTGTTCCGGGACCTGAGCTTGAGCGTGGTGATGTCGGTGGGCGCCTCGCTCGTCCTCGCCGTGACCTTGATGCCGGTGATGCTGGCTTGGGGCAAGCGAGCCCACGAGGTGGTGCCGCCCGCACCCCGGCCCACCGGACCCTTCGATCGGCTCGGAGGGGTCCTGGTCGAGTGGTACGAGCGGGGAATGCGGTGGTCGCTGGCCCATCCCGGACTGGTGGTGCTGATGGCGACCGGGCTCACCGCCGCCACCGTCGTCATCGCGGCCCGGTTGCCGCGGGAGATCCTCCCTCGGGTGGACGAGGGGATCGCGGTGGCCTACCTCAAGTTGCCGGAGGGAACCGCGATCGAGGAGACCGCCCGTCAAGCCCGGCGGATCGAACGCGCCGCGGAGGCCATGGGGACCCGGGGGGCCTACAGTAGGATTGGAGTTGCCACCGACGAGGAGGTCCTCGCCGGAGCCGACCCCGGGACCTCGGCGACCGGGCAGCTCCTCCTGCCGGTGCCCGACGGCATCGCCGCCGCGGACTTCGCCGAACGGCTCCGCCAGGCGGTGCCCGACCTGACGCAGGGCGCCCTGGCCATCGACCTGGCCGGCCAGACCGAGTTCGGCAGCCTGATCGGACGGGAGGGCCGGTTGGTGCGGGTCGAGGTCGCCGCCCCTCGGCTCGCCGAGGCCGCGAGCTGGGCCAACACCATCCGCGGCAAGCTGGCCGCGGTCCCGAGCCTCACCGACGTGCGGGACGCCTTCGCCAGCACCCAGCCCACCGTCGAAATCGGCATCGATCGGGAACAGATCGCGCGGCTAGGCGTCACCGCGACCCAGATCTCCAACGCCCTCGCCGGCGGTTTGGGCGGGGTGGCGTCGGGAGATTTTCGGGAGACCGACCGGCGGACCCCGATCCGGGTCCGGTTCTCGGGCACCTCCAATGAAGACCTCGCCACCACCCTCGCCACCCCGATCCGGGGCGTCCCGCTCGGCCAGCTGGTTCAGGTCAAGGACATCCGGGCGCCGATCGAGGTGGTTCGGATCAACCAGCGGCCGGTCAGCGTGGTCGAGGCGGTGGCCGAACGCGGCGGCTTGACCCGCGCCAATGCCGACGTGGAAGCGGCCCTGGAATCACTCGACCTGCCGCCCGGCATCGAGGTCGCCGTCAGCGGCGCCGACGTCGAGCAGCGCCGGACCACCCGGGAGCTGATGCTGGTGGCGTTGCTGTCGGTGGCGTTGGTCTTCCTGGTCCTGGCCGGCGAGTTCGCCTCCTTCACCACGCCGCTCTTGGTAATGCTGACGGTGCCGCTGGCCGGCGCGGGCGGTGTCATCTTTCTGTGGCTCACCGGCCAGAGCATCAACGCGGTGGCGCTGATCGGCATCGTCGTGATGATCGGGATGGCCGACAACGAGGCCGTCGTCAAACTCGACGCCATCCAAAAATTTCGGGAGCAGGGGTACTCGGTCGAGGAGGCGGTGGTCAAAGGCGGCCACCAGCGGCTTCGGGCCATCGCGATGACCTCGATCACCACCATCACCGGGGTACTCCCGCTGGTCTTCGGGTGGGGCAGTGGCGGCGAGTTGTACCAGCCACTCGCCGCCGGCGTCATCGGGGGCTCGATCACCGCGCTCCTGGTGACGTTCTTCCTGCTGCCCACGGTGTATGCCTGGGTCGAGAACCGGAAGGCACGGAGGGCCGGGGCATGATCCGGTGGGCGGCGGGGCGGCCGGCGGTGGTCTGGTCCGCGGGCGTGGCGTTGATTCTCGCCGGGGGCGTGGCGTTCACCAAATTGCCGCTGGCCACCAAGACCCAGGTCGAGCTGCCTCGGCTCTCGGTCACCGCCGAATGGTTCGGCGCCTCGCCCGAGCTGATGGAGACCTACGTCACTTCGCCGATGGAGGAGGTGATTCAGGGGGTCAGGGGAGTCAAGAAGGTCTCCAGCGAATCGGGCGACGGCGACGCCGACGTCACCATCGAGCTCGACACCGGGACCGATGTCACCATGGCACGGCTCGAGATCAACGAGCGGCTCGAGTTGCTGCGGGACAAGTGGCCGATCGGGATGTCCCCGCCACGGGTGGCGAACTACACCCCCGAGGAGCTCCGGCAACAGCCCTTGCTCACCTACTCCGTCATCGGGCCGTACACGCCGGGCACGCTGACTCGGCTGAGTCGGGAACAGGTGGAGCCGCGAATCTCGGCGGTCGAGGGCGTCAGCGGGGTGGGCCTCTACGGCTCCGCCGAACCGAGCGTGGCGGTGACTTACGAGCCCGCCCGACTCCGGCAGCTGGGTGTCGACCCCGACCTGCTCCGCTCGGCAATCCGGGACGCTCGCGTCGTCGAGGCGTTAGGCGAGGAACGACGGGGCGCCAACGTCCTCACGGTGGCGGTTCGTGACCAGCCCAAGGTACTCGCCGACCTCGAGCAGCTGGTGATCCGAGCTCCCTCCGGGCGGCTGTTCCGGCTCCACGAGCTGGCCTCCGTCCGGCCGGACGAGGACAACCGGGGACGGTTCCGGCGGATCGACGGGGTGCCCGCGGTGTCGCTCCAAGTCACCCGCCTGGCCGGGGCCGACGCCATCAAGACCGCCGACCGGATCAAGGCGACGATGGCGGAAGTCGAGCGGATTCTCCCGCCCGGGATCCGCTTCAAGCTCGAACAGGACGAGAGCAAGGAACTCAAGGAACAGCTCAACGAACTGATGATCCGTGGCGGGATCGCTTTCCTGGCGGTGATGCTGGTGCTGGCCCTCTGGCTCCGGAACCTGCCGTCGATCTGGTTGGTGATGGGCAGCGCGGCCGTGTCGATCGCCGGCACGGCGCTCGGCTTGTACCTGCTCGACATTCCGGCCAACCTGCTCACCCTCGCCGGACTCGGGATGGGGATCGGAATCCTGGTGCAAAACGGCCTCGTCGTCGTCGAGCGGCTCCGTCACGCGCCGGACACCCCGGATGGGCGAGCCGAAACCGGCCGGCGGATCGCCCCGGCCGTCGTTGGCTCGACCCTCACGACCGCGGTGGTCCTGTTCCCCTTCCTATATCTGCAAGGAAACGCCCGGGCCGCCTTCATGCCGTTCGCGGCGGCCTTTCTCTTCGCCCTGGCCTGGTCGGTGGTGAGCTCGGTGGTGATGATCCCGGCGGTCGGTGCCGGCCACGGGATGGCGCGGGCGGGCTGGAAGCGGCTCCACCGCTGGTACGGCAAGTCGGTGCTGGCCCTGGTCCGGTGGCGTTGGGTCACCCTGGTCGCGGTCACCGCGCTGCTCGGGCTGGTGACCTGGAAGTTTTTCACCAAGGTCCCCCGGGCCTCGTGGGGAAACTGGGGCGGGCAGCGATCCGAGGTGTTCGTCTCGATCAGCTTTCCGAGGGGCTCGGATCCCAAGAGCGTCGACGGCGCGATGCGGGAGTTCGAGCGGCTCGCCGTCGGCGGTGCCGGGGTCGATCGAGTCGAGTCCTTCAGCATGGGCGGTGGACGGGGATTGATGCGGGTCACTTTCACCAAAGACGAGAGCATCGGGGCCCTGCCGGCCCTGATGCAGGAAGAGCTGACCCAACGGGCCGTGTTCATCGGCGGGGCATCGATCGGAGTGCAGGGACGTGGCCCCGGGTTCTACAGCGGCGGTGGCGGCGGGGCCTCGGTCTCGTTCCGGATCAAGATCCTCGGCTATTCGTTCTCGGGGGTCGAGGCGCTCGCCAGGGATCTGAAGGGGCGACTGGAGCGCATTCCCCGGGTTCGAGACGTCAACATCAATGCCGGCAGCTTCTGGGGCAACGAGCGAGCGGTCAGCGTGACGCTGGAGCCGATCCGACCCGCGCTGGCCCGAGCGGGGATGACGGCGAGCGACTTCGCCCGAGCGGTGCAACGCGAGGTCCGGGGCCCGACCGGCGGCCAGCGACTCGAGCTCGAGGGCGACGAGGTGACGGTGAGCGTCAAGGCCAAAGGCGCCCAGGACCGCGACCTCGACGATCTCAGAAACGCGTTGGTGCCTAACACTTCCGATGCCCCGGTCCGGGTCGGCGACCTCGCCGCCGTCGCCGAGCGCGAGGGCTTGAGCCAGATCACCCGGGAGGATCAGCAGTACGTCCGGATCGTGAGCTACGACTTCCGGGGTCCCCAGAAGCTCGCCACCAGGACCCACGACGCCTTCATGGACGCGATCACGGTGCCGGCGGGCTACACGGTGGACGACGACCGATTCGCGTTCTTCGATGACGACAGCACCAAGGGACTCTGGCTGGTCTTCGCGATCGGCGTGGCGCTGGTGATTCTCTCGGTGGCCGTCGTCTTCGATTCGGCCTGGGCGGCGGCAATGGTGTTCTTGAGCCTCCCGCTCGCTCTGGCGGGCGTGGCCGGGATCTTCTGGGCCACCGGCACCGCGTTCAGCCGCGAAGCGGCCGTGGGCGTCATCCTGGTCGTCGGCCTCGCGGTGAACCAGACCATCCTCCTGGTCGATGCCGCCCTGGCCTATCGACGGGCTCGACCAACCCACCGGCTCACCGCCGCCGACGTGATTCACGCCGCCCGCGACCGGGCCGGGATGATCGTCTTGGTGACCCTGACGACCATCGCGAGCCTGATTCCGCTCGCGATCGGCACCGAGGTGGACAGTCTCTTCGGGTCGATCGCGCTGGCCACCTCGGGCGGCACCGTCGCCGGCACCGTCGCCGCGCTGTGGATCGTTCCCGTGTTCTTGGTCGGGTGGCGGACGACGCGGACGCGACCGGCGGCGGCATGACCGATCCCGCGATCGTCATCGAGGTCGGCGACCTCGGGTTCGTGGGGCGGCTCGAGAGCGGGCGCTGTCCGGCCACCGTCGCCGCGTTCCTGCGCCACCTTCCGCTCGCCGGCCAGCTGCTCCAGGCCCGCTGGAGCGGCGAGGCGGCCTGGGTCCCGCTGGGCGACTTCGAGTTCGGCGTTGGGGCCGAGAACCCGATCTCGCGGCCCGCGCCGGGCCAGCTCTTGCTCTACCCCAAAGGGATCAGCGAAACCGAGATCCTGTTCCCATACGGGCAGACCACCTTCGCCAGCAAATTCGGCCCGCTGGCCGGCAATCCGTTTCTCACGGTGATCGAGGGTGTCGAGCGGCTCGAGGAGCTGGGGCGCCGGGTCATGTGGGCCGGCGCCCAGCCGATCCGGTTCAGCGTCGCTCGGTGATTCGGTATCGCTTCACCACCCCACCGCCGGCACCAGTTTCCCCCTGGCCGCACGCCACCGCCAGCCAGCCGCCGGTGAGATCCCAGACCCCGTCGAAACCAGGACACGCCAGCGGGAACCGCGCCACGAAGGTGGTGTCGCTGAAGACGTCCGCGAACGCCGAGTCGGCCTGGTAGCCGACGACCCAGAGCCGGCCCGCGCCGTCGTAGCGGGCGCCCTGCTGCGGGGCGAAGAACGGGACCCGGCTCTGGGCCAGCTGGCCTCGCAACGAGCGGAGATAGCTCTCGGTGAGCTGCTGGGCCCGCCGGAGCTGCTCCAACTCGCGATCGATCTGCCGCTCGGTCGGGCCTTGCCGGGGCAACTGCCGGGCGATCCGTCCGACCACCTGCCCCGCCGCGTCGAACACGATCAGCTGATAGGTGTTGCCGTTGCCGATCACCACTCGGCTCGGCCCGGTCGTCACCGAGGGGAGCGCGGCATCCGGCGGAATCGCCGCCGAGCCGGTCGCCTTGACGCCGATCAGCTCACGCACCGCGGCGGCGCTGGTGCCCACGATCTCCCGTTCGCCGGAGCCGTCGGCGGCGACCCGCATCACCCGGAAGCCGTCGGCGCCAAGCCGCATCAGGTCGACCGAGTCGCCAAAGACGCCGCGGACGACCCCCGGTTCCCGCAGAGCAACGGTCGGCTCCACCGTCCCGTCGGCGGCCACCGGCACCACGCCGACGGCACCCGGCGCCATGGTGTGAAAGCCGCCGTCAGGCCTGGCCAGCCACACCCCGACGCCCGCCCCCCCGCCCACCACCGTGACCGCGCCGGTCGAGTCGATTATCCGGTACGACGAATCGGTGCCGGCGAGGCGAGCCACCACGGTACCCGCCGCCGACACCCCGATCGGATCGGTGGGATCGCGAAGCGAGATCGCTGGGCCGTCGACCGCCTCGAGGCCGATCGCCGGCGCCGGGGTCTTGGGCGTCGAACAGGCGGCAACCGCGCCGAACAGCGCTGTGGCGAGCCGGCCGGTGGACCGTGGGGCGTCGTTGCGTTTCATGCCACAAAGATAGCGGGCGCCCCGATCTCGTTGACGGCCTTGCCACGGGGGCCTATGTTATCCCAACCCTCGGACCAGAAATCGACGAATGAGGTCCCTTCGCCCCGCCGCCCTGGCGTGTCTGTTTGGCTTTGGCGCGGGTGCCGGACCGGTCCTCGCTCAGACGCCGATCGACTCCATGCTCTTTCGCCACATCCGCTCGATCCGGGCGTTCGACAACCATGCCCATCCGATCCGGCCGACTCGACCCGACGAACCCCCCGACACCGACTTCGATGCCCTCCCGATCGGCGGGATTCCGCCCTTCGATTTCCCGACCCGGCTCCGGGGCGACAATCCCGAGCTGATCGAGGCCTGGCGCGACCTCTATGGCTATCCCCATTCCGACCGGACCGAGGCACACCTGGCCGAACTGAAGTCGTTGAAGGCGCGGATCAAGACCGAACAGGGAAGCCGTTACGCGGAGTGGGTGCTCGACCGACTCGGGATCGAGGTCCAGATTGCCAACCGGATGTCGGTTGGTCCCGGGCTGGCGCCGCCGCGATTTCGGTGGGTCGGGTTCGTCGACCCGCTGATGTTGCCGTTGAGCGTCGAAACCGTGAAGCGGGAAACGCCCGACCGGCTGGACCTCTATCCCCGACAGACCGGGCATCTTCGCCGATACCTGGCCGACCTGGGGCTCGCCGCGATTCCGGCGACGCTCGACGGCTACCTCGCCAAGGTCGTGACCCCGACGCTCGAACGGATGAAAGCCCAGGGTGCGGTGGCGGTCAAATACGAGGCGGCATACCTCCGGCCGCTGTCGTTCGAGCCAGCCTCGAGGGCGGCGGCCGCCCGGGTGTACGCGAGCGGCGGCGCGCCGTCCTTCGCCACCTACAAGACGCTCCAGGACTTCCTGTTCGAGTACATCGGGATCGAGGCTGGCCGTCTCGGCCTGCCGGTGCACATTCACTCCTCGGACGGCGCGGGAGGCTACTTCCAGATTCGCGGGAGCGACCCCCTTCAGCTGGAGCCGGCCCTCAACAACCCCAAGTTGCGCCAGACCACCTTCGTCATCGTTCACGGCGGCTGGCCCAACACTCGGGGCACCATGTCGCTGATGGCACGGCCCAACGTCTATGCCGACTTCTCGTTCCTCGGCAACTTGTTGTCGGCCGCGACGATCGGTTCGGTGCTGCGGGAGTGGCTGTCCGCCTATCCCGAGCGGATCCTCTTCGGCTCCGATGCCTATCCGGACAACGAGCTGGTCGGGTGGGAGGAATGGGGCTGGCTCGGAACGACGGCCGGCCGCCGGGGCCTCGCGGTGGCACTCACCGGAATGATGCTCGACGGGGAGATCAGTCGAGCGCGAGCGGAGGAGATTGCCCGCGCGGTGATGCGAGACAACGGGATGCGGCTCTACCGGCTGGACGGCCGGTAGCACGACGCCTCATTGCACCCCAAACGCCAGAAGCACGTTCCCCGGCATCTGGCCGAACAACCCGTAGCCCGAGCTGACGAACACCATCCCGTTGGCAACCGTTGGCGAGGGACCGTCGATGGCCCCGCCCCGAGCCGCCACGCCGTTGACGGTGGTGAAGTCACCCACCGTGTCGAACTGCCAGAGCAGCTGCCCATCTCCGGCCGAATACCCCCTGACGATGCCATCGAGCCCGCCCACCAGCACGGCCCCGGGAATCACCACCGGAGCGGCCGAATAAGCGCTGAAGCAGCGGGGTCGGGGTGGACACCCAGGCGCGGGAGCGGACCAGCGGTGTTCACCGGTCGCGAGGTCCAGGGTGTGGAGCCCCGGGGCGGCGTCGCCCGCCGGGTCGATCCCGGTGATCCGGTCGGAGATCGGCGCGAAGACCATCCCTTCGCCGACCCCAACCCCCCAATGGACACCACCTAACGCTCCGCCTCGGCCGACCCGGCGTTGCCAGACGACCGCGCCGAGCCGGTCGGGATCGAGAGCGTAGACGACCCCCAGCTTCTGGCCGGCGATCAGCAGTTGGCGACCGTTCGGCAGGCTAACCAACGCCGGCGCCTGCCCGAAGTCGACGTCGGGTCCGTGCGGCGTCGGGCAGTTGACCCCCTTGGTGACTCCACAGGCCATGTTGAAGGCGTCGTCGGCGGTGGCCTGGAACGCCCACCGGACCGCGCCGGTGGCCAGGTCGAGGGCGAGCAGGGCGTCGCTGTGGGGCACCGCGGCGCTGGTGTAGTGCTCGCCGGTGCCGACATATACCAGGTTGCGGTCCGGGTCGACCGTGGGGCTCGACCAGACGGGTGCCCCCGCCGGGCCGAAGATCGGGGTGCCGGCGCGGGTCGTCCCGATCTGCCGGGCGCTGTCGGCGATGATCCGATGTCGCCAGCGGACGGCCCCGGTCTCGAGGTCGAGCGCCACCACTTCGCCCGAGGAGGTGCAGCAGTGATAGGCGGGGCTCTGGGCGGCGGCCACTTCCATCGACGAGATCGGGACGATCACCACCCCTCCGTGAACCACCGGTGATCCGGTGATGTTTGAGGCGGGGTGAGTCCCGACAGTGGTCCGCCAGCGGAGCGCACCGGTTTCGAGGTCGAGCGCCACCACCACCGTCCGGAAGTCGGCGGCCACCGCCACCCGGCGGCCGTCGGAGCGGGGCGGGGAAATCGCCACCACCCCCTTGATCGCGGCCGACCCTTCATGGTGCCACTGGACGCAACCCGACTTGGCGTCGAGCGAGAGCACCTCGCCGAACTGGCCGCCGACCACCACCTGATCGCCCACCACGCTGGGTTGCGAGCGGGTCACGGTACCATCCGGAAAGCCGAAGGCCCACTTGAGCACCAGCCGAGGCAGCTCGGCCGCGGTGAGGCCAGCCTGCTCGGCGGTTCGGCCGCCGGTCCCTGACGGTGACCCGCCCCATGCGGTCCAATCCCGGCCGCTTGGCGGCGGCGGCGTGGCTCCCTGACGACACCGGGTCCCTTCGGCGATCGAGGCGGCCGCGAGTTTTCGGCGACCGAGGTACTCGGCCACGGTCACCCGGTCGGCCTCGGACAGCTCGACGACTTGGCGCATCGACCCGGCGGTCAAGGCGTGATGGATCGCTCTGGTCGACATCGACGACAGCGAGGCGATTCGAGGCGCCCGAGCGGATCCGTCGCCGTCATGGCAGGTGGCGCACTTGGCCCGATAGATGGCTGGGCCATCCGACTGGGCCGGTGCGGCAACCGGGCTCGTCGCCGTCGCGACCGCGACGCCGACCAGCGCGACGACCGGTTGCCAGCCGATTCTTCGCATACGATTCGACCTCGCGTGGGTGGGTCGGACCGGCTCAACTTAGCGTCGCCCTGGTCCGGGCGGAACGACTGGACGCAGCCCGGTCCGCGGTCCATCTTCTAACCTCATGAAAAGCCACCGCCCACGATCACTCGCGTTGGTGCTGCTCCTGGTCGCCGCGGCCGGCCGGGGGCACGGCCAGGCTCCCGTCCCCCGACTGGCGTCCGGCAAGCCGGACTTCAACGGGTTGTGGCAGGCCCTGGGTAACGCTCACTGGGACCTCGAGGCCCACGAAGCCCGGGCCGCGTTGCAGCTGCAGCCGGGCCAGGTGATCCCAGTGCCCGCTTCACCGGTGAGGGCCCTGGGCGCGGTGGGTGCCGTCCCCTCGGGGTGGGGAGTGGTGGTGGGCGGCGAGATCCCGTACACCGCGACCGCCAGAGCCCAACGAGACGAGAATCGCGCCAAGTACCTGGAACGCGACCCCGAGATCAAGTGCTATCTGCCGGGCGTTCCCCGGGCCACCTATCAGCCGTTCCCGTTCCAGATCGTCCAGAGCGACAAGCACGTGATGATGGTCTACGAGTATGCCGGGGCGGTCCGGGAGATCTACCTCGCCGACCCGGGTCCCGCCGAGGTCGACTCCTGGATGGGACAGTCGGTGGGCCGCTGGGTGGCGGACACCTTCGTGGTGGAGTCGACCGGCTTCAACGGAAGTGCCTGGTTCGACCGGGCCGGCAACTTCCACGGCTCGTCGCTCAGGGTGGTCGAGCGCTTCAGTCCGGCGGGTCGCGACCACATTTGGTACCAAGCCACCATGACGGACCCGGAAACCTTCACCCGTCCGTGGACCATCCGAATGCCGCTCTACCGCCACATCGACCCTAACGCACGGCTCGGGCAGTTCAAGTGCGTCGAGTTCGTGGAGGAGTTGATGTACGGGCATTTGCGGAAGAAGCCGATCCAGTAGGAGGACACCATGCCGAGATTTTCCATGCTGATGGCCGCCGCACTGGCGGCGGCCGGGTCCCTCGCGGCACAGTCGGGCCGGGTCCCTCGCACCCCGGACGGCAAACCGGACCTCCAGGGGAACTGGTCGAACGCCACCCTGACCCCGATCGAACGCCCCGCCGGTCGAGGGCCGACCCTCACCGCCCAAGAGGCGGCGATCGCCGAAGGGCGAACCAAGGCGCGGACTGACAGCCTCTCCCGGCCGAGCGATCCCAATCGGGGCGCCCCGGCCAAGGGTGGCGTTTCGCTGGGAGATCCCCGCTTGGACGCGGCCTCCGGCGGCACCGGCGGGTACAACGTCTTCTTTATCGACGGCGGCGACCGGATCGCGGTGGTCAACGGCGAGGCCCGTTCGTCGCTCATCACCCGCCCCGCCAACGGCCGGGTACCGCCCCGGACCGGGCAAGCCCGAGAACGGCTGGCGGCGATGAGAACGTCGCAGTTCGGCCCCTATGACAACCCGGAGAATCGGCCGCTCGCCGAGCGCTGCATCCTCTCGTTCGGCTCGAACGCCGGTCCGCCGATGCTGCCGAATTATTTCTACAACAACAACTACACCATCGTGCAGACCCCTGGAATGGTGGTGATCCTGACCGAGATGGTGCACGACGCCCGGATGATCCGAATCGGTGACGGGCCGCGGCTTCCCCAGGGCATCACGCCCTACATGGGAGACTCCTGGGGACGATGGGTCGGCGACACCCTGGTGATCGAGACCAGCAACATCCACCCGGCCCAGGCGGTGGGGCTCTACGGCATGTCGTCGAAGGCACGGGTCACCGAGCGGTTGGTCCGGACCGACGAGCGGACCATCCTCTACTCGTTCACCATCGACGACCCGGAGACGTTCACCGAGCCCTGGGGAGGCGAGGTTCCGTTCAACCGGCTCGACGCTCGGGTCTACGAGTACGCCTGCCACGAGGGCAATTACGCCTTGGCGAACGTGTTGAGCGGGGCACGCGACGAGGAACGACGGAAGGCCACCGAGGAGAAGAAGCCATGACGAAGTCACGCGGGGTTGCCGTGCTGGGGGCGATCGCCGCCCTCGCGGCGGGCACCGGAACGCTGGCCGCCCATCACGCCTTTGGCGCCGAGTTCGACAAGGACGCCCCGGTGAAGCTTCAGGGAAAAATCGTGAAGCTGGAGTGGGTCAATCCCCACACCTGGATCCACCTCGAGGTCAAGAACGCCAAGGGCGAGCGGGAGGTCTGGGCGGTCGAGGGCGGAACACCTAACGTCCTGCTCCGGCGCGGCCTCCGACGCGATTGCCTGGTCCCGGGAACCGAGATCATCGTCGACGGCTACCACGCCCGCGATCACTCGCTCAAGCGGGCCAACGGCAAGGACGTCACCTTCACCGACGGGACCAAGATCTTCCTCGGATCGTCGGGAACCGGGGCCCCCTACGAAGCCGAGCTCAACCGATCGAAGGAACCCGGTCGCTGCTGAGCCTCAGGAGTAGCCGATCCACCGCCCCGCCGCCGCGACGGTGAACCAGAGCGCCATCGAACCGATGGCGACGAACCGGCTCCTCGTCGAGGACTCGAGTTCGGGATCGAGCGCGACCGGCTGCCGAATCAGGAAGGTATGGCAGAGGGCGATCACCAAGGCGGTCATCTTCACCCAGAACGAGGTGTTGTAGTAGCACTTGACCGCTTCCGACAGGAAGAGCAGCGTGCCGGTCAGGACCATCGTCCCCAACCCCAGCACGAGCCAGGGTCTCGCTTCCCTGGCGACGGCCGCGACGCGCTGGCCGGTGAGACCGACACCCAGCATCCGAAGGTCCACCACCAGAATCGCCCCGCCGAGGAGCCCGAGCCCGAGCAGGTGAATCGACTCGATCAGCGGAAAGGCTCCGACCGAGGTTCGCACCGCGGTGCCCAGCCAGGTCGCCTCGCACCACTCGAAGAACCAGAGCATCTACTCGGCCACCCCGCTGGTGGCGCACCCCTGGAGCCACATCATGAAGGCGGTCTGGACGTTCCGATCGCAGTCGAACCAATCGTAGGCGACCAGCCGCCCCGCGACCACGATCCCGCTCCACGCCAGCAAGGAGACCAGGCCGGCCAGCCGCGCCTGCCTGGGCGGAACCGCGTCGTGTTGCCACTCGGCGACCCGGCGGTGAATCCGGCCGTGGAAGAGCCAGATATTGACCGCGGAAACGACCAGCAGCACCAGCTTGATCCGGAAGAAAATGTTGTGGTAGTATCGGAGCGGATTGGAGTAGAACAGCAGGACGCCGGTGACCACCATCACCACGAAGGCGAACCGGGTGATCCGAAGCAACCGGATGGTGATCTCGCCAGCCGGCACGCTTCGAAACCCGACCCCGAGTAGTCGGAGATCGTTGATCACCGCGGTCCCGAGAAAGAGGGCCAAGGTGAGGACGTGGGCTGTCTCGATCAGAGGCCACAGGTAGAGCGATTCCTGCAGGGCGGCGCTCCACGGGGTGCTCCGGAGCCATACCAGGAAGTCGCGGATCGAGGCCTCCTACTTGGCCTGGGCCGAATCGCCCGGCCTGGGGATCCCGACCGAGTAGGCGACGTGGCAGGCCGTGCAGGTTTCGTAGAGCCGGCCACCCACCTCGAAGACCGCCGCGGTGTCGCGGGCCAGCGCCGCCGCGGCGGCCTCCTTGGCGACTCGGGTCATCGCCCGCGACAGCTTGAGCCACTGGTCCTGGTCGCGCGAGCGTCCTGGCATCGTCAGCAGGTTACCGGACTCGCCGACCACCAGCGCGGCCCGCCATAGCTCAGTCCACTCTTCGTTCGTGGTGGGCACCGATTCGTGGGTGCCGGTGGAATCGATCACGGTGCCGACCGCCGCCCAGTAGAGGTCGGCCGCCGGCTCGACCAGGGCGGTCATGAGCTGCCGGGTGTCGGCAACGATCTCCGCCTGAGCAGCGGGAGGCCGCGGCTCGCGGCAGCCCAGACTGAGGAGTCCGGCGAAGTAGACGAACCGTAGCATGCGAGAAGCTGCCGGAGAAAAAACCAATAGTCAATCGGCCGACCACACCGCCGTCGCGGCAAGCGGCGGTTCGGGGCCCGGCGTTCGACCGGTTTTTCCGCCCTTGTCACCGAGCCCGAAACGGCCCGGGCGACGGTTCGGTCGGCCGCCGCCTAAGTCGTTGTCCCAAAATGGGTTGAAGTCACGATGCCTGCTTGATCCGCGGGGCCGGTCCAGGCTATATTGCGGCGCTCCTTTTCGGCCGGGTTTCCGGCCGGGTTTCCGCCCTTAAGCAGCCTGAGTGGCCATGACCGGACCCAATGCGCGCGAGCGCGTGCTGCCTCGGCCGATCGAGGACGAGCTTCGCCAGAGCTTCATCAACTATTCGATGAGCGTGATCGTGTCGCGCGCGTTGCCGGACGTGCGCGACGGGCTGAAGCCGGTGCACCGCAGGATCCTCAACGCGATGAACGAGTTGGGCCTGGTGCCCGGCCGGCCGTACAAGAAGTCCGCCACCGTCGTCGGCGAAGTGTTAGGCAAGTACCACCCCCACGGCGACGCTCCGGTCTACGACGCCTTGGTCCGGATGGTCCAGGATTTCTCGCTCCGCTACCCCTTGATCGACGGGCAGGGCAACTTCGGCTCGGTCGACGGCGATCCCCCGGCGGCCTATCGCTACACCGAAGCCCGGCTCACCCGGGTCGCGGTGGCGATGCTCGAGGACATCGACAAGAACACCGTCGACTACCAGCCCAATTTCGACGATCGACTCCAGGAACCCACCGTCCTGCCGTCGAAGATCCCCAATCTCCTGGTCAACGGCTCGAGCGGCATCGCGGTCGGGATGGCCACCAACATTCCGCCCCACAACCTCCGGGAGATCTGCACCGCGGTCGAGATGCTGGTCGACAACCCCAAGACCACGGTCCAGGACCTGATGACCCACGTCAAGGGTCCCGATTTCCCGACCGGCGGCTACATCTACGGGGTCCAGGGGCTCAAGGAGGCGTTCGAGACGGGCCGCGGCAAGGTGGTGATGCGGGCCCGGGCCCAGATCGAGGAGAAGGAGTCGTCGGGCCGCACCTCGATCGTCGTGACCGAGCTGCCCTACCAGGTCAACAAAGCCAATTTGGCCCGCGACATCGCCGACTTGGTCATCGACAAGAAGCTGGAAGGGATCTCGGCGGTCCGCGACGAGTCCGACCGCGACGGGATGCGGCTGGTCATCGAGCTCAAGCGCGATGCGATCGCCCACGTGGTCCTGAACCAGCTCTACAAGCACACCGCGATGCAGTCGACCTTCGGGGTCATCAACCTGGCGCTGGTGAAGGGCCAGCCCAAGGTGATGAACCTGAAGGAGCTGCTGGAGCACTTCATCGAGCACCGCCACAACATCATCGTCCGGCGGACCCAGTTCGATCTCGATCATGCCCAGGCCAGGGAGCACATTCTCGAGGGCCTGAAGATCGCGGTCGACAACATCGACGAAGTGGTCGACATCATCCGGAAATCGAAGGACGTCGAAGAAGCCGACGAGCGACTCCGGAAGCGCTTCAAGTTGTCCGAGAAGCAGAGCGAAGCGATCCTCAACATGCGACTCGCCAAGCTCACCGGGCTCGAGATCGAGAAACTCGAGGCCGAGCTCAAGGAGGTGCGGGCCATCATCGCCGACCTGAAGGGGATCCTCGCCTCGAAGGATCGGCGGATGAAGATCTTGAAGGGCGAGATGCAGGAGGTCGCCAAGACCTACGGCGACGATCGGCGGACCGAGATCATCCCCGACCAGACCGAATTCTCGGTCGAGGATCTGATCGCCGAAGAAGACATGGTGATCACCATCTCCCACTCGGGCTACATCAAGCGGACCCCGGTTTCGACTTATCGCCGGCAGCGGCGCGGCGGCAAGGGCCTGACCGGCGCCACGACCAAAGAAGACGACTGGATCGAGCACCTGTTCATCGCGAGCACTCACGACTACGTGATGTTCTTCTCGAACAAGGGGCAGGTCTACTGGCTCAAGGTCCACGAGATCCCGCAAGGCGGCCGAGCCACCCGCGGCAAACCGATCATTCAGTGCATCGCGGTCCGGCCCGACGAGCACATCACCGCCCTGGTGCCGGTGCGCGAGTTCGTCGACAACCGCTGGCTCATCTTCGCGACCCGCCAGGGAACCGTGAAGAAGTCGGTCCTCTCCGACTACGGCAACCCCCGAGCCAATGGGATCATCGCCATCAACGTCGAAAAAGGCGACGAGTTGATCGACGTTCAGCTCACCGACGGCAACAACGACATCGTGTTGGCGACCCGGGGTGGAATGAGCATTCGGTTCCAGGAGAGCGACGTCCGCGAGATGGGCCGGGCCACCACGGGGGTCAAGGGCATCGAGCTCGACGCCCAGGACCGCCTGATCGGGATGGTGGTGATCCGCCGCGACGCCACCCTGCTCGTCGTCAGCGACAAGGGTTTCGGAAAGCGATCGGAGCTGGCCGACTACCGGGTCCAGAAGCGCGGCGGCAAGGGAATCATCACCTTCCACAACACCGACAAGACCGGCGATTGCGTGGCCCTCAAGGAAGTCCAGCCGCAGGACGAGCTGATGATGATCACGAAGAGCGGGGTCTTGATCCGGGTGCCGGTCGACGGAATCCGGGTCATCGGGCGAAACACCCAGGGCGTCCGGGTCATGAACCTCGACGAGGGCGATACCGTGGTGGGGGTGGCTCGGGTGGTCAAGGAAGAAGAGAGCGAGGGCGACGAGGTGGAGGGTGCCGCGGGCGAGTAGGCGAACGAGCACTGGGATACCGATCAACCAGCGGAGGACCGCGGCGATGGGGCAGCCGCCGAAAATCACCCGGGAGGACCTCGAACGCACGGCGGCGGCGCTGGCGGGTCACGCCGAACGCACGCCGCTGGTCGAGTCGGCCGAACTGTCCCGCCGCTTCGGGGTCCCCGTCAGGGTCAAGTGCGAGTTTCTCCAGCCGGTCGGCGCCTTCAAGCAGCGAGGGGCGTACACCGCCATCGCTCGGCTCACCCCGGAGCAACGCGCTCGCGGGATCATCACCTATTCCAGCGGCAATCACGGCCAAGCCGTGGCCTACGTGGCGAAGGAATTCGGGGCCCGCGCGGTCATCGTGGTCAACGATACCGCCCCCGCCATCAAGATCGAGGGGATGCGGCGCCATGGCGCCGAGATCGTCTTGGTCTCCAGGAAGGACCGGGAGCGCCGGGCCCACGCCCTGATCGATCGGGAGGGACTGGTCCTGGTGGCCCCGTACGACAACGTCGACGTCGTCATGGGCCAGGGTACCTGCGCCCTCGAGATCCTCCAGGACCAACCGGAAACCGGCACCATCATCACCCCGATCGGCGGCGGCGGGATGTTGGCGGGGACCTGCGCCGCGGTGGCGGCGATCAAGCCCGAGGTCGCCGTCTACGGCGTCGAACCGGCTCTTTCGCCGAAGCTCACCGCGGCGCTCGCGGCGGGCCACCCGGTTCCGTTCGACCCCGTCGAGACCCTGGCCGACGGGCTCGTCCCCACGGCAACCGGCGAGATCACCCTGGCCTACATCGCTCCGGTGATTCGCCAGGCCATCACGCTCACCGAGGACGAGATCGCCGCCGGGGTGCGGTTCCTCTATCGGTCCATGGGTCTCAAGGTCGAGCCCTCGGGCGCCACACCGGTCGCGGCCTTGATCGCGGGCAAGATCGCCCCGAGCGGCCCGGTGGCTTGCGTACTGACCGGCGGTAACATGGACCCCGCCGTGTTCCGCCGCCTGGTGGGGTCGGTCGGATGACATCGGCGCCGCATATTCTGGTCGTCGATGACGACGAGACGCTCAACCGCTCGCTCGTCTCCATCCTCGGATACGAGGGCTACCGCCTCTCCAGTCGGACCAGCGCGGCCGACCTCATCGAGACTCTCGACCGCGATCGGGTCGATCTCTTGATCCTCGATCTCGGACTCCCCGACATGGATGGACTCTCCGCGCTCGAACGGGTCAAACGCCACCCGGCTCACTGCGACATCCCGATCTTGGTGCTCTCGGGGGCGCCAGCCAGCGACGCCTCCGCCGAGGCCATTGGCTTGGGCGCCGCGGACTTCGTGGCCAAGCCGTTTCGCCTCAAGGACCTGCTCGCCAGGATCGATTCGCATCTCAAGACCGGACGGGCTTTGGTGGAGGCCCGCGAACGCGCCTCCACCGAAGGAACCCTGAACGAGATCCTCGAGTCGCTCGCCGCCGCCACCTCGCCGGCGGAGGTCTACCAAGCTCTGGTGCGGCGGCTCTCCGCCGGCCTGCGGATCAGTCGCTGCTCGATCGTGCTCGACGACGAGAACGGCGAGACCGGAACGGTGGTCGCCGCTTCGGAGAGCCCGGCCTTGCGGCACCTGACCATCGAGCTGCGCCGTTACCCGGAGCTGTTGGGGCCCATGGTCACTCAGTCCCGCCTCCTGATCACCGACGTCGGCAACGACCCGCTCTTCGCGTCGGTGCGGGAGCTGTGGCGGATCGAGGGTCGGCTGGTGCCGACGACCTCGGTCGGCACGGTCCCGTTTCGGATCCAGACCGGTCGAGCCGGAGCGTGTTTCATCCGCACGGCGGGTAACGATCCGGTGCTCACCCCAGCCGATCTCGAGTTGGTCGAACGGGTCATCAGGGCCGCGACACCCGCGCTGGATCGAACCTACGACTACGAGACCGCGATCCGGCGCCAGGACGAGATGCGACAGTTGGCCGAAACCGATCCGCTGACCGGGTTGTTCAACCGGCGGGCCTTCGGGGAGCGGCTCGAGCGTGACCTGGCCAGTGCCAGTCGTTCCAACACGGTGTTGTCGTGCTTGATGCTCGACATCGATCACTTCAAGTCGCTCAACGACACCTACGGCCACAGCCTCGGCGATCGGGTCCTGACCCAGCTCGCCGACCTGCTCCGACGGGAACAGCGCGCCATGGACATCCTGGCCCGGCTCGGCGGCGAGGAGTTCGTCGTTCTCCTGCCGGAAACCGGCGTTCGGGGTGCTCGAATCTACGCCGAGCGGATCCTCAGGAAGGTCAACGGCGCCATGATGGGCACCGCGGAGAATCCGGTTCAGATTACGGTCAGCATCGGTCTCGCTACCTTTCCCGACGAACGGGTGACCGATCCCGATTCCCTGCTCCGCTTGGCCGACCTCAACCTCCTCAGGGCGAAAGCCGACGGGCGCAACCGGTACCGCGATTGAGCAACATGCGTTGTCCGCGGTGCGGGGCGATCTATCAGCCTCCGGCGCGGTTTTGCATCAAGGATGGCTTCCCGCTGGTGATCGCCGGCCAGCCGGACCCACCCGGATTGCACCGGACCGGCGATTTCGCCAAGCCGGGCGCGGGTCGCGACCTCGCCTCGGGCCTGGTGGGTCGAGTCATCGACGGTCGCTACGCCCTCGAGAAGCGGGTCGGCGAGGGTGGGATGGCGTACGTCTACCGGGCCGCGGACCGCCAGACCGGCGGCATCGTGGCGATCAAGGTGCTGATGTCGCGTCTGGCCGGTGACGCGGAATCGGTTGCCCGGCTCCGCCGCGAAGCGCAACTCGCGACCAAGCTCAACCATCCCAATTGCTGCGGGCTGCTCGGCTACGGCGAAGCCAACGGCTTGCCGTACCTGGTAATGCCCTTCCTCGAGGGCGAAACCTTGGCGACCCGGGAAAACCGGGTCGGACCGATGGCCGCCGAGCTGGCCGTTCCGATCGTCATCCAGCTCTGCCGAGGGCTCCAGCACGCCCACGACGCCGGGATCCTCCATCGCGATCTCAAGCCGGAGAACATCATGCTGGTCCCCGACCGCGGAGTGGAGCGCGCGGTGGTGATGGACTTCGGCTTGGCCAAGGAAAGCCTCTTCGGCAGCGATCCGGGCAAGCTGACGGCCACCGGCATCGTCCTCGGGACGCCCGAGTTCATGAGCCCGGAACAGATTCGCGGCAAGCAAATCGACCAGCGGAGCGACGTCTACGCGCTCGGCGTTCTGGCGTTCGAGCTGTTGACCGGAACCTTGCCGTTCGAGGGCAAGAACGCCCAGGAGACCATGCTCAATCACCTCCAAGGCCGGCCCAAGCGGCTCCGGGCGGTTCGGAGCGATCTGTCGGAATCGCTGGAGCACGTCCTCGACCGGGCCCTCAGGGCCGACCCAGTCGATCGGTACCGTTCGATGACCGAGTTCGCCGAAGCGCTCGGCAGGATTCTCTGATGGTGGCTCCTGGAGTGGCCCGGTGAGTCGGTGGTGGGTGGGGCTCGGGCTGGCCGCGTCGGGGTGCGCCGTGACGCCGATAACCGGGAAAATCGCCGCCGGCGACGAGGCCTTCGTGATCGCGGTTGGCGAGGGGACCGATGGCGCGACCGATCTGTTCGCGGCGCCGGCCACCGCCGGGAAGTACTATCGACTGACCTTCAGCCGGGTGGTCGAGGACCGGCCCCGGTTGTCGCCCTCGGGGACCGTCGTCGGGTTCTTCCGCCGCCTGCCCACCGCCACCGAGCTGGTCCTGCTCGACCTCACCTCCATGGCCGAGCGCCGCGCCCGGCTCCCGGGTACCGCCAGCCGAATCGGGTGGAGCGAGGCCGGCGACACGGTGTTCGTGGCGGCGGCGGCCGACACCCTGATGGCGGCGCTGGCCGCCCCGGAGTTCTCGCTGACGCCGGTCCCGCCCGGGCTCCGTGGTGGCGCGGCGCGAGCCATCGGCGAGTGGCTCGGTCCGAGCGGATTCGCGGTGGTCGGCCCCTGCCGCCATCGCGAGGGGGTCTGCGCCCTGGTCAGCGACAGCGTCGAGACCTTGCTCGGCCCCGTCGACCTCGAACCGGTGCGTTGGGGGCCGGAGGCGGTGGGCTACGTTCGCGACGGACGAATCGAGGTTCGACCGTTAGGCGGCGGCCGGCCGACTCACCCCAACCTCGCCGAGGCGCCCCGGGGCCTCCGCCAGCTCACCCACCACCCCGGAACCCGGAGAGTCGATCCGGCGCCCCCGGCGGACGCCAGGGTCCCTCGTTAGGATCGCGGGGTGGAGGCGAGGGTTACGGCCCGGTTATCTTGGGGCCCTTCGTTGACCCTCTATTTCGGGATGTATTCGGATGAAAATGCTCGTTCTCGGAGCCGGGCTCCAGGGCTGCGCCTGCGCTCATAACCTGTTGCAGCACGACGACGTCGAATCGGTCACCATCGCCGACCTGAACCCCCATCGGCTGCCCAAGTTCCTCGCCCCCTTGGTCGGCAAGCGGCTCAAACCGGTGCCGTTCGACGCCGGCGACTATCCCTCGGTCGTCGAGCTGATGCGGGGCCACGACTCCGCGATGTGCGCCCTCCCCTACTACTTCAACGAGGCGATGACCCGCGCCGCGATCGACGGAGGGGCCCACTTCTCCGATCTGGGCGGTAACACCGAGATCGTCGTCAGGCAGAAGAAGCTCCATGAACACGCCCTGGTCAAGGGACTGTCCGTGGTTCCGGACTGCGGCTTGGCCCCGGGAATGGTCAATATCCTGGCCGCCGAGGGGATCCGGAGGCTCGATCGGGCTCGGTCGGTCAAGATCTACGTCGGCGGACTGCCCCAGCATCCCGAGCCGCCGCTCAACTACCAGATCGTCTACTCGCTCGAAGGCGCGCTCGATTACTACACGACGCCCTCGTGGGTATTGCGGGCCGGCCAGCCAATCCAAGTGGACGCCTTGAGCGAACTCGAGTCCCAGCAATTTCCGGAGCCGGTCGGGACCCTCGAGGCCTTTCACACCGGCGGCGGGATCAGCACGATGCCGTTCGCCTACCAGGGCAAGATCGACACCATGGAGTACAAGACCCTTCGATACCCCGGCCACGTGGCGATCATGCGACCGATCCGCGACTTGGGGTTGATCTCGAATACTCCCATCCCGGTCAAGGGCGCCATGGTGTCGCCGCGCGACCTGTTCATCGCGGCCGTCCAGCCCAAGTTGCTCAAGCCGGAAGGGCGCGACCTGGTCGCCCTCCGAGTCATCGTCACCGGTGCCGCGGCCGGCCGGGACCGGTCGGTCCAGTTCGAACTGTTGGCGTACTACGACACGGCGTTGGGTATCAGCGCGATGATGCAGACCACCGGCTATTCGCTCTCGCTCACCGGTCTGATGCAGGCCCGCGGCACCATCACGGCTCACGGCGTCCACACCCCGGACGAAGCGGTGCCGTTCCAGCCGTACGTCGACGGGTTGGCCCGTTTCGGGGTCCGGATCCAGGAGCAATGACCGCCGCGCCGCGGAGTCTCGATGCCGCGCCGGAGTTGAACTGGGCGGCTCTCTGGGCCTTGGCGCAACCGTGGTCCGAGTTCTTTTCGCCCGCCATGGACCTCGCCCCACTCTGGCAGGGAGTCTGGCGACAGGCCTCGGCCCCGGGCTGGGCGGTGGACCGGCTCAAGGCCGGCCCGCCGGTCCAGCTGCTGGCCCTGAACCACGATTGGTGCTGGGACGCGGCCAACACGGTTCCGTGGATCGCCCGGCTCGCCGAAGCGGTCCCCGGCACCGAGTTCAAGACGCTGCTCCGCGACGAGCACCCCGAGGTCATGGATCGATTCCTGACCCGGGGCACCCGTTCGATCCCGATCATCTTCGGGCTCGGCGGCGATTTCACTTTGCTGGGACATTGGGGGCCGCGGCCGGCCGCGCTGCAGGCCTGGTTCTACCAGCACCGGCACACGCTCCCCAAGGAGCAGCGCTACCAGGAGATGCGGCGCTGGTACCTCAAGGACCGAGGAGAATCCACGCTCCGGGAACTCATGGCAGCAATCGGGCGAGGTTAGTCAGAAGCTCCAGTTGGTACCCATCGAAAAGTTGAAGCCGTGGCGGCCGGTGGCAAAACTGGTCGTGAGAATCGCCGAACGGAGCACCCGCAGGGCGATCCCGCCGCCGCCACCAAAAGATGTGGTCGAGCCGGGCCGGACCGAGAAGTCGTCCTCGATCCGGACCCGATCGGCGAACCCCACCAGGGTCACCGCGCCGAGATCGCCGGCGTTGAGCAGGTCGTGGCGAACCTCCACCGAGGTGAGGTCCACGTCGCTCGCCGCCACGGCCCCCGCCGGGAAGCTCCGATGACCGTCCGGCCCCGCGAAGGTCGTCTCCCGCTCCCAGCCGAAATGGCCGAACCGAGCGGCCAGCGGCGCCCGGGCGCTCTGGCGCCGGATCAGGGCCCGGCCGGCCACCACGGTCCCCTCACGCGGTGAGAGGTAACCCCGAAAGTGGAGGTACCCGAAGCCGTGCACGCCCCCGTCGTCGTCCGGGGCCCCGAGCGAATCGTCTCGGCCGGTCCCGAAGCCGGCGCCCGCCTCGAGCAGCACGCCGGTGGAGGGAGTGAATTCCCGGTCGCGGGTGTCGAGCACCAGGGCGGGCCGGACCACCAGGGTGGTACGGCGAACCGGGGCCGAAAACCGATCCCCGAACAAACTGCTGTCGGATCGAGGAATCAGGCTGGTCCGATCGATCCTGGCACCCAAGGCGATCCGGACCGGGCCCACAATCGTCCGGGTGACGTCGAGACGAAGGCCGAATCGCTCGCGGACCAGCCGGTTGGCATCGACGTTGGCCCGATCCCGGTCGATCGATTCGAGATCGGAACCGACTCCCGAGTAAGCGAACCTGCCTTGCCGTTCGGCGCTCAGGGCTCCCTGGAATCGCCAGCCTGGTACCAGTCCGGGGGCCCGCATTTCCAAGCGGACGAACCGGCTTCCGCGCGTTCCGGCACCGGCCTCGGCGGAGAAGGCTCCTCGGAAGGTGATCGGGTTGATCACGTCCCGTTCGTCGGATTGGGAGAGGAAGTACGGGGCGTTCTGGGTTCGCTGCCAGCGGATCACGCCGACCAGACCATCGGTCGGGGTGCCCAGCAGGTAGGGGAAATAGCTCGACCGCCAGGGCTCCTGCGCCGCGACCGAGCCGGCGGCCACGACGAGGATGCCTAACGTCAATCGCAGGATTCGGATCATTTGGGGAACAGGTACGCGGTGTCGCGCACGGTGGCGTCTCGGCCGTCGTGGGCCGCGTAGTCCGAGGGGAACAACGAGGCCCCACCGACGTCGCCCCGTTTGTTGACCGCATAGAAATTGAGCTGATACCGCGGCCGTCCCGACGGGTCGAGCAGTCGAGGCGGGGTGAGCGACACCACCCGCTTCAACGCGGCCAGCCCGGCGTCGGTGGGCGACATCCCCTGCCGCATGTACTCCACCGTCAGGAAGCCGCCGCAAGCCATGATGTTCGCCTCGCCCAACCCGGTCGACCCCGCCGAGCCGACCGCGTTGTCGGTGTACTGACCCGCCCCGACGATCGGCGAATCCCCCGAGCGGCCCGGGATCTTGAACGCCAAGCCGCTGGTCGTCGTCACCGAACTCAGGTCGCCGCGATCGTTGATGGTGTTGAGGTTGATGGTCCCGGTCGGCCGCGGGCCGATCGGCTCCTGCTCCCCGACGTCCACCCAATCGTCTTCCTTCCCCCGGTTGGCCCGCCACCGAAGCCAGATCTCCCGCGACTTCGAAGTCAGGAGGTCTTCCTCCCGGAACCCGAACGACAACGCGAACCGCTTGGCCCCCGCCCCGACCAGGAGGATGTGATTGGTATACTTGAGTACCAGACGAGCCACTTCGCTCGGCGTCTTGATGCCCTCGAGACAGGCGACTGCTCCGGCCCGTTTCGACGGTCCGTGCATGCAACTCGCGTCGAGTTGCACCACGCCCTCTTCGTTGGGCAGCCCGCCGTACCCCACCGAGGTGTCCTCGGGATCGAGTTCTTGGATCTTGACTCCTTCGACCGCCGCGTCGAGGGTATCGACACCGCGGGTCATCAACTCCATCGCCTTGGCGACGCCCCGCAGACCGTTGGAACTCGCCACCGCCGCGAAACGGGCGGCTCCCGGAATGATGACGGCTGGCGCGGGGAAACCGGTCCGGTCAACGGTATGACCGACCAGCGGGGCGGCGGCGGCCGCGCCCAGGAAGGAACGACGGGACAGGGTCTCGGTCATCAACCGCTCCGGGTCGAAAGGCGGGTTCAGGTTGCCCGGAATGTGCACCCCTCACGCCCAACCCTCAACTTGCCACGACGCACGGTTGCGGTAGGTTCCCGCCATGATGGAATTTGGCCGGAACTTCCTGCCGGGCCCCACCGGGGTCCACCCAGAGGTCCTCGCTTCGCTCACGGCGCCGATGTTCGCTCACTACGGCCCGAAGATGCGCCCATTCCTGGAGGAGATCCAACCGGCGCTTCGCGAAATGTTTGGGACCTCGCGTCCGGTCTTCACGGTCACCTGCTCGGGCACCGGGATGATGGAGATGGCGATCCGCAACTCGGTGCGAGACCGGGTCCTGGTCGTCGTGAGCGGTTTCTTCGGCGAGTACTTCGCCCGGATCGCCGAGGAGTGCGGGAAAGAGGTGGTCCGGGTCCACGTCCCGTTCGGTCAGGTCATCAGCGGCGAGACACTGGAGATGTTCCTCGACGGCCCCCGGGTCGACGCGGTGGCGTTGGTCCACTCCGAGTCCTCGAGCGGAGCCCTGGCGCCGCTGGACGCGATTGCCGGGGTAGTCCGGCGCCACGACGACGTGATGCTCCTCGTCGACGGGATCAGCTCCGCCGCCGGGATCCCGATCGAGATGGACCGGCTCGGCATCGATTTCATGATCACCGGATCCCAGAAAGCGCTGTCGCTGCCACCGGGACTTGCCTTCGGCGCGGTGAGCGAACGGCTCGAGGCTCGGGCCCGCGAGGTACTCGACGTAGGACGCTACTTCAGCGTGACTCGCTGGGTCAGGATGGCCGTGGAGATGCAACTGTTCGAGACCCCGGCGCTCTCGCTCTACCTTGCCCTGGTCTGCCAACTCCGGCGGATCGCCGAGCGGGGTGGCTGGCCGGCGCGGTGGGCCAACCAGCGCGCGCTCGCCGAGTCGATGTGGCAATGGGTCGACCGGCAGGAGGAGGTGCGCTATTTCACGCCAGCCGGCCAGCGGACCCCGACCGTCTCGGTACTCGATGTCGGGCCGCATCGCGACGCCCGTGAGCTGATCGCGCAGCTCGACGCCGCGGGTTACGCCGCGGCCTGGGCCGTCGACCAACCGACCGACCGCCGAATCCTCCGAATCGGCCACATGGGCGACTTGGAGCCCGGTCATCTCGAGACCTTTCTCGGGGTGCTCGGGCCCTTGCTATCGGGCCGAGGGCCCGACGATCATTCGCGCCTCAATGTCTCGGGAGTCGCTCATGGGTAGGCTGTTTGGCTCGGTCGTCGGCATGGTCGCGGTCCTGGCCCTGGGGGGTCCGGACGTCCTGCCGGCCCAGCGGGCGAAAGTGGTGCTCACACCCCTGGTCGGCGGCTACGTTCCTCTGACCGATTTGGGGTCGGCTTCGGTCAGCATCGGCGGCCAGAATGTCACCGCCTCGGCGAAGATGCAGGCGGCCCCGCTCTTCGGTGCCAAGTTTGGTTACTACCCTCGGGGTCGATTCGGCCTCGAGGTGGGCTACTTCTTCTCGAGTCCGAAATCCCGGATCTCGGTCGGCGCCTCGGGACGGGAGGATGACGGAGAGGTCCAGGGCGGTTCGCTCAAGGGAAGCTACCGGCTGACCGACGGCACCACCGACACCGACTTCTTTCTGAGCGCCGGCCTCAGCGGGACCAACCACGGCGGCGATCTGTTCGATGCGACCCAGGCTCAGGATCAGTTCGATGTCGGCGGGGCGGTCGGCGCCGGGCTCCACGTCCAGTTGTCGCCCCAGGTCACCCTGCGGGTCGAAGGCGACCTCAACGTCTACAAATGGAGCCAGTTCCGGATCGTCTCGTCGAAGACCCAGGCCGATTTCCTGCTCACCGCGGGCTTGGGGCTCCGACTCGGCCGTTAGGTCATGCGGCGGATCGCGAACTACTTCCTTCGAGGGATGCTGATCACGGTCCCCGCGCTGGTCACGTTCTATCTCTGCTGGTACGCGATTCGGTGGTTCGACGACCTCTTCGGGATCACCATCCCGGGGGTCGGCTTGATCATCGCGCTGGTGGCGATCACGCTGATCGGCTGGTTGGGCTCGAACCTGGTGACCCGCTCCCTGATCGGCAGTTTCGACGAACTGCTCGCCAAGCTCCCGTTCGTTCGGCTGCTCTACACCAGCGTCAAGGACCTGCTCGGCGCCTTCGTCGGAGAACAGCGGCGGTTCAACCGTCCGGTCCGGGCTAGAATCTGACAGGGCGACGCCGAGGTGTATCTGCTCGGCTTCGTCACCGCCGAGACGTTAGGTAACCTCGGCCGGCCTGGCGAAGTGGCGGTCTACGTTCCGTTTTCGTACAGCGTCGCCGGTCACATCCTGATTCTGCCGAGTGAGCGAGTCGAGGTGCTCGCCGCCGACGCGGCCGACACCATGGCGTTCATCGTCTCGGGTGGCGTCGGCCGATCGGCCCGGCCGGCCCGGAGTCCGGCGCCCCCCGCCTGAGCGCCGGTCGACGAGCGACCGGTTAACGAATCGGCCGCCCACCCGTCTTTCAGGACGAGCGGCTCGCTGGACCCAAGTGCAACGGTTTGCCGAGCCCTGAACCGAACCGAAACCGCCTGGAGGAACGCGTCATTAAGTCGTTGCGCCATGGGGCTTTAGCCCTCGTCGTCGGGTTCGCCGCCTGCAGCACGGACGGTACCGGCCCCGATCTCTCGCCACTACAGTCCCTCGTTCTCAATCGTGACGTCGCCCTGGTGGCTGCCGATGCCGCCGCCCAGGACGTGGAGTTGATCGGCGGCCCGGGAGGGAGCTTCGGTATCGGGTTGGCGCCGTCACTGGCCGCGGCCGATGACGAACATGCCCCGTTCCGCTGCGGAACCCATACCCGCGATGGTCTGAGCGTGGTCCGCACCTGCACCTTCAAGAACGCCGCGGGCGAGACTCAGTCGAGCTACGACCCCCAAACGACGGCATCGGTCTCGATTCACGCCGAGATCGACGGCAACCTCTCGCGGGACAATTGGAGCGCCACGATCGAACGGGTTCGGGACCTGGTGGTGAGCGGCTTGGCGGGGAACGAAACCCGGCGTACCTGGAACGGCACCGGCACCAGCACCTCGACCCGGTCGCGCCATCGCGAGGGGACCGAAACCCGCCAATATGACGTCTCCGCGAACGGCGTCATGACCAACGTGGTGGTCGGCGTGCCCCGGTCAGCCAACGTCTGGCCGCTCTCAGGGACGATAACCAAGAATGTCACCATCAAGATCACCGGCGGACCGCGCGACGGCCAGACGGTGACCCGCACCGTGACCATCACCTTCAACGGCACCCAGTTCGTTCCGATCACGGTCAACGGCGACACCTTCACCTTCGACCTCAGGATTCGCCGGATCGTTCGCGACAACGGCTGATCGGGCCGCCCGGGACCCCGAGAGGCGCGGGAGGGGAAATCTCCCTCCCGCGCTATCTTTTGGGGGTGGCCACGACCCTGACCTCGCTCCGGTTCGACAACCGGTTCGCTCGGCTCCACCCGAGCCTCTACCAAGTCGTCGATCCGACCCCACTCCCCGCACCCTATCTGGTGGCATTCAATTCGGACGCTGCCGCCCTGCTCGACCTCGATCCGGCCGCGGCGCTCGAGCCGGAGGCGGCGGGCTATCTCTCCGGCGCGATCCGGCTTCCCGGCGCCGAGCCCATTGCCATGCTCTACGCCGGTCACCAGTTCGGGATCTGGGTTCCGCAACTGGGCGACGGCCGGGCCATTCTCCTTGGCCAGGTCCGTAACGCGCGGAGCGAGACCTGGGACCTCCATCTGAAGGGCGGCGGCCAAACCCAATTCTCTCGGATGGGCGATGGCCGCGCCGTGCTCCGGTCGACCATCCGCGAGTACCTCGGCTCGGAGGCAATGCACGGGCTCGGAATCCCGACGACCCGCGCCCTCGCGATCGTGGGCAGCGATGCCCTGGTCTATCGGGAAACCCCGGAGACCGCCGCGACCCTGATCCGGCTGGCACCCACTCACGTCCGGTTCGGCAGCTTCCAGGTCCTCGCGTCGCGGGGCCTCGAGGACCGGGCCCGCGAACTCGCCGATTACCTGATCGGCGAGCATCTCCCCGAGCTGGTGGGAGCACCGGACCGGTACCGCGCGTGGCTCGAGGTCATCGTCGAGCGAACCGCCGACTTGGTGGCTCAGTGGACGGCGGTCGGGTTCGCGCACGGGGTGCTCAACACCGACAACATGTCGGTGCTCGGGCTGACGCTCGATTACGGCCCGTTCGCGTTCATGGATGAATACGACCCCCGGTTGGTCTGCAATCACAGCGACCACGATGGCCGCTACGCCTTCGATCAGCAGCCGGCGGTGGGTTTGTGGAACCTGGCCCGATTCGCCGAGGCGCTCCTCCCCCTCGTGACGTTGGAGGAAGCCAACCTGGCCTTGGAGCGTTACCCCGCCCGATTCAACGAGAGCTACGGCCGACTGGTCCGCGCCAAGATGGGCCTCGCGACCGAGCGGCCGGAAGACGGGGGCCTGGTCGAAGAGATGTACTCGATCATGGCGGCCAACCGCGCCGACCACACCCGTTGGTTCCGCGCCCTCGGCGGGGTGACCGCGACGACCGAGGCCCCCCCGGCGGAGCTGCTGGCATCGGTTCACGACCTCGAACGCCTCGCCGGGTGGACGACTCGCTACGCGGCCCGGATCCGAGACGAGGGCCGGCCCGAGCCGGCGCGGGCAGCCGAGATGCGGGCAATCAACCCCAAGTTCGTGTTACGGAATCACCTCGCCCAGCAGGCGATCGACCGGGCCCTCGAGCGGGATTACTCCGAAATCGAACGGCTCAGGAGGCTGCTGGCGGATCCCTTCGCCGAGCATCCCGAATTCGAGCGGTACGCGGATCCCGCGCCGCCGTGGGCCAAGGATCTGGTGATCAGCTGCTCGTCGTGAAGGTTGGGCTCAACGGACGGTGACCGCGCCCGTCCAGATGACCGTCGAGTCTCGGAGGGCGCCCCGCAGGACCACGTGGGTGATCGCGACGTCGTAGGTTCCCCTGGGCAACCGGCTGACCCGGCTACGGTAGAAGTGGAGGGTCGGGAACTGAACTCCCCCTCCGCTGGGTGTCCCACGAATCCGCAGTTGGATCCGGCGGGCATCGGGGACATCGAGCCAGCCGGTGACCCCGAACGCCGAGTGCGGTACCTCGAACAGGCCGGCCAACTCGATGGCACCCTCGCCGGCCGTGATCGTCGGCGGCGATCGGCGGACTCCGAAGACCACCGAGCTGGTGAACTCGAACCGGGGCGTGAGCGGTTCGGTGGCGGTGTCGCAGCCGATCGCCAGCGCGAGCGCGGCTACCGGAAGGTATCGCAATCCTCGACCCTTCCCGATCGCATTCCCCGCATGAACCACTGCATCCGCTGCTCCGATGACCCGTGCGTGAAGGCGTCTGGGTTGACGTAGCCCTGGGAATTCTTCTGAATCCGATCGTCGCCAACCGCGGCGGCCGCCGCCAGCCCTTCCTCGACGTCGCCCTCTACCAGCAGGCCCTTGCGGGCGGCATCGTGGCCCCAGATCCCCGCCAGGCAGTCCGCTTGGAGCTCCATCCGGACCTGAACCTGGTTCGACTGGTCGGGATTCGACTGCTGCAGCTGCCGCACCTTGGCCTCGATCCCGAGCAGCGTCTGGACGTGGTGGCCGACCTCGTGGGCCAACACATAGGCCTGAGCAAAGTCGCCGGGCGCGCCGAAGCGACGGTCGAGGTCGTCGTAGAACGACAAGTCGATGTAGACCTTGTTGTCTCCCGGGCAATAGAACGGCCCCATGGCCGCTTGGGCAAACCCGCAGGTCGACTGGGTGGCGTCGCGGAAGAGCACCAGGGGAGCCCGTCGATACTGCGCCCCCATCTCGGCAAATTCGCGCTCCCAGAAATTCTGGGTGCTGTCGAGGACAAAGGACACGAATCGAACCAGGGTCTCCTCTTCGGGCGTCGTTTGAAGGGGCCCCGCTTCTTGGGTGACCTGCCCTGCCCCGCCGCCCAAGGCCCCTCCGCCGACCAAGGAAAAGAAATCCTGCCGGAACACGATGCTCAGCACGAGGAGAATCGCGAGCCCGCCCAATCCCAGGCCGCGGCCACCGGTCATTCTGGTCCGCATCCCTCGGCGATCTTCGATGTCGCGACTGACCTGGCCAGGTTTCCACTTCATCCGTCCGCACCTGGCTCGGGGGGTGGCAGCAACGTAACTCCCGGTCCCAATACCCCGCCAGGGACCCGACGTTTCAGGGCGCATCTCGACATGGGATCAACGCCCGGTCGTCAAATCAGCGATCCCAACCAGAGCGTGACGAAGACGCCGTAGAATGCCGCAAAAACGATCAGCCCCGCTCGCCGCCAGCGCGATGGCCGGAGGGCGGGTGGCAGCAAGGTGCAGTTGATGTAAAGGAGGTGGAGCGAGGCGATCACGAAGACGATCCCGGCCATGTTGGCGGTGAGTTGCAGCAGAAGGAACGGCTGGACCAACTTGAGGGCGATGGCACCCCAACTGACGCCGAGAATCATGACACCGTAATACACCAACCGGACGTCGCCCCCGCGCCATTCCCGGAGTCGTTTCGACCCGCTCCAGAGGATGTCGGTGATGGCTCGGGTCAGGCCTTCCATCTGGTCGAGCTGGGTCTTGAACAGGATCCACACGGCGATCACGGCGACGACGGTGCCGAGCGCGGGCCCCGCGGCCTGAGCCATGGCATTGGCGAGAGCGGCCGCCGCTCCGAGGCCGCCGATCGTGGTGCCCGGTGGGATGAAGGTGAGGTAGAGCATGGCTGGCAGCGCCATGCCCAGGACCGCGCCGACGAAGAACACTCCGATCTGGTCGACCCGAACGATCCGAAGCCAACCGCGCCATCGGGTCATCGCCTCGGCCGTCGGCTCGAACCGGAAGCCACTGTGGGCCAGGGTCGATTTCTCGCCCGTCGCCGCGGCGATGTAGCCCGCGTTACCGGCCATGCCGTAGCCCTTGTCGCGGGCCCAGTTGGAGAGGGTGAGGTTGGCCATCCCGCCCGCCCCGCTGAACGCCGCAAAAGCGCCAAGCAGCATTAAGTCCATGTTAGGAGGAATCGGCCGGAACGAGGCCGAGGCCGGGTCGTACCCGACGAAACCCACCGCGGTCGCGGCCCACACCGACGCGGGGACGTACCGCACCGCCAGCACCACGAAGGCGAGCAATACCCCGGCGACCAGGACCCAGTTGAGGATCTCCAGCGTTCGCTCGATCCGGCGCCCGAGCAAGAGCACCGCGAAGCAGACCCCGAAGGTCGCCAGGCCGAACAGATAGACGGACGACGCGTCGGCCGGGCCGGCCAGGCGCCCAGCCGACAGGAAGAAGACGGCGCCGGCGGCGTTGGCTGCCCAGGCGGGCCAGCCGTTCTGGAGGAAGTACAACGCGGCGTAGAACCAAGCCCAGAATCCCGCGCGAGGGCGGGTCCGCATGAAACCGGTGAACACCGGCTCGCCGGTCGCCAGGGTGTACCGCATCACCTCGAGGTTGAAAAGGGTCTGGAGGATCACCGCGGCCAGCGCCACCCACAGGATCGTGGCGCCGTGCTTGACGATGATCGCGGGGCCGAGAAGGAACTCGCCGCTGCCGATCGACAGACCGAGCAGAATGACGCCCGGACCCACCACCGGAACCCATCCCAGCCCTTTCGGGTTGGGCGCAATCGGCATCTCGGCGGGACGATACGGGTCGAGACCGCTCCGGGCTTCGGGGGCTGAATCGTTGTTGAGCATCGGTAACGATACCGCCACCGACCCGGTTGGGTGAGAGGGTCGGTCGATCAGTCTCGGACCGTCACCGCGAACGGCGCGGTGAGGATCACGCCGCCACGGCGAATCTGAACCCAGACCCGGTAGTTGCCGCCCTTGGGAAAGGCGTATGGAAAGCCGACCCGGCCCGCGAACATCGGCTCCCCGCCATGGGCCGCGTGGGGATCCGCTGCCCCGACCGGCGCGGCGGCCGAGACTTGGCGAGACAGGAGAGCGGCCTGAGCCGCCATCGAGATGGTACCGTTAGGGTGAAGATGGATGTAGACCGACCCATCGTCCCGATGGACCACCGCGTGCGCCGGCATCCCGAGGAACGGAGCCAGCCGGGCCTCGCTGCCGTCGATCTCCCGCACCACGAAGTCGAGCCCGGCTTCCTGATTGGCCACCAGCTCGGCCGGCCTGTTCACCCAGGTAATGGTGGCGCCATCGGGCAGCCGGTAACTGTCCTCGGCAGGGTCCCCGACGAAGACCGCGTCATCGGGGTCACCCGGCGCTCCCGGCACCGCGGCCGGCAACTCGACCTCGGCCACCATCGTCTGCGGAAAACCGGTCTCGTGCACCACGTCCGCGTAGACGTCATACCGACCAGCCGGGAGACCGGCGACCGATGCGTAGAAGTTAGCCGAGTCGGTGGACACCGGGTGGAGATGGGCAAACGCCCCCTGATCGCCCTTCCGGATCATGAACAGGTGCATCAGCTTGCCGTGGTCCGGCACCAACGGCGTGGTCGAAAAGCGCTGCCATCGATTGGCCGCCCGCCCGCCGGTCCAGATACTGTCGGTGATGGTGAATCGGAGGGACGGAGCGCCGTCACGGGTCTCGACGGCTGCCGCCGCGGCAAAGGGCCGGTACAATGCGCTCCGGTAGTCCGCCGCCACGCTGTTCCACCAGCTTCGGCCGCCCCACAGACCGGCGCTCAGCAACCCGGCGCCCACCGACGCCACCACCAGTCCGCGCCGCGCCTGCCGCCGCTCGACGCTCAGCCCGGGCGGGGTGACCCCGTCCGTCGCGGCGGCGCGGAAGATCGTCACCGCGCCGACGAAGAGAAAAAGCCCCAAGACCGCGAGGAGCTTGCCTAACCACGGGTACAGCGCGATCTGCCGGACCGCGACCGCCGCCACCGGAACCACCACTGACCCCGACCCCTGGCTGCCGTCCACCGCCACGTTGACGCTGAACGACCCCACGGTCATGAACCATAACTCGGCGTGATAGCTGCCCGGCCGCCCATGAACCGGCTTGGCGACGTCGGGCGGCGGCGCTCCTTCCTTGCCCGCGTCGAAGATCACCGGCTGGGCGGTCACTTCGCGAACCCCGTCCCCGGTGACGCTGATGTCGATCTGGGCCAGGCCCGGCACCACCCCAGGGAGCCGGATGACCACCCGGACCGGGTAGGGGCCCGCCTGTCCCTGGAACCAGGTGTCCGGGCTGCCGACGTGAGCGGAGGTGACCACCACCACCGCGGCGAGCAGCCCGCTCGCGACCAGACTCCGAAGCATGGCTACCGTCGCACCTGCGCCATCCAGTTGCCCCACGCCAACCCGAGCCGACTCGACAGGACGGCGAGCACCGCGGCGATGGCGAGGCCGCGAGCCATCGCGGCCGAGTCGAGACTGCCAACCCAGCCTTGACCCCGGATGTACTGATACCCCGGCACGTCCATGAACTGGGTGGTCCACGGCCCGAGTCGGGCGGTGTAGTCCCAGTACCCCTGCCCGAAGAGGTAGTTCGGCTGCTCGAGCGAGAGGAGGAACGAGGCGAACGGCCACTGGACCGCGAGGAGGACCACGAGGAACACCACGCCCGCGAGCGGTCCCACCACCCAGTCGCTGGTCTTGACCCGGGCGAGAATCAAGTCGATGGCGAGCGCGGGCACGATGATCAGGATCGGGAACCCGGGCGGCACCAGGGTGGTGACTGGGTTATAGATGGGGGCCAGCATCGGGGTCGCCGGGACCAGGGCCAGCACCCAGTTGAGGAGGATCATGATCACCGAGTAGGTCGCCGCGGCGATCGTCGCGGGCCAAGGTACCCGACCCGACCGCGCGACCGCCAACAAGAAGAGCGGAAACAGCGCCGCCGAGATCTGATAGAAGGCGGGTCGGTGCTGCAGGTTGGCCACACCGGTCTCGGCGTACACCATCGTGGCGACCATCAGCACGATAAGGCCCATCGACGTCGCGAAGACCACCGCCGAGCGCCGAGACGCGGCGCCCCGGTTCTGCTCGGCCAGCATCATCAGCATCGCCCCGAGCTGGACCGAGACCATGCCAAGAAGAAGGAATACGTGCGGGGGGGTGAGGATCTCGACGTCGAGTCCGTAGGCGTTGTGCCACCAGTCGTCGAACGGCGCCGAGGTGATCATCGCGATGGTGCCCCAGATGCAAACCCAGCCGCCCAGGGGGCCATGGAACAGCTTCCACCACCGAACCGCCCCGTCCCGCTCGGCCTGGGGAGCGAAGAACGAGGTGTAGATGACCCGCCAGCCGCAGAACAGACCCGCCACCGCCGCCGCGACCTGCTCGAGTACGTGGGGCGGACTCCAGAAGGTGTCCCGACCGATCGCCCGGTGCCAGGCGATGTCCCAATGGAGCCCGATCACGATCGCGGCGGAAGCGAACAACACCGCGGGCACCGTGGCGTCGAGCGCCAGCGTCCGGGCCCAGGCAGGCACTGCCGCGCGGGTCGCGGTCGACCGCTCCAGAACGGAGGTACTCACTCGTCTCCCTCTCGATAATCCAGGCCAACACTAAGAGCCGCTTCCAACCCGGTCAACCAGGAGGTTTCTTTCCCCGGTGCCCGCCAAAGCCCTCGCCCCGGTCGACGCCGCCTTTCGGGCCATCGCGACGACGTTCGTGCCCGAACTGGCCGCCGCCGGGCCGGCGGAATGGTCGGCGCTGGGCCGGACCATCGATTCGGCGCTCGAGAGCCGCCCGGCCGCCCTCACCGGGCAGCTGGTCGCGTTCATCCGAGCGCTCGATCTGGTGTCCCGCCTCCGATATTGGCGTTCGCTCCCGGCCCTGCCTCCCGACCGACGGCTCCGACTGCTGCGGAGCTTCGAGCGATCGCCGGTGCTGGCGTTTCGGCGGGGGGTCTGGGGACTTCGGACCCTGGTGTTCATGGGCTACTACACCCAGCCATCGGTGATCGAATCGTTAGGGTACCAGGCAACGCCCGCCGGGTGGAGTCGATGAACCGGCGCCGCGCCGACGTGGTGATCGTCGGGTCCGGGGCGGGCGGCGGCACCGTGGCTGCCCGGCTGGCGCCGCTGGTGGCCGCCGGCAAGTCGGTGCTGGTGCTGGAACAGGGCCCTCGACTCGACGACCACGAGTTCACCGGCAAAGAGGCCGAGATGGCCAACGCGCTCTATGCCGACGGCGGCGGCTTTCTCACCGCGGACGGGACCATGACCCTGGCGTTCGGGCGTGGCTACGGGGGCTCGACCGTGGTCTACACCGGCACCTCGCTGGTGGCGCCCCGCCGGGTGATCGAGCACTGGAAGGTGCCCGGCCTCGGCCACGACGAAGTCGTCCGCCGATCGGCCAAGTATCAAGCCGAGAACAACGTGGCCCTGCTCCCGGAGAACCTCCTCAACGACAACAATCGCCTGTTCGTCACCGGGGCCCGGGCCGCTGGATTCACGGCCGAGCAGTTCCCGCTCAATCTTCGGGGCTGCCGGGGGTCGAGCCTCTGCAACCTGGGGTGCCCCAACGCCGCCAAGCAGGGGACCAACCGGGTGCAGCTCCCGGCGGCCGAGCGCCTCGGAGTCGAGGTGGTGACCCGAGCCGAAGTGGTTCGGCTCGAAGAGCGTCAGATACAAGTATTAGTTAGCGACGTCCCGCCGGGCGCCAGAGGCCGGCCTTCGTCCTGGGCCCCGGGCGAGTACCTGATCGACGCCGATACCGTCATCCTCGCCGCCGGAGCCATCGGCACCCCGGCGCTGCTGCTTCGGTCCGGGCTGGCGGGGCTTCCCTCCGGAACAGGCCGGGGACTGACCGTGCATCCGGCCCTGATCCTGGTCGGGGAGCATCCGACCCCCATCTCCAACGACGTCGGCCACCCCAAGAGCTTCTTCGTCGACCGCGCGGCCGAGGAAGGGTTCGTCCTCGAGACCTGCATGTATTTCCCGTTCGTCACCGCCAAGAACCTGACCGGATTCGGCCCGGAACACAGCCTGTTGATGCGAGCCTTTCCGCGGCTCCAGATGATCCTCGTCCTGGCCTGCGACAAGGCGATCGGGGAGAACCGGGTCACGGTGGATCGGCAGGGCCGGCCGGTGGTGCACTACCGGTTTACGCCCGAGGTCGTCCGGTCGCTCACCCGGGCGACTCGAGCGTCCGCGCGAATCTTCTTCGGCGCGGGGGCCGTCAGAGTGCACGCGCCGTTGGCGGATCCGCCCCTGCTCGACCGGGCCGACCGCGATCGGATCGATCAGCTGATCGACGACCGGCACTTCCGCCCGGGTCGGGTCTCGGTCTCGGCAGCGCACCTGATGGGGGGGGCGGCGATGGGACACGACGAGACCGACTCGGTGACCGACAGCTGGGGTCGCCTTCATGGTCGACCGTGGCTCCGGGTGGCGGACGCGAGCCTTTTCCCCGATTCGTTGGAGATCAACCCCTATCTCACCGTGATGGCCCTGGCCGACCGGGTCGCCGATGGCGTCTTGGGGGACCTCGGAGCCATCCCGTGACCGCCCGCACCGGCGCCGAGCTGGTGGTCAGGGCCCTGGAGGACGAAGGGATCCGGTTTGCCTTCGGCATCCCTGGCACCCACAACATCGAGCTCTACGACGCCCTGGCGGAGTCCGCCTCGGTGCGGCCCATCCTGGTGACCGACGAACAGAGCGCCGGCTTCATGGCCGACGCGGTGTGGCGGGCCAATCGCGAGCTGGCTTGCGTCAACGTGGTCCCGGGTGCCGGGCTCACCCACGCCTTGTCCGGCATCGCCGAGGCCTCCCTCGACGGGATGGCGGTCCTGGTGCTGGGATGCGGGATCCGGCGAGACACCGGGCACGGCTATCAGCTCCACGACGTCGATCAGCTCGCAATCGCGGCACCGGTCTGCAAGGCGGTGTTCCGGCCGGAGCATGGTGGCGACCTCTATCCCACCATTCGGCGGGCCGCGGCACTCGCCCGCTCGGGAACCCCGGGCCCGGTCATGGTCGAAGTCCCGGTCGACCACTACCTCTTCAAGCACCAGGTCGCCGGGTTCGAGGCGCCGGCGCCGATCCCGGTGGCCGCCGCGGATGGCAACGCGATCGACCGGGCCGTCGCCTTGCTTCGGCAACCGGGAGCCAACCCGCTCCTCTACCTCGGGTGGGGCGCTGCCGCGGCCGGAGCCGACCTGGTGCGGCTGGCCGAAACGCTGGGCGCGCCGGTGGCCACCACGATCACCGGCAAGGGCGTGTTCCCCGAGGACCACCCGCTCTTTCTCTGGAACGGTTTCGGGCACGCGGCGCCGCCGTTCGTCCGGACCATCGCGGATCGGTGCACGGTCACCTTGGCGATCGGATGCCGGTTCAGCGAGGTGGCGACCGGCAGCTACTCGTGCCAACCCAAGGGCCCCCTGATCCACGCCGACATCGATCCCGCCGTCATCGGCCGGAACTACCCCGCCGCCGTCGCCCTGCCGGGTGACGCCCGCGACACCGTGGCGCGGCTGATCGCTGCGTTAGGCGGGCCCGCCGGCGACCACGCCGCCCTGGCTCAGGACATCGGTCGCGGCTGTCTCGAGGTGGCCGCCGCCCAACGAAGCGAACCCAGCCCCGACCGAGTCTCACCGGCCCGGCTGTTCGATACCCTCGCCGAGTGTTTTGGCCCGGACTCCGTCTACGCCACCGACAGCGGCAACGGCACCTTCCTGGCAATGGAGCACCTGGTGCTTCGCCGGCCCGGCCAGCTCCTCGCGCCGGTCGACTATTCCTGTATGGGGTATGCGGTGCCAGCCGCGATCGGTGCCAAGTTGGCTCGGCCCGACCTGCCGGTGGTCGCGATCCCCGGCGATGGCGCGTTCCTGATGACCGGACTCGAGCTGCTCACCGCGGCCAATCAAGGCGCCCCGATCGCGGTCTTCGTGCTGCGCGACCGGGAGTTGGCCCAGATCGCCCAGTTCCAGGCCACCGCGTTCGGACGCAAGGCGCAGAGCACCCTGCCCGACTACGACGTGGCCAGCTTGGCGGAGGCAATGGGAATCGAGTGGGTTCGGGTGGATCGCGACGCCGGCGTGCCCGATGCGGTTCGCTTCGCGCGAGAGGTCACCCAGGACGGCAGGCCGGTACTCGTCGACGTGGCGATCGACTACAGCCGGCCGACTTATTTCACCCGGGGCGTGGTCCGGACCAACCTCGGCCGGCTGCCGCTCAGGGACCGGCTCCGGTTCATCGGGCGGGCCGTGGCGCGGCGGCTCAGACCTTGAAGTTGCCGACCGCCGAGTCGAGCCGTGCGCTGGCCGCGGCGAGTTGGGTTCCGGAGGCGGTGATTTCCTCGGTGGCGGCGTTCAACTCCTGGGCGGCCGCCGCGATTTCCTCGGCCGAGGCGGCGTGGGACTCCACTCCGGCCGCCAGCTCTCTCGACCGCCGGGCGATCCCCTCCACCAAGGTGCGGACCTCGCCCGCGGCCCGGGAGACGCCCCGGGTCCATTCGTCGATCTGGGCCGCCTCCTTGGCGACCTGCTGAAGCCCGTCGACCGCGGCCATGGTCGCCTCGCGGGCCTGCAGCCCGCTCCGGCCTAACCGGAGCAGCCGCTCCCGGGCCGACTCGACCCGCTCCACGATCCGGCGGGCGGTTTCGCTGGTGGCGTTGGCGGTCTGGGCGGCTTGGGTCGCGAGCTTCTGCATCTCACCCGCCACCACCGAGAATCCCTCGCCTTCCTCGCCAGCCCGGGCGGCTTCGATCGAGGCATTCAGGGCCAGCACCCTGGTTTGCTTGGCGATCGTTCGCGACTGCACCAGGAATCGCTCGATCTCCGCCGACGCCGTGGCGAGCGCCTCGGCTTCCTCGGCCCCTCGAACCACCTCGTCGCTCAGGCTCTCCAGGGTCGCCGCGCTCTGCCCCAGACGCGCTTCGTGATTGCGGGCCAGTGCCGCCAACTCGGCGTTCCGTTCGGCGGTGCGCTGGGCCCCGCCAGCCACCTCCTGCGCGATCGAGAGAATCCGGGCGGCGTCATCGGCCACGTTGCGGACCAAGGCGGCCTGGCCGATCGCCCGGTCGGTGAGGTCCGAGGTGGCGTGGGCCACGTCTTCGGTCGACGCCATGACCTGCTGGGACGCTTGGGCGATTTCGGCTGACAGCGAGGACGACTCCAACGCCGCCTGGCGCACCGCCTCGACCAGCCGGCGAAGTTCGTAGACCATCACCCGCATCGACTCGGTGACCGGCCCGCCGCCCACCGCCTGGAACTGCGCCTCGGTCACCCGAACGTCGCCTTTGCCGACCCGGGTGGCGATCTGCTCGGTCACCTCCAGGGGCCGCAGGATGACCCGGGCGAACCAGCCGTCGACCAGGCTCACCGTGACCAGGGCCACCAACGCGAAGACGCCGATCCGGACCGCGAGCGGCCACCCTTCGCCGAATTCGAGGATCACCGATACGGTCCCGGTCAAGACGATCACGATCCCGACCCCGGCGAACTGGAGCCGGCGGACCAGGGGGTGAATGGAGGCCATGGTAGGAATCTATATTGTCGGGATGACTTACACGCCCGAAACGATCGAGCCCAAATGGCAGCGGCGCTGGGCCGAGCGCCGGACCAACGAGCCGGACCTCGATGGGGCTCCCAAACCCTTCTACAACCTGATGATGTTCCCTTACCCCTCGGCCGAGGGGCTTCACGTCGGGAACTTCTACGCCTTCACCGGGGCCGACGTCTTTGGCCGGTTCCAGCGGCTGCGGGGGTACCAGGTGTTCGAGCCGATGGGGTTCGACGCCTTCGGGATCCACAGCGAGAACTACGCCCTCAAGGTCGGCGTCAACCCCGCCGAGCTGATCCCGAAGAACATCAAGAATTTCACCCGCCAGCTCACCGCGCTGGGCGGGATGTTCGACTGGAAGCACACCCTGGCCACCACCGATCCGGCCTACTACAAGTGGACCCAGTGGATCTTCCTCCAGCTGTTCAAGGCCGGGATCGCCTACAAGAAGAAGGCGGCGGTCAACTGGTGCCCGAGCTGCAAGACCGTGTTAGCCAACGAACAAGTCGAGGCCGGCGTCTGTGAGCGGTGCAAGAGTCCGGTGGAGCAGCGCAATCTGGAGCAGTGGTTCTTCCGGATCACCGGTTACGCCGAACGGTTGCTCGCCAACCTCGACGATAGCGACAAGATGGATTGGTCGGCGAGCACCGCGGCGGCCCAGCGCAACTGGATCGGCCGGTCGGCCGGCGCCCAGATCGACTTCCCGACGGCGGCGGGCTCGGCGATCCGGGTCTTCACCACCAGGCCGGACACCATCTTCGGGGCCACCTTCATGGTGCTGGCGCCGGAGCATTCGCTGGTCGAGGCGGTAACCACGGCCGAACAGGGTGCCGCGGTCGACCGGTATCGACGGGCGGCGGCGGCCAAGGACGTGGTCTCCCGGAGGGTCGGCGACAAGGAGAAGACCGGCGTGTTCACCGGTGGCTATGCCACCAACCCGATGACCAAGAAGCCGGTCCCGATCTGGATCGCCGATTACGTCCTGATGGAGTACGGCACCGGGGCCATCATGGCGGTGCCGGGGCACGACGAGCGGGACTTCGCCTTTGCCACCCGGTACGGGCTCGAGATCGTCCGAGTGATCGCCGGGGCCGAGGAGCCGGACTCGGCGCCGCTCGCCGAGGCGATGGTCGAGATCGACGGGTGCCGGCTGGTCAACTCGGGGCAATACTCCGGGCAGTCGGTTTCGGACGGCAGCAAGGCCATCGTGGCCGCGCTCGAGGCCGCGGGGATCGGCCAGGGGATGGTCAAATACCGGCTCTACGATTGGTGTATTTCCCGGCAGCGGTACTGGGGTCCCCCGATCCCGATCATCTACTGCGACGGCTGCGGTCCGGTGGCGGTACCGGAACGGGACCTGCCGGTGGAACTGCCGCTGATCGACGACTTCCGGCCCGACGACTCGGGGATCTCGCCGCTGGCCCGCCACAAGGAGTGGTATCACGTCGGCTGCCCCGAGTGCGGCAAACCGGCCCGACGCGAGACCGACGTCTCCGACACGTTTCTCGACTCGGCGTGGTATCACCTCCGATACCTTTCGACCGAGCTTGCCGACCGGCCGTTCGACTCGGCGCGGGTCAAGCGGTGGCTGCCGGTGGCAAGCTACATCGGCGGCAACGAGCACGCGGTGCTCCATCTCCTGTATGCCAGGTTCGTGACCATGGTGTTGCACGACCAAGGCCTGCTCCATTTCGACGAGCCGTATCGCCGCTTCCGGGCGCACGGGCTGATCGTCAAGGACGGCGCCAAGATGTCCAAGTCGCGGGGCAACGTGGTCATCCCCGACGAGTACATCGCCAAGTGGGGTGCCGACAGCTTCCGGCTCTTCCTGATGTTCTTGGGACCGTTCGAGGAGGGTGGCGACTTCCGGGACGCCGGATTGTCGGGGCCGCGTCGGTTCCTGGAACGGCTCTGGGATCTGGTCGAGCAATGCGAGCGGCGTACCCTCACGGGCGAGGAGCTGCACCGGAGCATCGTGGTGAAGTGGCATGCCACCAAGAAGAAAGTCACCGGCGACATCGAGGCCTTGGGCTACAACACCGCAATCGCGGCGATGATGGAGTTCCTGAACGCGATGCGGGACTCGAATTGCTCGGAGCGGAGCATCGTCAAGGATCTGGTGATCATGGTGGCGCCGTTCGCGCCCCACTTCGCCGAGGAATGCTGGGAGCGGTTAGGCGGTCAGTCGTCGGTGTTCGACGCCGCCTGGCCCACCTGGGACGAGGCCCTCACCATCGACTCGGTGGTCGAAATCGCGGTGCAGGTCAACGGCAAGACCCGCGCGACGGTCAGGATACCGCGGGGGGCCAGCGAGAGCGGGGCGCTCGAGCGGGCGCTCCGCGACCCGACGGTGAAGCGGTTCGTCGAGGGCAAGGAGCGGAAGAAGGTGATCTACGTCAAGGACCGGCTGATCAACATTGTCGTAGCGGGATGATTCGGAGGTTTGTTGCGGCGGCCGTCCTGATGACGGCCGCCGCGGATCGAGCCGAGGCGCACCCGGGCTGGGGGTTGGTCCGAGATCCGACGCGCGGAATCGTTTACTACACCGATCTGGCGCGGGTCTGGAAGATCGATCGCGACGGCCGGCGGAGCGTGGCGGTGCCGGACGTGCATACTCATGAGCTGCGGATCGACGCCGCTGGCAACCTGTACGGCGAGGACCTCGCGGGCGTCGGGACGGGTTGGCGCAACCGTGTTTGGCGGATGACGCCGGACGGGCGGGTCGCCGACATCTTGCCCTGGCGGAGCGGTTTCCGTGACGATTACGGCTTCGTGGCGGATCGGAACGAGGCGCTCTACTGGGCGAAGTGCTCCACCGAGCGGGATGCCTGCGTGGTGCGCCGCCGGCGAGGCCCCGGCGTGGTCGGCGATGTCGCGGGCGGAAAGACCTTCGCTCGCCCGCTCAACTTTCTCGCCTCGGACCCGGCGGGCCGGGTGTTCCTCGCGGACGGGCGTTCCATTTTGCGCCTGACAGAGGGCGACAGTTTTTCGGTGGTGTACCGGGGGCCGGCCTCGGCGAACGATCGATTCGCGTTGATGGGGTTTCAGCCGTTGGCGAGCGGCGAGGTGCTGGCGGCGGCGTTCGAGGATCGGACGGTGATTCGGATCGCGCCGGGCCGGCAGCCGGTGGTGGTGTACCGGACCGCGGCGCCGTGGCAGCCGGCGGCGGTGCTCGAGGCCCCGGACGGGTTATGGATCACGGAATACGATGGCTCGCGGGTGCGGCAGCGGCACCGGGGGGCGAACGGCCGGGAGCGGACCTGGGGGCCGGACTGATCGACCAACCTGAAGTGCCTGGTGTAGGAGAGGCCCACAGGCAGTGAACACCGCGGCCGTGACGGGACCGGGGACGGCGCCACGCGAGGGCCGCCTTTCCGAAACGCGCGGACCGCGATACACTACCGCCGTGATGACACTCATCCGCGAAGCCCGCTTGCGCCCCGAGTTCGCCCACTTGTACCCCGAGCTCGTCGCGGGACACTGGATGCCCGCGTCCCAGATCGGCGCGACGATTCTGCTCGCCCAACTCCGATCGGAGCGCGCCCCGTCGCTCGGGGAGCGGCTCCTCGACGAATCGCACTTCGACTTCCGCGGCGGGGTGGCCCGCGAACCGGCTGGGGACTACCGCACTCGGGTCAACGATCAGGCGCATCAGCAACACTGAGCGGCACTCGTCAACGTGGCCTGGTTCCACCACAGGCCGGAGGAACCTCGACCCAGCAACTCGGATCCGCAGGAGGACGCCATGATCATTCGCTCTGCCGAAGCCCGTTGGACCGGTGACCTCAAGACCGGCAACGGCTCCCTCAAACTCGGCAGCGGGGCCTACCAAGGGCCATACTCCTTCAATTCGCGCTTCGAAACCGGGACCGGCACCAATCCGGAGGAGCTGCTCGGCGCGGCCCACGCCGGCTGCTTTACCATGGCGCTCTCGATGATGCTGTCGAACGCCGGCCACCCGCCGGCCTCACTGCACACCACCGCCAAGGTCCACCTCGGCAAAGTCGCCGAGAAACTCACCATCACCACCATCGAGCTGATCACCGAGGGTCACGTGCCCGGGCTGAGCGTCGAAGAGTTCGAGCGTCACGCCCAGACCGCCAAGCGGGATTGCATCCTCTCCCGGGCCATCTCGGCAACCATCTCGCTCAAGGCCACCCTCAAATGACCCGTGCGGCCCGATTGACGTTCGCGGCGCTGGGCCTCGCGGCCGCCAGCGCCAGCGCCCAGGGCGACAGGCCAACGATCGATCAGCTCCAGTCGGTGCTGCCCTCGATCGGCGCCAATGAAGCCCCCGTTTGGACCAAGGACGGCTCCCGCCTCTTTTACCTCGGCACCGACGGGGCGCTCTGGTCGGTCGCCGCGAGCGGGGGGAATTCGGTGCGCCACCTGGCGCTGGGCGGGGCCAGTCAGCTCAGACGGTCGCCCGACGGCGCCCTCGTCAGCTACGTCAAAGCGGTCCCGGGCGGCAACGACATCCACGGCTGGGACATCGCGGCCCAGACCGAGCGACGGATCTCGCACTTGTCCGGTCATGTTCGCTCCTATTCGTTCTCGCCGGACGGGCAGCGGATCGCGCTGGCCAACGATCGGCAGGGGAGCGAGGACATCTACCTGGTGACCACCGCGACCGGTGCCGCGACCCGGATTACCTCGAGCCCGCTCTACGAGGTCTTTCCATCGTTCACGCCGGACGGCAACACGGTCCTCTACACTCGGCTCGACTCGCGCTGGGTCGATCACGACGTGTTCGCGGTCCCGGCGGCCGGGGGCCCCTCGCGCCTAGTGCTGGCCGACAAGGACTACTTCGACTATCGCCAGGGGGCCTCGTTCGGCTTTACCAGGGTCTCGCCCGACGGCAAGTCGATCTTGTTCCGGTCGCAGCGAAGCGGATGGGCCAATTACTGGTTGGCCCCGCTCTCCGGCGGCCCGGCCAGGCCGCTGTCGGCGGAACCCGCCGACCAGAGCGAGGCTCGGTGGTCTCCGGACGGCTCGGAGGTGCTGTTCCTTTCCATCACCAACGGGACCCAGAGCCTCAAGGTCGCCCGGTCGAGCGGCGGGGCGGCGCGGACGGTGGTCGCGCCGGCGGTCGGGATGGTCACCCGGGCCGAGTGGTCCCCCGATGGACGGTCGATCTCCTACGGCTTCGGCAACCCGACCAAAGGTCAGGACCTCTACCTCGTCGCGGCCGGCGGCGGCGCACCAACCCAGCTCACCTTCCCCGGCGCCGACTGCCCGGCACCCTCGTTGTTGATCGAGCCGGAGAAGATCGCTTGGGTCAACGAGGGGCTGACCATCAACGCCTACCTCTACAAACCCAAGGGACTTCGCCCCGGGGACAAGGTCCCGGTGATCATGCTGGTGCACGGGGGACCGACCTCGCAGTTCAGCGATAACTACCAGCTCCAGGCCCAGTTCTTCGCGAGCCGAGGATACCTGGTGATCGCGCCTAACGTGCGGGGCAGCTCCGGGTACGGCAAGGTCTTCGAGGACCTCAACAACCGCGACTGGGGCCACGGCGACCTTCGCGACGTGCTCGCCGGCGTGGCCTGGGCCAAGCGCCAACCGTACGTCAATCCCGCCAAGATCGGGATCACCGGGATCAGCTACGGCGGGATGCTCACGATGTACGCCATCTCCTTCGCGCCCGGAGTATTCCAGGCCGCCATCTCGGGGTCCGGCTACGGCGACGTCAAGGACTTCCACACCGTGGTACCGGTCCTCCAGCACAGTCAGCTGCTCCACTACGAGCTGGGCAAGTGGCCCTCGACGCCCGCGGTCGAAGCCATCTACCGGCGGAGCTCGGCGATCCTCAAGGCCAAGGACGCCACCGCCCCCGCCATGATCATTCATGGTTATGGGCTCGACGTCCTCGACACCGAGTATGCTGCCTGGAAGTATTCCCGGGAGCTGGCCAAGCACTCCAAGATCGTCGAGTACAAGTCGTACCCCGGCGAGACCTACTACGTCTACGGGCGGGAGAACACCAAGCAGATGTTGGGCGACATGCTCGAGTTCTTCGACCGCTACCTCAAGGACCCGTCGGCGGACGCCGGCCGGTAGCTCCCCGGACCCGGCGGGCCGGGTCCTATTCGTACCCCAACGCCCGCCGGGTCTCCACCCGCATCGCCTGCCACGCGGGCCAGGCCGACGCCGCGCTGGCGACGACGACGACGATCCCGAGCCACGTCGCCACCCCGCCCGGGGTTGGCAGATAGTGAATCGGCACCGCGATCATGATCCGGCTGAACGCCTTGGCCAGCGTCACGCTCATCGGGACCGACAACGGCAGCGCCACGAGCCAACTCGCCAACCCGATCACCAGGCCTTCGATGAGAACCAGCCGGAAAATGGTCGGGTGGCGAGCCCCGATCGCTTTCAACACGCCGATCTCACGGGTCCGTTCCAGCACCGCGAGACTCATCGTGGCCGCGAGGCCCATCCCGCCCACGACCATCATGACCCACCCCATCAGCCCGAGGAACTCCGCCACCATCACCAGGTGATCCTCCATGGCCCGACGACCCTCCTCGACCCTGAGGCTCGTCGCGACCGGCAAGCCGGCCTCGACGAACGCGGTCCGGAGGCGTTGGATCAGGTCGATCTGAGTGGCGAAGTCGGTGAGCGGGGTCGCGACCATCAGGCTGCCGACCGAGTGCCCGCCGCGAGTGAACGTCGCTCGGGGGAGGTACGCGACCGGCGCCGGCCCGGCATCGACCAGACCCATGACTTCGAACCGACGCCGGTCGCCTCCGAGGAGCACCGTCACGCTGTCGCCGACCTCGACGCCCGGCTCGAGTCGCTGCCAGGCCCGACTCACGACGATGTTGGCGGTGTCGCCGGCGGCCAGCCAGCGTCCGGCGATGGGAACCTGGGCGACGATGGCGCTCGGGATCGGCGGGGCCATGACCGGGAAGCCATCGCTCGCGGTCCCGTCGGCGTGGGGCACTTCGGCGCGGGCGGTACCCCAGGCCTCGACCCGCCCAGCCCCCTCGACCCGCCTCGCGACGGCCTCGATCGATTCGGCGGGAGCCGGGTCGGCCAACCGCAAGCTCACGTTGTAGCCCTGACGGGCGTACATCAGGTCGACCGACTGGCCGATGGCGAACTCGAGATTGGCCGCGCCGAGATACACCCCGCCACCGGCGGCCAGAACCCCGAGCGTCATCGCGACCCGAACGCGCCGGCGGGCGGCGTTGCGAAATCCCAGCAGCGTCAGGCGGGACCATCCCGGGCCGCCGACGGCGACGACCGTCTCGCCGCGGGCCGGCCCCGGTCCCCTGAGGAGTTCGGCGACCGGCATCCGGGTGGCCCGCCGGACCGGCACCCAGGCAGCCACCAGCGGCACCAGCAAGCCGATCGCCGCCTGGAGCACGACCACGCCGACCGGGACCGGAATTCCCGCGGCATCGAAGTTGAGCAACTCCGCCTTGAGGGTACCGTACCAGCGACCGAGCCACAGGGCGACCGGAATCCCGAGCAGGGCGGCGGCGGCGCCTAACGCCAACGCGAAGAGCAGGTAGATCGCCGCGAGCTGATCCCACCGGGCGCCGATCGCCTTGAGCACCCCGATCTGACGCCTCTCCCCGGCCAGTACCGCCGCGATCAAGTTGACGACCAGGAACCCGCACAAGACCAGGGCCATCGCACCGAAGGCGCCCTGGGTGTAGAGGAGCGAGTTCATCTGACCGGCGTGGACGTGCTCGCCGGGCTCCGGCACCTCGACGTCGTCCACCACTCGACCCGTCGCCTCGATCGCCGCCTTGGCTCGGTAGGCGATCCGGCGCACCTCGTCCCGCGGGAGCGATCGATCCGCCACCAGCAGCTTGATCTCATCGAAGCCCGGGGCGAGGCCGAGCCGAACCACCGCCTCGGGCGACACGAAACCGTAGACCACGTTCTCCATCCAGCCTGGCGCGAGCCCCACGTCTCGGGCGGTGCCGCTGACCGTAAACGGCTGGGGGTCGCGGTCGCCGGCCGCGACCAGGGCCTGGTCACCCACCCCGAGCCCCGCGAACGCCAGGGACGATCGTTCGATCACGATGGTCGTGTCGTCGGGCCAGGTCCCCGACAGCAACCGGAGCGCACCGATCCGGACCTCGGCGAATTCGGGGGCCACGAACAACCAGGCCGGACGCCAGCGCCCGCCGCCGTGCACCGTGCCGACGACGGTCCGGCGCGCCTCGGCGGCACCGACGCCGGGGACCGCCCGGATGGTCGCGAGCAGGGCGCTATCGACCGCGCCGGTCCGGATCGTCGCGGACGCCGGGTCGCTCGCCAGGTACTGGACTCGGGTGACCCGTTGAACCAGGGCCCAGGTAATGAGCACCGTTCCCGCCCCGGCCAGGCCCGCCGCGATTGCCACGACGACCAGCGCGCTTCGGCCCCGATGGAGCCAGAGGTCGCGCCAGACTTTTCGCCAGCGGGGCCTAACCATGGATGAAGGTGTCACCGGACCATCCGCCCGTCGCTCAACCTCACCGTTCTGGTCGCGAACCGCTCGGCGCTCGGTTCGTGGGTTGCCATGATGACGGCATGGCCGTCGGCCCGCAGCTCCGCCAGCGCCGTGAGCAGACCGCGGGCGCTGGCACTGTCGAGGTTGCCGGTGGGTTCGTCGGCGAGGATGACCGGCGGCTCATTGGCGAGCGCCCGGGCGACGGCAACCCGCTGTTGCTGGCCGCCCGAGAGCGCACCAGGGAACTTCTCGGCCTGGTCAGCGATGCCGAGCCGTGCCAGCAAGGCCTCGGCTCGAGGGCGCCGCTCGGCGGCGGGCCACCGGTCGGCGAAGTCCATCGGGAGCATCACGTTTTCGGCGACGGTGAGGGTCGGCAGCAGCTGGAAGAACTGGAACACGATACCGACGGCGCGGCCCCGCCAGGCGGACAGGGCGGCTTCGCCTAACGCGTGGACGGCGACCCCGCCGACTTGGACCGCGCCGGAACTGGGCCGGTCGATGCCGGCCAGCATACTCAGCAGGGTGGACTTCCCGCTGCCGGACGGGCCGACCACGGTGACGAACTCGCCCGCGTCCACCGAGAGCGACACCTCGGAGAGGGCGGTGAACGGCCGCTCGCCGCCAGGATATTCCTTGGTCACCGCGTGGACTTCCACCAGCGCCATGATGCCTCCCGGTCGTTTTGGCGGTGGCGACACGATACCAGGCTGGCCCTGGCGGAAGCCATGGGACGCGGCGTCATTGGGCGACGCCATTCCCCATCGAGCGATTGGTCGGCGCGATCCGATTGCCTCGACCGGCATCCGCGCGGAGAATCCCTGTCATCCGAGGAGGTCGTCATGCCGATACCCGTCCGGCTCACCCTGGTCGCCGCGCTGGTGGCGCTGCCGGCGATGGCGCAGCACCCCACCCGCGGGGGCGGCCAGCGGGCTTCGCTACCCGGGCCCGAGGCCAAGCAATTCGATTTCCTGATCGGCCAGTGGCAGCTGGTGGTGCGGCCCAAGGTCAGCAGCCTGGCGGCCCGAATCCACGGGGCGCCGAAACTGGCGGGAACCCTCAAGGCCTGGCGCGCCTTCGATGGCTTCGGGGTGGAGGACGAACTCCGGGTCGTCGACGGGTCCGGCAACCCGACGGCGTACTCGCACGCCCTTCGGGTCTACGACCTCGCCAGCGGGCGGTGGCAGATCACGACCCTCGACGTCTATCGGGCCCGGTTCTCGACCGCCACCGCGCAGTGGAACGGGACCGAGATGGTGACGACCGGCACCGGAACCGACCCCGAAGGTCGCCCGATCCAGACTCGGACCCGGTTCACCGCCATCACCAAAGATGGATTCCGGATGGTTCAGGACCGATCGGCGGACGACGGGAAGAACTGGGAGGCGGCGGTGCTGTCGATCGAGGCGAAGCGAGTGGCGGCGACCGCCCCTCGGTAGGCTCGGACGCCTCCATGGACCCTTGCCGGGGGCAGGGCCGGTGACCGATCCTTCGCCGATGCGCCGACCGTGGGTGTGGCTCCAGATCGTCATCGGGTGGCTCCCGGTCTGGGCCCTCTACACCCTGCTCGTCATCACCGCTCACCCGGGGTCGCACGGGTGGCGGGCGCCGCTCGCGGGGGCTCGGGCCATCGCGGCGGCGGCGGTCCTGGGATTCGCCGTCGACCGACTAACTGTTCGTTGGCCCTGGCCCCGTCCGGTCCGCCCGGGGTTCGTCCTCCGCCACATCGTCGCGGCGGCTGGGTTCGCGGCCGCCTGGATCGTCATCGTGAGCGCGGTGGAAAGCGCCCTCCGGGGGCGGTTGGGCGTGGTGTCGACGCCGAACGGGGTATCGCCATTCTTCATTCTCGGCATCTGGCTCTACGTGATGGTGGCCGGGGTCTCGTACGCGGCCCGAGCCACCGAGCGGGCCGCCCGGGCGGAAGCGGCCGCGGTGGAGGCCGAGCTGGCGGCCCTTCGCTCCCAACTCAACCCGCATTTCCTGTTCAACACCCTGCACACCGTGGTCCAGCTGATTCCCACCGACCCCGTGCTCGCGGGGAAAGCCGCCGAGCAGTTGGCGGGGCTGCTCCGAACCGTTCTGGGGCGGGACCGCGACGTGGTCCGACTGACCGAGGAGCTGGCATTCGTCGAGGGGTACCTCGCGATCGAACGGATTCGCTTCGGCGATCGGCTGGCGGTGCGTCGTGACGTCCCGGACGCCCTTCTCGACCTCGAGGTGCCGTCGTTCGCCGTCCAGACCCTGGTCGAGAACGCGGTCCGTCATGGCGCCGGACCCAAGGTGGGCTCGACGACCGTTTGGCTCCGGGCCCGACGCGACGGGACGTCGCTCACGGTGGAAGTCGCCGACGACGGGGCGGGGATCCGACCCACTACCGGATCGACGGTCTCGTCGGCCGCTTCGGTGGGCACCGGACTCAAGCGGCTCCGCGATCGGCTTCAGGCCCGCTATGGGTCTCTGGCGTCGCTGGTGACGAGCGGATCGCCCGATGGCTACCGGGCGATCCTCAGGGTGCCGATCGCGGATGACTAACATTGTTCGAGCCCTGATCGCCGACGACGAGCCGGTGGCCCGTCGCGGCCTCGCGAGGCTGCTCGGCGAGTTTGATTGGATTGCGGTGGTGGGCGAGGCGGCCAACGGCGACGAGGCCGCCGAGCTGATCGACCGGCTCCGCCCTGACCTGGTGTTTCTCGACATCCAGATGCCCGGCAAGTCTGGAATCGAGGTGCTCGCCGCGACGACCGAGCGACCCCACGTGGTGTTCACCACGGCGTACGCGCAACACGCGGTGGCCGCGTTCGAGTTGGGGGCGCTCGACTACTTGCTCAAGCCCTTCGGGCGCGATCGGTTGGCGACGACGATCGAGCGGGTGCGCGGCACCCTCGGCTCGGGGCAATCGGACAGCGACGTCGGCCGCTACCGTGAGATGACCGGGGGGGCGCCGCTCGCGCGGCTGTACGCTCGGACCGCAACCGCGGTGGTGCCGATCGCGGTCGACGAGATACTATGGTTCGAGGCCCGGGGAGACTATGTCGCCGCGCACCTTGCCAAGGGGAGGCATCTTCTCCCGGGGTCGCTCGCGACCCTCGAGGCCCGACTCGACTCGATTCGCCAGGATTCACCGGGCCTATCTTGTCAACCTCGCGGCCGTCCGGGAGTTCCGGCGCGCGGGCAAGGACCGGTTCGTCGCGGTGCTTAGCTCCGGCCAGGAACTGCCGGTGAGCCGGCAGCGGGCCCAGCATCTCCGGGGCTGGACCCGGTGAGACCGCAGGAACGAGCCGGTCCCTCAGCCCAAAATCACCGCGGCCGCTCCGGAGCCGAAGCCGGCGACCCTTATGTCGCCGGCACTCGGCACCGATTCCACGTTCAGATGCCCAACCCTATCAGGAGCAGCACCCCAGCCGGCGCCAACAGCCCGCCGATCAGTTCGAAGACGCCCTCGGCGAACTTCACCACCGCGCCCAACGCCTCGAGTTCTTCAGCGGTCAGATCTCGACCGCCCTCGCCCTTGATCACCGGCTTCTCCGCGGTCCCCGTCACCGTCGCGAACAGCTTGCCGTTGGCGGTGATCGTGGCGTTGATCGCGCCGGCCGAACCGGTGACTTTGATGACCAGCACGTCGTCACCGGCCTTGACCCTCAAGTCGATCTGCCCCGCCCCGCCCGATTCGCCGGCCTGGCCCACCAGCTTGGCTTCGACGGAGAATCGCTGGCTGGGAACCTCGATCTTGCCCTCGATGGTGGCGGTGCCACCCCTGCCGAACAGCTGACCGTTGGTCGACAGATCGAAGTTGATCCGCTCGGTACCGTCGCTCAGGTAGCCAACGACCTTCACCGTGGCGTTCGAGATCGAGCCACTGAGATCGAAGCTGTACTCGAGGTGGGTTATCGACCCCGATACCACCTTGAGCTTGAGCCCGGCACTGGTGGCCGACGATGCCTTCTCGTCGGTGAGATCCGCATAGCCAATCTCCTGGGCCGGGTTCGGCCGGCCCTGCTCGCCCTCGCGATAGAGAATGAACCGCACCCCGTTCGCCGGCGCTCCGGCGCGGCTCGACACGACGTATTCCTTGGTTGCCGGATCGTACACGAAGGTCTTGCCGAAAACGCTCGGGCGAATCACCGGAATGGCGTTCGGGCCGCCCAGAGCGGGCCGGGTGAGCGTCGCGATGTCCTGCACCGCCGCGATCAGCCGCCCCGCGGCCGAGGCCCCGGCGGGAACCGAGCCGGGGATCTGACCAGCCAGGTTCCGAAAGCTGGCCAGCACCGGCGCCGCGCTCACCCGTTCGATGGTGGCAACCCCATCGGTCATTTGGCGGGCGTTGAATTCTCCCTGATCGCCCCCGGGTCCGGTTCCGTCGGAGCACGCCGCCACGACCGCCACCGGTACAACCCACGCGAGTTTTCGCATCGTGCCCATCATCGTCCCGCCTCCTCGTTAGCGGCATCGCTGCCGTCGTCTGAGTCGTCTCCTCGACCCCCGTCTCGAATGGCTCGTAACCTCGCCTGCTGATCCTTGGTCAAGACGTTCTTGATCTTGATCAGGAGTGCCATCTGCTTCTTCTTGACTTCGTTTTCGAGCTTGAGCACCTGCTCCGCCTTGGCGACCGCCGCCGCCTCGTCGACGACCGGTTGCTCGATCAGCTCCGCCATCTCGAGGGCGGGTTCCGCCATGTCGAGCTGGAGAGGAACCAGTTCGGCCTGGATCTTCTTGATGGCGTCCATCATCGTCGCTCGCTGCTGGGCGGAGAGCCCGATCTCTCGGGCATGTCGCAGCACCAGTTGCGGATCGAAGAACGCCTTCTCGAACCGATCGTCCTTCTTTTCTTGGGCCGCCAGGTTGCTGCCACCTAACGTCGCCACCAATACTAACCATGCCATCGATTTCATGAGGGGGTATCCTCGTCGATTCCCGGTAGGTCGAACCAATCGCGGCTGTCGCCGATCCGCGGCACCGCGCCGGCCGAATGAGCGCTCGCCATGTCGAGCAGGAAGTCCGTCGCGCTCCGAAGCTCGACCGGCGGCATCGCCAACTCCTGACCACTCGGCGTTGGATCTCGGAGCAAGGCAATCGCGACAACGGTGGCGGCGCCCATCGTCGCCAGGAGCCAGGGGATCCCGCGCCGGCGGCGCGGCGCCGGTCGCCCGCCGAGGACCCGCTCAAACGAAGGCACCCAGGCCGATTCCGCCCGCCGGGCCTCGGCGAACCATGCCCGGATCTCGTCGTCACGTTCGATGTCGGTCATCCCACCAACTCCTTTCGTCCCAGCAGCGATCGCAGCCTCGCTTTGCCCCGTTCGTAGTGGGTTCGCACGGTTCCCGCCCGCATCCCCAACACCTCCGCCGCCTCGACCAAACTAAGGTCCTGATAGAACACCAAGTGGAGGACCAGAGCTTGTTTGGGGGACAGCGCTTTGAGCGCCATCTCGACCCGGGTCGCCTGCTTGGCCCGGTCCACCTCATCCTGCTCGGGAACCGGATCGGGCCGTTCCCGCCACCACTGACCCAAACGAACCGCTTGCGACCAATCCCAGCGCTGCTCCTCCCACGCGGTTCGGCGGATCACCGAAAACAACCAGGTCTTGAATGCCGCCTTACCCTGGAACCGGGCCCGCCCGTCGAGAACCTTCAGGTAACTCCGGTGGAGGACGTCTTCGGCGGCCATCCGGTCGCCGCGGCAGCAGCGCACTGCCCACGCAAACCCAAGCGGGTGAAGGACTTCCAACTGGGCCTCGAGGTCCCGCAGGTCCATGCCGATCGCCGTCCTTCGCGCCAGCGCTCTGGGTTCGTAAGTATGTGACGGCGGGACGCCGTTTGTAGGACACTAGGGCCGGCGGGCGGCCGCCTGAACCATGCCGGCCGCGACGACCGGATCGGCGAGGAGGCTCTGCCGGGCGACTTCGGCCCGACTCCTCGCGAGGCGGCGACGACCCGCCGCAACTCGAGATCGAAGAGGCGGCGGTGTCGGTCGACGAGCCGCCGGGAGAGGGTGATGCCGCCGGGGCGGACCGCCTCGCGGAACCGATCGGCGATCGCCGACTCGAAACGCACCGAGTCGAGCGCCACGCCGCTGTCCACCGCGGCCGCCGAGCGGTCCAGCGCCCGAGCCACCAGCTCCGGCTCGCGTCCGAGGACTCGACGCACCATCGCCTCCGCCGGGGGAACCACCACCACCGAGTCGGGTTGAATGCCGCCGGCGATGAGGCGGCCGCCCGGACCCTGCCAGCGACCGGTCGTTAGGCGGAGCGCGCCGCCCTCGCGAAGCGGCACCGTGGTCTGGATCAGCCCCTTGCCGAAGGTGCGTTCACCCACCAATCGAGCCCGGCCGTTGTCCCGGAGCGCCGCCGCGATGATCTCGGCTGAACTCGCCGTCCGGCGGTCCACCAGGATGACCAGATCGAGATCGGGGAAGGAGTTGGGACCCCGCGCCGCGTAAGTGGCCCAGAGACCCCGTCGCTTGGCGACCGCCCCGATGCGTCGTCCCGGCTCGAGGAAGAGGTCGGCAACCGCGAGCGCCTCTTCGAGCGGCCCACCCGCGTTGCCGCGGAGATCCAATAGCAGCCTAGAACCCGGTCCGAGCCGCGCCCCGGCGAGCGTCCGCCGCAGTTGCTCGCTGGCATCCCGGGCGACGCTGCCAAGGGCGAGATACACGGTCGAATCGGCCAACCGGATCGGGGCGAGGGCCGCGGGAAGGCCGCCGATGGTCGGCTTCAGGGTCAAGTCGATCGGAACCGAGTCGCCAGGGCGCCGGATCCGAACCGTGATCGGCTCGTCGGTTTCGCCCTCGAGCAATCGGGCGGCGCGACTCGGCGGTAGCCCCGCCGTCGCCGAGTCGTTGATGGCGATCAGATAATCACCCGGCCGAACATCGCGGCGATCCGCCTCGGAGCCGGGCGCCACCGCACGCACTCTGAGCCCCGCCAGTCCCGATTCGAGTGCAATCCCCACCGTGCTCCCCCGCCCGGTCAACAGGCCGCGATACCTGGCGTAGTCGCCGGGGCTCAACACCGCGGAATAGGGGTCGCCAAGGGTGGCCACCACGCCCTGAGCCGCCTTGGCATAGAGTTCCTGGTCGGTGAGCGAGTCGACGTACCGTTCCCGAATCGCCGCCATCACGTCTTGGAAGACTTGGGCGGTGGTCTCCGGCCGCCCGGGACGGCTCGCTTCCCGGCCCAGCCGCAGGCCGATCCCGAGCCCCAGAACGAGGCCGAGACCGAGCAGTACCCAGGGCCGGACGAACCGCTTCATGAGCCGCCTTCGTGCAGATTGAGTGCCAAAACGCCCACCCAGGGGCAGACCGCAATCTCCTTTGATACTGGCATCTTGGCAGCCGTTTGGCGAGGGCTTCGATGGCTTTGGGCTGAAACTGGGTTCATATTTGCCGAGCCACCCCATGACTCCTCCCACCCCGAAGCAGTTGGCCCGAGCCGCCGGTCCGGTCCTCTTCGCCCTGATCCTGGCGTTTGGCCCGAGCGAACTGACCCCGGTCGGTCTGAGGACTCTGGCGGTCACCGCCTGGATGATCCTCTGGCTGATCACCGAAGCCGTACCGATCATCGCGACCTCGCTCCTTCCGCTGGCCCTCTTCCCGCTCCTGGGCATCGCGAGCTCCCGGGACGCGGCGGCCCCCTACGGCAACGAGCTGGTCTTTCTCTTCCTCGGTGGATTCCTGCTCGCCGCCGCGCTGGAGACTTGGCAGAGCCACGTCAGGGTGGCCTACCGGCTGGTCCTGGCGGTGGGAATCACCGGTCGGCGCGCGGTGTTAGGCATCATGCTGGCCACCGCGTTCATCTCGGCCTGGATCTCCAACACCGCGACCGCCGCGATGATGTATCCGATCGCGATGGCGATGGCCGCGCTGTTCCCGGCCGGTCGAGCCGGTGACGATACCCGGACGGCCCTGATGCTCGGGGTGGCGTACGCCGCCACGCTCGGCGGGATGGCCACGATGATCGGCAGCCCGCCCAACCTGGTGGTGGTGAGCGGGATCAAGGAGCTGGCCGGCGAATCGGTGAGCTTCGCCCAATTCATGGCGCTCGGGCTACCAATCACCCTGATCCTGGTCCCGACGTGCTGGTTCCTGCTCGTCTTCGTGGCGTTCAAAGCGACGGCCGGACTGGGGGACAATGCCCGCGACATGTTGCGAGCGCGGCTCGACGGCCTTGGCCCGATCAGGGGCGGCGAGGCCCGGGTGCTGGCGATCTTCTCGGTCACGGCCCTGGCGTGGTTCCTCCGGGAGCGGAAGGAATTCGGGACCTTCTCATTGCCTGGCCTGGTCGACCTGTTCCCTCGGGTTTCGGACTCGGCGATCGCGGTGATCGCCGCCGTGCTCCTGTTCCTGGTCTCCGGCACCACCAAGTCGGGCGAATCGAGACCGCTCCTCACCTGGCCTGAGGCTCGTAAAATCCCCTGGGACGTGCTGCTCTTCTTCGGGGGTGGACTCTCCCTGGCCGACGCCATCGAGAAGCACGGGCTCACCACCTGGCTGGCCGGACACCTCACCGGGCTGGCCGGGATGCCACCGGTGGTGCTCTACTTGGGGCTCGCGATCACCGTCTTGGTTTTGAGCGAACTGGCCTCGAACCTCGCCGTGGCCGCGATGATGATGCCGCTGTGCGTGGCCCTCGCCAAGACACTGGACCAGCCGCCGATGGTGTTGATGCTGGTCGCCGGGTTCGCGGCGTCGACAGGCTTCATGCTGCCGGTGGCCACCCCGCCGAATGCGATTCTGTTTGGAACCGGTCTCATCTCGGTCCGTCAGATGGCGAAAGCGGGCTTCTTGCTCGACATTGTTTCGGTGCTCGTGGTGGTTGCCGTGTTGACGTTCCTCGTCCCAATCGTGCTCGGACGGTGACAATGACGATGTTTCGCGAGTTTCACCTGATTCGGCGCCCCGTGGGGCTGCCATCGGTGGACGACTTCAGGATCGCGGAGCGGCCGGCCGCCCCGCTCGCCGAAGGCGAGGTGCGGGTCCGGAACCTCTTCTTGTCGGTCGACCCGTACATGCGGGGCCGGATGTCGGAAGCCAAGAGCTACGCGACACCGTACGACTTGAACGCGCCGATGTCCGGCGGCGCGGTCGGGCGGGTCGAGGAGTCGCGCCACCCCGCCCTGCCGATCGGGACCCTGGTGCTGAGCGCCCACGGCTGGTGCGACGGCTTCGTGAGCGGCGCCAAGGGACTTGCGACCATCGACCCGGCCGACGGCCCCCCCCAAGCCCATCTCGGAACGTTAGGCATGCCCGGGCTCACCGCCTACGTCGGGCTGACCGAGATCGGGCGGCTCGCCGCCGGCGAGACGGTCCTGGTGACCGGAGCGGCGGGCGCGGTGGGATCGGTCGCCTGCCAGATCGCCAAGGCCCGAGGCTGTCGGGTCATCGGGACCGCCGGTACCGACGAGAAGGCCGCCTGGCTCCGCAGCCAGGCCGGGGTCGACCACGCGATCAACTACCGAAGCGCCGGGAACCTCCGGAAGGCGTTCGCCGCCGCGGCCCCGGACGGCATCGACCTCACCTTCGAAAACGTCGGCGGTGATCACCTCGAGGCCGCCCTGGCCAACGCCAAGACCTTCGGCCGGGTGGCCATTTGCGGACTGATCTCGCAATACAATGCCACCGATCCCGGCCACGGCCTTCGCAACGTCCGGGACATCCTCACCCGGCGGCTCACCGTCCGAGGGTTCATCGTGTCCGACCACGGGGCGCGGCGTGATGCCTTTCTCGCCGAGATGCGTGAGATGATCGGGGCGGGCGCGATGCGGTGGACCGAGACCATCGTGGACGGCTTCGAGCGGATGCCGGAAGCGTTTCTCGGCCTCTTTTCCGGCGCCAACCTCGGTAAGATGGTCGTCCGAGTCGGTCCATGACGGCCCCGACAGGCACTCGGGCGCCGGCGACTTGGCGCCGGTGCGGCGCCCTTGGTCTGGCAGTCGCCGTCGGGACGGCCGACTGGGAAACCAGCCTCGCCCAGCCCGCGCCGGGCTACCAGTTCGGCGCCTGCGCCGAGCCGAGCCGGGCGCAGTGGCGAACCGGACCGATCCAGTCGCTCTACCTCTCGATGCGCGATGGGGTCCGGATCGCGCTCGACCTGATCCTCCCCGAGGGCGCCCCGGCGGGAAGCCGGTTCCCCACCGTGCTCCAGAGTACCCGCTACTGGCGGGCCGGCGACGGCGACCCGCCTAACGCTACCCAGCGATTCTTCACCGAGCGCGGCTACGCCACCGTCTGGATGGATGTCCGCGGCACCGGGGCCTCCGGCGGGATCTGGCGCCGGAGTCGCTCCTCGATGGAGACCCGCGACTATGCCGAGGTGGCGGCCTGGATCGCCAAGCAACCGTGGTCCGACGGCGCGGTCATCGGTTGGGGAATCTCCTACGGGGCGAACACCGCGGACTTCCTCGCCATCGAAGCCGGCCGGCGAGTGAAGGCCACCATTCCGCTGTTCCCCGATTTCGACGTCTACAACGACCTGATCCAGCCGGGCGGAATCTTCCACGAAGCCTTCGGCCGGCTCTGGAGCGAAGGCGTCAAGGCCCAGGATCGGAACGAGCCGCGGCCGGGACCCAACGGCGCCCTCCGGGGAGTCCGCCCAGTGATGGGCGACCGCGGCGAGGCCGAGTTGGGCCGCTATCTCGCCCTCCGCGACACGGTGCCCGGGATCTACGAAGGGTATCGGGTGATCCGGTACAAGGACGACAACCCGCGAGGCTGGGACGGCTCGCTCGACCGCCGGAGCACCCACGCCCACTTTCGCGCCCTGGAAAGCTCCGGCGCGGCGACCTACACCTGGGCCAGCTGGCTCGATGCCGGCACAGCCAACGGCGCGCTCCATCGGTTCGCCACCGTCCGCGGCAACCAACGCGTCGTCATCGGGCCGTGGAGCCACGCGGCGCGTTATTCGGCGAGCCCCTACCAATCGGCCGATACCCCTCTCACGCCGTCTCTGGAGGAGCAGCAACTGGAGCAGCTGTGCTTCCTCGATCAGTGGGTCAAGAAGCGCGACAACGGTATGCGGCAGCGGCTGGTGATCTACTACACCCTCGGCGAGGAGGTTTGGAAGACCACCCCGGTCTGGCCCCCCGCCGGGTTCCGCGATACCCGGTTTTTTCTCGGCGCCGATCGGACCCTGAGCCGCCAGTCGCCCACGATCTCAGTCGGCGCCGATCGATATCAGGTGGATTTCGAGGCCACCACCGGCACCGCCAACCGGTGGCACACCCAGCGGGGTGGCGGTGACGTGATCTACCCCGACCGCCGGCTGCTGGTTTACGACAGCGAGCCGCTGACCCGGGACCTCGAGATCACCGGCACACCAGTCGCGGGGCTCCTGATCCGCCCGACCCACGAGGACGGCGCCTTCTTCGTTTACCTCGAGGACGTGGCGCCCGATGGCCGGGTTACCTACCTCACCGAGGGTCAGCTCCGCGGCATCCACCGAAAGATCGCCCTCGAACCGCCCTATCGAGTCTTCGCGCCCTATCACAGCTTTCACCGGCGCGACGCCCAGCCGATGCGACCGCAACGAATCAACGAGATGGTCTTCGGCCTTCTCCCGACTTCGGTCCTGATCAAGCGGGGTCACCGAATCCGGGTCGCGATCGGCGGCGCGGACAAGGACACCTTCGCCCGAGTCCCGGCCGAGGGCGAGCCGGCTTTCCTGGTCGAACGCAACGCGAGCTACCCGTCATGGATCTCCCTACCCGTCAGGGAACGTTAGGCCTCGTCGCCGGGCTCCTGGCGACTTCCCTCGCCGCCCAAGCCCGTCCCGCCGATTGGCCCACCTGGGGCCGGGACCCGGGCAACGGCAAGTACTCACCGCTGACCCAGATCAGACCGGAGAACGTCGACCGACTCCGCCTGGCCTGGACCTGGCGGACCGGCGAAGTGCCGATGGAGATCGCGCTCGATGGCGCCACGCCCGCCCGGCCAGGGATGTTCCAAGCGACCCCGATCGCGATCAACGATACCGTCTACCTCACCACGCCCTACAATCAGCTCGTCGCGCTCGACGGCGCCACCGGCCGGCAGCTCTGGCGGTATGACCCTGGCTCGGCCAGGTACGGCCAGCCGCCTAACGGCACCGGGTTCGTCCACCGCGGCGTCGCGGCCTGGAGCGACGACCAATCTCGCCGGATCTTCCTCAACACCAGGTGGCGGCTGATCGCCCTCGATGCCGCGACCGGCAAGCCGATCCTCGGGTTCGGGGCCAATGGCGAGATCGATCTCACCGAAGGCCTGCTCAAGCCGGTCAACAAGCTCCACTACACCAATACCTCGCCACCGGTGGTCTATCGCGACCTCGTCATCGTGGGCAATGGGGTGGCCGATCGACTGGTCTACTCGGGCGACCCGCGCGGCGAAGTGCAGGCCTTCGACGTCAGGACCGGGAGGCGGGTCTGGGTCTTCGATCCGATCCCGGGACCGGGCGAACTGGGGAACGAGACCTGGGAAGACGGCTCCTGGCGCACCACCGGCCACACCAACGTCTGGGCCCCGATGTCGCTCGACGAACGCCGGGGCCTTCTCTATCTGCCGGTCTCGACCCCGAGCAACGACTTCTACGGCGGGAACCGAAAGGGCGATAACCTGTTCGCGGAGTCGGTCGTCTGCCTCGACGCCGCAACCGGCCAGCGCAAGTGGCACTATCAGATCGTCCGGCACGGTGTCTGGGATTACGACCTGCCATCCGGCCCCACCCTGATCACGATCGGCGAAGGCGCCACCGCGGTCGACGCGGTCGTGCAGCTCACCAAGCAGGGCATGGCGTTCGCGTTCCACCGGGTGAGCGGAGCCCCAATCTGGCCGATCGAGGACCGACCGGTACCCGAGAGCAGAGTGCCCGGCGAGCGGCTGGCGAAGACACAACCCTTCCCGACTAGGCCAGCGCCATTTTCGCCCCAGGGTTTCTCGGAGGCCGACGCGGCCGACTTTACGCCCGCTCTCAAACGCCTCGCGCTCAAAGCAATCCGCGGCTTCGACCTCGGCCCGATCTACTCGGCCCCGAGTTTTCGCGGGCTGATCATGCGCCCGGGGCTGATCGGCGGGGCTGGCTGGGGAGGAGGCGCCTATGACCCGACGACCGGCACCCTGTTCGTCAAGGCGACCAACAACCCGGCGCTGGTCAAGCTGACTCGACCGGCCAAGTCGCCGACCGTCATCGCCGACATCACCGCGGACCTCTCCGCCGAGCTTCGCTACCCCGACCTCTCCTTGGCCGAGCGACGGGCCCTGGGCGGGTCGCTCGCCGGGTTGCCGCTCCACAAACCGCCCTACGGCACCATGACCGCCATCGACATGAAGTCGGGAGAGCATCGTTGGACCGTCACCGCCGGCGACAGTCCCCCGATTCGAAACCACCCGGCGCTCGAGGGGCTGGCGTTGCCGCGGTTAGGCGCCACCGGCGCGCCGGGCCCCATCGTCACCGCGAGCGGGTTGATCTTCCTGACCGGGGGCGGCCAGGCGCTGGAAGCATATCGAAGCGACTCGGGAGAATTGCTCTGGAGCGCCGACCTTGGCGCCAACGGCTACGCCAACCCGATGACCTACGCCACTCGTGACGGGCGCCAGTTCGTTGCGATCGCCACGGGGACCGGAGCGGACGCGGTGCTCAAGGTCTTCAGCCTTCCCTGACGCCGCGCCCGACGCGCCGCCGTGAGCCGGGCGGCAGGTGGCGGTTACCCCAGCGACCGGAGCGCCTCGACGGCGCGATCGACGTCTTCCAGCGTGCTGCAGATGGTGGGACTCAACCGGAGGCCCCCGGTGTTGGAGCCGATGACCCCGTGGGTTCGGTAGAGTCGCTCGTGCCAGTCGCGTGCCTTGGCCGGGTCCGCCGCGACGACCACCACACCGAGTCGGAGCGCCGGATCGCGAGGCGTCTGTAACTCGAAGCCGGCCTCGGCCAGGCCGCGATACAGGCGAGTGCCCAGTTCCCGAACCCGAGCCTCGACCACCGCGGGCCCGAGTCGCTCGTGGAATTCGATCGCGGCTGCCAGCCCGGCGGTACTGGCGTCGTTGCGCTGTCCCAAGGTCTCGAACTTGCCCGCGCCTTTCACCGACGGCTCGGCACCCGCCCCCCAGCCCACCCCGATCACCCCTGGCCACATCGACGCGATCCGCTCCGCCCGGACGTAGAGGATTCCGATCTCGCGGGGACCCAGCACCCATTTCTGCCCGCTCGCCGAGTATGAGTCGCATCCCAGCTCGGCCAGGTTGCGCCGCGCGGCCCCGAAGGTCTGGGCCCCATCGACATGGACGTGAATCCCGCGGGCCCGACCGAGCCGGCAAAGCTCGGCGGTCGGCATCGCGAGGCCCGACGAGTTGGAGACGTCGGAGAACGCCAGGACCTTGGTACGGGCGGTGATCGGCGCGGCCATCCGATCGATCACCTCGGCGGCGTTGCTCGGCGGGGTCGGAAAACCGACCCGCTTGACCAGGAAGCCGAATCGGGCGGCCCGGACGTCCCAGGCCACGTTGTTGGTCGGGTGATTCTGGTCGAGGAGGACCACCTCGTCGCCGGCCTGGAGCGGCATCCCGCCCACCACGATGTTGTTGGCCTCGGAAGCATTCCGGACGATGGCGATCTCCTCGGGCGTCACCCCGAGCAGCCGGGCGATCCGACTCCGCACCGCCTCCCGAAGCTCGTTGTATTTGGCGCGGTTCTGGTACGACACGTCGGCGTCGACGTCGCGGGTGGCACGCTCGACCGCCTCCACCACGGCGCGGGGCGCCGGGCACATGTTGGCCGAGTTCATCGGCAACTGACTGGCGGGAAAGACGAATTGGCTCTTGAGGTCGCGCCAGAACCGTTCGTCGACCGGGCCGGCGGCGGGCCATGGCGGCCTGGCTGCCGGTCGTTCGGCGACGAGCGGGAGGCCGAGAACGGTCGAAGCGCCAAGGACGCGCTCGAGGAAAGCACGGCGGGAGTCGCTCACGGCCTCTCTCCGGATGTCGGGCGGTACCCCAACAGTATTGCCCTCGGGCCCTTTGCGATAGATTCGCGGGTGAACCCCGACTTCGTCCCGAGGCAAGAAGATGAACCGCGCGTTGACCCTGGCAGCCCTGACGGCGCTGTCCCCCGCCGCCCTCGTGGCCCAGCGAAGCTACACCCTCGAACAGATCCGCTCGTATCCGTTCCCGAACGAGATGGTCGCCGCCGCGACCGGATCGCGGATCGCTTGGGCATTCAACGAGCGCGGACTCAGGAACATCTATGTGGCCGAGGGACCGGGGTACGCCGCTCGACGGCTGACTTCGTACACCACCGATGACGGCCAAGAGCTGACCAGCGTAGCGCTCTCGGCCAACGGCCAGTGGGTGGTGTACCTGCGCGGCGGGGATCATGGATCCAACTGGGATGACGGCCTGCCGGTGAACCCCGAGTTTCTGCCCAGCCCGCCCAAAGTGCAGATCTGGGCGGTCCCCTTCTCCGGCGGCGAGCCCAGACTCCTTGCCGACGGTGAGGCGCCGGTGATTTCACCCAAGAACGACGTGGTCGTCTTCGAGCGGGGTGGTCAGTTCTGGTCGGTGCCAGTCGATGGGGCCACGCCGGCCAAGCAGCTCTTCACCGCGCGGGGCGTTCAGGGTTCGCCAGTCTGGTCCCCGGACGGCACCCGGATCGCGTTCGTCTCCAACCGCGGCGATCGCGCGTTCGTCGGGGTCTATCGGGTCGCCGAGCCGAGCGGCCCCCTCCAGTGGATCGCGCCGTCGTACTCCCGAGACCGCTCGCCCCGCTGGTCGCCGGACGGCCGGAGCTTGGCGTTCGTGCGGCTGCCCGGTGCTGGCGGCGCCCCGGACTCCGTGCTCGCCCGCCGTCACTCACCCTGGTCGATATACCGGGCCGACGCGGCCACCGGCGCGGCCACCAAGCTCTGGACGGCGCCGAAAACCCTCCGGGGTTCGGTTTCGACGACCGACGGAGGGACCAATCTCCACTGGGCCGCGGGGCGAATCGTTTTCCTGTCCTATCAGGACGGCTGGCCTCATCTCTACTCGCTGCCGGAGACGGGCGGCGAGGCATTGCTGCTCACCCCGGGTCGGTTCATGGCCGAGCACATCAGCATGTCACCGGACCGCCGCTGGATGGTGTTCGCGGCCAACGCCGGGAGCGACTCCCTCGACATCGACCGCCGGCACGTCGTGAAGGTCCCAGTCGACCGGGCCGCGCCCGAAGTCATGACGCCAGGGTCCGGCCTCGAGTGGTCGCCGGTCGTCACCGGCGACGGAACCCTCGCGATGATCAGCGCCACGACCGAGCGGCCGCCGCTGCCGGCGGTGATGCCGCTGTCCGGCGGAACGCCGAGACTGCTCGCCGCGGATCGGATCCCGGCCGATTATCCCACCGGGTCCTTGGTGGTGCCGAAACAGGTCGTCTTCAAGGCCCCCGACGGCGTGACCGTGCACAACCAGCTATTCGTGGCGCCTGGCGGATTGGCCCGGAAGCCGGCGATCATCTACGTCCACGGCGGACCGCCTCGGCAGATGCTCCTGGGTTGGCATTACTCCGACTATTACTCGAACGCCTACGCCACCAACCAGTACCTGGCGAGCCAGGGGTACCTGGTGCTCTCGGTGAACTACCGGTTGGGGATCGGCTACGGCTACGAGTTCCACCAGCCGGCCCGGGCCGGTACCGCCGGCGCCTCGGAGTATCTGGACGTCAAAGCGGCCGCGCTCTGGCTGGCTCGGCAGCCTAACGTCGATCCGCGGCGCATCGGGATCTATGGGGGGTCCTACGGCGGCTACCTGGTGGCGCTCGCGCTGGGGCGCGACTCCCGCCTCTTCGCGGCCGGGGTGGATATCCATGGCGTCCACGACCGCACCATCGAGCGGACGCGCAATCTGGTGAGCCCGGATCGGTTCGAGCGGGCCCCGGATGCCGATCTCGCCGCCCGGGTGGCCTGGCGGTCGTCGCCAGTGTCGTCGGTGAACACCTGGACCTCCCCGGTGCTGGTGATTCACGGCGACGACGACCGAAACGTCCGATTCAGCCAGAGCACCGACCTGGTTCGTCGCCTCGAAGAGAAGGGAGTGTCCGTCGAGACGCTGGTGATCGTGGACGACACCCACCACTTCATGCGGCACGCCAATTTCCTCAGGGTGGGCGACGCGACGGTGGAGTTCTTCAACCGGCGGTTCGGGATGGAGCAGGCCCGGGCCCACTAGGCCCGGCTACCAGAGGTAGACCGCGACCGCCGTGAAGAACGCCAGGTAGGCGATGTTGAAACCGGCACCCTCGGTGTAGCGGACCACGACTTCGGGCAGCCACCGCTGCGGGAGCAGCCAGGCCGCCGTGAGACTCACCGGGTTGACCGCCGCCATCCAGGCGGGCAAGGCGGTGGCCCCGATCGCCACGGCGACCGCGTACCAGAGGGTCCCCGCCAAGGCCAGGACCAGCGCGACACCGTAACTCAACTTGAGGACCTCGACTTGGCGAAGCAGCCGGGCCAGCACCGCGGGCCTGGCGCCGTCCTCGGCTTCGTCGACCAGCGCGGCAAATTCGGCCAGGTGCAAGAACGATCCATGGACATAGCCCCCGAGGATCGTGGCCCCCGCGAGGAGCAGACCAGCCGGCATCGCGAACCACGGACCGGCCGGCGCCAGGGCCCGGTAGACGAGCCAAACGCCAGCCAGCACCAAGGGCGTCGCGAATACCCCGAGCAGCGCCCCCGCCGCCAGCCGCTTGGGCGGCATTCCGGCGAGCGTGTCGAAGAGCGCGGCCCGCCGGGCCAGTCCCGGCAGCGTCGTCCAGTCGAACCGCCTCGACCGAGCCAATCGGGGCCCCACCCGGGCGGCCAACATGAACACGTCGCCCACCGCGTACATGGCCGAACCAGCGATGCCCACCGCGGCCGCAAGCTGGACGGCGGTCACGGTCGGCGCTATCCGGCCCGAGCCCAGGTCGGGCGGATCCGGGCCTCCACCGCGTCGCAGACGTCGTGCTTGAGGCGCGCCCCGGCCGAGATGGTCGAACCCAGCTCGAGGTACTTCGCCGCCTGGTCGTAACGAGGCCACGCGACCGCGCCCCCGCCGTTCGGATCTCCGGTCGCGGCGAAACGGGTCCAGTAGCCCACCATCGCCTCGCTCAGCCGATCGTCGACCGGCTCGCGCGGCATCCACCCGATCCGATTGCCGAACGCGTAGCTGATTTCCAGCGCGTGGTACGCCCCGAGCTTCTCGCCGCCCGGCAGGACGCGGGTGAAGTAGTAGAGGTACACCGGTTGCCCCAACGTCGCCGTGGCCCGAGCCGCGAGGCGGGTGGGACAGGTGAAGAAGACATCGCTGAAGACCTCGAGCGACACCCGGTCGACTTGTTCCGCGGCGGTCACCGGGAACCGCGCCAGGACCGGCTCGGCATGCGGACCGAGTAGTTGGCTGACCCAGCGCTGGTACCCTTCCGGCGTCTGCTCGACCCTCGGCATGTAGGTTCGCAAGGTGCTCATCTCGAGCGCGTTGGAGCCCGCCAGCAACGGGACCGGATGTTGCTTGCCCGCCTCGAAGACTCGGACCGTCATTTCGGGCAGCGCCGCGCCGTCGACGATCGGACCCATCAGTTGCCCGCCGGCCATGGCCTTGGTGCCGGCATCGAGTATCGCCGCCGCCGGGGCCGCGCGGAGCGACTGCAGCGGCGCCGAACTGTCGGCGACCAGCGATTTGAGGGCATTGGCGCCCTGGCGCTCCGCCAACCCGAGCGGCACCATCGCCGCCATCGGAGCGCCGCTTTGGGCAATGGCCCGGTGGAAAAGCCCCTTGGCCGCGGGGATGGCCATCAGGTGCATCACGTCGATCGAACCGGCCGACTCGCCGAAGATCGTGACCCGGTTCGGATCACCACCGAACGCCGCGATGTTGCGGCGAACCCACCGGAGCGCCTCGACCTGATCGAGCAGGCCCTGGTTGCCCGACGCTTTGACCGGCGACTCCGCGGTCAACGCCGGATGGGCGTAGAAGCCGAACACCCCCAGCCGGTAGTTGATCGTGACGACCACCACCCCCCGCCGCGCCAGGACGGCACCGTCGTACCACGACGAGTGGCCCTCGCCGTTGAGGTTGGAGCCGCCGTGAATCCACACCATGACCGGCCGGCGGTCCCGGCCCCCGACGTTGGCGGACCAGACGTTGAGATAGAGGCAGTCCTCGCTCACCACGAGCGGCCTGGTATCCACCTGATCGGCGGTGCCGAAGACGGTGGCAATGCCCTTGGTCCAGAGGGTGAGTCGGTCGGTCTGCATGCACCCGGCGGCGAACTCGGTGGCCGGTCGCGTTCCGGAACCAACGGGCCGCGGAACCGGGGGTTTCCAGCGGAGGTCGCCGATCGGTGGCTCTGCGTACGGAACCCCGCGGAACACCGACACCCCTCCGGGAAGGGCCGCGCCCTGGAGGGTCTCGCCGTCGGCAACCGCGGTCGGGGCGGACTGCCCGAGGAGCATCGAGGCCAGTCCGAGAGTCAGAACAACCAGTAGTGGAGTCGTCATGGGGGGAAGATACCGCGGATCGGTGGAGTCGGCATACTTGCCACGACGGCAATCACGACCGATCCTTGCTGCAACGGACAACAATGGGTGGTTCGATGACGGATCGGACGGGTCTCAGCCGACGCGACGCCCTCCGCGCGGGAGCCGTAGCCTTGAGCGGGGCGGCGGTGCTCCAACCCAGGGCATCCGCTGCCCGATCGGGATCGCGCGACGACCTGACCGACGGCCTCACGGCATTGGTCAAGAAGCATCGGATGCCAGGCGCGCTGGTCGGGGTGTATCGAGCAGGCCAAGTCCGAACGGCCGCGGCCGGGATCGCCAATCTCAACACCGGCGCACCGATGACCTCGGAGCTGGGGTACCTGACCGGGTCGATCACCAAAGTCTGGAGCGCGACGCTGGTGATGACCTTCGTGGACGAGGGGAAACTCGATCTCGACGCTCCGCTGATCGCCTATCTCCCGCACCTCCGCTTGGCCGACCCCGAGGTCACTCGACAGATCACCACTCGCCACCTCCTCAACCACACGAGCGGCCTCGACGCCGGCGACTACATTCTCGATCTCGGCGAAGGACCGGCCGCGAACCGCCTTTTCGTGGGAGCGCTCGGCAAGGTGGGGCAGCTGCATCCGCTCGGTGCCTACTCGTCCTACTGCAACGGCGGCTGGGTTCTCGCCGGCCATCTCCTCGAGCACCTGTCCGGAAAGAGCTGGCACCGACTGCTCGAGGAACGAGTCATCCGACCCCTGGGCGCAACCCGCACCTTCACCGATGCCGAGGATGCGGTGCTCTTCGGCGCCGTGGTCGGCAGCGTACCGGATCCCAAGCGCCCCGGTGAGCACATGGCCACCCCGAAATTCCTCCTGCCGAAGACCTTCGCGCCGGCGGGGGCGACCCTGCTCCCCACGATTCACGACAACCTGCTCTTCGCGAGAATGCACCTCGGCCGCGGCGTCGCGCCGAATGGCACTCGAATCATCAGCGAGCGCTCCGCGGTGGCCATGGCGACCCGGACAATCGACCACCCGAGCGGCCCGGCAAGCGGCTACGGCTTGGGCTGGTTCCACGCGACACCCAACGGTCAGGTCACTTTGTCGCATGGCGGCGGCTCGAACGGAGGGCGGGCAATGTTGGTCGTGGTCCCCGAGGCGGACTTCGCCTACGCGACGTTCGTGAACTCCAACGCCAGCGACGGATTCCAGGCCGAACTCGACCGGTGGATCCGAACCGGCTACCAGCCGGGTTGGACCGAGCCGCCGCCACCCCCCGCGCCCGAGGGACCGATCGACCCGGCCCGCTTCGTCGGGGTGTACCGGCGGATGACCAGCAAAGTGACGATCCGACAGCAGGGTGGTCAGCTGATGGTGGAGAGTGCCTGGGTCCCCGAGGAAGCGCCGGGGACCGAAGCGTACGTGATCGGCCGGCAGGTCGAATTCCCGATGCGGCCGGCCACGCCGAACGCCCTCGTGTCGGCCGCCGCCCCGGCGGGGAGCCGGGCGGGGGCCTGGACCTTTCTTGAGCCTGACGAGCGGGGTCGGTACCGACTGGTTTATGCCGGCGGACGGTTGGCCCGCCGGATCGCGGATTAGGGCCGCGCTCCCTCGGCCGCCAGCGTGGCGACGGCGCGGCGCTCGATTGCCGCAAGCCAATTGCGCCGAATCAACGCGCTGCCCGGGTAGATCAGGCGCCAATACACGGCGAACCGGCGCCGGGTGGCCGGATCATTGGCGTGGACCCTCGTTTCCGTGGCGATCCGCGAGCCCGTGCCATGGGCTACGATCAGGAAGTTCATCGTGGCCATCACGGTCCCCGGGATCTGCTCGGCCCGGTATTCCGCCGGGGTGCGTGGCCGGGCCTGGCCGCGCGGCATGACGACCGCCGACCCGAATACCAGCTCCCGCGGCGGCGCATCGACCACCCGAACGAAGCCACCTCGAACCGCCACGTCGAGCAGCGGATCCTCGACCCCGGGATTCAGAACACCGGGCTGGAGATCGCGCCCGCCTCGCCGGATCCACGTCAGAGCGCGGAACAGGAAGATCTCGTCGGCACGAACCTGGGTCGCGGCCCGGTAGACGACCTCCGGCGGCGCGGCCACGGTGCGCTGGTGACGCTCGTTGAACTGCCAGGCCGGAGCGATCGAGTCGAGGTGCGAGACCAATGCTGCGACCCGGAATTCCGGCGCCGGGAGGGCGAACCCAACGATCGTCAACGCGGCGCCGACCGTGCCTAACGGAGCGCCCGGCCGCGCGACCCCACCCCGAACCTTCCGAACGACCCAGCCGGCCGCCTTCGCGCCGAGCAACACGAGGCCAAGATAGACGACCAGCGAACCAAGCACCGATCGACCCCGCGGTTACGGAATCACCGGCAGCAACAGGTGCGACGGATACCTGGCGCTGTGGTGCACGGTATTGTGCTGGAGCACCCAGGTCGTCTCGTCGTAGTTGTTGCCGCCGGTGCCGAGGTTCCGGTCCCAGCGAGGAAAGTTGCTGCTCGACACCTGGACCCGGATCCGGTGGCCTGCCTTGAAGTACATGCTGGTGGCCTCGAGGTCGATCTCCACCTTGTAGACCTGACCCGGCTCGATCCACACCTTCTTTTGATATCCTTCCCGGAACCGCATCCGTTGGATGCCTTCCTGGACGTTGAACGCCCGACCGTCAGGATGGACGTCGACCAGCTTGACCGTGAAGTCGGTATCCTTGGCGCTCGATGACACGTAGAGGACCGCCTTGATCGGCCCGGTGACCTCGACACCGTCGGTCAGGGTCGGCGAGGTATACACGAGAACGTCATTCCGCACCTCGACCTCGGCTTGGTCGGCCGGCCCATCGAAGACCCGTTGCCCCCTGGCGCAAGCGGCGCAGACGCTGCCGCCAACGGTCCATACCGGCGTCGCGGGATCGAAGCTGAACCGGTCGGCCGGCTCCGCCTTCGGCGCGACGGGCGACAAGGCGCCGTCGCCGTCCCGACTGTTGGCTCGACCGCCGCTGCGAAGGTAGTACGGGGTCCACTTGGTCCGGGCCAGCGGCCACTCGTCTTCGCTCCGCCAGGCGTTCCTGCCCATCACGAAGATCCGGATCCGCGGCCACGAGGCCAGGGCGGCCGTATTGCCGTTGAGCCAGCGGTCGTACCACTGGAGATAGCTGCCCCAATAGTCGAACCGGGCGTCGCCGAAATCGAGCTGGCCGACCATGGTCTTCTCGCTCACCGACTCCGACCGACAATGGGTGACCGGCGACATGATCACGTATTGATGGTCGCGAGCCTGGTCGCTGACCGCCCCGGCGCGGTAGGCGTTGAACTCGACGAAGGTATCCTGGGCGCCGAAGTCGTACCAACTGTTGATGTGCAGCGCCGGAACGTCGAACCGGTCGCCATCGCGCAGGTAGCCGAATTGATCCCACCAAGGGTCGGCGGGACTCCGCGCGATGAGATCTTCGTAATCGCTCGCGGGGGCCCCGGCCGCCCGGAGGATGTCCCTGGTCGGCAGGTGCCAGATCCACTTGGCCATGTCGAACTCGGGCAGCTTCCGTTCCGGGTCGTAATACCGCACCGCCTCGAGATACTCGGCCCGAGTCATCTGAGGCGGCGGCCGCCAGTAGTGCCGGCTGCCGTTGCCCCAGAACCAACCAGCGGCCGCCGCGAGCTCCCAGGCACCGCCGAAATAGGTGCCGAAGTTGTGATACCGGCCGCCGATCGGACCGACCGAGCTCCCGGCCGCTTGGGGGATTTGCGCCGCGAGGTGACGGGGCCGCGCCCGCGCCATCATGATCTGGGTGTCGCCGCCATACGAACAGCCGTAGGTGCCGATCTTGCCGTTGGACCACTCCTGCGCCGCGATCCACTCCACCGTGTCGTGGCCGTCTTCCTCATCCCGGCCCTGGACCACGAAACTCCCTTCGGACTCGAACCGGCCCCTGGTGTCCTGGATCGCGACCAGGAAGCCCTGACTCGCGAAGATCTGGGCAAAGCTCCCCGCCCGGCCATGGTAGCTGTTCTTGTTGTAGGGCGTCCGCATCAGGACCGTGGGCAGTTTGCCGCCGGCGCCCACCGGCCAGTACAAGTCGGTCGACAGTTTCACCCCGTCGCGCATCGGCACCGGGTGGCTTCGGTCGAGCCGGACCTGATAGCGGGCCGCCGGCGGCGCGATCGGTCCGGCCTGGGCGAACGCCGCCAGGACCACCGCCGTCATCACCACGCTGCCAACCATACCGATCTCCCCTTGCTCGGCGTGCCTAACGAGGATCGAGCCAGAGCGTGTGCGCCGTGGCGTCTTCCACCGCCTGGCGCGAATAGACCAGCGGGAAGTACCGCTGCTGGCCCCACAGCGGCAACAGGTTGTCGTAGAACGGACTCCCCGGTTGCCCCGACTGACCCGGCACGCTCGTCGCCACCGAGTTGTCCCAGTTCGCGGTGTCGAAAATGCCCCGATACGACGCCCCGCTCGTTTGGAGCCACCCTGACCCGCCGGTCATGTTCACCGTGTTGTCGTCCCCGCCGCGGCTCGGCGACGCGAGGTCGAAGGCGGCGGCCAACGGATGGCGGAACCGGGCGACGTGGGCGAGGCCCCACCGCCAGGTCGATACCTCGCCGCCGAATTCGGTCGTCAGGGCCGCGAGGCCCCGGTCGAGGGCCGCGATCAGGAGCGAATCCCGGCCCGCCTGCGGCCGAGGACCGAAGCCGGCGTCGGGCTGCTGGATCAGTTTGATCAACAGCGGCAGGTCCCACTCCCTCCCTCGTTGGCGGCCGCCCCCGTCCCCCAGCCGAGACTGGAACACCATCGGCATCAAGGCCCGAAGCCATGCGGTGTAGACCAGCGGCTCGGCGCCGTCTTTTCGCATCACGAAATCCCAGTTGCCGAGCAGCGTCAGGGCCGGATTGGACGCGTTGCGGCGACGGGCCGCGCCGAGGAGCTGCGGCACCAGCGCCGCGGCCGGGCGAGAGAACTCGTCGTGCTGAAGCCCCTCGAAGTCGGCCCGGCTCCAGTCTCGCCGGCGGGACAGGACCTCCTTGATCCGGTCGGCGCGATAGGGGGTGGCCCACTCGTAGTTGAGTTGATGCCGGTACCCGGGCGGCAGGATGTTGTGGTTGGCCGTGGCGATGATCCCGGATGCGGGGTTCAGCGTCTGCGGCAGCCTGGAGAACGGAAGGAACCCCCGCCACTCGAACCGACCGTCGCCCGGCACCGGGAGGAGACCGCTCCACGACCGGATCGGATTGAGCCCGGCCGCGATCCAGCCGATGTTCCCGTCAGCGTCGGCGTAGACCATGTTCTCGGTCGGCAGCCGCCACCGGTACGACGCCTCCTTGAAGGTCCGCCAATCCCGGGCCCGGTTGATCGAGATCTGGGCCAGATACCCGGCCGTCCCCGGCTCGGTTCCGACGAAGCGGATCACGAATGCCCGGGCGCCCGTCGAGTCGATCTGAACGATCGGACCATGCTCGGTGAACTCCAGATCGACGATTCGTGGCGCTTCGCCCTTCACCGGGATGGTGTCCCTGAAGACGATCAACGGTTTCCAGGCGTTCTGATGGAAATAGCACCGCCGAGTGGCCGCGTTCGGGCAGGGACCCAACCGCTCGACGTAGACATCCTGCTGATCCATCCCGACGATGGTGAACCCGAAGGCGATCCGTTCGTTGTGGCCTCCCGCGACACCGGGCAACGCCGGCTCGCCGGCGCCGATCACGTTCCACCCCGGGCCGACCAGATGGGTGAGGTAGCGGAGCGACGGCAGGGTAATGGCGCGATGGGGGTCGTTCGCCAGGAGCGGCTTGCCCGACTTGGTGCGCCGACCGCTCACCACCCAGTTGTTGGAGCCGTCGAGCCGCTGATACGGAATCCCGCCGTACATCTGGGCGGCGGCGCCTAACGAACTGAGGTCGATTCCCTCGAGGTCGAGACCGGGTGCCGGGTCCAGGGAGCGAGCCGGATCAAGGGGGAACAGGGCCTCGACTTTGGCCTTCCCGTAAATCCGCACAAGGTTGGCCCGATCGACCTCGTTCAAGGCATTGCCCGTCATCGACAGGGCGGCCATCCGCTGGAGCGGCGCCGTGGGCGACCACAACCCCGGCCGAAACCCCATCAGGTCGAACTCGATCGGGGGCCGGGCTCGCACCTGGCGGACGTAGGCGTTGATCCCTCCGACGAACGCCGAGACGATCGCCTTGGCGTCCGGGGCGTAGCTGGTCCACTCCCGGTCCATGTCGCCCCGGTACTTGAAGAGCCGGGCGAAGCGATCGCGTTCGAAGGTGCCGGGACCGAGTACCTCGGAGAGCAGCCCCTCCCCCTGACGGCGCCACATCTCCATCTGCCAGAGCCGGTCCTGGGCCGCGACGTAGCCCTGGGCGAAGAAGAGATCGTGGACCGTCTTGGCATAGATGTGCGGCACGCCCCACCGGTCCCGCCGCACCTCGACCGCCGAGTCGAGGCCGGCCACGACGACCCGGCCGTCGATCACCGCGAGGCGGCTACGAGCCGAATCCAGCAGCGACTGGGCCGCGGCCCCGGTCGGGCCGACCGCGACGAGGAGACCCAACCCGACGCTGACGATTTTCATCGAGCCCTCCCCGCCGCCGCGGCCGACAGCACCCGCTGCTCGCGGATCAGGTACGAATGAATGGCCCGCGAATCGGCCGGGCTGAGCAAGTCGGCGAAACTCGCCATCCCGTTGGCGGAGAGTGAGCCACCGAGCACGATGGAATCGAAAACGGCGTGGGTGCCCTCGGCCATCCGGAAGAGGTCGGGATAGGCCGAGAGCCGCTCCTCACCCTTGCCGCCGTGGCATCGTCCGCAGTGCTGGGCAAACAAGGGTCCGCCCCGCGCGGCCGCGGTATCGCTGTACCAGTCGACCGAGGGGGCGGGCGGCGTGGGGGCGGGGCTCCGGGCCGGCGGGAGCGGAGTGGGACCACCGTCGAGTTTGAACGCCAGGATCCGGCCGTAGTTCTGGTACCGAGTCGCGGCGATGCCGGCGGCCAACACCGGGTTCACCGCGCCGCCAAACCCGGCGAACACCGCGAGGTACTGCACCCCGTCGATCTGGTAACTCACCGGAGCGGCCATGATCCCGGTGCCGACCTCGATCTGGTGGAGCTTCTGACCGGTGGCCGCGTGATAGATCACCAGCATCCCATCGGCGGTCCCCTGCACCACCAGGCCGCCCGCCGTGGTGAGGACGCCGCCGCCGGAAAACCAGGCCTTGCCTAACGGCACCCGCCAGCGCTCTCGCTGCTCGATCGGATCCCAGGCGAGGAGAAATTCCCGAGTCGCCATCGACGGCTCACCCTCGGTCGCGGCCCGGAACTGAGCCGCCAACTCCGGCGGGACCTCCATCGGGAGCTCCTGGCTCGCCGTGAACTCCTCGGGCAAATCGCCGAACACCGCCGCCGAACCCATGTTGAGGTCGCCCCGACGCCACCGATACCGGGGGTCGGAGATCATCACCATCCCCTCTTCCCGAGCCGGGATGTAGACCAGACCGGTCTGCCGACTGTAAGCCATCGGCTGCCAGTTGTGGCCGCCCGACTGGGTCGGAAAGACCGCGGCTGCCCGGTTCTGGTAGTTGCCCTTCCCGGTGAGAATCGGCCGACCGGTCGAGTCGACGCCGGTGGCCCAGTTCACGTACACGTACGGTTTCGCCGATAGCACCTCGCCGGTGGCCCGGTCGAGCAGGTAGAAAAACCCGTTCTTGGGCGCCTGCATCAGCACCTTGCGCGGCGCCCCTTGGTACTCGATATCGGCGAGGATCATGTTCATCGTGGCGGTGTAATCCCAGATCTCCCAGGGCACCTGCTGGTAGTGCCACTTGAGCCGCCCGTCGTCCGGGTTGATCGCCAGGATCGAGACCAAGAAGAGGTTGTCGCCGCCGGATGGATCCCGGTGCCATCCCGCGTAGGGCGTGCTGTTGCCGGTGCCGACGTAGAGCAGATTCAGTTCCGGGTCGTAGTTCATCTCACCCCAGACCGTCCCGCCGAGCCCTGACTCCCAGTTTGTGTTAGGGCCCCAGGTCTCGAGCGCCATCGCCATCTCGGGATGCTCCGGCCCCCCCTTGGCCGGGTCGCCCGGCACGATGAAGAACCGCCACCGCTGCTCGCCGCTCAGCCGATCGTAGCCGGTGATATACCCCCGGACCCCGAATTCGCCGCCGCTGTTGCCGATCACCACGACGTCCTTGGCGACCTGCGGCGGACTGGTGATGGTGTAGAACCGAGTGTCTCGATCGACGAAGGTGTCCTGCCGCCAGATCTCCCGCCCGGTGGCCGCGTCCAATGACACCAGATACCCATCCAGCGTTCCGACGTAAACCCGGCCTTCCCACACCTGAAGGCCGCGGTTGACCACGTCACAGCAGGCTCGGCGACCATAACTCCCGTCGACCGGCGGATCGTAACGCCACCGCTCGGCGCCGGTCTTGGCATCGACCGCGAAGACCGACCCCCACGGGCCGGATACATAGAGGACCCCGTCGACGACGATCGGGGTCGCCTCCTGGCCATGCTCGACCCGGCCTCGGCGCGACTTGGCATCGTAGCCCCAGGCGTACCCCAGCCGGGTCACGGTCCCGGTATCGATCTGGGTCAACGGCGAGTAGCGATCGCCCTTGAACGTCCTCCCCAAAGCCAGCCATTGGCCCGGCTCCCGATCGGCCGCCCGCCAGCGCGCCAGGTCGATGTTGCCGGCCTGGGGTCGACGACATCCCAGCAGAGTCAAAGTCGCCACAGCTGCAAGCCAGGTTCGCATCCGCGCCCGTTCGATTCCCGAGGATATTCCAAGGCTACCCGCTCGATACCTCGTCGGGAAGGGTCGCCCCGGGGCGGCGGGGACGGCTGCCAATGACACCGGCGAAGGCGGCGGCTATTCTTGGAGGTCGCCGGCCTGCTCAATCCGGGAAGTCGCCGCGACGAACCACGAGGGAGAGATCACGATGCCTTCCGCCCGCCCACTGATGGGCTTCGCCCTGATATGGTCCACCACCGCCTCGGCCCAGTCCCAGGTCCACCGGTCCGTGCTCTACGACTTCCGAGCCGTGCCGGTGGTCGAAGGGTTCCGCCAACCCTGGTCGATGGCCTTCCTGCCGGGCGGCGACATGCTGGTGACCGAAAAAGGCGGCCAGCTCAGGATGGTCCGAGGTGGCAAGCTGCTGCCGACCCCGATCGCGGGCGTGCCAGCCGTCCTGGCTCGCGGCCAGGGGGGCCTGCTCGACGTGGTGCTACATCCCAACTTCGCCAGCAATCGGCTGGTCTATCTGAGCTATTCCAAGCCCATCGGCGATAGCACTACCGCGACCACCGCCATCGGCCGAGGCCGGCTCGAGGGCGACCGGCTCGCCGACTTCAAGGACATCTTCGTCGGGCAAACCCGCGGGGCGCCGGGCCACTATGGCTCCCGGATCGCCTTCGACAAGAACGGACTGCTCTACTTCTCGATCGGCGACCGGATGGTCGCGCCCACGGGCGACCTGGCCGCCCATCCCGCCCAGAGCCTCGCCAACCACCAAGGGAAGATCCTCAGAATCCACGACGACGGGCGGGCGCCGGCGGATAACCCATTCGTCGGCAAGGACGGAGCGAAGCCGGAGATCTTCAGCTACGGCCATCGCAACCCGCAGGCCCTCGCGGTGCACCCGGAAACCGGCGACGTCTGGGCCACCGAACACGGTCCCCAGGGCGGCGACGAGCTGAACCTGATCCGGCCGGGACTCAACTACGGGTGGCCGGTGATCGGCTATGGGGTCAACTACGGCAGCGGCAGCGCGATCCACAAAGGCACCCATCAGACGGGGATGGAACAGCCGGTGGTCTTCTGGGTGCCGTCGATCGGGATCTCCGGCATCACCATCTACACCGGCGACAAGTTCCCGGCGTGGAAGGGGAGTGTCTTCGTCGGGGGGCTGAGCGGCGAGCAACTCGGCCGGCTCACCCTCGACGGGCAGAAAGCCGAGTTGGCCGAGACGATCTTCCGGCATCAGGGCCGGATCCGTGACGTGCGCCAAGGACCTGACGGCTTCCTCTACCTCGCGATCGACGACACCCAGAAGGCAACCGCGATTCTCCGGCTCGAGCCAATCGGACGGCGCTAGCCGCAGCGCTCGCCGACCAACACCATGGCAAGCAAGCCGATCGGCGCGACGGGTTTCGACCGGTCGCTGGTCGAGGGGCCGATCGGTCCGGCGGTCTGGAAGCTGGCCTGGCCCACGATGCTCCAGAACATCTTCGGGGGCCTCCAGGGCATGGTCGACCACGCCATGGTCGGCCACTACGTCGGCTTCACCGGCAACGCCGCCATCGGGGTCTCCTGGCAGATCTTCCTCGTGGTCATGGTGTTCATCAGCTCGCTGTTCACCGGGATGGGGGTACTGGTGGCTCGGTTCGCGGGCGCCGGAGACGCTGCCAAGGCCAACCGAACGGTGTACCAGGCGTTCCTGACCTCGACAGCGATCTCGTTGCTGATTCTCGCCCCGGTCGGCTATCTCCTCTCACCCACCTTGCTCCAATTCGTCAAAGCCACGCCGGAGGTCCGGGCCGAGGCGCTCCCGTACCTCCGAACGATGTTCGTGTTCAGTTTCGGGATGCTGACCTTCTTCATGTTGGGAGGCGCCCTGCGGTCCGCGGGCGATGCCAAGACGCCGCTCCGGTATGGCATCGCCCTCACCGTGCTCAACATCGTGCTCAACGTGATCTTCATCGCCGGCCTGGGCCCGATCCCCGCCCTCGGAACCGCTGGCGCCGCCGTCGGCACGGTGCTCGCGGGCGGGATTCTCTCGGTGGTGGCCTTTCACCGACTGGTGACCGGCAAATGGGTGGTCGGGTTCCCGAAGCACGAGAGCTGGAGGCCCGATTGGGACGTGATCCGGTCGCTGTTCCGATTCGGGCTGCCCACCGGACTCCAGGGGGTGGCCATGAACGTCGGCGGGGTGCTCCTCCTCCGGTACATCGGATCGCTGGAGCAGAGCGCCGAAGCGCAAGCGGCCTATTCGGTGGGATACGGTCAGCTCTTCTCGCTGATCATCTGGACTTCGGTCGGGCTGATGGGAGCGACCGGTGCCGTCGTCGGCCAGAACCTCGGAGCCAGGCACCCCGAACGAGCCATCGAAGCGGTGTCGGTTTCGGCCCGGGTGGGGCTGATGGTCGCCGCCGTGATCGGCCTGCTCTTCCTGGTCATCCCCCGCCTCCTGCTCGAGGTCTTCGGGATGACCGACCCGACCGCCGTCGGCCTGGCCGTTCGTCTTCTCCAGGTCCTCGCGGTATCCGGGTTCTTCATCTCACTGGCGTTGGTCTATACTGGCGGGCTTCAGGGAGCCGGTGACACCAAGAGCCCATTCTACATTTCGCTTTTGTCGCAGATCCTGGTGCCGTTAGGCGGCCTTGCCGTGGTCGCCACCATCCGCCCCTTGGTGCCGCTCGACGTCTGGCTCGCGATCTTGCTCGGCCACATCACCCGGGCGGCCCTCAGCATCACCCGCTTCCGCCAAGGTCGGTGGCGGACGATCGCGGTCGACATCAGGGGACACTAGATGCTGTCCGACGATCGCGCCCGGCGCGCTCTGGCGGCCTTGCGCCGGTTCCCCTGTCGGACACTCGGGCGCTATCCGACGCCGATCGACCCGCTCGATCGTTTCGGGCGCCGGGCCGGCATCCCTCAACGGCTGTTCGTCAAACGGGACGATGCCATCAGCTTTGGGTTCGGCGGCAACAAGGTCCGCAAGCTCCAGTACGTCCTTCCCTCGATCGTCGCCAGTGGCGCCGACACGGTGATCACCTGCGGCGGCGTCCAGTCGAACCACGTCAGGGCAACCGCCGCCGCCGCCACCGCGGCGGGTCTCGATTGCCACGTCGTCGTCAACGGAACCGCGCCCACTCCGCCGACCGGAAACGCCCTGCTCGATCGGCTCTATGGCGCCACCTTCGAGTATGTCTCGGCTCGCGAGGAGCGCGCCCCCGCGATGGAACGGGCCGCGGCGCGGCTTCGAGCCGAGGGCAGACGACCCGCGATCGTCCCGTTGGGAGCCTCCACCCCACACGGTGCCCTCGGCTACGTCGCGGCGATCGGCGAGATGCTCGACCAAGGACTCCGACCGGACCTCATCGTGCACGCCTGCTCCTCGGGCGGGACCTCGGCCGGACTCCTCGCCGGCTGCGCGGTCCATGGTCTCGACGCGGCGGTGATCGGGATCAGCGCCGATGATCCGCCCGCGGCCGTCGAAACGGCTGTCCGAAGCATTCTCCGCGGCCTCGGCGAGTTGCTGGAGATCGGTCCCGCGCTCGAGTCCTCCATCCGGGTCCAGGTCGACGACGCCTTCGTGGGGCCGGGCTACGGCGAACCGACCCCGGCATCCCGCGAAGCGGCCGAGTTGATGGCCCGCGCCGAGGCAATCGTGGTCGACCACAGTTACACCGCCAAGGCCACGGCGGGATTGCTGGACTATTGCCGGAGCCGCAGGATCGGGGCGGATGCCACGGTGCTGTTCTGGCATACCGGCGGACAGGTCGCCCTGTTCGCATGACCGAGTTCGCCGACGGGATCGAGATCGGACCCGACTTCGTTCGGTTCAGCCAGCGGGACGACATCTTCAGCCGCGCGGATTGGGATCCCGAGGTCGCCGGCCCGAAGGCGGACGCGTTCTACCAGGGCTATTTCATGGCGGGCGCGAAAGCGCGGCCAGTCGAGGGGTTCACCCTTCGCGACTACGCCCTTCGAAACGCCTCCTGGCACATCGCGGACGTCTTTTCCGACCTCCGGCGCGGCGACGGCCGGCATGAAGGGTTCACCGACCTCTTCACCGCCCACCGTCCCGGCTCGGCGGCGCTGGCCGATCTGCCGGCGCCCGCTCGACTGACGGCCGAGATCAAGCAAATCGCCAGGTTGTTCGGGGCCGATCTGGTGGGGATTGCCCGCTCCGATCCTCGCTGGATCTACCGCGAGAGCTATCGCCGCGCCTCGCACTCGGCCGTCCCCAACGCTCTCCCCGAGGACCTGCCCTATGCGATCGTCATCGGCAAGGGCATGGATTGGAGCCTCACCGAGACGGTGCCCTCCGCCCTGGCCGGCGCTGCGACCGGCCTGGCTTACTCCCGCGACGCAACGACCCTGGTCGCCTTGGCCCAGTACATCCGGAATCTCGGGTACCGAGCCGAGGCCAGCATGAACGACTCCGCGCTGGCGATACCCCTGGCCATTCAGGCTGGGCTGGGAGAGTATGGGAGGAACGGCCTGCTGATCACACCCGAGTTCGGTCCTCGGCTTCGGCTCGGGAAAGTGTTCACCGACTTGCCGCTGGAGCCGGACCGACCGAAGCGTTTCGGCGTCAAGCAGTTCTGCGACCGGTGCCGCCGATGCGCGGAGGCCTGTCCCGTCAAGGCCATTCCCTTCGACGCCCCCGCCGCCACGGTCCACGATCGCTCGAACCTGATCGGTGTCACCAAGTGGACCGTGCACGCCGCGAAGTGCTTCGGGTTCTGGGTCAATCAGAACTCGGACTGCTCGATCTGCATCCGGGTCTGCCCTTACAATCGAGACTACTCGCGGTGGTATCACCGGCTCTGGCGGGCGACCGCGGCCACCTGGATGCGCGGGATCCTGCTGTGGGTCGAGCGCCGGCTCGGCCGCGGCGAACGGCGGCCGGCCGGGTGGTGGTGGAAGCGGCTCGGTTCGCCTAACGAGTGACGACCGGGAACTCGACCCGGGACCAGCGCCGCCGGGGGGATGGCGATCGAACGGGCGGGCTGGGCCTCGAGGGGACCGACCAGGCCTGCCCCGGCGATCCATGCCCGCCACCGTGGCTTCCTCCACGGTCCTCGGTTGCAGTCTTATCTTGATGACTTCGCCTGGGAGTGACCGCAAATGCCGCTGACCGATGAGGAGCTACGCGCCGTGCTCGCGCGCGCGGAGGAGATCGACCGCGCATCTCGGACCGGCGCGGAGTGGAAAGCCGAGGTCGCGGCGGTCGTCAGTGCGGCCCAAGAGGTCGGCTTCTCGCGCCAGGCGGTCGAGCGCGCCCTCACGGAACAGCTCGACCTCCCGACCGCCCCCCTCGAGCCAGGCTCGCTGGTTTGGGCGCGCTCCGCCGACGAGAAGTACTACGTGGCCAAGGTGATATCAGGGTCCGAAGATGGGACGCACGTGCGATTCTTGCGCGGGAGCGAGCACTCCGTGGGACCACACGAGCTCCGCCGATGCTCCTTCATTCCCGGCGAGCGCGTCATCGTCGACTGGCCCATGTGGGGAGAATGGACCTGCTCGGTTATCTCCTACAGCGCCGAGAGCGGAATCGTCACCGTCAACGACGGTTGGGGGGAGACCCGAACCTTCCCGATCAGCGAGGTCTGGCTCGCTCCGCGCAAGGCAGATGGGGCTTCCGCTCGTAAACGGGCCTATGCTATTCTGGCCGTTGGTGGCATGATCGGCGCCGTAATCGGCTCCCTCGTCACGGCACTGGTCCGCTGACGCGCTCAGCGCCGCCTCGACCCCTTTGGAGATCGGCTCGATCGGCGGCGGCTCGACCTTCAAGGGGTTGTTGCCTGGATGGGTTGTGGGCGAAGGAATCCTATCGCGGTGGTATCACCGCCTCTGGCCGGCGACCGCGGCCACCTGGATGCGCGGGATCCTGCCGTGGGTCGAGCACCGGTTCGGCCGCGGCGAACGGCGGCCGGCCGGGTGGTGGTGGAGGCGGCTCGGTTCGCCTAACGAGTGACGACCGGGAGCTCGACCCGGCACCTCGCCCGGTGGTGGTACAACAGCCCACCGGTCGGCGTCTGCCCAGACCGTCGATGGCCGCCGCCGGGCCGGCAGCGGGAATCGGCTCCTCGCCGCGGCCCGGTCACGGTTGGCTGCCATGGACCCGGAGAGGCCGAGCCCCACCTATTTTCCCTCCGATGACCAGCACCCCTGGCCGCCGGCCCACCCCTCGCCACCGGTTCGTCGCCGCCACGGCGCTGGAAGAGCGGCTTCGACTCGGCGCCGCCTGCCCCCACCGTCCAACGACTCGCTGAGGCATCGATGCTCACTTTCATGACCGCCCTGTTCCTGACCGCGCCGAATCCCGACCTGCTGGTCTCGGCCGACTGGTTGGCCAGCAACCGCAGCGCACCTAACGTCGTCGTGCTGCACGTGACCCGCGACGAAGCCGAATACCGGCGGGCCCACATCCCGGGCGCGAGATACCTCCCGGCGCGCGCGCTTTGGATCACGACCGGCCCCGGAGTCGAATTGCCCCCGGCGGCGCAGATCGACTCCTTGTTCGAGTCCTTGGGTGTCTCCGACCGGTCGCGGGTCATCCTCTACGGCGACACCTGGACCACGCCCCGGGCCTTTCTGGCCCTGGACTACATCGGCCTGGGCGACCGCGCCGCCATCCTGAACGGCGGCCTCGGCGCCTGGATGGCCGGCGGCCGAGCCGCCGAGTCCGACGAAGGTCACCGGGCCGAACGAACCGGCTCGATTACCCCGACCCTCCGGCCCGACGTCGTCGCCGATGCCGCCTGGATCAAGGCTCGCTTGGACGACCCCACCGTCGCCCTGATCGACGGACGCACCAAACCGGAATACGACGGCACCACCGAGGCGGAGCGGCTTCCCCGCTACGGACACATTCCCCGCGCGGGCCACCTGGCCTGGACCGAGACCTTTCGGGCGCCGAGCGCGGCCGACAGCGGCCGAGCCACGGAACTCCTCGACATCCCGGCGTTGATCGCGCTCTTCGCCCAGGCTGGGGGAACCGGCACCAAGCAGATCGTCACCTACTGCACTGTCGGGTTACGAGCCAGCCACCTCTACTTCGTCGCCCGACTGCTCGGCCACCGCCCGAAGATCTACGACGGGTCGATGCGCGACTGGAGCGCCCAGCCCGACCTGCCGATGGTTGGCCCTCCGGCGAAGCCGCCGGCCTCCGACGAGCGCCGCCCATTCCAGGCATCCGACGAGCGCCGCCCATTCCAGGCATCGGTCGACTGGCTCCATCAGCACGGCGACGACCCCGGCGTGGTGGTGCTCCACGTCGATCGCGCTCGCGCCGGCTACGACTCGGTTCACGTCGCTCAGTCCCGCTTCGTTCCCATGAGCGCCTTCGTGGTGGAGAAGGACGGCGTGCCGACCGAGCTTCCCCCGCCGGACCGGCTCGACTCGCTGCTCGAGTCGCTCGGGATCGGCGATGACACCCGACACATCGTGCTCACCGGCGAGGTGCTCGCCGCCTCGCGGCTCTTCTTCACCCTCGACTATCTCGGCCTGAGCGATCGGGTCCGGTGGCTCGACGGCGGCGTCAAGGCGTGGAGCGCGGGAGGGCATCCGGTCAGTTCCACGGCGTCGCCGGGTGCGCGAGGCTCGCTGTCGGCGGTGCCCCGGCCCGAGTTGGTGGTCACCGCGGATCAGGTGGCCCGGTTGGTCCGGGACCCTGGGTATGCCGTGGTCGACGCCCGCAAGCCGGAGGAGTTCGCCGGGACCGCCAAGGAGGAAGGCGTCGAGCGCCCCGGTCACATCCCCGGCAGTATCAACGTCGATTGGACTAGGTTGTGGGACGGCTATTCGCTCAAGCCAGCCGCCGAGATCGACGCGATCTTGCGGGCGGCCGGGGTGAAGCCTGGCCAGACGATCGTGACCCTATGCCGGGTGGGGACCCGAGCCAGCGCGCTGTACCTCGCGGCCCGCGTCGCGGGGTATCGAACCGTGATGTATGATGGGTCGATGATCGACTGGAGCCGGAGGGCCGACCTTCCGGTCGCGACCGGTCAGTCGGCGGCCGGCCGCTCCAGGTAGCTTCGAACCCGCCAGCGGCGACCTTCTTGGTAGAGCACCATCACGAAGGTCCCGCTGACGTCGCGGCCGGCCTCGCCGGGACCGTCGAGCCGATATCCCATCCGGCCGAGGTAATAAGCCAGTCCGCCGCTCGCGGTGAAGTCGAGCAAACTCGCATGGTAGCCCCGAATCCGGCTCAGCCGGCTGGTGAGGCTGTCGGCGACCGCGTCGCGGCCCTGGACGTAGTAGCCCTCGATCGGGGCGTAGAGCCCATCCGCGGTGAACAGGCGGGTCAATTTCTTGACGTCGCCGCCGCGGAGGTGATCGTGCCACTCCGCCAACACCGCCTTCACGTCGGTGTAAGTCGCCTCGAGATACTCGCTGCGGGCCCGCGACCCGTTAGGCAGCTCGCTCCCGGGAATCTGAGCCTCGGCGCGCCACCCGGCCGCCGCGAGCAGCGACAGGGCAACCGGGACGAATCGGGATCGGAATCCTGGTCGGGGCATGTTCATGGGACGGTCAGTCTACCCCGTCCACCTCTCGAAGACAAGAAACCGGCCCAGGCAACACCCCTGAAGGTCGAGCCGCCGACGATCGAGCCGATCTGCGAAGCGGTCGAAACAAACCCTGAGGTTGAGCGGGCCGGACTCACTGGAGCCGGGCACTGAACCGTTCGAGGAACTCGCGCTCCGACGCCGTCAGGCTGGCCACACCGGTCGCCCCGATCTTGTCGAGGATCCGGTCCAGCTCGGCCCGGTTGACCTCGTGCAGTTCCTCCCGGCGGATTCGCGACCAGCGCTCCATCGCCTTGGAAGCGGTCTCCATCCGGGGCACCGAGGGCCGTGCCTTGCGCTGCCACTCGCGCAGCGGAGCCTGCTGGCGCGCCTCGAGCCAACGAAGGAACAAGAACCCCCCGAGGAAACCACCCAGATGGGCGAAGTGGGCCACGTTCCCGCCCCCACGCACCCCCATCCACAGCGACACCACCGTCATGATCAACACCAGCCACCGCGCCTCGATCGGGATGATCCCCCAAATGTGAATCGGCTGGCGGGGCCAGAAATAGGCGAACCCCAGCTGCACCCCGAAGACTCCGCCGGAAGCCCCGACCAACACCCCGACGCCACCCATCGGCATCGCCGAAAAAATCAGCCAGCAGAGGCCTCCGACGATGCCGCTGATCAGATAGAGCTGAAGAAAGTGGCGGCCCCCCAGCCGGCTCTCGAGGATCGGTCCGAAGAAGAACAACCCCAGCATGTTCCAGAAGATGTGCCCGAAATTGCCGGGGGCGTGGAGGAACATGTAGCTGGCGAACGACCAGGGCCGAAACCAGGCGTTGGGACCGTACAGCGCAAACAGGGTCTCAAGTAGGTTAGGAATCGAGATCTGGATTAGATAAACCGCGCCGGTGGCGATGACGATGCGGAGGACCCAGGGCGTCACGTGGTCGGCCGATGGGTGCTGGGGTAATCGACGATGTGCTCCCACTCGCCCGCGTCCGACCGGGCCACCACGGCCACGACCGGCTCGGTGTCGCTGCGATTGTAAACCTCGTGGGGGACCCCGGGCTCGATGAAGATGAAATCCCCCGCTTCGTTGTCGACCACCTGGGCCAGTCCTTCGCCGTAGGCGTGGCGGACCCGCCCCGCCAGGATGTACAGCATCACCTCGAAGTCGACATGGATGTGGGCGAAGGCGATGGCCCCCGGTGGCACCGTGGCGACGTTCATCGACAGCTGCTTGGCCCCGACGTTGCCCGCCGAGAGACCGGCCCGGTACTGAATCCCGTTCCAGGCCCGACAGATCGCGCTGTTACGCAGAACGTGAATCCCAGCGCCCAGCTCCGCGGCCGGGATCGACGGTGTCACCATGCCAAACCTCCAGATTGCTCTTCCGAGGGGCTAATTTAGCCCGGGCCGGGTCCCGCCGCAGACCCCTCTCGAGGAGTTCATCGCCGTGCCAGTTTCCGCTTGCCGAATCCGCCGCCCGGACCGCCCCGGCTCCGCTCTGCGCCCGCGGCCGCGTCTGGGCCGGCGGCTTCTGCCGAAGCTGGGCCCCGCATTGGCCGCCACCGTCCTCGGACTTGGCACCGTGGCCTCCGCCCAAACCGCGGTGCAGATCCCGGTCCGCAGTTTCCGCGAGCTGGTCAAGGAGCCGGTTCGGATCGCGGGGGGCTTCGGTTCCGGCCTGGCGCTCGACCCTCGCACCGGCGACTGGCTCCTCCTCACCGACCGAGGCCCCAATTACGAGGTCGGCCCGGATGCCAAGGTGTTCCCGGTGCCCGATTTTGCCCCGATGGTCGGCCGGTTCAGACTCGTCGGTTCGGGAACCAGCCGGCGCCTGGACCTGATCGGCCGAATTCGGCTTCGGCGGCAGAACGGAGTGCCGTTGAGTGGCCTCCCCCGACCGGCCGGACCCGGCGCTACCGGCGAACGGGCCGTCTCGGCCAGTGGCGGCCCGCTCACCGCTGACGAGGCCGGCATCGACCCCGAGGGCATTCACGCCTTGGGGGACGGGACCTTCTGGGTCGCCGAGGAATACGGGCCGAGTCTGATCCACTTCGGGGTCGACGGTCGGGAACAGAGCCGGGTCGACCCGATCGGCGGCGGCTTGCCCGGGGTGCTGGCCAACCGGCGCCCCAATCGGGGATTCGAGGGACTGACCGGCGACCTCGGGGGTAACCGATTGATCGCCATCCTTCAGTCGCCGCTCGACAACCCCACAGCCGCGGGTCGGACCTCCCGCTGGACCCGTATAGTCGTCTATCACCCTCATGCCAAGACGACCGAGCAGTTCCTCTATCCGCTCGACCACCCTGACCACTTTGTCGGCGATCTCACCCTGTTGCCGGACGGGTCCCTGCTGGTGATCGAGAACGATGGCTCTCCGCCATCCCCGAGGAGTCATCGCCGGATTCTCCGGGCCCGCCTCGAGGGAGCTACCGACATTGGGCGGCAGCCCGAGCCACCGGTCGAGACGCTGGACTCAGCCGGGTTGGCGAAGCGGCGCGTGATCCCCGTGGCGAAGACCCTCGTGGTGGACCTCGCGACCCTGGGATATCGTCACGACAAACCCGAGGGAATTGTCGCCCTGAGCCCAACCGAAATCGCCATCATCAACGACGATGACTTCGGGATCGCGGCGGGACCCTCGGGTCAGGCTGTGCCCAAGAAGGTTCTCGGCAACACCGGCCCAGTCGATCAGAACCGCCTCTGGCTGATTCGGCTGCCGGAACCTCTCTGGCCCAAGCCGGCTCGCTAACGGCCCCTTAGAAACCGGCGGTGGAATCGCGCTCCCAGAAGGCCTCGAGGTACTTCTTGAGCTCGGCCAGCCCTTCACGCTCGGCCCGGATGTCCCTATCCTCTTGATAATCAAAGACTTCCGGCATGGCATCGGACCAGAATCAACCGGGCTGCCCGGGGATTACCTTCCCGGGCGCGATTCGAACCCCATCTGCAACCCTGATTTGGATTTGGGCATCTTTACGGTCGTGCCGACAGGAACCCTGACAATGGAAGCGTACCGGCTGGCGGACGCTGAGGTCGTGCTGCCCCGGCTCCGAGCCGGCGACCCGGCGGCTCAGGAGGCGCTTTACCGGGCCTTCGAGTCTCCCGTCTATAACTTGGCCCGTCGCATCTGCCGAACCACCGAGGACGCCGAGGATGTCCTCCAAGAGACCTTCTTCGAGGTCTTCCGCAGCATCGGTCAGTTCCGCGGTGACGGCAGTCTCTGGGGTTGGGTTCGCACCGTGGCATCGAGCAAAGCCCTGATGCGGCTTCGCCGTAACAAGTACCGCGACACCGACGAGCTGCACGACGAGGTTGGACCGGCTCGAGGCGAGGACACCGCGCTCATCATGGACCTCGAAGCAGCCCTCGAGCGCCTCTCGGATACCTCGCGCGCCGTGGTCTGGCTCCACGACGTCGAGGGCTACACCCACGAAGAAATCGCCGCGATGATGGATCGAACCGTCAGCTTTTCGAAATCGCAGTTGGCTCGGGCTCACGCCCGGCTGCGCCGCTGGCTGGGCGAAGGAGCGAGCGTATGACTCACTTGAGCATGGAGCAATTGCTGGCCGCCCGAGAGCCCGGGCTCGAGCCCGGTGTCCAGGCGGTTCGGGACCACTTGGCCGGCTGCGACCACTGCCGTGCCGAGGCCGATCGCATCGATCAACGGATCGCTCGCCTCAAGGCGCTTCCGACCCTCCGTCCCGCCCGCGATCATTTCGGTGCCGTCCGGTTCCGGACGGCCCGCGAGCGCCGGACTCGCCAAGCGAAACGTCTTGGCTCAGTCGGGTTGGCCCTCGCGGCGTCGGTCCTGCTGGCGGTCGCCTCGAGCCGGCCTTCCCAGCCCGCCGAACGCCAACTGATCGCCGCGGACCCCGAGTTGGCCGAGATGATGAGCCGCTCCCGGGAGCTGGAGCGGGCGCTGGAGCGATTCGATCCGGATCGGTCGGTGGTCAACGGCCGAATGGTTGGCATCACGGCCACGTTGGAGAGCAGGCTCGCGGACTTGGATCGGCAGATCGAGGTCGTCGACCTGATGGAGTCGTCGGTCCGGCAGCGACAGGCGGTGAGATTGTGGCGCGAGCGGGTCGGGCTGCTCGACGCATTGGTGGATGTCCACCTCACAGGTGCCCGTTACGTGGGGTTCTAACGACCCCAAGGAGTGATAGCAGGATGTTCCGTACCATTCTTTTGGTGGCCAGCGGACTGGCCGTGGCGCTGCCGCTGGTGGCGCAGGATCGGGAGCGGGTTCGGGTTCGATCCGCCGAACCTCAGGCCCGCGTCTGGATCAATGGCGAAGAGGTCGATCCGATGCAATGGGTCGCCAGTCGCCGGGCTCGGCTCGGAATCACCGTCGACATGCGAGCCTCGGAGAACGACTCGATCGGCGCCACGATCTCGTCGGTCACTCCGGGCGGGCCCGCCTCCAAGGCCGGTCTTCGCTCGGGCGACATCGTCACCAAGCTCGACGGCAAATCGATGGTCCGCGGCGAACGCGAGCAGGTCCGCCGCAATCGCGACGACGACGAGGACCTCGACGACGAGTCGCTCCCGGCGCTTCGGCTGATCGAGACGGTATCGAAGCTCGAGCCCGGGGATACGGTTGCCGTAGAGTACCGCCGTGGTCGGGAGACCCGGACCGCGTCGGTGGTCACTTCGTCCGAGCGCCAGCTGGCTGCCCGGAGCTTCGGCGACGGCAATTTTGTCTTCACCGTCCCGGAAATCGAAGGCCGGGTCTCGATGCCCCGAGTCAGGGCGCCGCGTCTTCTCGCCGGGCCGGGAGGACGCTCCGGTTTTGCTTTCAGCTTCGGCGGGCCGTTGGCTGACCTCGAATTGGCCCCGATGAACGAAAACCTCGGCAGCTACTTCGGAACGAACCAGGGTGTTCTGGTGATCGATGCCCCCGCCGAGAACAGCTTCGGGCTCAAGGGTGGCGACGTCATCATGAGCGTCGACGGCCGGCAGGCCCGCGGCCCCTCGAGTCTCCTTCGGATCCTGCAAACCTACGACGACGGCGACGTGGTCAAGCTCGAGATCATGCGTAACAAGGCGCGCCAGACGATCAGCTCCAAGCTCGACAAGCGAGAGGACGAGTAGGTCCGACGCCTGATCGTCCCGTGCCGCTGCAGAGGGACCGGCCCATCCGGTCCCTCTGTCGTTTAGATTGCCGCCGTGTACCGCACTGATCTGGCTCGCATTCACCACGAGGGGTTCGGGGGCTTCGCTCGACGGGCCGCGCCCGGCCTGCTCGCGATCCTGCGAACCAGCAACATCCGTCCCGGCTCGCTGGTCGTCGATCTCGGGTGCGGCTCGGGAATCTGGCCGGCACGCCTCGACCTAGCCGGCTACCGGGCCATCGGCATCGACCAGTCCCGTGCCTTCGTCCGTCTCGCCCGAACGGTGGCGCCTCGATGCCAACTGCGAGTCGGCTCGGTCCATCGAGTGGCGCTGCCTCGCTGCCAAGCCGTGACTGCCCTGGGCGAGGTACTGAGCTACCTGCCCGCGCCGCTCTTTGGGGCGACCTTCCGGCGGGTCGCCCGCGCCCTCACACCCGGTGGCGTGTTCGTGTTCGACATCATGATCGGGCAGCCTCACCCCGCCAACTATCGCAATTGGATCGCCTCCGGGCGGTGGGCGGTGGGCGTCGCCGTTAGGGAGAACCCGGCCCGAACCAGACTGGTCCGCCAGATCGACACGTTCTGGCGAGAAGGGCGCGGATACCGGCGCCGCCGGGAGATCCACCGCTTGCGCTTGGCCAACCCCAGGGACGTGCGTGCCGGGTTGCGCGCGACCGGTTTCCGTTGCCGAACCGTCACCGGCTATGGCCGATACCCGCTGGCGCCCGGTCGTCTCGGCTTCGTCGCCATCAAGCGGGCCTGAGGATGACACCTGTCCCGGCGAAACCGCGCCGATCGTGGATTCGGCGAAGCGACGAACGGCCAGGAGAGCTCCGACTCGCCGCCCTCCGACTGTTCGCCAGCCGAGGTTTCGGGGCGACTCGAATCGAGGATCTGGCCAAGGCGGCGGGCGTGACCGTCGGTACCGTGTACCGCTATTTCCGAGACAAGGACGCCCTCCTCGCGAACATCGTCGACGAGCTCGCCGTTCCACTGGTCGCGGTCGGCCGGTACCAGACCGTTGCCGCCCTGGCCGAAGCGGTCTGGTCGGCATCGCGGACCGAACCGCATTGCTTTTTGCTGCGGTTGATGATTGCCGAGAGCCGAAACGTCCCGACGCTGCTGGCGCGGTACCGGACTCGGGCCATTGAACCCGTGGAGCGAGAGTTGGCCCAGCTCATTAGCGGCTCCGAACAGGCCGGCGATCCGTTGCTGGCGGCCCGGGCCCTCCTCGGCGGTCTTCTCGGCGCGAGCCTCCTCGCCGACCAGCGAGAACCCCTGGTCCCCCAGCTCAGCCCAACGACGGATACCATCCCGCTTCTGCTTGGCAGTTTTCGCCCGCTACCGCCACCGCGCCATCCGGCCGCACCGGAGCCCGCTCGGACCACCGGCCCCCTGCCACCGGACGCGTGGTGATCCGAGTCATCCTGGCTCTGCTCGCGGCCTTCCCCTGTGCGCTCGCCGCCCAAGGATTGCCGCCTTACCTGCCCACGAATCCGCTCTTGCTGTCCCGGAGTCCCCTCTTCTTCCAGCCGTACGTCGATGCCACCAAGCGCTGGGAGCTTCGTGTCTTGACCGACTACGCCAGCCTGGTCGAATTCGCCGAGGTGGAACGGGCTTCGATGGTGATCGATGCCGAGCTGCTTCGGGTCGAAACCACGATCACCGGCAACTTCGGCGACGCCTTTGTCGCGATATCCGGCAGCTTCAACGGCGCCTACGACGGATTCATGGATGGCTTTCTCGATTGGTACCACCGGATCACCGGGCTCAGAGTCAAGGCCCGTGAGGTCTTGCCGAAGAACGAGTACGATTACACCATCGCCCTGCCGACCGGCGACAGCGTCAGCCGACCGGCGTCATCCGGCTTTGTCGGTGACCTCCGGATGACCGCGGGACACCGCCACACCCGTCATTGGCAAACCGCGCTTTCGGTGACCTTGCCCACCGGGCCTGCCGGATTCGGACGAGAAGCACCTTCGGTGAGCGCCGTCACGACGGTGCGGAGCACTCCCACCCGCCCGCTGGTGGCCGAGTTTTCGGCGGGGGTGGGGTACACCCCCGCCAAGGGCCGGCTCAGGCAGTTTCAGGAAACCGACTTTCATCACCTGAGCGGGGGGCTCAGATATCGTTTCTGGGGGAGACAGGCGGCGTTCGTGAACCTGTTCTACCAGTCGGCGAGCTACCAGGGCACCACGATGCGAACCATGGACCAGCGTGAACTGACGCTGGACTATGGCTTCCTGCTGAAAGCGAAGAAGGGACCGGAGTGGTTCCTCGGGATGACCGAGGACCTCGAGCCCAAGGGCCCCGCCAGCGACCTCTCGCTCAGGATTGGGGCGCGCTGGTAGCCAGGAACTGGTCCAGCTGGGCGTACAACATGTCCTTTGCCCGTTGCTCCCGCAGGTTGAGCCCGTAGTGGTTGATCAGTTGTTGCTGGAGCTTGAGCCATTCCCCCCAGCAGATGTTGCAGACCTCGGCAAGGAGCCGGTCCCCTCGCTCGTTGGGGAACGGTTTGAAGGGAATTGGCGCGCGGGTCTGTTTGCAGCGAACGCAGGTGACATCGGCCATACCCAAAATGTAGCCGGGTCGCGGCTAGTCTCCGCTTCGGAGGGCCTTGACCCCACTTGCCGTGCCAAGTCCGGCACCAAGCCCGAGCATGGCGGCGGTGAACCCGGTGATCAGCGGGAGAATGGTCAGCGGGAGGGCCACGATCGCGGTACCGACGGCGGCGAGCACCGGTACGACCGGCGAGCGAATCGCGTCGACGAAGCGCAGCCGCCGCCTGACGAAGCCGCGGGCAAAGCCGAATGCGAAGACTGCCCCGGTCAGCGCGATCGCCCAGCGATAGCATCTCGAACACAACTCCTCCTGTCCTGGATTCCCAGGCGTTAGGGCTTCCCTGTACGACGCGAAAAAGTCGTCAGTTTCAGTTAATCCGCGGGGCCTCCTGCCGATACTAGCTCTCACGGCGACGAGCCCGGTCGCCCGCTCGGGGCGTCCCCGCGAGCGCAAACTGCAACCGTATGCCCCGAAAGAACTTACCGTTCGATCGGCAGGGAGCCAACCGGATGCCGAAACACCCCACAGTCGAGATCCCGAACGTCGGAGCGATGGATCACGCGTGGGACGTCCTGGGGCATTGGGAGGTCGAGTTCGAGCTTCCGTTTCATGAGGACTCGATCCCCGGCAAATTGAACGTGACCAGTTGGAAGGAGGCGGAACTCGACCTCGAGCCCTGGGGCGCGGCCGCGGCCGGACTGCCCGAACGGGTCACGCTCGAGCGAGCCAGTCGGGTCCACCTCACCGACGCCGGCGGGGGAGCGCTCCAATGGGTCTACGTCGCTGCCGAAGACGACTGGACCCTCCAGGCTACCCTGTGGCCCGGATCCCTTCACCTCTTCATTCAGCCGACCGCCGAGCCGGACGAACACCTCTTCCGGGCCGTCGCGACTCGGACCCGTGAGTACTACACCCGCAAGTACCCCCTCGTCGGTATTTGAGCCGCGCTCACCATCGCAGCGCTACAGTCCCCCAGGCGAATCCCGAGCCGAAGGCCGTGAGCACCACCAGGTCCCCCGGCTCGATTCGGCTGGCTCTGACGCATTCATCGAGCGCGATCGGAATCGTCGCCGCGGTGGTATTGCCGTACCGCTGAATATTGTTGTACACCTGGGCATCCGAGAGGCCGAGGCCCTTTTGCACCGCCTCGGAAATTCTCAAGTTGGCCTGGTGCGGAATCAGCAGGCTGATGTCCGCCGGAGTGAGGTTGAGCTTGCCCAAGCAGGTCTGGACTGATTCCGGCATCCGTTGGGTGGCGTGTCGGTACACTTCCTTGCCGTCCATCTCGAGAAAGTACCGCCCTTCCTGGTACCGACCTTGATCGATCGTGGGGATGCGGATCGCCCCAGGTTCATCGACCCAGAGTTTCTCCGCCAACCTTCCGTCGGTATGAAGATCGTAGCCGAGGATCCCGCGTTGGGGGTCGTCGCAGGGCCCCAACACCACGGCGCCGGCGCCGTCGGCGAACAGGACCGCGGTATGTCGCCCCCGGGTGCTTACGTCCATCCGGGTGGATTGGACTTCCTGTCCCACCACCAGCACCCGTCGATACACGCCCGCCTTGATGAAGCCATCGGCGATGGCCAGGGCGTACACGAACCCGCTGCACTGCTGGCGGATGTCGATCGCCGGTATCGAGTTGGCGCCCAGGGCCCGTTGAACGAAGACGCCGTTGCCAGGAAGGAAGTGGTCGGGGGTGATCGTGGCGTAGACGATTGCGTCGAGGTCGGTTGCGCCGATTCCGGCCATTTCCAGGGCCGCAACCGCTGCCCTGCGACCGAGCTCCACTCCAGTTTCGCCGGGGCTGATCCAATGCCGCGACTCGATGCCGGTGCGGGTCCGAATCCACTCGTCGGTGGTGTCCATCACCGCTTCGAATTCGCGATTTGGCACCGAGCGCGCCGGCACCGAGCGACCCGTCCCCAAGACGATCGAGTTTGGCATTACGTCCTGATCTGATAGGCGAGCTTGAGGAAGAACCCGTCTTCCCGACGCACCAACCGACGGAAGGTTAGCGTCCGATCGCCGTCGTAGCCAGCGCCATACCCGAGAAAGGCGACCGTCCCCGGCGAGGGCTGAAACGACAAGAGCGCGTCGACCCGGAAATGGTTATCGGCCACGGCCCCGGACGGCGACCCGTCGAAATGGAGGATCTGGCCCGAAGTGGCGTCGCGGAGCGAGTCGCGGCGTTGGGAACGGTACTCGCCGATCACCCGGAAGAAGAAGGCCCGGTTCGGCTGGACTTCGAGCCGGAGTCGGGGGATGATCGTTCGCCCGAACTCGCTGCCGTCACGGAGTCTCGTTAGGCGGGAATAGGTCCCGGTCCCTTCGACTCGGATCCACGGGTGAGGCCGGATCTCCGCTCCGCCCGAAAGCGCCAGCTCCCGTCCCTCGGACGCCTCGGAGAACAAGGCGACCTCCCTCGTCGAGACTCGGAGGCTCCCACTGCCGCGGGACAGGTTCGGGGTGTTGACGTTGAACTGAAACTCGGTCGCGCCGCGGAGCCGATCCGGCCCGACGTAGTCCCGGAACGTCCCACCATCGAGGACCTGCGCTCCCTGGTAGAAATCCGGATTGAAGTCGACGAAGCCGATCCGGGCGCTGAAGCCGTAGCTCCACCCGCCCCGCAGTCGGCCGAAACCGCTGACGCTCTGCTCACCCTCGGTCGGTCGCTCGCTGCCGAACCCCCGGTAGTCCCAGAACCGATTGCCGCCCGCGAAGAGCGTGATCCCCTCGAACAGCCCACCGGTCTTCCCGAAGATGCTCAGCCGTTGGAACACCCGCAGGTGGACGTCGCCGACCCGGGGGACGAAACCCAGGGCGGCGTCGAAGTCCTCGCTGCGGCCCTCGATGGCGTAGCTGAAGCCGTAGGACCGGCCGGTCCGGCCAAGATTGAGCGACCAGTTGGTGCCGGTCCGGTGGGTGGTGTCGTCGGTGATCGACCTGGCCACCGAGGCGCTCAGCGAATACAGCGACCGGATCACGAAACGCGAGTCGGCCCCGAGGACCCGGCTATAGCCTCTGCCGGACGAGCGATCGGTGAAGGTCGCGCCGGCGAGGGAATTCTGGCCGATGTCGGTGCGGACCCTGGTGATGTTGACCAGCGGCCGTTCCCGATGGCCCTCGTCGTCGGTGACGTCATCGACGGCCGTGAGGTGGGCCAGACCGAGCCGTCCGAACTTCCCGGTGATCTTCCCGCCGGCAATCGGATTCGCCACCCGCCTGGTGTACACCAGCGAACCCGGCGTCTGGAACAACTCGATCCCTTCGAGAAAAAACGGGCGACGCTCGGGGAAGAACAGCGCGAACCGTTCGTTGATGGTGACCTGGCCCGCGTCGGCCTCGATTTGACTGAAGTCGGGGTTGATGGTTGCGTCGATGGCGAGGCTCGTCAGGCCGAGCCGGAAGTTCGCGCCGACGTCGGTGGTCGCTCCGGCCCGCGAAAAAACCCCGAGCGTGTCGATTGCGCCGGGCGCGGACGCGGTCACGAACGGTTGCACTTCGGTCACGACGCCTCGACGGATCCCGGTCAGGCCAGTGATCAGGGCGCTTTGCGCCAGGAAGCTGGTGCTCCCGCGCTTGACGTTGGTCCAGGTGTCCTCGAACCCTGATCGCTGAGTCGTCCGGACGACGTTGATACCCCAGGTCAGCTCCTTGCCACCGGGATACCGGAGACTCTTGAACGGGATCCGGACCTCGACGACGTAGCCGCTGTCGGAGATCCGGCCCTTCGAGGCGTAGAGGTAATCGGGGCTCCGGTCGAAGCTGGTTGCCTGCCCGAAGCCACCGCCACCGCCGCCACCACCGCCACCACCGCGGCCGCCGCCGCCGCCACCACCGCCGCTTCCTTCGGTCCGGACCCCGTCTTCCTGGACTCCGAGCGGATTGACCCCGAACGCGAACGCCCGGCGCCGGTCGTTGAAGGTGTCGAGGTAGATGATGACCCGGTCGTCTTCGTCGATCTTGTCCCGATCCGCCAGCGTCGCCCGAATCGCGCCGGGGTTCCGGTCGCGCGCCACGATCCCGAAGTGCAGCGCGCTCGGACTGTACCAGAGGAGCACCTCGGTGGCCTGATCCGCCGGGCGCTGATCGACCGGTCGATACTGGTGGAAGCCCTCGAGCCTGACGGCCTTCTGCCAGACCGGTTCGTCGAGTCGGCCGTCCACGACGATCGCCGTGTCGATCCGAGGCGCCTGGACCGACGGACGCGCCGCGGCGGGATCGACCGCGATCTGGAGCAGGAAGAACAGCACCTCGAGCCTACTCGTAACGCAAGGCGTCGATCGTGTTCAGATTCGCGGCGCGCCGGGCGGGCCACAACCCGAAGAACAAGCCGACCAACACGCTGAACGCGAAGGCGAGACCGATCGAGGTCGGCGAGATCAAGGTGTTCCACCCCGCGAACTTCGACATCGCCCGGGCACTGCCGGCACCGACCAGAATCCCGAACACGCCTCCCATGAGACAGAGCACCACGGCCTCGACCAGGAACTGGCTCATGATGTTCAGTTTGGTCGCCCCCAAGGCCCGACGAACCCCGATTTCGCGAGTCCGTTCGGTGACCGAAACCAGCATGATGTTCATGATCCCGATCCCGCCGACGATCAGCGAAACCGCCGCGATGCTCGCCAGAAGCAGGCCGAAGATCTCGGTGGTTTGTTGCTGGGTCGCGAGGAATTCCTGTTGATTGCGGATCTGGAAGTCGTTGTCGCCACCGGGGCGGATCTTGTGCTCGCGGCGGAGGATCCGCTCGATCTCCACCATGCCCTGCTCGAGGGGAACCTCTTCCTTCACCTTGAGGCTGATTTGCCGGAGCCGATCGGTTCCCATCAGCCGATACTGCGCGGTACCCAGCGGAATCAGCACCTGCTCATCGGGGTTCATGAAGGCCATTGCCGCGCCCTTCTTGGCCAGCACCCCGATGACCTCGAACACCTGACCCCCGATGTTCACGGCCGTTCCGAGCAGCGCGGCGGCGTTGACGTCGAGCATATCGGGAATCGCATTCCCGAGGACCGCGAATCGCTGCCTCGCCGCGTCGTCGCCCGGTGTGAACATCCGCCCGTATTCGACGGTGAAATTCTTGACCGGCAGGAAGTTCGGCGTGGTACCCACGATACTGACGTTGAAATTCGAGGTGCCTCGTTCGAACGTCATGTTCCGTGACAGTTCCGGCACCACATCACTGATCAGGGTAAGATCTCGCCGGAGGGCATCGGCGTCGTCGACCGTGAGGCTGACCCGAACATCGCTCGATCGGCCACCGAACCAGGATTGGCCCGGGTAGACGCTGAGCACGTTGACGCCCAAGGCGGCGATCCGCTCTTCGACCGCCTTCTGGGCCCCGGCGCCGAGCGCAACGACCGCGATCACCGCGCCCACGCCGATGATGATGCCCAGCATCGTGAGCGCGGCCCGAAGCTTGTTCGCCCGGATGCTGGCGAGCGCGACGTTGATCGTCTCGCCGATGATCATGGCCGGGTCGCGGGCCGCCCGCCCGCGCCTCCCGGGGTCGTGCTGGCGGCGCCGGTCGCGGTGTTGGACCGCATCCCGGGGAGGCCGCCCCCGCCCGTCATGTTTGTGATCCGGGTTCGGAACTCCTCCTGCTGTTGCACCAAGCTGGCGCTCGGAAGGACCAGTACCGAGTCGGTCTCCTCGAGACCGGTGACGACCTCGCTGTAGTCGAGATCGGTCAAGCCGGTCCGGATCATCACCGGGGTCGGCTGGCCGTCTCGGTTGACGAACACGATGTAGTTACCGCCGAACTGGAAATCGCTGCCGCCGGCACCAGGCGGCCGGCCGCCCGGCCTGCCACCGCGCCCGCCGAAGTTCCGCATCAGCTGCTGCATGATCTGCTGTTCCTGGGCGGTCAGCGTGCCGCCCGAGAATCGCTTCCGGAAGATCTCCCGGACCTGGCTCTCGGTCACTCCCTCGGGGAGCTGAATGGTCCGGCCGTCCGGCGTGGTCATCGTGTTGCCGGCGGGCTTGGCGGCGGCCACCGCCGCCCCAGCCGCCTGGGAACCCCGGGCGGAGTCGCCGCCGCCGGCTCGCCGCGTCGCTTGCTCCCTGAGCGAATCGGCCCGGGATTGCGCGGCGGCAAGGAGAGTCTGCAGTTGATCGTCCGGGATGCCCAGGACCCGCGCCGCGGAACTCACGTCCCGCTGGGTTCGAAGGGCGGCATTCGGAATCGCCAGGACGCTGTCTCGCCGACCGATATGAAGCTCGACATCGGCGTTCATGCCCGGTTTGAGCAAACCGCCCCGGTTGTCGATTCGGACCAACACCGGGAACATGGTGACGTTCTGTTGCGTCTCCGCCTGGGGCTCGATCTTGAGCACCTCCCCCTCGAACGGCTGGTTGGGAAACGCATCCACCGTCACCGTGGCGCGAAGGCCCTGGCGGATCTTCCCGATATCGGTTTCGTCCACCAGGGTTCGGACCTGGACCAGGCTCAGATCGGCCATCTTGAGCAACACCGTGCCGCCACCCACGTCGCGAGTCGGCGAGGAGATCACCTGGCCGCGCTCGACGTTCTTGGCGATCACGGTTCCCGTGATCGGCGCGAGGACATCGGTGTCCTCCATCGCGATCCGGGCATTCTCCACCGACACTTGGGCCCGGACCACCTCGGCCTTCGCGTTCGCGAGCTGGAGCACCGCGTTCTCGTGCTCCTGCTCGGTGATCGACTGCGACTTGAAGAGCTCGTCGGAGCGGCGCCGCTGGGCGTCGGCGTTCTGAAGCCGTGCCTTGGCCACCTCGAGATCGGCCTCCGCTTGACTCAGGGTGTTCTGAGGCGTCCGTCGATCCACCCGAACGAGCAGGGTGCCGCGGTTCACCATCGATCCGGTCTCGACCTTCATGTCGAGAATCTCGCCGGACGCCTTCGACTTCACTTCCACCACCGTATCGGGCTGAACGGTGCCGGTCGCCCGAGCGGCGACGACGATGTTCTTTCGCTCCACCGGGACCGATTGATACACCACCGTTTGGGGAACTTCCTTGGAACAGGCGCCTGCCAACCCCGCTACCGCGCCGAGCCGCAGAAACCGAGCGTACCACGTCATGTGGACTTCTCCGTCAGGAAGTCGCGCTCCACCCGGCCATCCCGCAGGTGAACCTGGCGATGGGCGTGCGCGGCAATGTCGAGTTCGTGGGTGACCAGAACGATGGTCTGTCCCTCTTCGTGGAGCCGGTCGAACAGGGCGAGAATCTCGGCGCTGGTCTTCGAGTCGAGGTTGCCGGTGGGCTCGTCCGCCAGGATGATGCTCGGGTTGTTGACCAGCGCCCGCGCGATTGCGACCCGCTGGCGCTGACCGCCGGAGAGTTCGTTGGGGCGGTGATGCATCCGTTCACCAAGACCCACCCGACCGAGCGCCGCCTGCGCGGCGGCCCGGCGCTCCTTCGAGCCCGTGCCGGCGTAGACCATCGGCAGCTCGACATTCTGGAGCGCGGTGGCTCGGGGCAGCAGGTTGAAGGTCTGGAAAACGAACCCGATTTCCTTGTTCCGGATCCTGGCCAAGGCATCATCGCCGAGTTCGGAAACCCGGTAGCCGTTCAGCCAGTACTCCCCCGCCGTGGGGGTATCGAGGCAACCGATCATGTTCATCAGGGTCGACTTGCCGGACCCCGACGGCCCCATGATCGCGACGAACTCGTTCTTCCGGATGGTGAGGTCGACGCCCCTGAGCGCGTGGACGGTCTCGCTGCCCATTTCGTAGTCGCGCTCGAGATGCCGCACCAAGATCACCGCATCTCGGGGAACTTCGGGCGGCAGCATCGCCATCCGTTCCGCGGTCGTGTCGATTCCCGCCGTCATAGTTGCCGTCCGATCAAGGCTTGGATCTGGGCTTTCGCCCGGAGATAGTCGAACCGAGCGGTGACTTCGTCGACCTCGGCTTGGGCCAGCGCCTCCTGCGAGGTTACCACGTCGACGATCGTGGCGACGCCGAGCCGGTACCGCTCCTGTTGGACCCGGAGGTCCTCGGTCGCGGCGGCCAGGCTGGTTTGGGCGATGCCAATACGGGTCCGGGCGGCGTCGAGTTCCGCCAGCCGCGTGGTCAGGTTCGCGACCACCAGGCGCCGGGCCTCGCCGGCGTTGGCCTCGGCGGTTTCGGCGTTGGCCCGCTGATTGGAGATGTTCTGCTCTCGGGTGAACCGGTTGAAGATCGGCCACGACACCCGAATCGCGGCTTGCCGTTGCTGGTTGAACCGGAACGACGTGTCGGAGACCGTCGCCGAACGCCGGAGGATCTGGTCCGCGCCGGTCAGGGTATTCGAGGCGTCCAGCGTCAGGGTCGGCCAGTATCCCGCGCGGGCCACGCCGATGGCGGCCCGAGCCGCCCGGGCACTGGCGTCGGCCACTCGCACCTGCGGTGCGCGGTTGAGGGCCTCGACCCGAAACGCCGCCGAGTCGACCGCGGTCACCAGGCGATAGAAGCTCGAGTCGTCGACCGCTCCGACCGGGCCTTCCATGCCGACCAGACGACCCAGGTTGGCCTCGGCGGTGGCGAGCTGCGTCTGGGCGTTTATCAGCTGGACCCGGGCATTCCCCAGGGTCACGAGCGACCGGAGCGAGTCCGATCGGATCGCGGCACCGGCTCGCAGCCGGGCAATCGACGCCTTGAGTTGCTCATCGGCCCGCCGGACGCTCGTCTCTCGCACCCGGACGAGCTGGGTGGCGGCGAGCACATCGAAGTAGAGATTGGTGGTCGCGAGCTGCTGCTGGTAGCGAGCGTCCTCGAAGCCCTCGGCCGCGGATTCGCGATTCGCGCGGGCCGCCCGTGACTCGGCGCCGCGCCGAAACCCGTCGAACAGTTCGATCGAGGTGTTGACCGAAGTGTTCAGGCTGGTGGTGCTCGAGTTGGCTGCCAGGATCTGACCGGTTGTCACGTCCGCCCGTTCGCCCTCGGTGTACGATTCGCGAGCCGAGGTCGAGAAGTTCAGGTCCGGCAGGTAGGCACCCTTGGCCGAGCGGACTCGGGCATCGGCCGTCCGAACCTGGCCCGCCGCTTGGACCATGCGGGGTTGGATTCGTTCCGCCCGCTCGATCGCTTCGGCGAGCGTGAGGGTCGGCTTGGACTGGCCGGCAACGGCCTGCGGCGCCACCACGACCGCAACCAGAATGAGGAAAATTCGCACCCTAGTCACGGGCCTCGTCGCGAGCTCGATGAAGGCTATCGCGCCTGGCGTTGAACGCATCGTACTTTCGCTGCTGGTCCGCCGACAGGCGAACCCGAATGTCGCGACGTACCGCCTCCCGTTCGGCATCGAACTGGGTGCGGACCGAGCGCCACAGCGAGTCCATGATCGGATCGTGGCGGTCGAGAACCTCGTTGACCGCCTGCTCATCGGCGGGCGACAGACCCACGTCGGTCCGGAGCCGCTCGATGTAGTCGAGCCGCATCTGGGCCTTGAAGGCCGCCCGGTTGGTCTTCCCGGGCCGCGGAGGACGGCTATCCTTGTCGGCCAGCATCGTGGCGGTACCGCCGACCAATCCGCCTAACGCAAACGCGAGGGAAAGCAGCCCGGTCGCGACCCACCGAGATTTGGTCATGGTCCCTCCTCCAGCACCGTGTGCATCACCGGGTTGACCTCTCCGGGTCGCGGCGCCTCCAGAATCGCGACCGAGATCGGCGACTGGGTCCGCTCCTCCTGCCCCCAACCGCGCCAGAGCGCCAGGCCGAGCAGAACCGCCGCGGCCATCGCTGCCCCGAGCACCCGGGGACGGGCCCACGCCGCCAGGACGTCCCAACTGCTGTCTCGAACCGGAAGCCGGCCGAGAGCTACCTCGAGCCGTGACAGCATCGTGCCGGGATCCGGGCCGTCGAAATAGTGCCGAAGTCCCTCAGTGACCCGCGGATCCGGTCCGCGAAACGGCGATGTCATGCCGGTTCCTCCTTCAGTGTCCCCAGCGCGGCCCGAAGCGCGCGCCGGGCGTGAAATACATATGAACGTACGGTCCCCTCCGGGACCTCGAGAATCTGGGCGATCTCGAGATGGCTGTACCCCTCGAGGTCGAAGAGCAGGACGGCAACGCGCTGCCGCTCCGGAAGCGCCGAGACCGCCTTTCCGATCCGTTCCCGCAACAACACCCGGTCGGTCCACCGATCCGGCCCCGCCTCCTGGGTCGCGACGGTCTCGGTCAGCGGCTCCGCCTCGCGTACCTTCCGGCGCCGCAGTTGGTCGAGGGCGGCGTTCGATACGATCCGAAGGAACCACGACCGAAACGGCCGAGTGCAATCGAACCGGGCAATCGCCTGCCAGGCGGCGAGGGTCGCGTCCTGCACCACATCCTCAGCCTCGTCCCAGCTCCCCACCACGGCGTACGCCACTTGGCGCGCGGGTACCGCGTGGCTCATCACGAGACGGCCGAACGCGTCTGCGTCCCCTCGTTGAGCGGCTCGGGCCAGCCCCGGATCATTCACGCTGCTAGTACGCACCACAGGAGGGTTCCGTTGAGTCGAGGTACCTGTCGGTCAACAGCTTGCAACGACATCACTTACGAAGCCGGCAAGGGGCGGCAGCGGGCCCCGTTCAATCCACCGGCCGGCGCCGAAGCGCCTCGGCCCCGCTTACCAATGCCAGCCAGACGCTCACGGTGCCAAACACGAGCGCCATGACGCCCGGCACGATGAAGAACAGGACACCCACCGCCGCGAGCAGCAGGGCCAGCGGGCCAAAGAGGGCCAGGCGGGCCCCGGCGACCAGCGTCCGCACCGCCAACATCGAACGACCTCGCCGTTCTCTGATACCGCGTCGGTGCCGAGCACCGGTACCCGGGCGGGCCTCGATCGCCAGCGCGGGCGGGAGCACCTTCCCGAGCGAGCGCGGCACCCGGACCGGTCTGGTGGCGACCTCGGCGCTCTGATCGAGGTCGCGCCGGTACTGCGCCTCCATCGCCGCGCCGAGCTCCGGGTCGTCGACCAACAGGTCCAATTCGTAGTTACCCAGGAGGCTCGAGTGATTGAGGTTGCTCGATCCCACCCGAACGTAGCGGGAGTCGGCCACCACGGTCTTGGCGTGGAGCATCGGGCCAGCCCACTCGAAGATCCGCACTCCCGCCCGGATCAAGTCGCGATAACCGAACCGGGTCAGATTGCGCACCAACACGAGATCGCTGGTCCCGGGTACCAGCAACCGGACGTCGACGCCCTCGGACGCGGCATCGACGAGGTAGCGATAGAGCCTTCGCGGTGCCACCAGGTAGGCATCGGTGATCCAGACCCTTTGAGCGGCGCCGGCCAGGAGTAGCTCGGACACCCGATAGGCCCGCTCCCGCGCCGGCTCTCCGCGCAGCACCCGGATCGACGCCTCTCCGCAGGCCGGAACGTCACCGGCCCGATGCTGCTCCGGAACCGCCGATCCGACCGCCGCCCACGTCTCGGCGAACGCCTGATCGATGGCGACCGCCGCCGGTCCGTCGACCCGAATCGCGGTATCGCGCCAGGGCAGCCGGCCCTTCACGGGATCACCGGCCCATTCGTCGCCGACGCAAATCCCGCCGAGCACCGCGCGAGATCCGTCCGCGACGACGAGCTTGCGGTGATTGCGGCTAAACAGTGATCCGAGGTCGAACCAGCCAGGCCGGTTGAAGAGCCGCACCTCCACGCCCGCCGTTCGAAGTCGGTTCCAGTAGCGAGCCGAGGTTCCCAACGAGCCCAGCCAATCCGTCGAGACCCGCACGGCCACATCGGCACGGGCCATGTCGGCGAGCGCCTCGGAGAACCGGGCGCCGGTGCGATCGGATCGGATGATGTAGTTGTCGAAATGGACCCAGGTGCGGGCACTGGAGATGACCTCGATCATCGCGTCGAACGTCTCCGGCCCGTCGAAGAGCAGCCCAACGCGATTGCCGGGAATCGGGCGGCCGCCGGCGGCACGGTCAAAGGCCCGTTCCACGGTGTCCCGCGCGATCGGATGGGTCCGGCCGGGAATCGTCACCTCAGGATCGCATCCGCGAGCGGCGCCAGGCTACGCCGATCCTAACCCGAACATCCGCTCGTGAGGTCGGAGGGCGGCGAGCACGAACCCGATGTGCTCGTCGAGCGGGACCCCCAACTCGGCGATGCTGGTGTAGACGTCGTCCCGACTGACGCCGCGCGCGAACGCCTTGTCCTTGAGCTTCTTCTTCACGCTGGCTACCTCGAGGTCCGCCAAGGAGCGCGACGGGCGGACCAGGGCGCAGGCCACCAGGAACCCGGACAGCTCGTCGACGGCGAACAAAGCCTTGGCCAGCGGCGTCTCCCGCGGCACCCCGGTGTAGGCCGCGTGGCCGAGAATCGCCCGCTGCCCGTCCTCGGGGAACCCCAGGCTGGCGAGGAGGCGGACCCCCTCGCTCGGATGTTCGGCATCGGGCAGACGATTGGGGTTGGGATAGCGTTCGTAGTCGAAATCGTGGAGCAGCCCGACCAGCCCCCAGTAGTCCGGATTGGCTCCCGCTCGCTCCGCCATCGCCCGCATCGCGACCTCGACCGCGTACATGTGCCTCCGAAGCGCTTCGGACGGGGTGTACTGGTGCATCAAGGCCAGCGCTTCGTCTCGTGTCATCATCATCGCAGTCGTTAGGTCGAATGGACCGGAATCGGAGCCGCCGACAGCGGAACCCGCAGCGTGCTGTCGCTGAGGTTGATCTCGAAGGCGTAACTGCCCGGGCGTGGCAGCGGCACGTCGAACACCAGTACCGCGCCAGCCTCGACTTCCGTCACCCCAGCCGGCGGCTCGCCGAACTGGACGGTGCCCTCGCCCCCCATCAGTTCTTCGTCGCGGTCGTCGACGAACCGGATCCGAATCCGATGTTCGCCGATCTCGGTCCGGCGGCCACGGACCCGAAGCACCAGGTGGGTCCGTGGATGGACCGCCGGAAAGGAGGCCACCCAGACATGCTGAAAGATCCCCAACACCGAGAGCTTGCCCTGCTGATCGATCAGGGCATAGTCGGCCAACACCGCGAAATCGACCTGCACTAGGCGACTCGAATGGAATTGACCAGATCGTTCTTACGAATCTGCAACACGATATCGAGACCCGAGGAGACCTGGCCGAAGACGGTGTGCTTGCCATCCAGGTGCGGTTGGGGCGAATGACAGATGAAGAACTGGCTGCCACCGGTGTCTTTGCCCGCGTGGGCCATCGAGAGGCTCCCAGCCTGGTGCCGGTGGGTATTGAGGTGGCACTCGCACTTGATCTTGTACCCCGGCCCCCCGGTTCCCACCTTGGGGTCGTTGGCGTTCTTCGACAACGGGTCGCCACCTTGAATCACGAAGTCGGCAATGACCCGGTGGAAACGAGTCCCGTCGTAGAAGCCCTGGTTCGCCAACTTCTCGAAGTTGGCCACCGTGTTCGGTGTCTCCGAGTCGAACAGCTCGGCCGTAATGATGCCTCGCTCGGTGTCGATGGTCGCTGTTTTCACGAGTCGGTTGTCCTGGTGAAGTTGGGGAGGGTCGCTCCCATGGAAAGTAAGGCTGGCTCCGGCAGCGCCCAAGCTCGCTGCCAGCCAAGGGTTGGCCGGCGGGGCCCGGCCGATATCTTTCCCCAATGACCGATCTCGAGCACGCTCGCCACGAGGCCATCCGGATGCTCTGCCTGGCCCAGGCCGAAGACCGGCTCACCGTCGAGGCGTTCGAAAGCCGGTTGACCCGGGTCAAGCAGGCCCCCAACGAAGCGACCTTGGCCGCCATCCTCGCCGACATCGAGCCAACCAGCTCGTTTCCGGCCCCGATCATCAGTGGGGGCCACCCGGTCGCTGTCGCCGATCACACCGGTATGGCCGCCCCGGTGGCCCCGGCCGATCTCCTCCGGGTCTCCAGTGTCTTCGCGTCGACCAAGCGGGCCGGCTCCTGGACCGTGCCACTACTGATCGAGGGCAAAGCCCTGTTGGGAGAGCTGACCCTCGATCTCCGCGACGCCGTCTTCGGATCCGATGTCGTGGACATCCAGGTCGACGTGATGCTCGGCTCGTTCACGCTGATCGTTCCGGCCGGAACGCAGGTCGAGAACGAAGTGGACGAAACCCTGTCCTCCTCGACCCATTCGACTCGAGGCGCCCGGGGTGCCCGCCCCAACGGACTGCTGGTACGACTGGCTGGCAGGGCCCTGCTCGCATCCATCGACGTCAAGGAGAAATTCCCGACCGCCGCCGGCAAGCCCCAGGGATTCTTGGGGCGCCTCCTCGGGTCCGGCGACTGACCGGCCCTCCCGACAACCGGGGTGCCGGCCTCAGCCGCTCCGGCGCTTGGCCTTCCGAGCCGACGGACAAAGAGCCGCGAGCACACAGCGGTCGCATTGGGGCCGCCTCGCGATGCAGACCTGGCGGCCATGGTGGATCAGCCAATGCGAGACCACGGTCCAATCCCGTCGTGGCACCAGGGGCATCAGGTCGCGCTCGATCTTCTCGGCATCGGTCTGCTTGGTGAGTCGCAGCAACCCGGCGAGCCGGGTCACATGGGTGTCCACTACGATCCCCTCGTTGATCCCGAAGGCATTGCCTAACACCACGTTGGCGGTCTTTCGGCCAACCCCCGGAAGGACCCGGAGCGCTTCCATGTCCGCCGGCACGAGCCCGCCGTGCCGGTCCACCAATTCCTTGGCCATCCCGATCAGGCTCTTGGTCTTGTTTCGATAGAACCCGGTCGACTTGATCATCGACTCGACCGTCTCGGCGTCCGCCGCGGCCAGATCGTGGGGGGTGGGATACTTCCGGAACAGCGCCGGAGTGACCATGTTGACCCGAGCATCGGTGCACTGCGCCGACAGGATCGTCGCGACCAAGAGTTCGTAGGGGGTCCGATGATCCAATGCGCAGTTGGCATCGGGGTAGGTCTTGCCGAGGGTGGCCCAGATCCGGTGGGCCCGCTTCACCGTGGCGGGATGGGCCATCAACTGCCCCGCTTCCGGGCAAAAGCCAGGAACTCGCCAACCGGCCTGGCGTTGAGCACGTCGCCGGGCGTGAGCCATCCCTTCCGGGCCATCGCGACGCCGAAATCGACGTTCTCGAGGCCCGCCGGCGAATGGGCATCCGCCCCGACCGAGATCATCACGCCAGCGCGAGAGGCCTGGCGAACCAGCCGCCAGTCCAGGTCCAAACGTTGCGGATCCGCGTTGATCTCGATCGCGACGCCGCGCTCCGCCGCCCGTGCGAAAATCCGCTCGACGTCGAGCGGATACGGCTCTCGCGACAGCAAGAGCCGGCCGGTGAGATGGCCGAGGATCGTAACCGCCGGATGATCCATGGCGGCGAGGATCCGCTCCGTCATCTGCTCCCGGTTCATCTCGAACCGATTATGAACCGAGGCGATCACGAAATCGAAACCCGCCAACAGCTCGTCGGGATACCCCAGCCGACCGTCTGCCAGGATGTCGGCCTCGATGCCCTTGAGCACCCTGGCGCCGACGTCATGATCGTTGGTGGCGTCGATCTCCGCCCACTGAGCCCGAATGTCCGCCTCCGACAGACCGCCGACATACGCCGCGGTGCCGCTGTGATCGGTGACCCCGACATACTGGTAGCCTGCGGCTCGGCAGATCCGGGCGAGGTCTGCCACCGCGAAACTGCCGTCCGAATAACTGGTATGACAGTGTACCAACCCTTGGAGATCCCCCCGTGTCAGCAGTCGCGGGATCCCCGTTTCGGCGACCTCGATCTCTCCGGTACCCTCCCGGAGCTCCGGGGGAACGAGGTCGAGTCCCAGGGCGCGATAAACCGCGGCTTCGTCCGGGGTGGCAACGAACTCGCTTCCCTTCCACAGCGCGGCGCCGCTCAAGGTGTATCCCCGAGAGGACGCCCTGGCCACCAGCTGGGCCAAGTGGGCGTCTCCCCCGGTGGCGTGGATCAGCACCGCACCGAGATTGGCCGGAGGGGTGACCACCACCTGGCAGCTCTCCCCACCCGCGAATCGAACCGCGGCCCGACGCTCGTCCTGATACCCCACCTCCTCGACACCCGGGAACTCACCGAGAGACTTGAGAACCTCCTGGTGCGAATCGGCAACCAGCACCACGGCGAGGTCCCGGACCAGTTCGAGGCGACGACGAACCTCTCCGGCGACGATCGCCTCGGTCACCCCGGGGAGCCGGGCCAGAGTGCCCTTGAGTAACTCCGACTCCTCGATGGCGTGGTGGAGCAATCGAAAGGTCGCCGTCTGGCGGAGCCGCGCGATGCCCCGCAGCACGTTCTCCGCCGTCCTGGCGCCGAACCCGGGCAGCTGCGCCAGCCGGCCATCTCGGGCGGCGGCCTCCAGCTCCGGCACCGACTCGACATGAAGTCGCTCGTGAATCTGGCGAACCTTGGCCACCCCGAGCCCCGAAATTCTCAGCATTTCGACCAGACCGGGCGGGACCTGTTCCCGTAACTCGTCCAACGTGGTCGACCGCCCAGCGGTCACCAGATCTCGCACCACCCCTTGAATCGCCGGCCCGATGCCGTGGAGTTCGTTCAAGGTACCCCGGGCAACCCACTCCGACGGCTCCCCGCCAAGGGAACTGATCGTGCGAGCGCCCATCCGGAACGCCCGGATCTTGAAGCTGTTCTCGCCCTTGAGCTCGAGGTGGGCGGCAATCTGGTCGAGCACCCGCACCACGGCGGCACGGTCGACGGTCATGGCAGGCTCACCTGCTGCTCGCCAGGGACGGCCCCGGCGGGGCCGAGCAACTGATGCATTCGGTACCCGAGTTCCATCAGTTCCTGCGATCCAGTGAGTTGAAAGAGCCCCGCTGCCGCGCCCCCTGGAAGTCGGGGCGAGAACAGCCCGCTTCCGTCGGACCGGGACAGCCTCGGTATTCGCTCGCCACTGGCATCCACGACCGTGAACCCATCCCGTTGGGCGTGGAGGCCGAACACGGCGACCAGATCGAGCCGGCCGTCACGAGGAATGACGAAACAGCCATCGAGCGGCTCGACAGGGCAATCGAGGATCGGTTCGCCCCAGACCCGCTGGCTCGGCAACTCGAGATAGTAGCTCCGAGATACCGACGGCGCGACGGGTGGCGTCCCCGACTCTGCGCCGAGGCAGCGATCGAGCACGGCGCGGTCGACCCGGACGCGGCAGCGGCCATCGGCCCAGTACAGGTAGGCGGCGTGCAGGAAGGCCACCAGCTCGCTCACCGCCACCGACGACGCGGCCTCCGCCGGCGCCAGCTCACGGAGCAACTCGACCACTTCCCGGACCAGGACGAACCCGTCTCGATGCCTCGGGTCGTAACCCGCGGCGGCGATCCCTTCGGCGATCGGCGCGAACCGATCGTCGAGATCGCCGCCGAATACCAGCTCCACGGGACCTGGCCGGCCGGTCATCGCGCCGCCGAGGGAAGAAAGCCATCGAGTGCCGCCACGAACCGCTCCGGCGCTTCGACGTAGGGGACGTGGCCGCACCGATCGAGTCGAATCAGCCGCCCCCCAACCGCTTCCGCGAGCACCTCCGCCGTCTCGATCGGGATCGGGTCGTCCTCGCCGTGGATGACCAAGCTCGAGACCCCGCGAATGGCCGGAAACCGGGGGCGCAAGTCGAAGTCGCCCAAGCTGTCCCATACCGCCTGCTGGGTTCGGCCGGTAAGCCGGAACGGGGTCAAGTCGCGAGCCATGCGCCAATCGAAGAAGTATCCCGCGACCGAGAACTCGAACATTCGGCGACGGTACGTTTCGGCGTCACGTTCCCTGAGCCCGCCTTCTTGCACGGCTTGCCTGGCGGCCATCACCTCGGGCGCTCGGTTGCGCTCCGCGAGCCGTCGTTCGAAGGCATCTCGAGCACCGCGCCACACCGGAGCCGGCGACACCAACGCCAGCGAAGCGACCCGACCGGGATGCTCCAAGGCGTACAGTACGGCCAGCAACCCGCCCCACGAGTACCCCGCCACGCTGAGGCGCTCGATGCCCCAGAGGACCCGAAGCGCCTCCAGGTCGGCGACGTGCTCCTGCCATCCGCAGGGTACCTCGCGGTCCACTGGCGACCGTCCACCCCCACGTTGATCGTAATAGATCAGCGTCCGACTCACGGCCAGCCGATCGAACCCCGGCAGGAGATAGTCGTGGTGAGCCCCGGGGCCGCCATGAAGCACCACGGTCGGCGGACCTTCGCCGATCCGGCGCTCGAACAACACCGCCTCCCCGACGCGGCGCTCCGCGACGATCTCATCCATACTGGTCGAGCAAGGCGGTCACCGTGTTGGCATGAATGGTGACCACGTCCCCGAGATCGGCGGCGTAACCTCCTCCAAGAACCATCACGACCGGCAGCCGACGGCGCCAACACGCCGCGAACACGGTCCGGTCTCGTCGCGCCAACCCGTCGATCGACAGGCCGAGGCGGCCGAGGCGATCGGCGCGATACGGATCGGCACCGGCGATGTAGACCACGAGTTCCGGCCGGGCCCGCTCGAGGACCTCGTCGAGGTGGCGCTCGAGCAGGGCGAGGTAGGCCTGGTCCTCGGTGCCGTCGGGAAGCTCGAGGTCGAGGTCACTCCGCTCTCGCCGGAAGGGATAGTTCTTGGCGCCGTGCATCGAGAAGGTGAACACCGCTTCGTCGTTCTCGAAGATCCGAGCCGTCCCATTGCCCTGATGGACGTCGAGATCGATGACGACGGCTCGGGCAAGCACCCCGTCTCGTTGCAGCGTTCGGACCGCGACGGCGACGTCGTTGAAGACGCAGTACCCTTCGCCATGGCCCGGAAAGGCATGGTGGGTACCGCCCGCCAGGTTGATTCCCGCTCCATTCGACAACGCGTCCCGGGCCGCCTCGAGGGTGCCTTGGACGGTTCGGAGGGACCGCTCCGGAAGGAGCGGATGCCACGGGAACCCGAGCCGGCGTATCGCGGCATCGCCTAACGTTCCCTCGATCACCGCCTCGACATAGTCGGGGTGGTGCACCAAGTGGAGCGCGTCTCGCGCGACCGGACCGGGCTCCTCGATCGCGTCGGCCCGCAAGACCCCGGCCGCCACCAGGCCGTCGCGAATGAGGCGGTACTTCCCCATTGGAAACCGGTGCCCCTCGGGAAGGGGAAGAGACCACCGCGCGGTGGACCACGCCCGCATCTAACGGTCGAACCGATCGGCCAGCGAGCCGACTCGCGCGTCGGTCATAGCAGGACCGCGAGTGCGTCAGCGACCTTGCGGACCTCGGCCTCTTCGTCCGGGGTGAACGGATTCGGCACGTCACTGTCGACGTCGATCTGGCCGAGGATCAGCGCGCCGCGGCGGATCAGGACGACGAGTTCCGACCGGGTCTCCAGGTTGCAGGCCAGGTAGTTGGTCAAGGTCGAGACGTCCCCGACGTTCTGGTCGCGGCCCGTGGCGACCGCGGTCCCGCAAACCCCTTTACCCACCGGAATCCGGGTGTGGTCGGTCACCCGGCCGGCGAACGCCTCGAGGACGAGTTCCTCGCCGTGGAGCATGTACAGATAGACCGAGGTGTAGGGAGCGCCCGCCTCCTTGATCCGATCGGCGGCCAGCTGCAGGAGCCCGATCCGGCCCACGTCACGGGCGAAAGCACCTCGCAGCGCGGCGACCAGCCGGTCCCCTTGGAGAATCGTCACGGCGTCATCCTCCTCGGCGGCCAAGAACGACCCGGACCGAATCCACCGCCGCGCCGCGCCGATATCGAACCACGACGGTGTCGCCGGGACGATGCTGACGCAGGGCGTCGGTCATCGCCTGCAAGTCGCCAATCTCGTGACGACCGATGCCCAGGAGCACGTCGCCGGCGATGAGCCCGGCCCGGGCCGCGGGGCTCTCCGGACGGGCCCCGGACAGCCGAACCCCTGGGCCGCCGACGCTCATGTCGGGAATCGAGCCGAGGTACGCCCCATAGCCACCGGTCGCCACGGGGCCCGCCACGGGAGGTGGCGGCGGAGGCTTGTTGACGAAGGTCAGCGGAACCGGCCGATCGGCGATGGCTCGGGTCAGCTCGGCCGCGAACTCCGCGACCCGAATCAGCCCGTCGACGTTGATCTTCTCGGCGTCGTCGCTGGGACGGTGATAGTCTTCGTGCAAGTCGGTGAACAAGTGCAGCACCGGCTTGCCTGCCAGGTAAAAGGACTGCTGGTCGCTTCGGCCATACCCGTCGCCGGAGTAGGCCAAGTCGAACGGGAATCGGCGCCTCAACGAGTCGAGCAACGCCGGGAACTCGACCGCCGTCTCGGATCCAAACGCCAGGAGCCGGTCGTTCCGAAGCCGACCAACCATGTCCAGGTTGATCATCGCGACGGTCCGCTCGAGCGGGAACGGCGGCGATTTCACGTAGGCCGACGATCCCAGCAGCCCCAACTCCTCGCCGGAGAAGGCCACCACCATCACGGTCCGCCGGGCCGGACGGGCCGCCAGTTGGCGGGCAATCTCGATCAGCGCCACGGAGCCGGAGGCGTTGTCGTCGGCGCCGTTATGAATCTCCCCTCGATTGCCTAGCGACATCGAGCTGGTCAGTCCCACGCCCAGATGGTCGTAGTGGGCACCCACCACCACCGCCTCGCTCCGGAGGACGGGGTCGCTCCCCGGAATCATCCCGATCACGTTGACGCCCGAGGCGGGCCGATCGGCCCCGGGCACCTCCCGGAGCGCCACCAGATCGGGGGCGATCCCGAAAACCTGACGCCACCCCGCGGGGCCAGGCCGAACGCCCGTTTCGCCCAGCCGACCGATCAAATAGGACGCCGCCCGGTCGGACCCCGCGGTCCCGGTGAACCTCCCCGCCAGGCTGTCGTGGGCCAATACCCCGATGTCGCGCCGAACCGCGGCCGCCACCCGACCCTCGCCGGTCGAGACCGCGGCCGCTTGCGCCGATACTTCGGACGTCCATCCGACCGCCGCCAACCCCAACGCACCCCACCATCGGGCCTTCCACTCCCTCGTCGAGCGTCTCATCGAGCCGTCCAATCGGTGTCTTTGCTGACCCGGCGCGCGAAGGCGGCCAGCAATTGGGCCGCTCGGTCGAGGTCGTCCAGCGCCACCATCTCGTTGGGGCTGTGCATGTAGCGATTCGGGACCGACACCAGTCCGGTGGCGACTCCCCGGGTCGTGGTGAAAATGGCATCGGCATCGGTCGCGGTGAACCGCGGCGACGCCTGGAACGCGTACGGAATGTTCTCGGCCTCGGCGGCCTCGACCAGCAGCTCCACCACGACCGGGTGGGTCGCGGCCCCCCGCGCCAACACCGGTCCCCCGCCGAGGCGCACGTCACCGTGGCGCTTCTTCTCGACCCCCGGCGTGTCGGTGGCGTGGGTGACGTCGACCACGATCGCCACCGTGGGAGCCAACGCCGTCGCGGAGGTGCGCGCTCCGCCGCCGGTGTAGGCGATCTCTTCCTGCGACGTCGCCACGGCGGTGACCGTTCCTTTGGGCCGATCCTTGGCCAACCGTCGCAGCGCCTCCAGCACGACGAATGCCCCGATCCGATTGTCCAGGCTCCGACTGACGATCCGGCCGTTCGGCATGTCGAGAATCGCGGTGTCGATCACGCCGGCGTCGCCGACTCGAACCCGGGCGGCCGCTTCGGCCTTGCTGGTGGCTCCGATGTCGATCCAGAGGTCCTTGGCCTTGGTCGTCTTCTCCCGATCGTCTTTGTCCATCAGGTGGATCGCCTTCTTACCCAGCACCCCCCGGACCGGACCGTTCCGTCCGAGGAGCACCACTCGCTGGCCGACGAAGACTTGTTCGTCCCAGCCACCGATCGGATCGAACCAGAGGTACCCCTCGTCGTCGATGTGCACCACCATCAGTCCGATCTCGTCGATATGGCCGGCGAACATGATCGCGGGCCCATCTCCAGAGCCCTTGACGGTGGCATAGGAGTTCCCACTGACGTCCTGTGACACGGAATCGGCGACGCGTTTTGCTTCATCGCGCCAGGTCCGGGCCGGACCCGTTTCGAAACCGGACGGTCCTGGAGCGTCGAGCAGCGAGCGGAGGAAGGCTAGGGACGTATCTTGCATCGGTAGTCGGGGTAATCGGTCGTCGGGGTAACGGAGTCTTCAGGGTGTCGACTGCGGGCTCGGGCGCCTGACAGCGTTGCCCGGCTCAAAAGTAACCCCCGAGCCACCTTTCCGTTCAAGCGAGGTCCACATGAAGCGGTTGAGCAACCTCATCGTGGCGGCCGTGCCCCTCGTCGCCGCGGCGTGCGGCGGCGGGGGAACGGTCTCGCCCCCGCCACCCCCACCGCCACCGGCAGCCCAGATCGCCAAGGCGGCCAACAGCGGCGACGAGCAGGTCGGCGCCGCCAACGCCACCCTGCCGCAGCCGCTGCGGGTCGCCGTCACCCAAAACGGCACCCCGGTCGCCAACCGGGAGGTCAGTTGGCAGGTAACCAACGGGGGCAGCGTCTCACCGGGGACGAGCAACACCGGCGCCGACGGCATCGCGACGACCACGGTCACCTTGGGCACCGCCCCCATCATGACCATCTCCGCGTCGAGTACCGGCACCAGCGGCGGGCCGATCTCCTTCACGGCGCTAGCCGCCGGGGCCAACGCCTCCGTCCAGGTCCTCAACAACCGGTACGAGCCCCAGACCATCGCGATCCGCGCCGGCGGCCGAGTGACCTTCGATTGGCCCACGGGGTCGAGCCAACACAACCTCATTCCCGACGACGGCAAGGACCGACCCAACGACCCGGTGATCCGAAACGGGCCGTTCTCGGTCGCGGTCACCTTCCCGACCGCCGGCGAGTATTTCTACCATTGCAGCGTGCATGGGAGCGCCAGATCGGGGATGTGGGGCAAGGTGGTTGTCGTTCCATGATCCGCCCCGTCACGATCCTCGCCGCGTTGGGCTCGTTCACCTCGGTCCTCCAGGCCCAGGGCGATTGCTTTCCAGCCGGCAACTCCAACGAAGCAAAGACGTTCGCGATCTTCGCCGTGCCCTTGGCATTCGGCCCGATCGGACCGGCCCGGTCGGAGGCAGGCCGGGTCGAGCTGGGCTTCGAGCTGTCCTACCTTCCCAACGTCGACCCCGCGACCGCGACACCCACCGTGTGCCGGCCCGGCAAGGGACCGGAGAACACCGACTTGCTCTTTGCGGTACCGCGGCCGCGAGTGTCGGTAGGCCTCGGGGCGGGTTTCGCGATCGAAGGCAGTTGGGTTCCGCCGGCGCGGTTGAACGATGTCGAGGCCAACCTGTTCGGTGTGGCGGTGAGCTACGGCACGGGGATCGGCGGGTCGGCGGGGATCGTCGTTCGGGCCCACGCCACCTTGGGACGAATCAACGCTCCCATCACCTGTCCGGACCAGGAGCTTGCCAATCAGGTGAGCGAGTGTTTCCAGGGCACCCGCTCCGACGACCGGTATCATCCCAACGTCGCCGGTCTCGAGGCCCTAGTACATTGGAGGGGTCGAGTCCAGCCGTACCTGGGAGCCGGTTACAACCGCCTGATGCCCCGGTTTCAGGTCCACTTCGTCAACTCGCAAGGAAGCCTCGATGACCGGAAAGTCGAGGTCGATCTCAACCGCCTGGCCGTGCTCGGGGGTGTTCGCTGGCAGGCCACCCCGGCCTGGAGCCTCGCGGGCGAACTCTACGCCACCCCCGGGGACGCCGTCACCGTCCGAACCGCGGTTCGCCTCGGGCTCTAGCCGCCGAGGTCGCATCGGCCGCACCTCGTGACCGAATCGTACCGCAGGCTCGACTCGGATCGGATCGCCGAAACCGCCCGGCGATTGGCCCGGCGGATCGCCGAACGTTTCCCGGAGTCGGGACTGGCTCGAGTGAGCCGAGATCTCGTCTTGGTCGTCGAAAAGGCGGGTCGCGACCAGGACTGGATCCAGCGGCCGATTTGGCCGCTTCGCGCCGTCGTCATCCTGGCGGTCACGGCGCTGATGGCGGTTGGCGTCGCGACGTCGGTGATCTTGATCCAACTCCCGGCGCAAGCGAGCCTCACCGACATGCTCCAGGCCATCGACGCCGGGGTCAACGACGTGGTCTTCCTCGGCATCGCGATCTACTTCGTGTCGACGCTGGAAACCCGTCGCAAGCGCCGGCGCGCTCTCGAGGCGCTCCACGCGTTGCGATCCATGGCCCACATCATCGACATGCACCAGCTCACCAAGGATCCCGAGCGAGTCAATCGGCCGGACGCAATCGACACCGCCTCGTCGCCGATCCGCGAACTCACCGTGTTCGAGCTGTCTCGCTACCTGGACTACTGCAGCGAGATGCTCTCGCTGCTGGGCAAATCCGCGGCGCTCTACGTCCAATCGTTCAGTGACCCGGTGACCCTGGCCGCGGTGAACGAGGTCGAGGACCTGACCAACGGATTGTCGCGCAAGATCTGGCAGAAGATCATGATCATCGACCGCGGGGAGGCCTAACGCCTTCCCGAGTCGGCGTCCCACCGCTACCTTGGTCCCATGATCACCGTCACCGCGCTGCATCTCTACCCGTTGAAGGGTGCCCGGGGCATCTCGGTCGACTCGATCGCCCTCGATCGATTCGGCCCCCAGGGCGATCGGCGGTGGCTCTTGGTCGACGCCGACGGCTGCCAGATCACCCAGCGCGATGTGCCTCGGTTGTGCCTGATCGAGGCCACGCCCTCGGCCAAGGGCATCCGATTGTCGGCCCCCAACCTCCAGTCGATCGAGGTGGCGCCGCCGGAGGGCGCCGCCAGGCGCCCAGTCCGAGTTTGGGACGACATCATACCCGCCGCGCCCACCTCCGCCGAGGCTGACGCCTGGGCCTCCGAAGCGTTGGGACGATCGTGTCATCTGGTCCACTGCCCTGACGACTCCCCGCGGCGGACCAGCCCGGAGTACGACCCGATCGGCAGCCCCGTCAGCTTCGCCGACGGCTATCCGATCCTGGTGATCGGGGAGGCCTCGCTCGCCGACCTGAACCGCAGACTGGCGGCGCCCTTGCCCATGAACCGGTTCCGGCCGAACGTCGTCGTCCGTGGTGCCGAGCCGTTCGCGGAGGACGGCTGGCGTCGTTTCCGAATGGGCCCGATCGTCTTCGACGCGGTCAAGCCGTGCGCTCGATGCACGGTTCCAACCACCAATCAAGCCACCGCGGAGCGCGGGCCAGAACCGCTCCGGACCTTGGCCACCTTCCGAAAACGGGGCTCCGCGGTGCTGTTCGGGATGAACGTGGTCCACCGAGCCGCCGGAACGCTGCGGGTGGGCGATACCGTGGAGATCCCGCCCACGGCCTGATCGGTGTCAGGGCTCGGCGCGTGGCAGCGTGCGCGACTCGGGCCGAAGCGACAACGTCCGCTCGGCGAAATCGAGCCGCTCGTGGAGTTCGTTGACCTCGGTCCTCAGGGCGTAGATCTCGTCGAGCAGCTCCTGCGGAACGCCGGCGGGCAGATCGGGCAGACCTTCATCCGCGACCGCCGCAGCGGACCGGGGAACTACATCACCATGAATAATTGGAGCGGATCGAGGCGGTGGCGGGAACGCGAGTGCCTCGACGGGCCAGTCCGGGTGGCCTTGCGGGTCCGCGGCGGACGCGTCAGTTCCGCGAGAACCTATGTCGGCGGTGACTGGCCCGACCGGGGTCGGCCGGGTACCGACCTGGGGACGGTTGGCGCCGCCCAAGCGGCGGAATTGCTCCTCCGCTTGGCCAAGGACGGGGGCGACGACGACCTGATCTTCCCCACCACCCTGGCCGACAGTATCACGATCTGGCCAGCGTTGCTTCGGCTCGCCAAGGACCGGGAAGCCCACCGATCGGTTCGAAAACAGGCCGTGTTCTGGGTCAGCCAAGCCGCAGGCGATCGAGCCGCCCTTGGGCTCGAAGAGATCGTCGGGGACGACGACGAGGATCGCGAGCTGAGGGAGCAGGCGGTGTTCGCTTTGTCTCAACTCCCCAGGGACGAGGGGGTCCCGATTCTGGTTCGCCAGGCCCGGTCCAATCGAGATCCGGCGATTCGGAGGAAGGCGATGTTCTGGCTTGGCCAATCGGACGACCCTCGGGCCCTCGCTCTGTTCGAGGAGATCCTCTCGAGGCCGTAGTCCGGAACCCGCAACGGTCCGGGTTCGTAGGGCATCCCGAGCGGGGGCTGGCAGCGGTGGCCGGCCCCCGCTCGTTGTTCGCCAACTCGTTGTCCCGGGCCAAGATTGGCGAATCTTCGCTGCTCGCGTTAGATATTCGGTGGGGGACTGTAGGGGTGGCCTGATCCCTGCTCAGTCTCCAGGGGGCGCCGTAGGGTACCGGAATCGGAGTGTTCGCATGGCGCGTCGTCGTTTCCTAGCCAGTTCGATCGTGATCGGCCTGCCCCTGTTGCTCGGGGCGTTCCTCCTCCAGGCCAAGCCATCCGGCGACGGAGCCAGGCTCTTTTCTCAGGTCTTGCAGCGGATCGAGGAAAGCGCCGTCGACTCGCTCGCCCGGGCGGCCATCTACGAACGGGCGGCCCGCGGCCTGCTCAAGAATCTCAACGACCCATACGCCGACCTCTACTCGCCCGAGGAACTGGCATCCTTTCAGCGAAACACGTTGCGGAACAATTATGGCGGCGTCGGGATGCAGATCGAGAACCAGGAGGGCGCCATCATCGTGGCCCGGGTCTTTCCGCACACGCCGGGAGAGCAGGGCGGGGTGCTGGCGGGTGACCGGATTCTCTTTGTCGACTCGGCGGCGGTTACCGGTCTCAGGCTCGACGAAGTGTCCTCCAAGCTGCTGGGAACGCCTGGCACCGAGGTGAAGGTCACCTTCCAACGACCCGGGGTCACTGAACCGATCAAGACCACTTTCAAGCGGGCGGTGATTCGGGTTCCCGCGGTCCCTTACGCGCTGATGCTCGACGGTAGCGTCGGCTACATCCCGCTCCAGAGCTTCAACGAGTCGGCCTCCGGCGACGTCGAGCAGTCCCTCGCGGCACTCAAGGCCAAGGGTGCCAAAGCTTTCGTCCTCGACGTCCGCGGCAACGGCGGCGGCAGCCTCGATCAGGCCCTCGAAATCAGTAACCTGTTCTTCCGGCCTGGGCATGAGTTGGCAAGTGTTCGTCATCGAGGCCGCAACCCGGAGGTCTACCGGGCAACTCGCCAGTCGGTCGTCGACTCGATGCCCATCGTCGTCCTGGTGGACGGCGCGAGCGCGTCGGCGTCGGAGATCGTAGCGGGGAGCCTCCAGGATCACGATCGGGCCCTGGTGATCGGCACCACCTCGTTCGGCAAAGGGCTGGTCCAAACCCTGTTCCCGCTGGAGGGGGGCTGGGCGATGAAGATCACGACCGGGAAGTGGTATACCCCGAGCGGGCGGTCGATCCAGGCGGAGCACGATCGGCTCGGCGATGAGCGCTTCGTCGAGTTTGCGGAAGACGAGCGAGCCGCCGATTCCGGCAGCCGGAAGCGACCGATCTTCAAGTCGGATGCCGGGCGGACCATCCTGGGAGGCGGCGGCGTCACGCCGGATGTCGTGATCACGCCGGACACGTTGAGCACGCCCGAACGGGAGTTGTTCCGCGCCTACTCGCCCCAGGGCTCGCAGTGGTACGTCGCGCTGTACGGCACCGCGCTCGAGTACAAGAGCAAGGTCAAGAGCGATTTCGCGGTGCAGCCGGAGTGGCGGGAGGCCTTCTGGAAACGGCTCCAGGCGGCGAAGGTCACCGTGACCCGGTCCCAGTTCGACGCGGGGTCCACGTTGGTAACCCGCAGCCTCGAGCAATTCACCGCGAGGCTGGCTTTCGGCGATTCGGCTTCGTTCCGGCGGGCGATGCCGAACGATCGGCAACTGAGGACCGCGCTGGACTACCTCAAGCGCGGTGGGACCCAGCGCCAGCTCCTCGCCCTGGCCGCTGAGGCCGGAACCAAAGGGAACTAGCGACTCGCTCGGGCGATTCGGTCGATCGCGATCCGGTCGGCCGCGTCGGAGGGCGGGATTTTTTCCTGGGCGGCGCGGTCGAGAACCATGATCGTCGTCTCGAAGATCCGGTCCACCCGGGCGAGGGCTTCCTCCGGTTTCAGCGCCAACACCTCGATCGATCCGCCGTAGCTGACCCCGCCGGCATTGGCGACGTAGTCGGGCACATAAGTGACCCCCCGAGCGGCAAGTTCGCGTCCGTGGCGTGGCTCCGAGAGCTGGTTGTTGGCGCCGCCGACGATGAGCTGGGCGCGGAGTTCGGGAATGGTGTCGTCGTTGAGCACCGCGCCAAGGGCGCAGGGCGCGTAGATCTCGGCTTCGACGGCGTGGATCCGTTCCGGCTCCGCCTCGGTCGCATCGAGTTCTCGAACCGCCCTTTCGACCTTGGCCCGGTCGATATCGCTGACTACCAGCCGCGCCCCGGCGGCCGCGAGCAACTTGGCCAGGTTCATTCCGACGTTGCCGAGTCCCTGCACCGCGACCCGCCGACCCCGAAGGTCACTGGAACCCCAGCGATGCCTCGCGGCGGCTTCCATTGCCCGGAGAACCCCGCGGGCGGTGTGGGGCGACGGGTCGCCGGACACGCCGGCGAGTCCCGCCACGAAGCGGGTCGTTTCAGCGATGAACTCCATGTCCGCCGGTGAGGTACCGACATCCTCGGCCGTGATGTAGCTGCCGCCAAGCCGATCGACGAACCGACCGTGGGCGCGGAGAATGGCCGCCCGATCGACCGCCTCCGGGCCCCCGAGAATGACCGACTTGCCCCCGCCGAGCGGCAGTTCGGCGAGGGCGTTCTTGAACGACATCCCGCGCGAGAGTCGTAGCGCATCGACAATCGCGGCCTCGTCCGACGGGTAGTGCCACCACCTCGTGCCGCCGACCGCGGGCCCGAGCGCCGTCGAATGGACCGCGATGATGCCGCGATAGCCGCAGGTCGGATCGGAACAAAGAACCAGCTGCTCGTGGCCCAAAGCGGCGAGGGTGCGGAAGGGCTCCATCGATGGCTCCGTGGCGGGGAACGAGATTGGCGCCGAACCAGGTCCAATCTAGCCCGTCGATCGCCGATGATCCGATCCTAACGTCGAGGGTTGTCCAAAGGGAGCGAAAGGAGCACCGGAACAGTCAACGTGGTGCCGGGCAGCCGGCGACCGCTGTCGTCGTACTTCTCCCACTGTGAGTTCGCCACGTAGACGAACCGCCCAGCCGCGATCGTGCCGATGGTCGGCTCGTCGGCGAGCGGCAGGTGTCGATCGAGAACCGCGACGGTACCGATCGCCCCCGTTCGGTCGAACTCGATCCGGATCACTCGAGGCGGCGCGACCCCGTTCTGGATCCCGATCAGGGCGCCCTGATGCCAGCTCAAGCCGTCGACGCCGAGCGTGGTGGTCCCCGGCGGGCTAGGCAGGTGGCGGACCTGGCGATCGACCAACCCGACCGACAGGATGCCGTGGGCGTAGTCTGCGAGGTAGAGCCTCTGGGCCGCTGGGTCGATCGCGAGGCCCTGCAGGGATCGGAAGTACCGGTGGCGAACGAATTCGTCGATGACGATGCGATCATTGCGAAGAGCAGCCCGGAAAACCACCGGGCTTTCGCTGTCCGAAAGAAACACCTCGCCCGCTGGCCCGATGGTCAGGTCGCCGAGCCAATGGGGCTGGCCGTCGCTCGATACCGGCGTGGTTGCGATGTGGTCGGCCATCGAGCGGGGCGACTCCGCGGCCTACGCGGCCTTCGTCCATCCCGATTTCACTCAGTTCGGGGAGAACGACCTCTATCTGGCCCGCGGGCGCGATCTCGAGCTTCGGGCGATGGGTGCCTATCTGCGGCGTGCCAAGGAGGTGCACACCGACATGCACCAACCGGACGTCACGGTCAGGGGGAACGTCGCGTGGATCACCTACTACTGGACCGACAGCGGGTACAGCGACGGCAGGCGGTTCTCCAGCCGCGGCAAGTCGACCAGGATCTTCGTCAAGGAGGCAGGCCGCTGGCTGTGCATTCACGGTCATTACACCGCGGTGCCCTGAGCGCGTTCAGGTCTTCCCGAATCCCAACCGATTCACCGCCACTCGGCCGTTGCTTATGACGTAGAGCACGTCCTGCAGGGTCCCGATCCGCTCGAGCGGGTTGTGCTCCACCACGATCAGGTCCGCCTCCAGACCGGGTTCGACCGCGCCGGTGCGGTCGGCGATCCGAAACAGTTCAGCCGCGGTGACCGTGGCGGATCGGAGCGCGTCGGCGGGCGTCATCCCGAGCGCCGCGAAGTTGGCGACTTCGTGGGCCACCCGGGTCACGCTCTGTGAGGTGTAGCCGACATCGGCACCGGTCACGATCGGAATCCCGAGCTGGTGGGCCTTGCGGAGGGTCTCCTGCATCCGCGGCAGCATGTGCATTCCCCGGACTTTGGTGACCGGATCGTCGTAGTCGCCGCCAGGCTCGATCAGGTCGAGGAGGGTGGAATAGGTCGGCACCAGGTAGGTGCCCCTGGCCTTCATCAGCGCCAGGGTCGAATCGGAGAGATAGGTGCCATGCTCGATGCTCCGAACGCCGGCCTTGACCGCGGCGTAGGCTCCCTCGTCTCCGTGAGCGTGCGCCAGGATCGGGACGTTCTTGGTCGCCGCCTCGTCGACGATGGCCTTGAGCTCGACTTCGGAGTAGGTCTGCTGGCGGGGATCGGTCTCGGGCCGGCCGGCGCGCTCGGTTCCCCTGGTCTTGATCACGTCGACGCCGTGGGCCAAGTTGACCCTGACCAATTGTCGGAGTCGGTCGATGGTCGTCACTCCGACGATGAGCTGGGCGAGCGCGGGATCAGCGAGAATGGCATCGTCGAGCTGGGGGGTCACGAACAACCCGGCGGCGAGAACGTCCGGCCCGGCGAGAAACCCGCCCCGAACCATCTCGCGCAGGGCAACGTCGCGGAACGACCCGACGCTGGCGCTCCGCACCGTCGTCACCCCGGTCTCGAGTGCCCTGCGGGCGGCCGCCAGGTTGTCGAGGTGGGTGTGGGCGTCCATCAACCCTGGCGCGAGGTACTTGCCCTTGAGGTCGATGATGGTCGCGCCTGACGGCGAGGGGTCGGTGGACACGGCCGCAATCCGCCCGCCCCGCACCACCACTGTAGCGTTTCGCTTGATGGTCCCCGCCCGGACGTCGACCACGTTCGCGTTGATGAACGCGACGTGCGGTTGCGGCAAGGTCCCGTCCGGCTGTCGGGACTGGGCCAGGACCGGGAGCGCCGCCGAGGCGGCGATGATCCCACCCACCAGCCAATGTCTCCTCATCGGGGACGCTCCCATCGCATCGCTCCCGTGGTTCCTCACTCAGCGGCGGGCCAGCTTGTTGCTGGCGTAGCCGGCGTCGATTCGGACGCCGGTGACCTTGCCGCCAGCCTCCGCGAAGATGTACCGGGTGTACTCCCTCGCGAAGGTGTTGTTGCCCAGGTAGGTCAACGTCCGAGCGGAGTCGGCCGCCGGCCCGCCACCGCCTTTGACGGTGAGGACGTTGCCGGCCACCGCGAAGGTCAGTTCGGTCGCCTGGCCGCGACCCTTGCCCGCGTAGCTACCCCCGAACCGCGCCAAATCGCCGTCCACGGGTTTCGAGATGTCTGGCGCCTTACCGAGAACGGCCTCCGCGATCGCCTCGGCCGCGTCGTCCGGTCCCGCGGGCCCCGCGGTGTTGAACAGCACGACGACGCTCAGGCTATCGTCGGGGAAGTAGGTGTTCTGCGACAGAAAGCCGTTGATCCCACCACCGTGGTGGAGGGCGCGTCGCCCGAGCCGATCGTAGACGGCGATACCCTTCGCGTAGCCGATCGTAGTACCGTCGTTGAGTTTGCTCGGCGTGATGAACTCACGATAGGCCTCGGCACCCAGAATCAGCCCCTTCTGGTGAAGCGCCTCGTTCCAGGCCACCAAGTCGAGCGCCGAGGCGCACAACGAACCGGCCGCGTAGGGCCAGACGTGACTCAACGGCCCCTTGAGAACCGGACCGGCCGAATCGGAGTCGTAGCCGGTCGCTTTGCCCTTGTGGATCTTCACTTCGCTGCAGTAATGGGCCTCCCTCATCCCAGCCTTGTCGAACAGATTCTTCTGGACATACTCCTCGTAGCTCTGACCGCTCACCTTCTCGATCACCAGCCCCGCGAGGAAGAAGGCCGTGTTGTTGTAGATCTCCTCTTCACCCGGCTCGAAGTCGAACGGCTTCTTGGAGACGATCTTGAGCAGGGTGTCGGCGGCGAGCCGGAACGGTCCCAACTGCCGGAACTCCGCGATCTCCGTGTACCCCTTCATGCCGGAGGTGTGATCGAGCAGCTGCCGAACGGTGACCTTACGGCCCTGGGTGTTGTACGGCACGTACTTGGTGAAGTCGTCATCCAATGACAGCTTGCCCTGTTCAACCAGCTGCATGATCGCGGCGCCGGTGAACTGCTTGGTGACCGAGCCGATCTCGTAGCTCGCCCGAGGCGGGGTCGGGACATCCAGCTCGACGTTCGCCTTGCCGAAGCCCCGAACGGCGATGGTATCGCGGCCCTTCACCACCGCGATCGAGGCGCCAACGACCTTGCCCGCCGCAATCGGCGCGCTCACGATGGAATCGATCTTGGCAACCAGGGCCTGGCGAGCGGCGTCGCCGCCACCTCCTGGGACAGCCTCGGTGCCGCACGAGGTCAACCACACCAACGCCGAGAGACTGAACCAACGGGAGAACGGATTCATGACGCGGAATGCCTCGCTGAGATGTCGATCCGAGGAGCCCGACCGAGCCCCTCGATCAGTGGCCCGAAGCCGACAAGAGTGGCGCCGATTTCGGGGAGGTGCAAACTTCACCCGGGCCGCTCCTGGCCGGCTCCAATCCGATACGACATTGCCGGGTGCCCGAAGAACCGGCGGAGGAGGGCGAGCTGCCCGAGGTGGTAGGCCTCATGGTGCACGAGAAAACCAAACCCGCCCAACCGCGTCTCGGCAACTCCGGGGAACCGTTGCGACGACCGAGCGCTCCAATCCTCCGATCCCATCGTCCCCCGCCGCGCTTCGATCGCCTCGGTAACCCGGTCCCACGCCGACTCGATCGCGGCGAGCGACGGGATGGTGGTGACCTGCTCGATCGACGTCGCGTGCTCGAGGACGCCGTCGAATGGCGACGCGCAGATACCGCCCAGGTATCGAACCGTCCAGGCCCGAGACTCGACCAAGTGGCCGGCGACAAAGGCGACGCTGTTGGTCGACCCGTTCGGGCGGGTCCGGGCCTGCTCCTCGGTCAGCCCCACGAGACAGTTCCGAAACAGGGCGCTGTTCAGGCCAACCAGGCCCCACAAGGTCTCCGCCCCAGTCATTTCGGAACGACGGGAAGCAGCAACGCCGAGGGCCGCGCCGGGCCGAAGTGGATCGTGGTCCTGGTTGGCAGGTACTCCGTCTCGTCGTAGATGTTGCCGCCGGTGTGGGAGTTGAGTTCCCACTGCGGGAAGTTGCTGCCGGCAAGGTGGAGTCGAATTCGATGCCCAGCTTTGAACTGGTGGGCGATCGATTTCAGATTGACCTCGATCTCGTAAACGCGGCCCGGTTCGACCAGCTCTGGCTTGTCGGCGCCGTTGCGGAGTCGCAGCCGGGCGATCCCGTCCACCACGTTCCACGACTTCCCATCCGGGGTGACGTCGATCAGTTTGGCGGCGATGTCGGCATCCCGGGTTTCCGTCGAGACGAACAACTTCGCCCGTACCGGCCCGGCGACGGTCACCGGCGCCCCGAGCGGGGGGGTCGTGTAGACCAACAGGTCGGTGCGTTGTTCCAGATCGGCCTGGTCGAAGACGCCGGGTTGGTCGGCGGGGTTGCCAGTGCAGCAGATGGTACCACCCCGGGACGGGAACGGATTGGCTGGATCGACCGAGACCGTATCCTTCCCAGCCCGAGTTCCCGCGGCCAAGCTCAGCCGCCCGTCGCCGGAGCCGCCGTTGGCCGCTTTGCCGCTCGCCAGGTAGTACGATACCGGCTTCATCTCGGGCACGGGCCACACGTTGGAGGACCGCCAGGCGTTGAGGCCAGTAACGTAGTATTGCACCTTAGGCATCGCCTCGACGCCATCGCCGATGCCCTTGAGCCAGTAGTCGAACCAGGCGAGGTAGATGGACCAGTACCCCAAACGGGCATCGCCCATGTCACGCTCGCCGACGACCGTATGCTCGGTAGCCCGCTCGGAGGCGCAATGGGACGTGGGCGAGATGATGACGTACTGGTTGTCGCGGGCCTTGGGCGAGACCGCGTTTCGCTTGAACAGGTTGAACAGCGCCAGGGTTTGCTCGGCCCCGTAGTCCAGCCACGAATTGACGTGGATCGCCGGGACGTCGAAGCGGGTGCTATCGGTCGCGTACCCTTGGGTCGCCCAATACCGGTCGCCCGGGCGATGGCGAAGGAAGTCCTCGAAGTCGCTTCGGGGCCCACCGACCCGTTTGACCATCTCGATCGAGGGACGGGATCGAAGCACGGTGGCGAACTCGAAGCGATCGGGCGGCGCTGGGTTCTTGTCTTTGGCGCCCGCGCCAAGGAACCAACCGAAGGCCGAACTGAGGCTGAACACCCCGTTCTCGTACGCCCCGAATCCCGACCAATAGCCCCCGGCGGACCCAAGGCCACCGGCGGCGGCCTGTGGTACGGCCGCCGCGTGATTCGGATGCCGAGCCCCCGCGAGGAGGATCTGGACCTCACCGAGATAGGAGCAGCCGTAGGTGCCAACCTTGCCGTTCGACCACGGTTGCCGCGCGATCCACTCCATCGTGTCGTAGCCGTCGTCGCGGTCGTGCGACTGGACCTGGTACTCGCCATCGGACGACCACTTTCCGCGCACGTCCTGCGACACTACCGCGAACCCACGGGCCGCGAAGAACTCGGCCGGACCGGTCGAGCCACGATAGCTGTCTTTGTTGTACGGCGTCCGTAACAGGATGACGGGGAAACGCCCGGCGGCGCTCTTCGGCAGATAGAGGTCGGCCGCGAGGGTGACGCCGTCGCGCATCGGAACGGGCACGTTGTTCTCCATCCCGTACTCGTTCTGCGGTGCCGGCGGAGCGAACCGATCTTGCGCCCGGGCCGGCCCCGCGACGAGCACCGCCACAACCGACCCAGCTGCCAGACGACCCTTCATCGAACCTCCACTGCGGACGGGGGGGCAACCACCGCCACTGGGTGGTGCCGTCCCCTGACAGTAGCGCCCGCCTCGGATCGCGGCAATCGCCGGCAGCCCTAATAGCGCGGGATCGACGGATCGATCTCCGCACTCCAGGCCAGAATCCCCCCCTCGAGGTTCTCGACCCGCCCGAATCCGGCCTCGAGCAACGCCTCGACCGCCTGGCGGCTTCGTACCCCGCCCTTGCAGTACACCACGACATCGCGATCGGCCGGGATCTCGGCCAAGCGGCGCGGCAGCGCTCCCAGCGGAATCAACACCGCGCCATCGATTCGCCCAATCGTCCATTCGTGCGGCTCACGGACATCGAGCAGGTACGGATTCCAGCCCGACCGCCGCCGCTCGGCCAGCGCGGCGACGCTCAGGTCCCGACCCGGCGCGCCCTCGGGCGGCGGTAGCTCGCAGACGGCGTCGATCTCCTCCAGCGACTGAATGGTCCGGGTCCCGCACGCGGGGCAGCCTGGATCCTTGCGGACTTTCACCCTGCGGAACCGCATCTCGAGGGCATCCACCAGAAGCAGCTCGCCCACCAGCGGACGACCGATACCGAGCAGGAGCTTGATCGCTTCGGTGGCCTGGATCGTCCCTACCAATCCCGGCAGGACGCCCAGCACGCCGCCCTCGGCGCAATTGGGCACCGCCCCGGCCGGGGGCGGTTGACGGAAGAGACAGCGGTAACACGGGCCTCCGTCCGCCGCGAACACCGAGGCCTGGCCTTCGAATCGGTAGATGCTGCCATAGGCGTTCGGAACGCCGAGCAGGACGCAGGCGTCGTTGACGAGATACCGGGTCGCGAAATTGTCGGTTCCGTCGACCACCACGTCGTAACCCCGAATGATCTCGAGCGCGTTTTGGGCCGATAGACGAGTCTCGTACCGCTCGAACCGGACGTACGGGTTCAGATTCAGGAGCCGCGCCTCGGCCGATTCCAGCTTGCTGCGACCAATGGTGCTGGTGCCATGGAGAATCTGGCGTTGGAGGTTCGAGGCATCGACCTGGTCGAAGTCCACCAGTCCCAGGTGGCCGACGCCGGCGGCCGCCAGGTACAGCGCCACTGGCGACCCGAGGCCACCGCAGCCGACGATGAGGACCCGGGATTGTTTGAGGCGCTCCTGCCCGGCCAGCCCGACCTCGGGCAGGATGATATGGCGGTCGTAGCGAGCCAACTCGGGGCCGGAAAGCAGTGACATTGGCTTCAGCCCCCCGCGATGGCCGACACGATGGTGACCTCGTCGCCGTCGGCGGCATAGGTCTCGAACCCGCCGCTGAAGCGGGTGTCTTCATCGTTGAGGTATACGGTGACGAATTCGTTGCCGTCCCGGGTAGCGTCAGCGAGTCGCTTGCCCAGTTCGGGATAGGGTTGGGCCACCCGAGCAAGGACCTCCTCGATCGTGCCGGCGGGCGAGGCGTGGGTTCGCTGTCCACCGGCGAAGCGGGCGAGGACCGAGGGGAGGACGACGGTGACGGCCATGAGAAAGCTCCAGACTGAGTGTTAGGCGGATTCGATGTGCCGAGCGACCTCGCTCAGCCGACTCGAGAGAAGGGGTAGCTCGAACGCGTCGAGGGGAACCGCGTCCGGTGTCTTGAGTCCGTGGGCGGTGACGACGAGGACTACCTCGTCGTCAGGGCGGAACCATCCGGTCTTGGCCAGCGCGAGCGCGGCGGCGCAGGTCACCCCGCCGGCGGTTTCGGCGAAGACCCCGGTGGTTTCGGCGAGGGTCCGAATCCCCGCGATCAGATCGGCGTCGGCGACCCGGGCCCCGAAGCCGCCGGACGACCGTATTGCTTCGATCGCTCGGCCGCCGTCGGCCGGAGCCCCGATCGCCAGTGAGCGGGCAATCGTATTGGGTGTCGTCGGGGTCACCCGGTCTTCGCCGGACTCGAGCGCCCGGACGATCGGGGCGCACCCGGACGCTTGAGCGCCGAACAGCCGGGGCCGATCGCCTTCGACCAGTCCCGCGTCGATCGCCTCGCCAAACCCCTTGGCGATTTTCGAGATCAGCGAGCCGCCGGCCATCGGCGTGACCACCGCGGAGGGCAGCCGCCAGCCCAGCTGCTCGGCGATCTCGAACGCGACCGTTTTCGAGCCTTCCCCGTAGTAGGGCCGCAAGTTGACGTTGACGATGCCCCAGGCAAACCGGTCGGCCAGTTGGGCACAGAGCCGGTTGACGTCATCGTATCTGCCGCGAATCCTGACCAGCCGCGCCCCGTGCACCGCGGCCGCGAGCAGCTTGGCAGGCTCGAGGTCTTCGGGCACCAGCACCCACGCCGGGATCCCCGCCCGCGCCGCGTGGGCCGCCACCGCGATCGCGAGATTCCCCGTCGAGGCGCACGCCACCGTGCCGAGCCCCAGGCCATGCGCGGCATTGATCGCGGTCGCGACCACCCGATCCTTGAACGAGAGCGTCGGATGAGAGACGGTGTCGTTCTTGATGAAGGCCCGGGCAACGCCCAGCCGCGTCGCCAAGCGGGGAGCCTCGAGGAGCGGCGTGAACCCAGTGTCGAGCGAGTGGACCGGCTCGCCATCGAACGGGAGCCATTCCCGATAACGCCACAGCGACGGCGGTCGCCTGGCGATCTCGGCCTGGGTCGGCAATCGGCGCCCTGGTCGATACACCGGCTCGAGCGGGCCGAAGCAATCGGGACAGATGGCCGAGGGAAGGGGCTCGTGGAGGCTGGCGCAGTGCCCGCACTTGAGCGGTACCGGCCTAACGGATGAATCGATCGCTGCCAGAGTCACTGCGGTTGTCTCCCGCCCCACCCCGAGCGACTCGTTGGGACCGGAAACGACGAACGCCCGGTGCCAAAGAGACACGCGAGCGCGTGGCTTTTTAGCTGTGGATTAACGTGGCCAGCAATACGCCGCAAAGCGCCACGACTACGGTTGTCCGGTAACTCTACCGCTCGTTTCGCGACCGCGCAAGCCCCCACGCCTCGACGGCCGTGGCCAACTGCTCCGCGGTGACCGACAGTGGAGGCAGGAACCGAACCACATCCGTCCCGGCCGGAATGGCCAGGACGAGCCGTTCTTGGAGCGCCTTGAGCACTCGGTCACGCGAAGGGCCCACGGCGGCGCCGATCATCAGGCCTCTTCCCCGCACCTCGTCCCCGGACATCGCGGCCAGCCGGTCGGCGAACCAGGCGCCGAGCACCGCCACTCGGGCGAGCAGGTCGGCTTCGAGTGTCGCCAGGGTAGCGAGCACGGCGGCCGCCACCAGCGGATTCCCCCCGAACGTCGAGGTATGAAGCCCGTTCGTTAGGCGATCCGCGACGGCCGCACTCATCGCCGCGACCCCGACCGGCAGCCCGCCGGCGAGCCCTTTACCCAGGCAGAGCAGGTCGGGCGCGATTCCCTCCCGCTCGGCGACCGTGAAGGTGCCGGTCCGGCCGCAGCCGGTCTGGATTTCGTCGAGGATCACCAACACGCCCCGCGCTCGGCAGAGCTCGAGCACGGTGCGCAGGTATCCGGCCGGCGGTACCACCACGCCGCCTTCGCCTTGAATCGGCTCCAGCACCACCGCGGCCACGCTGTCGTCGATGGCCTCGGCGAGGGCGTCGAGCGAGCCGTAGAGTACGTGGCGAACCGGCAGCAGCATCCGATCGAACAGCGCCCGGTACTTCCCGGCCTCGGTCAGCGCCAGCGCGCCAATGGTCTTGCCGTGGAACCCACCGGTCGCCGCGATGAAGGTTGGCCGCTGACGGGTAGCCGCCGCGAACTTGATGGCGGCCTCGATGGCCTCCGCCCCCGAATTGCCCCAGTACAAAGCGGCGCCCTCGGCGAACATCGGGAGGCGGCGCAGCACGGCCGTCGATGCCCGGAGCCGCACCTCGCTGGTGAAGCTCCCGTGGAGACCGATCAGCGCCCGCGACTGGCTCGCGATCGCCTCGAGAATCGCCGGATTGCCGTGCCCCAGGAGATTCGCGCCGTAGTTGGTCATCAGATCGAGGTAGCGGGTCCCATCCTTCGCGAAGAGGTAGGCCCCCTCCCCGCGAACGATGCTGAGGCCGCGACTCGGATAGAGATCGGCCAGGGGGCCCCTAGCCATCGGCGATCACCGTGCCCACCCCGGCGAGGGCGTCAGTCACCGGATGGTCGCGGCGACCGTCCGCCAGCACCACCCAAGGCGAGGCCCCGCGGAACAACCGGCGCAGGGCGTAGAGCTTCCGCTTGAAGCGCCCCGTCGCCTGGGTCTCGAGGCGCTCCAGCTCGGCCGAGCTGAGATGGGCGAAGGCCGAATCGGGGCGATCCGGGTCGCGGAGCAGGCCGGCGGCCTCGACCAATTGGACCACCCGAGGGATGTTCATCGCCTCGCGAATCAACGCGACGACATCATCGTTTTCCGCGTTGACCGGGTAACCGAGCTCGTCGATCAGCGGCACCGTCAACACGGGTGTGTACCCGGCCGTGAGGAGAAGCTCCAGCAAGGCCGCGTTGACGCCCGCCGGCTTACCCGAGCGATCGCGAATCAGGATCGTCTTCTCGCCTTGGCGGGTTCGGATCCCGACGTTGCGCCGAGCCGTCACCACCCGCCCGTCCAGGCCGGTGAGACCAATGGCGTTGCGCCCGAACCGCTGGAGCGCCGACACCAAGCTGGTGTTGGCCAGCCCAGCGTAGGCCATCGAGAGGAGATCGATCGCCTCGTCGTCCGAGAAGACGCTGCTGTAGCCGGACACCGAGGTGATCACCCGTTTTTCGACCCCGAGGCGTATCGCCAGGGCGTCGCGGACCGCGTTGGCTCCTTGCACGACGATCACCGGGTTCGCCAAGGACCCGAGATCCCGGGCCACTCCCAGGAGGTTGATGGATGCGCCGCCGCCGACCTTGATCAAGATGAGATCGGCGATCATGGGAGGGCCAGCTCGAGGATGGTTCCGTTGGGGATCGGCTCCCAGCGTGGCGCCGGCGCCATCCGGTGAAGGCCGGCGGACTCGGCGGGCCACGGCTCCGAGCTGACGATCACCCGATCGTCGACGGTCGCCCGGTGCATCGTGAAGTATTCGTGGTCTACACCGAACCGGGTGACCACCCTGAAGATCGCCGAGGAGGCCAGGACCAGGTTCATCGCGCGGAGATATCGCGTCCGTCGGGCGACGACCTCCACCGCCCTGGCCAAGGCGGCGTGATCGCGATCGCCCCCGAGTCGGCGGATGAACCGGAAGAGCCGTTCCGCTCCAATCCGCCCGGCGACCGAGAGTCGGACCCCGCGCAACTCGCCGTTGAAGGCGAACGCCCACCCGCCGTCGCAGAACGGCATGTTGTTCTCGACGGCGATCCCCTCGTTGCCGAAGGCGCTCCGAGCGTGGGCCACGAACCGGCGGGTCGCCGGTAGTGGAGGCGGAGTGTCCTCCCACAACGGCACGATCGAGTGGTGACAGTCCCATCGGGCCTGGGCGTCGTTCCACCAGGCACAGCCCCACCCGTCTCCCTGATATTCCTTGCTCCTCTTCGCCACGACCGCCAGGGCGGCGATGGCGTCGGCCGGATCTCGAGGGCTGGCGGAGGCGACGGCGACCAGGCGACACATCGGGTTAGATCGGGTGGAGCCCGGGGAAGCCGAGCCCCGTGGTTTCGTCGAAGCCGTGCATCAGATTGAAGGCCTGGACGGCCTGGCCGGCAGCCCCTTTCATGAGGTTGTCGATCGCGGCGACGACGACGAGTCGGCGACTGTGCGGGTCGCGGTCGAACCCGATGTCGCAGTAGTTGGTTCCGGTGACCAGCTTCGGTTCCGGCAGCCGGTGGATGCCGTCCCGCGCCTTGACCAGCCGGATGAACGGCTCCGTGCCGTAGGCGGCGCGGTAGGTCCGCCAGATCTCGCGCTCGTCGAGGTCGTCGCGGAGGAAGGCGTGACAGGTTACCAGGACCCCTCGGACCATTTCCACGGCGGTCGCGGAGAAGTGGATCGAGATCGGCTGGCCGTTCGAAAGCTCCTGGATCATCTCGCCGACGTGTCGGTGACCGGTCGGCTGGTACGACCGCACGCATCCGGCGCGCTCCGGATGGTGGGTCGCCTCCGAGAATTCGGCGCCGCCTTCGCTCGAACCGACCTTGGCCTCGACCACGGTGGCCTGGGGCTCCACCAAACCGGCGTCGTAGAGCGGGGCCAGCGCCAGAATGGTGGCGGTGGCATTGCACCCGGCGCTCGAGACCCAGGTGGCAGACCGCATCGCTTCGCGATGCCGTTCGGGAATCCCGTAGACGAAGCGTCCCAGGAGGTCGGGCCGGGAGTGTTCTCGGCCGTACCAGCGCGGGTATCCAGCCGGGTCCTCGAGCCGGAAGTCGGCCGAAAGATCGATGAGACGCGGCGCGAGCGCGGCAAAGCGGTCGATCTGCTCGATGGCCTGGCCGTGCGGCAGGCAAAGGAACAGCACGTCGGCCGGTTCCAGCCGAGCGGCAGAGACGAAATCGAGCTGGCAGACTTTTCGGAGATTGGGATGGCGGGAGGATACCGGTTTGCCGGCGTGGCGCCCCGAGGTGACTTGGGTCACCCGGACACCGGGATGCTGGAGCAAGAGCCGGGTGAGCTCCCCACCGGTGTACCCCGAGCCGCCGACGATCCCAACCCGGATCATCGGCGGGCCCGGGCCAGGACGTAGTCGGCGATCCGGCCGGGAATGTTGACCCCGGTGGGCGCGATGCTGTTGCGATACTCCATCGTGTAGTTGATTTCGTTGACGACGAGGCCATCCGGGGTTTCGAAGATGTCCAGCGCCACGACCGCCCCCTTTGGCCCCCCCACCGCCCGCGCTCCCGCCGCCGCCAAGTGAGCCAGCTCGGGGGTGATTGGGCAGACGCTGGCCCTGCCTCCTCGGGCGGTGTTGGTGATCCAGTGCGGGGAGTCGCGATAGATGGCGGCGATGCACTCGTCGCCGATGACGAACGCTCGGATATCGCGGCCGGGTTTATCGACGTATCGCTGGATGTAGAAGATCGAGTGGTGGTAGCTGCCCAGCACGGTCTTGTGCTCGAGCAGGGCCTCGGCGGCATCGCGGTCGTTGACCTTGGCGAGCAACCGCCCCCAGGACCCGACGGCCGGCTTGAGCACCACGGGGTAGCCCATGGCTTCGATAGCCACCAGGGCGGACTCCGGGGTGAATGCCACCCTCACCTCGGGCTGCGGCACGCCATGCTCCGCCAGCGCCACCGAGGTCATCAGCTTGTCGCCGCAGGTCGCGGCGACGGCGGCGGAGTTCACACAGGGGATCCCTTGGCTCTCGAACAGGCGGAGGGCGTGAAGGGCCCGCGAGTGGTTGAGGCAGCGTTCGACGATGACGTCGACCTGGGCGGCCGGTTCACCGAGGGTGAACTGGACGGCGCGGTCGTCGATCATCTCCACCGTGGCTTTCCGCTGCGCGAACTCCGCGAGCAGGAGCTTCTCCTCGGGGCGAATCAGCGAATGGAGGAACCCCACCCGAACAGTCACTGACCCCAGTCCTCCTCCTCCATCGGGGCTTCCCGAACCACTGGGGGGGCGACCGTGACCACCTCGAGTTCGCTGCCGCATTCGCGGCACCGGACGAGTTCCGACGGCATGGCGTCGGGGGTGAGGGGGACGGTCGCGTCACAGACGGGACAGACGGCATTGGCGGACATCGCGGCGGCTCGCTGGCAGGACGGCCGCCCAACTTGCCGTGCCTCGCGCCGGCTCGCCACCGTTTGCCGAGGATATTTCAAAAAAACTCACAAAGTGTTAAAATTTGCCAATGACCAGAATCGCCGACGTCGTGGAGCGGGAGGTTCGTCGACTGCCGTTCGTCGAAGCGGCCCTGGGAGACGGGTTGTTCAACATGTCCGCCCTCGCCCGCCAGCTGCAGCCCCGCATCCGTCGGGTCATCGGCCGGCCGGTCAGCGACTCCGCGATCATGATGGCCCTCCGCCGGCTCGAGCCCAGGGTCACCCGCCGCCTGGTCGGCCCACGCCACGCGGCGGCACCCGTCACCGAACTCACGGTCCGGTCTGACCTGATGGAGTTCGCCTTCCTCTCGAGCCCGACCATCCGCACCAAGCAGGGGCGGCTCCTCGCTCGGCTCGGCCGATTTCAGGATGCCTTCGTCACCTTCACCCAAGGCGTTTCGCAGGCCATGCTGATCGTCAACGACCGCTTCGAGCGGCAAGTGGAGGAGTGTTTCGACGGGGAACACCGGGTCGCGACGGTCAAGGGCCTCTCGGCGATCGTGCTCCGGCTCGCGCCAAGCGTCGTCCGGACACCGGGGGCGTACTACCGAATCCTCAAGCAACTGGCGTGGGATCACGTCAACGTGATCGACGTGGTCTCCACCTACACCGAGTTCACCATCGTCATCGAAGACCGCCAGGTCGACGTCGCCTTCGCGGCTCTCCGGGCGATTGCCTGAGCGGCGAGGATCGTCAGAGCCGGGTCTTCTCCTCGACCCCGGTCCGGATCCGTTCCTCCAAGGCGCCTTGGGAGTAACACCAGATCCGCCCACTGGCGGCTCCGCTGTTGTCGAGTCCAACACCCAGGACAAACGTGAAGAGCGACGTCGTCCCGGACGAGTTGGGGCGCACGGTCGTCAGCACGGTCAACGCCACCTCGTATTGGTCGGCGTTGGGAACCGATCTGGTCGAGCCGCAGTCCACGAATGCCGACAAGCGCTCCTTGCCGAGGCGGGTCCGGACCCGCTGGTAGCAGGAGCCGAGACGGAAGTTGCCGGCCTCCCGAAAGTTGACCTCGAGGCCCAGGTCGGTGTAGACCGCGGCCAGGATCTTCCAGACCTGATTCGGCGGGACCGGCACGACCGCCTCGGCCCCCAAGGTATCGATTGCCCGAGGATGCAGCCGATCCCTGGCGACCGGCACCTGTTGACTCATCGGCGTTCCGCCACAGCCCATCACCGCCAGCGCCACCAAGACCTCGTTCATCGCGACTCCTTGACCGGACCGGGAATCGAGCACGGTGCTCGCGCGCGCCGGGGCCGCTGGGATACTAGAGAAGCGGATCGGAGCGCGCTAGACTGGCCGAAGGGTTTTCGACCATTTCACCGGTCTGGAGGTGGCTTTCGATGTCCATCGCTCCCTTGCTTGCGGCCTTGGCGGCCCCGGCACTGGTTCTGACCCAAGCCGGGCAGCCAGATCCCCTGGTGATCAAGCATCGGCCCACGACCGAGCGGTTGATCGCCGCGGCCCTGGCCGACAGCGCCGGATGGGATCGGATCGCCGAATTGACCGATCGCTTCGGACATCGGCTGTCCGGCTCCGCCGCCCTCGAACACGCCATCGATTGGGTCATCGATCGGATGAAAGCCGATGGGTTGGAACAAGTCCGCGGGGAGCCCGTGATGGTGCCCCGATGGGTCCGCGGCCGGGAGTCGGCGGAGATGGTCCAACCACGCTACGGCAAGCTTCCGATGCTGGGACTGGGCGGTTCGATCGGTACCCCGCCTGGTGGGATCACCGCGGAGGTCCTGGTGGTATCGAGCTTCGCGGATCTCGAAGCCAACGCGGCCAAGGCCCGGGGCCGGATCGTTCTGTCCGACGTTCCGTTCACGACCTATGGCGCCACCGTTCAGTACCGCGGCCGCGGGGCGATCGCCGCCGCCAAGGTTGGCGCGGTGGCGAGCATGATCCGCTCGGTCGGACCCTTTGGGATGCGAACCCCGCACACCGGTGGAATGGGCTACGATAGCGCGACGGCCAAGATCCCCGGGTTGGCGATCACCGCGGAAGACGCGGCGATGATGCATCGAATGCAACGTCGCGGCGAACGGATCGTCGTGCACCTCGAGATGGGTGCCCACACGCTCCCGGATGCTCCGTCCCGCAATGTGGTCGGGGAGATCGTGGGGAGAGAGTACCCCGACCAGATCGTGGTGATGGGCGGGCATATCGATTCCTGGGACGTGGGAACGGGCGCGATGGACGACGCCGGCGGTGTGGTCATCGCGTGGGAGGCGGTTCGACTGATGCACCGGCTCGGGATCCGACCGAGACGAACCATCCGGGTCGTGGGCTGGACCAATGAGGAAAACGGCCTTCGGGGGGGCACCGGGTATCGCGATACCCACCGCGACGAGCTGGCCAAGCACGTCCTGGCCATCGAATCCGACGGCGGGGTCTTCCGCCCGACCGGCTTCGGCTTCACCGGCTCCGACGCCGCCCGGGCATTGCTGCGCCGGATCGCGCCGCTCCTCGCGCCGGTCGGGGCCGATTCGATCGGACCCCAAGGAGGCGGTGCGGACATCGGCCCGATCATGCAACTCGGGGTGCCGGGAATGTCCCACAACGTCGATGGCACCCGATACTTCTGGTATCACCACAGCGAGGCCGACAACGTCGACAAGCTCGATCCGAGGGAGGTCGCCATGAACGTCGCCGCCATGGCCGTGATGGGGTATCTGGTGGCCGAGGAGGGACTGCCTCGCTAGCGGGGCCGGGCGATCCCGAGCTTCTTCATCCTGGCCTCCAGCGTGGTCGGCTTGAGGTTCAGAACCTCCGCGGCGCCGCCCGGCCCGCTCACCTTCCAGCCGGTCCGTTCCAGGGTTCGAGCGATGTGATCCCGCTCGAGGTCCTCGAGCGTCTTCGATCCGGCCAGCGCCACGGGCGGCGCCACCGGGTTGTACTGACCGGTGGCCCACTCGCCCAGCTGAAGGCTCGTCCCCGCGGTGATGATCACCGACCGTTCGATCAGATTGGCCAACTCCCGAATGTTGCCCGGCCAGCTGTGGGCGCTCAACGCCTCGAGGACTCGAGGCGGGATCGCCTCGATCCGCTTGCCAAGGCGATTCGCGTACTCGGCGGTGAAATGACTCACCAGGATCGGGATGTCCTCGCGACGTTCCCGAAGCGGGGGATTGCGAATCGGAAAGACGTTCAACCGGTAGTACAGGTCCTGGCGGAACACCCCAGCGGCGACGGCAGCCGGGAGATCCCGGTGGGTCGCGGCGATCACCCGGACATCGACCTTGATGGTCTCCGTTCCGCCGACGCGGATGAATTCCCCCTCTTGGAGAACCCGGAGGAGCTTCACCTGAAGGTCGAGGGGGAGATCGCCGATCTCGTCGAGGAACAGCGTCCCACCATCGGCCAGCTCGAAACGGCCGACCTTGCGGGCCACCGCGCCGGTAAAGGCGCCCTTCTCGTGCCCGAACAGCTCGCTTTCGACCAGGCTCGACGCGAAGGCGCCGCAGTTGACCGCCACCAGCGGCCTGGTGGCCCGAAGGCTTCGCTGATGGATGGCTCGGGCGATGAGTTCCTTGCCGGTGCCGGTTTCGCCGGTGATGAGCACGGTGGTGTCGGTGGCGGCGACTTGCCCGATCTTGTCGAGGACGCGGCGAATCCCGGGACTCGACCCGACGATCTCGCCGGTCTCGCGCTCCTGGACCTCGACCCGCCGGGCGAGATCTCGCTCGGCCGAAACGTCGTTGACCGCCAGCCAGATTCCGGTCACCAGGTCGGCTTCGACCACACCGATCACCGTCGCCCGCAGGTAACGGGGAGCACCGGGATTGGCGACCCTGACCTCGGCTTGGTCGAGCCGAAATCCGTCCCGCACGAACCGTTCGGCGGACTCGCTTCGGGCCAGAACCCCGCCGGTGACGAGCTGGCCGAGTCGGCGGCCCAAGAGGGCCCCGGCGGTGGCGCCTTGCAGCTGGTCGAAAGCGGGGTTGGAATACACCAGATGGCCCTTGCCCAGGAGTTCTTCCGCGATGATGGCGGGAGGGGCCGACCTGGGGAGCCGGGTCTCGAGGCTGAGCCTGGCAATGGCGATCGGCAATACATCGAGGAACCGCTCGACCTGCGCTAGGTCCGTTGGCGACAGCGAACTGACCAAACCGATCATCGGATCTCGCTTCGAGCGCCCGGGCCAGACCCGGGGATCATGAGATCGCTCCGGAAGCAACAACACCATCGACCGGACCCTGCTGGGGTACGGTCGATGCAACCCCGCATTCGTGAAAATGGTTCCCGGTCCGCCATCGAACAAGGCGCCCCCCGGTCGGCACACTCGAGGGGCGCGAAGTGGCATGGTTCGGCGCGGTGTCAGGCCACCCCGGCGACCCCCGCCAGCGCCCGCCCGAAGCCCCGCTCCTCGGCCAGGTGCCGGAGCGAGCGCTTGAGGTGCTCCCGGCTCCGGTGCAGTCTGGACCGTACGGTGCCCACCGGGCAACCGACCGCCGCCGCGATGTCCTGATAGGACATGTCGTCGACGAAGTAGAGCATCGCCACGGTACGGTATTCGACCGGTAGTCTGTCCAGCGCCGCGAGAATCTCGTCGGTTTCGATGTTGCTCACGAAGCGTGTCAGGGGATCGGGTTCCGGCTCGCCGAACGCGCTGGCGGCGAGGTCGAGATCATCGGGTCGCTCGAGTTCGTCGATCGACATCGTGGCGTTGCTCCGGCTTCGCCGGCGATAGCGGGAGATGAACGCGTTGGTGACGATCCTGAGGAACCAGGCTTTGAAGTTGGTGCCGGCCTCGAAACCACCGAATCCGCGGCAGGCGTTGAGGGCTGCCTCCTGGACGACGTCTTCGGCCTCGTGAGGGTCGCGGGTCAGATTGAGAGCAACCCGATAGGCAACCGGCAGGACCGGGGCGATCAGTTCGTTGAGGTCCAGCGTCTCGGCTCGGGCGGCTTGGGAGGTCATTGTCGGCTCGCGTTCCTGTCCGGGGTTGAATCGGCCATCTCTTTCTGGCCAGTCCCTAAGACAGGTCGCGTGCCGAAAGCCTTCGGTTTCGCCGATAGGTCATCCAAGACTTTGCTGTCGATCGATTTACGTTGATTCGAGTCGGCCGACACCAGGCCAGTGAAAGGCCCCAGTGCCCAACATGTTGGGAACTGGATCCCAACATATTGGGAGGTCGGAACGAGAGGCGGGTGAGGCTATTTGGCGGCGTATCCTTCCAGCCGGCGATCGATCTCGACCTTCGACAGCCAGCGTCCACCGATCATGACGCCGGCGATCCTGCCGACGTTGGCGACCGAGGCGAGTGGATTTCCGTCGAGCAAGAGCAGGTCGGCCCGCTTGCCCTCCGCCACCGTGCCCGCGGTGGCGGATGTCCCGAAGTGCGCCGCGACGTTACGGGTGCCCGTTTCGAGCGCCTGGAACGGCGTCAGCCCGGCGTCGACGAGGTAGGCCAGCTCGCGGCGGATCGAGAAGCCGGGAACGTTCCAGACCTGGGGGGCATCCGACCCGAGCAGGAAACCGACCCCGCCCGCGTGAAGTCCCTTGATGAGTTTCTTGCGGAGGTCGAGGTAGCGTGCTCGTTGTTCCGCCGACGCCCCCCGCTTCGCATCCCATTGGTTTGCTGCGCCCAGGCATCGATCCCGGCCTTGGACCAATACCGCATCTCGGGCCATTGCCGCATCTCCTCGACGTTGAAGTCGCCGACGACGTGACGCATCAGGGTTTCGGTCGGGACCATCCACACCCCAGAAGCCTTGGCCTTCGCGGCCAGCATCGCGATTCGGCTTTCGTCGGCCTGCATCACCCGTCCCAGCCCGAAGAAGCCGGCCTCCTCGCCACTGAAGCGCCGACCGCTCGAAGCCGGGTCGAGGCCCTCCATGAACCCATCGAGATGATCGATCGACCAGAACTTGGCCTCGAGCGCCCGTTCGATCCCCACGTCGAGCGGCACGTGTCCCGCAAACCGGATCCCGACCTGCTCCGCCACGGTGACGATCGAATCGAAGACGCTCCGTCGGATCCCCGGGTGGACCTTCATGAAGTCGTAGCCGACCTGACGGTACTTGCGAACCGAGTCGACGGCCTTGGCGCCATTGGTCATGGAGTTGCCGTTCAGCGACGGGCTCGAGGTGTAGATCAACGGGCTCAGGATTTCCCCGCGGGCGGCCCGCTCCCGATACGGCAGGTGGCGCGGATCGCCGAGCATCCCGCGCACCGTCGTCACCCCGTTCAGGACGAAGAGGCCGAGCACCCGTTCGATCACCGAATCGGGGACCTGCGGCCCGGGGGGAATGTGGGCGTGCATCTCGGCCAGGCCGGGCATCAGGAACTTGCCGGTGCCGTTGACCACCGTGGCGCCAGCCGGCGCCTTGACCCGGTCGCTCCCGCCGAGCTGGACGATCTTGCCACCGCGAATCACGACGGTTTGGTCCGAGAGGACGCGATCTCGGTCCATTGGAACGACGTTGACGTTCACGAATGCCGTCGTGGGCTCCTCCAGGAGGCTCACGGCTAGCAGCAGCATGTTCATGGCGTATCCCCTAGTTGGAATGGCGAGCCATTACGACTTACGCGCGAGATCCGAACCCCGTTTCCGGGGGGCGGACCCGTGCCACCCGAAGCGACAACGGCCAGCGAACCAGCCGAACGCGGCCGGTGGAACCCCACAGCGCGGCCAGCTCCCCGCTGAAGTCGACCACTGGGTCGACGCCGGTGGCCTGGCGGCACCGGGCGACCGCCGACCAGGTGCGAAGGTAGCCGATCAGGTGGGCCAAGGACCACTCGGCTTCCATCGCAAACGCGGGCGCGGCGATCGCGGGAAAGGGAATCGGAATCGTCCGATACTCGGTGTCGACATACCGTCGATCGCCAGGCCAATAGGGCCCCACGGTGCCGGAATAGAAGCGCCGGAGGGCCTGGTCGATCGGGGGATCGGTTTCGAGCATGTTGTACATCCAGGCCGCGAGCACCCCGCCCGGTTTAGTCACCCGACCGACCTCGGCGAAGAACCGGGGGTGGTCGAGCCAATGGAGCGCCTGGGCCACGGTCACCAGGTCGACCGAGCCATCCTCGAGGCCGCACTCCTCGGCCCGAGCAATCCGGTAGTCGACGTTAGGGAGCCGAGGGGCGTGGCGCAGCTGATCCGGACTCGCGTCGGTGGCGATGACGAGCGAGAACCGGTGGGCCAGCCCCGGGACGGCCTGACCGCTCCCGGTCGCGCAATCCCAGGCGCACCCTCGCGAAGGCACCAGGCCGGCCAGCCATTCGAACAGCGAGTCGGGGTAGCCGGGCCGATACTTGGCGTAGCCGTCGGCCCGATCGGAGAAGTGATCCTGAAAACCACTCACCTGGGCGAGTATCCGTTGGGGAAGGAGTCGCCCGCTTCGGGGCCGATTTCTCCGGCAACGAGGGTCGCGCGGCTGGCCGCCAAGTCGGTCATATCAGCACCGCCCAGATCCCGAGCAGGGACAACAGGGCAAGGCCGACCGCCAGGAGAATACCGCGGATTCGGGCCCGCTGCCGAATCCCATCCCTGAGGGCGCTCACCGACGCCGCCAACAGCACGACGAAGCCGCCGAGGATGACCAGGTACAGGAGCATCGCGAGCATGGCGCGATTACCAGCCGAGGAGGAGTTTGCCGCCGAGGATCAGCCCGGCCGAGAGAAAGAGGCCCCGGACCACTCTCCCGCCGACCCGCACCCCGAGTCGGGAGCCCAGGTGGCCGCCGAGAACCGCGCCCAGGGTGGCCGGGACGGCCAGGGCCGGGACCAAGGCGCCCGCCAGCCAGTAGCCGAGGGCCGCGAAGGCGCACCACGGCGCGGCGATGAGGTAGTAATGGCCCAGCGCTCGAAGAAAGCCATGACCGCGGGTCATCGCGAACAGCAAGGTAGTGGCGACCGAGTTTCCGGATCCCAGAAGCCCTTCGTAGCAGCCCAGCGGCAGCGCCACGCCCGCGGTGCAGGGCACCGGCCACCGTGGCGGGCGTTCCGTCGCCCCGATGGCGGGACGCCACCACGCCAAGGCGACCGCCGCGACGATGAAACCGCCGACGAGCGGGCGGACCCGAGCGGGATCGAGGCCGATCGTCAACCGCACCCCGACCCAGGCGCCCGCCATGCCGATGACCATCATGGCACCCACCAAGGGCCATTCGACGAGGCGCCCCTTGAGGTAGTTCCGGGCGCCGGCGACGGTCCACAGCGCGCCGGCGACTTTGTCGCACCCGACCGCGGTGGGAAGCGGGTAGCCGAGGGCGATCCAGGCGGGAGTGGTGAGCAGGGAGGAGCTTCCCCCGCTCAGCGAACCCAGCAGGGTGGCGACGAAGGCGAGCGAGAACACGATCGCGACGTTAGGCACTCTGCCCCGCCAGCAGCCGGCCTCGCTCGAGATATTCGGAGAAGCGGGTCGCGTCGATGTTCGCGCCGCAGACCACCAGTCCGACCCGCTTGCCCCCGAGTCGGCTGGCCAGCGGCCCGAGCAGACCGGCCGTCGTGGCGGCCCCGGCCGGCTCGACCGCGAGTTTCGTCCGCTCGAACAGCCAAAAGGCCGCCTGGAGCATCGCGTCGTCGCTGATCAGCACGATGTCGTCGACGAAGCGGGTGATCAGCGAAAGGCTGTACGGCATCGCGAACGGGGGGCTCAAGCTGTCGGCGATCGTTCGAATGGTCCCGGCCGCTTCCGGACGTCCCGAGGCCACGCTCCGCTTGATGACGTCGTTCCCTTCGGGTTCGATCCCGTACACCGCGCAGCCCGGCCGGAGCTGTTTGACCGCGGCCGCCACTCCAGCGATCAAGCCACCGCCGCCAACCGGAACCAGGACGGCGTCGAGGTCCTCGACGTCGCGCATCAGCTCCAGTCCGAGGGTCGCGGTCCCCGTGGCGGTGTAGAACCCCTCGAAGGGATGGACCAACGCGCGGCCTTCGGCCTGCTCGATGTGTTTGACCAGGGAAAAGGCCTCGTGGACATCCTCCGCCAGAACGACCTCGGCGCCAAAGCGCCGGCACAGCGCCACTCGGGCCGAACTGGCCGACTTGGGCATCACCACCTTGGCGCTGGTGCCGAGCGCCCGAGCGGCGTAGCTGACGGCGGCGGCGTGGTTTCCGGCGCTGACCGCGGTCACGCCCCGTTTCAGCGCCGCCGGATCGAGGGACAGCATGTTCATGACCGCCCCTCGGGCCTTGAAGGTGCCCGATTGCTGAAACAGCTCTAGTTTGAGGTGAACCTCGGTGCCGGGACCGAGGCGATCGCCGAGGAGATCGTCTCGCCACTCCCAGACCGGCGTTCGCCGGACGAAGGGAGCCAATCGAGATGTCGCGGCGTTGATGTGTTGGAGGGTCGGGGGCGTGTCAGTCACTGAGCCCTCGTCGGGTCGGTCGCCGTCCTATCGGGGGAAGGTGCCGGACTCGGTGTCAAAAAGTTGGAGTCGCGTCGGAGCGACCAAGATAAGGAGGCCGTCATGTCGTCGCTGGTTCGGGTGTTATCGTTCGCGTTGGCCGCCGCCGTCACACTCGGGTGCGGCCGCAATCGGGTCGAGACCGCCGTCGATCCGGATGCCCCGACGGTGCTGGTCGTGGACAACCAGGCCTTTCCGGACATGACCATCTACGTCGTCGAAGGGGCTCGCCGGGTTCGGCTCGGGCTGGCCGGTGGCCTTAGCCAGACCAAATTCACCCTCCCGAAGTACCTGGTGCGAAGCCTGACCAGCGTTCGATTCCAGGCCGACCCGATCGGCAGCGCCCGCGCCCCGATCTCGGACGAGATCACCGTCAGCCCGGGCGACGAGGTCACTCTTCGGATCCCGCCTTCCTAACCTTCGCTTGGGGGGGGCCGCCAGGGCGGTCCCCTCGCATCACCTGGCACCAGGTTTCCGCGTCGACGTTCCCTCCACACAATACGATCGCGAGATCTCGCACCCGTCCGGCGAACCGATCGCGCTGGCGGATCGCGGTCGCGACCGCGACCGCCGCGGCACCTTCGCAGATCAGCCGTTCCTCGTCGAACAACAACCGCATCGCCGCCGCGATCTCTTCTTCCGATGGCAGATCGTAGTCGTCGACCAAGTCCCGGCAGAGCGGGTAGGTGATCGTTCCGGCCTCGACTCCTCCCGCGGTTCCGTCCGACAGCGTCGGCAGCGAGGGCAGGTCGAGCACCCGCCCCGCCCTCACCGATTCCACCATGACGCAGGAATTCGCCGGGGACGAGCCTATGACGACCAGCTCGGGGCGAACGGCCTTGAGGTAGCTCGCGATCCCGCCGATCAGCCCGCCGCCGCCGACCGAAATGACCGCCCCGCCGAGGTCGGGGCATTGGGCCAGGAGCTCGATCCCGATGGTGCCTTGACCGGCGACGACATCCCAATCGTTGTACGGTGAGAGGTACACCTGACCGGCCCGCTCGGCCACGGCTCGGGCGTGAACCTCCGTCACCCCGGAATCGTCGCCCGCGAATTCGACCCGGGCCCCGAGTTGTTCGATCTTCCTGATCTTGATCGGCGCGGCGGTGGTCGGGAGGAACACGGTCGGCACCACCCCGGCATGGCGGCCCGCGTTCGCGACCGCGGCGCCGTGGTTGCCGCTCGACGCGGTCACCACCCCACGGTGTCGCTCCGCCTCGGTCAGTCCGAGGACCTTGTTGAGCGCCCCGCGGGCTTTGAACGACCCGGTGACCTGGAGATTCTCCAGCTTGAGCCACACCGAGGTGCCGATCCGCTCGCTCAAAGCCGCGGAGTGGAGCAGTGGCGTCTCCCGCAGGTAGGGCCGGATCCGGTCGGCGGCCTCGAGAATTTCGGGGAACAGCTTCATTGGGCCTGGCGTCGGAGCACTCGTCCCGGGCGGGCCGGCGTCGTCCGACCGCCCTGATAGACGATTTGGCCGTTGACCCACACCCGAGCGATGCCGGTCGATGTCAGCCGCGGCTCCTTGGGCGTGGCCCGGTCGGCGACGGTGGCCGGGTCGAACAGCACCAAGTCGGCGAAGAAGCCCGGTGCGATGGTCCCCCGTTTCGAGAGACCGACGTGGGCCGCCGCCAGGCTCGTCATCCGCCTGATCGCTCCCTCGAGAGGAAGCACCTTGCCCTCCCGAACGTACTTGCCAAGCACCCGCGGGAAGGCGCCGAAACCGCGGGGGTGGGCTCCGTCGAGTTCGCCGTCGGAGCAGACGTTGGTGTGCTCCCAGGCCAGCAATCGGGCGATGTCGCTCTCGATCATGCTGGTCGCGACCACGCTCTCGACCGATTCGGGGTAGTCAGGGTTGGCCCGTTCGAAGGCGAGGGCCTCGCGGATCAACCCCATCAGGGTGCTGGCCGGATCCTGGTTCCTCAGCGCCGCGATCTCCGCGACCGTCCGACCGACGTAGCTCGAGTTGGCGGCGAAAGCCCCGAGCAGGAGCCCCTCCGGTTTGGCGATCTCCCGGAGGATCTTCTCGGCTTCGGCACGATTGTCGAAATCTCGTTTCGGGAACAGTACCGTCAGCGTCGACTGCCAGTACGGGTAGGGATACAGATCGGCGGTGATCTCGACGCCGCCGGCCCGAGCCGCGTCGAGGACGCGGATCAGGCTGTCGGCCATGCCGTTGATCGGCACCATGGCGAGTTTGAGATGGCTGATCTGCACCGGCAGTTTCGCTTCCCGCCCGATCGCGATGATCTCGTCGATCGCCTCCCAGAACCAACGATCCTCGCTTCGAATGTGCGAGATGTATCGTCCCCCGACCCCGGCAGCCACCTTGGCGAGCGCCACGACCTCGCTCGGATCGGAATTGATCCCGGGATCGTACTCCAACCCGGTCGAGAGGCCTAACGCTCCCGCCGCGAGTTCCCGCGTGAGCAGTCTCGTCATCGAGTCGACCTCGGCCGGCGTGGCCGCGCGGCGGAAGTCGTCGCCCATGACCGCCCGCCGGATGGTACCGTGGCCGGCGTAGGCCGCCACGTTGACCGCGGGCGGCGACCGCTCCAGGCTGTCGAACGTGGCGGCCAGCGGCATCCGATGGCCGCCGTCGTTGCCGGCGACGATGGTCGTGATTCCCTGGCTCACCGCGCCAAGAGCGTCCGGAAGGCGCTGCAGCTCCCAATCGTGGTGGCTGTGGGTGTCGATGAAGCCCGGGGCCAGGGTCAGGTTCTGTCCGTCGACGATCTGATCGCCGGGAGCCGGGGTCAAGTCGCCGACGGCCGCGATCGAGTCTCCGACGAGTCGCACCGCGCCGGAACGGGCCGGGTCGCCGGACCCGTCGAGGATCTGGACGTTGGTGATCGTCGTCCCAGCGGGGCCATCCGGCGCGGCACATCCGACCACCCCGGCCAGAAGCCACGAGCGGCGCCACACGGTCCGGCCAGCACGGAGAGCGAAAATCGGCATCGCGGCGAACTCCCTAGTGTTGTTGACCGTAGGTCCGAAACCGGTCGAGGACCTCGCGCATTTGACCCGCCGAGAGGTTCTTCGGGGTGGCGACCGCGGTTGCCGCGAGGTAGACCCGAGCGAGGAACTCGACCTCCTCCGCCACCACCAACGCCCGGTCCAAGTCGGCGCCGATCGCGACGAGTCCGTGATGGGCCAAGAGGCAGGCCGAACGGCCGTCCAGCGCCTTGACTGCCGTTGCGGCGATGGCGTCGGAGCCAAAGACGGCGTAGGGAGCGCACCGCACCGAGTCGCCGCCCGCCACCGCCACCATGTAGTGAAAGGCGGGGATATCTCGACCGAGGCAGGACACCGCCGTGGCGGAGGTCGCGTGGCCGTGGATGACCGCCGCGATCTCGGGCCGGGCGCGGTAGATCGCCGCATGCATCCGCCACTCGCTCGACGGGTCGCGGCGCTCGCCGGCCGCGACGGTTCCGTCGAGCGCCATCACCACGACGTCGTCCGGCTCGAGCTCCCCGTACGGCAAGCCGGTCGGCGTGATCGCCATCCCCCCAGCGACCCGAACGCTCACGTTGCCGGACGATTCGTGGGTCACGCCACGCTCCACCGTTCGACGGGCGGCGGCGATCACGGCTCGCCGCTCTTCGGCTCGCCAGGTCACCGGACCCGCTCCGGAAACAACGCCCCGAGATCCGCCTCGGCGGCGCGGCAGACTCCCCGTTCGGTGATCAAGGCCGTGACGAGGCGGGCCGGGGTCACGTCGAACGCCGGATTGGTGACGGCCACGCCCGGACCGAGACCCAGCTCATCGGGCCGGCGCTCTTCGAGCGGAATGAGGTGACCAGTCGCCACCGAGAAATCGATGCTCGATGACGGCGCGGCGACGTAGAACGGCACCCCGTTATCGAACGCCGCCAGGGCCTTGAGGTAGGTGCCGATCTTGTTGGCGACGTCGCCGTTGCGGGCAACCCGGTCGGTTCCGACCATGCAGAGGTCGACCCGACCCTTCCGCATCAGCAGGCCGCCGGCATTGTCCACGATGACCGTGTGGGGTACCCCATGTTGTCCCAGCTCCCAGGCCGTCAGCAGGCCCTGGTTTCTGGGCCTAGTTTCGTCGACCCACACGTGGACCGGGATCCCGGCGTCGTGGGCGAGGTAGATCGGGGCCAGCGCGGTGCCCCAATCGACCGTCGCGAGCCAACCGGCGTTGCAGTGGGTGAGGATCTGGAGAGGCCGCTGGTCGCCTAACGCACCGTGCCGCTCGGCCAGCAACGCGGCGCCGGTCTCGCCGATCCGGTGGCAGGTCTCGGCGTCTTCGTCCGCCATGGCGGCGGCGAGCCGATAGCTGGCCGGACCGCGCTCGGCGGGTGCCAGCGGGGCGAGGACCGCCTTGCAGCGGTCCAAGGCCCACTGAAGATTGACCGCGGTAGGCCGAGTCGAACCGAGCATCGCGAGGGCCGACTCGAGCACTCGATCGGAGCCGTCGGTCCGCAGTGCCAGCGCCAGACCGTACCCCGCCGCCACCCCGATCAGCGGGGCGCCGCGGACCTGCATCGACGTTATCGCCCGGGCCGCGTCCTCCACCGTCGCAAGCCGGACGATCTCGAATCGGCCCGGCAACGCCGTTTGGTCGACGATCTCGACCGACCAGCCGTCGGAGCCGAGCCAGATGGTGCGCCGCCATCGGCCATCGACTCGCACCTAGTGGCCCTCGTAGCTGATCAGGGTGTGGACCGGACAGCCCGCGTCCTGCAGTCGGCGGCGGCCGCCCAACTCCGGGAGTTCGATGATGAAGCAGGCTTCCAGGACTTGGGCGCCGAGCTTTCGGAGCAGGGTGAGGCCGGCGACCGCCGTGCCGCCGGTGGCGATCAGATCGTCCACCAGCAGCACCCGTTGCCCGGCACTCACCGCGTCACGGTGGATTTCCACCCGATCGGTTCCGTATTCCAACTCGTAGTCGTGGCCGATGGTCTCGAAGGGCAACTTCCCCTTCTTCCGAATCGGGAGGAACCCCGCCCCCAGCCGCTCGGCCATCGCGCCGCCCAGAATGAAACCTCGGGCCTCGATGCCCGCGACCATGGCCACTTCCTGCTCGCGGTATCGGTCCACCAGATCCGCCACCGCCGCCCGGAAACCGACTGGGTCACCCAGCAAGGTCGTGATGTCGCGAAACAGGATTCCCGGCTTGGGATGGTCAGGAATCGTTCGGATCAGCCGTTTGTAGTCGATCACAGCACTCTTCCGGCAATGCTCCGGACTCGCGCAACCACCGCGGGATCGCGGGCTTCGGGAGCGGTCATGATGGCGGCATCGAGGGCCCGGTCGCAGCCATGCCCACAGGCCGCGGGCCGATTCGAGAGGCGAGGCGCCAGCGCTCGGACCAGACGGCGGGCGGACTCGGCGTTGTGGTGAAGCACCCGGACCACCTCATCGAGGGTGACATGGCCATGGGTCGGATGCCAACAGTCGTAGTCGGTGACCATGGCGACGGTGGCATAGCACAGTTCGGCTTCGCGGGCGAGCTTCGCTTCCGGCATGTTGGTCATCCCGATGACGCTCATGCCCCACGAACGGTAGAGAGCGGACTCCGCCTTGGTCGAGAATTGGGGCCCCTCCATCACCAGGTAGGCTCCCCCCCGGACGAACGGCAGCTGGAGGGAACGGGCCTCCGCCTCGATCGCATCGCCGAGCCGGGCGCAAACCGGGTCCGCGACCGAAACGTGGGCGACCAGACCGGTGGCGAAGAAGCTCTTGACCCGGGCGAAGGTCCGGTCGACGAACTGATCGACGATCACGAAGGTACCCGGGGGGAGATCCTCCCGGAGCGAGCCGACGGCGGACAGCGAGACGATGTCGGTGACTCCAAGTTGCTTCAACGCCGCGATGTTGGCTCGAAAGTTCAGCTCGGTTGGAGGGATCCGGTGGCCCCGGCCATGCCGGGGCAAGAAGGCGACCTGCGCCCCAGCGAGGACCCCGACCAGGATCGCATCCGACGGACTGCCCCACGGCGTCGACACCTCGCGCCATTCGGCCCGTTCGAGTCCATCGACCTGATAGATCCCGCTTCCACCGATGATTCCCAGCACGACGGTCTCCGATGGCTTGACAAGGGTTGGCTCGACCGGACAATTCTAACGTTCAATCCCTCGAACTCGGAGCCCTCCCGTGCGACTGACCGTGGCCGCCCTCGTTCTCGTGGTCTGCGCTTGCCCCGTCGCTGGCCAGACTCGCCAGCAAGGCCCCTGGTGGCCTCACCCGATCTGGGGTGCCTCGGACCAGGCCGGCGGATCGAACTGGATCACCCCGGAGAAGATCCTCCAGGCGCTCCAACTGGTGAAGACCGGCCGGGTCATCGAACTCGGCCAGGTCTACGAGGCCGGGATGCCGTTGTTCGGGCAGCGGACCTTCAGCCTGACCATCCCCACCGCCGATTCCGGCGCCTTCGGCAGCAACCGGCTGGTCGGCAACGACGAATTCATCGTCGGCGAACTGGGCCAGGTAGGGACTCAATTCGACGGTCCGGGCCACATCGGCACTCGGCTGACGATGGCTGACGGCACCACCCAGGACATCTACTACAACGGGGTGCCGTGGAGCGAGATGGCCGGCCGGTACGGCCTGGCCAAACTGGGGGTCGAGCACATCAAGCCCATCATCACCCGAGGCGTTCTCATCGACATCGCCGGGTACAAGGGTGTCCCGACACTGCCGGGCAACTACGAGGTCACTGTCGCCGACGTCCGCGGGGCTCTGGCGCGTCAGGGGCAAAGCGAGGCCGACCTCCGTCCCGGCGACGCGCTGTTCTTCAACTACGGGTGGTCCGCCCTGTGGCGGCGGCCCCGGGAATACGCCGCCTCTCAGCCCGGGATCGGCCTCGAAGTGGCTCGCTGGATCGTCGAACGGAAACCCGCGATGGTCGGGTCCGACTCGCCCGGGTTGGAGGTGACTCCCAATCCGAACCGGACGCTGGCCTACCCCGTTCACCAGGAGCTGATTACCAAGAACGGGATCTGGAATCAGGAGAACCTCCAATTCGAGGAACTCCTCGCGGAGCGCGCCTACCAGTTCCTCTTCGTGTTCACCCCGATCCGATTCAAAGGCGCGACCGGATCGCCCGGACGGCCGATCGCGATCCGCTAGGGCGCGGCCTGGAGGAGCGGCCGGACGTGCTCGGCGGCCGCCCGGTGGGTACCGAACCAAACCCCGGGGCGGGCCCGGATGTAATCGATCAACGCCTCGAGCACCACGATCCGGGAGCGATGGCCGATTACGTGGGGATGCATGGTGAGCAGAAACATGCCGCCCTCGCGGTAGGCGACGTCAAACTCGTCCTTCCAGACCTGAAGCACGTCCCGCGGGGGGCTATAGCGATCGCCCTGGGGGTTGAACAGCGGGGCGTCGTCGAGAATCCACTCGACGGGTAGCTCGATCACCCCGGTCGGGGCGCCGTTGGCTTCGAGCTCGTAGGGCACGTCGTCGGCCATCAACGAACTCTCGTAGAGAAACCCGAGGTCCTTGACGATGGCCATCGTCGCCGGGCTCATGTTCCACGACGGCGCTCGGTACCCGACCGGGCGGCTCCCGGTGAGCCGGGTCAAGGTATCCACGGCCCGCTGCACCAGTTCCCGCTCGACGGCCGCCGGGACCGCCGTGTTGAGCTCGTGGATCCAGCCGTGGACGGCGAACTCGTGCCGGCCACTCGCCTTGATCTGGCCGGCCATCTCCGGGGACAGCAAGAGGCTCACGGCCGGAATGAAGAAGGTGGCCGGAATCCCCCGACCATCCAGCACCTCCAGGACCCGTCCGAGACCGACCCTGGCTCCGTACTGACCCTGAGACAGTGCCCCGACGGTCGGCTCGCCGAAACGAAGCGGAATGGTCTCGTTGTCGACATCGAACGAGAGGAGTACAGCGACCTTGGCCCCACCGGGCCAGGAGGCCGGCTTGAGCCGCTTCCCCGCCCGAACGGCGCCCACCACCTGACGAACCGAGTCGAGCGACCACTCCCAACCCTGCTTGACGGCCGCCGTCCGAGCAATCGACTGGTCGCTGCCCCCGCCGGCGCACGCCGCGCTCAAGACGAGCAACGCCGGAAGCCCGCGGCGGCGGGAGGTCAGGGCCGGCTCCGCATGATCATTACGAACAGTTGGGTCAGGAGATACAGTGCCAGCAGCGGCAACAGAGCTCGAGCGAGCGGAGCGGATTCTCTTCGACGCGGGGGCACCGGGAGAAGTTACTTCCCAACGACGGCGGCGGAAGGAGGCCAGCAATGAAGAGGGGCCGATCGCTCGGCCCCTCCGGGTTCCCAACCGCGCCGCTGTTACCCCGCGACCGGAATCGACCGAGGCTTCGCGACGGGCTTCTTGAGCAGCCGCACCGAGAGCACCCCATCGACCAGCTTGGCCGCGATCGACTCGCGATCGACCGTATCCGGGACCGTAAAGGCTCGCCGGAAGGCGCCGAACCGTCGCTCGACGCGATGAAGCCGATCGGTCTGATCGGTCGTCTCCTGCTTCTTCTCACCGGTGATGACGAGACGTCCGCCGTCGAGGTCGACCTGCACCTCGCTGGCCTTGACGCCCGGCAATTCCAACTCGATGGTGTAGCCGGCTTCGTCCTCCGAGACATCGGCCAGCGGGGCCGCCGCGGTCGGCGCGACACCGAACCAAGGGTCCTGAGCCAGCCAACGGGCGATCTGCGCGGGACGACTATTCCAGTGCACCAACATTTTCCTCTCCTCCGCTGACGGTGTTTTGAGTGTCGAGTACGGCCACCTAACGCCGTTCTCGTTGCTCGTCACCGGAGGCATCCGTCGTGCCCGTCGCCATCGGCCACTTTGACCGGCCTTCGACCTGGCCCAGTCGCGGGTCGGTCAATTTGGCCGATGCCCTCAACGGGCGATCGGGCCACCCGCCGCCACCCAGGCAGAAAAGCCGCCCTCGAGGTTGGAGACGTCTCGGTGTCCGGCCCGCTTGAGTACGCTCGCGGCGATCGCCGAGCGCCCCCCGCCCTGGCAGTGCACCACGATCGCCCGATCTCTCGGAACCTCGCCGAGGCGGTCCATCAATTCGGGCAACGGGATCAGCGAGGCACCGGCGATGTGGCCTGTGTCCCATTCAGACCGGTTGCGGACATCGATGAGCATCGGGGCGCCATTCCCCCGCCGGAGATCGCCGACGGCCAGCTGCGCGGTGGTCCCCAGGACCCGGCCGGCCCGCGTCCACGCCGTGGCGGCCTCCGGGGCGATCACTCCACCGACCCGATCGAAGCCGATCGACGCGAGCGCGATCTGCAGCTGGCGGGCGAAGTCGGACCCGCCGTCGAGGGCGATGAACCACAGATCGGTGTCGTACGGCAGCAGCGACCCGGCATAGCTCACGAAGTTCTTCGAGAACGGGATGTTGACGGTACCGGGGATGAACCCGGTCGCGTATTCGACCGTCGGGCGGCAATCGACGACCAGGGCACCGCCATCGATCAGCCCGACGACCCGGTCCGCCGCCAGCCGGGCCGGGGCGGCGACCGGACCCAGGATCGGTGGGCCGTCCCGGTTTACCACCTTCATTCGGCCGAAATACTTCGGCGGTTCCGGCTGGCCAGCCAGCACCTGCCTAACGAACTCCCCTTCCGACGTCGCCCCGAAGGCCCAACTCACCCGCTTTTCGTAGCCCACCGTGCTGGTCGGCACCGCCCCGAGGCCCTTCCCGCAGGCCGAGCCAGCTCCGTGACCCGGCCACACCTGAAGGTGATCGGGCAAGGTCCGAAACCACGCCAGGCTGCGCCACAGTTGTCGCGCCCCGATCTCCGCCGTGTCGGCCACCCGCGCGGCCTTCTCGAGGAGGTCGGGTCGGCCCACGTCGCCGACGAACACGAAGTCGCCCGTCACGACCCCCATCGGTTCATCGGAGGCGGCACCGTCGGTCACCAGGAAGACCAGGTGCTCCGGAGTATGGCCCGGGGTGTGAACGGCGGTGATCCGAACGTTGCCAACAGCGATTCGATCTCCGTCCTGGAGCAACACGACGGAGGGCTCGCCGCGAAACCCGTACTGCCATTCGGCGGGCCCGCAGGCCGACAGGTATTGAGTCGCTCCTGTTGCGGCAGCCAACTCGCGAAGCCCGGACAGGAAGTCGGCGTGAATGTGGGTCTCGGTCACCGCCCGAATGCGGAGCCCCTCGGCGGCCGCGACCTCGAGGTACGGTGTCACCTCGCGGGCCGGGTCGATTACGATCGCGTCACCGTTGGCTTGGCATCCGATCAAGTAACTCGCCTGGGCCAAGCGTTCATCGTAGAATCGCCGAAAGTACATGAGACACTCAACGTGGTTTGAGGAGGACGAAAACGCCCATCGCCACCAGCAATAACGCAAAGCCCCGGCGAAGCTTGTCGGCCGGTACCACGGCCACCAGCCGACTCCCGAGCTGAACTCCGACCACGGCCAATCCGGTGAAGACGGTCGCCGCTACCCAGTCGAGCTCGAGGTGGCCGAGGTAGCTCGCCAGTCCCGCCGCGCAACTCATCACGATGAGGGCGAGACTGGTGCCCACCGCCCGTTTCATCGTGACCCCCCCGAGCAGAACGAGGGCCGGGACGTAAAGAAACCCGCCCCCGACCCCGACCAGACCCGTGAGTGTCCCGACCGCCGCGCCCAAGGCCGCCAACACCGGCAGCGGACGAGCTGGCCGAGCGATTTCGGCCGACCCCCTGGCCCAAATCGGCCCCAGGTACATCGAGACGGCAGCCGCGATCATCAGCACCGCGAAGACCATCAGCTGGAAGCGACTCGACACCTGCAAGGCGAGCTTGGCCCCCAGGAAAGCACCGAGGAGAGCCGTCGGACCGAAGGCGGCCGCCGCCGACCACTGGACCGTTCCGGCTCGATGGTGGGCAGCCACCCCGAACCCGCTGGTCACGCCGACCACGACCAAGCTGAGCGGAACCGCGATCTTCATGGAGTATCCCAGCACGTAGACCAACACGGGCACCGTGAGAATCGACCCGCCGCCACCGAGTAGGCCGAGTGCCAGCCCGATCACCAGGGCCAAGCCGTAGCCGATGGCGGCCGTTGCCGACAGCGGGCCCAAGGCTCCGGCCGGCAGCAGGGGCGGATTCGGCGGTATTTCCATGGCAACGGCAATCTACCTGGATTATCATGGCTCGATGATCGGCGAATCGGCCTTGCTCGGAGAGCTCGACCGGCTCGGGGTGAGCTATCGGCGCTTCGAACATCCGGCGGTCTTCACCTGCGACGAGGCGGATCGAGCGGTTCCCGACACCGTCGGCGGAGCCCACACCAAGAACCTGTTTCTTCGAGACGCCAAAGGGCGGCGCCACTGGCTCTTGGTCACCAGTTGTGCCAAAGCCGTGGACCTGTCGGCGCTGTCCGGGATGCTCGACAGCGGCAAGTTGGGCTTCGCTTCCCCGGACCGGCTGGCGAGGTACTTGGGTGTCACCCCTGGGGCAGTGACGGTGCTCGGCCTCGTCAACGATGCCGAACGGGCCGTGGAACTCCTCGTGGATCGTGAGGTATGGGACGCTCCGGCCTGGCGGTGTCATCCCTTGGTGAACACCGCCACCCTGGTGATCGATCGGGCTGCCGTCGAGCGCTTCCTCGAGGCAACTGGCCATCGGCCTCGAGTCGTCGACGTTCGGGCGAGAGCGCCAGGAAGCCCGGGCGGCTAAGGACCGTTCCAGCAGCCGTCAGGCATCGCGGCCTAACGGGCCAGGGCCAGGCACTCGATCTCCACCCGGGCATTGGCCACCAGACCGGCGACCGCCACGGTGGACCGAGTCGGTGGGTCCTTGGGGAAGAAGGTGCGATACACTTCGTTCATCTGGCCGAACTCGGCGATGTCCGCCAGGAACACGGTGCACTTCACCACCCGGTCCATCGAGCTGCCAGCCGCTTCGACAACCCGCTTGATGTTCTCCAGGGTCGCCTGGGTTTCCGGCTTGATCCCACCAGGGGCCAATCCCCGTCCGCCGGGGATGAAGCCGAGTTGTCCCGAGAGGTAGAGCATGTCGCCGACCCGAATCGCGGCGGACAGCACCGGATTGGTGGCCCCCGGGATCGAAACCACCTCCTTGGTGACCTGGGCCGCCAGGGTGCCCTTTCCGAGTCCCAGACCGCACGTCAGACCGAGCGCCATCCCCGCCAACCGTCGAACCATGATGCCTCCGAATTGAGAGTCCCAGAACGTTGTCCATCCTACCCCGACGGCGGGCGGATCGCGAGGTCCCATTGACTTCGCCGTCGGAGGGCGGAATTTGCAGGCCATGCCAAGCCCTCGTGATCGCCTCGCTCGCCGCTGGAGACGCCTGGGAGGCTCGGCCCTCGGTCGGCGGATATTCGCCCTGGGACTCCGGCTCGCCGTTCCCTACAGCGGAGCATTGGGCGCCCAGGTGGTGCAGCTCGAACCCGGTTTCTGCCGCGCCACGCTGGGCGACCGCCGCGGGGTCCGGAATCACCTCGACTCCGTTCACGCCGTCGCGCTGATCAACCTTGGAGAACTGACCAGCGGTCTGGCGATGACCATGGCGCTGCCGGACGAGGTGCGGGGCATCGTCACGGCGCTCGGGGCGACCTACCACAAGAAAGCGCGCGGCACCCTGACCGCCAAGTCGACCGTCGTCATTCCGGCCGTTGGCGAGGCCGGGGCGGACGTCTCGGTCGCCGCGGTGATCACCGATGCCTCCGGCGAGATGGTCTGTCGAGTGGAAGCGGTTTGGCGCCTCGAGCGGCGGGCCCAACGGCAACGATGAATCTCGACACGCCGTTCACCCGGCACTCCGGCGTTTCGGTCCCGATCATCGGCGGGCCGATGTTCCCATGCAGCAACCCGGAGTTGGTGGGCGCGGTGTCGGCCGCCGGCGGCCTCGGCGTTCTCCAACCGATCTCCCTCACGTACATCCACGGCCACGAGTACCGCGCCGGTGTCCGGCTGATCAAGCAATTGGCGGGCGGCCGCCCCTTCGGGATGAATGCGTTGATCGAAGCTTCCTCCTCGACCTATCACCAGCGGATGGTTCGCTGGGTGAATATCGCCCTCGAAGAAGGGGTCCGGTTCTTCGTCACCTCCCTCGGCAATCCCCGCTGGGTCGTCGATGCCGTGACTCCGCATGGCGGTGTCGTCTATCACGATGTCACCGAGCGGAAATGGGCGGACAAGGGTCGCGACGCCGGGGTGCACGGGCTGATCGCGGTGAATGCGAGGGCGGGCGGCCACTCCGGGTCACGGTCCCCCGAGGCGTTGTACCAAGAGCTCGCTCCGCTCGGGCTGCCGCTGGTCTGCGCCGGAGGGGTCGGGTCGGCCGACGAGTTCGTGGCGGCGCTCCGGCTCGGCTACGCCGCGGTCCAGATGGGAACCCGGTTCATCGCCACTCCGGAGTGCACCGCCAGTCCCGCCTACCAGCAAGCCATCGTCGCGGCCACCGAACGGGACATCGTGCACACCGAGCGACTGAGCGGTGTCCCGCTCGCCGTGATCGCGACCCCCTACGTGCGCCGAGTCGGCACCTCGGTGGGCCCGCTGGCGCGCTGGCTCTTTCGAGGCCGGCGGACCAAGCGCCTGATCCGGACCTGGTACGCGCTCAAGGCCGCCTGGGCGCTCAAGCGCTCGGCGACGGGGCGCGGGCGCTTCGCGGACGACCCCGACCGGGCCATCTGGCAGGCCGGCATGAGCGTGGCCTCGATCAGGGCGATCGAGCCGGTCGCCACCATCGTCCGTCAGTTCACCGATGCCGCCCGCCAAGCGCCCCCACCATGACCCTGGCGGCAACGCGGTATATTGCGATCCATGATCCGCGTCCTGCTCCTGGCCAGCCTGGTGGCTGTACCCGGGTGGCTCCCGTCCGGACAGCCTGACCGGTTCGACTGGTCCGGGCCCGTGGGAAGCTCGAAATCGTTTCTCACCGCGACCGGGCATGGCTCCCTGCTGCTGACTTGGTTCGAGCGCCGGGTTGGCAACCACCACGCCCTGATGATCGCGGAGCGCCGCGACGGTCGTTGGTCGACGCCCCGAGTCGTGGCCGAATCGGATCGGTTCTTCGTCAACTGGGCCGATTTCCCGTCGGTGGCCCAGAGCAGCACCGGAACCTGGGCGGTTCACTGGCTCGAGAAGACCGCGGCGAAATCCTACGCCTATCATGTGAGGCTGACCACTTCGGCCGACCAGGGTCGGACCTGGACAGCTCCAATCACTGTCCATCGCGACACCACTCCGACGGAACATGGTTTCGTTGCCATGGTCCCCGGCGCCAACGGTTCCATTCAAATCACCTGGCTCGACGGCCGGGCGATGGTGGATACGGCGGGCGCGATGTCGGTGCGGACCACTGCCTGGCTGCCCGGCGGCGGCCTGGCGCCCGAGACGATGCTCGACCCCAGAACTTGCGAATGCTGCCAGGTCTCGATGGCCAGGACCAGCACCGGTCTGATCGCCGCCTACCGCGACCGCTCCCTGGAGGAGGTCCGGGATATCGCCGTGGTCCGTGAGGTCGGCGGCAGGTGGACCGAACCGAAGATCGTCGCCGATGATCGGTGGGTCTGGAAGGCCTGTCCGGTCAACGGACCCGCTATTGCCGCGAATGGCCAGGACGTCGGCGTCGCCTGGTTCACCGCCGCTGGAGGGAAGAACGCCGTCAAGTTCGCTGGTTCCGCCAACGGCGGTGCCACCTTCAATCCCCCAGTTCGGGTCGACTTGGGCAACACCCTAGGGCGAGTCCACCTGCAGATGACCGGGCCGGCCACGGCGGTTGTCACCTGGCTCGAAGCGTCGGGTGATGGGGCGGCATGGTACGCTCGCCGAATCGCAAGGCAGCAGCTTGGTCGACCAGTCTTGGTCGGCCAGACCGCTCGGACCCGGGACGGCGGTTTCGCCCGCACAGCCATACTTAATGAAGATATCTTCATTACTTGGACCGATCCAGGATCGAACCAGGTGGAATCGAGGATTCGGGTCAAGCGAATCCCCCTCGCTCAAGTCAAGTAGCGGCCAAGGGCGGTCTGGGAGGAACACCCTTGCCTCCCCTTGGTCGAAGATGCACCTTTTCCCGCGAATTTTGCCCTCGGAACTCAGGTGGTGACCCCGATGATCAGCCTCATTCGTCGAGCCGTTGGGCTCGTGACCCTTATCGCCGCAGCTGGCCCCTCTCTGGTGACCGCCCAGGGAATCGGGACGGTCCGCGGTACAGTGACCCGATCGGATGACGGCGCACCGCTGGTCGGGGTGACCGTGACCGTGAAGGGTGTCGGTGGCGGCGCTTCCACGGGGCCGAGCGGTCGCTATGTGTTGGAGCGAGTTCCGGCCGGCAGCCAGACCCTGGTTTTCCGGTGGCTCGGCTATCGGCCGGTCGAGGTCGCGGTGACCGTGACGGCGGGCGGGACCGCCACCGCCGACGCCAAGATGGAACCGGCCCCGATCGCGCTGAACGATCTCGTCGTCGAGTCGGCGTCCAAGGTCCCGGAACGGGCCGTGGAGGCCCCAGCGGCGATCTCCGTGGTCGACCCCCAGGTGCTCCAATCGACCTCGGTGACCGGTCAGCTTCCCCTTGCCCTGGCGACCGTCCCGGGGGTGGATATCGCTCAGAACGGGGTCAACGACTTCAACGTCAACGCTCGAGGATTCAACTCCTCGCTCAATCGTCGGGTCTTGGTGTTGGTCGACGGTCGCGACGTTTCGACCGGATTCCTCGGCAACCAGGAGTGGAATGCACTACCGGTCCCGATGGAAGACATCAGCAGTCTCGAGTTCGTCCGGGGACCTGGCTCGGCGCTTTATGGGGCGAACGCGTATTCCGGCGTGATCAACATCACCACGCCTTCGGCCCGTGAAGTGGTCGGCACCAAGTTCTCGATGGGTGGCGGACAATTGTCGACCTTCAAGGCCGACCTCCGCCACGCCGGCCTCTGGGCGGAGGGCCGGGTGGGGTATCGGGTCAACCTCGGGTATTACCGGAGTGACTCCTGGACCCGCTCCCGCACCACCACCGGCGCCTTCGCCGACGAATATCGAGTGGCGACCGACTCCGCTTTCCGGGCAATCTGTTCTGCCTGCGCCCGCCGTGAACTCCGGGCGTTGAACGGCCAGACGGCCGATCTCGCCACGGGCGCGCTCTCGGGTGACCCCGACCCGGTCAAGAACATCTACGGCTCGGCGCGGCTCGACTACTACGCCGACAATGGCGAGGTAATCACCGGCGAGTTCGGGATCGCCCAGGCCGAGAACGAGGTCGCGGTGACGGGCATTGGCCGGGTTCAGATCTCTCAGACGGCCCGCCCGTTCGGGCGACTCAACTGGGCCGGCAAGAACTTCGACGTGATGGGCTACTGGAGTGGCCGAGACACCAAGAAGCCGCAATACTCGCTGGCGTCGACGGCGGGGCTCGAGGAGACCTCCAACATTCTCCATCTCGAAGGTCAGCAGAACAACTCGTTCGACGACGGCCGGGGCCGCTTCGTGCTGGGTGGATCGATCCGCAACATCCAGGTCGACACCAAACGGACCCTGATGGGGGCCGCCAGGGACGATCGCAGCGATTATTACTATGCGCTCTTCAGCCAGTTCGAATACAAGGTCAGCGACAAGGTGAAGGCCGTGGTGGCGGCCCGGTACGACGTCGGATCGCTGATCAAGGGCCAGTTCTCGCCCAAGGCGGCGCTGGTGGTGACCCCGAACGATCGCCATTCGGTTCGGTTCACCTACAATCGCGCCTTCCAGACCCCGAACTACTCCGAGTTCTTCCTCGATGTGGCGGCGGGTGCTCCGGCCAACCTGAGCGCGCTCGAGGCGGGGTTGCGTGCCAACGCCAGCCTGGCCCCAATCCTGGCCACCGTGCCGGCCGGCACCCTCTTCACCAACTCGGCCGCGGTTGCGGTTCGGGCCCGCGGCAACGGCTCGCTCCAGGTCGAGACCAATCAGGGATTCGAGGTGGGCTATCGGGGCGACCTGACCAACAGGTTCTATTTCTCGGCCGACGTCTACCTCAACTCGCTCAGCAACTTCGTCACCGATCTCTTGCCCGGGGTGAATCCGAGCTTTGGACAATGGACGGCGCCGGCGACCGCCGCGACCGCGCTACCCGCGGCCAACCAGGCGGCCGCCCGGGCAGCGCTCGCCGCCGCGGTGCGGGGCGCCTTGCTCGGTAGCCCGGCCACCCGAACCGCTGGTCTCGGGCTCACCCGTCTCGAAGACGGCGCCACGGCGATCGTGCTGTCGTACACCAACGCCGGTAAGGCCATCCAGTATGGCGTCGAATTCGGCGCCGGCCTCCAGCTCAGCAACGAATTCCGCGCCGATGGGTCCTTCACGCTGTTCCGGTTCGACATCAAGGAACAGCAGCAAGGTGATCAGCTCCTGCCCAACACGCCCCGAGCCAAGGGCAACCTCTCGGTGTCTTACGCCGGTCGCTCCGGCTTCGATGCCGGAGTCACTTTCCGGGCCACCAAAGGGTACGATTGGGCGGCCGGCGTCTACGCTGGCTTCATCGAGCCGGCTTCGAGCTTTGACGCGAACGTTGGCTACGCCGTCAACAACAACCTCCGGGTCTACTTGACCGGGCACAACATCTTCGATCAGGAGCGGTTCTCGATCTTCGGCGGCTCCGTCAATGGCCGTCGGATTCTCGGAGGACTGACGACCCGCTTCTAGGGCTGGACCCACTCGATGAGGATCGAACGCGGGAGGCGGGCGCCACGCTCGCCTCCCGCGACCGCGATGGCTCACGATGACTGACCCGATCCCTCCGCGCTGGAGGCCCTACCCGACCGTCGGCTCCAATCCGGGTATCGACCTCGTCGTCCGCCGAGTGCTGAGCCCCCAGTTTCACAATTTTCGCAATGTCATGGTGGCGTTGCCGCCGTCATACCGGGGCGACCAGGAGAGGCGTTATCCGGTCGTCTACATGCAGGACGGCCAGAATCTCTTCGATCCGACCACGAGCTACGCGGGCGCCTGGAACCTGACGGCGATCCTAGCCCGTCTGGCCGGCGACGGGATCGAGGCCTTGGTCGTGGCGATTGCCAATGCCGGCAAGCGGCGGATCTACGAGTACGCGCCGTTCGCGGATCGCCGTCACGGCGGGGGTGGCGGCGATCGCTACGTCGCCTTCGTGATCGACACGCTCAAGCCCATCATCGATCGCGACTTCCGGACCCTCCGAGACCGAGCCCACACCGCCATCGCGGGGTCGTCGATGGGAGGGCTGATCAGCCTGTACGCGGCGTTCCACCGAGCCGACGTGTTCGGGGCGGTCGGCGCCCTGAGCCCCTCGCTCTGGTTTGGAGAGCGGGCGTTCCTTCGCTACCTTCGGTCTCATCCCCGGATCGTCTCCCCGCGGGTGCACCTCGACATCGGCCTCCACGAACCGAGCCATGCCGTCGCCGACGTCCGAGCCCTGAGGGAGACGCTCGAGAAGGTCGGGCACACTGGTGGCTCCGGTCTCCAGTACCTCGAGGACGAGACCGGCGCCCACGACGAAGAAACTTGGGGTCGTCGATTCAGCCGGGCGATGCCGTTCCTGGTCAGCGGCGCGCCCAGCGGCTCGAGCGACGGCCAGACCGGCTGAGCGGTCGTCAACCTCGAACCCGAAGACCCCGCGCGATGACCGCCAACGACCCCCCATTCGATTTGGCCGAAACCCTCACCCGGCTGGCTCGGCTCGAGCGGGCCGCGCGCCCCCTCGAGCCGGGCGCGACGCGCCGACGCCGGCTGCGCGACCCGGTCGTGGCGTCCGCCGAAAAATTCCTCCGCCGAATCGACACCCTCAAGGCGTTCGCGGACACCGAGGACAAGGGCGCCCGCCTGCTCGAGTCACCGATCTCGGAGTCGGGGCTGCCGATCGGGGCCGTGCTCGAGTCCTTCGAGCGGGACGTCGTGACGCCGGGACTGAACCCGGCCTCCGCGGGCCACCTGGCCTATGTGCCGGGCGGGGGCATCTATCATTCGGCGTTAGGCGACTACCTCGCCGCCGTAACCAACAAGTACGCCGGAATCTTCTTCACCGGGCCAGGGCCGGTGCGGATGGAACATCAACTGATCCGATGGGTGGCCGACCTGGTCGGCTATCCGGCGGGTGCGACCGGCAACTTGGCCTCCGGGGGCAGCATCGCGAATCTCATTGCGATCTGCACCGCTCGCGACGCCCACGGCGTCGGCGCCGAGTCGGTTCGCCGCGCGGTGGTCTACCTCACCAACCAGGCTCACCATTGCATCGAGAAAGCCCTTCGGATCGCCGGTTTGGCCGCAGCGCAGGTCCGCCAGGTGCCGGTGGATGACAGCTTTCGAATGCGACCGGACGCCTTAGCGGCCGCGATCGAGGCCGACCGAAGCGCCGGGCTCACGCCTTGGCTCGTCATCGCGGCGGCGGGCACCACCGACACCGGCGCGGTTGACCCCCTCGCCGCGATCGGCGAGATCGCCAAGCGTCATCGATGCTGGTTTCACGTCGATGCGGCGTATGGCGGTTTCTTCGCCCTGACCGAGTACGGACGGGACGCGCTCGCGGGGATCGAGACCAGCGATTCGATCGTCCTGGATCCGCATAAGAGCCTGTTTCTCCCCTACGGCATCGGCGTGGTCTTGGTTCGCGACTCGCACGCCGTGATGGCGACCCATCACTATTTCGCGAACTACATGCAGGACGCTGCCCGGGAGACCGAAATCTCGCCGGCGGACGTCTCCCCCGAGCTGACCAAGCACTTCCGGGCGGTTCGAATGTGGCTCCCGCTCAAATTGCTCGGCGTGGCCCCGTTCCGGGCCGCGCTCGACGAGAAACTCCTCTTGGCTCGTTACTTCCGGGCCAAGATCGCCGAGCGTGGGTTCGAGGTCGGTCCGCCGCCCGACCTGTCGATCGTCACCTTTCGGTGGGCCCCGGCGGGTACCACCACCGAGGAGGCCAATCGCGTCAACCAGCGGATCGTCGACCACGTCCGTCGTGACGGCCGGGTGTTCTTGTCATCGACGATGTTGGAGGATCGGTTCACCCTCCGCCTGGTCGCCTTGGCCTTTCGGACCCACCGCCGGACCATCGACCGCGCCCTGACCGTGCTTGACGAGGCGGTTGACGCCGCCACTCGAGTCGCCCGCTAGGTCCTAAGCGGCAGCCGAACCCGATCCCCTCCCCCCCCCGCTCGTGGTCCAGCCGACAGCCTTCCGGCTTTCCTCCCTTCCCCATACATTCGGCCCAGCGCTCTCGGGCCACGCCCGATTCCCTTACCCTTAAGGACCGTCCCCATGGCGTCCGAACCGCTTCGAGTGGGTCTCATCGTGGGCCGCGAGTGGAGTTTTCCGCCCGCTTTCATCGAGGAAGTCAACAGCCGCGATCAGGGGGTCGTCGCCGAGTACATCAAACTCGGTGCCCCCCACATGGACGACCCGGCACGATATCGGGTCATCATCGATCGGATCTCCCACGAGGTTCCCTTTTATCGCACCTACCTGAAGCACGCGGCTCTCCAGGGCGCCACGATCGTTAACAACCCCTTCATGTGGACTGCCGACGACAAGTTCTTCGGCGCAACATTGGCTACCTCGCTCGGACTGGCCAGCCCCCAAGACCCTGGTGCTCCCCAACAAGGAGTACGTCCCCGGCATCGTCCACTCCGAGAGTCTCCGGAACCTGGTCTTTCCGTTGGACTGGCAGGCGGTGATCGACTACGTCGGGCTCCCTTGTATACTCAAGGACGCCCACGGCGGCGGCTGGAAGGAAGTCTACGTCTGCAAGAGCCTGGAGGAACTGCTCTACAACTACGACCGGTCCGGGCTTCTCACCATGATCGTCCAGGAGTTCATCCACTGGGATGAGTTCGTCCGCTGTATCTGCCTCGGTCAAGAGACCGTTCGCCCGATCAAGTATGACCCCAAGGCCCGGAAGTACCACACCGAGCTCGATTTCCTTCCTCCCGACCTGCACCAACGGGTGGTCGACGACTCGTTGACCCTGGTCCGCGCCCTCGGCTACGACATGAACTCGATGGAGTGGGCGATCAAGGATGGGGTGCCCTACGCCATCGATTTCATGAATCCCGCGCCGGACATGGATATCTACTCTCTGACTCCGACTTGTCCTGGTTCAGCGGCTCTTGATCTTCGGAACCCACGTCCACGTGGGGATCGAGGACCGGAGCTTCCTGATCGACGCCATGAACGCGGCCCGCTACATGATGCCACACCTCCTGGCCCTGTCGACCAGTTCACCGTTTTGGCTCGGGAGGAAGACCGGCCTCAAATCGTACCGCAGCATCGTCTTCCGGAGCTTCCCCCGCACCGGGATCCCCCGGAGCCTGGGCTCCTGGAGCGAATTCGAAGAGATGATCACCACGCTGGTGGAAACCGGCAGCATCCCCAACGCCTCGAAGATCTGGTGGGATATCCGGCCGAGTTGGAGCTACCCCACCCTCGAGATGCGGATCTGCGACGTCTGCACCCGAGTCGACGAAGCGGTCTGCGTCGCCGCGCTCTTCCAGGCCATCATCGCCAAGCTCTGGAAACTCCGCTGCGACAACCTGTCCTGGCGGCAGTACTCGGCGGCGTTCATCGAGGAGAACAAGTGGCGGGCCTGCCGCTACGGTCTCGATGGCCAATTGATCGACTTCGGCAAGAGCCGCCAGCTCCCGGCTCGGCAGCTGATCGAAGAGCTGGTCGGCTGGTTCGTCGACGACGTGGTCGACGACCTCGGCAGCCGCAAAGAGGTGGAGTACGCCCTGACCATTCTCAAGAGTGGCACCAGTGCCGACCGGCAGCTGGCAACCTACCAGCGGACCGGCGACCTCAAGGCCGTGGTCGACGAGCTGATCAAGGAGACCGCCGAGGGCGTGCTTTGAGTCACCCCGGGGCGGCCGGCCGACCCGGGGGGCCCGGAACCGGCCGACCGGGCATGGCGTTTGCGCATGTACCTGGCGCCTAACTGTTATCTTTACGGCCATGAGCTATCGCCCGACAATCGGCATTCCGACCCAGACGCTTCACGCGATCGACGGGATCCCCCCGGGGCTGCCGCACTCGTGGGTGATGAACCAGCGGTACTACTACGCCGCCATCGGCGCCGGCGCGGTCCCCTGGATGGTCCCGCTGGTCGACGACGATCTCGATACCCTCCGGGCCATCTACGACCGGCTTGACGGCGTCTTCCTGGCCGGCGGGGTCGACCTCGACCCGGCGACATACGGGGCGGAGCCGCATCCCAAGCTGGGCAACACCGATCCGGCGCGCGACACGGTCGAGCTGGCGCTGGCCCGGTGGGCCCTCGAAGAAGACAAGCCGCTGCTGGGTCTCTGCCGCGGCCTTCAGGTCATCAACGTGGCGTTGGGCGGGTCGCTCCATCAAGATCTCGAGGCCGAGTGCCCGGATTTCATCAAGCACGACTACTTCCCTAACGCTGGGTACGAACGAGACCATCTGGCCCACGAAGTCCAGTTGGTTTCTGGTTCGCGACTCGCCGCCACTTTCCGGACACCGCGGGTAACGGTCAACAGCATGCACCACCAGGGGATCAAGGATCTCGGCACCGACCTCGTGGCCACCGCGTTCGCTCCCGACGGTCTCGTCGAAGCGATCGAATTGGCGGATCGCGGGTTCGTGGTCGGGGTCCAATGGCATCCCGAAATGCTCGAGGAACGCGACCCGAGGACCCGGCAGCTTTTCCGCGAATTCGCGGCCGCAGCAAGCCAGTTCGCCGGTCACTGAGACCCGCCGAGTGTGCGAGCGCCCTCCCCAGCGCTCGTCACCAAACTGGCCGGGCGAGATGGCACCCTCCTTGCCCGCCTCGCGATTGGCCAGAGACCCATGCCGATTCGTCCACGCCTCTTGACCTCGATTCTCCTCGCCGCCGCCACCGCGGCGAGCGCGACCGCGCAGCCACCTGCAGTCGCCTACCTGACCCCGGCCGAGCCGGTCATCCAGTACTCCCGGAACGAAAGCGGCGGCCGGGTCTCTCTCTCGTTCCCTGGCGCCGATTCTACCCTGTTGGAAAGGCGTCGCTTGCAGCTCATCGAACTGACCGCGGCGATTCGACGAGGCGATTTTCGGTCGGTATGGATCTTTCCGCAGGGCCATCCGGCAGTGCAGGTTCTTGCCGACAGACGAGAGCGGCTTCGTTGCACGTTCCGATCGACCCCGCGAGGCGGCGACCTGGTCCTGTTGAGCGACGACGACGTAGTTGTTGCCGCCATCCACCAAATGCTCGCCGAGCCGCCACCACGCGCCGTTAGGCTGTAGGGCCCCCGTTTCGGCTGGTCCCCCGGCCGCCCAGGCAGTACCATTCCCGCCATGCTCTGGATCGTTGCCCTGGGAAGCGCCGTCGGCGGCGCTGCCCGCTACCTCGCCGGGACCGCGGCCGCACGAGTCTTCGGAACCGCCTTCCCGATCGGAACGCTGCTGATCAATCTGTCGGGATCGCTTGCCATCGGCGTTCTGATGCGTTGGTCTTTTCACGGCGGTCACAGCCCCGCCATCCGAGCCTTCCTCACCATTGGCGTGTGTGGGGGATACACCACCTTCTCGGCGTTGACCTTCGAGACGATCGCTCTCGCCCAGGACGGGGCTTGGGGCAAGGCGGTCGGGTACGCCGGCGGCAGCTTACTGCTGGGGCTCCTGGCCACCGGGGCCGGTTTGGCGCTCGGCGACCAGCTTGGTTTGGGCGGCAACGGCTGAACGCTGCAGAGCGCTGCAGATGCTGGGCGCTCGTGGATCGAACTCCACACAATGATGTGGCGGCGGCGAACACGAGGGCCGGAAGTTCCATCCGGCCGTCGCTCGATGATTCAGCTGTATATCGTTGTTGTGGAACGACTTAGACGAGATTCGCCAACTCGCGGGAACCCGGGCACACCGCTTGCCATTTTTCGCAGTCGGCCGAGGAGCCCTTGGGTCTCGACGGCCAAACCTCAGATCCGGTTTCCTGTCTCCCCCCAGGGCCGAATCTATCCCCTCGGAAGGCGTCGGATCCCCCCCGATCCGACGTTTTCCATTTTACGGAACCAAGACGGCTTTCCCGTACGCGCCGGGGCTCAAGACCGCATCGTGAGCCCGCGCCGCTTCCGCGAGCGGGATCTCCTGGCCAATGACCGGTACGAGAACACCCTCCTCGAGCCCTTGAACGATCTCCCGGTACACCGCGTCCAGCTCGTCCAGGCTGGCGTTCCACAGCGACAGGCCGACGATCGTGGCGTCTTTCGACATCGTCTTTCGAGGGTCGATCTCGACCCGCCCTCGGTTGCCGATCACCACCACCCGGCCCCTGGGCGCCAGCATGTCGAGGTCGTAGTCGAGATTCTCGTTCGCCAACATCTCGAGAATTACGTCCGGCCCCCGGCCGTTGTTCGCCGCGGCCTGAATCTGGTCTCGATATAGCGCCGCGCGGTGGCTGACGGCGAAGTGGGCACCGTTGCCACGGACCAACTCCAGACCGTCCTCGGACCCGGCCGTCCCGATGACGCCCAGACCACGCCACCGGGCCAATTGGAGGGCCGCGATCCCGACCCCGCCGCTCGCGCCGTGCACCAGCACGATGTCCGGCGGCTTGGCTCCGGCTTTGGCGAAGAGGGCTCGATGAGCGGTGGCGTAGGGAACCCCGATCGCGGCCCCTTGACCGAAGCTGATGCTCGCGGGCATTCGGTACAGGCGCGACTCGTCGCACACCGTGAATTCCGCATAGGCGCCGATCGGGCGGCCGCTCGCGGTACCGTGAAAGAAGACCCGATCGTTGACCTTCCAGGCGCTGGCGCCCGGCCCGAGGGCCGCGACGACACCGGCGCCGTCAGATCCCGGGACATAGGGCAGCGCGGGCAGGGCGCCGTACCGGCCGCTGCGGATGTAGGTGTCTACCGGGTTGACGCCGATCGCGCCGATCTTGACCAGGACTTGACCCGGCCCCGGCTCCGGCGTCGGCACTTCCTCGTATCGGAGTACCGACGGATCGCCGAACTGGTGAACCCGAACGGCGTACATGCCTAACGGTTCCCCTGGCGCAGGTAGTGATCGGTCTTGGCGATCCAGTCCTCCCGCCTCGGGCTGAACAGGTCGATCGCTTTGGTGTCCTCGAGGGCGACCGCGCTGTGAGGGACGTTGGACGGGATGAGGATCGTCGTCCCCGCGGCGACGTCGACGGTCTCGTCCGCGATCGTGAAACGGAGCCGACCGCCGCGAACCCAGGTGAGTTGCTCGCTCTCGTGGTGGTGGGCCGGCACCACGGCGCCCTTCCGTAAGGTGAAGTCGCAGAAGGTGATGTTCGCCCCACTTTGGTAGACTCGATCGATCTGCTCGCTGATCCGCTCGACCGGCTGCTCCGACCAATTCACCAGCCGGGCCGGGTTGGCGCTGGTCGCCGGGTTGTTGAGATCGGCGGGCTGGGTGGCTGGGCCCTTGAAGTACGAGTCGGTCTTGGAAAGCCAGTCGTACCGAATCGGGCTGAACACGTCCATCTCGTGGGTGTCCTCGAGCGCGACGGCCTCGTGGGGCTCCCACGCCGGGATGATGAGCAGTTGTCCCGGCCTGGCCACGAAGGTCTCTCCCGCGATGACGAACTTGAGAGCCCCGGAGAAGGTATAGGAGAACTGCTCCGCCTCGTGGGAGTGGCGCGGGACCACACAACCCTTCTTGAGGTGAATATGCGCGGCCATCACCTTCTCACCAGTGACGATTCTCCGCGACAGCATGTCCGTCACCATCTCCCAAGGAAGGTCATCCCAGCGAACCAAACGTGGACTGGTGGTCTCCATCGTCGATCTCTCGCGTTGGGGGGGGAGGCCGGCTACCGCACCATTGCCCGAGCGCGGCTCGGGGTGGATACTACGTGACGGCGGCCCCAGCGGCAATTGCGAGACGGCCGACACCCCGAGACCCCGGAACGGCATGCTGACCCTGAACCAGGCCGATTTTGTCGCCGCCCGCGAGCGGATCGCCCCCTACATCCACCGCACCCCGTTGCTGGGCTCCCGCCAGCTCTCCGAGCGTACCGGGTTCGATATCCGCCTCAAGGCCGAGATGTTTCAGCGGGTCGGGTCGTACAAGGTCAGAGGCCCCCTCAACAAGTTCAACTTCCTGAGCACCGAGGAGAAACGACGGGGGGTGGTGTGTTCCTCCGCGGGCAACCACGCCCAAGGCGTCGCCTTCGCAGCCAAGATCCACGGAATTCGGGCCGTCGTCTGCATGGCCGAAAACGCCACCCCGGCCAAGATCGCGGCGACCCGCGAGTATGGCGCCGAGGTCGTCCTCCATGGAAAGATCTGGGACGAGGCCAACGAGAAGGCGATGGAACTGGTCCGGACCGAGGGCCTCACCTACATCAGCCCGTTCGACGACGCCGACCTGATCGCGGGCCAAGGGACCCTCGGCCTGGAGGTCGCCCAAGACTGGCCCGAACTCGATGCCATCGTGGTTCCCATCGGCGGCGGCGGGCTGATCTCCGGGGTCTCGATGGCCGTCAAGAGCCATAATCCCCGGATCCGTGTCATCGGCGTGGAATCCTCCGACGGCCCCGCGATGCAGGAGTCGCTCGCCGCCGGGGCGCTCAAGACGATCGACTGCCGCACGATCATCGATGGTCTCCGGGTCAAGCGGGTCGGTGTCAACACCTTCTCGGTCTGCCAGCGATTCGTCGACGAGGTGGTTGCCCTCCCCGACCGCGAGATCTTCGACGCCATGATCTGGGTCATGGAACGCTGTAAACTGGTGCTCGAGGGTGCCGCGGCCGCTCCGGTCGCGGCGCTGCTCCACGGCCTGGTCAGGCTTCCGCCGGGGGCCCGGGTCGTCGCGGTCTTGAGCGGCGGGAACCTCAATCTCGATCAGATCAGGAACCTCAAATGGAACTGACTCCAATGCTCCGCATCGTCACGGTCGCGGCACTCGTCTGGTCGGCCCCCGTCGCGGCCCAAGCCCGGTACGACATCGTCATCCACGGCGGTCGGGTGGTGGACGGGACCGGAGCGCCCTGGTTCTCCGCCGACCTGGCGATCCAGGACGGGAAGATCGCCGCCATCGGGCGGATCCCGTCCTCGGCTGGGCGCCGGGCCCTCGACGCGTCCGGCAAGGTGGTCGCACCCGGGTTCGTCGATATGATGGGACAAACCGCGGCGCCGTTCATCCGCGACCCTGCCACCGCGTTCAATCTCTTGAGCCAGGGTATCACCACACTCAACGCCGGTGAGGGCGCCAGCGACGCACCCCTGTCCGACAAGGAGGCCGCCGAGCGAGGCTGGCGAACCATGCGGGAGTACTTCGCCAAGCTGGAACAGGCCGGCTTGCCGATGAACATGGTCCAGACCATCGGCCACACCCAGGTGCGCGAGATCGTCATCGGCGATGTCGACCGTCAGGCCACGACGGCCGAATTGGACCGGATGCGGGCCATGGTTCGCGAGGCCATGGAGGCCGGGGCGATCGGACTGTCGACCTCGCTGATCTACCCCCCCGCGATCTACGCCTCGGAATCCGAGATCACCGAGCTGGCGAAAGTCGCCGGAGAATATGGCGGGCGGTACTTCACCCACATGCGCAACGAAGGCGACCGACTCCTCGAGGCCATCGATGAAGCCCTTCGGATTGGAACCGCCGCCAAGACGCCGGTGCATATCTACCACCTCAAGACCGCCGGCCAGGGAAACTGGGGCAAGATGGATCTGGCCCTCGCCCGGGTTCACGCGGCCCGCGCGGCCGGCCAACAGGTCGGCGTCGACGTCTACCCCTATGTCAACAACGGCCTCGGCATCCGAGCGCTGATCCACCCTCGTCACGCGGCGGCCGGCCAGGAGGCTTTGCTCAAGAAGCTCGGCGATCCGGCCGCCCGCGCCGAGATCCGTCGGGAGATGGAGACGGTGGGTGGCTGGGAGAACTGGTTTGCCCACGCCGGCCGCGATTGGGATCGTATCATCGTGGCCAGGATGCAGGCGCCCTACGATGGCTACAATGGCCAAACCGTCGCCACGATCGCCAAAGCGACCGGCAAGGACCCTTGGGAGGTGTTCTTTGACCTCTGCCGGACCGACGCCGCCGCCATGCCGCAGTCGATGTCCGAGGCCAACAAGATCAAAGCGATGCAGGCACCCTTCACCTCATTCGACACCGATGCCGGCCCCGCCGCCTTCGGCTGGGCGGTGCACCCCCGTGGCTACGGCGCGTTCCCCCGGGTGTTCGCCCGCTACGTTCGCGACCTCGGGGCCTTGTCCCTCGAGGCGGCGGTTCACAAGGCAGCGGCCGTCGCCGCTAATGAGGTGGCCGCGTATGACCGGGGCAAGCTGGCTCCGGGACTCGCCGCCGACGTGGTGGTGTTCGACCCACTCACCATCCGCGATCGGGCGACCTTCGCGGAGCCGAGCCTCCCGTCGGAGGGGATCAGCCTCGTCTTGGTGAACGGCCAAGTCGTGTTCGAGAACGGGAAGTACACCGGGGCCAAACCGGGTCGAGTCCTCCGGGGCCCGGGCTACCGGCCCTAGGCGGAGAAGGTCGGATGCAGCGACGAGATTGGCTCGAGTACGCGGCGCTCGCCTCCGCGACCATCGGCCTCCCCAAACTCGGCTATTCCGTCGACCGGCGGGCCTCCACCCGCCCATACCTGGATCTCGCCCTCGACGCGGCCCGATGGATCGAGCGAAGCCGCCAAACCACCGACCGAGGCCCGGTGTACCCCGCCAACCCGCTCGACCCCACTTCGGTCGGGCTCGACTTCTATAACGGGATGCCAGGCGTAACGGCCTTCCACGCCGCGCTGGCGTACGCCACCGGCGCTCCCGCCTGGCTGGACGCGGCCGAGGCCGGCGCCGACTCGCTGGTTCGCTTGGTCGATCAAACCGACCGCATCGACGCGGGACTCTATACCGGCCTGGCTGGCCTGGCCTACACCTGCGACTGTGTGGCGGCCGCCGGAGGTGCCCGCCGCCACCACGAGGCCGCGGTCCGGTTGACCGCCCGGATCACCGCCGCCGCGCGCCGCGATGCCAGCGGGGCGCGCTGGAGTGAATCGTGGGACATCATCAGCGGCGCGGCTGGCACCGGGCTCTACCTGCTCGAGGCCGGACGGGCCCGAGGAGACCGCGCCCTCGTCGACCTCGCGGGCCAAGCCGGCCACGCGCTCCTAGCCGCCGCCCGCCCCCGCGAGTCCGGACTGATGTGGTACCCAGCTGAGCATTTCAACCGGAACTACCCCAACTTCTCGCACGGGACGTCCGGGGTTGGCTATTTCCTCGCCAGCCTCTATCGGGCGACCAGGGAACGAGCCTTTCTGGAGGGAGCGCTGGCAGCCGCCCGGTACCTCGACGCCGTGGCGGCCCGCGACGGCAACGGCATCAAGGTGTTCCACCAGGACGGTGGTGGCGAGAACCGCTTCTACCTGAGCTGGTGCCACGGCCCACCGGGGACGGCGCGGTTGTTCTATCGCCTCTCCCAGATCACCGGCGAGGCTCGCTGGTCGACCTGGATCGATGGCCTCACCAACGCGGTGTTCGACAGCGGGGCCCCGGAACGGCGATCGGCCGGCTATTGGGACAACATCTCCCAGTGCTGTGGCAACGTCGGGATCGGCCAGTATTGCATCGACCTGATTCGGTGGCGCCCGACCGCGGGGACCGAGGCGTTGCTGGAGCGGGTGGTGGATGACACCAGGCGCCGGGCAACCAAGGACGATACCGGCCTTCGCTGGATCCAGGCCGAGAACCGAACCCAACCTGACAACCTCGTCGCCCAGACCGGATTCATGCAGGGCGCCGCCGGCGTCGGGATGTTCTATCTCCAGCTCGACGCGCTCCAGCGAGGCGCGGCGTGGCCGTTCCCGCTTCCGGACACGCCCTGGGTGGCGGGGTAGGACGCTATTGCCCGATCCGCGCCTCGAGACGGTAGCGACCGGTATGGGGCGCGGGATTCTGCGAGTTGGTGCCACCACTCGCCTCGACCACCAGGTAATAGGTTCCCGGGGTGAGCTGGCGCCGGATCCGTGAGCAGCGGTTGCCTACCAACGACCCTCCGTCCTGGGGATCGATGTCGTCGTGGCTCTCGAGTGGCGTCGCTTGGGCGTCCTGGAGGGTGATCTTGGTATTCAGCTCGAGCGCGAATCGGCAGAAGGCGCCGCCGAACCCCGACGTCTCGAAGGTATAGGTTCCGCTGACCGGGATCAGAATCCGGTACACGTCCGCGGCGTCCCCCGCCTGGATCTCGCCATGGACCGTCGTGCCGGGCAGCAGAAGTCCAGCCGTCGCGATGGTGTTATTGGGCTCCGATTCCGCGGCCGTGCCTAACACAAAGAAGGCCGAGCCACCCGCTTGGGCCGTGGCCCTGACGGTGGTGGGCGTGTGGGCCCCACCGAACCCGCCCCACCGCCGTCCCGGAGCACCGACGACACCGTCGTTATCCTCGTCGTCGCCACCGAAGACCCAGTAGTCACCGGGCGCCACGCCACTGAAGGTGAAGTTCTGGCCGGTCGTCGGCACGGTGGCCACGGTCGCGCCGCTGGCGGCGTTGAACAATCGGGCGAACAAACGCCGCGGGGGCCCCAGCGTCTGGGTGAGACTGTTGCGGGCGTTGAGCAGCCCCGCGCCGTAGACTTGGTCGACCCCAGCCGCGCCGACGTCCACCGCGTAGTTGAGCAGCCGATTGCGGAGCCCCTGCACCGTCAGCGCCGGCGTCTGGGCCAGCAGCAGGGCCGCGACCCCGCTCACGTGCGGCGACGCCATCGAGGTCCCACCGTACCGGGCATACCCTGGGATACAGGGCGTCTGACGGAAATCGCAGACCGCCGAGTGCACCAGCCAGGTGCCGTCGGGCTGGGCGGGGAGAATGTCACCGCCGGGCGCGGCGATGTCGACCGCCGGCCCGGTGTTGGAGTAGCTCGCGATCGTGCCTAACGGGCCGACCGCCGACACCGTGAGCGGCTCGTCGTAGCCAGCCGGACAATGGCGGCTGGTCGTCGAGTTCTCGTTCCCGGCCGACACCACCACCAGCGCCCCGGCCGCGGTCGCCGCGGCGATCGCGTCCTTGAGCGGACTCGGGTTGCTGGGATTGCAGTCCCCCCCCAAGCTCATGTTGATGATCCGGGCCGGCACCGCCGGAGGCGCGAGCGTTCCGGCTCCGCCGTCCGACGCCGGCAGACCGGCGGCATAGAGCACCCCTTGCGAGATCCCGAAGAACGACCCGCTCCCCCCGACCCCCAGGACCCGGATTGGACGAATCTTGACCCTCCAGCTCGCGCCCGTTCCCCCGATACCGTCGTTGCCCGCGGCACCCACCGTGCCGCTGACGTGGAGCCCGTGACCTCCGGCTTGGTCGGGTTCGCCCCAGCAAGGCGGGTTGCGGGCCGGGTCCGAGGGACGGTCACTCGGTTGGGTCGGGTCCGGATCGAACCCATCGCCATCGCCGGCGTTGTCGAATCTCCCCCCGGCACACAGCGTCAGCGAATCGGTGGCGACGAAATCGTAGCCGTCCGCCGTGAGATTGCCCGTGAACACCGGGTGATCGAACCGGATGCCGGTGTCGAGGACCGCGACGATGACGTTCGCGCTGCCCGTGGTGATGCTCCAGGCACGCGGCAGGTCGACCATCACGTAGTGCCAGGACTGATTGGGATAGAGCGGATCGTTCGGGATCGCCGGCGGAGCCGCGAACGACGCCCTATGGGCCCAAGCCACTTGGTCGGGTACGACCCACTCCACCGCGGGGTCGGCGGCGATGGCCTGCCGCACCGAATCGATATCGACACCGGGTCCGACCACCAGTCGGGCGGACTGAATCACCGGACTGATACCGGCTAGCCGGGTTCCCGCCCGCACGTGGGTCGTCAGCCGCTGGCCGATCGACCGCGATACCGACGCCGCGAACGAGGTCCCCCCGCGGAACGAGGCGGGAGTCGCTCCCGCCGCACCGACCGCCGCCGACCGGAACCGGATCACCAAGGCACGAATGCCACCGACGCTACCGCTCGTCCGGGGAAGCCGCACCAATTCCGGACCGAAGGATCCGAGCCGAAGACGAACGGGCTGATTCAGCCGCTCGAGGGCCGCGGCCAGCGTTGTCTGAGGCGCCGGAACCGCCTGGTCGGCGATCTGGCCGACGATCTGGCCGGCCGGCGGAACGAGGGCCGTTGCGGTGAACGCGGCCGGTGCGCCAGCCAACGTCGGGACCACCGCGTTCAGCCCCTGCGCCCCACCAACCGGCCCGAGGGTCCACCGGACCGACGCCCGACCGTTGACGTCGGTAGTCGCGGATGCCGCGTCGGCGGTTCCGCCGCCAGCGACAACGTTCCATTGGACGGCCACCCCCTGGACCCCTTGGCCGCCCGGACTGCGGGCAACGACCCGAAGCGGGGCCAGCAGCGGACTGTTAGGCGACCCCGTCTGCTGATTGCCCGATTCGATCGACAAGGTCCCCGCCGTGAATCGACCGGTGGCGAACGCCACGGTCGACACCCCCGATCCATCGACCCCGATCAACAGTTGGTTGCCATTCTCGACCGCGTTGGCCGGCCCGAGCGTGAACTGGGTCGCCACCCGTCCCTGGTCATTGCTCACCGCGGAAGTGGGCGACGCCTGCCCACCGCCGGCGATCGGCTGAAAATTCATCCTGATCCCGCCCACCGGATTCCCGAACTGGTCCTTGACAGTCGCCCGGATTGAATCTGCCAACGCCACCCCCAAGGCACCGGCCTGCCCCCCGCCAGCGGAAAGCTCGACGGACGCCGGAGTGCCGACCTGACCGGTCGCGACGAACCCAACCGGCGAGCCGGTCAAACCGGTCGCCGTCGCGGTTACCCGTTGGCCGTTGGGTCCGATGGTTGGGCCCAAGGTCCAGATGGTGCTCGCCTCGCCATTGGCCAACGTCGTGGCGGTGGCGGCCGTCACCGCCCCGCCGCCCAGGGCAACCTCGAACCGAACCGATACGCCCGCCACCCCGGCTCCAGCCGAGTTCGCCGCTCTGACGGTCAGCGGGACCGAAAGCGGCGAGCCGACGGGGCCGGTCTGTCCATCGCCGGTCACCAGTTGCAGTTGGGTCGCCCGGGCGGTGTCGTCCGGCCCCTCGTCCTTGCCGCCGCACCCGACCACTGTTCCCAGGCCAACCAGAAGTACGAGTTGTCGAGAGGTCATCGAGACTCCATCCCGCGAAGGAACCGACCGCGCCGCACAATTCTTGTATCCGGGAAGACCGCTGTCAACATCGACCGGCGATCGAACAACCAGTTTCTTGACACCCGGTCCGGCCAACCCCCCTGGCGCCGATCCTCAGGGCACCGGCGCCGGTTGGACAAACCGCTCCCACCAGGTGTAATACCTGGTCATGATGTCGTATCGGTGGCTGGGCGCGCTCGGTCCGTGGAACATGCCGGGATAAACCACCAGCTTGGTCTCCACCCCAGTGGACTTGAGGGCCTGGTACATCTGCTCCGAACCGATGATCGGGACGTTGAAGTCTTTCTCGCCGCCCATGAAGAGGGTAGGCGTGGTGATCCGATCGGCCTTGAAGAACGGATACGAGACTTTCATCCAGGCCTCCGGGCTCTTCCACGGCACCCCGAGCTCCTGCTCGTACTGATAGACGTATTGATCGGATCCGTACATCGACAACTGGAGGGCGCTACCCGCGCCGCTGACCCCCGCCTTGAACCGGGTGTCGGTGGCGATCGTGTAGTCGGTCAGAATGCCGCCGTAACTCCAGCCTCCGAGGACCAATCGGTCGGGGTCGGCGTACCCCTTCGCGACGGCCTCATCGACCGCCCCGAGGAGGTCGACGACCTCCTTGTTGCCCCAGTCGGCGAAGATCGCCCGGCTGAACGCTTCGCCCCGTCCCGAGCTGCCTCGATAGTTGGGCGCCAGCACCGCAAACCCCCGGGCCGCAAGCACCCGCCGGAGAAGATCGAAATCGTGACCATCCTGGCCGAACGGTCCGCCATGGATCTGCAGCGCCAGCGGGTACCTCTGGCCCGCTCGATACCCCGGAGGGAGATAGAGCATGCTCCCCACGGCCGTCCCATCCTTGCTCTTCGAGTCGAGCCGCAACGCCGGACCCAAGTCGATCGTGGCCATCAGGGAATCATTGTGGGTCGACAACCGCCGGAAACCGCCTTGCTCGAGCGCGGCGATCTCGGTGGGCTCACCGTCGGTGCTGGTCGCCACCGCGATCTTCGACCCCCTCACCGACATCCCGGTGATGCCCCGTTTGGCGTCGACGATCACCTCTACCGCGCCGCTTGCCAGGGCCACCCTGCCCACCGGTACCGATCGGTCGTCGTCGTACAGGAAGTAGAGCGAACCGCCGTCCGCCGACCACCGCAATTCGGCCACCGGCCGGTCGAGACGCTCCGTCAACACCCGGGTCTCGCCGCCAGCGCTCGGGACCACGGCCGCCCGAGTGTTGTTGTAGGCCCAGTACTTGGGATCGCCGCCTCGGAGGAAGGCGATCCATTTGCCGTCTGGACTGAACGTGGGCCTACCACCCCGCCCTCCATCGGCTCCCGGGAAGCTGGTGAGGGCCCTCGGCTCGGAGCCAGGCTTGGCGTCGATCAGATAGATGTCGGAGTTGTCGTTGCGATCACTCCCGGGGGCCCGTTTGCTGACGAACGCGATCTGGGTCCCGTCCGGCGACCAGGCCGGCCCGCCGTCGTCGTAGTCTCCGCGGGTCAGTTGCTCGATCGTCCGGCTGGCGAGGTCGAACAGATAGAGATGATCGCGCCGCCGGTTGAGATAGCCGGCATAGTCTCGCTTGAAATCCCACCGGTCGATCTCCAGGGGCTTGGGTGTCTTCTTCTCCTTCCCGGCAGTCGTGTCCGGATCGGGGTCGGTTACCACCAGCACGAATCGCTTCGCATCCGGCGACCATTCGTAGTCGCCCACTCCCTGCTTGAGGTCGGTCACTTTCCGGGCCTCGCCACCCAGTCGATCGAGCAACCAGATCTGGGCCCCCTTCTCCTCCTCGCCCCGGCTGCTGGTGAAGGCGAGGAACCGATTGTCGGGACTCCATTTCGGATTGCCCTCGGCGTCCGGCGACGAGGTTACCTGCACGGTCTTGCTGCCGTCCCAGCTGACCATGTAGATGTCGGTGTTCCGCTTGTCCTTCGCGGAGTCCGACGTCGTCACGGTATAGGCAACCCATTGTCCGTCGGGCGAGATCACCGGCGCGCCGACGTCCTTCAGCCGGTAGATATCCCCCGGCACCAAGCGACGCTTTGCCTGCGCGGCGACCACCGTGGGCACCAGCCAGAACAGCAGCAACAGTTGTCTCATACTCGGTTGGCCTTGAGTTCGCGAAGGGAATAGAACGTCCCGCGCCATTGGAGGCCGCCGTGGACGAGGTTGAGCAGCATCGTTCGCCACATGATGAAGACGAACAGCAGGACCACCACCGGAAACAGCAGCACCGACCAGGGCCGAATGTCGGCCTCGCGGGCAAGTCGCCAGAGGGTGGTGATCAAGACCGCGATCTGTAGTCCGAACAGCAAGCGGGTCTCGCCGCCGGTCACCGCCAAGCCCGCCACCGGAACCACCCCGAAGCACAGCTGGGTCAGCCCGCCCACCACCGATAGCGCCACGTTGTAATCGATTCCGGCGAACATGTTCTTCTCCAAGCCGCGAATCATCTGCCCGAGCGAATGGTACCACTCGACCTCGAGGGGCCCGGCACCCATCAGGCAGTCGGATCGATACCCGGCGGCTTTGATGATCTTCCCCAGTTTCATGTCGTCGTCGGGCCGCATCGCGATCCGGCTATGGCCACCCAATTCCTGATACGTCGTCCGCCGAACCAGGTTGAACGCCCCGATCCCGACAAAATACCGGCTCTTGGCGTCTTTGACCCTCCAGGGCCGGGTGAAGCATAGGAACGACAGGAGGAAGTGGGCGGTGAACGCTTCGAGCAGCACGCCTGGCATCCTGATCCGCGGGGCCACCGCGAGGTGATCCAGCTGCTCCCGCTCGGCGTATCCGACGGCTCGGCGGAGCGCGTCGGGCGCCATCACGATATCGGCGTCGGTGAACAGGATCCAGTCACCGGTCGCCGCCCGAGCGCCGACATCGAGTGCGTGGTTCTTGCCGAGCCAGCCCGCCGGGAGGTCCGACACCGTAACCGGCCGGAGGCGATTGTCGGCGGCTGCGAGTGCCGCCACCACATCTCCGGTACCGTCGGTCGACCGATCGTCGACGGCAATCACCTCGAGCCGCGGATAGTCTTGGCCCAACATGGTGCCGAGGGCGGCCCCGATGTGCGGCGCTTCGTCCCGGGCCGCCACGACGATCGAGACCGGTGGCGCATCGGCCGAGGATCTGGGGCCCTGATCGGCGAGCCGCCGCAGCGTTCGGAGACCCACAAGAACGTCGAGCGCGGCCCCGATCGTGACGGCCAGCAGCACCCCGGCAAGCCAGATCATGGGCTCTCGTCGAAGAAGATCTTGCCGGGGTTCATCAGGCCGCGGGGGTCGAGGGCCCGTTTGATCGCCCGCATCACCGCAACGCCGTTGCGGTGCTCCTTGAGCAACGAGTCCCGCTTCCCGATGCCGACGCCGTGCTCGCCGGTGCAGGTGCCTCCCAGCGCGATGGCCCGCTCGACCATCCGGTCGTTGAGCCGCTTCGCCTCCGTTTGCTCCTCGGGCTTCGCCGGATCGATCAGGTAGGCGACGTGGTAGTTGCCGTCGCCGACGTGCCCCAGAATCGCCCCCAAGAGCGGCGAGCCGGCGACATCCTTCTTGGTTTCGAGAATCGACTCGGCCAGCCGCGAGATCGGGACGCAGACATCCGTCACCAGCGGACGGGAACCGGGTCGGAGCGCCAGCCCCGCGAAATACCCCTCGTGACGCGCCTTCCAGAGCTTGGCTCGGGAGGCCTCATCGGTCGCCCACTCGAAGGCCGAGCCGCCGTGTTGCTCGACGATCTCCTTGACGATCTCGGCATCCTCACCCACGGCCCGCTCCGAGCCGCCATGGAACTCGAAGAAGAGGGTCGGCATTGGTGCGTAGCTCAGGTTGGCGAACCGGGCAACGGCATCCATGAACAACTCGTCGAGCAGTTCGATTCGGGCCACCGGAACGCCGAGCTGGATGGTTTGAATGACCGCGTTCACCGCGCCCTCGAGGGAGCGGAACTGGCACACCGCGGCCGCGATCGCGGCAGGCACCCCGTTCAGCCGGACGGTCACCTCGGTGATGATCCCGAGGGTTCCCTCGGCCCCGACAAACAGCCGGGTGAGGTCGTATCCGGCCGATGACTTCTTGGCGCGGCCACCGGTGCGGATCACCTCCCCGTGGGGCAAGACCACCGTCAGCCCGAGGACGTTCTCCCGCATCGTCCCGTATCGAACGGCGGTGGTACCCGATGCCCGGGTCGAGGCCATCCCGCCGATCGTGGCGTCCGCGCCCGGGTCGACGTAGAACGCCAGCCCCGTTCCCTTGAGCGCCTCGTTCAACTGACCCCGCGTCACCCCTGCCTCCACCGTCGCATCGAGGTCGTCCTGGCCGATCCGGAGAATCCGGTTCATCGACGACAGGTCGATCGAGACGCCCCCGCGGACGGCCGCGATGTGCCCCTCGAGCGAACTGCCCGCGCCGAACGGGATCATCGGCACCGAGGCCTCGAAGCAGATCCGCGCGATCGCGCTGACCTCCGCCGTGGTGGCCGGATAGACGACCGCGTCCGGTGGATGCGGAATCGGGTACGCTTCGGCCTGCCCGTGATGGTCTCGGATCGATCGATTGGTCGTGAACCGATCGCCGAGCAATGCGGCCAGTTGTTCGAAGGCGCCCGGCGGCACGGCGCTCATCGCGAAGCCGCGGACCGGTCGGCTACCGATACGGTGAGGTGCGACGGATACCGCGCGCTGCGATAGACCCGATGAGTCGCGGCTCGGTAGTCGGCGTCGCTGGCGTTGAAGATGTTGGGCACGAACTTCTGCGGGTTTCGATCGATCAACGGAAACCAGGTGCTCTGCACTTGCACCATGATCCGGTGGCCCCGCAGAAAGGTGTAGTCGGCCGCATGGAGGTTGATCCGGTACCGGTCGACCCGATTGGGCACCAGCGGAACCGCTCGTTCGAACCCGTTCAGGAACCGGCCTCGAAAAACATCGCCGAGGACCATTAGCTGGTAGCCTGCCATGGTCGGATTGGCGGGATAATCCTCGGGATACACGTCGATCAGCTTCACGATCCAGTCGGCGTCGGTTCCGGTGGTCGTCGCGAACAGGTTGGCCAGGACCTTCCCGGAAATGGTCACCGGTTCGGCGAGGGGATCGGTCTCGAAGCTCAGGACGTCGGGCCGAAGGTGACTGTGGCGCTGGTCGTCAACCTGCCAGCGCGACCACGTCGAAGGCGGACGCCCGCCGTACAGGGGCACGATCGGGCGGGCTCGGTAGGGGACCGGGCGAGCCGGATCGGAAACGAACGATTCGACCCCGGCGGTAGCGGTCGGCTTGGTCCAGGAAAGCCGCCCACCCTCCCGGAAGTACAGCTGGCGCTCCACCACACCGGTCTTCGGCGGCCAGGAGTCGTGGCGTTGCCACGCGTTCGATCCGGGCCGGAACGTCAGCGCCTCCGGTAGATCGAGCGGCCCCTTGTTCTTGAGCCAATGCCCGAACCAACGAGCCTCGACCTCCTTGAACTGACGGCTGGTCGGCTCCCCGAACTGAATCGGCCCGAGAGCACGGCCGTCCCACCCGGCCCAGCCGCCGTGATTCCAGGGTCCGACGACGAGGTAATTCAGTCCCTGGCGGTCGAGCGACTCCATCTTCTCGTAGATCGTGAGCGGTCCGTAGAAGTCCTCCTGATCCCACCAGCCGGCCACCGTGAGGGTCGGCACGGTCACTTTGGTGATGTGCCGGGTGACCTTACGGGCCTTCCAATAGTCGTCGAAGGTGTTGTGGGTGGCGAAGTCGGTCCAGGCGGGCTTCTGACGGTGGAGGTATTTTGCGTCCGCATTCGCCAGTCCGCCCAGTCCGAGGAACCACTCGTAGGTATCCAGGCGGTCGAACGGAAACGGGGTGAACCGTTGACCGTCGACCGCGGCGACGTACTCGAAGGCATAGCTCAAGCGCAGGGCACCGTTATGGTGAAAGTCGTCCCCGAGGAACATGTCGTCGGGCGAGGCCTGCGGCGAAGCGGCCTTGAATGCCGGGTGGGGGTCGAGTAACGCCATCATCGTCGTCCAACCGCCGTACGAAATCCCCCGCATTCCGATCATCCCGCTGCCGCCAGCCAGGTTACCCGACAACCACTCCATGGTGTCGTAGGCGTCCGTGGTCTCGTCGATCGCCTGCCGGTCCTTCGGGTCACGAGTCGGCCGGATCATCGAGAAGACACCTTCGGAGCCATACTTGCCGCGGAGGTCCTGACAGACGAAGAGATAGCCCTCGGCGACCAGGAGCGAGTCCACCTCCAGCACCCCGCGGCAGAGCGACTCGGCATCGTACGGGGTGCGCTCCAACAAGATCGGGAGCGACGCTGGCCCTCCCACGGGGCGCCAGATCACGGTGTGGAGCTTGACACCGTCCCGCATCGCGATCGCGGTCGTGCTCCTGAGGTATCCAGCCACGGTATCCTGGCTGAAGGCCTGACCCGAGCCGCTCCCGAGCATCGCCGCGATCGCCGCGGCCCGCCAGAGGCGCGGCCTCATCGGGTCACCACCGAGACATCGAGGTGGCTCGCGGCGGTTGCCGACCGATACACTCGGTGGGTCGCCGTCCTGAAGTCGCCGTCTGCCGCGCGATAGATGTTCGGGACGAAGCGCTGCGGATTCCGGTCGATCAGAGGAAACCAGGTGCTCTGCACCTGCACCATGATGCGATGGCCTTTCTTGAAGGTGTAGTCGGCGGCGTGCAGGTCGATCTTGATCGGGGTGAGTTGGTTTGGAGCCAGCGGCACCGGCCGTTCGAAGCCGTTGCGGAACCGAGCCCGGAACACGTCGTTGGCCACCATCAGCTGGTAGCCACGCATGGCTACGGGCTCGGTGTCCTCGGAATAGACGTCGATCAGCTTCACGATCCAGTCGGCGTCGGTTCCGGTCGTCGCCGTGTAGAGTTGCGCCAGAACTCGCCCGGAAATCGTCACCTCGCTCTCCAGCGGTTCGGATTCATAGCTCAAGACGTCGGGTCGCAAGTGGGCGTGGCGCTGATCGTCCACCAGCCAAACCGACCAGGTCGACGGCACCTTACCACCGTAGAGCGGAGCGATCGGACGGACCCGGTAAGGAACCGGACGGGCCGGGTCGGAGACGAAGCTGTCGAATCCTTGCCCGGCCCGTGGTGGGGTCCAGTCGAGGCGGCCATCGGGGTGAAAGTAGAGCTTTCGGGGAGTGACCCCTTCGCGGGGCGGCCAGTGAGCGTGACGTTGCCAGCCGTTTGACCCCGGCCGAAACACCAATGCCTCCGGGAGATCGAGTCGCCCCTCGTCCTTGAGCCAGTAGCGGAACCAAGGTGCCTCAACCGTCTCGCGGAACCAGGCCGCGGTATTGGATCCGAACTGGATCGGCCCAAGCGACTGGCCCTCACCCCGGGCCCAGCCGCCATGATTCCACGGCCCGATGACGAGGTGATTGATGCCTTTGCCGTCGTTACGCTCGAGCGTTTCGTAGAGCGTGAGGGGGCCGTAGAAGTCTTCCTGATCCCACCAGCCAGCCACGGTCAGCGTCGGTACGGTCACCGGCTTGTCACGGAACACCGGGCTCACTTTCCGGCGTTTCCAGAAGTCGTCAAAATTGGGGTGAGCGACAAAATCGGTCCAGGTCGGGCGGGCCCCTTTGAAATAGAGCCGATCGGCGTTTCGAAGCCCGCCCAACCGAAGGAACCATTCGTAGGTGTCGGCCCGGTCGAAGCGAAACGGCTCGCTCACCCTGCCGGCCTCGAGGTTGGCCACGTACTCGAAGCCATAACTCAGCCGGAACGCGCCATTGTGGTGGAAATCGTCGCCGAGGAACATGTCATCGGGCGACGCCTGCGGTGAGGCCGCCTTGAGCGCCGGGTGGGGCTCGACCAGACCCATCATGGTCGTCCAACCGCCGTAGGAAATGCCGACCATCCCGACTCGGCCGTTGTGGCCCGCCACGTTCCGAAGGAGCCACTCGATGGTGTCGTGGGTGTCGGTGCCCTCGTCGACGACCTCGCCTCGCTTCGGGTCGCGGGGCGGGCGGATCATCATGAACTGGCCGTCGGACTGGTATTTGCCGCGGAGATCCTGAAAGACGAAGATGTAGCCGTCGTCGGCCAGGAGCCGATATCGGTTGGCGAGCCGTGGGCCGATCAGTTGCGCGTTGTACGGGGTTCGTTCCATGATGATCGGAAGGCGAGCCCGAGGCGCGGCCGGGGTGAAGATCTCGGTGTAGAGCGCCACCCCGTCCCGCATCACGATCCGCTCGACCCGTCGCTGATAATCGGGCCGGATCTCCTGACCGACGGCGGCTTTTGCGACGGCCGCGCCGGCGAGGAGGAGAATCAGTGTCGATTTCACGAGCTGCCCCTGGCGGCGAGACCCTCGAATCTCCCCGGCCGCCGCGCTCGCCGCAAGCGGGCTAGAACTCCTCCCGATCGAAGCGCCAGAGAGCCAACCCGAGCGCCACGACCGTCAGGATCGACGAGGCGACCATGGGGACCCAGAGCGGGAAGGCGAGCGGCTGCCACACCGCGATCGAGGCGGCGGCCGGGGCGAGCAGCCAAGGGGTGCCGAGTAGCAGCCATGGTGGGACGAAATTGGGGAGGATATTCCCGGCCAGCCAGAAGCCGAGCGCGATCCCGGCAACCGGGCCCCTCGACCGGAAAAACGCACCCAACATCAGGGTAATCGCGATGTAGCACACGTGGTGCAGCCCGACGATGGCAACCGCCTCGGAAAAATGCACCAGATCCGGAGTGCGCCCCCAAACCGTCTGACACACCAGCAGGACCGCGATCGCTGGAAGGACCAGCCCCAGGGTGAGAAAGCTCCCTGAAATGCCGGCCATCTTGGCGAGAACCATGCTCTTGCGGGTGGTCGGCTTGGTGAGAACCCAGGCCGCGGTGCCAGAGGCCTTCTCGCCGACGATGGCCCCCTGGGTTACCAAGACCGCACCGATGAGCCCGAAGAATCCGCCCGCCTGGAAAAAGACCTGCATGGCCTCGTTGACCCCCCGCTGAGCCGTGGTGTCGCCGCGTTGCTCCAGGCTGACCAGCAGGATGAAGCCGGTGATGACGACCTGCCACAGCACCAGGTGAACCAGCCACCGTCGAGTCCGCCACCACGACCCCAGTTCCTTGTCCAGCAAGTTGCCGAACCCGGTCAAGGCCCCGCGCGCCGCAACGGTCGTAAGGCTCATCGGGAGTTCCCTTCGATCAGATTCATGAACACGTCCTCGAGTTGGAAACGGCGCCGGCCAAAGGCGGTCACCCGAACCGAATCGTCCGCCAGGATCTCGCGCAGCAGCCGCGACTCGGCGGCCTGATCGTCGGAGACCGCCACATGCCATTCCACCTTCCCGTTGTCCCCGGGCCGGGGTTCGTCCAGCTGAACCACCCACGGGAGTCCAGCCACCCGCCGCCGAGCCGCATCGGCGGAGCCGGCCAGCTCTATCACGTAAGTGGTGTGCCCGCTACCGACCAGCAGCTCGCCAATCGGCGCCTGGGCGACCAACGCCCCGTGGTGGAGAATGGCAACCGTGTCGCTGACTCGCTGAACATCCTCAAGAATGTGGGTCGAGTAAAAGATGGTGGTATGGGATCGGAGCCGCGCCATGATTTCCAGCACGTCGCGACGCCCCATTGGGTCGAGCGACGCTGCCGGCTCGTCGAGAATCAGCAACTCCGGCTTGCTGATCTGGGCCTGCGCGATTCCCAACCGCTGCCGCTCACCGCCGGAAAACCCCCCGATCGGTCGGTCCGCCTTCCCCGCCAAGCCAACCAACTCCAGGGTCTCGTCGAGGTGCCGCTCCAGCGCCTGACCGGGCCGGAAAAAGAACCGGGCGGTGAACCGCAGAGTCTCCCGCGCGGTCATGTAGTCGTAGTAACGGGGATCCTGGGCCAGGTACCCGATCCGCCGCCGGACTTCGAGGGTGTCTCGCTCGGCGTCGAAACCAAACAACGTGGCCGAACCGCCGGTGGGTTTGGCCAACCCCCAGCAGCAGTTTGATCGTCGTGGTCTTTCCGGCGCCGTTGGGCCCGAGAAAGCCGAAGATCGAATTGCGGCGAACCTGCAGGTCGAGGGCCTTCAACGCCACGACCCCGCCGCGGTAGGACTTCGATAGCCCCCGAGTTTCGATTACCCAATCCATGTGCCCACCCGTGCTGGAGCCCAACCCCCGACCCCAAGAAATGGAGCGTCGGCGGACGCCGACGGGTCCTCAACGACGGCTGACTGGTGTTGTTTTGGTACGGAAGTAATCCGCTATCGTTTCAGAATGCAACCAGCGAACATTCGGCCGCTTGATAGGTCGTGAAACATGTCGCACGATATGTCGTACTGTATATCGCTCTCCAACTACGAAGCGAGCACGTTATGGCTAAACACAATGATGACTGGGGTTTAGGCGATATCCTCGGGTTCGCGTTCGACCCATTCAAGTTCGAAGCAAAGTTCAACAGAGGACCCGGCCCATGGGGGCGACGACGACGCCAGATGTTCGAATCTGGTGAAGTCAAGTTCGTCATCCTCCGGCTCCTCAGAGAAAAGCCCCGCCATGGCTACGACATCATCAAGGCGCTCGAGGAACGGCTCGCCGGCTGCTACACCCCTTCGGCCGGGACCGTTTACCCGACCCTCCAACTCCTGGTAGACCAGGGTTACGTCCGAGCCGAGGAGCAGGAGGGGAAGAAGGTCTACCACATCACCCCCGAGGGTGAGCGGTTCCTCGACGAGAACCGGGATACCCTCGACGACATTTTCGACCGGGTGCGCGATACCGTCCGCGACTTCGCCGGCGGGCGGATGGGCGATCTCAACCATGCGTTCGCGAAGGTCGCCTTGGCCACGTTCAAACGGGCTTGGCGCTGGGGACCCGATCACCCGGCGATGCCGAAGGTGATCGAGATCCTGCGGCAGGCAGCCGTCGACATCGAACGGGAATGGGACAAGGCCTAACGTCACCGGAGGCTGGGCATGGAATACCAGGCGGCCGACTGGAGCGGGATCGGGATCTTGCTGCTCCTTTTCGTGATCCTGCCATCGATCGGCCGTCAGGTCCGATGGGGCGGCCGGGGCACTTGGTGGGACCACCGGCCTTTCAGCCGCCGCGACGGCCAGCCGGCCCACCGCGAACTCGAGGCACTGCGGGCCGAACTCGACGACAAGGCGGCGGAAGTCGATCTCCTCTCCGCCCGCGTCTCGGAGCTCGAGAACCGTCTCGATTTCGCCGAGCGGCTGCTCACCCAGCCGGACGGAACGAGAGGGCGACCCGATCCGATCCAGACTCCGTGACCACTCGCCTTCCGAGACCGCGCGGCTAGCGTTACCCTTTGGGCCCCCGACCTCGGCTTTGTGACCGCTTCTCCCGCCCTTCCCCTCCCGGCGCTCGCGATTCGCGGGCTCCAGAAACGATACGGCCCGGTGCAAGCCGTGGCCGGCATCGACCTCACCGTGGCTCGGGGCGAGTGCTTTGGCCTTCTCGGTCCCAATGGCGCCGGAAAAACCACCACGATCGAGATCTGCGAGGGCCTCACCGAGGCGGACGCGGGTGAGGTCAGCATTCTTGGCCTGACCCACCGCGAGCACGCCGCCGAGATCCGGGAGCGGATCGGAATCTCGCTCCAAGAAACCCAACTGACCGAGAAGTTGACCGTCGAAGAGACCATCGCCTTGTTTCACAGTTTCTATCGGCGCCGGCGCCCGATCGCCGAGGTGATCGCGGCGGTGCAGCTGGGTGAGAAACGCACCGCCCGGGTCGGCCAGTTGTCCGGCGGACAGAAGCAGCGCTTGGCGCTGGCATGTGCCTTGGTGGGCGATCCGGATCTGTTCTTCCTCGACGAGCCGACCACCGGGCTCGATCCGCAGTCCCGGCGACAACTCTGGGATCTGATCACGGGCTTCAAGGCGGAGGGCCGAACCATCGTGATCACCACCCATTACATGGACGAGGCAGAACATCTCTGCGATCGAGTCGCGATCGTCGACCACGGCAAGGTGATCGCCCTGGGCACCCCTCGCCAGTTGATCGCGATGTTGGGAAGCGAGCACGTCGTCGAGTTCGCGCTCGACGGCCTCCTGGTCGACGAGTCCGAATTGATCGGGCTCCCGGGCGTCACCGGGGTCAGCCGGAGCGACCACCGCTACCAGCTCGACGTGACCCACGTCCATCGCACCATTCCGGCATTGCTGGCCCACTTGAAGGCGCGCCAGTCCGTCATCGCCGAGTTGACGACCCACACGGCGACCCTGGAAGACGTGTTCGTCCACCTCACCGGCCGGCACCTCCGCGATGGCTGACGCCAGACCGCGCGGGGAGGATACTCCGAGGACCTGGCGCGAGTACCCGATCGTCCAGTTGACACTGGCTCGCTATCGGGAGTTCTACCGCGAGCCGGAAGCGATGTTCTGGACGTTCGTCTTCCCGCTCCTGATGGCCGCCGGCCTCGGTGTCGCGTTCCGAAGCCGGCCCCCGGAAGTCATCCCCATCGCGCTGGTGCAAGAACTCGCCGGAACGAGCGCGGCCGCCACCGCGCTGAGCAAGGAACGGCAACTCGACCTCCGAACAGTGTCGGATTCGACCGGCCGGCGCTTGCTGCGCACCGGCAAAGTTGCCCTGCTCGTGGTGCCCACCGACTCGCAAGCGGTTGAGTTCCGATTCGACAACACCCGGCCCGAAGCCGTCACCGCCCGGCGGATCGTCGACGACGCCCTCCAACGGGGACGGGGCCGGACCGATCCGGTGGCCGTTGGCGAGGATATCGTCACCGATCGGGGCTCTCGCTACATCGACTTCCTGGTTCCCGGCCTGCTCGGCATGAACCTGATGTCGAGCAGTATGTGGGGCATCGGTTTCTCGGTCGTCGACCAGCGTCGGAAACGACTTCTCAAGCGATTCGTCGCCACGCCGATGTCGCGGCCCCAATACCTCGCATCGTTCGTGTTGGCCCGGCTGAGCCTCTTGGTGATCGAGGTCGCCTTCCTGGTCGGGATGGGCGCTCTCGTTTTCGATGTCCCGGTGCGGGGATCGCTCCTGGCTCTGGGTGTCGTGTCGCTCCTCGGTACCCTGGCCTTCGGCGGACTCGGCCTCTTGGTGGCGGCCCGGCCCAAGACGGTGGAGGCGGCCTCCGGGATGATGAACTTCTCGATGCTGCCGATGTGGGTTCTCTCCGGGGTGTTCTTCTCCTCGAGCAATTTTCCCGACGCGATTCAGCCGTTCATCCAGGCTCTTCCGCTCACGGCGCTCAACGATGCCCTTCGCGCCAACATGTTGGAGGGGGCCGGCTTCCTTCAACTTGCCGGGGAACTGGGAATCATGGCGGCGTGGCTCCTCGCCACCTTCCCGATCGCGCTCAAGATCTTCCGCTGGCAATAGGCCAGGGCGGTAACTCTTCGCCGCCCCCTCACGACTCCTTCACGGTCTTCCGGCCAACGTTAGGGCGACAGTTGACGGAGCGCGACGATGAAACCCGTTATCCATTTCCTTACCACCGCCGGGATCGCCGTGGCGGCGCTGGGCGGCTGCCAGGCCACCACTTTGCCGGTTCCCGTCCGCGGAACGGTCGAGCCGCTGGTCGGAGAATGGGCAGGCGAATACGTCAGCCCGGAAACCGGCCGGAGTGGGTCGATCGTCTTCTCCCTGGCCGCCGGACGCGACACCGCCTTCGGGGACGTGCTGATGGTCCCGGCCAACGTCGATATCCCGGCCGCCGCCCGCTCAACCGATCCGACCAGTCGGCCGCCTCGAGTCTTACAAATCAGCTTCGTTAGGTGCGAGGGCAACGCGGTGACGGGGTGGTTGGACCCTTATCCTGACCCGGACACCGGGGAAAACACCGCCACCACCTTCGACGGAATCATCAAGGGCGACAAGCTCGAAGGGACTTTCGTCTCGTACCTGGAACGTTCGGGAGTCCGGCGGACCGGGAAGTGGTCGGTCCACCGGAAGGCGGTTAAGTAGCGGGGGTCAGGTGCCTGGGCATTTGACCTTCTTGAAGCGCACCTCCACGCTGTTCTGACCTTCGCCCTCGTTGCGGGGAATGAGGGCCCCGTCCGAGGCAAGTCGATAGATGATCCTCTGCGGGAAGGTCTTCTTGAGGTTCTCGAAGACGACGTACTCGTCCACCAATGTCTTGACGGTGTACTCGTCGAACGGCTTGCCTTCGCTCGACGCCGCGAACACGATGGTGGTGTCCCGCACCTCGATCTTGCTGAACTCGAATGACGTCGCGCGGTTCTTCCGGATGTACCGGGTCGTGGCGGTCATCAGGTTCTCGGTCGGCGTGTTCCAGATCTCTTCGACCTCGGTCTCCCGATCGAGTTGGCCGAGCCAGCACCCCGCCATGAACTTGAGCTTGTCGTCCAGCTTGTAGCTGGATTTCTTGCGCTTCTCACCATCCTTGGCGGCTGGGCCCGCCGAGTCGGTCGCCTGCGCCGCTAGCGAGCCGGTCCCGGAGAGGGCAACCAGCCCCGCCACCATCATCCACATCGAGAAACGTTTCACGTTCGCTACCTCACACCAGTGATTGACCGCTGCCCCGACCTGCCTCCAAAGACAAGGTGCCCTACCAAGACCCCTACGGCAGGGCGGACTCCCGAAGTTACCATCTCGGCGGGATCACCGGGACTGGAGCGGCCGACGGGCTACATTTGGCGGCATGACCTCCGACCCCTGCTCGTTCGGACTCAAAGAGGCAGCGCAGGCAATCGCCCGTCGCCGGCTTTCCCCATCCGAGCTGCTCGCCGCGGTGCGGGCCCGGATCGCGGAATGCTCCCATTTGGGAGCGTTCATCGACGTTGCCGGCGAGGGAGCCGAAGCCCAGGCTCGGCTGATCGAAGAGCGGCTCGCCAAGCGACGCCGAGTCGGCCCCCTGGCGGGTGTGCCGATCTCCGTCAAGGACTTGATCTTGACCGCCGACGCCCTGACTACCTGCGGCTCCCGGGTTTTCGGCGATGGCCTCCCGGCGGGCTCGGATGCCCCGGTGGTCGCGGCGGTGCGCGGGGCGGGGGCGATCATCCTCGGAAAGGCCAACCTGCACGAAGTCGCCCTGGGCGTCACCACCGTCAACGAGCACTTCGGCCCGGCCCGAAACCCATGGTCGCCGGATCGTGTCGCCGGCGGCTCGAGCGGTGGATCGGCTGTGGCGGTCGCGGCCGGCCTCGGCCCGGGGTCCATCGGGACCGACACCCGGGGCTCGATTCGCATTCCGGCCGCCTGTTGCGGCGTGACCGGGTTCAAGCCGTCCTACGGCTTGGTCTCGACCGAAGGCGTCCTCCCCCTGGCGGCGACCCTCGACCACGTGGGCCCCCTGACCCGGTCGGCCGAGGACGCGGCCTGGCTCCTGGCGGCGATGACGCGGCGGTCTCGCCTCGCGGCAAACTTCACCCGCGCCGTCGGACGCAAGCCGCCTCGGGCCACGATCGCGGTGATCGACTACTTCTTCGAGCAGGCGGTGCCCGAGGTCGCCGACGCGGTGGCGGGGGTCGTCGGGTTGCTCGGCCGGCAGGGCCATAAGATTGTTAGAACGTCTCTCCCCGAGCTCGAGCCGGCGATGGAGGCGTCCCGAGTCATCGTGCTGGCGGAAGCGATCGCCTTCCACGATCCGCACCTCAAGCGCAACCCGGACGGCTACGGCCCCCTGCTTCGATCCCGCCTCGAGGGCGGCTACCAGCTCTCCGCTCTCCAGTACGTCAAAGCCGAGGAGGCCAGGATTGCCCTGATGGCCGGGTATCATCAGTTGTTCCGCGAAGTCGATTTCCTGGTCGCGCCAACTCTGCCTCTCGCCGCCGTCCCGATCGGGACCCAACACGTCTCGCTCGAAGACCGGGAGATCTCGATCTCCGAGGCCTACTGTCGTTACACCGCACCCCACAACATGACCGGCGCGCCCGCCGTGTCGGTCCCCTGCGGTTTCACCAGCGAGCGACTGCCAATCGGGGTCCAGTTCGTCGCCGGCCTCGGACGCGACGCCGCGGTTCTTGGCCTCGGCGCGGCGTATCAGCGGGCTACCGATTGGCACCAGCGTCGGCCCAAGATCGCGGGAATCGGCAAGTAGTTGGGAATCGCGGTTCCCTCTGGTGTTGATCGCATAAGTTATTTAAGTACAACAGTTTAACTACTTCATATTGACCTGGCGGCCCCATGGTATGATCTTTCCATCCGGATAATCGGATGATTGCCGCCGTTCACGACCATCTCGCCGCTTTGGCTGATCAGACCCGGTGCCGGGTTCTCCTGGCGCTGGAGGGCCAGGAGCTGGCGGTGAACGAACTCAAGACGGTGCTCCAGCTTCCTCAATCCACGGTCAGTCGCCATCTCCGCGTCCTTGGCGACGAGGGCTGGTTGAGCAGCCGAACTCACGGACCGAGCAATTGGTATCGGATGGCGGGCCGCGACTTGGCCCCATCGGCTCGCCGCCTGTGGCAGGCCGTCCGGGAGGAACTCGCCGCGAGTCCCGCGGCGCGGCGCGACGCCGAGCGCCTGAAATCGGTGCTCGCGGATCGGCACACCAAGAGCCAGGAGTTTTTCGCGACCAGCGCTGGCCAGTGGGACCGCCTCCGCCTCGAGTTGTTTGGCTCGGGAGTCGAGTGGTTCGCTTTCACCGGCCTCCTCGATCCGTCCTGGACAGTTGCCGACCTCGGTACCGGCACGGGCCATCTCGCCGCGACCCTGGCGCCGCACGTGGCCAGAGTGATCGCGATCGACGAATCAGGGGCGATGCTCGAGGCAACCGCCCGACGAGTCGATCCCGCCGCCAACGTCGACCTTCGGCGAGCTGTCCTCGAATCACTGCCGATCGGCGACGCCACCGTCGACGTCGCGTTCATTGCGCTGGTGTTGCATCACCTCGCTGAGCCGCATCGGGCAATCGACGAGGCCGGACGAATCCTCAAACCGGGCGGACGGCTCGTCATCGTCGACATGATGCCCCATGAGCGGGCCGAATACCGTGAAACGATGGGCCACCAGTGGCTCGGGTTTGATCGAACCTCGCTGGCCGATTTCTGTCGCCGGGCCCGGCTGCGAGAGCCGTCCTATCGGCCCATAGCTCCCGTTCCTAACGCCAGCGGCCCGCTGCTGTTCGTCGCGGCCGCTACCAAACCGCTGTCCCAGGAGAGATCGTGACGACCGCCGCCGTTTTGAAGCATCCGTTCGACGCGGCCCGGGAGGCCAACCGGGCGCCGTTCAAGGTGAAGGACCTGAGCGAAGCCGAGTTCGGTCGGAAGGAAATCCGACTGGCGGAGCACGAAATGCCGGGGCTCATGGCGATCCGTGCCGAGTATCGGGGGAAGAAACCCCTCGCCGGTGCCAAGATCATGGGCTCGCTCCACATGACCGTGCAGACGGCCGTGCTGATCGAGACCCTGGTCGATTTGGGAGCCGACGTCCGCTGGGTCTCATGCAACATCTTCTCGACCCAGGACCATGCCGCGGCCGCCGTGGTGGTGGGCCGGGACGGCTCGGAGAGCATGCCCCGCGGGACTCCCGTGTTCGCCTGGAAAGGGGAGACCCTCGGCGAATACTGGTGGTGCACCGAGCAGGCCCTGATGTGGCCTGACGGCTCGGGCCCCAACCTCCTCCTCGACGACGGCGGCGACGCCACGCTGCTGGTGCACAAGGGGGCCGAGTTCGAGAAGTCCGGCAAGATCCCGGCGTTCGACCCGGCAAACGACCCGGAGGAGTGGGGCGTGATCCTCGATCTGCTCCGCGCCGAGGCCACCAAAAACCCGGGGCGCTGGACCAAGGTTGCGGCGGATTTGCGCGGGGTCTCGGAGGAGACCACCACGGGCGTGCACCGCTTGTACGAGATGATGAAGGCCGGAACCCTGCTGTTCCCCGCCATCAACGTCAACGACTCGGTGACCAAGTCGAAGTTCGACAACATCTACGGCTGCCGGCACTCGGTCGTCGATGGGCTCAATCGCGCCAGCGACGTGATGATCTCGGGCAAGCTCGCCGTGGTCTGCGGGTTCGGGGAAGTCGGCAAGGGGTGCGCCCAGGCCCTCAAGGGACAAGGGGCCCGAGTGGTGATCACCGAGATCGACCCGATTTGCGCTCTCCAGGCAGCGATGGAAGGCTATCAGGTGCTGACACTCGACGACGTCGTTTCGACGGCCGATATCTTCATCACCGCCACCGGCAACTTCAACATCATCACCGCCGACCACATGGCCCGGATGAAGGACAAAGCCATCGTCGGCAACATCGGCCACTTCGACAACGAGATCGACATGGCCGGTCTCAAGCGAGTCAAGGGGATCCAACGGATCAACATCAAGCCGCAGTACGACGAATGGGTCTTCCCCGACGGCCACAGCGTGATGATCCTGGCCGAGGGCCGGCTCCTCAACCTGGGCTGCGCCACCGGCCACCCGAGCTTCGTGATGTCGGCGAGTTTCACGAACCAGGTGATGGCCCAGATCGAACTCCACCAGAACGCGGCCACCTACGAGCGCAAAGTCTATGTCCTGCCCAAGCGCCTCGACGAGAAGGTGGCTCGGCTCCATCTCGACAAGCTCGGGGTCAGGCTCACCAAGCTGACAGCGGAACAGGCCGGGTACATCGGGGTCAAGCCCGAAGGACCCTACAAACCAGACCACTACCGCTACTAGTCCTCGCTCGCTGAGCGTCTGGCAACCCCGTCGTCACCGGGCGGGGTTGCCCTGGCGCCGGCATCGTCGCCCGGAGAAAGCGACCAGTCATCGTCGCCAAGCCCGGGTGACGCGAGCGGTGCTGATGTAGTCGAGGCGGGGATAGAGCCGAGCCAGGTAAGCGTTCCCCGCCACCCGGATCGAGTCCTGCGAAGGGCCTGGCTTCCGATCGGTGCGGGTACCGCCGTATTCGAAGTTGAGCGAATCCACCGCCGCCATCCCCTCGATCACCTCGCCGATCGGCGGGAACCCGAAGGTGTTGAGAGTATCGAGACGACCGTTGTCGCCGTAGTTGAGGTAGAGTTGCACCGTGCGGGTGTTGGGGCCGCCCCGCGCGAAGGCGATCCGTCCTCGGGTGTTCGAGGCTTGCACCGGTTCGTCGGGGATCGACTTGCCCTCCCATGCCCGGTTCACCGCGGGATCGCCCGACAAGCCCCACTGGGCGACGAATCCGCCGACCACCCGAAAGAACCGATTCTCGTCGAAGTACCGGTGGCTCACCAGATAGTGGAATCGATCGACGCCCAGAGGTGACCAGTGCCGGCGCGCTCGTATCACGAAGGGTCCCCGGCTCGACCGGACCAAGACGTCGAAGCTGTCGGGCGCTGCCGCGGCAAGCCGCTTTGGGGCGGGGGCGAGCAGCGGGTCGGGCCCCTGACATCCGGCCCCAAGCCCGATCGCCGCGACCAGGAGTAGTCGTCTCATTGCGGCAATCTCGGCCCGGTCGATAACGGCTGGCAAGAGATCGATCGGGCTCCGCCTGACTCGGAGTCGCTCGGTCCCCGTCAAATGGCCGCGAACCACCCCATCGCCCCGGCCTCCGCAAGATCGGTCTGGTGCGGATGAAACATGTAGCGGCCCCGCCGAGGCAACCGGAACTCGAGCACGGCGCGCTCCGCCGGACCCAACGTCACGATATCGGTCCGCTCCTGCGGCACCGCCGAGGTGCCCGATCGATAGAGGTCGAACGTTTCGGCGTGGAGATGAAACGACGCGAGGGGCCGGTCCATGACCATGTTGGCGAGATAGACCCGCACCAATTCGCCGACCCCGACCTTGATCGGGAACTTGGCGTAGTAGCCGGCGACACCGTTCCAGCCGAACAGCTCGCTCCGCCCATCGCCGTCGACGTCGAACCCGCCCAGGACGAGCGCGATCTCGCGGGCCTTGGGACGTCGCCGAACGGGGTCGACGACGAGCAGGCCATACAACCCCGCGCCGATGTGATCCTCGGTGGGGGTGAAGTCGCAGTGATACGGGTGAAGGCCGGGCGGCCCCGCCTCCAGGCGATAGACCGTCTCACCGCCCGGCGCGACTGGCTCCCAACCGTCGGCATCGACGTCGTGGCGCCCGTGAAAATGCAGGTTGTGGGGACGTCGGGTCCGATTGCGCAGGGTGATCTCCAGCCGATCACCGTCGTAGCCGCGAAGCACCGGACCGGGCAGGCCACCCCCGAACGTCCAGGCATCAATCGCCTGATCGACCGACACCGGATGCCGCGACTCGAGCACGTCCAAGGTGTAGACCCGCGGACCGCGGCTGGGCGGCGGCGCCGGCGGGAGGTAGGTCACCGAATCGAGGCTCAGCGGGCCAAGCGATTCCGGTGGCATTGCGCCGTGCCCGTACCGCCGGAGAGCTGCATTCGGATTGGCTACCCGGTCAGGCAGGGCAGGCGGGCCAGAGGTCGAGCGCCGTTGCCACCAAGCCACCGCGCCGCTTCCCAGCGCCAGGCCGGCGCCGATCATCAGGGCATCCCGCCGGGTGGGCATCAAAGGAGTCCGACGGAGGCCGGCATGCGGATCGTTGGCGCTTTCTGACGAGTGGCGTAACATATCACCCACGGATGACACCGCCAGATCGCTCCACCCGGTGGGTCGCCCTCGATGCGTTTCGAGGCGCGACGGTCGCGGCGATGCTCTTGGTCAACAACCCGGGGACCTGGGAGGCGGTCTACCCCCCGCTTCGCCATGCCGCCTGGCACGGATGGACACCGACCGACTTGATCTTCCCGTTCTTCCTGTTCGTCGTCGGAATCACGACTGAACTCTCGCTCCAGCGCCGAGCGAATGGTGGAGCCGGCGATGCCGCCATCCGCCGCCACGTTTTGATCCGGGCAGCGATCATCGTCGGCGCCGGACTCGCCCTCCACGCGTTCCCTTTCGTGCCGCTGACCCGAATCACCGAGATTCGGATTCCAGGCGTCCTCCAGCGGATTGGCGTCTGCTACGCGATCGCGGCGCTAATCGCCTGGCGGCGGCCAACCCGCTCCCTCGCCGTGGTGGTCGCCGCACTGCTGCTGGGCTACTGGGCCATCCTCACCCTGGTGACTCCTCCGGGGCAGGACTCGCCGACCATCGACATCCCGGATCGGACCATCGCCGCCTACCTCGACCGCTTGCTGCTCGATGGCCATCTCTGGGCCGTGACCAGACGGTGGGACCCGGAAGGCCCGCTGTCGACCATCGGAGCCCTGGCGACCGTTCTCCTTGGCATCGGGGCCGCCCGATTTTCCCAGAGCCACGCCGACCTCCGACAACGACAAAAGTGGTTTCTCGTTGTCGGCCTTTTCGCGACCTTGGGAGGCCTCGGCTGGGGCCTGGTGCTGCCGATCAACAAAAACCTCTGGACGAGTTCGTACGTCATCTTCAGCGCGGGAGCGGCGCTGTTGCTCCTGGCGGCGGTCGACGCTGCGGCCGGGATGCGGTCGGCTCGACCGCTCGTCCGGCCCCTGGTGATCTACGGCTCGAACCCGCTGATCGCCTTCGTGGGATCCGGGCTCATGGCGCGAATCATCGGATCCCTCGTGGTCGTCCCCTGGGCTGGCGATGACCTGCCGCTGCAGCAGGTCATTTTCCGGGCTGGCTACTCGTCCTGGCTCCCACCGGCGGCCGCGTCGTTGGCGTATGCGGTGTCGTTCGTCGGATGCTGGTATCTGGTCTTGTGGTGGCTCGACCGCCGGGGCTGGTACCTCAAGGCCTGAAGTGCGGCGCCGCTGGTTACGGGGTGAGCGGCAGCGCGTCCTGGGTCACCAGCTCCCAATAGGACACGCTATCCGGCTGCGCGGTTCGCCGCCGAAAGCTCTCCGCGGTTTGAACCAACTGGACCGAGGCGTACCCCGGCCGGGCCTGCGGGTGCGATTGGCCGAGCACGCCGCCGAAATAGCTGCGAGCGATGAGACCGTTCCTGGCCCAGGGCAAGGCATTGACGTTGTCGACGTAGCGCCGGAACGCTCCCTGACGAAAGACGTAGAACTCGACGTTGGAAGTGTAGAACAGCGAGACCGCCAGGTTGCCTTCCGTCAGAAAGCGGCCCATCTCGCGAAAGGCCCTGGTGCCACCGAAGTCGCCCACGATCGGGACTACTCGACCCCGCCGCTGGAGCGACTGCAGGAAACGGAAGTTCTCCTCGGTGGCGAGGAAGCTTGCCTCCCGGCCGGACAGGTCTCTCTCCAAGTACAGCTGCCTGATCGTCGGGTAGTAGGTTCGTGGCCCCCGGCCGTAGCTGGTGAAGCGAAGTCCCAGGCCGGCCCGGACGAATTCATCGTGAAACCTCCGAATCGTCGGATGGTCGACCATCGCGGCCGGGAGGCCATACCCGCGGATTCGATCGGCGAGCTGGGCGTGCGTCCTCCGATGGCGGGCGGTGTCCGCCGGGGTCGCGGCGATGTAGTCGAGCAGCTCGCTCAACGGCCGATTGTTCCAGCTAGCCAGCGTCTGGGGGGCCGGCCGACCGAACAACAGCGCCAGGAACTCGAGCCGGTTGCGGGACGCTTCGAACAGGGACTTGAACAACAAGTGGAGCAGGAGGTTGTCCCGGCGCAGATCGACGATGAACGCGACCGACGGCCGCACCGCCGTGATGTATGAGAAGTTCTGGTCCGGACCGACGCCGACGTAGGCCCCCCCTTTGACTCCTTGGGCCTTGACCCGACCGAGGATGTGCAGGTAGGACGATTCGTTCGAAATCAGGTTGTCGGTATCGAAGTACCCCCCGGGCTCGGACAACTGCTCCACCAGACGAGCGAAGGGAACCGAATCGCTCGCCTGGGTCCGAACCGCGACCGGCGCGGAGACAGCTTGGAGCAAAACGAGCAGGACGCCCATGCTGCATGGTACTACGGGAGCGGGGTCGGAGTCGAGTCAGCCCCCCAGCGGGCTATTCCTTGGCGCGGTCGATGTACTCGCCGGTCTCCGGGTTGACTCGGACTCGTTCACCGGTCTGGATGAACTCCGGCACGTTGACGGTGATGCCATTGTTGAGGAGAGCCGGCTTGTTCGACGCGGTCTTGGTGGCGGTCTTCATGACCGGCGCCGTTTCGGTCACCTCGAAGGTCAGGGCGTTGGGCATCTGGATCCCGATCGGGCGCCCCTCATAGAATTCGGCGATGATCCGCATTCCCTCGGTCATCCACTTGGCGCTATCGCCCAGATCCTCTTCTTCCACCTCGAGCTGATCGTAGTTCTCGGTGTTCATGAAGTGGTAGGTGGTACCGCTCTTGTACATGAAATCCAGTTCGTGGGTCTCGAGCTCGGCCACATCGAGGCTATCCGTGGCCCGGAACCGGTGCTCGAACTGAATGCCAGTCTTGAGTTTGCGAAGCTTTGCCTGAACCAACGCCCGGAGATTGCCAGGCGTATGATGATGGAAGTCGAGGACCCGGACCGGCTCCCCGTTGAACATGATGGCCATACCGCGCCGGATATTGCTAGCGATGATACCCATGACGACCCAAAACCGTGGTAGATGTCCCCGAAATTCTCCCGCCCGTCGGGAGCCCCTAAATGTATCTCCTTCAACGGCTTGGGGCCAGACCGAGGGCACCGAGAACGTCGCTAAGCTCCACAATTGCAAGGTTTTCCCTAGCTTGACCGGGGACCGAATTCAGGGGAAACTTGTGTCGTGACCGCCCCGGTTCTCGAATGCCCTTCCTGCGGTGCCTCCCCCCTCCCGGAGGGGGCGGCGTTTTGCTTCATGTGCGGCGCCCGGACCCCCCAGGCGATCGACAAGGCCACTGGCGAAATCAGGGAGACCTCGACTGGTCGCCTGCCCTCCCCTGACTTCGGTCGGCTCAAGCGTGCCCTGGGTGACAACTACGAGTTGGGCAAGCTGATCGGCCGGGGCGGATTTGCCGAAGTGTTCTTGGTCCACGACAAACGCCTCAAACGAGACCTGGCCCTCAAGGCGTTGCGGCCCGACTTGATCATGTCGGACAAATTGCTCGCCCGCTTTCGGCGCGAGGCGGAGACGGTAGCGGCCCTTCGCCATCCTCACATCGTCCCGATCTACGACGTCGGCGAGGCAGATGGGATCGGCTACATCTTGATGCCCTACATCCAGGGCGAAAGCCTCCGCGCGCTCCTTCTCCGCGAGGGACCACGGCCGATCCGAGAGGCCACCCGAATCCTCCTCGAGGCGTCCGACGGCCTTGGCGCCGCGCACGAAGCGGGGGTCGTCCATCGCGACATCAAACCCGAGAACATCATGCTCGATGGCAAAGCCCGCCGAGTGCAGCTGATGGATTTCGGGATCTCGAAAGCCATCGATGCGAGCGAGGGGAGCGGTCTGACGAGCACCGGCATGTTGGTGGGGACGCCGCACTACATGAGCCCTGAGCAGGCGGCCGGCGAGCCCAACCTGGATCACCGGAGCGATCAGTACTCCTTGGCGGTGGTTGGCTTCCAGATGATCACGGGTTCGCTGCCCTTCGATGGAGAATCGACCCGGGCGGTGTTGTTCCAGCAGATGGTTGGCGTCCCGAAGAACCTCAGGGACCTGGTTCCCGACGTGCCGGCCTCGATCGCGTTTGCGATCGACCGGGCGCTGGCGAAGGACGCCAAGGACCGGTTCCCGTCGATGGAGGCCTTCCGAGAGGCGATCGTCGGGCCTGACGCCTGGCCCCTGGGTGGTGGCCCCGATACCGTGGCTGCCGCCCGCCAAAGCGCGCCGACCACCACGGGGGCGGCGGTGGTAGCGGTCCCCGCCGCCAAGGCACCCCGACGCCGGCCCTGGTTGATTCCAGCGGTTGGCCTCGCGGCGGCAGCCGTTGTCGCGGTGGCGCTGCTGAACCGGACACCCTCGTCTCCACCGCCAGCCACTGAGCAGTTTCCGGGACCCGCGGAACCGGCACCCGGTCCGCCTCCGGCTTCCGCAACCGGGGCGGCCCAAGGCATAGCGGGCAGCCCGCCGCCCCCGGCGGCCTCGCTACCGGCGGCAGCGCCCCCCCCGCCTCCCCCGCAACCAACGCGACGGCCGGCTTCGGCCCAGGCAGCCGCGCCTGGAGCCAGCGCGCCTGCCCCCGCGGCCGCGGCCGCGGTGACCAGCTGCGCTGCGGCGGTTCGGGCGAGCAAGTGGCCTGAAGCGGCGAATCTCTGCCGCGCCGAAGGTGAGGGCGGAAGTGCCGCCGCGGCCACCGCGATGGCGTCGCTGCATCAACGCGGTCGCGGGGTGGCCCAGTCCGATTCGGCCGTCGCCTTCTGGTACCGAAAGGCGGCATCGCTCGGCGATGCGCCGGCGGCCTATCGCTTGGGCACCATGTACGCCAGCGGCACCGGAGTGATCACCAACGACGTCGAGGCAACTCGGCTGCTTCGGCAGGCCGCGGACGCCGGGGTCTCCGAGGCCTTCGCCCAATTGGCCGAACGCTATCAGCAGGGACTCGGGGCCCGGAAAGACGAGAAGGAAGCGGCGGCCTGGTTCCGGAAGGCAGCTGAGAACAACGATCGTTTGGCTCAGTTCAACCTCGGGCAGATGTACCTTCGAGGCCGAGGGGTCGAGAAGAGCGAGAACGAGGCCGCCGTCTGGATCAGCAAGGCAGCCGAACAGTCGCTTCCCGCCGCGGAGTATGAGTTGGGCATGATGTACCTGCGCGGTCGCGGGCTTCCGAAGGACGAAGCCGTGGGACTCCAATGGCTCGAGCGGGCCGCGCAGCACGGTCATGCGGAGGCCCAGAAGGAGTTCGACAAACGACGGCGTCCCTGACCCCCCCGCAGCCAGTGCCTGCCCGTCCCTGCCCCGCCTGCAGCCAGCCGGTCGCCGCGGACGCGGCGTTCTGCGCCCACTGCGGCGCGGCCGCCGCGACTCAGATCTTCGGAGAAACACCTTCGGGCTCGCCCTCGGAGGCGGGTCCGGGCATCAGCTACGAACGAGAACCTGACCGGCTGCGGCGCGCCCTCGGACCCAACTTCGAACTCGGTCGCCTGATCGGGCGGGGTGGCTATGCCGAGGTCTTTGCGGTTCGCGATCTCAGACTCAAGCGCGAACTGGCGGCCAAGGTGCTGCGACCCGACTTGATCGTGACACCCGCCATTCTGGCGCGCTTTCGCCGCGAAGCGGAGGCCGTGGCGACCCTGGCGCATCCCAACATCGTGCCGGTCTTCGACGTCGGCGAAGCTGAGGGCGTCTGCTTCATCCTGATGCCGCTGATTCGCGGGGAGAGCCTCAAAGCAGCGGTCCACCGCCAGCGACGACTGCCGCTCGACGAGGTAATTCGTATCGTGACCGAAGCGGCGGGTGCCCTCGGTGCCGCCCACCGGGCTGGTGTCATCCATCGGGACATCAAGCCGGAAAACATCATGCTCGAGGGCGATGACCGGCGGGTCCGTTTGATGGACTTCGGGATCTCGAAGGCGATGGATTCGAGCGAAACGCAACTGACCGGGACCGGAGTCATCGTCGGCACGCCGCAGTACATGAGCCCGGAGCAGGCCAGCGGCGACCCCAACGTCGACCACCGCTCCGATCAGTACTCGTTGGCGGTCTGCGCCTACCAGATGATCGGTGGACGGGCACCATTCGATGGCGACACCGCTCGAGCGGTCATGACCAAACAGCTGCTCGAGGACCCGGTCCCGCTGCCCGAGTTGGTGGACCATCTTCCTCCGGCGGTCTCGGCCGGGCTGTTCAGGGCGCTCCAGAAGGATCCGGCGAAGCGGTTCGATTCGATCGAGGCCTTCGCGAAGGCGCTGGTCGATCCGACCATCACGGCCGCCCCGGCGTGGCATCGAGGGACCGAGCCAGAACCGGTGCCGGTCCGCCGCCAGCGGCGAGCGCTCCCCTGGATCGTCGCGGCCGCGACGTTAGGTATCGTGGCCGTAGCCGCAACCCAGCTGCGGACCCCAACGGCGGCCCCTCGTTCGGTCGACTCGACGGCGGCGCCGGCACCCACCCCTCCGCCCCCCCCGCCGCCGACCGTGCAGCGGGATACCGCGGCCCGTCGACCCTTGCCCGTAGTGGTCACGCCGGTGAAGGTCGACAGTCAGGTCGTGCCGCCGCGCCAGCCGCCGGACACCTCGACGCCACCGGTCGCCACGGTGGTCGACTGCGCCGGCGCCGTTGCCAGACAGGACTGGGAGATCGCGTTCGAGCGTTGCCAAGCCGAGGGCCGAACCAATCCGATGGCCGCGCGGCGAGTCGCCGAGATGGCGTCGAGCGGTCGTGGCACCGGGGTCGATGAACGCCTGGCCACCAATTGGTACGAGATTGCGGCCCCGAACGACCCGATCGCCAGGTTCGCGTTGGCCGGTCGCTACGATCGGGGCATAGGCACCACCAAGGATCCGAGCCGCGCGACCGATCTGTATCTCGAGGCAGCCAGAGGCGGCGTCACCGATGCGTACCCGATCATTGCCGACCGACTCGCCCAGGGGATCGGACGACCGCGGGACGAGGTCGAAGCGGTCCGCTGGTTCGAACGAGGGGCGAACTCGGCACACGTGGGCAGTCAGGTGCGCCTGGGCCTCTCATACCTCAATGGCCGCGGCGTCGCCCGTAACGACTCCGCCGCTCGGCGCTGGTTCGGGATTGCGGCGGAACGGGAAAGCGCCGTCGCCCAATACGAGCTGGGCCGCCTACTCCTCCGCGGTGGTCGGGGCGTGCCAAAGGACGAAGCGGCGGGTTTGCTGTGGCTCGAGCGGGCGGCGAATTCGGGCCACGACGGCGCCCGCCAGGAGTTGGGCAGGCGAAAGCCGCGTTAGGCTACCAGTCGACCACCGCCCCGATGCTGATGACCCGACCTCGCAGCGGCGCCCACGGTGCCACGGTCCGGCGTCCGCCGGCCCCTGGTGCCGGCAGCAGCACGGCGTGGTAGTTCCGCAGCTTCCGGTCGGTCAGGTTCTCGCCGTTCAAATACAAGCGAGCTCGCCCCGAGCGCAGGGACGCCAGACCGTTGACGACCAGGTAACCGGGGGTTCGGTCGAGATACGGGTTGTCGATCAGTGACTGGGGACCGGTGTACCCTGTCTCGAGGCTTGCGATTGGCTGCCCCGCGATCTCGGGGCGCCACAAGATCGAAGCCCCGAACGAGTGTTTTGGCGTGAGGGTCAGATCTCGGCGCCCGATGCCGCTGAGATCTCCCTCGGATCCCGACACGATGGCATAGTAGACTCGGAGGGCGGTGGTCTCGGCCAGATAGGAGGCCGCGAATTCGCCCCCGAACACCCGAGTCGGCTCGCTCAGGTTGAGGAGGCGGAGGCGACCGGCCGGGTCGTTCGCGACCGGCACCAACCGAACCGGCGAAGCAACCCGGGCGTATTGAATCGCGGCGTCCAACATCCACCCATCTCGGCGATACCGAGCGTTTAGAGACGCGCTCCTGACCCGCTCCGCTCGAGCGGCGACCGGCACCGTTCCATGCAGCCCGATGGTCTCGACTTCGTCAGTCAAGGGCGTCGGAGCGTAATAGCCCTCTCCGACCGACATCCGTCCTTCGAACCCGGACTCGCCCCGAGCCAGCAAGCTGACCCGCGGCATGCATTGCAGGCCGTGGAGGTTGTGCTGGTCACAGCGGCCGGAGAGCGACCCAGTGACACCGGAGCCAAGGGGCACCAGCACCCGGCCGAAGACGCTCGGGAAGCTGTGGTTGTAGTCGAATGCCGGGAAGTCGTCCTGCCGGAGCGCCTCGTAGGTCAGGGACGCCCCGGCGACCGCGGTGGCGGGCCCGACGGCCCGAGCGTAGCTCAGCTCAGCGAAGGCGGCGTAACGGTTGTCTCGTTCCCGCAGGTCATCGAAGCGGTGGCTCGTCGATTGTATCGCGCCGCTCACCCGGGCGTCGACACGGCCACCGGTGACCAAGCGGTGCGCCGCGATCGCCAGGTCGCCGCGGGCCGTGCGGCGTTCCTCCCGATACGGGTTAGGATCGTTGATCGCAGTGAGGAAACCACCCGTTCGGTCTTCGCTGGAGAAACCCGCGGTCGCGGTCATCCCGTCGCCGCTCGGCCGGTCGACGACCACGCGGGGCCGAATCGAGAGGCGAATGGCGCGGGGGAACTCGCCCCACTGGTCGTCGTCCGCGTCGACGAGGCGCTGTTGGTGGAAGTCGACCGCGAGGGTCCCCGCCGTGGTCGGACTGAAGCGACGGGCCCCCCAGAAGAAAGCGTCGCCCCCCTTCTCCGATGATTGGTCGAGACCGATCCGAACCCGATCGCGATCGGGGCCGCGTGAGACCAGGTTGACCGCGCCGCTCGCCGCGGCGGGCCCATGCAGCGCGGTCGCGGTGCCGAGGATCAGTTCGATTGCCGCCAAATCGGTCGGAGCGGTCTGCAGCAGGCCGAACAGGCCGGAGCGACCGGCCTGAAGCGGTGCCCCGTCGACCAGGAGTCCGGTGTAGTGACCGGGCAGCCCATGGATCTGAAGACGGGTGGCGTCGAGCGCACCACCCACGGCTTGGAGCCGGGCCGCCCCGCCCGGAAAGAGCCCGAGAAGATCGCCCGGCCGACGCTGTAGCGCGCGGATGATGGCTGGATCGTCGAGGAACACCACCGGGAGCGGTTCGCTTTCGGCGGGAACCGCGAGCTTGGTCACTTGGTACGGGGCTGCCGGATGGCCGTCGGCGTCAGCCAGGTAGATGGTGGCACTCTGGGCCACGTTTGGGACGATCGTCATCTCGAAGGTGGCGGTCTTGTGCCCGGGATGGGCCACCGCGATCGACCACAAACGGGCCTCGAGTTCGAGGCGCGCGAGGCCAACCGAGTTGGTCACGGCAGACCCCGTCCTCGAACTCGGGCGCACGAACGCCCCCGCGATCGGCACTGAATCGCGCAACCTCACGACCGTGACTAGAAGGGAGCCCGTGCCGCTCTGGGCCCCGGCGATCGCAGGCCAGGCAGCGATCCCGAGCGCCCCCAATATCGCCGCCCAAAAAACGGTCAGCCGGCCGAACGGCTGAGCGGCAGGCCAATGGAAGAATCGACGCGGTGTCACCGCCGAAAAGTAATCAGACCCCTTGCGCTCGCCGCGGCGAATCGTCGCGGTCGCGAAAGAAGAGCGCAAATCCGATCGCGGTTATGAGTCCGAGTACCGACACCACCCGCCAGAGCGCCGCGAAGTCGAGGCTGCCGCCCGCTAGCGCGAACCGGTCCGCCAGATAGCCAGAGAGAAGGCCGCCGAGCACCGGCCCACCCCCCAGAATGACGATCCCGAACACGGTCTGCACCGAGTGGCGAATGTCGGCCGGTGCGACCCGATCGGCGTAGATATAGGCGGCCGCGAAAAAGCAGGCATAGCAGACCCCGTGGAGGGCCTGGCTGGCGACGTGCACCTCGACCGGAAGGCCAGGGATGCTCCAGATGAAGTACCGAACGAAGTAGGCCAGGGCCCCGATCGCAATGATCCGACGAAACCCGAATCGAGACAACAGAAAGCCGAGACCGGCCATCACGGCAATTTCGCTGAACTGACCGATCGTCATCGCCGGCCCGATCTGACTATCGGCGAGGCCAAGGTTGGAGAGAAAGGCCGGCGTCTGAATGAAGTAGATCTGGTGAATGATGCTGATTGGCAGACTCGCCGCCACCAGGACCGCGAAGGAAGGTCGACGCAATAGTCGGAAGGCGGCGGCAAAGGCCAGCTTCTCGACCGCGTTGCGTTTTGGCGGCGTCGCGGGGAGCATCAGGCAGTAGGCGGAATATCCCCAGGAAATCAGGGCGGAGAATCGGAGCGAATCCGCCAAGCGTGCCGTCACGTTGGTCTGTTCCGGACCCACCAGAAACGGCGGCAGCCACTGGAGAGAAAGGTCGGACTGGAGGTAGAGCATCGGGAAGAGCCAACTCACCGCGATCCATCCGATGGTACCCCAAACCCGCACCCTCGGAAACTGCCGGTCGCGGTCCTCGAGATGGGCAAACGCCATCGAGTTGGAGAGGGCCAAAGTCGGCATGTAGACGACGCTATAGAGAATCGAAAGCCACAGCCACGACGGGTAGTCGGTGCGAGCTGCCGTCACCCACTTGACCACCCCACCCACGGCCAGGAGGAACGCCAGGAACCGCTCCGTCCGGAAATAGCGATCGGCGAACTGGCCCGCGATGAAAGGCGAGGCCAGAGCGCCGATCGATCCCGCGAGGCCGAGTATCAGGCCGATCTGGCCACCGGAGAACCCCAGTCCGCCTTCCGACACTGGAGCCGAGAGGTACCGACCGGCAACCGGAAGCCAGGCCCCCCAGACTGCGTACTGAAGGAACATCATCAGCGACAAACGGGGCAGGGTTTTCATAATTAAAGAAATACTCCGTTACTTCGATGTGTTTGTCGCTCAATAGTTTGATAGATCAAGGACTTGTCAGACACGAGCACGCTTCAACCTGCTCCCGCTCCGACCAACATCGGGTACAAACCGGTCGATCCCCGACGGCGGGAACCGCAACGACTTGCCCGTCTCGGCGCTCTGGTATGCCGCCATCAGGAGCCGAACCACCTCGACCCCGTCATCGAAGGTCAGCCGACACGGCTCCTTCCCGAGAAAGGCCCGAACGAAGTGCCGGTTCTCCGCCTCGTAGCCGTAGGCAACCGCCTCGTTTGCGACGACCGGCATCAGGCCAACCTCGGCGTTCTGTTTCTCGACCAGATCCTCCCCGATTTTGCCCCGGACTTCGCGACTGAAGAACAGTTTGAGACCGCTGTCCAGGGTGTTCCACTGCATCGAGTACTCAGGGCCGAGCAACTCGGCGGAAAGCCGCAACCCGGCACCGACAAAACTCCATGAGGTGGTGGCCTCCCCGAAGACGCGATACCCATCGGACGTCACGAATTCCACCGTCATGGTCGCGAAGTCCTCGGCCGGGGTCGTTCGATAATCCACCCGGCGACCCATCGACTCGGCCAGCCGCTTGGCATACTCCGGTCGGGTCCACTTGAGACTGCCGATATGCGCCGAGACCCGAACCGGCCGAACCGTCTCGAGGCTCTCGCCAGGCTTGGTGAGGAGATGGCGGACCACCAGCGCTGAATGGCACATCATGTCGTTGAGAACCCCGCCGCCCTGGAGCTTGCCCTGCCAGAACCAAGGCATGTGAGGGCCACTGTGCTCCTCGGCAGCCCGGGCCAGGTACGGCCGGCCGGTATTGCTGGCACCGCGGGCCCAGAGCAGTGCCCGTCCTCGTTCCACCTGCGGGGCGAAGCACTGATTCTCGAGGTAGCCATGACGGAGACCCGCTCGCTTCACCAGCGCCGCGACCGCCTTCGCCTCCTTGACGTTCCTGCCCAAGGGTTTTTCGCAGGCGACCCCGATCAGGCTGGCGCGACCGCGGAGCACCGGGTCGACGATGGCCTCGAGGTTCTCGATTCGAGCCTGATTGGGACCCGAAACCCAGATGGCGTCGATGGCGGGATCGGCGACCATTTCCTCGATAGACCGATACGGCTTGCAGGCTCCCACGTCGAGCGACCGGGCATAGCGTGCCGCATCCGCCGCTCGAGTCCGGTTGGGACTCCAAACGCCGAGAACGTCCGCGTCGCGGACACCCTGCCATGACAGCATGTGGAACCGAGCATTGAAGCCACTTCCGACGAACCCGACACCGAGGCGCTTGTCAGACATGAGTCACGGCCGATGGGAGCGAGACCGCGAGAAGCTAGTCTGCGCCCTCGGGACCGACTAGGGGGACGGCGTGGCCGACATCACCCGGGTAGCGACCAGCAACACCTCACCGCTCTGACACCGAAAGGCCGATTTGACGGGCCAATCCGCTGGCGAGAGAGCCGGCTCATCGGTGAATCGCTGGGGTAGTCCCATCTGGAGGTCGACGTTGCGGGCCAGCAGGGAAGCCCGTACCCTGCCGGCAACCGTGCTGACGATCTCGTCGAGCACGCCGGCCTCGTCGCCGTTCGGTGCGGACGGCTGGCCGAGCATCTTCCCGGCGAGCCCCCGGATGGAGTCGGCGTCGCTCAGGATCGAGATTTCGACGATCGCCCCCGACCGGTCCTCGATCTGGAGCGCCGCGCGGAGCGGCAACACCAAGGCATCGGCCTCCGCGGCCGGCAGTCGGGCAACGTCCTGGCTTGCCAGCGCACCGATTGTTTGCTGAGTGGCCGATTGAAGCTCGGGTTGAAGGTCCCCTTCAAGCAGCTGTTGCAGCCGCTCGGTCGGCGACGCCGTTCGCAGGACCGTCCGGCGAAAGGCGCTCATGGACTGGTCTGGGACGAAGGATTTCGTCAGGACCCCGTGGAACCGGCGCGCCTTCTCCGCTTCGAACTGGTCGGAGAAAGCCAGCAGGAACACCTCCGGCGGCGTCGCCTGAAACTGGGCGGCGACTCGGCGGAGTGTCTCGACCACGAGATCCTCGTTCAGAAGGTTGAGCCCTTGCGCCACCAGCACCACGCTCGGCGGTGGGGATCGTTGCTGGAAGGCGGCGACCCCCTGCATGCCCGAGGACGCCTCGATGACGTCGTACGAAGCCCCCAGTAACGGTCGCGCGAACGCGAGGAAATTGGGATCGCTGTCGATGATCAGGAGGCCGTCGATCGACCCGCTCGTCATCCGCTCCCGCCAACGGGTCGCCCCTCGGACGGCATGGCGGAGGCGAGGGATCGCTTGGTCCACCCGAATCGGCTTGAGGAGATAGTCGGCGACGCCAAGGGCCAGGAGTTGCCGGACGTCGTCGGCGTTGGACAGAGCACTGACGAAGACGATCGGCATATCGCGATGCTTGGGCGACGAACGGATCGCCCGGAGAGTGTCCATCCCGTTCAGGATCGGCATCTCGAAGTCGAGTACGACCAGGTCCGGCTCAGCCACCTCGAGTCGGGAAAGCAAGTCGAGCCCGTTCTCGAATTCTTCCACCTCGAGACCAAGCTGCTCCAACATCCGCTTGATCATGGTGCGGTGGGCGCGTTCGTCGTCGGCGATCAGAGCTAGCACTGGACGTCCTCGACTGGGGCAGTGCGGGGCCGGGCCGGTCCCCGCCTCCGGTAGCATCGGTCGGGGCCGGCCCGGCTTGAGATCGCCCCCGCGCGACTCCCGGAACCGATCCCGGGGCGGTAAGATCTTCGGATGAACCGTCGAGACGTCGTCCTTGCCGCGGCCGGTTTCGCGGTCCCGTGGCCCCAGGTCGTCGGGGAGCCCCTCTTTCGGATCTCGCTGGCGCAATGGTCGCTTCATTGGGCCCTCTTCGCCAAGGAGCTCGATCACCTCGATTTCGCCCGAACCGCCCGGCGGGACTTCGGCATCGAGGCGATCGAATACGTCAACGTCTTCTTCAAGGAGCGCGCGAGCGACGCGGGGTATCTTGCGGAGATGAATCGGCGAGCCGCCGGCGAAGGCGTCTATCAGCACTTGATCATGTGCGATGGCGAGGGCCGGCTGGGCGATCCCGACGCGACGAAACGGACCCAGGCGGTCGAGAATCACCGGAAGTGGCTCGAAGCCGCCAAGACGCTCGGATGCGCCACCATTCGGGTCAACGCGGCCAGCGACGGAAGCTACGAGGAACAACAGAAGTTGGCCGCGGCCGGCCTCCGAGCCCTCACCGAACTGGCCGACCCTCTCGCGCTGAACGTAATCGTCGAGAATCACGGAGGGCTGTCGTCGAATGGGCGGTGGCTCGCCGGGGTCATGCGGATGGTCGACCACCCGCGCTGCGGGACCTTGCCCGACTTCGGCAACTTCTACGAGTACGATCGCTACCAGGGCGTGGCGGATCTGATGCCGTTCGCCAAGGCGGTGAGCGCCAAATCCCACGATTTCGATGGCTTCGGCGAGGAGCGGACCAAGGACTATCGCCGCCTCCTGCGAACCGTGGTGGATTCCGGGTTCCGATCGTGGGTCGGGATCGAGTACGAGGGCGATCGCCTGCCAGAACGGGTGGGCATCGAGCGAACTCTCGAACTTCTCCGCCGAATCGAAGGGGAGATGAGAACACGATGACACGACCCGATCGGCGTGAGTTCGTCTCGACCACGGCCGCCGCGGCCGGCTTTGCCGCCGTCCAAGGCCGGCGCTTCGAACCGGGCCCGATACCCATTGCCCCACCGCCGGCGCCGCTGTCAACCGACGAGCCGGTCCGGATCGGGATCATTGGCACCGGCGGGATGGGCACCGGGCACGCGGAAGCCCTTGCGGCCATTGGCAAGGACGGCCGAGCGAACGTCAGGGTGGTCGGTCTCGCCGACGTCTGCGCCGCCCGGCTCGCCGAGGCCAAGGCCAAACTCGAGGCGATCCAGGGTTCGGGAACGGTCGAGACTTACTACCCCAACTACCGAGCGCTGCTTGGCAACACCGAGGTGCACGGCGTCGTGATCGCCAGCCCGGAGCACTGGCACGCCCGGATGGTGGAGGAGGCCATCGCCGAAGGCAAAGCCGTCTACGTCGAGAAGCCGATGACCCTCAGGCTCCCAGAGGCGCTTCGGCTGCTTGCGGTCGCCAAGGCCAATCCCCAGGCGCTGATCACGGTCGGGACCCAGTTCGTGATGCAGCCGAGTTACCGGAAGGCACGGGAACTGATCGCCAGTGGCGCGATCGGCAAGCCAGTGTGGAGCCAAACCAGCTATTGCCGAAACTCCAAAGAAGGCGAATGGCTCTATTACTCGATCGATCCGGCCTGGAAGCCAGGCGAGAACCTCGATTGGAAACAGTGGTGCGGCCCGCTCGGCGAGGTGCCCTGGGACCCCGAGGTCTACGCCCGGTGGCGCCGTTATCGCCGTTACTCGACCGGGATCATCGGCGACCTTCTGGTGCATCGGATCACCCCGCTGATCATGGCCCTCGATCTGGGTTGGCCCACCCGAGTGGTCGCGTCAGGCGGGCACTATGTCGACAAGGCAATGGAGAACCACGATCAGGTCAACATCAACATCGAATTCGAAGGCGACCACACCATGATCGTCGCGGGCTCGACCGCCAACGAGGTCGGGCTGGAAACGGTGATCCGCGGTCACAGGGGCAACATCTACCTCGGCGGCCGGAATGCCGTGATGCGCCCGGAGCGCCTTTACGCCGACGAAATCGAAGAGCGGAGCATCGAGGGGGAGGATCTCGGCGACGAGCAAGATCAACTCCGAATCCACTGGCTCAACGCGATTCGGAGCAAGACTCCGTCGGCGAGCCCGGTGGAACTCGGGGCCAAAGTCATGGTCGTGGTGGACTTGGCGACCAGGTCGCTCTGGGAGGGATCGGCCTTCGGGTTCGACCCGGCGACGCTTCGCGCCCGTAAGCTCTAGGGCCATGACCGCGGCGGCACCCGCTTCCGGAACCGTTCGGGTCGCGACCCAGGCGATGGGCACCTGGTTCGCGATTACCGCGGAGGACGGCGATTCCCGTCGAGCCCGAGCCGCCGCCGACCTGGCGGTCGAACTGATCGAGGAGTTGCATGGCACCCTGACGAGATTCGAGTCATCGAGTCTCCTCGCCCACCTCGGCCGAATCGCGCCGCGGGCCGCCCCGGTGGACCGGGACATCATTGAACTCCTGCTGGATGCCCGAGCCCTCGGCGCGGCGACCTCTGGCGCCTTCAGCCCGATCATCGCCGGCGGGTGGGACGACATCACGATCGACCCGGATCGCGGGACGGTGGCGGTCGCCGACCCGGCCGTTTCGTTGGATTTCGGCGCCATTGCCAAAGGACACGCCGTGGATCGGGCCGTCGCCGTCCTGAGAGACGCCGGGGTAGCCCGAGGATTCGTCCATGGCGGAACGAGCAGCGGGGCGGGGTTTGGCGATCCGCCGTGGCGGGTGGGGCTGGGCGGTCCGAAGAGCCTGGTGATCGAATTGGCCGATCAGGCCTATGCCGTCTCGGCCACGGTTCAACGAACCGATGGGGGCGCCTCGATCCATCTGATCGATCGACGATCCGGCGCCCCGGTCGCCGTCGACCGCCGCGTTGCGGTCGTCGGCCCCTGCGCCCGACGGGCTGACGGTTGGAGCACCGTGATCGCGATACTCGGCTTCGTGCCGCCATCGTTCGACGCCGGCAGCCGGGCCTGGGTGGCAAGCGGGCCCGGCCCTTGGAACGAGGTGTCCCGACGATGACCGAACTCGATCGCCGGGCCTTCCTCGCTCAGGCGGGTGGATCGGTCCTGGGAACGGCCCTGGTTCCGGAAAGCGACTTGGTGGGACCGCGCCAACTGCCCGCCCCGAAGCACATCGCCGTCGTCGGAACCGGTCGCCATGGACGGGCCATCCTCACGGAATTGAGTAAGATCGCCGGGGCCAAGGTCGTCGCGGTCTGCGATCTGAACCCGAGCCGGGTCAAGACCGCGCTCGAGCGTGCCCCGGGAGCCGAAGGCTTCAGCGACCACCGTGCCTTGCTCGAGAAACGGCGGGACCTGGATGCGGTGATCGTCGCGACCCCCACCCATCTCCACCGGAAGGTCGTCGAGGACGCACTCCAGGCGGGCAAACACGTCTACTGCGAAGCGCCCCTGGCCCATACCATCGACGATGCCCGCGCCATTCTCGCCGCGGCCGAGGCAGCCAAACCGCGGCTCTTCATGGCGGGGTTCCAGGCCCGGTCGAACCCCGTCTACCAATTGGCCCGCACGTTCTACCGGACCGACGCGTTTCGCGATTTCATTGGCGCGACCACCCACTTCCACCGGAAGACCTCGTGGCGGTTCCCAGGGTCCGACCCGGCCTCGGAGGCGGCCGCCAACTGGCGATTGGACCCGGAGATCTCGCTCGGTCTGGCCGGCGAGGTCGGCGCCCACCAGTTCGATGTGGTGCATTGGTTCCGGGGGCGCTACCCGGCTTCGGTCACCGGCCACGGCGGCATTCTGCTGCACAAGGATGGTCGCAAGGTTGCCGACACCGTGCACGCCTCGCTCCGGTTCGGCGACGGGACCGCCATCGGGTTCGAGGCTTCGCTCGCCAATTCCTTCGGGAACCAACACGAGGTCGTTCGCGGCACCAACGGAGCGTTCAAGCTGGCGTGGACCCACGCCTGGATGTTCAAGGAGGTCGACGCGGCGACGTTAGGGTGGGAAGTCTACGCCCTCCGCCAGCAGTTTCATCAGGATGAAGGCATCATTGTCATAGCGGACGCAACCAAGCTCGCGGCGATCGGCCAGCTCAAGGCGGGCATCGGCCTGCCCTACCCACCGCTGTATTACGCCCTCGGCGACTTTCTCCGCAGTGTCAGCTTTCCGAACGTGCCGGTGGCGACCTCGGCCCGGGATGGCTTCCGGTCAACCGTGATCGCGATTCTCGCCAATCAGGCCGTGACATCCGGCTCCACGGTGACGGTACCGGCCGATCTCTGAGGGGTGGGTATTGACGAGCCGCCGCGGCCCACCGGACGCGGCGGCTCTGGCGAGGTGGCTAGGGTTTGCCGAAGTACACTCCCGCGGCCAGAACGAACTGCGATCCGTCCTTGATCGCCAATCGGGCCTCCACGAACGGGAGCAAACGGTCCTGGGCCTTGAACCGAAGACCGGCGATGGCGTTCAAGCTAAAGTCGGAATCGGACCCACCGGGCCCCGGCGAATTGGAGGAGAACCGCCCGAAGAGCACTCCCCCGCCGACGTACGGCTTGACGTCATTTCCTTCGGTGAAGTGATACAGCGCGTTGCCGCTGAGCTCGAAGTAGTCGAAGCCGTCAGGGAAGAACTAGTCGAAGATCACCAGCCCTTCGAGTCCCTTGCGCTTGAGCTCGCCCCCAAACGGGAAGCCCAGTCGGGCTCCAATGCCGAAGTCGGTGTCGTCACCCCAAGTCAGTTGGGCGCCGAACCGGGCCTGGGCATCTGCCCGTTGCCCGGTGGATGCCGCCACCAACACGACCGCTGCCACTGCGATGATGAAACGCCGCACGTTGCTACCTCCGATGTGACGAGTGAATACCATTCCTCACGGTACCCGGGTCGATTGCCAGCTGACCAACCGCCATCGACCCTGCCGGCGCTGGTGAACGTTCGTGAACAGTAACTCGAGTCGAGCCGGGACACCGTTCAACCGGACCTGCACTCGGACTCTCCCGGTCCCAATCGCGGTGCCGCCGTGGACTCGATGGGTCATCCGAACCGGGACCAGGGAGTCGTACTGAATCCGCCCGCTGGCGACCGATTCGATGAAGTCCTCTTTGTTTTCGATCAGCGCGTTCGAATGTACGTAGACGAGGTCGTCCCCCAAAAGGTTGCGAAGCGCCGCCGTATCGCGGTTGATCTGCGCGGCAAACCGATCCGCTTCGAGCGCCGCCAACTGTTGAGCCGCGCTCGACGGGGCCAGCGCGGGCTCGATCCGAATGTTTCGGTAACGCACTCCCGAGTGATCCCCTTGCAGCATCAACGGCCCGGGCAGCCCTTCGTCGCTGTCGAGCGCGCCGCCCGTGATTCCCGGGATCTCGGCGTTGTCGATCACGGTCGTCCCGTTGAGAACGACCGTCACCCGGCGCCCGATCAAGGTGATGACGAACGGCTGCCATTCGCCCGCCGGACCAGCCGCCTGCGCGGTCGGCGTGACCATCCCGTAGATCCCACCCATGCGCCGGCTGTGCGCCGGCTGGCCGTGATCGTCTTGGACCTGGACTTCGTAGCGACCCCGAAGGTAGATGCCACTGTTGCCCCCCGGAGGTACCTTGACCTCGATCCGAAGCCGGAAATCCGAAAAGGTGGCTCGGGACACCAGATCGGAGCTTGGCGGGGTATTGATCAGCTCCCCGGACCTCGAACGCCATCCGTTGGCTCCCTCTCGAGCCCGCCACCCCGAGAGACCGCCGGCCAACAGATCGATCGGGGGGCCGAACCGCGGCGTATCCAACCGGAGCAGCGGTGGCGCCCGGCGGCCAGTGAAACTGGCGCTCTTGGCACCGTCGTGAATCGTCCCGGTGATCCGATCGCCGTCGATCTCACCCTCGAACTGCCGGGGAGCGACCCCGCGGTCAGCCTCATCCGACCAAGTCAGCCGAAACCGCCGGCCGACTAACTCGGCGCGAGACAACGGGGTGGCATGCCCGAAACGGCCTTGCACCCGTCCGCTCAAGGAGCCCGCGGAGTCGGTGATCTCGAGCCAGGAGGGATAGCGGTCCTCTCCCTCGATGACCGAGAGGTTCCACCTCCCAGCGAAACCGATGAGCTGAAGCAACAGCCCGGCGCTGTTCATTCGAGCGGCCTAGTACGAGGCGGTGATCCCAGCCGTCAAGAACCGATCCGTCTTCTTCAACCGCTCGCCCGTGGTCGACCCAGCCTTGAGACCGGGCAGGTTGTCGTAGCGGACCAGGTAGCCGAGCTTGAGCCCGATGTTCGTCGAAATCGGAGCGATCAGGGCGCTTTCGCTGTTGAGCCGGAAGTCGTCGCCGTCGTCGAAGTTGGGAATCAGTTCGAGGCTTTGGGTGACGAAGCTCGCCTTGGTGATCACCCGCTTGTAGAGTCCCGCAACGCGGCCAGCCTTGAAGTTGTCGTCGAACTCGCCTGGGCTCGTCGCGACGACGTTCCGCTGCTGGAAGAGTGACAGGCCGACCTCGAGGCCGAGTTCGTCGTTCGGAAGCGCGATCGCTTTGTAGGACAGGCCGATGGTCTCCTCGAATCGCCGCCTAACGCCACCGGGCACGTTTCGATCCCAGCCGGTCAAACCGAACAAGTAGAGCCGGCCGCCGAGACCGTAGTCGAGACGCAGCTGCCCCCGAAAATTCTCGGCGTTCGTCGCCCCGTCGGCTCGGCTCCGCACCGCGTTGAAAAGCTGGGTGAAGATCACCCGCTTGTCGACCGAATTGGCCACGAACTTGTTGCCCACGTTCAACGTGGTCACGCTGGTGTTGCCGGATGCGTTGACGAACCCGAAGTCCGCCGTGAACGACCGAGTCTTCGGCGGTGCCTCCTGCGCTGCGAGACCGGCGGGTAAGAGGGCCAACAACAAGACAATTCGAGAAAAAGACATTCGACCCCATCTGGGTAGTAGGTGCCGGGAAGAAGGGCAAGTCGATGCGGTACCGCAAGTTGCGTTTCTGGCCTGCGTGATTTTCGGTCCCCCACTCTGACCGCAAGATCCCGAATGCGCCCCAGTCGCGCCTCGGTTATTCTGGACGTCCAAGGAGGCAGCCCACTATGATCACCTCGCCAATGCGAACCTCCGTCGCGTTCGATCCAGCCTGGGAAGCGGTGGTCACCCGCGATCGCGCCCAGGACGGCCGCTTTGTGTACGCGGTGACCTCCACCGGGGTGTACTGCCGGCCTTCCTGTCCTTCGCGGCGGCCCAAGCCCGCGAACATCCGGTTCTTTGGGTCGCCCGATGACGCGGCGGCCGCCGGGTTTCGACCTTGTCGGCGGTGTCGTCCGGACATGGTGGTCCCGGACGACCGGGTGGCGCGGGCGCGGGCGCTTCTCGAGACCGACGAGGCAACCGCGGCCCTGAGCGCCTTGGCCAGGCGGGTCGGCTTGAGTCCGAGCCACCTGCAACGCTCCTTCAAGGCCCGCTACGGCGTCTCCCCGAGGCAGTATCTGGCCGCGCGACGCCAGAGCCGACTCCGAGAGGCTCTCCGGTCGACGTCGTCGGTGACGCGGGCCATTTACCAAGCCGGGTTCGAGTCGAACAGCGCCGGTTACCAAGCCGCGGCCACGAGCCTCGGCATGAGCCCGGGGCGGTATGCCAGGGGCGGTGCCGGCCTCGCAATCCGGTATCAAATCGTGCCCTCTCCCCTTGGGCCGATGTTGATCGCCGCCACCGAACGTGGGCTGTGCGCCGTATTCTTCGGCACCGACCGCCCGACCCTGGTCGCCTCGTTGCGAACCGAGTTTTTCCGTGCCGAGCTCATCGATGGTGGCAGCCCGGCCCTCGAAGCGCACACCGCCGCCGTGCTTCGGATCATTGCCACCGGTGCCGCCGAGCCCGGCCTGCCGCTCGACCCGGCCGGGACAGCGTTTCAGAACCAGGTCTGGTCGGAGCTGGCGAAGATCCCTCCCGGCACCACCATGTCCTACGCCGAGGTTGCCCGGAACATCGGGCGTCCCCGAGCGACCAGAGCAGTCGCGAGCGCCATCGCCAGCAATCGGCTGGCGCTGGTCATCCCCTGCCATCGGGTCGTTCGGGGGAACGGTGACATCGGCGGCTATCGCTGGGGCGCCGAACTGAAGGGCCGTCTGCTCGACGCGGAGCATCATCGAGCCCGGTGAAGCTTCCGACCGGCTTTCAACCGCGACACTCGATCGGCTTCCTCTCGCGACGGGCGGTGACCGGACTGGAGGCGGTCGGACCATTCTGGTACGCCAGGGGCGTTCGCGTTCCCAACCCCACCTGGCTCGTGGTTCAATTCGAAAACGGTCGAATGTCCGCTACCGCCGACCCCGGCGGCGATCCAGGGACCGCTTGCCGGCTGGCTCGACGCCTGTTTGACCTCGACCTCGACCGATCGCAGTTCCTGGCGCTGGCGCGGCGCGACTCGGTGCTCGGTCGCCTGGTCCGACGATTGCCCGAGAGGAGGCGGGTTCTTCTTCTCGATCCTTTCGAGGCCGCCGTCCGGGCAGTCGTCGGCCAGCTCATCAGCGTTGCCGCGGCAACCACGGTGCTGACCCGGGTAATCGACGAGACGGGCATTCCCATCGGCAACCACCCGGGGCGGGTCCTCTTCCCCAGTCCCGAACGCTTGGCCGACGCGACAGCTCGACTCGCCAGGTGTGGGCTGACGGCGGCGAAGGCGCGGGCCATCGTGGCGCTGGCCCGCCATACGGCGGATCGGCCCATGTTGTGGTCGAACCTCACCGCGAACCCCGCCGGAATCGACGAGGCCCTCGGTGGGTTGCCGGGAATCGGGCCCTGGACTCGAGACTACATCCGGTATCGAGGCCTCGCGGACCCCGACGCCTTCCTCTCGGGTGACCTGGGTGTCGTGAAGGCCATGGCGGCCCTTGGAATCTCGGCTCTACGGATCGAGGCCACCGCCGACCGCTGGCGACCATGGCGGGCACTCGCCGTCCCTCTGCTCTGGGCTTCTCTCGAACCGGCTTAGCTTGTCGCGGCTGTTGAGTGGCGATATTTCTCCTTCATGAAATTCACCAGACTCGGATCGTCAGGCCTCTCGGTATCCCGTCTCTGTCTCGGGTGCATGAGCTACGGCTCACCGTCCTGGCGGCCCTGGGTTCTCGACGAAGCCGCCGCCCGACCCTTCTTCCGGCGAGCGATCGAGCTCGGGATCAACTTCTTCGATACCGCCGACATGTACTCGCTCGGCGTATCCGAGGAGATCACCGGCAAGCTGCTCCGTGAGTACGCCCGGCTCGACGAAGTGGTGATCGCCACCAAGGTATTCTTCGACATGCGACCCGGCGCACCGAACATGGGTGGCCTGTCGCGAAAACACATCGTTCAAGCCTGCGACGCGAGTCTCAGACGGCTCAACGTCGAGGCGATCGACCTCTATCAAGTTCATCGATTCGACGGCGAAACCCCCCTCGAAGAGACCATCGAGGCGCTCGACCATCTGGTGCGTCAAGGCAAGGTCCGCTACCTCGGTTCGAGTTCGACCTACGCCTGGAAGATGATGAAGGCGTTGGCCATCGCCGATCGCCGAGGCCTCAGCCGTTTCGCCGCCATGCAAAACCACTACAACCTGATGTACCGGGAAGAAGAGCGGGAAATGATGCCGCTGTGCCGCGATCAGGGCATCGGTGTGATTCCCTGGTCGCCGCTCGCCCGCGGCCTGCTGGCCCGAAGCCTGCCCGGACCGGGGGAGACCGCCCGGGCCGGCACCGACCAGCTCACCGGCCAGCTGTACGACCACCCCAGCGACGCCGACATCATTCGAGCCAACGCCGCCGTCGCGGCCGCGAGGGGAGTCTCCCCGGCGGAGACCGCCCTCGCGTGGCTGCTGGCACGCCCAGGGGTCACCGCCCCGATCGTTGGGGTGACGAAGCTGGACCAGTTGGAAGCGGCCGTCCGCGCGCTCGAGATCGAACTGACCCCCGACGAAGCCCGGCAGCTCGAGGAACCCTATTCTCCCCGCCCGATCCGAGGTTGGTACGAAGGACGCCGGTCCTAGCGACTGGGAGACATCGACCGCGTCGCTACTTCCTCCTCGGTGAGGCCGAAGATCGGTGGGCTTTTGACACCCAGCAGCCCGAGCAACAGGTAGATCTGCCCCCGGTGATGAGCCTCGTGCTCCACCATGGCGCGGAGCCACTTGTGGGTGGTAATCGGCGTTCCAGCCGGAGTGACCGCCTTGCCGTTGAGTTCGGCCGGGGTCAGGGCGGAGAAGATCTGGCAGCTTTCTTCATGGAGCCGGTCGAGCAGCCCGGCCACCGAGTCGAGGCCCTCGGCCAGCTCGCGACCGTGGCCGGAATAGCGGCTCGGCCGCCCCGCGACGTTCTCCGCGTACATCCACCGCTCGATCAGGGCGAGGTGGCGAAACTGGTCCCCGACCGTCCACCGCCCGGTGGCCGGGGTCCATTCGAGCTTCTCGGCGGGGACCAGGGGCAGCAGACGCCGGGTCCGGTGGCGGACTCCGCGCCAATAGTCCACGAAACTGCCGGCGTCGACGATGATCATTGTGGCTCCCTCGGATCGGGCAGTCCGGTCCTGGGGGCGGTGGGCCTCGACCCAGGTCGGTCCCCGGTTGACCAGAACGCCGTTCGTTTGCATTGTATCCGGCACGTGACAATTACCGGCGGCGTCACTCGGACCCCATCATGATGACTCAACCTGACCGAATTCGACAGTATCTGCGACGACGCGGCTGCGCCCCGAGCGTCGTCAAAGGGGGCCTCGAGGGTCTCCTCGATCATTGGGACAGCCTGGTCCAGGCGGTCGAGGAAGGCTACGACCTCACCTTCGACGACTACTTGAACGACATGGAGCTTCGAGATGTCCTCCAGGGCGCCCTCGAAGCCGCCGCGCTCGAGCAACGGCAGGCCGCGGAGAAGAAGGTCATCAAGCTCGACCAGCGGTTCCGGGACCTCACGGTGGAGTGTCCCCCGATCGTCGGGGAACGGGCTGCCCGCGAGAATGGCCACGACCCCTCCGAGCATTGGTGGTTCTTCCGGCGGCCCAAGAAGCCAGCCCCGGACTTCGAAGAGGAACTGCGAGAGGCGGGGATCGTCTGAACCGCTCCCCCCGTCAATGCGGGCGTCGGCCCGCGATCCGCTCCACCGCCTCGCGCCGGGCGTCGAGATACTTGGCCCCCTGGGCCCGAACTTGCTGCACGATGTGAGGATCCGCCGTCTCGGGTGAGCCCGCCGAGAACGGCGGGGCAGGGTTGTATTCGAGCATCAATTGAATTCGCTTGGCCGTGTCCTCCCCCGCCAACATTGCCGCCACGGTGAGCCCGAAATCGATGCCCGCGGTCACCCCGCCACCGGTGATGCGATTTCGGTCCACCACGACCCTTTCGGCTACCGGCACCGCGCCGAAACAGGGGAGCAGATCCATCGAAAGCCAGTGGGTCGCTGCTCGATAGCCCCGGAGCAAACCCGCCGCGCCGAGCAGGAGAGCCCCAGAGCACACCGAGGTGACGAACCGCGCTTGGCGGCCCTGCTCCGACAGGAAGGCGAGGAACTCCTCGTCCTCCAGCATTTGATTGACCCCCGGACCACCGGGGACACAGATCACGTCGAACGGGGGCGCGTCTTCGAAGGAGAGATCCGGCACGACATTGAGGCCGGTATCGCTCGCCACCACCTCTTGAGCCGCCGCCACCGCAAAGACCCGCGCTTGGGGAATTCGCCCAAAGACCTCGAACGGGCCGGTGAGATCGAGGTGGGTGAAGTTCGGGAACATGACCATGCCGATCACCGTGTTGGTCGACGCCGTCATTCGGGATCCTCTCGCTGTTGGCCGCCGAGGCGTTAGATTCGGCCGCCATGGTGATCTCGTCAGGCCGCCTTGCTGCTGGCCTACTCTTCTTCACAGGCTCGCTGGCTCGGCCAGCGCTGCGACAGGCTCGAACCATGATCGACCGAGAGGCTACGGTCAACGGGGTCCGCCTTCATTACGTCGAGCAGGGTCAGGGCCCGCTGATCCTCTTCCTCCACGGGTTCCCCGAGTTCTGGTACGCCTGGCGGGCCCAACTGGAGGAGTTCGGGCGCGATCACCTTGCGGTGGCGCCCGACCAGCGTGGCTTCAACACCTCCGAGAAACCGCCCGAGCTGGACGCCTACCGAACCTCGGTGCTGGTCGAGGACGTCAGGGCGCTCGCGGCCACCCTCAACGGGGGAGCGCCATTCGTCCTCGTCGGCCACGACTGGGGCGGAGCCATCGCGTGGAGCGTCGCGGCGAAATACCCGGAGCTCGTTCGCAAGCTCATCATCATCAACGCCCCCCACCCGGCGGTCTTCAGCCGAGAATTGACCCACAACTCGGCTCAGCAACGGGCCAGTCAATACATGCTCTTCTTCCGGTCGCCCGCCGCCGAGAGCACTCTGGCGGCGGACAACTTTGCGATCCTTCGGAGGATGTTCGACGGCGTTCGGCGTGGCGGCCGATTCTCCGATCAGGATGAACAGAACTACCTCCGGGCGTGGGGGCAACCGGGCGCTCTCACCGGCGGTCTCAACTACTATCGGGCCGCAAGGGTCGGCCCCCCGGTGGCCGGCTCGGAACCGGTAGCCCGTTCGTTCGGCGACGGAGAAATGCTGGTTCGCTCGCCAACCTTGGTCATTTGGGGTGAACGGGATGAAGCACTGCTGACCGGCAACCTCGACGGGCTCGACCGCTTCGTCCCCAACCTCACGATCAAGCGGGTTCCACAGGGGACTCACTGGGTCGTGCACGAGGAACCCGAGCTGGTGAACCGCCTGATTCGTGAGTTTCTCCGAACCCCCTGACGATGCGCGGCGGGTCGATCATTCTCCTTGCCGTCGCCGCCTGCGGCCGCGCCGACCCCGGACCGCCGACTCGCCTCGTTGCGCTCCCCGCGCCCGAGTTACGTGAGGCAGCCTTCGAACCGCACCTCGCCATCGATCCGGACGACCCTGACCGGATCCTGGTAGCGGCGCAATACGGCCTTTCGCGCAACCGAGGCGGCCGGAAGATCTGGACCTGGCACACCGACGACGGTGGCCGCACCTGGCAAGGCGCCGAGCAACCCCTCCCAGGGGGGCCGCGATCGACGATGGCGGCGGACGCGGTGACGGCCTTCACCCAGCGGGGCGAAGCGCTGATGGCGTTTCTGTTCGCCGATTCGGCCACCTTCCAAGGCGGGCTGGCATTGACGCGAAGTGGGCCTGGCAACCTGATCCTGGGTCCGGCTCGGGTCGTCGCGCGCGATGATCTCGACCAAGGTGGTGGCGCCATCGACAAGGGTTGGCTCGCGGTGGACCGCTGGCCGATCAGCCCTCGGCGTGGCACGGTCTACCTCACCTGGCACCGCAATCGCCCGCTCCCCGGCCGGCGGGTCGAGACCGCCGCCATGGTCGCCGCCTCGAACGATGGCGGCCGGACCTGGCGCGATCCCCGAATCCTCGGGGCGTGGACCGGCGTCCAAGTGGTCACCCGCCCCACGGGCGAGTATACCGTGGTCGGCATCGACCCCCCGGAGCGACTGCTCGTCGCGCTTTCCTCGGGGTCCGGCGGCACCGAGATGAGCACCGTCGACACGATCGCCGCGGCCCCGCCTGGCTGGACCGTCGATCTCCCCTCGGCGGCGGTCACCAGATCGGACCGGCTGGTGGTTTGCTGGAGCGAGATTGGACCGGCCGATTCGACCAGGCTTCGATGCGGCCGCGGCGACGGACGATCCCCGTGGCAAGTTGGCGACGTGGCTACCGGGGTTGCACGCGCCGGCTTGCCAGCCCTAGCCGCGGCCGGCGACGACGTCTGGCTCGCCGCCTTGCTCGCCACCCCGGATTCGGTGGCGCTCGGCCTGTTTCGGTCGGTCGACGACGGGGGCAGTTTCACTCTTGCCCAAAAGCTTGCCGCCCGGCCCTTTCGGCGGGATCTGCTCTGCCTCGCCTCGGCGGCACCCTGCCGCCGAACCCCACCGGATCGGGTGTATTTCCCTGGCGACTACCTCGGAGCAACCGCCACCCCAAACCGAGTGGTCGTCGCGTTCCCGATGCCCGAAGGCACCCATCCCAACGTCCAATCGGTCATCCACGTGGCAATCATCCGGCCGTAGCGACGTTACCTTGGCCGAAATCCGGCTAGCACGGTATCCAGGTCCCGTCGCAGGCAATCCCGCGCGCTCCCCGTCCTTGTCAGGGCCCAGGCCAGCAAGGACCCGGTGGCCAAACGCGGCAGCAGCCGGGCCAGTACCCTTGGCTGCACGGCTGGGCTGAGTGCGCCACTCTCGACCGCGGCCTCGATCAACCCCCTGAGGGCCCGCTCCTGCTCTTGCTGGTAAGCCGTCAGATTGCGCCGCAGTACCCCGTCGACAAGGTCGAGCTGGAGGTAGGCCAGGGTGTTGTTGATCAAGGCCTCCGGCGTCGGGGCGAGTCCGGCGAAGCACAACACGAACTCGCGGACGGTATCGAGCGGCGACAATCCCCTCGCCCGCAGGGTGGTCACGAAACCTCCCGACCCCTCTTTCGACGCCCGGCTCATGGCCCGAAGCAAGCCGAGTTTGGAGCCGTACCGTTGCACCAGCGTCGGGGCGGCGAGGCCCGCCTCTTTCGCGATCCGGGCCAAGGTGAGCTTGGCGGGGCCATCCCGCGATATCACCAACGCGGCGGCGGCGAATACTTCCCTGTCATGGACCGTGCGGGGCCGGGGCACTTGCCACTCCTGGTTGTCGAAGTATAATAAACGAACGGCCGTTCACTAACGTGAGATCCTTCACGCACAACGGAGACGTCGCCATGCGGAAAATCACGTTCGGCGGAGGCAACAGCTTGGACAACTACCTTGCTCGCCCCGATCATGCGGTAGATTGGCTGCTTTGGGGCAAGGAAGCGGCTGCCGTCACGGCGAACTTCTGGACGACCATCGACACCGTCCTGATGGGCCGCAAGACCTACGAAGTTGCCGCTCGCAGCGGCCAGAAAGGCGGTTATCCTGGGGTCAGGAACTACGTCTTCTCGCGCACGATCACGAGCGCACCGGACGGCGTGACGATTGTCGAGAGCGATGCGGTTGAGTTCATCCGCGGCCTCAAGAAGTCGGCTGGGAAGGATATCTGCTTGATGGGCGGCGGCGAGTTGGCACGGCCACTCTTCGAAGCAGGCCTGATCGACGAGATCGGATTCAACATCCACCCGGTGCTCCTTGGATCGGGAGTCCCACTTTTTCACCCGATGACGCGCCAGATCAACCTGGAACTGAAGGAGTGCCGCCCCTTCACGAATGGGTGCGTTTACCTCACATACCGGGTCAAGAACGAGAACTAGCCTTGACCGGAGTCAGTCGCGAAGAACGCAGGGCCGTGAGCCCGGGACCCGTGGTTGAGAGATTCAACACCTTGGCGGCGCGAGCCATCTCGATCCAAGTGGCCGCGCAGTCACCAACTGACGAAGCAATTTAGCAACAAACGTCCCCGTAGCCGCGAGGTACCCCAATGCGCCGAATCGTCTATTCCGTTGCCTCGAGCCTCGATGGGTTCATCGCCGGACCGAACGGCGAGTACGACTGGATCCCTCACGATCCGGATATCGACTTCGCGGCGCTCGGAGCCCGCTTCGACACCCTGCTGATGGGGCGGAAGACCTACCAACCGATGGCGGGCGCCTCCGGCGGCGGGCCCTTCGACGAGATGAAGGTCGTCGTGGCGTCCCGAACCCTCCGCCAGGACGAACATCCCCGAATCACCATCATTCCAGAGCTCACCGCCCAGCACTGTCGCGACCTGAAAGCCGGCCCGGGTAAGGACATCTGGCTGTTCGGCGGTGGCGACCTCTTTCGCAGCCTCCTCGAGCTGGGAGAGGTCGACGAGGTCCGGATCGCCATAGTCCCGGTATTGCTCGGCGGTGGCGTTCCCCTCCTCGGACCGCTGGCACAGCGCGCGAAGCTCACCCTCAAGTCACATCGGCTCTACCCGAAGTCCGGCATCGTGTCGCTCGATTACGGCGTGAAAGCCTAACCCGGGCAGCCCCCAGCTGAGGCGCGAGTGCGCCTCAGCCGCGCCGCTTGGCGCGACGAGTCGGAGTTGCCCGCAACGGATCCTCGGGCCATTCGTGACGAGGGTAACGACCGCGCATCTCACGGCGAACGTCGAAGTAGCTCGTCCGCCAGAAGCCGGGAAGGTCGGCGGTCACCTGAATCGGACGACCTGCCGGCGAGAGGAGATGGAGCACCAGCGGGATCCGGCCAGCCGCGATCGCTGGGGACTCGCCCAGGCCGAACATCTCTTGCAGGCGAACCGCGAGGACCGGAGCCGCGGGATCACCGTAGTCGATGGCGATGCGGGAACCGGTCGGGACCTCGAACCGCTCCGGTGCCAACCGATCGAGCGCTTCGCGCTGGGGCCACGACAGCAGGGCCAGCAAATGGCTAGCGAGGTCGAGCCCTTCGAGTCGAGTCCGGCCAACGACCGCGGGATGGAGCCAGGTGTCGATCGCCCCGATCAGGCCGCTGTCCGACACGTCCGGCCACTCCGGGTCGTGATGCCGTAAGAAGCCAAGCCTGGCGCGAAGCCGACTGGCCCCATCGGACCACGGCAGCCAATCGAGTCCATTACGGCGGACCGCGTCGAGCCAACCCTGGCCGATCAGCTCCGCGTCCGGGTCTCGAACGGGGCGTTCCGCCACGACGATCGCGCCGAGCTTCACTTCCTCGGTGACCCGCACCTGTCCCCGCTCCCGATCGACCATGACCCGAACGGTCGCGGCCCCGTCCCGAGCAACGAGATCCGCGACCGTGGCGGCATCGAGCCCGGCAGCGATCCGAATCCGGCTCTCGGTTCCGGCGTCGTCGAGGTCGACCGCCACCAGGTAGTCGAGGCGGGCGAGCGTCTCCGACGGCGGCACCGATGCTCCGCGACCATTCCGGAGCAAGAACCGCCCGGCCGCCCCGCTCCGGCGCTGGCCAACGCGGTCGGGATAGGCCGACGCCAGTAGCTGCCCCGCCCACTCGGCATCCGCCACCGATCCCTGGGCAACCCCGAGCCGCCGGCGCCACTCGCGCTCCTCACCCCTCGCCCGGTGCAGCAGGCGTCGATCCGCCGACACCCCCGGATGCGTGACGCCCCGCAAGAGGTCGAGTCGGACCCGAATGTCGGAGTCAGGGGGCGCTCCGTCGGTCCAGGCCACGATGTCGCGGTCGCCGAGGAGCGCTACCAACGCCGCTGCCAGCGCGCCGTGCCCCACCGCCTTCGCTTCGAGGCACATGTGCGCCAGTCGGGGATGAAGCGGGAGCCGCGCCAACATCTTGCCCCTCGCGGTCACCCGGCCGTCGGTGGTCAGGGCCCCGAGAAGCTGGAGCAGTTCGGTCGCCTGACGGACCGCTGGCTCGGCCGGCGGATTGAGCCAGCGCAGCCGAGTCGGATCGACGACGCCGGCCGCGGCGAGCTCGAGCACTACCGGGGCAAGGTCGGACCCCGCGATGGCCGGGGGGGTGAACTCGAGGAGTTGGCCGTCGTCAGCCCGAGACCAGAGGCGGTAGCACACCCCGGGTTCGGTTCGGCCCGCTCGGCCGCGGCGCTGATCGGCGGCGGCTCGGCTCACCCTGGTGGTCACCACCCGGGTAAGCCCGGTCCGCGACGAGAACCGCGGCACCCGCATGCGTCCCCCGTCGACGACGATCCGGACGCCCGGGATGGTCACGCTGGTCTCGGCGATCGAGGTCGCGAGCACCACTCGGCGCCGGGAACCGGGGGCCAGCGCCTCCACTTGATCCTCGAGCGGCATCGAGCCATGGAGCGAGAGCACCGCCGCCGAGACCCCCTGCAATCGCTTGGCGACCCGATTGATCTCGCCGACACCCGGGAGGAAGACCAGCACGTCACCAGCTTCGGAGCGAAGGGCCTCGTCGATGACCCCGGCGACGTGATCCTCGAAGCGGCCCCCGGCCGGGATCGGGCGGGATCGGGTTTCAACCGGAAAGACCCGGCCAGGTACCTCCACGACCGGGGCGTCATCGAGCAAGGTGGCGACGCCCGCGGCGTCGATCGTGGCGGACATCACCAGGATCCGAAGCTCCGGCCGCACCAGCGCCTTGGTCTCCAGGGCGAGCGCCAACCCCACATCGCCCGGAAGGCTCCGTTCGTGGAACTCGTCGAAGATCACCAGGCCATAGCCATCGAGGGTGGGATCGTCGATCAGCATCCTGGTTAGGACGCCTTCGGTGACTACCTCGAGCCGCGTTGCCGCCGACACCTGGGTATCGAACCGGACCCGATACCCCACGGTCTTGCCAACCGGTTCCCCGAGGTGCCACGCCAGTCTTGCCGCGACCGCTCGCGCCGCGACCCGGCGTGGTTCGAGCATCACGATCTTTCCGGCGAGCCAGGGGGCGTCGAGGAGCCGGATCGGGACGACGGTCGATTTCCCGGCCCCGGGCGCGGCTACCAACACGGCTGCGCCGTCGCGCCCGAGCCTGACGATCAGGTCCCCAGTGGCCTGTTCGATCGGAAGCGGCGCTTCGGTCACTGCGAAACCGAAGCCGTCAGGAATCGAATCGGAATTCCCCCGTTCTCGGTCCGCGCCAACTCGCGCCATGGAAGTGCCATTTGTCCCGACAGCCGTCGATCGGCGTCGACGATCGCGACCTGCCAGGAGCGGCAGACTCGCCGAAGCACGTGGCCGAGTTGGGCGTAGAGATCGCGGAGGCCAGCGGCGTCGCCTACCCGGGTGCCGTAGGGCGGGTTGGTGACCAGCCACCCCGGTTCCGCGGGCACTTCGAGGGCCGACAGCGGGGCGCACCGCCACCGGATGTCCCCGGCGACACCGGCTCGCTCGGCGTTGGCCGTGGCGGCCGCGATGGCGCCCTGGTCCCGATCGTTCCCCAGGATCACCGACGGTGACCGAGGTAAGATCGCGCTCTCTGTCTCGGAACGGGTCGCGGCGAATCGAGCCGCGTCGAAGCTCGGGAAGTGTTCGAAGGCGAACCGGCGCCGCCACCCCGGCGGGATTCCGCGGGCTATCATCGCGGCTTCGATGGGAATGGTACCCGAACCGCAAAAGGGGTCGGCGAACGGCGCACCCGGCCGCCAACCCGATCCGATGATGAGTCCCGCGGCGAGGGTCTCCCGGATCGGCGCTTTTCCAGACTCGAGCCGATAGCCCCGGCGGTGGAGCGGTGGCCCCGAGGTGTCGATGCTCAGCTGACACTGGTCGCGGAGGAACCTGACGACGAAGCGCTGCACCTTGGGGGGCCCGGTGACGTCGCCCTCGCGCTCGTCGACCTCGCCGCGTCGGGGAACCTCGGCCAGCCCCGGGAACACCCGTCGGGCGGATTCAATCAGTCGCTCGGCGATCGCGTCTTCGTGATAGAGCTTCGATTTCTTCGAGGTCACTCGGAAATGGACTGGAGTCGTGGGTCTGATCCAGTCTGACCAACGGATCTTGTTTGCGTGCCGCTCCAGCTCGCCGAAGGTCCGGGCGTGAATGGTGCCGATACGGATCAGCACCCGAGTGGCGCTGCGTAGGCAGAGATTGGCGCGGTAGATGACCTCCGGCCCCGCGGCGAAGCCCACGCCACCCGGCTCCGGAGCTAGGTCGGTCGCACCGAGCTCCGAGAGTTCACGCCCGAGAATCGACTCGAGACCGAGATGGGTAGCCGCGAAGGCGGAGACCCCGACAGCAGGGCCGAGCAGGGGTGCCGCCACGGCAATTCAGCGAATGCCGACCAGCCCCTTCGCCGAGGCGAAGAGTTTGGCGCTGTCGTAGCCGATCCCGTCCCGAAACACCGTAACGACCTGCCGGATGTCGGCCGCCCGGGCGGCCGGATCGCCCCGAATCACCACCAAATCGGCGGTCTTGCCCGCCTCGATCGAACCCAACCGCCGATCGATGCCCAGTACTCGGGCTCCGTTGAGCGACATCACCTGGATCGCCTCGGCCGGGGTCAAGCCCGCTTCGACCAACATTTCGAAATTGCGGTGATCTCCGATACCCGCCGGGGTACTCCACGCCGGGTCCACACCGGCCGCCAGCAGGCCACCGGCTCGGAAGAACATCGCTTCGAACTCCATGCTCTTCTTGAGTGCCCGCGGCATCGAGCTGGTTGCGGCGGTGGTCTCCACCTGGCGATGGCGTTCCTCTTCTTCGGCCCGGGCGTCGGCCGAGAGCACCTCCCAGAGCCGCGAATCGGTGCCCCAGGGTCGGCCAGGCGTCGAGGCCTCATAGACCGCCAACGTCGAGGTCATGGCGACCTTCTTGTCGAGCATCGCGTTCAGGGTGGCCCGGACATCGGGGTCGGTTGCGATGTCGCGGCTCGCGATGGCGTCTCGGTACCCGCCGGGACAGACGTCTGGCTTCTTGTCGGCGAGGTACTCGGAGTTCGACAGCAAGCCGTGCTCGAGCGCATCGATCCCGAGCGCAACCGCCTCCCGGTAGCCGATCGAGCAGAGGTGGCCGGTGACCTTGAGACCCCGCTTGTGGGCCTGGTCGGTAATCGCGGCGAGGGTCGCCCGATCGATCTGGGTATAGACCTTGAGCCAGGTCGCCCCTTCCTCGGCCCAATAGTCCACCACCTTGCGGGCGGCCTCCGGGGATTTCAGCTCGTGCATGCCCAGGTAATCGAGCCGCATGTCGGGGCCGGGCCCGATCAGGTACGGCCCGGTGACAAAGACTCTAGGCCCTGGAATCTCGCCGCGCTCGATGTTGGCCTTGAGATTCAACTCGGCGTATGGCGACCCGCTGCCGGTGGACCGGATCGTCGTGACGCCGGCGCCAAGATAGAGCCGGGGAGCGGTGAAGTTCGACTGGGCCGCCCGGGGTGCGGCCGTGTAGTAGAAGGTGTGGTTGTGGAGCCCGACGAGTCCGGGGATCACCGTGTGACCGGGTAGATCGATCACCTGGGCCTCGGTGGGGATCCGTGCGGCCGACGCCGGGCCAACCCAACTGATGGTCCCTGCCGAAACGATGATGGTCTGGTCCGCTCTTGGAGCAGCGCCGGTCCCGTCGATCACTTGGACGTTCCGCAACGCGAACACCGGCCGGTCCACCGACAGGTACTGGCGGACCGAGGGCGCCATGGACTGGAGCGTTTGCGCGACCGCCGGAACCGCGGCCGCTGATATCGCTACGAAGGATGACAGGGTTCGCATCGAACTTCGTCCATCGGGAAGAGGGAACCCAATAATACCCTCTCCCCGGACCGGCGACTGCCGTTAGGACTTGCGGCGGGCTCGGCGAAGCTCCCGGAAGCCGATCAGCCGGTGGCGCTCCTCGTCGTAGAGCTTGAGGCCGAGGGCTTTGATGCCTTGCCAGAAGGTAATGGTCGGGACCGACTGGAATTCGGGGTGGGAGTCATGGCACTGCTGGAGCCGATAGTTCGGGATCCGCGGGCTCAGGTGATGGACGTGATGTAGTCCGATGTTGCCGGTGAACCACTGGAGGACCTTGGGGAGCTTGAGGTGGGTGCTGCCCTGCAAGGCCGAGGTGGCATAATCCCAGTGGCGGCCCGGTCGCCAATAGGCGTCCTCGAACTGGTGCTGCACGTAGAACAGCCATACCCCGGCCATCCCGGCCAGGAAGAAGGCGGGGAGGTAGATCGCGGCCGCTTCGTCGAGCACACCGACGACCGCCAGCAGCACCACGACCGCGACGAGCACCAGGTTGGTCGCGTGGACGTTCCAGCGCTCCTTGGCCGTCGTCAAACCACCGGGAGTCGGGAACCGGTGCTTGATGACCAGGAAGATCGGTCCGAAGACCAGCAGGAAGAAGGCGTTGCGATAGATCCGGTACTTGAAGCGACCCAGTTTCGAGAGCTTGAGGTACTCTTCGACCGTCAGGGTCGTGACGTCGCCCCACCCCCGTTTGTCGAGGTTCCCCGAGGTCGCGTGATGGATGGCATGGTCGCGACGCCACTGGACGTAGGGCGTGAACGTCAACACCCCGGTGATGAAGCCGACGATGTCGTTCCAACGCCGCGAGGAGAAGAAGGAACCGTGACCGCAGTCGTGCATGACGATGAAGGTGCGGATCAGCAAACCGCCGGTCGGGATGGCCAGGAGCAGCACCAATCCGTAGTGGATCTTCATGGCCCAGACCATCAACCCCAAGCCGACGACCAGGGGAATGATGGTGGTGCAGACCTGGATGATGGCCGCCCGGTTATTGGGCACCTGGTATTTGGCCACCAAGTCTCGCCATTTGCCCGCAACGTCGCTCATCGGCTTCATGGCTCCCGATTGAATAAGGCCCAGGAATCTAACCCGTCCAGCCGCGGTTGGCGCGGGTCGGGCGCATAACGGTACGGCACGTTTCGGTCCGCGCAAGGACCCCCCCGTGCCGGTTGGGGTCGGCCGGTGGCCGTTGGGACGTTTCGGGGGTACCGTTGAGCCAACCCGGATCCCGTCTCGGAAGGACCGCGCGTGCCGACGACCATCAAGCTCGACATGATCCAGACCCTGGCCCTCGCGGCCGTGGTGCTGTTCCTGGGATACGCCGTCCGGAAACGGGTTGGGGTGCTGGACCGATTCAATATTCCCGCCCCCGTGGTCGGTGGCTTCCTGTTCGCCGCAATCGCGCTGGGGCTCCGGCAGAGCGGGCTGCTGGCGTTCGAGTTCGACACCACCCTGCAAGCGCCCTTCATGGTCGCCTTCTTCACGACGATCGGCCTGGGCGCGAGTCTCGGACTGCTCAAGGTGGGCGGGCCCCAAGTTCTCTTGTTCTGGGGACTCGCGTCGCTGATGGCCGCTCTCCAGAGCGGAGTCGGCGTGGCCATCGCCAACGCGATCGGGGTGGATCCCTTGATCGGTCTCATCAGCGGATCGGTCACGATGACCGGGGGACACGGCACCGGCGCCGCGTTCGGGAAACTGTTCGAGGAGGAGTACGCGGTGGGCGGCGCGGTGACGCTGGCCATGGCGGCGGCCACCTTCGGGCTGATCTCCGGCGGACTGCTTGGTGGCCCAGTCGCGACGCTCCTGGTCAGCCGGAAACGGCTCGCGATTGGAACGGGCGGACCGGCGCCGGTGGTGGCTCCGGACGGGCTCGATGAGGAGATCGACACGGAACCCTCGGGAGAGGCGCCGACCGCCTTCACCATGCTCAAGGCCATTGCCATCATCTTGGTCGCGATGGCACTCGGTACCGTGGTGAGTGGCTGGCTCCGACAGTATCTCACCCTCCCGGGCTACATCGGGGCGATGGTGGTGGCCGCGGTGTTCCGCAACCTGGGCGACCTCACCAAGTGGGTCCGGTTCGACCAGCGCGTCATCGACGACCTCGGCACCATCGCGCTGTCGCTGTTCCTCGCCATGGCTTTGATGACACTGAAGCTCTGGGAGCTGCTCGATTTGGCGCTCCCGATGCTGCTGATCCTGGTGGCCCAGGTCACCATGATGGGCCTCTTCGCCTACTTCGTCACGTTCCGGGTCATGGGTCGCGACTATGACGCCGCGGTCATGGCAGCGGGCCATTCCGGGTTTGGTCTTGGCGCCACCCCGAACGCGGTCGCGAACATGCGGAGCGTCGTCGAGCGGTTCGGCGCCGCGCCCCGGGCCTTTCTCGTGGTCCCAATCGTCGGCGCGTTCTTCATCGACTTCACCAACGCGCTCATCATCACCGGCTACCTCAATTTGGTGAAGCCCTGACCGATCGCCCGGCCGAGAAATCCAGCGACTGTTCGTTTACTCTACGACACAAAGTACTTGACAATACCGGGAACTCCTGACATCTTTCGGGCCATGGACGACCCACCCCCATCCAGTTCCGGTCCCGACCTCCGCCCCCTCGGGTCCGTGTTCCGACCAGTGATTCTCGTCAGCCTTGCACTCGGAATTGCCGGCGACTTGCTCCTCCGCGGCCGGGATGGCCCCGGGCTCAACTTCTTCCTCCTCGCCCTCGGTCTCGCCGCCGGTGTCTGGAACCTGAGCCGGCGTGCCGGTGTCGAGCTCAGTCGCGAAGCCCTTGGCACCGTTGGGGTCGGTCTGGCACTCACCTCCGCTTTGTTGCTGCGAGCTTCGGAACCGCTTCGGGTTTTCACGATCCTGGCGGCCGTCGTGGCGCTCGCGCTGCCCGCGTTGAAGGCCGGGGCGGCGTGGCTTCGGGGAAGCGGGGTCAGCGACCAACTGGAGGCAGTGGGATGGACCGCGCTGAGTGGGCTGACCGGCCCGCTGCGGCTGCTGGGCTCTCTCCGCGGCGGCACCGCGACCTCAGGCCCCACCGGCGGCGGGATCGATCGAGGCCAAGCCAGCCGACACCCCGCTTGGGCCGCCGCACGAGGGCTTCTCATCGCGATCCCCTTCTTGATCGGCTTCGGGGCACTTTTCATGTCAGCCGATCGGGTGTTCGCTGATCTCGTCAACCGCCTGGTCCGTTTCGATTTCGACCTGATCCTGACACACCTGCTCCTGACCGGCTTCCTGACCTGGCTCGCTTCCGGCTATCTGTCAGGCTTTCTGACCGGCACCAGGTTCTTCGACCTCCGCTCGGCACTCGGCGGCCGGCCGCGTCTTGGTATCGGCGAGGTCGGAACGGCGCTGGCATTGGTGGACGTTCTCTTCCTCGCTTTCGTAGCCGTCCAGCTCCGCTACCTCTTCGGTGGTAGTAGTCTGGTCGAGGTGACTCCCGGCCTTTCCTATGCCGAGTACGTCCGAGAAGGCTTTGGCCAGCTCGCGGTGGCTTGCGCTTTGGTGCTTCCATCCCTGTTGGCCGCCGATTGGCTCCTCGAGTCGAGTGGTCGGCGAGCCACGCTCGCCTTTCGGGTTCTGGGCGGTCTCCTCCTCGTCCTGCTGCTCGTCATCGTTGCATCGGCATTGCAGCGGGTGCGGGCGTACCAGGCGGCCTACGGCCTCACGGAGTCCCGGCTGTACGGAGCACTGTTTGTCGGCTGGCTCACGCTGTTGACCGTGTGGTTCGCCGTCACCGTCTTGCGAGGTCGGCGGGAACGGTTTGCCTTCGGGGCGCTCGCCTCCGGCGCGGTATTCCTGGCGTTCCTCCACCTGGTAAACCCCGACGCCTTGATCGCCCGAACCAATTTGGGGCGCCAGACACCGGTTCTGCCGGCACCCAACGGGGGCACCGAGGGACTCGACGCTCGCTACTTGGCTTCGTTGAGCGCGGATGCCGTGCCGGTCGTGCTCGAGGCGCTCAGTGGCCTTCCGCCGGCTCAGCAGTGCCATCTCGCCCGCGGCATGCTGCGGCGTTGGGGGCCGGACGGCTCCGAAGGGACCGATTGGCGGAGCTGGAACTGGTCGATCGCTCGCGCCCGGGGGCTGGTGCAAAGCGAGGCGAGCACCCTCGCCGCCACGTCAGCCGGCGCTGACGGGGCCGCTTGTCAGCCCGGGAGGCGTTAGCGGTTTCCCGCCGCTGAGCAGGCGGGATACTCCAGTTGCGAGCTGGTTCTATTGGGTGTTCGCTACACCCGAGGGGGCGTGCTCGATCCCGTATCCGCTGGTACCGGGGAGCCGAATCGGTCGTGGGGAATGGCTAGGGAGGGAATCGAACCCCCGACACGCGGATTTTCAGTCCGCTGCTCTACCAACTGAGCTACCTAGCCTCTGAGGGGGCGGGAATATACCGAACCGCCCGCCCCCATCCAAGCCGGGTTCTGTGGGCCTAAAACGGGATCTTCGGCTTCTTGATCAACCCCTTGAGCTTGTTCGTTGCACCCTGCTTCACCGCATCGACCGCCGCGTTCTTGATCTCCTCTTGCATCGCCTTCATCGCCCCGGCCACGACCTGCCCCATGTCGAAGTTCTTGAGGACCTCGCAGGCCTGGCGCATCTGTTCCTTCTGCTCGGCCGTCATCTCCGTGGGCTTCCCTTGCGCGGCAGCCTCCGCCTTGGCCTGTTCCAACTCGGCCCTGGCAGCCGCGAGCGAGTCGCTCAAGGCCTGACTCGACAGATAACCGACCACCCCGCGAGCCGCTGAGTCGGCGTCGGCCATCGGCAACGGCGTGAACTTGACCCCGGCCGGCTTCTCGAACGCCGACCCCGGCGGCGCGTTGAGCGAAACCGAAGTGGCGGTCTGCTCGAACCGGAAGCAGAGTAGATCGCCACTGCTCTTGAGCATCAGCGGCGCACCCTTCTTCATCGAACAGACCGTGAAACTCGCGAACCGCCGATTCTCACAGACCTCACCGGCCACGGTTTCGTCGCCGACCTTTTCTCCGAGCGAGTTGACCGGTCCCATCCCGAACGCTCGAGACATCAGGGCACCCATGTCCTTGATGTTCTCGTGGAATCGGCGCTTGCCGGCGCCATCCAATTGGTCGTAGGCCTTGGCGTAATACGGCAGGAGGTTGGCCATGACCGTCCCCTCCTTCTTCTCGAGATCGGCGCTGTACATCGAGTCCCCGGTGACGAGGGTCCAGGTCGACATCTTGGTCGACTTGCCCATCATCTTGACCGTCCCCTCGGACAAACTGAGTTGTCGGTCCCCGTCGAACGCGGTCTTCGCGGTCCCGGTCTGGTCCCCGGACAGCGGGTAATTCACTTCGCCCTTGAGGTTGGATTTTGCGACCTTGAACGGGTTGGGCTGGCCCGCGGCGCTGAGCGTCGTTCCTGCCAGCAATCCAACGACAATTGACCAGGTCCTCATAAGCTATCTCCTTGTCCCGATTCAAGTTGCCAGCCATATTTGGGGATGGCCCACCTCGGCTTCCCCACCCTGACCGTGCTCGATCATCCGCTGATCCGCCACAAACTTGCCATCATGCGGGACCAGAGTACAGCAACGAAGAACTTCCGGCAGTTACTCGGGGAGATCGCGATGCTGATGACCTACGAGGTCACTCGGGATCTGCCGACCGAGCCCGTCGAAGTCGCCACCCCGCTCGAGACCGTGCAGTCCGAGCGGGTCGCTGGAAAGAAGCTGGTCTTGGTCCCGATCCTTCGAGCCGGATTGGGCATGGTGGACGGAATCTTGCAGCTGGTTCCCTCGGCGCGGGTCGGCCACATTGGGTTGTTTCGCGACCACGACACTTTGAAACCGGTGAGCTATTACTTCAAGGTGCCGCAGGGCGAGGCAGGACGCGAGTTCCTCATTCTCGACCCCATGCTCGCCACCGGTGGTTCGGCCGTCGCGGCCGTCGACAAGCTCAAGGCCGTTGGCGCCAGCCGGATCAAGTTCCTCTGCCTGGTGGCCGCGCCGGAAGGCGTGGCGGCCCTGGCCCAGGCGCACCCCGAGGTGCCGATCTTCGCGGCGGCCCTCGACCGGGAGCTGAACGACGTGGGGTACATCCTCCCCGGTCTCGGAGACGCCGGCGATCGGCTGTTTGGGACCCGGTGACCCATAGCCAGGAGGACGACACGTGAGTGGGGTTCGCCTAACGTTCTGGGGTGCCGCCGGCGAGGTGACCGGCTCGATGCACTTGCTCGAGGCGGCCGGGGCCCGGATCCTCCTCGACGCCGGCCTGTTCCAGGGTCGCCGAGCCGAAGCGGCCCAGAAGAACCGTGAGCTGCCGTTCGATCCCCGCCGGATCGACTCGATCGTCCTGAGCCACGCCCACATCGACCATGCCGGTCGTCTCCCGCTCCTGGTCCGGCACGGGTTCCACGGTCCGATCTACGCCACCCCCGCAACCCGCGATCTGACCGCCATCATGTTGCCGGACGCGGCCCAGATCCAGATGAAGGACGCCGATTTCTTGGCCCGGCACCGGCGCAGCAAGGGGCCGGAGAGCGAACCCCTCTACAACCTCGCCGATGCGTTGGCCGTCCAGGATCTGATGATCGGGGTACCGTACCGGCGGATCAACCACCTCCGCCGCCACCTCGCCTTCGAGTTCACCGAAGCCGGTCACATTCTCGGATCAGCATCGGTCGACCTCCGTCTCACCGAAGACGGTGGCCACCGCCTGGTCTTCTCCGGCGACATCGGTCGCAGCGGGCTTCCCATCATCCGCGACCCGGATCCCCCGGTCGGACCGATCGACACCCTCATCGTCGAATCGACCTACGGAGCTCGGGAACACGAGTCCACGGCCGAGGCCGAACGCCGGCTGGCCGAGCTGATCAAGCGGGTCGCGGGGCGGGGCGGCAAGATCATGATCCCGTCATTCGCGGTCGGCCGGACCCAGGAATTGGTCTATTCGATTCATCAGCTCCACCGAGCCGGGGCCATTCCGGGCGTCCCGGTCTACGTGGACAGCCCGCTCGCGGTCGACGCCACCACCGTGTTCCGGATGCACCCGGAGGTCTTCGACCGGCGCGAGAAGCTGATCGATCGAACCGATCACATCTTCGATTTCCCGCTGGTCCGCTACGTCCGCGACGTCAACGAATCGAAGCAGCTCAACTCGCTCTCGGGACCGGCCATCATCATCGCCGCCTCGGGGATGGCCGAAAGTGGTCGGATCCTCCATCACTTCTCGAATCATCTGGGCGACCACAAGAACTGCGTCCTGTTCGTCGGCTTCCAGGCCGAACACACCCTCGGTCGCCGGATCCAAGAGGGGCAGACTCAAGTAAAGATCTTCGGTGAAATCGTCGAACGCCGAGCCGAGGTCGAGACCATCGGAGGGTACTCCGCCCACGCCGACAAACACGAGCTTCGGGCCTGGGTCAAGAAGCTCGGCGGACCGATCAAGCGGGCGTTCGTGGTGCACGGCGAACCAGGACCGGCCGAGGCGATGGCGGGAATCCTCGAGGAGTGCGGCGTCGGCGAAGTCGCCATCCCGAAATTGGGGCAGTCGTTCGAACTCTAGACCGGCGGGTCCCGCCACCGGTCGTCGAAGAAGGGAAACGCCTTTGCTGGTGACGTCGGAGCGCAAGTACACCGGCCGGGTCATCCATGTCGACCACGACGTTGTAGCGTTCCCCAACGGCTCCCGGGGTACCCTCGAGATGATCCGGCACCCCGGAGCGTGCGCCGTCGTGCCGATGCTCGATTGCCCCACCGATGACGATCCGCGGGTGGTTCTGATCCGCCAATTCCGGCACGCGGCGGATGGCTTCATCTGGGAGATCCCCGCCGGGACCTTGGGACCCGGAGAGGACCCCGACCGGTGTGCCCGCCGGGAACTCGTCGAAGAGGCGGGTTGCACGGCCGGACAACTCGAGCGACTGACCTCGGTGTTCACCACCCCCGGCTTCACCGACGAAATCATCCATCTGTATTTGGCTTGGGACTTGAGCCGCGGGAGCGCCCAGCCCGAACATGACGAGTTCCTCTCGGTACACGATTTCCGCTGGTCCGAAGTCGGCCGGATGATCGAACGGGGCGAGATCCGCGACGGGAAGTCGCTCACGGCCTTGATGTTCGTCCAGTGCTTTGCCAGGAAACGCCCGCCGCTCGTCTCCCCGGGAGAGTGAGCTTAGATTGGCCGGGAGCCCCGGAGTCCGCCTGACGCATGCCGATCCAGCCGTTTGATACCTTCTTCAAGGCCGTCCGAAAAGGCGAGATCCCGCCGGTCGTCTACCTCCACGGCCAGGAAAGCGTTCTCAAAGAGGAGATCGTCGCCGCCATCGTCGACCGGCTGCTCGATCCGTCCCTGCGAGACTTCAACCTCGATCAGCGATCGGCAACCACCCTGGACCCGGAGCAGGCCGAATCGATCTGCAATACCCTCCCGATGATGGCCGAGCGACGGGTGGCGATCATCCGAGACGTGGAGGCCTGGAACAAACGCGCCAAGGCCAAGAACGTGGTGGTTCGGTACCTCGCCAAACCGGCCGCCGAAACCGTCCTGATCCTGGTTCAGGGCGACGAGGATGAGATCGATCCCGACCTGGCGGCCGGAGCGATCACGGTCGCCGCCGCTCCCCTTTCGAATGACCGGGCGAAGAAGTGGCTCCTGCTCCATGCCGGGCGCCTCGGACTCGAGATGGAGGACACCGCGGCGGAGCACATGGTCCAGGCCACCGACGGCAGCCTCGCCGCGATCCGCTCCGAACTCGAGAAGTTGGCCGGGCTCGCGAGCGACGTTCCCTTGACGCTGGAGCGAGTATCGGCCTTCCTGGGGGTTCGCCACGGCGAAACGCAGTACGATTGGCGAGACGCCGTCCTGGCCGGCAAGACCGGTGCGGCCGCCGCCATGCTGCCCAGGATCTTGGCTCAATCGGGCGTGTCGGGCGTCGGACTGGTCTCGCTGCTCGGGACCAGCGTGGCGGGGCTCGGGCTCGCCCGGACGCTCCACGACCGAGGCCAACGCGGTACCGCCCTGGCTCAAGCGATCAAGAACGCCCTGTTCAAGTCCCGGCCGGCTCGGGTCAACTACGAAGCGGCCGCCGCCCAGTGGAGTCGACTCGCCGGGTCGTGGCCGCGCCCGCGGGTCGAGGCCGCCTTTCGAGCCTTGCTCGCGGCCGACGAACGTCTCAAGAGCACCACCGTGGCCGACGAGGCCGCGGTCATGTTCGACTTGATCATGGAGCTCGGTATCCCATGGCATACTGCCGCCGTTGCCTGACGCTCGGGGTCGGGTTCGCGCTCATGGTGGCCGCGCCGGCGACCACGGCTCGCGCCCAAAGCGATGCTCGGCTCGTCGCGGCCGTCAAGCTGGCTGAGAACGGACTCAACGATTCGGCCCGCGCGGTGGTCCGACGGATCCTGGCCGCGACCGCCCCGACCGACTCGGGCTACCCCGAAGTGCTCTACACCACGGGCGTCCTCGCGGCCACCGACTACGAACGTCGGGTCGCGCTTCGGCGGGTCATTCTCGAACACAGCCAGTCGCCCTGGGCCGACGACGCGCTACTCATGCTCGCGCAAGTCGAGTACGCGAACGGCAACCCCGGTGCCACGGTCGCGCACGCCACCCGCCTGGTCAACGACTACCCGACGACCCCTCTCAAGGCCGTCGGGGCGTTCTGGGGCGCTCGAGCCGCGGGGGACATGCGGGATCCATCCGCCTGCCGCCTCGCCGAGGCCGGCCTGAGCGCGATGACCGAGGATGTCGAGCTTCGCAACCAGCTCCAGTTCCAGCTCCAGCGGTGCCGAGCGCTCGCCCAAGCTGCATCGGACACCCCCAGCAAGCGGCCGAGCCCGCCTCGCGACAGCGCGGCCGCGGCATCGCCCCCACCCCCGGCCCCAGCGCCGGCGGTCGGCCCCCGGGTCTCGAAAGGGTTCCGCGTTCAGGTCATCGCCGCGCCGACTCGAGCCGCCGCCGAGTCGATGGCAGGCCGCCTAACGGCCGCCGGATTCGAAGCCACCATCGTGTCCGAAACTGGCCTCTTCAAAGTCCGAACTCAGCCGTTCGCCACCCGCGCCCAGGCCCAACAGGCCCTCGTCAAGATCCGCTCGGCGCTGAGAACCCAACCCTTCATCGTGGCCGATAAGTGACGGGGACGGCGGCAGACAACAGTCCGCTCCTCAAGCAGTATCGCGACATCAAGGCCCGCCATCCGGGAGACATCCTGTTCTTTCGGATGGGGGATTTCTATGAAATGTTCTACGGCGACGCCGAGCTCGCCGCCCGGCTCCTCAACATCACCCTGACCTCCCGAGGCGATGGCGTCCCCCTGGCCGGGGTCCCCGTCAAAGCCGCGGCCGATTACCTGAAACAACTGGTCGCCAAGGGCCAACGGGTGGCCATCTGCGAGCAGGTGGAGGACCCCAAGAAGGCCAAGGGGATCGTTCGGCGCGAAGTGGTCGAAACCGTGAGTCCCGGGGCCTTGATCGAGGAGGATTGGTTACCGGGCAGCCGGAACAACTTCATCGCGGCCGTCCATCCCGGCGATTCCCGATTCCCAGGCGGTGCCGGCGTCGCCGCGGTCGACCTATCCACCGGAGAGTTCATCCTCGAACCCTGCCGATTGGATCGGCTCGCCGAGACCTTGGGGCGGCTTTCGCCCGCGGAGCTGGTTACCGTCGCCGGCGTCGATTTCGGCGCCGAGTCGGACTGCTTCCGGACCAACCGGGAGCGGTGGGAGTTCGACCCGGAGCTCGCCAGCGAGGAGCTCTGCCGCCGGTTCACCCTGGTTTCGCTCGACGGGCTCGGGATCGAACCGGCGGATGGCCCGGCCGTGGGAGCCGCCGGGGCGTTGCTCCGCTATCTCGGCGAACTCAAACCGAGCGGCCTTCCCCACCTTCGGCGACCTGTCGTCCACCGAAGCCAACGGCACCTCTGGCTCGACGAAATGACCAGGCGCAACCTCGAACTCGTCGAACCGCTCCGCCAGGGTAATCGCGCCGTCACCCTGCTCGAGACCATCGACCGGACCGTCACACCGATGGGGGCGAGACTGCTGCGGTCCTGGGTCCTGGCTCCCCTTCGCGACGCCACCGCCATCAATGCTCGGCTCGACGCGGTCGCCTTGGCCGTGGACCGGCAAGGCCCCCGCGGCGCGGTGCGAGCGGCCCTCGACGGTGTCCGAGATCTCGAACGACTCGCCGGCCGCGCCGCCGCCGGTCGGGCCAATCCTCGCGAGCTGGGGGGGCTCCGAGATTCTTTCCGCCGGCTCCCGGCCCTAGCCGCGGCTCTCTCGGATCTGATCAACCGATCGGGAGGGGGCAATCCGCTGACCGTGATGTCCGACGGCCTCGATCAGCTCGCCGATCTCCGCGCCGAGCTCGAGGCGGCCCTGGAAGAACGGCCGCCGGTTTCGCTGGCTGAAGGAGGAGCCATCCGAACCGGCTACGATCGAGAGCTGGACGAGGTCCGGTCGCTTCGAGACGGAGGCAAGCAGCATATCGCCGCGATTCAGCAGCGGGAACGCGAGCGAACCGGGATCCCCTCGCTCAAGGTGGGCTACAACCGGGTGTTCGGGTATTACCTCGAGGTCACCCACGCCCACTCCGCCCGGGTTCCGCCCGATTACGAACGCCGCCAGACCCTGGCCACGGCCGAACGTTACGTCACTCCGGAGCTCAAGGAATACGAAGCCAAGGTGCTCGGCGCCGAAGAACGCATGACCGAGCGCGAAGCGGAGCTCTTTGCCGCCGTCAGAGCCCGGGTCGGGGCCGCCATCGACCGGATCCAGCGGACCGCCGGGATACTGGCCCATCTCGACGTCTGGACGAGCCTGGCGGAAGTGGCGATCGCCGAGCGGTACCGGCGACCGACCGTCGACGACGGCTACGAGATGGCGCTCATCGGAAGCCGTCATCCCGTGATCGAACGATTGATGCCGCGGGAAGCCTTCATCCCCAACGACGTTCGGTTCGATGCCGCCAGCAGAGTGCAGTTGGTCACCGGTCCCAACATGGCAGGGAAATCAACCATCCTCCGCCAGATCGGATTGGTCGTCATTCTCGCCCAGATCGGGTCGTTCGTTCCGGCCGACTCCGCCACGATCGGCGTCGTCGACCGGCTGTTCACCCGGGTCGGGGCGAGCGACAACCTCGCTCGCGGTCAGTCCACCTTCATGGTCGAGATGAGCGAAACCTCGGCCATCCTGCACAATGCGACCCCCACCAGCCTGGTCTTGCTCGACGAGATCGGCCGGGGCACCTCCACCTACGATGGGGTCGCCATCGCTTGGGCGGTGACCGAGCACCTTCACGACGTCATCGGCTGCAAGACGATGTTCGCCACCCACTACCACGAGTTGATGCAACTCCCAGAGCGATTGGCCCATGCCAGGAACCTCAACGTCGCTGTGCGAGAAACCGATGACGCGGTCGTCTTCTTGCACCGGCTCGAGGCCGGCGGCACCGATCGATCATACGGAGTGCACGTGGCCCAACTTGCCGGATTGCCCGCATCGGTGGTCGACCGCGCAGCCGAGGTTCTCGGCAAGCTGGAGGGCGAGCATCGCATGGTCCCGGGCAACCCCCCGGCGTCCGACCTCGGCCAGCTCGGGCTCTTTGGTGAAGCCGCCCCCCGGCGAGCCCCACGAAGCCCCGCCCCGAATCCGGACCGGCTCCGGACCGAACTGGCGAAATGCGACCCCGATGCCATGACCCCGCTCGAGGCGTTGAACCAATTGGCGGCCCTGAAGCGCCTGGTCGACGAGAAATGACCAAGTGGTGGATGGCAGTGGCGGTAGCCGCCGCGGCGGCATGCCGAGACCAGGGCAGGACCACCCCGCTCATCGAGGGGGACCGAGACCCAACCGCCCCCCGCGGCGACGAGCCCCCGGTACCGATCGATCCGACTCCGCCCTTCGAATACCCGGCCGCGATCGCCGCACAGCGGCTGGGCGGCGCGGTCTTACTTCGGCTATTCGTCGATACGGCCGGCCGAGTCGTCCCGGAATCGACCTCCGTTCAAGAGTCGAGCGGCGTGCCCGCACTCGACACCGCGGCGATTCAGGGAGCACCTCGACTCCGCTACGCTCCAGCGCTTCGGGACGGACTGCCCGTTGCCACCGTCTTCCTCCAGCTGATAACCTTCCGAACCCAGCGGCGCGGAGGATTACCGTGACGATACCGAGAATGAAGATCACGGTGCTCACTGGCGGAACATCCTCCGAGCGCGAAGTTGCCATCGCGTCCGCCGTCCAGGTGGTGGCGGCGCTACGGAGTCGGCGGCACGCCGTGTCGGTCGTGGATACCGCCCGAGGCTTCATTCCCGAGGCTGACGAGCCCAAGCTCCTCAGCGGCTCGGTCGGATCGACACCTCCGCCCATCGAGCACCTCGTGGAGTTGGAGCGCGGGGTGCTCCTCTCGAGCCTGGCCACGCTGCCAGTCATTCGGGACGCGGAGGTCGTGTTCCTGGCCCTCCACGGCGGCCGAGGGGAGGATGGCACCCTCCAGGCAGTGCTCGACGTCCTCGGGGTACCCTACACCGGCTCGGGTGCCTTGGGCAGCGGACTGGCGATGGACAAGGACCTCTCCAAACGACTCTTTCGAGCCGCCGGGATTCCCACCGCGGACTGGCTGATGTCGCCAGCGACGGCTAAGCAGGTCGAGACCGCCATTGGCTGGCCGGCGGTCGTCAAACCGAGCAGAGAGGGATCGACGGTAGGCCTCACCTTGGTCAAATCGTCAGGGGAGTACTCGCAAGCCATCGAGCTGGCAGCCAGGTACGACTCCGAAATCATGATTGAGGCGTTCGTTCCTGGGCGGGAGTTGACTGTCGGGATCCTGGACGGGGCGCCGCTCGCCGTCGGCGAGATCTTCCCCAAGCACGAAATCTTCGATTACGAATGCAAGTATACTCCTGGCATGGCGTTGGAGGTCTTTCCCGCGGATCTTGCCCCGCCGGAGACGGCCGAAGTCCAACGGCTTGGCGTTCTGGCTCACAACGTCTTGAAACTGGGCGGGTACAGTCGGGTCGATTTCCGCCTGCCCCCCGCGGGGCCGCCGATTTGCTTGGAGGTCAACACCTTGCCCGGCCTGACCGGAACCAGCCTCCTGCCCCAGTCCGCCCAAGCGGCCGGTATCGACTTTGCTGAATTGTGCGAGCGGATTTGCCTGACCGCGAGGATTCGTAGTAAGGTTTAAGCAGACCTATGGACCGGCCAACTCACCCCCGCCTGACCCCTTGGGTGACCCGCTTGCTGATCGCGAACGGGGCCGTCCTCTTATTGCTCGAAACGGTCTTCACCGCGCCCCGATTCGCCAACGCGCTGTTGTTCGACCCAGCTCGGTTCGGCGACCGGCCTTGGACCGTGCTCACTTATTTCGCCGTCCACCGCAACCCGACCCATCTGCTGGTCACAGCCGCGATGTTGCTGCTCTTCGGCCCCGCCGTCGAGCGACGGCTCGGGTCGACTCGTTTCATTGGCTTCTACGTCTATTGCGGCATCGGGGCCGCCTTATTCGCGCTCGGGCTGAGTTCGGTCCTTCGGCTCGACCCGTTCGCGGGAGCCTCTGGCGCGGTCTACGGCATCATGTTGGCCTACGTGATGTATTGGCCCGATGCCCAGCTCTCGCTCCACCCACTGCCGATTTCGCTCACCGCGCGGTCGGTGTTCGCGGCCCTCCTGATAGCGGATGTCGCTCTCGGCCTGCTCGGCCGCACCAACATGGCCCACTTCGCCCACCTCGGTGGCGCCGCGGCCGGCTATGCGTTCATCCGCCTCCAGATGCTCACCACCCGTCGGCCCACCCCGCGGCCGAGCCTGCCGACCAGACAGCCGGTGGTGACGCCGATGCGGGTCCACGAGTCGGCCGCGCAGTTGCGACCGGCTGCGCCAGTCTCGCCGGATGCCGCACCCGAGGTTTCTGGCGACGAAGTCGACCGGCTGCTCGACAAGATCGCCCGGTCCGGCATGAACAGTTTGACGACCCAAGAACGAAAATACCTCCACGACGCGTCCGCGAAGAAACGTCGCGATCAAGTCTGATCGCGGTGACACCTTGATTTTCGATGCGGGACACTCGTATTCTGTCCCGTGCTCATCAATCTGCTCCCCGAATTCCTCGAGATCCTCGCTTCACCCAATCGCGAAGCCGCGTACCAGCGGTACCTTGATGCGCACCGAGCCGTGTTGTCCGCCTACTGGAGCAACTACGTGCTCGATCTGGACAGCCCCCATGCAGCCGAGGTGATCGCCACCGCACTTCGGGCGGATCGCAGCGACCTGAAGGCCGTTCTCCAGTCCGTCCGGGTCTCGGAGATGGTCCAGGACACCGTTGCCCGGGCAGCGGACATCCTCCAAATCGACGCCCCGACCGATGTCTATCTGATGGTTGGTGTGGGGGCCGCGAACGCTGGCGAGTTGGTCGTGGGAGGTCGCGGGGTCGCTTTCGTCTGTCTCGAGCATTTTACCGGGCGAACCAACCCCACCACCTACGGACTCGGCCTTTCGCCAGACCTGATTCCGCTCTGGGTCGCCCATGAGCTCGCGCACACGGTTCGGTACACCTCGCCCAGCAGTCGCAGCACGATGCGACGTCTCGTCGCTGAGAACGGCGGCAATTACGACTACTGGCATACGGCGAGCCGAGCACCGCTGCGCGAGCTGTTGGTCAACGAGGGGCTCGCCGTGCACGCCGCCCAGAAGATCGCTCCAGGGTTCGACCTGTCCGACTACTTCGGCTACCCCAAGCGCCAGTTCCAGCGGATGAGGGAACTCGATGCCCTCCTCCGACGAGCCGCCCACCATGACCTCGATCGGTCCGGAATCGGTCTCCGACTGAGGTTCCTCTCCGGCGGCCTCAGCCCGTCGTCACGGTTGGCCCTCGGTCGGGTCCTCCCGGAACGGTCAGGCTACTATCTCGGCTACCGAATGGCGGAGGCGCTGGTCCAAGAGATCGGGCTGGGAGCGGCCCTCCGGGCACCCGCCGAGCAATTCGAAGCCGCCGAAGACGCCGCCCGCGAGGTGAGAACCGCCTAGCAAGTCACTTGCCGACGCAAAATCGTTGGAACAGCTTCCCGAGAACCTCGTCCAAGTCCACCACCCCCAGCACCTCTTCGAGTCCGGCCACCGCTCGCTGAACCTCGTGGGCAACGAGCACCGCCTCACCGCGGGCCGCCAGCAGGCGTCTGGCGGCATCGATGCCCTCGGCCGCTCGTTCGAGGCCGAGCCGATGCCGCTCGCGGGTCAGGAGCGGTTCGGCCGAGTCGACGACCTCGGGGCTGAAGCAGCGGTCTCGTAACTGACCCCGAAGCCGATCCAGTCCCGAGCCGTTCACCACCGAGACCGAGAGTTCATCGGCCGGGCCGGCCGGGCCCAGGTCCGATTTGGTAAACACCAGGAGAGTCTCGGGCCGGTTGGCGATTTCCCGCTCCTGATCATTGAGCGGTCCCCCGGATTCGTGACAGAGAAGAACGAGGTCGGCCTGGTCGAGATATCGGTGACTCACTTCGATACCGAGCCGCTCGATCCGGTCCTCGGATGGGCGCAGGCCAGCGGTGTCGACCAGTCGAAGCGGCCACCCGTCGATCTCGAGCGGGGCCTCGACCGCGTCTCGGGTGGTACCGGGCAGTTCGGTGACGATCGCCCGCTCGATCCCTAGCAAGGCATTGAATAGCGACGACTTACCGGCGTTGGGTCGGCCGGCGAGCACCACCAATGCGCCGTGCTGGAGTCGGATTCCCGTCGCTGCCGTTCGGAGCAGCCGGCCGACCTGGGCGCCAACCTCGGTCAGGCCCTGGTCGATCTGGGCACGGCTGATCGGGCCATCGTCCTCCTCGGGAAAGTCGATGTCGTACGCCTGCATCGCCAGGAGGTCGAGAAGTGAGGCTCGGAGGGATGCGAGCCGACGGGACAATCCACCCTCCAACTGGTGGATCGCGGCTCTCCCCTGCGCGCCGCTGGTGGCATCGATGAGGTCGCCAATCGCCTCGGCCTGGATCAAGTCGAGACGCCCCGAAAGCACGGCCCGCCGGGTGAATTCGCCAGGCAAGGCAAGCCGAGCCCCCGCGCCGATCACTCTGGACAGGATCTGGTTCGGAACCAAAAGGCCGCCATGACACGAGATTTCGACCGTATCCTCGCCGGAATAGCTCGCCGGACCGGGGAAGAAGGTCACCAGAGCCGTGTCGAGCACGCCGCCGGTCGAGTCCCGGATCCGGGCGAGCGTCGCGACCCTGGGCGCGACGGTCCGGCCGGCGGGCCAGCCGAGCACTTCTCGGGCGATGGTGAAGGCGTCAGGGCCTGAAAGACGAACCACCGCCAGAGCCGATCGGCCGCTGGCGGTGGCAAGTGCGCAAATGGTGTCTGCCACTATTTCTTCGGCCGGCTCGCTGGCGGGGCGGCCGGGGCCGGTGGAGGAGGCGGGTGCTTCCGGAGTCGTTCTTTCGCGATCCACCACTGCTGCGGGATGCTCGCGATGTTCTGGACGGCGTAGTACAGGTTGAGGCCGGACGCGAAGTTGAGGAAGAGGATCAACATCATCGCCGGCATCATGTACAACATCATCTTCATCTGCGGGTTGGGCGGGAGGCCGATCTGGCCGATCTTGGTCACCCCATACATCGACAGTGCCATGAGCACCGGGATGACGAAGATCGGGTCCGGGCGCGACAGATCCGGGATCCAGAGGAAGGACTGGCCCCGCAGCTCGATCGAGTTCTGGAACACGAAGAACAGGGCGATCATGATCGGCCACGGCAGGAGCAGCGGCCAGCAGCCACTGAATGGGTTGACCTTGTTCTCCTTATAGAGCTTGAACATCTCTTGCTGCAAGCGCTGGGGCTCGTTCTGGTAGCGATCCTGGATTTCCTTGAGCTGGGGTTGGATCGCCTGCATCGCCATGCTGGCACGCATCGCCTTCTGATTGAGCGGCCAGAGCACTATTCGGATCAAGATGCCGAAGATGACCAACCCGAGTCCGTAGGCGATCCCCGCCTTCTCATGAAACGCCACCAGCAACCACCGCGCCCCGACGGCCACCGGACGAATTACCGGCTGGAGCCACGCCCACCCGTATGGGTTGGTGTCGTCGAAACCGTAGCCGATCGCGCGAAGCCTCGGATACTCCATCGGCCCGACGTAAAGCGAATAGCGGAATCGGCCGTCCGCCCCGATGTTGAGGCTCGCCTGCAAATCCGCGGCTTCCGGCGTCCGGTGGATTCGGTCGTTCGACACCATCTGGACGCCACCGATTCGGCCCCCCTGGCCGGGCCCACTGTCGGCGGCGATCAGCGCCGTCACGAAGTACTTCGACTTGACCGCCACCCACTGGAACGGACCGCTCAAAACCACAGGAACGCCCGGATCCAGGGCCGAGAAGGAATGGAGTTCGGATCGCTGGGCCCGGGTCACCACCGCCAGTTCCCGGGCATGCTCGACGCTGTCGGATTCGGTATTGCGAGGCCCCGGCCCGAGGCCGACCAGGAGCGTTGCGCCGGTCGGGCCGACCCCCCGCACGGTACCGCTCACTTCGATCCGGTAGTCGCGAGGAACGAAGGTGTACTCGATGTCGACGCCGACGAGCGAATCCCGCCGCGCCGTGAAGCTGATCGTTCGACCCTCGGGCTCGTCGGCCGTCAGCTCGAGCCGAAGGGTAGCCGGTTGGAAATCGAGGGATCCGAAGGACAGGGTGTCCCCGCCCCGCAGCAGCGACAACCGGAGCAAGTCGCTCTCGGACGCAATGATCTGCGCCGAGCGATCCCGTTCGTTGGGGCGCATCGACCGAAAGCCGAGAAAATCGGCCTCCAGCAGCCGGCCGCCGCGGGTGGAGAACGAATAGCGGTACAGAGGCGAACTGACCGTCACGGTATCTTCCGCCACCGGGGCGCCGCTGTCGATTCGGATCTGACCGATCGCCGGCGGCGCCGCCGGCGGCTGCGCCGAGGAGACCGCGGTTGGAGGGGCCGGCGGGGTCGCCGCGGGACGGGGGGCCGGTCGCTTGATGAACAGTGGTGGCACCACGAACACCACCATCATCAGCACGATGGCCAGAACGAATCGACGATCCATAACGTGGGGGTGCCGAGTCTATCCGAAAGAGTTAGGGAACCGGATCGTAGCCGCCAGGGTGCCATGGATGGCACTTGGCGAGTCGCACGAAGCCAAGCCAGCATCCTCGCACAAACCCGTAGCGATCGATCGCCTCGAGGGTGTACTGCGAGCAACTCGGACTGAACCGGCATCGCGGCGGAAACGCCGGCGAAATGTACCGCTGGTATCCACGAATCAACCCCATCCCGGCCGCACGCGGCCACTGCAGCCATCTCATCGCTCCGGCCGCCGCCCGAGCCCCTGGGTCCATTCGCGCAGCGCCGTCGCGAGATCTGCCGATTTCGACCGGTAGCTCTCCCGGTGCGCCCGGAGAATCACGTCGACGCTCCCCACCTGCTGTTGTCCGCTCCGCCGCCACAGCTCTTTCAAACGCCGCCGCAAACGATTACGGGCCACCGCGCTGGACTGGAACTTCGGAACGACCAAGCCCAGTCTTGGGTGACCCGCGTCATTCGCCAGCCAGAAGATGTCGAAACTCGCCGTCCGGTACCTCCGACCCTCCGCCAGGATCCGCCGATAATCGGCGCTATCGACGACGCGGCGGGATCGGGGTAGCCGCTCCGACGTCAGCGACCCCCGTGTTTGTTCGGGGTCCGCAGGGTTAGTTGCTTGCGGCCCTTCTTCCGACGCCGAGCAAGAGTCTGCCGGCCCCACTTGGTCGCCATTCGCGCCCGAAAGCCGTGTTTGTTGACCCGCTTGCGGTTACGCGGGCGATATGTGGGCTGCATCCTGGTTCCCTTAGGCCATCAGTTAGCCCGAGAAGCTAGCCTCTGGACCCGATTCCGGTCAAGGTTGACTTTTCCACACGCGGACCGTAAAATCGTCGCCCCTTCGCGGTACCCCTTCGGATTCATTGAGGCGAAATGCAGGTGTCCCCGAAAGACGCGTGGAAGCGAATCCTCGAAGAGGCCCGCCGAGAGATCCCTGAGCAGGCCGTAACGACTTGGCTCTCGCCGGCCGAGCCGCTCGCCCTGGACGATACCACCCTCGTGCTCGGGGTCCCCGACGAGTTCGCTGTGAAGTGGAATGAGGCCAAACACGCCGAGCTGCTGTCCCGGCTTGCCAATCAGGTACTCGGGAGGCCGGTTGAGGTTGCCTTCCGCGTCCCGGAGGACCGCCTTCAGCGGCCGCAGATCGACTTCTTTGTCGCGCCGCCGCCCGAGCAGCCTGCCCCGGCCGGCCCGATCCGTGTTACCCCGTCCCCCCTACCCCTCAACGAGCGGTACACCTTCGATTCTTTCGTCGTCGGGAAGTCCAACGAGCTGGGAGCGGCCGCGGCGTACGCCGTCGCCGAGGCCCCGGGCAAGACCTACAACCCGCTTTTCATCTACGGTGGGACTGGGCTCGGCAAAACCCACCTGATGCAGGCTATCGCCCACGCCGTGCTTCGGAAAAACCCCGCGACCCGCGTGGTCTACGTCGGGGCCGAGCATTTCATCAACGAGGTGATCGAGGGCATCCACGGCCGGACGATGCCGGACCTCCGGCGTCGCTACCGGAGCGAAGTCGACCTCTTCTTGGTCGATGACGTCCACTTCCTCGAGGGCAAGGAAGCAACCCAAGAGGAGTTCTTCCATACCTTCAATACCCTGTACGAGGCCGGTCGCCAGATCGTCCTGACGTCCGACCGGCCGCCAAAAGAGATGCCTGGCCTGGAAGACCGCCTGGTCAGTCGGTTCGGCTGGGGCATGGTCGCCGACGTTGGCATGCCGGACCTCGAGCACCGGATCGCCATCCTCCGTAAGAAGCAGGAGCAAGATCACCTCGAGACGACGATCCCCGACGACGTGCTCCACTTCATCGCGGAACACGTCTATTCGAATGTTCGGGAACTCGAAGGGTCGATCATCAAACTCCTCCTCTACGCCTCGCTGCGCCATCGCGAGGTGTCGGTGGACCTAGCCCGCGAGGCCCTCGCCGACCGAATTCGACCCAGTCAGCCAGCGCCTGGCGACCGTCCCCAGGCTCTGCCATCCATCGACAGGGTGCAAGACGTGGTAGCCCGGCGCTGGGGTGTGACACCCGATGGCCTGCGGTCGAAGGCTCGAATCAAGAGCCTCACCGTTCCTCGCCAGATCGCCATGTACTTGGCTCGCGAGGTGCTCAACATGCAGCTCGTCGAGATTGGACAGGCTTTTGGCGGCCGCGACCATTCCACAGTGATCCACAGCGTGGATAAGGTTCAACGACAGTTGGCTCGCGACCGGTCGTTTCGCGAACGCGTCGATTCGGCACGTTCGGAGTTGATCGCCACATGAAATGTGGATCGCACTGTGGGCGATGTGGAGCCTTCGAGGAGAATCGGTCGATTCGCGCCGATCTTCCCCACTGTGAACATGGGGTGAGGACGTGACCAGGGCAGCAAGCGGCTGAATCGACTGTGGTTACTGCATCCGTCCACAACGGCCGCCCTCTACGACGACGACTAGTTATTATATCAGTTGGTTACTAAAAGAAACCCGTGGTGATAAACTCGGGTGGGAATACTGGAGCAGACCCAATGAAGTTCACGATAACGCGAGAAAAGCTGCACGAAGGCCTCGGAGCCGTGGCGGCCAGCATTCCAACCAAGACCACGTTGCCGGTGCTTTCCAACATTCTCGTCGAAGCAACCAAGGACGGGCTCCGGCTTTCGGGAACCGACCTCGATCTTTCCGTCAGCACGATCATCCCGGCTCAGGTCGATCAAGAGGGGGCGACCACCCTCCCGGCCCGAAAACTGACCGAGATCGTCCGGGAGCTTCCGAGCGCGAGTATTCGGGTGACTGGTTCCGGCGAGCAGCGAGTTCAGATCGACTGCGGTCGGTCCCGATTCAAGCTCCTCGGACTCTCCCGGGACGAGTTTCCAGCCTTCCCCGCGGTGAAGTTCGATGGCGGATGGAAGATCGCCGCGAAAGACTTGCAGAAGCTCATCGGCCATGTCGCCTTCGCGGCCAGCACCGAGGAAAGCCGGCCCATTCTCAACGGGGTGCTTTGGGAATTGCGGTCGGATCGGATGCGGATGGTTGCTACCAATGGGCACCGGTTGGCCAGAATGGACGTCCCGATCAAGGGTACCGGAGGCCAAGCGGATCTCATCGTGCCCCCGAAGGGGCTCGAGCAGATTCGTCGACTCTTCGGTCCAGAAGAAGAGATCGAGATTGCCAAGAGCGACAACCACCTCGGCTTTCGATCGGCCGGAACCCAGGTGTTCACCCGGCTCATCGAGGGCCCCTACCCCAACTATGAGCAAGTCATTCCGCGGGAGAACGACAAGATCATGACGGCGGACCGGGCGGCCTTCGCGGCGGCCTTGCGCCGGATGAGTATCGTCGCGAGCGACCAAACCCACCGAATCCGCTTGGCCTTCTCCAGCGGGGCATGCAAGCTCTCGGTGACCACACCGGATCTCGGGGAAGCCCAAGAGGAACTCACGGTCTCGTATGAGGGCGACCCACTCGAGATCGGTTTCAACGCCGCCTACTTGCTCGAGATCCTGAAGTACCTCCCGACTGACGAAGTCCGGATGAGCTTCAAGGCTCCGGAGCGGGCGACGACCTGCGAGCCGGTTGGCTGGGACGATCCCGCGAGCTACCTCACCCTGGTGATGCCACTGCGCCTGCTCGACTAACGGTTGGCCGCGGAATCGTCCGGGATTTCCTTTTGATCGCCAAAGGCATCGGCCGGGATCTCGATCAGCTCGCCTCGCATTCGTCGTAACACCAGTTGCTGCCTCCAGCGCATCCGCCCGGGTCGGTAGGCTGGGTTCGACCGAAGCGGGAACGGAAGGGTCCCGGCGAGGGCGGCTGCCTGTTCGACCGTCAGCTGGGCAGCGGGCCGGCGGAAATAGTGCTGGGCGGCGGCCTCGATTCCCCAGATTTCGGGCCCAAACTCGACCACGTTGAGGTAGAGTTCGAGGAGGCGGGTCTTGTCCATCGCCCACTCCAGCCGGTAGGCTGTCATCGCCTCCTTCGCCTTCCGAAGCGGGTTACGCGAGGGGGAGAGGTAGAGGTTCTTGGCCAGTTGCTGGGTGATGGTGCTTGCTCCGCGGACTTGGTCGCGACGCTCCCAGGTGCGCCCAAGCACTCGCCACAACTCGGCCCGGTCTCGTGGGTCGCTCCACTCGAACCCGACCCGCCGATAGCCCAGGGCCGTTCGGATCGCGGTCAAGTCGACCCCGCCGTGCTCGAAGAACCGATGATCCTCGGCGATCAGAACCGCGGTAGGGACGGCGCGGGCAACGGCGCCGAGCGGAACCGGGCGGTACAACCGGGGCAACTCATCGGCCACAACATCGCGGCGACGTTGAACGTGGCGGACCAGGCTATCGGCCTGCCGATCGCGCATGGCCATGAACGCCGTCTCTCGGGGCCAGAACCATCGGTACCACAGAGGCGGCGGCCAGACCGCGAACATCCAAAGCCAGAACAAACCGGCGAACGCAACCAGGCCGAGCAGGATGGTCCTGATCGGCCGTCGGCGTGAACTAACGGTTGGACGTGGCTCTGGACCGGGGACCGCCGCTGGCGAGTTAGCGGGCAACTGGCGTCCTGTGTCCCTGGTCCGTCTACTTGAGAACGGTCACCTTGGTGGTAGATACCGAGGTCAGGGGAATGGCATCGGGAACGACCGCCGCCCGAATCTTGCCATTCATCGTCGTCTTGCTCTCCCCGCCCAGGTAGGTGCCATCCGACCCGAGGTAGAACGCCTCGGTCCCGCTGCTGGTCGTTTCCAACTCCATCGTTCCGGCCATCGGGTTCTCGAGCGTGCCTGCCGCGCTGGCGGTCCCGGCGGCATCCAGGCGGACGGCAGTCTCGCCACTCCAGGTCGACGCGCCGCCAAGGGTGAAGTTGGTGACCCGGGTCGTCTTCATCGCTCGGTTGGGCGTCTTGGTGTCGACGGTGGCAGTGTCGGTCCAGGTATCGCCGGCCTTGGCCCCTGGGCGCATCACCGGGAAAAACCGCGCGAACATCGACCGGAATTCACCGACGATTTCATTCGCGTCGGTCGACGCCGCGGTCATCGTGGCCCGGCCCCACGAGTCGAGAAACCCATGGATCCAGGCTCCCTTGGCTCCCGCGAGCGCCGAAGCCATGTCGGGCGCGGGAACGTCGCTCGTTACCGAGTCGATGACGACGTGCATGACTCTCCCACCGGCGGAATCGGTCAGCGTCACCGACACCAAAGCGATCTGGTTCATCGTCACCTCCTGCTTGGGGCCGCCGGCCCCCGTCAGGTCGACGACCTGTTCGTTCTTCGTTTCGATCTTGTAGCGAATCGTCCGCGGTGCCGCAGGCTCGAGCCCGAGGATGCCAACGAGTGGAACGAATCCCAATGCCAGGCGAATCATCTCGAGAACCCCTTTCTGGGTGCAACGAAGGAATGGCTGCAAAACAGCCCCCTCTTTCGCGGAGACCGCGTCGAGGGGGCTGCCGGGGTCGAGCCGTAAGCCGAGTTCTGTTCGGACCGCCGAGGCGGCCCGCATCGGTCATCTCTCTGGGATGATCGTCGCCGATCACCTCGAGCGGCCTACCCGCGACTCCCGGCGGCTCATCGCCACCCGTGGTGTGGGTCACACCTCGTCGCTGCTTGGCCTTGCTCCGACTGGGGGTTGCCGTGCCACACCCGTTGCCGGGTGCGCGGTGGGCTCTTACCCCACCGTTTCACCCTTACCGGGCCACGAGGGCCCGGCGGTTTGTTTTCTGTGGCCCTATCCGTCGCCTTGCGGCGCCCAGGCGTTACCTGGCAGTCTACCCTGTGGAGCTCGGACTTTCCTCGGGGGGGATACCCCCGCGACCAATCCACTCGGCCCCGAGCGGGAAAGGTAACCTGGGTCAGCCCCCTTCGCCGACCCCCGTTACCCTGGCCAGGCCTCGCTGAGCCTGCTGGAGGAACGGCCGCAATTCGGGGTCGCCCGCCTGCCATTGGCCAAGCACCGCCCGATACTCGGTGGCGGCGTCCGCGACTCGGCCCAGCTGCTCGAGCGCCTGGCCGCGCAGAAGGCGGACTCGGGGCAAGAGGATCCAGCGGGCATCGAAACCCCGGGTCCCAAAGGTGCCGGGGTCGAACTCTTCCAGGGTCTCGACGACCTCGCGGTAGTCGCCCAGCGCGAAATAGGCTTCGGCGACGATCGGTCGCTTGTCGCCAGGGAACAGCCACTCGGCGTGGGCGGAGTCGTGTTTCGCACCGCCTTGATCCAGCAGTAGCCGCGCCCCGGTCGAGTCGCCTTCCCTGGCGGCGATCAAGGCTCGCAGAACGGCGGGACTCCGCTTCCGGGTCAGCCGTTCGAGCTCGCGCAGTGGGCGTTGGTCTTCGGACGGGCCGAGCAACAGTCCGACGGCGGTGGACCCGATGACTTCCGGGGCTCTCAGCCGTTCCTTTTCCGTTCCAGCGGCAACGATCGCGAGGCCTCGGTCCCAAACCTTCCGCAGTTGGTCGTGACGGGTCCCACTGGCGCTCAGGAGGGCACCAAGGCGGGCCAATTCCCAGAGATCGTCGGCCCGTCTCTTCTCCGCCGAATCCCGGGCTTCCGGGCGCTCGTTGAAGAGACGCCGACCAAGCAGGATGACCTGCTCGGCGCCTTCCACGTCGCCGAGATAACCGAGGGCGTCGGCGCCAGTCAGAACCTCGTAGATCGGGTCGGGAGCAAAATCCAGCTCGCGGAACACCCTGGGTCGCACCCGGGGCAGCACGCTTCGCACCGTCTGGGCCGAACCTTCGATGTCGCCCCCGACAAACTGAGCTCGGGCGTCGAGGAACCCAAAGAACGGCTGCACCGAATCCGGAAAGAGCCCCCGCAATTGACTCACCGTCTGCCGGGCCTCGCTCACTCGACCACCGGCCAGCAATGCCTTGTACAGGTGATAGTAGGCTCGAGGCGTGTTGGGTTGACGCCTGGTCCAGGCCCGGGCGAGTTCGACCGCTTGCCTCTGCGCGATGCGGCGGTTCTCCCGCTCCAGGGAACTATCGGGCTCGGTGGCTCCCCCTCGAGCGGTGACCAGCGTGTCGCCGGCAACGAGACGAAGCCAGCCATCGCGCTGCCCGGCGTCCGTCAGAAGAGCGCCAACGTGCTCGTAGGCCAGCGCGAATCCGGAGTCGAGGCCAATGACCCTGCTAAAGCCACGAAGCGACTGATTGAGGAGGTTCGTTTCCCCCCGGGCATACCCGGAGTGGAAGGCGGCATCCGCCCAGCCGTACCAAGCCTCGACGTCGTTGGAGTCCTTGGCAACCAACTGGGCGTAGAGCGACAACCCCCGCTCGTAGTCCCCTCCAGGAAGGATTGGTACCCCTCGATCAGTTGCCGCTCCCGGGCGGGGAGCCGCTCGGAACTCAGGGCGGCCCGCCGGATCGCGCTCGAACCGATGGTATCAATCGGGCTGATCCAGCCCCGGGTGACCGCGAGCTTGTAGTTCGCCAGCGCGAAACCAGGGTCTCGACGAACCGCCGCCTCCAGCGCCGCGCTCGCTTCCGAAAGCCGCCAGTGGTTGAGGGCGTCCACCCCTCGGAGGTAATCACGATAGGCTTCCAACGACGTCGTGGTGGCCGAGGCAAGTGTGGTTCGGGATTCGGCCGGAGCGCCGGTCAGTTCGAGCAGACGGGTGGCGAGGTCGTCGAACACCGGCCGAACGTCCCCACTCGCGGTACCCCGCACCTCGATCAGGTCCAGTCGTCGACCGGTTGCCACGTCGTAGCGCCGCGCCGTTACCCTCAAGCTGTCGCCAACTTGGTTGAACTCGCCGAGCACCACGGTCCAGGCTCGACTGCGCCGGGCCATTCGGCGGGCCTCCGCGAGCCCGATCGGTTGCTCCGGGTCGCTCCGCTCGCCAACCAGATCGTGGACCCGTTCCTGGTCGACGACCGTCAGATCCTGCCACTGGGACAGCGCCAGCGACAGCATGTTGACGCTCCCCTCCCTCAGCCACTCGTATTGGGGGTCGTTGCGGAGGTTGTCGAACGGCAGTACCAGGAGCGAGAGCCCGGGATCCGTGCCGGGAGGCGGGCCGGTTGGCCGGAAGAGAGCGACGACCAGCGCGACCGCGGCCACGCCGGCCGCGATGGCCACCGCCACGCCGCTTCGTTGCCGTCGGGTCCGGGCCCGGGAGAAGCGGACCATCGCGGGGACGCCGCCACCGAGGGCGGCTCGAAAGGCGGCCCCGGTCTGCCACCGGTGATCGGGCACCTTCTCCAACAGGGTCATCACCGCGTCGGAAATCGGCGGCGCCAGGTCGGGCACGAGTTCCCCGACTGGGGTGGGTGCGTCGAGGATCTGCTTCGAGATCACCGCCCGCTGCGAGCCGACGAACGGAGGTCGTCCGGTGAGCATCTCGTAGGAAACCACCCCGAGCGAATACAGGTCGCTTCGGCCATCGATGACCTCGCCGGCGGCCTGTTCCGGGCTCATGTAGGCCGGGGTGCCCATCACCGCTCCGGGCCCGGTTCGGTTCGAGTCGGCCTCGCTGAGCCGAGCGATCCCGAAGTCGGCCAAGAGCGCCCGGGGCCGTTCGGCGGATCCCTCGAGGAGGATGTTCTCGGGCTTCAGATCGCGGTGGATGATCCCGGCGGCGCGAGCGGCATCGAGCGCCGAGGCAATCTCCCCGGCGATGGCCATCGCCAGATCGGCCGTTAGGCGGCCCTCGCGGGTCAGGCACGCTCGGAGGGTCTCCCCGGCGTGATAGTCCATCACGAAATAGAACAACCCGTTGACTTCGCCGCCGGCATGGACGGCGACGATGTTCGGATGGCGGAGCTTGGCGATGGCGCGAGCTTCCGAAAGGAAGCGCTCGGCCACCGTCGGGTTGGAGCCGAGTTCGGGCTGAATGACTTTGATCGCGACGGGTCGGTCGAGCGTCAGGTCGTGGGCGAGGTAGACGACCCCCATGCCACCGCGCCCGAGTTCGGGTTCGATCCGGTACTGCCCACCCAGCGCCTGGGCCAGGGGTCCGAACTCGTCCGCTGCACCGGTCATTGGGCCACCCGTCCGAATACCCGCCAGAATTCAAGATACACCGCCTCGGCCAGCGGGATTCCCAGGCCTAGCAGCCGGTGCCTCGTAGCGAAAACGATGCGCCGGGCGTGGGCATCGTCGCCAGAATGGTCCGACGAACCGACGTTTGGGACTTCGGGGTAGGTTGATGGTCGGTTGAGGTGACGGCGCCACTGTTGACCCGGTTCCCTGCCCCAAAGGCCCCGATGCCCGAGTTCCCGCGGTTGACCATTGCGGCGGTGGTCGCGCCGGCGGAACGTCCCCACCTCGACGCCGCGGCCGCCGGGTGCTTTTCGATCGTTCACCGGCAGTCTCTTCCCGAGGCGGCGCGAAGCGTCCGGGAGCAGCCGGTCGACGCGGTGGTCTTTTCGGTCGACCATTGCCGTGGTCCCCAGGTGGCGTACGTCGACGACTTCATTCGTCGATATCCGGACGTACCGACGTTCGCGTTGGTTACGCGGGCCGAGCCGGAAACCTCCGAGGCGTTGCTGCGGCTCGGAGCCAGCGGCGTCCGCCACGTGGTCGACGTCACCGGACCCCGGGGTTGGCAACGGCTTCGGCAGGTGCTCGCCGAGCCCGCTTCGCGACCGGCGGCCAGGATCCTGGCTCGATTCCTCGATGCCCTGCCCGAGCTGGTGCCCAGCACCCGGATGTTCCTCGAGCTGGTCGTTCGAATGGCCCCCTCCGTACCGGTCGCACGCCGGTTGGCCCGTCACACCCGGTTGCGGCCGAGCACCCTGATGTCCCGGTTCGCCCGAGCTGGCCTGCCCTCACTCAAGACTTACGTCGCTGCGATCCGCCTTCTATACGCCGCTCAATACTTCGAGACGGAGGGCCTTTCCGTCGGCGACGTCGCCTACCGCCTGGAATGCTCCTCCCCGCAGAGCTTTGGGAGGCACCTGCGGGCCATGCTGGGTATCACGGCGGGCGAGTTCCGGCGCCGCTACTCCTTCGACGCCGCAGCCACCCGGTTCGTTGCGCTGCTGTTTGAGCCCTACCGGGAGAATTGGCGACTGTTCAAGCCGCTGGAGGGAGCCTTCAGGGACGGAACGGCGCTGAAACCCCTACGGCGCCGGGTGAAGGCCAAGCGCTGAGGTAGTTGTTATAAATACTACTTTGATTCCGAGGTCGGCAATTCGCGCTGCCCCGCCCTGCTCGCGATCGACTACCGCCAAGACGCCCAACACCTCCCCTCCCTCGTTTCGGATCGCCTCGATCGCTTGGACGGTCGAGCCGCCAGTCGTCACAACGTCTTCGACGACGACCACTTTGGACCCCGGATCGAAGTTGCCCTCCACCCGGCGTTTGGTGCCGTGTTCCTTGGCGGCCTTTCGGACGCTGAACGCCTGGATGACTGGGGGGGCGTCCAGGCTGGCCCGCGCAATTGCGTAGGCGACCGGGTCGGCGCCCATAGTGAGTCCGCCGACGGCCTCAGGCGCCCAGCCGGCCTGACGAATGGCTGCCAGGCCGAGTCGTCCGATGACTGCCTGACCCTCGGCCGACATGGTGGTTTTGCGGGCATCGATGTAGTAGCGGGATTTCTGGCCGGACGCGAGAACGAAGTCTCCGAAGCGAACCGAGCGGGCCAGAAGGAGGGTATTGAGTGCGGCCTGGTCGCTCACTCTTTGCCGCGGCGAAAAAGCGACGAGAGGAAGCCGCTCTTCTCCTTGGTGGGCTGACCGGCTGCGCATTGGCCAAAGGCCGTGGCGAAGTCGCCGACGGTCTTCCACCTCTTGTCGAGGTCGCGTTCCAGCCCCTTCATTACCACCGCCTCGAGCTCGGGGTTCATCTTGATACCCTTGGCGGCCTGGCCGATCGGAATCGGTGGTTTGCTGAGTAGTTGCTGGAACAACTCTCTCGGATTCTTCCCGGGATATGGGAGTTGCCCGGTCAGCAGGTGATACGCGATTGTGGCGAGGCTGTAGACGTCGGCTTGCTCCTTGACGAGCTCGCCGCTCAAGGCCTCGGGGGCGACATACTGGAGTGTCCCGACGAAGAACCCGGCCCGGGTCAGGCGCTGGGCCGGGTCGTCCTCGGCGTCACGGGCAATGCCGAAGTCGAGGAGTCGTGCTGTCTGGGTTGCCGGGTCATACATGATGTTTGCCGGCTTGAGATCTCGATGGATGATGCCGGCACCGTGAGCCACGCCGAGGGCCGCGCCCAATTGGCTGACGATCTTGCCAACCAAGTCAGGGGCCAAGGGCCCCGCCGCTGTCAGGAAGCTGGCGAGTGGTTCTCCGGCGGCCCACTCCAAGGCGAGGTAATACATCCCCTCGGCCTCTCCGAACTCGTAGGTGCGAACGATGTTCGGGTGATTCAGCCGGGCGCCGAACTCTGCTTCTCGGAGGAACCGCTTGACCACGACCGGATCCTGCGCCATTCGACCCCGGAGGATTTTCACGGCGGCAACGCCCTTGTCGGGATGCTGGGCGCGATACACCGTCGCGGTTCCGCCTTCGCCTACGTGGGCGAGCAGCTTGTACCCGGCCACGGTGCGACCGACGAGATTATCTTGGCTCATGGGGATCAAATGAAGCTATACCGCGGCTCGGGCACCAGCAAGAGACGCGGAGCGGCGTTCCCTCGTTCGACGAAGGACCATCTCATGGATGCAATGAAGCGATCGAGTCTCGCCAGTTGGATTCTGGCGCTCGGGCTCGTGGCGGGTTGTGGCGGTGCCCGCGGCAACCCCGGCGGTCCCCCGGGAACCGTGACCGATCAGACGCTCACCGAGCTGTTCAATCTCCAGGCCGTCTACCAGCGGCTTGGCCGACTCGCCGGGATCGGCCCGATTCCGTTCGTGGGCAACGTCGCGCTGCTCGCCGGGCGCGGCGACTCCACCCTGCTCCACCTGGGCTTGTCGCTCGAGAATCGGTCGCTGTCGTTTCAGCGCGATGGCGGGACCTTCGCCGCCCGGTATCGGGTCGACGTCAGTCTCCAACGACAGGGTGCCACGCCGGTCCAGAGCTCGACCACCAACCTGGTCCGAGTGGGGTCGTTCCAAGAAGCGCAGCGAGGGGAAGAGTCGATCTTCTTCCACCAAGGCTTCCTCCTGGTACCCGGGACGTACAGCCTAACGGTCGTCGTCGCCGATTTGGCCGCCAACGCCGCCAGCCGCGTCGAGCGTACGGTCGACGTGCCGTCGTTCGGGCCCGGTTCGCTCTCGGTTCCGGCAATGGTCTACGAGGTCCGCTCGCGAACCGCCGCCGCCGAGTCGCTCCATGCGATCCTCAACCCCAGGGGCACCGTGGCGCACGGTGGCGGCGATACCCTCTACCTCTACGTCGAGGGTTATCGGTATCCCGGGCCAACCAGACTCCCGGTGGAAGTCCGTGACGAGCAGGACAGCGTCGTGTATCGAGGTCAAGTTGAATTCGCGGGGGGCAGGGCAGTGGAGGGTCGGATCGTCAGGGTGGCGTCCGACGCGCCGCCGCTGGGCGAGTTGACCATCTCCATCGGGGAGGGCACATCGGCTCGCCGAACCAAGGCGCTGGTCTCGTTCGCGCGCGGATGGGTGGTCACCAACTATGAGAACCTCCTGAGCCTGTTGCGTTTCTTCCCCTACGAGCCGGGGCTGCTGGGCCAACTCCGAGGGGCGCGAGCCTCCGATCGAGCGAGATTGTGGCGCCAATTCTGGGAATTGACCGACCCGATGCCGGAGACACCGGAGAACGAGGCGCTCGATCGGTACTTCACCCGGATTGCGATCGCCAACGAGCGGTTCCGCGATGAGGCTGGGGAAGGATGGCGCACCGATCGAGGCGAGGTCTTCATCACCCTCGGCGAACCCGATCAGGTCTACGAGACGCCTCCGTCGTCGGACCGGCGGCAGTATCGCTGGATCTACAACGAATACCGGGTGGTGCTCGACTTCGAGGGGACGCTCGGATTCTCCCGGATCAGGCTGACGCCGAGTTCGCGATCCGAGTTCGCTCGCGCCCGCTCGCTCGTGGGGCGGGACGTCCGGCGCCAGCGCTAGACCAGCCTGGCATCAACTGGCCGCTCGGCGACCGAGAGCGGGGCGGGGGCGAGCCGGAGTGGCACGCCCCCGCTTAGTTTCCCCTGATGGCGCATAGTCCCCCTCAGCTGTTCTTGATCGACGGCCACGCCCTCATCTATCGAGCGTTCTTCGCCCTGATCAGCCGGCCGCTGCGGACATCCCGGGGAGAGAACACATCGGCGGCTTGGGGCGTGATCAACTTCCTCCTGCGCCTGGATACCAAATACCAGCCAGACTACCTGGTCTGGGTTCTCGATAAGGGCGACTCGTTCCGGACCGCTCTGTATCCCGACTACAAGTCGACTCGCCAGAAGCTCGATGCCGAGCTGCAGCAGGACTTCGACCTCGCCCTGGCCCAAGTGAACGAGCTGCTCACCGCTCTGCGAGTGCCGGTGTTGGCGGTCGAGGGCTACGAGGCGGACGACGTCATCGGGACACTGTCTCGCCAAGCGGTCGAACAGGGAACCCAGGTGGTGATCGTCTCGGGCGACAAGGACTTCTACCAACTGATCGCGCCGCGGGTCGCACTGCTCAATCCGGGCCGGGGCGGCCCCGCCCAAGTGGACGAGCAGTGGGTCGACCTGAGCAACGCGACCGAACGGCTCGGTGTTCCGCCTGAGCGGGTGGTCGACTACCTGGCCTTGGTCGGCGACTCGTCAGACAATGTCCCGGGCGTTCGCGGGGTCGGCGAGAAAACGGCGATTCAGCTCATCGCCGATTTCGGCGGCCTCGATTCCATTCTTGCTCATCGCGACCAAGTGAAGGCCAAACGGGCCCGGGAGAGCCTGGCGACAGACGCGGAGAACGCCAAGCTGTCCCGCAACCTGGTCACCATTCGGGACGACGTCCCGCTCGAGTTCGACCTGACGGCCGCGGCGCGGGCGCGACCTGACGTGGAGGCGCTCCGACGGGTGCTGACTCGTCTCGAATTCCACACTCTCATCGCCAAGCTCGATCTGGCGGCCGAAGCGCCGCCCGCGACCGGGCCGTCGCCGTCCGGAAGCCCGCCATCGGTTGCCGCCGTCGAAGGGACCGACTCGCTTCTGGCGGTCATCGACAGCTGCCGTCGGGCCCCGATGGTGGCGATCCGTACCGTATCCCTGGGCGCCGATTCGCGGCTGCCGCAGTTGCTCGGTGTCGGCCTCGCCGTCCCTGGACAGGCCTGGTACCTGCCGATCGGGCACCGGCCGGCGGACGGTGAGTTGGCCGCGCCACCCCCGGTTGCCAATCTTCCAGCCCTTGGCGACCCGGCGATGTCGCCGCTTCGAGAACTGCTCGCCGATTCGGGCGTGGCGAAAGCTTGCCACAACGCCAAGCAGGATTGGCTCCGCCTCAGAGCATTGGGAATCGAGCTGGCCGGGCTCAGGTTCGACACCATGCTGGCGAGCTTCGTCCTCGACCCAGGCAAACGGTCGCACGATCTCGATGTCTTGGCCCTCGATCACCTGGGGCGACAAATCCCGAACCTGCCGGCCACCGGGGCCGGCCAGGACCCCGCCACGGTGGCGATATCGGCCGCGGCCGCCAGCCATGGGGGCGCCGCCGAGACGATCTTGGCGCTTGCCGATCACCTGAGTTGCCGACTCGACGAGACTTCGTTGCGACCGCTCTTCGAAGGGGTCGAGCTGCCGCTGGTCGAAGTCTTGGTCGACATGGAATGGACCGGGATTGCGATCGACCAAAGCGTGTTTCAACGCCTCTCACAAGAACTCACCGCGGACCTGGTGCGGCTGGAGCGCGAGTTGGCCGCCGGGGCAGGGGGAGCGATCAACCTCAACAGCCCCAAGCAGCTGGCCACCATTCTTTTCGATCGGCTCGGCCTCCCGGTGCTCAAACGGACGAAAACCGGGCCGTCGACGGATGCGGACGTGCTGGAACAGCTCGCGGAGATGGGCCACGCCGTACCGAAACTCCTCCTCGAGTACCGGGAGCTCCAAAAACTCAAGAGCACCTACGTCGACGTGCTGCCGGGCCGGGTGTCCAAAGTGACCGGCCGAATCCACACGACCTTCAACCAGACCGGCGCCGCCACCGGCCGGCTGTCCTCGTCTGATCCGAATCTCCAGAACATTCCGGTTCGCACGCCGCGCGGCGAGGCCATCCGGCGCGGCTTCGTGCCCGCCTCGGGCTGGAAGTTCGTTGTCGCCGACTACTCGCAGATCGAGTTACGGTTGATGGCCCATCTCTCCGGCGATCCGGCCTTCGTCGCGGCGTTTCGGGAGGGGGGGGACATCCACCGCCAAACGGCGGCCATCATCTTCGGGGTCCCCCCGGAAGCGGTCACCGGCCAGATGCGAGCCCAAGCGAAGACCATCAACTTCGGTACCATCTACGGTCAGGGGCCGTTTGCCTTGAGCAAGCAGCTTGGAATCTCGCTCGACGAGGCCAAGCGCTTCATCGCCGAGTACTTTCAGCGATTCGCGGGGGTCCGCAGCTATCTCGACCGCCAGGTCGAGATCGCACGAGCACAGGGGTATGTCGAGACCCTCTTCCACCGACGGCGCTACATTCCCGAGATCAAGGACAAGAACTTCAATACCAGGGCCTTCGGTGAGCGTCTGAGCCAGAACTCCCCGCTTCAGGGCTCCGCGGCCGACCTCATCAAGCTCGCCATGATCCGGCTTCATCAAGCGTTCGAGGTCGAGGCCTTGCGGGCCCGGCTGCTGCTCCAGGTGCACGACGAACTGGTGATCGAGACGCCCCAGGACGAAACAGCCAGGGTCTCGACCCTCGTCAAACATCACATGGAGAGTGTAGCCGAGTTGACGGTGCCGCTCGTGGTCGATGTCGGTGTGGGAGACAACTGGCTCGACGCGAAGAGCTGACCGCTCGGCGCTAGTGGCGCCGCGCCGCGGCGCGGCGCCCGCCAGGCCACCAGTTCCAACGACCCATCAAATGCATGAAGGCCGGAACCAGCACCATGCGGATGATGGTCGCATCGAGGAGGACGGCGACCGCGAGACCGAACCCCAGGAACTGCATCACGAGCACCCGAGCGAAAGCGAAGGCACCGAAGACGCAAATCATCACCAGCGCGGCCGAGGTGATCACCGAGGCGGTCGCGCTCAAGCCTTCCATGGTCGCTTCGGTATTCCGGCCGGTTCGGTCGAACGCCTCCTTGATGCGGCTCAGCAGAAACACCTCATAGTCCATGCTCAAGCCGAAGACGACCGCGAACACCAATACCGGGACCATCACGAAGATGGCTTCCGTCGCCCCGGGGAGCCCAAAAAACCTCGCGCCGAGGCCCGCTTGGAACACCACGACGATGAGGCCGAACGTGGCGCTGACCGATAGCGAGTTCATCAAGACGGCCTTCAGGGGCACCAGAACCGATCGGAAAGCGATGGCCAACATGATCGCCGTGGCGGAGAGAACCAGGACGATCAGGGTGGGGAACCGCCGCAACATCTCAGCTTGCAGATCGACGGCGTTCGCTACGTAGCCGCCAACCGCGACTCGGGTGTCACGCAGCTGCCGGATCGCGCTGTCCGCGACCAGCTGCCGAGTCCGCTCGACGATGGCCATGGCGGATGTCAGCGAGGTGGTATCCGCCGGGATGACATCCACCAGCGCCACCCGCTCGTCGCGGCTCAGGTAGGCGTCCAAGAACTCGCCGTACCGGACCCGGGCCGAATCGAGGTCCGAATAGAGGAGCGAATAGCCGAGAATGGATGTTCCAGGGGCGAGATCGACCAGGCTGCGGACGTCGGACACCCGCGGGTCGGCCCGGAGCGAGTCCGACAGGGCCCGCATCGCTCGGAGCGTGACGGCCTGCGTCGCGGTCCTACCCTCGGGCACCTCGACCAAGACCCGAATCGGGGTGATGTAGCCCGCGACGCCCATGTCATCGAGTTGCTGGAGGCCGGCGCCCGCCTCGGTCTGGAGCGGCCACCACCCGCGCGCCGGGAGTCCAACTCGAATCCAGAACACTGGGAGGGTGAGGATCAGCACCGCGGCGCCACCCAAGGCAAGGGCTCGAATCGGATGGCGGGCCAGGGAACGGGCCCACTTCTCCCACACTTGGGGAGCGTGGTACCAGGTCAGGCGCCGTGCCAGCCAGCGGGGGTGATCGATGCCTCGACCCAGTGCCGCGAGCAGGGCAGGCAGCAACGTGACACACAACAGGATGGCGACGGCGACGACAACGAGTCCCGCCAGACCGACGCTCTGGGTCTCGACCATCGGTGTCAGCAGGAGAGCGGCGAATCCGACGATGACAGTCAGGCCGGAGTTGAAGACCGCCACACCGGCCGTGAGAATGGTCCGCTCCGCCGCCTCGCGCCGCCGATATCCGTGGGTGAGCTCCTCGCGGAACCGGGTCACCATCAGGAGTGAGTAGTCGATGCCGACGCCCAGTCCGATCATGGTGGTGAGGTTCAAGACGAAAACCGACATCGGGGTGAACGCCGCGATCACGCCGATGATGGTCAACGACATCGCGATGGTGAGCACCCCGATGATCACGGGAAGCACCGCCGCAATCAATGCCCCGAACGCCAACACCAAGATCCCGAGCGTCACCGGAAGCAGTCGTAACTCGAAGCGACGGCCATCGACCGCACTAACGGTTCGGACGTCGAGGTCGAGCGCCGATCGGCCGGTGACCCGGACCTGGTAGGAGGGTCGATTGGGGAGTCGCGAGAGCGTCTGGGAAAGTTCCGCTCGCAGTGGAGCGACGAGCCCGCCGGTGCTATCGCCGCTCACCGAAAGCGATACCAGGAAGAAGGTCACCCGACCGTCGTCGCTGAGGAACAGGCTGTCGCGTTGAGTCGTGAAAGAGACCACGTTCTGGACGTACGGAAGCCGGCGGGCGGCAGCGGTGAGAGAGTCGAGAACGGTGCTCGCCGGCTCGCTCGAGAAACTCGACGGTCCGGTGAGAGTAACGGCGAGGAACTCACCAAAGGGCCGGGCAAACCGGTCAACGAGCAGTCGATCGGCCAGCCGGGCCTCGGTGGGTCGACTGGTGCCACCTCGCAGGGCAAGCCGACTGGGGGTGTCCGGCGCCCTGATCATGGCGAACAGCCCGACCGCCGCCCAAGACGCAATCACGAGCCAGCGCCAGCGGACCAGGCTCCGAGCCAAGCCTCCGAGAATCAAATCAGTTCCATGTGGCGGTGGGACAAGGGTTTCGCATCTGCCACGGGGGGCCTTCGGACGGCAAATGTAGCGGGGTGCCCGGAGTTGAACCAGCGAAGCCCGGCGAATACTGCCGGGCTCCCGTTTTGCACCGAGTGCCTCCATGAGTCGGGTTCTGGCGCTTCTGATTCTGGCGGTCGGGGGATTGGTGATCGGCCAGCGCGTTGTTCGGCTGTTACCGGACCCTCCTCCCGGGTCGCCGGCCGTCTCCCAGCCGGCCGGGCCAGAGGTGGTTGTTGCCGCTCACCGGAATACCTCAGTGGCTCCCGTTGCCCCGGCCGTACGGGATGCCGCGAGAGCTCGCGTCGTCGCCGCCGGAACGAGCACCTATCTGGATTCGCTGCTGGCGACCACGGATAGCACCGTTCGACGCTGGGCCGACCGGCGCTCGCTACCGATCCGGGTGGCAGTGCTCGAGCCGCCAGCCGGTGCCCCCTCGGCCGCGCTGCGAACGCTCGTCGGCTCGCTGCTCGGTGTCTGGGACAACGCCCAAGTTGGGGTCCGGCTCGCCCTGGCGGCCGACTCGGCCGGGGCGGATGTCACCATCGGCTGGGTAGAGAAGTTCAAACCGGCTGGGGACTCCGGGGCCTCGGCTCAAACGGGCCTCACCACCGTGGTTACGACCCTCGAGGGGACGATCATCGAGGCGCGGGTGCAATTGGCGCTCGCCGATGGTTTCGGGCGCCACCTCTCCGACGACGAGATTCGCGCCGTTGCCCTCCATGAGCTGGGGCATGCGCTGGGCCTGCCGCATTCCAGCGATCCGGCCGACATCATGTTCCCGACCGTCCGGGTCGCCGCACCTTCCCGCCGAGATCGAGTGACCCAGGCGTTGCTCTACCAGTTGCCGCCAGGAACCCTTCGGGCCGGCCTGCCCGGATCCGGTCAACCCTGAACACGACTACCTTCCCTGTCCGGTCGGGGTATTCTCGAGCAAGGAGGGGAGAGCGATGGTGACGCCAGAAATCGTCCGAAAAGCCCTACGGGGCGTCAAGGACCCTGAACTCGGACTCAATATCGTCGATATCGGTCTGGTCTACGACATCACCGTTTCCGACCAAGGAGATGCCCACGTCAAGATGACGCTCACCTCTCCGGGGTGCCCCTCCGGGCCCGAGATACTCGAGGATGCCCGAGTGGTGGTGCAGCAGGTCGAAGGAGTGAACAGCGCCGAAATCGAGCTGGTGTGGGAGCCCTATTGGACCCCGGACCGAATGGACCCGCGGGTTCGCGCCTTTCTCGGCTAGTCCGCGATCGCCTCAATCAGGGTCGGACCGATCTCGGTCACCTGCCAACGCCTGACCGACGGGATCTGACCCAACGCCGCGATGGTGCGCGGCGCCGCCCTGGCAATTGCCTCGAGTGTCGCGTTCGGTGCCACGAGTCCCGCCGGTAGCTGGAGCCGCTCCGCCACGGCCGTTCGGGCGGCCTTGAGACGTTCCAGCCTCGCCTCGAATGTGGGGTCAGGTCGATGACGGGGCCTCCGCTCGAAACCGGGCAGTGCCGCCTCCGGGATGGCGAGCCCTCGCCGGATTGCACTGATGATGTCCGCACCATGTCGGGCAGCGATCTCGGTTCCGATGCCTCGAAGACGGACCAGGGCGTCTGGAGTGTCAGGGCGGCGTGCCGACAGTTCGATCAGCACCTCGGTTGACACGATACGGAACAGGGCCCGATCGAGTCGAGCGGCGAGCCGTTCCCGCCACGAAAAGAGCTCTCGCAGTACCGCGAGGCCGCGCCGATCGAGGTCGCGGGCACCTTTCGCCTTCAGGAACGCCACCTCGGGGGGATCGGCCAGGCCCCATTCGACCGACCGCGAGAGCTGGCATTCCTCCTCGACCCACCCGAGTCGGCCCTTGGCCTCCAATTCGGCCCGAAACTGATCGCGCACCGCGGTCAAGTATCGGGTGTCGGTGGCGGCGTATTCGATCATTTCTGGCGAGAGGGGACGGGCCGACCAGTCGGCCCGCTGCCATTTCTTGTTGGTCGCCACGCCGAAGCGCTCTTCGAGGATCGCGGCGAGGCCGATTCGCTCGAGGCCAAGGAACTGAGCGGCGATTCTGGTATCAAACAGCCGCCGGAGGCGGAATCCGAACTGCTTGTGGAGCAGCCGGAGATCGTAGTCGGCATCGTGGAAGACGAACTCGGTGTCGTTCCCCTGAAACCAGCTCCCGAAGGTTTCCAGGCTCCCCACTGCGACGGGGTCGACGACCGCCGTCTCCCGGGGCGTAGAAATCTGGAGGAGATAGACTCGATCGTGGAATCGGTGGAAGCTCGCCGCCTCGGTGTCGATCCCGACCACGGGTTCCTGGCGAAAGCGTTCTAGCACGGCAGCGAGCGCGGTGGGCGTCTCGATCAAGTCAGTGGGGGCTTTCGGGGTCATGCGGCGGGGGCCGGTCCGGGGCAAATGGGGCGACCGCGAAAGGTAACCGGGAGATGAAACCATCCGGGCGTCTCAGGCGTCATAACTAGTGGCGGTCTCGATTCGAAACTCTTCGGGTCTCCGCCAAGCCTCAGAGCGGTTCCTCCATTCCCTAGGCCTGGGGGTCGGCGGTTCGCCGGCCCCCGGGCTGACCCACCTAACGCCAGCGCGGCCCCGTAGGGGGCCGCGCCGATGGATCCTGGAGCCGGCGACGAACCCTCGCTAGCGTTGGGGTTTGCCGGGAGGGTTGGGGGAATTGAACGCCTCTTTGTTCTTGGCGATGTAAGCCGTCATGTTGTCGGGAACCTCTTCCTCCGGGAAGATGGCCGTGACCGGGCATTCCGGTTCGCAGGCCCCGCAGTCGATGCATTCGTCGGGATGAATGTACAGCTGGTCATCGCCCTCGTAGATGCAGTCCACCGGACAGACATCCACGCAGGCGCGGTCCTTCACGCCGATGCAGGCTTCGGTGATGATGTAAGTCATGCTGCGGACAACTCCGTTGTGGCATCGTTGAGTCTGGCGCGGAGGTTATCCGGCCACTGGGGGCGACGCAAGGGGGGGCGCAATGGTGGCTCCAGGCGCCGATAGGTGGCTTCTGGGCGCTGGCTTGCCGTAGCGTCCCGCCGGGCGGTGGCGGCGGTTCCATTCCTCCGCGAGACAGAGGGAGTCGGGTCCGTCGGCCCGATCCGTTGCCAGGATACCGTCGAGGTGATCGATCTCGTGTTGGAGGAGTTCGGCTCGGTCCCCCTCGGCCGTCACCTCCAGCCAGTTGGCCCTGAGGTCTTGGTATCGCACCGTGATCAGGTAGGCCCGGCGGACCCGAACCCAAAGGTCGGGGAAGGAGAAACAGTCGTCCCAGACCTCGAAGTCTTCGGCCCCGATCGAGACGATTTCGGGGTTCACTAGGGTCCATGGCTCGTCGAGCTCGACGTGGAGCAGGCGGATCGGAGCCCCGATCTGCGGGGCCGCGATTCCCCGACCGCTGTCGAACCGCCGCCGCCAATCGAGGAGGGTGTCCCGGAGGTCGTCAGCGATCAGCCGAACTGCGGCAGACTGGGGTCTCTCGATCGGCTCGCAAGCGACCCGGAGGATAGGATCGCCCAGGGCCCGAATCCGATGCACGGCCATGGCACCGATAATGGGATTCGGTTGGAGATTCCGCAACATGAAGAATGAGTAGCAAAGAATACTACCATACTGGTCCTGGGATCATATCACGCTGACACAGCGTCGTTTGACAATTCCGACTTTTTCACTTAGGATTTCGCCTCGGCACGCTTGGCGCGGTCCCAAGTAAGGAAGGAACACCTCGCAGTGAGCGAGTCCGTCGAAGCCCTGGTCAATCGTGAGTACAAGTGGGGGTTCGTCACTGACATCGAGTCGGAAACGATCCCGCCTGGTCTCAACGAAGATGTCGTTCGACTGATCTCGACGAAGAAGGGAGAGCCGACCTTCCTGCTCGAGTGGCGGCTCAAGGCCTTCCGGGCCTGGCTCAAGATGACCGAGCCCCATTGGCCGAACGTGCAGTACGATCCGATCGATTATCAACGAATCGTCTACTACGCGGCCCCGAAGACCGCCAAGCCGCTCGGGAGCCTCGACGACGTCGATCCCAAGATCCGAGAGACTTACGACAAACTCGGGATTCCGCTGACCGAACAGAAGATTCTTTCGGGAGTCGCGGTCGACGCGGTGTTCGACAGCGTTTCAGTCGGAACGACGTACAAGAAGCAGCTCGCCGAACTCGGTATCGTCTTCTGCTCGTTCTCGGAGGCGGTTCGCGAGCATCCGGACCTGGTGCAGCGGTACCTGGGGTCGGTGGTGCCCTCGAGCGACAACTTCTTTGCCGCGCTGAACTCCGCTGTGTTCAGCGACGGGTCGTTCGTGTACGTGCCGAAGGGCGTTCGCTGCCCGATGGACCTGTCGACCTATTTCCGGATCAATGCCCAGAACACCGGTCAGTTCGAGCGAACGCTGATCATCGCGGATGAAGGCGCAACGGTCAGCTACCTCGAGGGGTGTACCGCGCCGAAGCGGGACGAGAACCAGCTCCATGCGGCGGTCGTCGAGCTGGTGGCGCTGGGGGGCGCGACGATCAAGTACTCCACGGTACAGAACTGGTATGCCGGAGACGAGCAGGGGCGGGGCGGGATCTATAATTTCGTCACCAAGCGCGGAAAATGTGTCGGCCCCCGGAGCAAGATCTCCTGGACTCAGGTCGAAACCGGATCCGCGATTACCTGGAAGTACCCCAGCGTGATCCTTCAGGGCGACGGCTCGGTTGGCGAGTTCTACTCGGTGGCCGTCGTCAATGGCCGCCAGCAGGCCGACACTGGCACCAAGATGATTCACATCGGCCGCGACACCAAGAGCACGATCGTATCGAAGGGCATTTCCGCTGGGCGCGGCCAGAACAGCTATCGGGGGCTGGTCAAGGTAATGCCCCGGGCGGAACGAGCCCGCAACTACACCCAGTGCGATTCCATGCTGATCGGCAACGCCTGCGGGGCGCACACCTTCCCGTACATCGACGTCCGGAGCCGGACGGCGGCCGTCGAGCACGAGGCGTCGACGTCGAAGATCGGTGAAGATCAGATCTTCTATCTCAAGCAACGCGGCCTCAACACCGAGAACGCGATTTCAATGATCGTCAACGGCTTCTGCAAAGAAGTCTTCCGTGAGCTGCCAATGGAGTTTGCGGTCGAGGCCCAGAAGCTCCTCGGCATCAGCCTCGAAGGCAGCGTCGGGTAACCAAAGGAAGCGGACCGTGGCTTTACTCGTGATCAAGGATTTGCGGGCGGCAATCGACGAAAAAGAAATCCTCAAGGGCATCAACCTGACGGTCGATGCCGGCCAGGTTCACGCCATCATGGGGCCCAACGGGTCAGGAAAGAGCACCCTGGTTCAGGTGATCGCGGGTCATCCGGGGTATCAAGTGACCTCCGGTGAGATCTGGTTCAAGGGTCAGAACCTGTTGGACCTTGAACCTGAGGAGCGGGCCCAGGCCGGGGTTTTCCTTGCCTTTCAGTACCCGGTCGAGATTCCCGGGGTTACCAATGCCTACTTCCTCCGGGCGGCCTACAACGAACAGCGCAAGGCCCGGGGGCTGGAGGAGGTCGATCCGATCGATTTCCTCGACCTGTTGGAAGCGAGGCTCCGGTTGGTCGAATGGGGTCCGGAGATCATGCAGCGTGCGGTCAACAGCGGCTTCTCCGGCGGCGAGAAGAAGCGCAACGAGATTCTCCAGATGGCGGTGTTGGAGCCGACCCTCGCCTTGCTCGATGAAACCGACAGCGGCTTGGACATCGACGCCCTGCGGATCGTGGCACAAGGCGTCAATGCCCTGAGGCGCCCTGACAATGCCTTCGTGCTGGTCACCCACTACCAGCGCTTGCTCAACCACATCGTCCCTGACGTGGTGCACGTGCTCGCCGACGGTCAAATCGTGCGATCGGGCGGCAAGGAGCTCGCCCTGGAACTCGAGGCGCGCGGTTACGACTGGACGACGGAGCGTGCAGCGACCGCGGGAGCGGCGAGGTGATCGAGCCCTATCTCCGTCAGTTCGACGCGTTCGCGGCGAACGGCGGATCGACCAGCCCCGCCTGGCTCCAACAGCGCCGAGCCGCCGCGATCGAATCGTTCCGCCGGAGCGGTTTGCCTTCCACCAAGGACGAGGACTGGCGCTTCACCTCGGTGGCGCCCATCAGCCGCGGCGACTTTTCGAAGTCGCCGGAGCCGAGCCGAGTCAGCTTGGCCGAATTGGAGCCGTACCTCTTCGGGCAGCCGGACTGGCCCCGGCTGGTGTTCGTCAACGGAATCTTCGATCCAGGGCTTTCGACGGAGCACCCCCGCCAGACCAGTCTGCGGCGAGGCCTCGACACCGCGCCGGCGGATCTGGAGCCGCATATCGGCCGCCACGGGCCAACCGACACGACACCCTTCTCGAGTCTCAACCTCGCCCTGGCCAAAGACGGGGCCTGGATTCGAATCCCGGCGGGCGTTGTCGAACCCGCCCCGATACACCTGTTGTTTGTGACGACCCCGGAGGCCAGCGACGCCGGGGTCCACTCCCGCTCGGTCATCGTCGTCGAGGCCAAGGCCCGAGCGCAGTTCGTGGAGAGCTACCTCACCCTGCGGGGGGCACCCCGGCACCTGACCAACACCGTGATCGAGATGTCGATTGGCGAGGGGGCCTGGGTCGAACACAGCAGAATCCAGCGCGAGAGCGAAGCCGGGTTCCATATCGGTCTCACTCACGTCGATCAATCGGCGGATTCCCACTATCGCTCCTTCTCGCTGGCCATGGGCGCCTCCCTCGCCCGGCACGACCTGCAAACCCGACTCAACGCCCCCGAGGCCGAGGCGCTCCTCTACGGCTTGTACCTCGGCAACCGTGATCAACTGGTCGATAATCACACCAGCATCTTTCACGATCATCCCCGCTGCCGGAGCTGGGAGGTCTACAAGGGGATTCTCGACGACCGGGCCCACGGCGTGTTCAACGGCAAGATCTTTGTCACCCCGCTGGCCCAACAAACGGACGCCAAACAGACGAACCGCGCCCTGCTGCTCTCGGATACTGCCCGGGTTGACACCAAACCTCAACTCGAGATCTTCGCCGACGATGTCAAATGCACTCACGGAGCGACCGTGGGGCAGTTGGATCCGATGTGGGCGTTCTACCTGCGAAGCCGGGGGATTCCGGCCGACCAGGCGCATCGTATGATGGTTGCGGCTTTCGCCGCCGAAGTCCTCGACGAGATAGCCTCAGAACCGGTCCGGGAGGCGCTCCGGGGTGTGGTGGCTCAACGGCTGGACCGGCTGGGATAGGACCGGATGTCTCGGTCGGTAATGTCGGCGTCGGCGGACCGGGCCCTGGCCTGGGATGTCGATCGGGTCCGGGCCGACTTCCCCGCGTTGCGCCGCTCGGTCCGAGGGCACCCGCTTGCCTACCTCGACAACGCCGCGACGGCACTGAAGCCGGAATCGGTGATTGCGGGTGTCGCCGAGTACTACACTCAGGTGAGCGCCAACGTCGCTCGCGGTGTCCACACCCCGAGCCAGGAAGCGACCGCACGGTTCGAGGCCGTTCGAGAGCGCGTCGCCGCTTTCATTGGGGCGGCCAGCCCGGCCGAAGTCGTCTTTACCGCGGGCACGACCGCGGGGCTCAATCTGGTGGCGCAAAGCTATGGGGCGGCGATGCTCGAACCCGGGGACGAGATCCTGGTCACCGAGATCGAGCATCACTCCAACCTCGTTCCCTGGCACTTGGTCGCCGCGCGCACCGGGGCGGTGGTCCGGGGAGTTCCGCTCACCGAGGACCTGACGCTCGACCTCGACCGCCTCGAGCAGATGCTCTCCGATCGAGTCCGGGTGGTCGCGGTTTGCCACGCGTCCAACGTGCTCGGAACGGTGCTGCCAATCAAACAAATTGCCGCGATGGCGCACCGCCGCGGAGCGGTGGTGGTGGTGGACGGGGCGCAGGCCATTCCCCACCTGCCGGTTCGAGTCGGCGATCTCGGGTGCGACTTCTACGCCTTCTCTGCCCACAAGCTGTTTGGGCCGACCGGCCTGGGCATCCTGTGGGGTCGGACGGAACTGCTCGCCAAGATGCCCCCGTGGCAGGGCGGCGGAGGGATGATTGCCCAGGTCGAGCTGACTGGATCGACCTACGCGCCGCCTCCGATGCGATTCGAGGCCGGGACTCCGCCGATCGCCGAGGTCTATGGGCTCGGGGCGGCCCTGGACTATCTGGACGGTTGGGATCGAGTGGCCGCGACCCGGTACGAGGACGCCCTTGCCGACGAGGCCGCCGAAAGGCTGGCCGGGTTGAGCGGGGTGACCGTCTACCGCCCGCGGGGTCCTCGGGTGTCGGTCGTCACGTTCACGGTCGCCGATATTCACCCACACGACATCGGCACCGCCCTCGATGCCAAAGGCGTCGCGGTCCGGGCCGGGCACCACTGCGCTCAACCGCTGATGCGCCGGCTCGGAGTTCCTGCCACGGTCCGGGTGTCATTCGCCCCCTATAACAGTCCCGCCGATATCGATGCCTTGATCACTGGTGTCGGGCACGCCCAGAGGGTCTTCGGGGCATGAGCGATCTGGATGAGCTCTACCAAACCCTGATTCTGGAGCACAACAAGTCGCCCCGGAATTTTCGCGCCTTGGCTGGCGCCTCGGGGCATGCCGCCGGGCGGAATCCGCTCTGCGGAGACACCTTCGACGTGTGGGTCAAGGTTCGTGACGGCTTGGTCGAGGAAGTCAGTTTTCTCGGTCAGGGTTGCGCGATCTCGAAAGCGTCGGCCTCGATGATGACGACAGCGGTCAAAGGGAAGACGGTCGCCGACGCCGACGCCCTGTTCCGGCGATTCCATCAGGTCGTCACCGGACATGCCACCGATTCAGCGGACCTGTCCGACCCCAAACTCACCCTCGGTTGCCTGAGCGCCTTCGCGGGCGTTTCGGCTTTTCCGATCCGGGTCAAGTGCGCCACGCTGGCTTGGCACGCGCTGATGACGGCGATCCATTCGCCGGACGCGGGTGTCAACTCAACCACACCTTGAGAGAAGAGTGACTGGCAATGCCTTACGATGAACGAATGGTGGCCCCGATGCGGGCCGAGGTCACCCGCCTGGGAGTTCAAGAGCTGCGAACCGTAGCCGACGTTGACGGCGTACTCGCCAATCCCGCCGGGACCCAGATGGTCTTCGTGAACTCGGTGTGTGGCTGTGCCGCAGGGGCGGCCCGCCCGGGGCTCAGTCTGGCGCTTCAGAATCCGGTCAAGCCCGCGGCGTCGTACACGGTGTTCGCCGGCCAGGACCTCGACGCCACGGCCAGGGCCCGGAGCTACTTTGCCGACTACCAGCCGAGCTCGCCGTCCGTCGCGCTGCTCAAGGATGGTGAGGTCGTCTACTTCATGCACCGCTATCAGATCGAGGGCCGGGGTCCCGACGCGATCGCCGCGGATTTGCGGGCCGCCTTCGACGCCCACTGCAAGAGCTGAGCGAACGTGTCCGGTCACGTGTTCCATCCCGGTCACCAAGAGCTTCATGGTGTCACCGTATTAGTCCGGACCAGAGATGGAGGCACCATCTTGGGCCGGTTTCACGAGCAGAACGACCGCGGACTGCTGATGCGAGATGTCGCCGTCCACGAGGTCGGCGCTGGCGACCTCGAAATCTGGCTCGAAAAGCAGCGGAAGTTCGGCGTTGCCGCGACCCATCGGACGTTCCGGCTCGCAAGCGAAGAGGTTGTCGAGATCCGCCGTTTCTCCCCGCCTTAGGTTTGACAAGTATCCTTGACAATAAGTCAAGGATACTTTAGTGTCGGCCATGAACTGCCGGCCCGCCTCTGATCGCCCTGTTCTTCAAGATCGCGACCTGGCTCCGCGGTTTCCTGTAACCGGTATCCTCGTCATGGCGTATACCATTCTTGCCAGCGCCGGCGTTCTCCCCACCCTGCCGGCCTCGAAGGCCCTCCCGTTGGTCTGGATCACCTTGTTCGCCCTGTGGGCGGGGGGGATCCACTGGGTGCGCCGGCGGTATCCGTGAACAACCGGCTCAGGGTGCTGAGGGCCGAGCGGGGGTGGTCCCAAGCGGAGCTGGCGGCCCGCCTGGGGGTCTCACGACAAACGGCCAACGCGATCGAGACGGGCAAGTATGACCCGAGCCTCCCGCTGGCCTTCGCCGTCGCCAGGCTGTTCGGGCTTCCGATCGAGGGCGTGTTCCTGCCCGACGAAAGCCCGGGGTCATCTGGGCGACTACCGTAGCGAGCGGGCACACAGCAAAGGGATTCCAAACATGGCAGAAACCGTGGTGGCCGTCAGCGGGGTGACCAAACGATTCGCCGGGCACGTGGCGGTCGACAACCTGTCGCTCGTGGTGCCGAAGGGCGGGATCTTCGGGCTGCTGGGCCCGAATGGAGCGGGGAAGTCCACGACGATTCGAACGATCATGAACATCATCGTTCCCGACGGCGGCCGAATCGAGCTGTTCGGGCGCCCCGGTCGCGGTCGCGACCTTTCGGAACGAATTGGGTTCCTTCCAGAGGAGCGCGGCCTCTACAAGAAGATGCAGGTGCTCGACCACCTGATCTTCCTGGCCGAGACCAAGGGCCTCAGCCGGTCGGTCGCCCGCGCCAAAGGAGCCCAGTGGCTCGAGCGACTTGGCCTCTCGGACTGGACCAAGCGCAAGGTCGAGGACCTGTCGAAAGGGATGCAGCAGAAGGTCCAGTTCATCGGCACGCTCCTCCACGAGCCCGAGCTGGTGATCCTCGACGAGCCCTTCAGCGGGCTCGATCCGGTCAATAGCCGGACGATGCGCGAGGTGGTGGTCGAGGTGGCTCGGGCCGGCCGTACGGTGCTGTTCTCGACTCACATCATGGAACACGCCGAGCAGATGTGCGACCGGATCGCGATCATCGCCCATGGGAAGAAGGTGGTCGATGGCGCTCTTGCCGATATCAAGCGGGACTTCGGTGGTCGGCACCTCGACCTCACGTTCACGAGGAATGCCGACCGGGCGATCGCGATCCTCAAGGACCCCACGATGGTCGCTCGGCTCGCCGACCACGGCGCCACCGCGGAGGCGGAGCTGTCACCCGGAGCCGATCCGGAGCAGTTGCTCATTCAGTTGGTGCAGGCGGGCGTAGGACTGGCCAAGTTCGAGGTCGCCGACGCGTCGCTTCAATCGATCTTCATCGCGAAGGTGGGCGTCGATGGAGCGAAACCGTACGCTGTCCCGGAAGGGAGCCAATGACGATGCAGAAGATCATCGCGGTGATTCGGCGGGAGTTCGTGGAACGGGTCCGTACCAAGGCGTTCATCATCGGCACGGTCCTCGGGCCGGTGTTTTTCGGCGCCATGGCCATCATTCCAGGTTTGATCTTGAGTCGCCAGAGCACCGGCCAGCGAATCGTGGTGGTTGACGGCACTACGGCCGAATTCGGCCAGCGGATCGAGCGGGTCCTGGCGCAGGCCCAGCTGGGCAGAGGGGAGAACGCCAAAGGCGTCTACCTGCCGGTTCGGGTGGCCGCGGTTGGGCGAGTTCAGGAGGTGGTCGACTCGTTGGTACCGCTGACAGGCCTCTCCAAGAACCGGGGGACGGTCGACGGTATCCTGATCGTCGATGAGGGCGCGACGACGACGGGGAAGTTGCGCTACTACGGCAAGAACGTCGGCAGTCTCAGCGACGTCCGAGAGTTGCAACAGGCCCTGACGCCGCTCATGGTTGCCGAGCGACTTCGCGCGGTTGGGGTCGACCCTGCGGTCGCGATGGGGGCGGCCGTCCCGGTGGCCTTGGAAACCCGCAAGGTCGCCGACGGCAAGCTCACGACGGAAAGCGGTGCCAGCACCTTCTTCCTGGCCTATGCGATGGGGATCGTGTTGTACATGGCCTTGGTGCTCTATGGGACTCAGGTCATGACATCGGTGATCGAGGAGAAGACCAATCGGATCGTCGAAGTATTGGTTTCGAGCCTGACTCCGTTTCAGATGATGCTCGGCAAGGTCGTTGGCGTCGGCCTCGTCGGTCTGACCCAGCTCGCCATTTGGGCGGCTGCGTTTGTCGTCCTCCAAAAGAACCAGGGGCGGATTCTCGGGTTTTTTGGGGCGGCCGGGGCTGGTGGCGCCGCGTCGCTGTTGCCAACGACCGATCCTCGGCTCCTGGTGGTGTTTCTGGTGTTCTTCGTCCTCGGGTTTCTGTTCTACTCATCCGCGTACGCGGCGATCGGATCGATGTGCAACACGGCCCAGGAGGCTCAGCAGCTGCAGTCGCCCATCATGGTGATGACGGTGGCGGGATGGTTCAGCGCTTTCGCGCTGCTTCGCGATCCGACCAGCACATTCGCGCAGGTCGCGAGCTTGATCCCGCCGCTCGCTCCGTTCGTCGTGCCAGTCCGGTACTCGATCGCCCAGATCCCGATGCCGGAGTTGCTGCTCTACCTCGCCGTCATGGTGTTGGGGTTACTGGTCATGGTCTGGTTGACGGCTCGAGTGTATCGAGTCGGGATCCTGATGTACGGAAAACGTATGAGTTTCGCTACTATCATGGAAATCATACGGTTACGCCGTTCTGATTGACAAAGTTTAGTGACTAGTTTAGTATTTCGGTATGAAGGGAACCCACAGAATCACGAAGGTCGTCCGTGGAAGACGGGTGAAGGTGGGGTCGTACATCATCCAGATTACGACACGGTTCCCATCGTGTAAGCGACTTCAACTCACCACGTCAGTCTATCCAGAGACGAAGAACGCTCCAACCGTCATTCAGGAAATGAAGTTGATGTTGAAGGAGATGAACCGAAACGGAGACGTTGAACGGTTCCTTCAACTCAAGAACGGGAAACTCAAACTCATTGACGTCTATCACGCCTATAAGGCTGGTCGTGAGCACCTTCTTTACGGGAATGAAGGTAAGAATCTTCTCGCAGAGTTGATGGCATATACAGAAAGTGGCATCCACGCTGAGTACACGACAAAGACGACGAAGGGGTGGTTGGCAACATTTAAGAAATACGGATTGATCTCAGACAATCATGTCGTTGCGGACTTGCCGAAGGTTGTTCAAGGTGCCTACAACTACTACAAGCCGCGCAAGAAACACGACATGTTCAATCTTTCCCGAGTGTATTTCCTCGGGTTCTTGAAGAATCATTGCCAGCATTCGTCTCAGTCGCCGTTGTACCAAGCAATTCAGCGAATTGAACGACTTAAGGTCACAGTTCGCAAGCAGCATAATCCGCTCTCAACACCGCACGATCTTTTCGCGCTGATTCAGCAAGTTCTTGACGATAAGAACGTCCCTCAAGAACGCCGCGAGTGGTATGCGGAAGCCATATTGATGATGACGCTCCATCCGTTTAGACCAACGGAGTTTTTCCAGTTGAAGTGGGAGCGTGATACTCTCACGGGACATCTTCGCATCAAAGGCACAAAGACAATTCAATCAAATCGGGTTGTCCCTTCTCTCGTCTATCCGCAGCACTATCGCGAATCCCGTTTAAATGGTTTTCGCCTCGCGGAACCTCGCCTGAACAAGATTCTTAGAAAACTGAAGTCACCCGTTCGCAGTAGGGACTTCAGGCGGACCTATTCTATTTGGGCAGAGAAGGCTGGCATTGAAAGAAGTCATCTTCTCTCTTACATGGGTCACGTCGGACGATCTCAGACGGACCTGTATCAGCGACGAGCGCTGACTCGGGATGAACTTGATACCGATCTCGTCAAGTTCCGAACGTTCATTGAGAATGAACTTAAGAAGGCTCCCGCAGTGAAGCAGTCGCATTTTGCACCCACGTCGGAGAAGGCAATCAAGACGTTCCTTCAATCCATTGAAGCTGATTCCTAGACTTTGGCTTCTTCATATGGGTCCAGACTAACTAGTGAACGAATGAGGGGGGGGTACTCCGGAATTCCTGGGGTCACCCCCTCTCATATCGGGGACCAGAATTTTCCTATAGGTCGATTTGTTTGAAGGTCTTTTCGACCCCCATGGTCCTCGGAAGGTGATAAAACTTCGACCAAACCCAGTTAGGTACCACATTCTGGGTTTTATCACCCGTTCCTCACCCTGTTCGGAACGGTCCCCACCGATAGGGTAAGAGGGACATCAGAACACACCCAGGATGCGTCAGGACTGTCCCAGGACTGACATTCCTGGTTCTGGGGTGGGTCAGGTGACCCCTCTCAGCGTGGACCTCCCCCTCTCACCAATCGATCTTGACCCCCTGAACTGATCTGTTACCTGTCCTGAAACGAGGGTAACTGGAAATGTCACGGAGGGGGAAATGGACCAGGTTCGAAAGTGTGTGTCGTACTTAAGAGTCTCCACCACCCGTCAGGGGGAGTCGGGACTGGGGATAGAAGCCCAGCGGAACTCGGTGGAGGGGTTCTTGAGGGGAGATAGCTGGAAGATTGTTGGAGAGTATGTAGAGGTCGAAAGCGGGAAGAACAACCATCGACCTGAACTTCAGAAGGCAATTACAACCTGTCGCATCCATAACGCGACTCTTGTCGTTGCTCGACTCGACCGACTAGCAAGAAACGCACACTTCCTCCTCGGTCTGAAGGAAGCGGGCATTGATATCCTCTGTGTGGATATGCCCTCAGCCAACGCATTGACCATCGGTATTATGGCGATGGTAGCGCAAGAGGAAGCACGTCTCATCTCTGCACGAACCAAGGCGGCGCTACAGATGGCGAAGCAACGAGGGGTCAAGCTTGGCTCCCCGCGTCCAATGACTCAAATGACCCAGCAGCTTGGGGTGGTCAGAAGTGGTCATGTTCGAAGAGCGAAGGCACAGCGGTGGATGAGCGATGTCCGACCCACCGTTGAGCAAGCGATGAACACCTGTAAATCACTTAGAAGCACCGCACGAGCTCTCTCGGAGGCTGGGATACCTGCTCGTCGGGGTGGTGTATGGACAGCCACTCAAGTCAGCAGGGTCCTGAAAGGCTTTTGAGGTGATCTACAAATAAGACCCTACCGTAGACCCTTGGTAAGCTTTCCCGCTAAGTCAGAAGCCAAGTGTGCGCAAATGAATTGGATTCCTGTGGTCGATTCACGGGTCTCAATCCGAGCCAACAACCCGAAAAGACTATCCGTTAATACACCGCCTTTTCAAAAAGTGATGGTTTGGTTCTGCTGGTCACTACTTATTCATATACGGGTCTTCGAACTTCGTTTTCGTCGTGAGAGTAATCCACGACTTTCGCCCACCGTGACTTTCAATGGTCCAACAAAAAACGACGACTGGTGCCGACAAGGAATGACCGTCCCGCACCCTCATTGAACGACAATGGTTTGACTTGTTCTAGTCCATCTCGGAGACGGGACCGTAAGTGCTACGAGAAAAGAACATTAAAGTGGTAGAAGACAGGGTTTGGCGTACTCCCCTGACCGTAAACGAAAAGTACGAGGTGGTGTTGGTGTCACTTTCAACAATATGAGATGACACTGACGAGGAATACGAGGGCTGATACTCCACCAAATGGACATGCTGCTGTATCGCAGCGGGTGATGACTCTTCATTGAGTTCCTACTACATCTTCTACTGAATCACTTTCCTATATTGACCAACTATACATATCGGATTCCGTGATTCACTCCCACTTACTGATGTTCGGGTCAACCACCCTACATCACCCGTCCTAACCCCTCGTGTACCCATACCTCAAGTTATGAGGATACAGCACTCATAATCACATACCTATCTAGAAGGAGAAGCCTGGATGACAACTACGCAAATGAACAATACCGTATACATTGAACAAGACCTCGTGAACGTCTTCACCATCGCAGACCACTTCAATGTCCACTATAGAACCGCACAACGATGGACCCGAAACAAGTGGATACCCCACTACAGAATCGGAAAGTCGGTTCGGTATAGTCTGAAGGAAGTAATGGACGCGACCGCATCACCACGCCAAGTAACAAGAGCAATAGCAAGTGTTGCCGAACGAAACTAAGGGGATTGGTCGCAAAAAGGTCGTTTGGGGATTGGGACAATTATTGCCCCACCTGAAACACACCATCGATACTTCACGCTTCATTCCCACAGATGAAAAGGACAGCCTCTACCAACAAATCGAGGACACGTATCAGCAGCTTGATGATGCGATAAAGCGAGAGTTCGGAGCGGTACCCATTACACCAGCAAAAGAGAAGGAATGGAAGGACAACATCAATAAAATGCGAAGAAGGCTAGGGAAGGAGCCGCTACCGTAATGAAGAGGGCATCTCATAAGTGAGCGTTTAATGGTGGACGCACTCATTGAGGCAATCCTAGAGCGATAGGCGGGAATTGGTCTCACCTTGACAATTCGCAAATACGAAGCAATAGTAAGGGCGCGTAGCGATTTCCCGACTTGACGGGCTACGCACCTCCACGTGGAGGAACCAACCGTCTAAGTCGAAGGCGATAAGCCTCCGACGTAAGGGTCGGGGGCTTTTTGTTACTCGGTCACCTCCGTCTCGGTGACCACCATGCAGAAGACGGCGAGAGTATCGGCTCCCAGACCCGTCTACCAATCCGTCGCTCCCCTCACCTCTGAGGATGACGGTGGTCCAGCCGACCAGTCGACAACGACTGGAGCCATGGGCGAGTGAGACGGCACGTCTATCGCAAGGAGCGTAGGTATGAGCCGCTGGCACAAACCAGACCCAATCGACCCGAACTTTCCAGAGGACGGTCTAGACGTACCTCGGATTTCGGAACGAGAACATCAGAGGAGAATGTATCTCCGATATCTCACAGATTTGGAATCGGTTTCAAAGAACGTACTCCGTACACTTGGCATCAGCACCGACAATCTTGAGCAGTACATTTGGAAACCCTACGAAGGGATGGGGCTATTCAGTAGGCTTCTCCATGCTTACGAGCGGCGTACAATGCCCAAGGGATATCTGCGTCCTATCGACAACCCTGACTGTGCTCAATATGAACTTCCCCCACACGTGAGAGAGAAACTCTTCGAAGAAGTCACCCAGCGGGATATCCGCAATGGAACTCCACTTACACCCATGCAGGAAGAGTGGTTGAAGTCGCGGAATCCACAGCCTGAAGGGGAAGTGGATACGAACACGGCGTCGGAGGGCGGCTTATGAGCACCCACGACGACGAATGGTTCTATTGTATCGGCGGAGAGCAATCGTGGCAACGAATCCGCCACTTTCAAGACGGAAGTGAACCCGCTAAGGAATGGCAATGTTCTAACTGTGGGAACTGGTATCCAGAATTCGGTAGCTGTGTGGGAAGAACACAGTCGATAAGAAAGGGCGTCTGGTCCCAGCCACAGTGCTCCATCTGCTATCCCCCACCTTCGGGACTGCTGGGCGCATGCATCATTGGCTTCAACCACAGCAACAACCCTTGGAAAAGGTGGGCTGATCGACAAAACGGGAACAATCCACCGAAAGTCAAGGAAGGTGAGTAATGGCCTCCAGCGACGCCGGAAGTTCACTGTACAAAGGAGAACGCTTCACCAAGGCTGGACGCCTCCTTATCACGAGCCGCCAATTGATGGCCCTCAACGCGTTACTAGATACGCCACACGGTGAGGTTGGCTCTTTGGCAGAATGGTTTCGGTTGGTACAGAGATATGAGGAGTATCTTCACCCCGACTCAGTATGGCGGCTTCCTATCAGTTGGGCTAGAACAAAGTCGCGAGGAAGGCGAATTGGTGCGAGAATCATATCGAGACCCCATCACGACATTCGCAACAAACGTCATGGGCACAGTGCATGTTTTAGAGGCAGCAAGGCAAACAAAATGCACGAGGGCAATGGTAATCGTCACCTCAGACAAGTGTTACGAAAACAGAGAATGGGTATGGGGATACCGCGAAACTGAAGCGCTGGGGGGCTACGATCCGTACAGCAGCAGCAAGGGATGCTCGGAATTGGTAACCAGTGCGTATCGAAGATCGTTCCTGCTTCAGGCGGATATACCGGTTGCAACGGCGCGCGCTGGCAATGTGATCGGCGGAGGGGATTGGTCTGAAGACCGTCTCATCCCCGATATGATAAGAAGCTTCATAAAGGGGAAAACAGGAGCTATCCGTTATCCAGAGTCAACGCGTCCCTGGCAGCACGTCCTCGAGCCGCTCGCAGGGTATCTTCTGTTGGCAACCAAACTATTTGCCGAAGGTCGCGAATATGCAGATGCATGGAATTTTGGACCCGAGCAAAATGATGTGAAGCAGGTGAGGTGGATGGCAAATGAACTTGTCGCTTTGTGGGGCGAGGGTGTGAATTGGAAAAATGTTAATGACAACAGCTCCCACGAGGCAAAACTGTTGAGCCTTGATATTTCAAAGGCAAAAAACCTGCTCAATTGGAAACCAAGGTGGACCTCCGCGACCGCTCTAAACAAAACGGTGGAATGGTACCGAAGCTGGCAGGCAAAGGATGACATGCGAAGCATAACGTTACATCAGATTGCCGAGTACGAATCAAGCCAAACAGAATAGACAAATCACTTAACACTAAGAATTCGCATGACGATAGAAGAAACACTTGAGCATAAACGCAATCAAATCAAAGCCCTTGTAAAGGAATACGCTGACGCGGCGTTTGCAGCAAAGCCGTTTGTACCGGGTGAAACTTTTGTACCCGTATCGGGAAAAGTGATCGGTGCACCTGAATTACAAAACATGGTGGATGCTTCTCTGGATGGCTGGCTGACGACGGGCCGATTCAACGAGAGTTTCGAAAGGCGTCTCCGAAAGTATGTTGGAGTTAAACACGCACTAACGGTTAACTCCGGCTCTTCTGCGAATCTCGTCGCGTTTTCAACTTTAACTAGCCCAAAACTTGGAGACAGGGCAATTCAGCCTGGCGATGAAGTAATTGGAGTCGCAGCTGGATTTCCAACTACCATAAATCCAATCATCCAATGGGGAGCGATACCGGTATTCGTAGATGTTGATCTAGCAACGCACAACATCGACGTGGAAAAGATTGAATCGGCTATTAGTCCACGGACGAAAGCCATTATGTTGGCACATAGCCTAGGTAATCCTTTTAATCTAGACGTTGTGACTAAGCTATGCAAAAAATACCAGCTGTGGCTCATCGAAGACTGTTGCGATGCGCTTGGAGCAATGTACAAAGGCAAAATGGTTGGAACGTTTGGTGACATGGCCACACTGAGCTTCTATCCCGCACATCACATTACGATGGGTGAAGGTGGCGCAGTATTAATAAACAATGGGAAGCTAAAGCTGATTGCTGAATCTTTTCGTGACTGGGGACGCGACTGCTTCTGTCCGCCAGGAAAGGATAATACCTGTGGAAAGAGATTCTGTTGGACCAAGGAAAAGCTTGGCGGACAACTTCCAGATGGGTACGATCACAAATATACATACAGCCATCTTGGTTACAATCTCAAGATTACAGACATGCAAGCCGCCTGTGCACTAGCACAGATGGACCGACTTGGCGAGTTCATTTCGGCACGACGCGCGAACTTTAGGTATCTTCTCCAGAAACTCCAAGGCTGTGCCGACTTTCTGATACTGCCCCAGGAGACGCCTAACTCTGAACCATCGTGGTTCGGGTTTCCGGTTGTTCTTCGATCAAACACGGGTATTGGACGGACGGAACTACTGTCGCACTTAGATAATAAAAGAATTGGAACGCGATTACTCTTCGCCGGGAATGTAACCAAGCAGCCATATATGGCTGGAAAGAATTATAGAATTAGCGGCACATTAACGAACACCGACATCGTGATGAATCAGACTTTCTGGCTAGGAGTATTCCCGGGCTTGACTCAGCAGCATATCGATTATGTCGCAGACACGATTGAAAAATATCTCAAGCTTAAATGCTACCAACGCGGCAAGACTTAGATTGTCCAGGCGCCTATTGAAAAAGCTGAAAACAGCGCACAGCCAGCAAAAGCACCCTTAAAAGTAATGGAGAAAATATGACGACCTCGGGAACGGCCGTTGGAAACGGCACCAGGAGAAAGGTAACTCTTGGCACATTGCGATCAATGAAAGCTCAACAAGTTCCGGCATCATTCGTGACGGCATACGATTATCCATCTGCCGCATTCGCGGAAGCAGCAAATATTGATATGATTCTTGTGGGCGATAGCGGCGGAATGACGATGCTGGGATACCATAACACGATGCCGGTTACCATGGAAGAAATGATGTTCTTCTCAAAGGCTGTTTGCCGTGGAGCCAAAAAAGCGTTCGTCATCGGAGATATGCCATTCCTGTCATATCAGCTGTCCAATAAACTGGCGATGCAAAACGCCGGACGGTTCATTTCCGAAGCGGGCTGTGATGCGGTGAAACTTGAAGGGGGGAAGCGAATGGCGAAGAGGATCAGAGCAATCGCAGACTCGGGGGTGGCGGTAATGGGTCACCTAGGCCTCACCCCGCAAAGCATCTCTTTGGCCGGCGGATATAAAGTCTACGGCAAGACCAAGAAAGAATTTGAATCGCTTCGAGAAGACGCCATTGCCGTCGAAGACGCAGGAGCATCATTCATACTTCTTGAGGCCATACCCGAGGAGCCAGCAGGGTACATTCGAGAATCGGTCAGTATCCCTGTGTACGGAATCGGAGCAGGGAAGAAGCTTGATGGGCAGCTGTTGATCTTACATGACCTAATTGGTGCGTTCGTTGGAGATATAAAGCCAAAATTTGCGAAGAGATATGCAAATATCGGAGAACAAATCACAAAAGCGCTTCTGGCGTATGGGGACGAAGTTAAGTCAGGCCAGTTTCCAAATCTGGAGCATACGTATCCCATTGAGCAGCACGAACTAGGGGCAATTCGCGAACTTGTGCAAGGTGCCTGATAGGAATCCGGCTGTTCTTTAGATAACCGAATGGAGACAATCGCGATGCGCCAGATACGAGTGAGCGACTATATAGCATCGCACCTCGAAAAAATCGGGGTGACTCATATTTTCCTCCTGTCAGGTGGGGGAATGATGCATCTTCAGGACGCTGTGTTTCGAAACGAAACACTGAAGTATATTTGCTCGAATCATGAGCAGTCTTGCGCATATGGGGCAGAAGCCTACGCTAGAACAAAACAAGGACTTGGAGTCTGCTATGCCACAAGTGGCCCCGGAGGCGCGAACACTGTAACCGGGATCATTCAGGCGTGGCTAGATTCTGTTCCAGTATTGTTTATCACGGGACAAGCAAAGTCATCCGAAACAATTCGCGGATCAGGGTTGTTCGGATTACGTCAATTTGGGACCTTTGAAGTAGACATAATCCCAATAGTGCAGTCAATAACTAAATATTCTGTATTTGTTGATGATCCAGGCACGATAAAATACCATCTCGAAAAAGCAATTGCCACAGCTCAGACGGGCCGTCCCGGACCGGTACTACTTGATATTCCACTCAATGTTCAGGGGGCGCTGATCACCCCTGAGAGTCAATCAGGTTTTTCTGAAAGCGGTAATGACGAACCAGAACTGAGTCCCAAATTCGTGGACGAAATTATAGAAAAGTTACAGCAAGCACAGCGTCCGCTAATTCTCGCTGGTCACGGTATACGTGCCGCAGGCCAAGTAACAGAGTTTCGTCAGGTAGCAGCAGCCTTAAATGTACCCGTATCTGCAACACAGCTTGCTAACGACCTGCTGCCCCATGAGCACCCTCTGTTCGTAGGCCGACCAGGAATCAAGGGTGATCGCGCTGGTGGGTTAGCTGTCCAGAACGCAGATCTAATACTAACCCTTGGTTGCTCATTGCACTCGATGACAACGGGGTACGAGTTAGATCTCTTTGCCCCTTCAGCGTACAAGATACAGGTCGACATTGATAAAATGGTGCTAAAGCGTGAAAATGTAGGGGTAAATCTAAAAGTTAATGCATCGGTCAACTCCTTTATAAAAGCGCTCAACATCAGCCTAGAAAAGACAAAAAGAACTCCGGTTGTGCCACGTGGTCAATGGCACAACCCATGTTTAGAATGGAAACGCGATCTTGCCATTACAAATGAAGCACGTAACACACCGGCGGGTGAAATTGATTACTACGATGTAATTAATTCATTGAGCGAGCTGTGTGAGGGAACGGAAATAATCGTTGCCGATGCTGGCTCTGCTTTTTACGTAACAGGCCAAGCATTTAGATCGAAAGAACGCCAGCGTGTTATTCTGGCCGGTGCTATGGCGCAAATGGGTTATACGACTGCCGCAGTCGTGGGAGCAAGCGTTGCTGCTCCGGAGCGCCTAGTCATTGGCATTACGGGTGACGGATCTTTTCAAACTAACATGCACGATTTGGGGGTTATTGCGTATCATAATCTAAATGTAAAGTTAATAGTTGTTAACAACGGCGGATACGTGTCAATTCGCAACACTCAGAATAACTACTTCCATGGAAAAATGGATGCAGTAGACTCAAAAACCGGTGTGTTCATGCCGCGAATAGATAGGCTATGTGATGCTTATGGAATACCTTACACCTATTGTGAAGATCCAAATATGCTTCGATTGGAATTGAATCGCGTGCTAGGTCAATGTGGGCCTCAAGTGTTTGAAATAAGAACTGCCTATAGGCAAGAAATTATTCCGTCTGTTATGTCAGAGCGTTTGGCTGATGGCACGATGCAATCACGACCACTTCAAGACATGTATCCCTACCTGCCTAGCGAACAACTTGCGGAATATATGAAAGTATCTAGTGACTAGGCAAACGGTACACCAATTAGTAGTAATGATAAAGCTAATCCCAAGAGATGTCAGAAACCATAATACTCCATTCCAGTAAGATTCTGCTCCGAAACGGCCGGTGACTAAGGAAACAAGTACAGCAAACGGATATGGAAGCATCCTGTTTGCGATATCGGATTGGTTCCGCACTAAGCATTCCGAAGTTGACTTCCAAGCACGCCATCTTCCGCGAACCTTAATCAGCAGCGGCATGAGGTTTTTTAGTCCCAGGATTCTTCCGACACCTCCCCAGATGGATTGTACGCGTGTAGTTGCGCCATGCCACTGATGCCGACCGCCGCATCCGAGCATCCGATCGTGCAGTCCGATCTCGAACGGATTGCCAGTGCTTCGCTCCCATGGGATCGCCTTGCGGGACGCACTATCATGATCACCGGTGGCGGGGGGTTCTTGGCCGCCTATCTGATCAAGGCACTCTTGCATGCCGGGGATTACCACGCGCTCGGCCTACGCGTTATTGCCGTCGCGCGTTCGGCGGGGCGGCTCTTGCCTCGTTTGTCGGCACAGATCGCGCGACCCACGCTGGTTGTAGTTGAACAGGATATCGCTGCCCCTTTGGCGCCGGCGTTCCCGCGCGCCGATTTCCTCATCCACAGCGCAAGTCCCGCGAGTCCGCGGTTCTATGGGAGCAATCCGGTGGGGGTCCTCAACGCGAACGCTATCGGAACAACGCAGCTTCTCGGTCACGCCGTCCGGCACGAGAGCGAGCGCTTTCTCTTCATGAGCAGTGGAGAGGTGTATGGCGTTCCGCGCGATCCCACCGTGCCGATCACCGAGGATAGCTATGGCGATCTTGATCCAATGCAGCTACGTGCCTGTTATGCAGAAGGCAAACGGGTCTCCGAGACTATGTGTGTGGCCTGGGCGCATCAGCACGGGGTGCACGCCACCGTGGTGCGACCCTTCCACACCTATGGTCCAGGCCTAGCACTGGATGACGGGCGCGTATTTGCCGATATAGTGGCTGACGTCGTTGTGGGGCGGGACATCGTCCTCACGAGTGAGGGGACGGCACGGCGCGACCCGCATCACGATCGCCCGCCCTGGCGCGTCGGCGAACTCCTTGTAGCGGCTCATGTAGTCGCGGTATCGCGTGTTCGTGATGTTGCGCAGCGTCACGTCGACAGTGAGCAGCCGCGCGGGAATATCCAATAGTCCGCTCACGGCACGTGCAGCGAATTCCACCCTCAAGAACCACTTCTGTCTCATCCTCATCCCAACGGTTGAGTCGGATTGGGTGAAGGTTGGTCAGTTGATTGAGGACTAGCAGCAGTTGCTTTTCTGTTTGTTTAGAGCGGGGAGACGATTGTTTCCCCGTTCTTTTTTCTTTTTTTACTAGATCCTTAGTTCTACCGTAAGTTTAGTAATTTGTTTAGTGATTTTGTCATTGCAACGGTTCTTTCTCTGGCATTTAAGTTTTGTAAGTTGTTGATTTACAACACTTATACTTTAGTGGTCACTGTTGTACGGGAAGCGGGCCAGTTTCGGCGATCTGGTTCGCTGGATTCGGACGGCGTAGCCCCCGGGCTGGGAGGTGTCTTGACGGGCGAGCCCCCTGGGCTCGCCCGTTTTGTTTCGGGAACTACAGCGAGCTAGCTTGACGGACATGGGGCGAGTCGATGTGATCGTGATCGGGGGTGGGCACGCCGGGGCCGAGGCGTCGGCGATGGCGGCGCGGATGGGCTGCCGAGTCCTGTTGCTCACCCAGAACCTCGAGACGATCGGGCAGATGTCGTGCAATCCGGCGATCGGCGGGATTGCAAAGGGCACCGTCGTGCGGGAGGTTGACGCTCTCGGCGGCATCATGGGCCGGGCCGCGGATCGGGCGCGGATCCAGTTCCGGATGCTCAATCGGAGCAAAGGGCCGGCGGTGTGGTCTCCCCGGGCTCAATGCGACCGAGGGCTCTACCGCCGGGCCGTTCGGGAGGAACTGGAGCGGATTCCCGGGGTGAGGTTCGCCCAGGGGAACGTCTCTCGGCTATTAACGGGGAATGGATCGGTCTTGGGGGTCGAAACGAGCGACGGCCGCCGGTTTGAGGCGCCGGCGGTGGTATTGACGGCGGGGACGTTCTTGCGGGGCCGGATTCACATCGGGCTCTCGACTCAAATCTCGGCCGGAAGAGCGGGCGAGCCTCCGTCGGTAGAGATAGCACAAAACCTTGAAACACATGGACTTACAGTAGAACGTTTCAAAACTGGTACCCCGCCCAGGGTCGACGGCCGCACAGTGAATCTGGCAGGGCTCGAGCGACAGGACGGAGACCGCGAGGGCTTTTGGTTTGGTCATTTCGAACGGGTGCGGCACCCTCGGCAGCTGCCATGTTACGTGACCTACACGGGCGACCGGCTTCGAGATATCGTCGAGGCGAACCTCGCCGAGTCGGCCATGTATGGTGGAGCGATCAGCGGCCGAGGGCCGCGATACTGTCCTTCAATCGAAGACAAGATCGTCCGGTTCCCGGACGCGGCGCGGCACCAGGTATTCCTGGAGCCGGAAGGTCTCGACACGGCGGAGATGTATGTCAACGGCCTGTCGACCTCGCTACCGCCGGCGGTTCAGCTCGACTATCTGCGGACGGTCCCTGGTTTAGAGCAAGTCGAGATGACCAGGCCTGGGTACGCGATCGAGTACGATTACTACCCGCCGACCCAATTGGATCGCTCCTTACAGGTTCGGGCCATTCGAGGTTTGTTCCTCGCGGGCCAGGTGAACGGAACCACGGGCTACGAGGAGGCCGCGGGTCAGGGGGTGGTGGCTGGGGTCAATGCTGCGGCGTTCTCGTTGAATCGCGAGCCGGTGGAGTTCCCTCGGGAGCAGGGGTATCTCGGTATTCTGGTCGACGACCTGACCACCCGGGGTGTTGACGAGCCCTATCGGCTTTTCACGTCGAGGTCGGAGTTCCGCCTGACCCATCGTCAAGACAACGCTTTGCGGCGGTTTGCCTCGCTCGCGGATCGCCTTGCCTTGCTGACGGACGACGAGCGTCGAGTTCGTGACCTGCGGCTCGACGCCGAGGATTCGGCGGTCAGGTCGGCGCACGGGGTCACGATTGCGCCGGAGGTCGCGAACCCCCATCTCGAGTTGTTGGGGGAGCAGCCGATTGGGGCGCCAGCTCGACTGGCGGATTTGGTCAAGCGTCCTGGGGTGTCCTTGGCGGTGCTGCTCACCGCGGTGGGGGTCGAGACGCCTGACGAGGCGGCAGCATGGGGGGAAATCGAGCTCCGTTACGCTGGGTACATCGAGCGCGAGTGGGCGGCCGCCCAGAGACTGCGGACCCTCGAGGAATGGGAGATTCCATCTGAGATGGATTTCTCGAGCTGTTCTTCGATCTCATTCGAGGCCCGCGAAAAGCTCGCTGTTCGGCGCCCCACGAGCCTCGGGCAGGCGGCGCGGATTCCGGGGCTCACGCCTAGCGACATTCAGGCAATGGCGGCTGCGATGAGGAGGAGCTAGCCGCCCGTTTCACGTGAAACAAGGAGCTGGCGGGTCGATCGAGGTTTCACGTGAAACAGGGCGAATCGACTCGATCCTCCGTTCCCGCCAAACCCTCCTCGGGTTTACGGTTCTCTACTCGGGCCATATATTTACCACATCGCAAAGGACGGGTCACGTATTATCATGTAACTGATTGTAATACAATCAGTTACAGGAATGTGAGATCTCGGTGACGGCGCGGGTCATTGCAATCGCCAATCAAAAGGGCGGGGTCGGCAAGACGACGACCGCCGTCAACCTCGCAGCTTCGCTCGCCATTTCCGAGCGGAAGACGCTGCTCGTCGACGCCGATCCCCAAGCCAACGCGACGAGCGGGGTCGGGGTAGGGAAAGAAGTCGATCGCCCGTCGCTCTACGATGTCCTGGTCGACGGTCGGGATCCCCGAGAGGTCATCGTGCCGGACCGCGAGCTTCCCTACCTCTGGACCCTTCCCTCGAGTCAAGATCTCGTCGGTGCGGAAATCGAGCTGGTCAACGCCGCGGATCGAGAAACGAGGCTCTGCGAGGCATTGAGAGGCGTCGTTGAGGAGTATGAATTCATACTAATCGACTGCCCGCCTTCGCTCGGCCTCACCACTCTCAACGTGCTGACGGCAGCCAAGGGCGTCCTGATCCCGATTCAGTGCGAATACTACGCCCTCGAAGGCATCTCGCAGCTCCTCAACACGGTCCGGTTGGTTCAGCAGAATTTCAACCCGGACCTCGCGATCGAGGGGGTTCTGCTCACGATGTACGACGCCCGCCTCAACCTCTGCCGGCAAGTAGCCCAGGAGGCCAAGGAGTATTTCGGCGCAAAGGTGTTCCGCACCGTGATCCCGAGAAATGTTCGACTTGCCGAAGCCCCCAGCTTTGGCAAGCCAATCCTGTTGTACGACGTCCAGTCGGTCGGAGCCAAGAGCTACCTGTCCGTCGCCCAGGAGCTGGTGCGGCGGCGCGAGAGCGATCCCGTCGGTGTCGGAGGGGACCCTTCATGACGGAGCAGCGCCGACTCGGCCGGGGACTCGAGGCGCTCCTCGGCCCCATTTCCAAGGAGCAGGCCCAGGCCCAAGGCGCGCTTCGCGAAGTGCCACTTCGGGCCATCGATCCCAACCCGTATCAGCCGCGCCGAGATTTCGATCCGACAGCGCTGCAGGAGTTGGCGGACTCGATTGCCGTGTCCGGACTTCTCCAGCCGATCGTGGTGCGGCCCAAGGCCGCGGGGCGGTTCGAACTCGTCGCGGGCGAGCGGCGACTCAGAGCGGTTCAGATGCTGGGATGGTCCGCGGTGCCCGTCGTCACCAAGGAGATCGACGACCGGTCGATGCTCTCGCTCGCGCTGATCGAGAACCTCCAGCGAGACGATCTGTCGGCAATCGATGAGGCCCGGGGGTATGACAGGCTCGTCCGCGAGTTCGATCTGGGCCAGAGCGAAGTGGCGCGCCTGGTCGGGCGGGACCGAACGACGGTCGCGAACACCCTCCGCCTCCTCAAGCTGCCCGAGCGGGTGCAGCAGCAGATTCACTCGGGCGCCCTTTCGGAGGGGCATGGTCGGGCACTGCTCGGCCTGGCTGACCCCAAGGGCATCGCGAAGCTGGCGCAGTCCGCAGCCGAGCAAGGCTGGTCGGTCCGGGAGCTCGAGTCGCGGGTCCGGGGCACCGGGCAACCGCGTGGCAAGGGCAAGACCGATCGGCAGCTCCAACCAGAAGTTAGACGAGTCGAGGATGCCCTTCGGCAGCGACTCCAAACCGACGTTCGGGTCACCGCGCGTCGGAAAGGCCGCGGCTTCATCTCGGTGGCATACTATTCCAACGACGACCTCGCCAGACTCCTGGAGCTCGTCCTTGGCGAGCCCTTCGGCGGATGACCGAACGGGGCCGTTGGGTGACCGTCTCGGTCCATCACGATGGGCGAGTGTCGGCCTCGACCTATCGGATTCCGGCAATCGTCTACCGGGCGGTGTTCGCGATTGCCGTCGCCGGGGGGCTTCTGGCGATCCTCGCGGTCGCGGTCTCCGCGCCGGTGGCCAGGGCGGCGGCTCGGGTCCCCGGACTCGAACGGGAAATCGCGCGACTGGCGGCGGAGAACCAGCAGATCGGCGAGCTGAGCAACGCGCTCGATCAACTCGAGTCGAACTACGCCCGGCTTCGCGAGATGGTTGGAGCCGATCTCGCGCCCGATCCATTGCGGCTTGCCTCGAGTCCCCAGGTTGCCCCCGCGGTGGTCGTCTACCCCGATGAGATCGCGCCACGCTACGAGCTGGGGCCGTCGCTGCCGACTCATTGGCCCCTCGACGATCCCGGTTACCTGACTCAGGGCCAAGTACCGATCGACTCCGCGGACGGAGCCCATCCGGGCGTCGACGTGGCGCTCGCGGCCGGGACCCTGGTTCGGGCGGCTGGTGGCGCGACCGTGGTCGCGGTTGGAAGCGATCCGGAGTACGGCCTCTATGTGCGGTTGGAACACCCCGATACCCACGAGTCGATGTACGGACACCTCTCGCGGGCGGTGGTGCGAGTCGGAGATCGGGTCGGGGCCGGTCAGGTCGTGGGCCGATCCGGGAACACCGGCCGGTCTTCGGCTCCGCACCTGCATTTCGAGATTCGCAGGGGGGGTACCTCCGTCGATCCCATGTCCGTCATTCGCAAAGGGCGGTGACATGAGCATCTTTTCCGGGTCAGCTTCGGCAACCAGCGCCAACGCCACGAGGCGTCGCGCCGAGGGCAATACGATGTCGATCATCGCGCCGGACCTCGTGGTGACCGGCGATCTGGTTGCGAGCGGGGTCGTTCGGGTCGAGGGTCGGGTTCACGGCAGCGTGATCGCCGAGCAACAGATCTTGCTCTCGCAGGGGGGAGCCGTCGCGGGCGACATGCGCACTCGCGAAGCGGTGCTCGCGGGCGAGGTCAATGGCTCGGTCACCGCGACCGACCGGATCGAGGTCCAAAGCAGCGCCGTCGTCAACGGCGACATCGTGACGCCCCGACTCCTGATTCAGGAGGGCGGCCGGATCAACGGAGCGATCCGGATGGAATCGGTTACGACGGAGGCCACCGAGTGAGGATCACACTGTTGCTGCTGCTGGTGACCCTGGTTGCCTGCGGCCGCGCCAGACCGGCTGGAGACGGGGCCGGCGGCGAGACGTTTCGGGTCGGCCTGATCACCCCTGGCTCGGTCGCCGATGCGGCCTGGAACGAAGGTGCCTATCGAGGCCTGATGGCCATCAGGGACTCGCTCGGGGTCGAGGTGAGCCACGTCGAAGCTCGGACACCGGGAGAGCAAGAAGAGGCGCTTCGGGCCTATGCCGCCCAGCGCTACCAGTTGGTTTTCGGCCACGGGTTCGAGTTTCAGCAGCCGGCCGAACGGATCAGTGCCGAGTGGCCCAACACGGTGTTCATCGTCACGTCGGGCGAGCGGGTGCAGGGCAACGTCGCCCCGTTGGTCTTTCGAATCGAGGAGGGGACTTACCTCGCGGGCCTGGTGGCGGGCGGGCTCTCGAAAACGGGCAAGATCGGGTTCGTCGGTGGGATCGAGTTGCCGCCGATTCGGCGAGGCTACGAGGGATGGGTCAACGGCGCCCGGCGGATGAACCCCGGCATCGAGACTCGGCTGACCTACCTGAACACGTTCGACGATGCCGCGGCGGGGAGGGAAGCAGCGCTGGCCATGATCCGAGTCGGTGTCGACATGCTCCACCACAACGCCGATGCGGCCGGTGTCGGCCTTTTTCAGGCGGCCAAGGAACAGCCGGGGGTGTTCGTCTTCGGGGCGAACGCGGATCAGAGCCGGCTGGCGCCCGACCGGGTGGTGGGATCAGCGATCATCGACCTACCCCGCGCCTTCCTCACCGTGGCTCGGGAGGTCAAAGACGGCCGTTTCTCTCCGAAGGTGGAGTCGTTCGGCTTGGCCGGCGGGGTGATCCGGTACCTCGCCAACCCGAGCCTCGACAGCCTGCTCCCGGGGACGGTTCGAACGGCGCTGGCGGCCGCTGCGGATTCCATCGCTGCCGGCACGTTATTACCCGTTCCTCGCTGAGGCCCCCGGCTACCGCTCAATGATCCAACTCGACGAGCTAACCGGCTATCTCGACGGGTTCCTTCGGATCGGCGACGTTCCCGACGAGCCGGGTGCTGTCAACGGCCTCCAGGTCGCCAACGCGAGCGGATCGGTGCGGCAGATCGTCGCCGCCGTGGATGCCTCGCTCGCGACCATCGAGGGAGTGATCGCCGGAGGTCGGGCCGAGGGCACCATGCTCCTGGTGCACCACGGAATGCTCTGGGATGGCAACGTTCCGGTGACGGGCCGGCGATTTCGGCGGCTGGCGGCCCTGCTTCGACACGATATCGCGCTGTATTCGGCCCACATTCCCTTGGACGTTCACCCCGAAGTGGGGAACAACGTTATGCTGGCGCACCGGCTCGGATGCACCGATCTGGTGGCGTTCGACAGCTACAAAGGTGCTCCCCTGGGGGTTCAGGGGCGGCTGGCCGGCGGCGCGGTGGCTCGGCGCGAGTTGGCCGATCGCCTGGACGCCGCCTTGGCCACCACGACACGCCTCATTCCGGGCGGCCCCGAGCGGGTGGAGACGGTGGCGATCATCACCGGCGGCGCGGGCGGACGGGTTGGCGCGGCAGGTGCCGCCGGCGTCGACGCGTTCGTCACCGGCGAGGGGGCTCACTACACCTATTTCGATGCCATGGAGTTAGGCGTCAACGTCTACTTCGCTGGGCATTACGCCACCGAGACGCTCGGGGTCCAGGCCCTCGCGACCCACCTCGCGGCGCGCTTCGGGCTGCCGTGGGCTTTTCACGACCACCCCACCGGGTTGTGACGGCCGCCCTAGCGCTGCACGGCGTCAGCAAGGCCTTTGGAACGAATCGGGCGTTGAACGACGTGAGCTTCGCGGTCGGGCGCGGGGAGGTTCACGCCTTGGTCGGCGAGAATGGGGCTGGGAAATCGACCCTGATGCGGGTGGCGTTCGGCTTGATCCCGCCGGATGCGGGCGAGGTCACCATCGATGGCAACGCGGCGCGAGTCGAGAGCCCGCGAGTCGCCAGAGCGGCCGGCGTGGGGATGGTGCACCAACACTTCACCTCGATCGGCTCGTTCACCGTCGAGGAGAACCTCTGGCTCGCCGCGGGCCGGGTCGGCCATCCGTCGGGGCGACCGCCGATCTCGAACGCAACCGCGGTGGACGAGTTGCGCGCCGCGCTGTGGCGAGGACTCGACCGAACGGCAGCGGCCGAGACCCTGCCGGTCAGCGCCAAACAGCGGCTCGAGTTGCTGCAGGCGCTGGCGACGGGTGCGGACATCCTGCTCCTGGACGAACCGACCGCGTTGCTCGCCCCGGCGGAGATCGAGGCCCTGCTCGCCCTGCTCCGTTCCTTCGCGCGCGGGGGCGGCGCGGTCGTGCTGATCAGCCACAAGCTGAGCGACGTCTTCGCCGTTGCCGACCGGATCACCGTCCTGCGTCGGGGTAGGGTCGTGCTCGAGGGCCGGCGGTCGGAGTTGACCAGCCCGGAAGTCGCGGCGGCCATGGTTGGCGGAGAAATCGAGCCGCCGCCGGCTCCGGCAGCGACCGGAGCCGTCCGGATCGAGGCGGGCCCGCTCAGGGTCCAGGCGGGCGAAGTGGTCGGGATCGCGGCGATCGAAGGCAATGGGCAGCGCTCGCTGCTGCGGGCCCTGGCCGGACTCGAGCCGATGGCCTCGGGATGGCGATCCGAGGCCCCGGTGGCCTTCCTGCCTGGCGATCGCACCACGGAGGGACTGATCGCCGGATTCTCGTTGACCGAGAACCTGGTGCTTGGCCACGATCGGGACGCACGGTGGACACGGGGGCCATGGATCGACTGGGGCGAGGCGGAGCGGTGGATGGGCGTATTGATCGACCGTTTCGAGATCAAGGCCGGGAGCCCCCGAGTGCCGGTGAGTTCACTGAGCGGAGGAAACCAGCAGAAGGTTCTCTTCGCGAAGATCGCGGCGTCGTCTCCGGCCGTGGTGATCGCGGAGAACCCAACGAGGGGACTCGACTTCAAGGCCACGGTCGAGCTGCATCACGAACTCCGGCGGCTCGCGTCGACCGGGGTAGCGGTCCTGTTTCACTCGCCGGATCTCGATGAAGTGCTCAGTCACTCGGACCGAGTCGTGGTGCTTCGGGGTGGTGAGCTGCTGCCGGTCAGGTCCACAGCGACCAGAGCCGAAGTAGGCACGATGATGGCGGCGGGAGTGGGCGGATGACGGCGGTTTGGCGAGCGATCGGGGTGGGGCTCATCGCGTTGGGCGTGCTGGCGGCGACCCTCGCGGTGTTGGGGTTCGACCCGGTCGCTGGCCTCGCGGCGCTGGGGCGCAATTCGGTCGGCTCCTGGTATGCCTGGAGTTCGGCAACGTTGGTTCGGGCGATCCCGCTGATAATCATCGGTCTGGGGTTGGGACTGGCGTTTCGGGCGGGAGCCTTCAACATCGGTGCTGAGGGCCAGTTCGCGGCCGGTGCGATCGCCGCGACCGGAACCGCGATGGTGATGGGGTCGTGGCCTGGTCCGGTGTCCTGGGTCGCGACGGCCGCGGTCTCAACGGTGGCCGGCGCCCTCTGGGTGCTGATCCCGGTGGTCCTCAAGCTCAGGCTCGGGGTCCTCGAGGTCATCAGCACGCTGCTGCTCAACTTCGTCGCCGAGCAGATGGTGAGCTGGATGGTCCAAGGGCCGCTTCAGGAGCCGCAGGGGATCTACCCGCAGTCCGCCCCCATCCCCGCGGACGTCCGGTTGCCGGTGCTGGCCGGGACGCGGCTCCACCTCGGGGTGGTCTGGGTAATCCTGCTCGGGACCGTGCTGTGGATAGTCATTGGGAGGACGCGCTGGGGATTCCGGCTCCGGGCGGTCGGCGAGGCGCCGGTTGCCGCCTCGGTAGCTGGTCGCATTCCAGTGGGAGGTGTCCAAGCCGCGGCGTTGCTGCTGTCGGGTGGCCTTGCCGGCCTTGCGGGCGGACTCGAGGTGACCGGAGTAACCTATTCGTTGTATCAAAACCTTTCACCTGGTTACGGGTTCACCGCGATCGCGGTGGCCTTGATAGCGCGGCTGCACCCGCTCGGGATCATCGTGGCCGGTGTGGGCTTCGGCGCCTTGGAGGCGGGCGCCAGCGGGATGCAACGCGAAGCCGGGATCCCGGCGGTGGCGGTGAACGTGGTCCAGGCCACGATCATCATCGTGGCGTTGCTGGCGCTCCGGAAACGTCGCGTGGCCGCGGTGGCGGAGGCCTGACCGATGGACCCAACCGTCGACTTCCTCGCCGCGGCCATCCGGATCGCGACTCCGCTCCTGCTCGCCGCTCTGGGGGAAATGCTGACCGAGCGTTCGGGGGTGCTCAATCTTTCGGTCGAGGGGGCGATGCTGGCGGGCTGCTTGGCTTCCGCACTGGGGGCTCACTGGTCCGGCAGTCCATACTTCGGCTTGGCCACCGGGGCGCTCGGCGGGTTGGCGGTGGCGACGGTGTTCTCGCTGGTGGCGATCCGCGGGCGGGTCGACCAGGTGATCGTCGGGACGGCGTTGACGCTGGGCACGATCGGCGTCACCGGGCTCTGGTACCGCTGGGCCTTTGGGGCGGAGGGGCTCGGTCTGACACTGCCGACGGTGGTGTGGACCCCGACAGTCATCGCGGGGGCGCTGGTGGTGACCGTCTCGGTGCTTCTGCGGAGCACGATCGGGCTTCGGCTGCGCGCCGTGGGCGAGTCCGCGGTGGCTGCCCGGGCGATTGGAATCGGGGTGGAGCGCTACCGGGCCGCCGCGACCGCGGTCGGAGGGCTGTTGGCCGGGCTTGGGGGCGCGACCCTGGTGCTGGGGCAGGTGGGTACCTTCGCCGAGCGAATGACCGCTGGTCGTGGGTTCATCGCCATCGCGATCGTCGTGTTGGGCCGATGGCACCCGATTGGGGTCATGCTCGCCGCGGTCGGTTTTGGCGCGCTGACGGCACTGCAGTTCGCCTTCCAGGCAGTCGGGATCGCGCTACCCTACCAGTTGTTCCTGATGCTCCCCTACCTCGTCGCGCTGGCCGCGCTGGCTGGCTTCGGCTGGAGGGCCCGAGCTCCGGCTGACTTGGGCCGCTCGCTGAGCTAGCGGCGGCCGTACTTCGCCAGCGCGGCCGTGAGCCGGTCGTGGGGAAGGGCGAAAACGGTCCGCCCGTCGGCACCAACCATGGTTTCGGCGGCGAGCATTGCGTTGAGAATAGCCTCGCCGGTCGCTTCGATGGTGGCTTCGAAGACGGGGTTGATCGCCTCGTTGGGGATCGCCGTGAGTTGGGCGAGCCGGTCGCCGCGGTCGGCTCCGACGTTGGCGGTGGAGAACGCCACGAAGATGTCGCCGGAGGAGTTTTCTCCCATTCCGCCCATCCGTCCGATGCCGAGGGCGGCTCGTTTCACCACCCGCTTGAGCTGGTGCGGCAGGAGGGGCACATCGGTCGCGACGACGACGATGATCGAGCCATCGCCCTCGCCGTCAGGCCTGGTGGCGGAGAGGCACGACGGGGTCCGGGTGGTCGACCCATCGCCGGTCGGGCGGTAACAAGGGAGCAGGTCGGGGATCTCCTGGCCCACGGGCACCCCGGCCACAGTGAAGCGGCGCCGGCTCCCGTAGTTGCATTGGACCAGCACGCCGACGGTGTAGCCGGTTCCGAGTACGGCGATCTGACGGGAGGATGTCCCGGTGCCGCCTTTGAATTGGTGGCAGGTCATCCCGGTCCCGCCGCCGACATTGCCTTCCAGGACCGGCCCTCCCCGAGCCCCTTCGATGGCCGCGACGACGTGCTGGCGGGTGACGTGGAAGCCGTTGATGTCGTTGAGCCCGCCGTCCCAGGTCTCCGCGACCAACGGGAGGGACCAGTCGAACGCCCGGCCTTGCTTGACCACCCAACCGATCACCGCGTCGTGGACCGCGCCGACGCTGTGGGTATTGGTGATCATGACCGGTCCGCCGAGCAAACCGGACTCCTCGAGCCAGGTGGTTCCGGTCATTTCGCCGTTGCCGTTGAGTGAAAACCAGGCCCCGAACACGGACTCGGTCGCGGCTTTGCCTCGGGGGAAGACGGCGGTCACGCCGGTACGAACCGGTCCTTGCCCGACGATCAGCTTGCCGTCGCCCTTGATGATGGTGGACATTCCCACCTCCACCCCGGCGACGTCGGTGATGGCGTTGAGTGGTCCGGTGGAGCCGTTGAGGGGAACGCCGAGCGCGCGGGCGCGCGGTTTGGGCTGGGCGGCGAGGCCCGGGAGGTCGAGCAGGGCGAGCGCCGCGACGAGGAGCCGGCGGGGCAGGATCATGGGCGGGAGGGGTTAGGGCCGACCGAATGTAGCCCCCCAAGAGGCGGGACGCAGGCCGGTGGCGGAATGACTGACTGGCCGCGAGATTTGGCGGTGAGGAACTCCATGGCGCTCGAACTCGACAACGTCGCGATGCTACCCGATGGTCGGTCGATCGGGTATTCCGTCGTCGGCGACCCCGCCGGGTTGCCGGTGCTCGCGTTCCCGGACTGTTTCGGATCGCGTCTCGATCTCGCCGCCCGAGAGTTCGAATCGGCCGCGGCGGCCACGGGAGCGCGCCTCATTTCGCTCGAGCGACCCGGTATCGGACTTTCGGACCCAAGGCCCGGAGGGACGATTCTGGACTGGCCGGTCGACGTGGTCGCGGTGGCCGAGGCGCTGGGGCTGAGCCGCTTCTCTCTGGTGGGGTTCGGCGGCGGGGGAGCCTACGCGCTGGCGTGCGGCCTGCGAATTCCCCATCGACTGAAGAGCGTTGGCGTGGTGGGCAGCCCGGTTCCGCCTGGGGTACCTGGGGCGCGGGAGGTGATGAGCGGCGAGCAGCGGACCCTGTCTCGCCTGGCCCAATACGTCCCGTTTCTTCTCGAGCGGCGCGTTCGCCAGATCGCTCGCCTGGCGGTTATCGGCTCGGAGCGGCTGATCGAGCAGCAGTCGCTCGGATTGGCCGATGTCGATCGAGCCGTGTTGCAGCATCCGGCGAGACGTGCCCATCGTCTGACCAGTCTTCGGGGCGCGTTCAGAAAAGGCGAGCGCGGCGTGTCGGACGACCTGTCGCTGGTGTATCGACCGTGGGGCTTCTCGCTCGCCGACATCCCGATGGTGGTGAACCTCTGGTTCGGTGGCCGGGACGTCCGGGCGGCGGCCGCGGGGAACCTGCTGACCGACTTGCTCACCCGTTGTGAAGCGAGGATCTACCCGGACGAGGGCTCTCTCTCGCTCGTCTGGCACCGGCTGGAGGGGGTGCTGCACGGTCTCGTGGCCACCGCCGAACGGGAGGCCGGCCGGCCGGTTGGCTAGCCGGTACGAGCGAGTTTGCCAATGCGCTCCACGGCGGCGTTGAGCATCGCTTCGGTCTTGCAGAAGGCGAAGCGGGTGTAGTCGCGGCCGTCCGCGGGGTCGGCGAAGAAACTGGTACCAGGCACCGTGGCAACGCCGCCTTCGACGGTGAGCCAGCGAGCGAACTCATCGGATGGCATCCGTTTGATCGCGGTGAAGTCCGCGAGAACGTAATAGGCGCCCTCGGGGGGCACGCAACGAAATCCGCTCGAGGTGAGCGCCCCGATGAGCAGGTCCCTCCTGGCCCGATACTCAGCTTCTAGGTTTGTGTAATACTCCTTGGGGAGCGTCTCCATGGCGACAGCCAGGGCTTCCTGGAGCGGCGCTGGAGCACCGACGGTCAGGAAGTCGTGGACCTTGCGAATCGCGTCGGTGACGCTCGGGGGTGAGACGATGGTACCGATCCGCCACCCGGTGATGCTGTAGGTCTTCGAGGCGCCGCTGATGGTGATGGCCCGCTCGCGCATTCCGGGCAAGGTGGCCATCGGAATGTGCTCGCCTTGGTACTTGATGTGCTCGTAGATCTCATCGGTGATCGCCCAGCTGTCGTGCCGCTGACAGAGATCGGCGATGCCGGTCAGTTCTTCACGGGTCAGGACTCGGCCGCTCGGATTGCCCGGGGTGTTGACGATGATCGCCTTGGTTCGGCTGGAGAATGCCCGGGCCAAGCGGTCGAGATCGAGCGGTTGGCCGGGTTGGAGGGGGACGAACACCGGTTTGGCGTCGCAGAGGATCGCATCGGGACCGTAGTTCTCGTAGAACGGTTCGAACACGATGACTTCTTCGCCAGGGTTGACGATGGCGAGGAGGGTGGCGGCCATCGCTTCGGTGGCGCCGCAGGTGATCGTGATCTCCGTTTCGGTGTCGAGCGCCAGGCCATACCAATCGAGGTATTTCTTGGCGAGGGCATTGCGGAGGCGCTTGGCGCCCCAGGTAATGGCGTATTGATTGATGTCGTCCCGAATGGCCTTGGCCGCCGCCTCCTTGAGGATGTCCGGGGTCGGGAAGTTGGGGAAGCCCTGAGCGAGGTTGATGGCGCCGTGTTGGTCGGCCAGGCGGGTCATTCCCCGGATGACCGATTCGGTGAAAGTGTGGGTGCGTCGCGCGGTCGCCATGGAGTCTCGAGCGAAAAAGTCGGGAGAATATACTGCCGGCTGCGGGAGTTGACGGGGGTTCCCGCTGGTCCGGGCCGATGCGGTCGGGGTTGGTCGGCGGTCGGGGTTCCCTATTAACCTACTGGACATGATCAAGCAAATACTTGGGCTTGCCGTGCTCATGGCGGGCGGGGCTGCCCAGCTGGTTGGGCAAACCACCGACACCCAGCGGGCGGCGGCCGCGGACGTTCTGAAGCAGATCGAGGCCCTCCAGAACCGGCTGGCGCCGGCGAAGCTGGCCGAGCGGTTGACGGCGGCCCGCAACCCGGATCGGGACCAGGTGATGGCCAGGGCAGCGGGGATCTGGGACTCCGGCATGGGGGCGTTGAGCGACTGGATCGGGCGCAATCCCGAAGTCGGCTGGAAGGAGTTCAAGGCGGTTGACACCCTCACCAAGGTCCTCGAGACCCACGGCTTCGCGGTCGAGAAGGGTAGCGCCGGTCTCGCCACGGCGTTCGTCGCCAAGTGGCAATCCCCGGCCGGCAAAGGCTTGGTGCTGGGTGTGATCGCGGAATACGACGCGTTGCGTGACACCGAGGGGGCGTTTCACGGGGATCAGCATAATGCCCAGAGCCCGATCGCGATCTCGGCGGCCGTCGCGATGCAGGAGTGGCTCCGGGACTCCGGCACTCCGGGGACGATCGTGGTATTCGGCACCCCGGCCGAGGAGGTCGGTCCACCGGCGAAGAAGATCATGTTCGATGCGGGCGTGTTCAACGGTACCGATCTGATCGTTCGCAGTCACGCCTCGACATCGACCTCCCGGGCCCGGGCCGGATTCGGGATCTGCTGCCTGAACATCAACGAGGTGAAATACATCTTCAGTGGAACTCCGTCCCATCAGCTGACGTCGTGGTATGGGCGAAACGCGCTGGCGGCCGCGGTGCATTTCTACAGCATGGTCGATGGGCTGCGGAGCAGCTTTCGTCCCGAGGCCTCGATTCAGGGTGTCATTCCCGAGGGGGGAGTCGCGCCCAACGTGGTTCCGCAGCGGGCGGTGGTGGATTACTACATCAGGTACCCGGACGGGGTGTACCTCGAGCATATCACCCGGATGGTCGACAACGCCGCGAAGGCCGCCGCGCTGGCCACCGGCACCGAGCTGAAGATCGACCGGTACGGGGAGTTCCGCGACGGCATCACTTTCGGGACGTTGGAGGAGTTGAGTTTCGGCTATGCTCAGAAGCTCGGAGCGCCCGCCGTGGAGCCCGAGCCGCAGCGCCCGTCGGGGTACGAAGAAACCGGGGTCCTTTCGCGAATCGCGCCCGGTGTCGGGGTCAGCATCTACAGCTCCCGGGGATCGTACCACACCCGGGGCATGCTGGCCGACACCTTCAGCGAGGTCGGTCACCGGGCGTTCCGAATTGCCGCTCAGGTGATGGCGGCCGTGATGTTCGATTTCACCAAGGACGGCGCGTTCCGATCGGCGGTCCAAACCGAGCACGCCACGATGAAAGGGTTGTTCGATCAATACCAGGACGCCCTGAAGCGGGCGTACGCATCCGAGATCGGTCAGCAATAGCCGCATGATCATGGCGCTGGTGATGGCCGCCGTGTCGGTCCAGGACACGGCCCGGGTTCATAGTGGGGTCCGCGGCGAGATCGAAGTCTCATTGCCCCGATTCGACTCGACCGCGCTCATCGACGGACGGCTCGACGAAGGCGTCTGGAGCCGGGCGGCCCGGCTGGTCGACTTCTCGCAATATCAACCGGTGGACGGCCGGCCCGCGGAGGACCCGACTGAGGTGCTGGTCTGGTATGGGCGGGATGCCATCTACTTCGGGGTTCGGGCCCAGGAGCGGCACGGCGAGGTAGTTCGGGCCACCCGGGCGAATCGCGACAACATCGGCAGCGAAGACCAGATCCAAATCCTACTCGACACCTACAACGATCGACGAACCGCGTTCCTCTTCGGGGTGAACCCGCTCGGTGTCCAGCAGGACGGAACCCGGAGCGACAATTTCTCCGGCGGAGCGGGTGGCCGGTTCGACGGGGGCGGAGGGGTCGGTAACGTCAACCCGTTGGAAGGCACTGTCGACCTCAACCCCGACTACGTCTTCGAGTCCCGAGGTCGGCTGGTCGACGGTGGGTACGAAATCGAGGTCCGAATCCCGTTCAAGAGCCTTCGATACCAGGAGGGCGCCACCCAGGCCTGGGGGCTCAACGTACTCCGCCGGGTCCAGCACTCGGGTTTTCAGGATTCCTGGACCCCGGCGGTCCGCGGCAACGCCTCGTTTCTCGGACAGTCGGGTACCCTGACGGGGTTGCGAGACCTGCATCGTGGTTTGGTTCTCGAGCTGACCCCGACCGTCACCGGCCGGCTGGTCGGCTCCCGATCGCCGTCTGGCCGGTGGGATTACGAGGGCGCCAGGGATCTCGGCGGGGATGTCCGCTGGGGAATCAGCCAGAACCTCTCTCTCAATGGCGCCATCAACCCGGATTTCTCCCAGGTCGAGGCGGACGTCGGCCAGGTGACGGTCAACGAACGGTTCGCGCTGTTCTTCCCGGAAAAGCGGCCGTTCTTCCTCGATGGGCTGGAGCTGTTCGACACGCCAGGCCAGCTCATCTACACTCGGCGGATCGTCAGCCCGGATGCAGGTCTCAAGCTCGCGGGCAAGGTCGGCCGACTCAACATCGCGACACTGGTGGCGGCCGATGGCGCCTCGCAGTCGATCGACCGCGAGGGGAATCCGATCTTCGGCGTGACTCGGCTGCGAACCGACCTGGGGCGGAACTCGACGCTCGGCGGGGTATTCACGACCCGCGAGGACGGAACCGACCATTCACGGCTGGTGGGCGCCGACCTGCGGTTGTATCACTCCAAGCTCTACTTCGTTCAACTGCAAGCGGTCCAGTCGTGGACCAAGGCGGGGTTGGGCGGGGCGGTCTCGGGTCCGCTGCTCTCGGTGATGTGGGATCGGACCGGCCGTGGCTGGGGCTTCAACTACCAACTGCGGGCGGTGGGGCCGGATTTCAACGCGGCGGCGGGGTTCGTCAACCGCACCGACCTCGTCGAGGCCACCGCCTTCAACCGTTTTTCTCGGTACGGTAGGCCCGGCGCCCTGGTCGAGACTTACGGCGCCTTCATCGGGGTGCAGCGGCTCTGGAGCTACTCGGACCCGGGAGCAGGTCCTCGGGAAGGGTACGAATCGGTGTTCCCGTCGGCGACGTTGCGGGGCGGCTGGCAAGTGGGTGGTAGTGTCAATCGCAACTTCTTCTCCTACAACCCTCGCTCGTACCAAGGGTACGCGGTCGAGGTTCCGGGCGGCACCGTTTCCTTCAGCGTCCCCGCCAGTGAACGGGGGTTGGTCAGCGGTTCGGTGCGGGTGACCACGCCCACCTTTCAGCACCTAACCGTCACGGCCAGTCTGGGCCTCGGTGATGCCGCCATCTTCCGAGAGGCCATCCGGGGCCGCCAAGTGCGATTCGATATCACGGCGGATCTGCGGCCAACCAGCGCCCTCCGGGGTGCCCTCCAGTTCACCAGACTCTCGCTCGACCGAGGCCGAGATGGCTCGAGATTCTCGACCGAGACAATTCCCCGTCTCAAGGTGGAGTATCAGCTGAATCGTGCCGTGTTCGTCCGGCTGATCGGCCAATACACGGCGCGAACCGTGAGCCCGCTGCTGGATCCGCTGGGACGACGAATTCTCCAGAATGGCGTGGTCGACCAAGGGAAAAACACCAACGAGCTTCAGCTGGACTGGCTATTCAGCTACCGGCCCACTCCAGGCACGCTGGTCTACTTCGGTTACGGATCGACGTCCTCGGAGCCCGAGAGCTTTCGATTCGGGCGGCTCGAGCGCCGGGAGGACGGCTTCTTCGGAAAGGTGAGCTATCTGTTTCGGATGTAGTGGCACGAGCAGGCCGCGCTCATCCCTTTCGGCGGCAGGGCACTCGCCAGAACACCAACAGATCGCCGAGTTCCCGGTCGAACGCCTCGTATCGCTCGACGTTTCCGCTCGGTACCGGTTCCCAGCCTTGCATCGACACCGGGAGAGAGTCCGGGAGGTCGCGCTGCACGCTCTCCGGAGTCTCATCCCATTCCATGACGAGACCAGGAAGCTGCTCGAGGCGCTTTGGGAAGGCCGCGACCGGGATGCGTTTGACGAGGCCGAAGTAACGAATCTCGGCCGAGGTGGCCGGGGCATGCTCTTGGGTGACCGCCTGCCAGAACTTGCGGGCGACGACCTCGGGTTTGGTGCGACGCTTGGGCATGGGTGACCTCGGCCGCCTATCGGTCAGGGTTTTCGTTTGCTCCCCTCGGCCCGGGCCTTGGCCACCAGATCCTTCACCTCGGTCATCAGCCGGGGCCCGTGGTAGGGGATTCCGTCCTTGATGGTCCACTCGACGCCGCCGGCGCGAACCTCCTTGCCGTCCTTGACGGCGGACGTTCCGGTCGGATAGAGCACCTTGAGATCCTCGAGCGGGTTGCCGTTGACGATGATCACGTCAGCCCGGTGCCCAACCCGAATCCGACCGATCTCAGTCTCGACGCCGAGCATTTTGGCATTGTTGAGGGTCGCGTGTTGAATGACCTTGAGGGGGTGGAACCCGGCCTCTTGGTGCAGTTCCATCTCCCGGATCACGCCGAACCCGTACATCTGATAGATGAACCCGGCGTCCTCGCCGACGCCGATCAGGCCGCCGTATCGATCGAAGTCCCGGAGGGCCGCCATCCAGATCCGGTAGTTCTCTTTCCAGAACGCTTCGTCAGTCGACGACCATCCCAAGAAGTACGAGCCGTGGTTCGCCGGATTCGGCCGGAAGAACTCCTCGAGGGTCGGGTGGAGGTAATCCTTGAACCACGGCTGATTCTGAGCCCGCTGGAGATCTCGGCTCGCTTCGTAGATCACGAGGGTCGGGTCCCAGGCCACGTTGTTGGCCGCCATGGCACGGAGAATCTCCTGGAGACGTTCGCGGTCGGCCTCGCGCCAGATTCTCCCGGCGTAACGGAAGCGGTGGGTTTCGTCGTTGTAATTGAAATTCGAGGGAAAGTTCTGCACCCCGTCAGGGAAGGCCGCGTCGGGAACCCCGTACCAGTGTTCGATGGAACGGGTTCCAAACCGGACGTCGTCCCACGCCGTGGTCTCTTCGACCCCGATGTGATGGGCGATCGGGAGGTCGAGCAGCTGGGCTTCGTCCTCCATCGCTGCCATGATGTCGCGATCGAGGCCACCGATCTTGATGCCGTCGACTCCGATTGTCTTGAGCTCCCGCACCCGGGCCCGAGCCTGGTCGGGCGTCCGAGGAACCGGGGGTCTGGTGTAGCCCGCGTACACGTAGATCCGGGGGGCCTCCAGTAGTCCGCGGCGGCTTTGCTCCTTGAGCTCGAGGAACGCTTTGGGGTCGCCACCCGAACTGACGTCGCGGATGGTGGTGACGCCCGAGGCGAGCCAGAGCTTGAACTGATACTGGTACGGTTGAGGAAGCCCGCCGCGTTCGTTCTGGAGGTGGGCATGGGCGTTGATGAGTCCCGGGAGCAGGTAGCGTCCCGCCGCGTCGATCTCCGCGTCCGCGGGAGGACGTCTGGCTCGGCCGTCCTTGAGGGCCACCGGGTCGAGTCCGGTCATTTCAACGATGCGGCCGTTCTCGAGAACGACGTCGTAGGGCCCTTCGGCCGGCGTTCCGTTGCCGGCCACGACCATGGCGTTGCGGATGGCGAGCCGGCCTCCGGGCCGTTTGCCATGTTCGACGTTGTTGGTCTGGGCGGTCGCGGTGGTTGCGATCAGGGCGAGCAGCATCAGCCAGAGGAAATGGGTCATGGTCGTCGAAGAGCCTCGAGAAGCGGAACGCCGTCGATGGGTTCGGCCGGGGTGAGTTGGAGCAACCGCGCCAGCGTCGGAGCGATGTCGACCGTTCGGACCGGGCGTCGGTATCGTCCGGTCCGGAAGGCCTCGCCCCACAGAATCAGCGGCACATGGGAATCGTAGCGATGGGGCGACCCGTGGGTCGCGACGATCGGGTAGTCGAAGATGTTTCCGGGCTTCAACGTGACCACCGCGGCTGGGAGCATGTCGTCCGGAAACATGTTGAGCCAGCGGCGGGCGATCTCGTCGCGAGCAGGGTCCTTCGACTTCAGGTCGGCGAATCGGTCGACTCGCAGGACGGTGGCGATCGATCGGGCGGCTTTCATGAAGGCATCGACCACGGCGGCTTCGGAAGCCGTGCCGAGCTTTTCGGTTTCGACGAACAACGCGCCACTCTCGAAGTCGACGGCGGTGGTGTCGCCGTTATTGGCGCGGAGAACGGCTCGAGCCGCCGCCATGGCCGGCTCCCACTTGACTCGAGAATGGCCGTGGAGCTCCGGGATCAGACCACCCCCGTGGTCGGCCGAGACGACGATGGCAATGCGGCGGGGGTCGCGGAGGGTGAATAGCGTGTCGAGGAATGCCCCGAGCACCCGATCGAGTCTCAGGATCTGATCGTGTTGCTCCACCGACTCGGGGCCGAAGAAGTGGCCGACGTAATCCGTTGCCGACAGCGACACGGCCAGCAGATCGGTGGTCGGGCCGCGGCCGAGGTCGAGCCTGCGGACGCCTTCAAGGGCAAAGCCCAGAGTGAGCTCGTCGATGAGGGGGGAGAAACGGAACTGTGCCGCCGCCGCCGCCGAGTCGGCCGGGAAACGATGGGGGAAGGCGATTCGCCGACCGAAGGCTTCGTAAGGGACGCTATCGCGTTCCGGGTAGTGGCTCCGGGGCATGAGGGTGTTCCATTCCCGGCCCGCCATTCGGTGGGGGACTCTTCGAGCGTTGAACGCGGCGACCCAATCCGGCAAGGTGTCCCGATACCAGGTGCTGGTGGAGAAGAGGCCGTTGTTGGTGTACCAGTAGACCTGTTGCTTCGACGATCCCACCGGGAGAATCGCGGACCGGTCCTTCGCCGATGCCGAAAGGGCGCGGGTCGCGGGGTCCCGCGCTCGGAGCCAGTCGAAGACCGTCGTGCCTCGAAGCCGAAAGGGCGCCGCGCCCAGGTCGTTGGACCATAGCACTGGCCAGCGTGGGTCGTTGACTCCGGCCAGATTCCTGGTGATCCCGGTGCCGCGCGGGAAGCGGCCGGTCAACAGGGTGGCGTGCCCGGGCGCCGTTTCCGTGATGGCGTGGTCGTGGTGGGCATCCGTGAAGTTGGCGCCTTCTCGCCACATTCGAGCCAACCCCCCGGTCAACTCGCGCTCGAATCGGTCGTAGTAATCCGGGCGCATCTGGTCGATCGTGATGAGCAGCAACAGACTCGGCTGCCAAGCGGGCGCCAGCGGGTCCGGGGGTGGCGAGCCGGCGCACGCGGCACCGAGGATAGTGGCGCTCGAGATCCCAAGGCGGTGGAAGAGTCGCATGGCCGAATCCTGGACGGGTGGCTGGGGTGGTGATAATAGGGGAAAACGGGGCGGATCGGTACCAACCCTCGCGAGGGCCGAGCCTCCGTGGTACAATAAACGACCCCACCCAGAGGCGATCGTTCGATGCGTGCTCCGGCGCTCGCAGTTCTCATCATCGTCGCGGGTTCACCCGCTCAGGCCCAGTCAGAATCCGACACCCCGAAGACGGAACCGGAACGCCTCTTCCGCAGTCGGGCGCCGATCGAGTTCGTTCTTCGAGCGGATTTCGACGAGCTGTTCAAGGACCGCGACACGATCAAGGTCAAGGAGCTGCCCGGGACGATCGCGATCACCGATGAGCGGAAAGGGGCGGTCGAGTTGCCCGTGACGCTGGAGACCCGGGGGCACTTCCGGCTCCGCCGCAATACCTGCAGCTTCGCGCCCCTCAAGGTGAAGTTCGACAAGGCCGCGGCGAAGGGGACGGTCTTCAACGACCAGGGCAGCCTCAAGCTGGTCACTCATTGCCAGGGCGGGTCTCGGTACGAGCAGAATCTCCTGGTGGAGGAGTCGATCTATCGGATGTACAACGTCCTCACGCCGCTGAGCCACCGAACTCGACTGTCTCGCATCAAGTACGTCCCGGCCAAGGACACCACCAAGGCGGTGACCAGATACGCCTTTTTCATCGAAGACGACGATGACATGGCTAAACGCAACGGCGGGAAGGTGTTGATGCAAACCGGGGCGGCGTTCTCCGACATGGAGCCAAGCCAGATGGACCTGGTCGCCACCTTCCAGTACCTGATTGGCAACACCGATTGGTCAGTGTTCGCGATTCACAACATCCGAATCATCGATGTCGGTCCAGCGGCTGGCGGTTTCTTCTTCCCGGTTGCGTACGACTTCGATTTCTCGGGGCTGGTCGGGGCCGCCTACGCCGTGCCGGATGAGCGGCTCCCGATCAAGAGCGTCAAGGCACGGCTGTACCGAGGTCCCTGCCGGAGGCTCGAGGAGCTCCAGCCGACGGTCGACCTGTTCCGGGGCAAGGCGGACTCGCTGTACGCCGTGTTCAAGGCGTCGGAGGTGCTCGAACCGGGGCGCCAGAAACAGGCGGTGGAGTATCTCGACGGTTTCTTCGAGACGATCAGGCGGCCAAAGGGGATGAACGACGCGATGGGGTACGCCTGTCGCGGTTGAGGGAGCGACCCCGCGCGGACCGGTTGGCCGCGCGGGGCTGGAGATGCGGGCGTTACCCGGCGACGGTCCAGGTCCTGCCGGTTCTCATCAGGCTGGCCAGGTCCTGGGGACCTTTGCCGGCGGCGGCGTTCATCTGGTCGAAGACGACCTGTTCGTAGCTGGCCGCGGGGCTGCAATACAAGACCCCGAGCACTTGTGGAAACTCGGGCGGATGGAGCGACCCGAGAAGGTTGGCGAGGGTGCGGTTGGTCTCGTCGTGCACCAGGATGTCACCCTCCGAGACGCCAGCGGCGCCGATCGTGACGACCTCGAGGTCGAGGGTCCCCGGCTTGAGTCTGAGCCCGCGATCGCGGTCCTTTCCGAAAACCAGTGGTTTCCCGTGCTCGGCCAGGAGCTGCCGGTCGGCCGCGACACTCCGGTCGGTGAACTCGTCGAAGACGCCGTCGTTATACACCACGCAGTTCTGGAAGATCTCGACGAAACTCGCTCCCCGATGGGCGTGAGCTCGCTTCAGCACACCGACCAAATGGGCCTGTTGGGTGTCGACCGACCGGGCGACGAACCGGGCGCCGGCTCCGAGCGCGAACAACGAGGGCGTCACCGGAAGGTCGAGCGATCCCATGGGCGTGGATGGTGACCGGGTCCCCACCCGAGAGGTCGGCGAGTACTGGCCTTTGGTGAGGCCGTAGATCTCGTTGTTGAACAGCATGATGGTGAGGTCGACGTTCCGTCGGAGCACGTGCAGCAAATGGTTGCCGCCGATGGAAAGCCCATCCCCGTCGCCGGTCACGAGCCAGACGTCGAGTTCGGGGTTGGCGAGCTTGAGTCCGGTAGCGACCGCGGGTGCTCTGCCGTGAATGGTGTGAAACCCGTAGGTCGACACGTAATACGGAAACCGTGACGAGCAGCCGATACCCGAGACGAAGACGGTGTTCTCCGTCCGGGCGCCGACGTCGGCCAGGGTGCGCTGCACCGCCTTCAGGATTGCGTAGTCGCCGCAGCCGGGGCACCACCGAACCTCTTGATCGGATTCGAAGTCGCTCGGCTTGAGCGGTGTTGGCATCGTCGCGGTCATGATTGTTCCTCCAAGCGAGCGCGGAACGCCGAGACCAACTCGGAAATCTTGAACGGCTTGCCGGTGACCTTGGCGAGTTTCTTGGCTGGGACTAGGTACTCGGCCCGGAGCGCGGTGACCAGCTGGCCGTTGTTCATCTCGGGCACCAGGACCCGATCGAACCGTTTCAATAGGTCGCCGAGGTTCCTCGGAAACGGTTTCAGGTAGCGAATGTGGATCTGGGAGACCCTCTGCCCTTCGGCGAGCAGCTGACGAACAGCTTGATGAATCGGTCCGTAGGTCGAGCCCCAACCGACCACCACCAGCGGCCCGTGGTCCTCGCCGAGCGCGACCGTTTGCAGGGGAATGTCGTTGGCGATCCCATCGATCTTGGCGGCCCTGGTGTCGGTCATCCGCTGGTGGTTTTCGGGCTCGTACGAGATATGTCCGGTGTCGTAGTCCTTCTCGATGCCGCCGATCCGGTGCTCGAGTCCAGGTGTTCCGGGAATCGGCCAAACCCTCGCCAAAGTGTCGGGATCCCTCAAGTAGGGTTGGAATCCGGTCGGATCGGTGTGAAAGGTGACGGGGAAACGCGGTAACGCGTTCGTATCAGGGATGCGCCACGGCTCGGAGGCGTTGGCGAGGTAACCGTCGGTCAGCAGCATCACCGGGGTCATGTACTTGGTAGCCAGGCGGACCGCCTCCACCCCCACCTCGAAGCAATCGGATGGTGTCGCGGTCGCGATGACCGGAAGCGGCGTATCGCCGTTGCGGCCGTATACCGCTTGATAGAAGTCGGACTGCTCCGTCTTGGTCGGCAATCCGGTGGAGGGCCCCCCGCGCTGGTTGTTGAGGATCACGACCGGCAGCTCGGTCATCGCGGCCAATCCGATCGCCTCGGTCTTCAACGCGATCCCCGGGCCCGAACTCGAGGTTACTCCCAGGGCTCCCCCGAAGGAGGCGCCGATCGCCGCGCACATCGCCGCGATTTCGTCTTCGGCTTGAAAGGTGACCACCCCGAACTGCTTGAGTCCCGCCAAGGTGTGTAACACCGGCGAAGACGGGGTAATCGGGTAGGACGCCATGACGACCCGTGCCAGGCCCGCCGCCTGCGCCCCCGCCACGATACCCCAGGAAAGGGCCTCCGTCCCGGTGACCGTGCGGTAGATCCCGGGGCCCACCTTGGCAGGGGCGACGCTGTATGGGACTACCGACGTCAGCTCGGCCGTTTCGCCGAATGCATGGCCGGCGTTGAGGGTCGCCACGTTGGCTTTGGCGATCTCCGGCTTCTTGGCGAACTTCCGTTCCAGCCATTCGATCGCTGCGTTTCGTTCGCGGCCGAACATCCACAGCATCAAGCCGAGGGTCCACATGTTCCGGCACCGGACCGCCTCTTTGGCACTCAACTCGAACGGCTTGACAGCCTCGGCGTTGAGCTTGGTGACGTCGAGCCTGAGGACCCGGTAGTCGGAGAGCGATCCGTCGTCCAAAGGGCTCACCGTGTAGCCGGCTTTGGTCAGATTTCGAGTGTTGAACGTCGAAACGTCGCAGACCAGGACTCCGCCGTGTCGGAGGTCCTTGAGGTTGGTCTTCAGGGCCGCGGGGTTCATGGCCACCAGGGCATCGAGCTCGTCCCCCGCCGTCATCACCTCGCGACTGCCGAAGTGGATCTGGAACGCGGAGACCCCGAAGGTCGTGCCGGCGGGGGCGCGGATTTCCGCGGGGTAGTCGGGGAAGGTCGCAAGGTCGTTCCCGGCCAGGGCCGTTTCGGCGGTGAATTCGGATCCGGTGATCTGCATCCCGTCGCCGGAATCGCCGGCGAACCGGACCACGACGGACTCGCGCGGCTGGCGCTGGATGGGAGGGACCGGAGGGGCGGTGGTCGAGGGTGTGTCCATTCGCGAATCTCGCCTCAGCTGGGTCGTCTCAAGGGACCGACCGTAATGTACTAGAGGTAACGGGCTTTCATGATCTCGAGGTGGTGGGCGACGTGACCGTACATGATGAAGCCCAACGCCCTAACCGAGATCTCCCGACCGCTGGCCGTGCCGCGGCGGGTCGGTGCGTCGGCGGGGAGGCCGTTCACCATCGCAATCGTGGCGCGGCGGGCCGCGATCAGTTCGTCCAGCAAGTTCGTCAGGGCGCGGTCATTGAACTGACCGGCCGGGGTCCAGGCGTTGTCGTCGAAGGCTGGGAGGGGCGTCGCGTCGTGCCGGGCAAACGTCAGCATTCGGTAGCCAAAGACCCTCTCACCATCCGCCAGGTGACCGATCACCTCGTTGATGGTCCATTTCCCCGGGGCGTAAGCGAAGGTCCCCAGATGCGGGGGCAGGGGCCGAAGAGTGGCCTCGATGTCGTCGATCTGGCGGTCCAGCAGCTCGGGGAGGGCACCCTCGGGCACCTTGGCTACGTATCCCGCGTAGAAGGGGGCGAACTCATCTGCTGCTGGCCGGGTGAACACCGCGGGCATGATCAGTTTCTCCGAGTGAAGCGAAGGTTGCGAACCCGCCCGGCAAACAGGGTGAAACCCGTGGTGCGAGTCCCCTGTCGAGTAAACCGCAGGCCGAGGCCTCCGGGCGCAGCGAACAGGTCGGTAGCGTGGCGAACCAAGGCTTGTTCCGGGCCGTTTGCAATGGTCAGGAGCAGGGTGGTGTCGCGCTGAGTCAGCCGATACACCACGTCGAGCTCGTCGCTGTAGTACGAGCCCGGATACCGGGCCAACTCGACCGCAGTGGTTCGGGGCGGATCAACTCGGAGGTAGATGGCGGAGTCGGCGTCGACCGACCGGGTCACCAGGCGGGTAGCCCTGCCGTCCACCAGATCGAATCGGAGTTCCAAACCCGACGGACCCGTGAAACGGTTCGGACCGGCCGGCACCAGCGCAAACCCGGAGCCGATCGCCAACCGAAGTCGTCCCTCATGGCCGGTAATGGTGAGGATCTGCTCGGCTTCGGGGTCGCGCCAGGTGCCCGTGTAAGGGGTCGGGTCGACTGCCGTGGTCGTCGCGGCCGCCACGTCCTTGGTCGGCTCCGGCCCGAGAAACAGGTCGAAGACCTGGTGGGCGAGCCGCTCGGGATCGGCAGTTGCGTAGTTGCACAGCACGGCAATCGAGATTGCTCGACCTGGCAGCCGACCGAGATAGGTGCGGTAGCCGCCGGTGGCCCCGGTGTGAGACACCTCACGCTCACCCCGGTACGATCCGACCACGAGCCCCAGGGCGTACTCCAAGACGCGGCCGCTGTCGAGCCGCCCTGGTCGTTCGAGGTTTTCGACCCAGGGGCGTCCGGTGAGGGAAGGATTACTGAGCTCGTCGTTCCACCGAAGGAGATCGCCGACCGTGGTGAGCAAGCCGCCCGCACCATAGACGCTCATGAACGGCATCTGCACCTGCCATCCGTCCTTCGTGGGCTCGTACGCCGTGGCACGGTTCCGCACCACCCGGTTCCAATCGTTCCGCCACTGGGTCTCCGACATGCCGAGTGGCCCGAAGAACACGTCCCGCGAGTACTCCGCCAGCGATTTCCCGCTGATTCGCTCGACGACATCTGCCAAAAGGAGATAGCCGGAGTTGCTGTAGAGATACCGGCTGTTCGGCGCGAAGTTGAGTTCGCGCTGCCGGTAGACGATCCGCTTGACCTGGTCCATGGAGAAAAGCACCGTCCCCGCAGGCCGCCCGGCCAGGCCAACCAGGGTCCACATGTCACGGAGGCCGCTGGTGTGGTTGAGCAGCATCCGAACGGTGATCGGGGCGCCGTAGTCCGGCATCTCGGGGAGGTACTTGCGGACCGGATCGTCGAGATCGAGGCGGCCAGCCAGGGCCAAGTGGGTGATCGCCCCGGCGGTGAACTGCTTGGCCACCGAGCCGGATTCGACCACCGAGTGCTCGGACAGCGGAACCGCGAACTCCAGGCTCGCCATGCCATAACCCCGGCGATACAGGGGTCTGGCGCCGCGATTGACGCCAAGCACACAGCCGGGGGCATCGGTGCGGTCGATCCCGGCGAACACCAGATCGATGCGCCGAGCGGTGTCGGCGGATACCTGGGCTACCGCTGGCGGCGGTACCAGCGCGCCGACGGATAGTACGACGGGAAGGACGAGGGCTCGGAGCATGAACCCAATCTACGGCGTAGACCGGCCCTCCGGGAGCAAGGTGATCCGGACGTAGTTTCCGCGGTCGAGGTACTGAGCCGCCGCGGACCGGACCCGATCGGCGGTGAGCAGCGGAAGGAACTCCGATTGTCTCAGGATGATGGAGGGGTCTTCGCCGTTTTGGTCGACCGCGGCCAATTGGCCGAGCCAGAACCCGTTCTCCTTGAGGTCCGTTTCCCGGGTCCGAATGGTCGTTTCGCGGACTTTCGCCAGATCCTTCTCGGCCGGCCCGATGGTAGTCAAGGTGTCGATCTGGGCGAAGATCGCGGCCACCAGGGTCTCGACTCGGTCCGGTGCCGAGCCGAATCGAATCGAGAGATTGTACTCAGGCTCGGGAATCCGGTTGGCCCCGGGGCTCACGGAGACGCCGTAGGTTCCCCCGAGATCTTCCCGCAATACCTCCCGCAACTTGATCTCGAGTATTTCCGCGATGCTACGCAGCAAAAACCGATCTGACCGCGCGAAGCTGAACGGCCCCGTAAAGACCAGCTCGGTCTGGCTCTTCGGCTCGATGCCCCGACGAACCTCGCGGGTCACCACCCCTCGGGGCGCCCGAAGCCCAATGTCTCGCCACTTTTCGCCCCGCCGGGTCGCCGGGAGGTTGCCGAGATACCGGCTCGCCAGCGCCGCCACCGAGTCCACGCTGAAGGTGCCAACCATGACGAAGGTGAAGTCGGAGGCGTCGGCAAAGCGATCGCGATAAACGGCCAGCGACCGATCGAGGTCGAGGGAGTCGATGATGGCGCTGGTGATCGGTCGGCTCCGGGGGTGGTGCTGAGCCATGGTGACCACCAATGTGTCGCGAAAAGCGACCATCGGGTTGGCACCCCAATTGGCTACCGCGGCTCGGGCGTTGGTGGCAAAGGCCTGGGCGGCCTCCGGATCGCGGCGGGGGGCGGTGAAATGGAGGTAGATCAGCTGGAACAGGGTCTCGAGATCCTGAGGGGAGGCGCGCCCGCTCAGGCCCTCCTGGAAGGCGCCGATGAACGGCGACACCGATACCGCTTTGCCACTCAGTTTCTTCTGCAGGTCGATCGCCGAGAACTCGCCCAGTCCACTGACACCGACCATCTGGGCGGCGAACATGGCCGAGACGAAAAGACTGTCGGGCACCAGCGAGTTTCCGCCCGGGCTGTACGCCGTGAAGAGAACTTCGTCGGCCTTGAATGTGGTCGGCTTGAGCAGCAATCGGACCCCGTTGTCGAGCACGAGCCGGGTGACGCCGAGCGTCGAGTCCGTAGTTCGCGAAACGGGGGCGCGCGGCTCGAGTCCTGGCGGTACCAAGGGCGCCTCCGACAGCTCCTCCTGGTAAGCTGCGACGTCGATATGGCGGACCCGGTCGACCAGGCCGAGGAGCTCGGTGGCGGACGGGACGACAACCGACGGCTTGGCCGGCGCGTTGACCGTCAAGACGCGATCCCGAAGGGAGAGCCAGGCATCGGCCGCCTGGTTGACTTCCCGGATCTGGATTGCTGGAAGCAGTCGCTTGACCAGGGCGAACTCCGCGGCAATGCCGGGGATGGGCTCGCGGGAGAGGAAGTGGCGGATGTATTCCTCGGCGTACTGGCCCGACTCGGTCTTTTCCCGTTCGGCGTACGCCTGCTCGTAGGCACGGAGGAAGTCCCTCTTGGCTCGATCGAATTCGCCGGCGGTGAACCCGTGGCGGCGAACCCGTTCGACTTCGGTCAGGACTGCCTCGAGCCCGCGGCTGATCCCGGTATCGGCGACGGCGGCGGCCAGCGAGAACGTCTCGACGGTGCGGACCAGGGCGCCTTCGCCCCCGCCGGCGCCAATGAACGGCGGGTTGGCCCGCTGGGTGAGTTCATCGAGTCGCTGGTTGAGCATGCGCGAGTAGAGCCCGGCGATCAGGGATCGGCGGTAGCCCGCGACCGTGGGGTCGACCCGACGGGGCCGAAAGAGGTACATCCCCACCGTGGTGCTGGAGGCTTCCGGGTCGGTGGCGATGGCGATTCCGGTCGAGTCGCGCGGGGGCACGGTGACCGGGATGCGCGGTCGTCGCCGGGGACCCGCTGACCTGAGTCCGACGAAATGGCGCCGGATCAGCCGTTCGACTGCGGCCGGTTGGAAATCTCCGACGGCCACGACCGCCATCAAATCGGGACGGTACCAGTCGCGGTAGTAGCGACGGAGCGCGGCCGGGTCGAATTGCTCGAGTGATTCCTTGGTCCCGATCGGGAGTCGGTCGGCGTACCGCGAGCCACGAAAGAGCACCGGCAGCTGTTGCCGCAGCATTCGCGAGGAAGCGCCCTGGCCGAGCCGCCACTCCTCGATGACCACGCCGCGCTCTTTGCGAATCTCAATGGTGTCGAAGGTGATGCCATGAGCCCAATCCTCGAGAATCTGGAATGCGCGCCGGAACTGGTCGGCGCTATCGGTGGGGACCAGGAGCTGGTAGATGGTCTCGTCGAACGAGGTGCTGGCGTTGAGGTGGGCACCAAATCGCATCCCGATGCCCTCGATGTAATCCACCAGGGCCTGCTTCTCGAAATGCCGGGTCCCGTTGAACGCCATGTGCTCGACGAAGTGAGCGAGGCCCCGCTGGTCATCGTCCTCGAGGATCGAGCCGGCGTTGACGACGAGCCGAAGCTCGGCGCGCTTTTCCGGCCTGGTGTTCCGCCGAATGAAGTAGCGGAGTCCGTTCGGCAGGGTGCCCCGTCGCACCGCGGGATCGAGCGGGAGTCGCTCGGCCGCCGGCTGCGGAAAGAGATCGCCGGCCAGGAGGGTGAGCGATAGGAAGGTCAATAACGAAGCGCGCATTGGCAAGAAGTCTTTCACCGCTCGAGTTCGATGGGTAGCTCGGTTGCCTGCTGGTATCCCGGGGTGCGAGCGGTCAGCCGGATGTGGTAGCGTCCGGGCGCCAGGCGGGAGAGGTCGAGCTCCACGGCCCGGCCCTCGGGGACTTTGGGGATCATCCCCGCCTGCCACTCGAGGGAAAGCGGCGCCCGCCGATTGCTCAACGCGAGGCCCTGGGCGACCCGGCCCAGCAGCCCTCGGCGGACGGGCACGGCCGCTATCGTCACCGCGATCGAATCAGGGACGCTCGCCGACCACTCCCAGTAGACGCCGATCGGTCGGGTCCGGGCGATCCGCCTGCCGGCGATCGCACGGGGTAGCACCTGATCGAGGGCACTCGGGAGGGCCGAATCGACGGCGAACAACAGCAGGTCGGACAAGGACAGGGGACTGATGCTCCGTCGCTCACGATAGACGCGATGACGGAGGAATCGGTGGCCGTCGTCTTCGGCCTCGAGGCTCACCAAGCTGGGTTGACCGGCGACTCGAAGCTCGAGGGTCGATCCGAGGGCGGAGGCCGTCCTCCGGGACACGTCCGGCGAGTGGCTCGGGGCGCTACTGGCGCCGAGCGCGAGGTTCACGGTCGTGACGCCGCGGTTGGGCCAGGCACGGGCGCCGAAGCCTGCCACCACGATGGTGGAGTCTCCCCGAGGGAACAGCGCGATGCTGGCATCGTCGGAGAGGTCGAGTCCCCGAAGGTATGCCGGGGCGTACCGCGATGCGGGGCGATCAGCGTCGATTGCCCACCGCCACGCCGCAGCGGAGTCCCCCCTGATCGGGAAGAACCAGTACGCCGGAGGCCGGTCGTGTCCCACCAGGGACGGCAATTCCATCGCGGCCGACGGGAAACTGGTCAGGGACCAGCGGCGCGACCAACCGTATCGCAGCATTAGCTCCTCGAGGTCGTTGCCCCAGGAGACCAGGTGCGGCGGGACGGCGGCCGCCTGAATCGCGGCCATCACTCGGCGTGACAGCAGCTCGGTTCTGAGGTCATTCCCGTCGATGGCCAGCAGCGGCTGGCCGAGCCAGAAAAGGGTGTCCATCAGCGCCCAGCGCCGGTCGCAGCCGGCGGGATCGTCGCCGCGGAGGCGTCTGTCGCCGACGACGGCTTCCCAGTCGTTCCAGGCGCACCGGGTAGTGTCGGGCATCGCGGCGAGGGATAACGCGAACGCCGAGTCGGCGGCGCGATAGCGGCCGGCCGCGTGCAAACTCATCCCGGAGAGGGCCAGGCACCACCAGGGCGAGCCGCCACACCCGGCGAGCTCTCGCCAGGCGGAGTCAGGGAGCTCATGATCGATGAGGTATCGAACCCGCTGTCCCCAAAGCCAGTCACTGGCGGGAACGGAATCGGCGGCCCGCTCGAGGGTGGTCAGAAGGCGCTCGCGCTCGCGTCGGACCGCGGGGGGCTCGGCGGGCAACGCCGTGTCGGCGTCGTCGTACCAATAGCAGAACCGGCCGATCCGCGCGTCGCAGCGACCCCCGCCGCCACCGGTGACCGGGAGGAGCTGACGGCGGCCGCGTTCGAACCGGGCCTGCCCCAGCACGGCTTCCTTGAGCGCGGGTTCCGCCGGCTTCGGAACCTGCCCGGCGGCTTGGAGCCATGCCGTTATCAGTAAGCCAGCGATCACGTTACGACCTTCGGCGGAGATTCCAGGTCCCACCGGATGTGCCGCCGCCGTATCATTATCGCGGCACGGGCCTTGCCTGACCTGGCTAGGCTACTCTCAACGATAACATTGACCTAACAAAATGACCTGGCAAGCCTGGTTCACGCTGGTGGTCGCGATTGGGACGATCGTCTCGTTGGCGAGGGATCTGATCAGCCCGGTGACGGCCATGATGGGGGCCGCGGTTGCGTTGCTGATCGCCGGGATAGTCAGTCCATCGGAGGCTTTCGCCGGATTCGGCAACCCGGCTCCGATGACGGTCGCCGCGTTGTACATCATCGCTCGCGCGGTCGAGAAGACCGGGCTGCTCAACCCAATGGTCTACGGTCTCCTCGGTCACGGGGGCGATAGTCGGGCGACTTTGGCGCGGCTGGTGATTCCGGCCGCGGCGGCCTCCGCCTTTCTCAACAATACGCCGATCGTGGCGATGTTGATTCCCGTGGTGCTGGTGTGGTGTGACCGGCACCGCGCCTCGCCGTCTCGCTATCTGATGCCGCTGTCGTTCGCCGTGGTGCTCGGCGGGGTGACAACCGCGATCGGGACATCGACCAACCTGGTGGTCAGCGGGTTGATGGAAGCGCAAGGGATGGCCCCGATGGGCCTCTTCGAGATCACCCCGATCGGGCTTCCGGTAGCGCTCTTGGGTGTCGGGCTCCTGGTCTTGACGGCGAAGTGGCTCCTCCCCGAACGGACTCCGGTCGGGGATCGCCTCGAGGAGGACTTCCGGGAGTTCATCGTGACGATGGAGGTGGAACCGGAAGGCCCTCTGGCGAACAAACCGGTGGAAGCCGCGGGGCTCCGGAACCTCCAGGGTGTCTTCTTGATCCAGATCGAGCGATCCGGTGAGCTGATCGCGCCGGTGGGCCCCGACACCGTGCTTCGGGCCAACGATCGACTCGCCTTCGTGGGCCGGGTCGACATGATCGTCGATTTGCAGCGGATGCGTGGCCTGACTTCGACCGAACAGCGCCAGTTGACCCATTTCGACACCAGCCGACACTCCTTCAGCGAAGCGGTGATCGGGGCCACCTCGCCATTGGTTGGTCGCACGGTCAAGGAAGCGGAGTTCCGCAGCCGCTACCAAGCGGCGGTGGTCGCGATCCATCGATCCGGCGAGCGGATCAACGCCAAGCTCGGCGAGGTCAAGCTCAAGGTCGGCGACACCTTGTTGCTCCTCGCGGACCACGGCTTCTCGTCGCGGTGGCGGGATCGAAGCGACTTCCTCCTGGTCGCGCCCCTTGGCGGAACACCGCCTGGAGTGACCAAGAAGGCCTGGCTGGTCGGGTTGATCACCCTGGCCGTGGTCGGCATCGCGGGGGCCGGACTTCTCCCGATCCTCCAGGCCGCGCTGCTTGGGGTGGCCGTGCTGGTGGCGACCGGGCTTCTCACCGCCGGAGAGGCCCGCAACGCGGTGGACCTGGATGTGATCATCGTGATCGCCGCCTCGTTCGCGGTCGGGACCGCGATCGAGAAGTCCGGGCTTGCCGCGCACTTGGCCGATGGCATCGTCGGTGTGTCCGGCGGGGCTGGCCCGATCGCGGTGCTCCTGGGCGTCATTCTGGCGACCGTGCTGCTGACCGAGCTGATCACCAATAATGCCGCGGCTGCTCTGATGTTCCCGATCGCGTTCGCGGCCGCCCAGCAACTCGGCGTCGACCCGCGCGCCTTCGCGATCGGGATCGCCGTGTCCGCCTCGAATTCGTTCTTGACGCCGATCGGGTACCAGACCAACACCATGGTGTACGGACCGGGTGGGTATCGGTTCGGGGACTATCTCCGGCTCGGGTTGCCGCTCACGGTCGCGATGATCATCGTCACCGCCGTGACCATCGCCTTTCGGTGGAATCTCTAGCCGTCACGAGAGGAACAAACTTTCGAACCGCCGCTTGAATTCGGCTTTCCGGGTGGTCGCGTCGCGCGCTCGAAGTCCGCGGCACCGGCGAGCGGCGTGGCTGTCCCAACCGTCCGGCCAGGAACGGAACACCAAGGTCCGACAGGCGGGACAGCGAACCCTCCGCCCCACGACTTGTTGGGCGCCGAGTTCCTCTGCGTTGACGATCACGCCGCCGGCGTCGAGGCTGGGTAACAACGAGGCTTGGGCGACTGGCGGCTCCAGCGGGACGGTGCTCAGGAGCGATTCAAGTCCCAACGCGCAGGCCGCGCCGATCTGGTCGGAGGATACCTCGGGGTATCGTCTGGCGAACCCCTCGAGTGAGCCACCCCGGTCGAGGTGGTCGATCAGGGCGCGAACCGGGACCCGAGTCCCCGTGAAGACCGCCACGCCGCGGCGGACTCCCGGTTGGCGAACCACGATCTCATGAAGCGGCCGCACCGAAGGAACTCGCGATCAGTGGGATCGGAGCGACTTGGCGACCAACCCGAGACCCGCCGCGAGCAGCCCCAGCATCATCAGGGTGTTGAAGAGGCTGGTGGGGCGGAAGAAGATCTGCAAGTTGGCGATGATGCCGACGAAGATGATGATGGTTCCGGCGGCGGTGAGAAACCAGCCGGGGACCGATTTCCCGTTGAAGAACAGGAACCCGATGCCGAGCAAGAGCGGCACCAGCGACAACCCGAAGGCATTGTAGCCAAACAGATTCCAGGTTCCGCCGCCGACACTCACCTGGTTCAGCACCAAGTACCCACCGGCCACGACGAGTCCCAGGCCGAGGAGGAACTCACCCAAGCCGCCAGGGGTGCCACCGGGACCGCGAGAACTGGTCATTGCGCCTCCATCGGAGCGAGGGTTGTGGTTGTGGCAGCTTTATGTGTCAGGTAGCGGCGATACACGTCGAGTCGGCCTTCGGCGTCCGGCTGGGCCAGCACTAGTCGCTCGAGATTGGCGAGGTAATCCGGGAGCCCGGAGCGACGCCGCAACTCGGTCAAGAAGGGCTGCAACTTGGCGAATACCCCGTTGTGCTCGGTGTTGGCATCGTGGAACATCGCTGGGTCGATGGCACCGTGATTGACGAGCGAGGCCGCCATGTCCCAGTATGTCGTGACCATGCGATATTGGGCGCTGTTCGGTCCCATCCACACGCTAAAGACCTCTTGGGCGGACCGCGGGTGGAAACGGGTGACGAACCAGTCGCGGGCGTCGCGAAGCGCCGGGTCCCGCCGTAGCTCGTAGAGGCGGAGGATGAGGTTCGCGGAATCGGCCTTGCTGATCACCGGCAGACCTTGGGGTTGGTGCGGGGACGTTAGCTCGGAGGTTCAGGTGACGGCAAGGGGCCAACGACCATTGGTCGAGGTGGCGGTGGACAGCGTGGAGGCCGCGGTGGCCGCGGAGGCGGCCGGGGCCGACCGAATCGAGCTGTGTCAGGCCCTGGAGCTTGGCGGACTGACGCCGAGCGCCGGCCTGATCGAGGAGGCGCTCCGGACGGTGGGGCTCCCGGTGTTCGCCATGATCCGGCCGCGGCCAGGCCCGTTTGTTCTTGGTCCCGGCGACTTGGCCGTCATGAGGGCGGACCTGGCACGAATCCGCGACCGGGGAGCCGCGGGGGCGGTCGTGGGGGCGTTGACCGCCCAGGGGACGATCGATCGCGACGCGCTGGTCGGCCTGGTAGAAACGGCGGCCGGCATGGACCTGACCTTTCACCGCGCGTTCGACTCGCTCGCCGCGCCGGTTACGGCCGCGATGGCCGAACTACGGGCCCTCGGAGTAACCCGAGTCCTCAGCTCTGGCGGCGCCGCGACGGCATCCGGTGGCCGGGGGCAGCTCGCCTCACTGGTCCGGTGCGGCACCCCGATCGTCGTGGCAGCCGGCGGGATCGTCGCCGAGACGGTGGTCGATCTGGTCCGGACAACCGAGGCGCGCGAGATCCACCTCTCAGGGGTGATGACGGTCGGGCCGAGCGCCGGGTTCGGCCGGGCCAGCGTTGCCAACCTGCCGCGGCTGCGAGCCGTGCTCGCGGCGCTCGACGCGGAGTTCGGGCCCCGGTCTATCTGAGGTGTTTGGCCAGGAACGCCCAGATCTCCCGGCGGGATTCGCGGGCGAGTTTGGTGTCGATGGTGTTGAAGGCGTGCCCGCCGGGTGCGTCCTGGTAGATCTTGTACTCGAACGTCTTTCCGGCCGCCTTCAGGGCGTCGATGAGGTGCTGCACCTCCATCACGTTGACGTCTTCGTCATTGGTATTGGTGTGGACCAGCAACGGGGTCGCGAGCTTGTCGACGTGATTGACCGGTGAACGGCGCCGGTACTCCATCGGGTTATCCTCGGCCGACTTTCCGATGAAGCTAGCGAACAGGTCGCGGTAGCCCTGGGATTTGTAGCCCATCCGCTGGACGAGGTCACTCACCGGGACGCCGGCGTAGGCCACCTTGTAGTCCGCCGGCCAACGAAAGACGTTGAACAGGGCGTGGTAGCCGCCGTGGCTCCAGCCGATGATCCCCACTTTCGTCGGGTCGACCTGGGGAATGTTCTCGACCGCCCAGTCGCGGATGTCGTGGGTGTCGTCGATCTCGGTGCCACCGTAGTCGATCTGATCGTAGAATTCGCCGCCGTACCCGGTACTGCCGCGGTACTCCGGCGCCGTCACCACATACCCCTGCTCGAGCAGCTCGCGGAGGATGTGAGCGAAGCCGGTGTCGAAATCCCCGTGGACGCCGCCGTGTACGAACACGATCAGGGGCGCCTTCTTGGCGCCGAGCGACTTGGGCACGAAGGTATAGCCGTAGATGAGCAGGGGGTTCCCGGCGCCCTGACCGGTGGGATTGCTCATCCGGATCGGCTTGCTGGCCGCGATGGTGATCTTGTCGATCTGAGCGATGTCGCCAACCTTGAAGTGCCAGTAGACGTCGTCGATGGCCTTCGACACCGATTCGAAGCGTCTGGCCGCGGCTCGCTCCGAGAGTGGGGTCGGCGGGCGGCTCGGTTCCTGGGCGCCGGCGAGGGGGGCCGAAGCGATCACGGCAAGCGCCAGCAGCGGACGGGCAATCATGAACTCTCCGTTTGGCCGTTAGGCAAGGCCGAGGTGCCGGAGCACCTCGGGCGGGGGGCCGTCGAACTTCTGGAGCGGGACGTTCCCGAGGTATCGCAAGTCCGCCATACCCTCTCGGGTGGTGTAGAAACCGGTCGCGGTGAGGTCGCGCACCAGGTCGAACATCCGGGCGGCCGCGAGATACTCGGGTTGGACTCGAGGCTCGTAGCAGATCTGGTCGGCGATGGCGGCCTGCTCGGCCGGGCTCGCGGACGCGAACGACTTGCCATGCCGGCGCGCCGACTCATTGTTGAGCCAAACCAGGCCGCCTCGCAGCTGGATCAGCACGCTCCGCTGGTAGTCGTAGGGCGCGCTGACCCACTCGTTGATGAAGTCGGGCACCCCGACGGCCGAGGCGCTGGGGCTGGTGTCGTCCGCCGGGATGATCAGGTCGCACAACGCCGACAAGGTGACCAGCTCGCCTTCGGTGAGCTGCTTGGCCCAGGTGACCGTGGGTCGGAGGAGATCGGGGTCCGAAGGAGTTCCCGCGGGTCCTCGCCGGCGTTCCGGTTGGCCTCGAGGCAGGGGAGAGGGCGAGCGGGGGATCAGCGGCGCCACCGTGCCCGCGCCGAGGACCTTGAGAACGATCCGCCGTTTCATCAGACGTTGCCCCGTTTCATTTCGGCGACGATGTGGTCCGAGGTCCGCCAGGCGAGCGCGAGAATCGACAGGGTCGGATTCTTGTCGGCGTTCGACACGAAAGGCGCTCCGTCGGTGACGAAGAGGTTCTTGACGTCCCATGCCTGGCACCACGAATTGAGCACGGAGTCACGCGGGTTGTCGCCCATCCGAACAGTGCCGACCTCGTGGATGATCTGCCCGCCTTGGGCGATTGCCTTGGCGCCGTCGGTCTCGGGCTTTCCGACCACGGAGCCGCCCATGGCGTCGATGATCTGGGTGAAGGTCTTGACCATATGGGCCGCCTGACGGGTTTCGTAGTCGCTCCACGCCCAATGGAACCGAAGGACCGGAATGCCCCACTGATCCACCTGGGTCGGATCGAGCTCGCAATAGGAACGGTCGTTGGGGACCATTTCGCCCCGGCCGTCAAAGAACAGGAACGAGCCGTAATATCGACGGGCGGCCTCCTTGAAACGGCGCCCGTATGCTCCGGCGGTGAAGTGCTCCAGTCCCCAGAAGATGCCCGGCCCCGGCATCCGCCGACCGCCGCCGAACTCGATGTGATAACCGCGGGGAAAGTCGAGTTTCCCCGCCAGCTGCTCGCGGTACAACCACCAGGGCATGTAGAGATGCTCGCCGGACGCACCGTCTTCGTTGTGGGCGGGGGTGTTCTCGAGGGCCGGGATTTGGCCCTGGACCCCGGCGCCAACCGTGTCCATCAAGTACTTCCCGACCAGCCCGCTCGAATTGGCCAGACCGTTGGGGAACTGGCCGCTCTTCGAGTTGAGGAGGATCCGGGCAGTCTCACAGGCGCTCGCGGCGAGGACCACCACCCGAGCACTCGCGTGCTTGTCGGTTCGGGTGAGCTTGTCGATGTAACTGACGCCGGTGGCACGGCCGGACCGATCCACGGTGACCTCGCGAACCATCGCGTCGGTAACGAGGTCCACGTTGCCGGTGGCCATCGCGGGCGGGAGCAACACCGTGGTGGATTGGAAGTTGGCCCGGGTGGAGCAGCCGCGGCCGCAGTCGGTCGCCCAGAAACAAGCCTGGCGGCTCCGCATCGACTCGGCCAGGACGCGCTGCGCCAGGGGATTACCAGGGTGCAGCCGGGCCGGTAGTCGATCGGCATCTTGCCGCTCGGTCAGGATAGCGAGGTGGATCGGAACGACGGGGATTCCCAAGGGCGCACACCGAGCTTTGACCAGACGCTCGAAGCCGCGGGCCGCGGGCGCGGGCAGCAGGACCCCCGCGGGGGAATCGGGCGTGTTCTCGAGCCCTTCGGCCGATCCGAAGACCCCGATCAATGCTTCGGTCTTGTCGTAGTACGGAGCCAGGGTCCGATAGTCGATCGGCCAGTCGAAGCCGACCCCGTCACGGGTCCGCGGCTTGAAGTCATAGGGGCCCATCCGGAGCGAGATCCGGCCCCAGTGATTGGTCCGGCCGCCGAGCATCCGGGACCGCCACCACATGAAGTTGGACCCTGGGGCGTTGGTGTACGGCTCGCCCGGGACGCGCCAGCCGCCATCGACCGTGGCATCGTAGAATCCGAACGGCTTGTCGGGTGTGCTGTCGCCCCGGAGCGGAGCATCCTTGGGGAGCTGGAACATCGGCGTCTCGCGGACCGGGTCGTAGTAGCGCCCAGCCTCGAGCACCAACACCTTGAGCCCCTGAACGGCCAGTTGGTAAGCGGCCATTCCCCCGCCGGCCCCCGAGCCGACCACGATGGCGTCGTAGCGCGTTTGGGTTTTGCCTCGCGGAGTGGTCACAGGGACCCGGCCGCCCGGAGGAATCGCTCGGCCAGGGTGACGATCCTGTCGTCGCCACGCTCGTCGGCCTCGTTCCGGAGTCGAGTTATCTCGCCGAGGAGCCGCTCGTCGCCCCAGCCGTACCCGGTGGCATTCTCGGCGCTCGCGGTATCTCCCTGGTTCGCGCCGGCCAGCAGGGCCCGGGCGGCCGCCAGCGGATATTCGGGGCTGTCGCGGGTGGGCAAGGAGTACCGCGGCTCGGCTCCGCCGGCATCCTCTTTGACGAAGGCGCGCGACACCGTTAGGCCTCGTACACCCAGCGCCCGCCGACCATGGTGCGCTCGATGGGAATCGATACCAGGCTGGCCGGCGGCTCCCGATACGGATCGCGGCCGAGCACGACCAGATCGGCCAGCTTGCCGGCCTCGAGCGAGCCCTTCTGGCTCTCCTCGAAAGAGGCGTAGGCTCCGTGCACGGTCGCGACCCGGATGGCCTCGTCCACGGTGATCCGCTGCGACCCGCCCCACACGGTCCCCTTCATGTCGGTCCGGGTCACCATCGACTGGAGACCCATCATCGGCTCGAACGGCCCGGGCGGGTAGTCCGACGCGAACGTCGGTCGGACCCCGGCGTCGATCAAACTCCGGAGGGCGAACATCCGTTCCAGCCGGTCCGCGCCGTACTCACGCATCTTCTCGCCGTGCCAATAGACGTAGCTGCTGAACGGGGTCGGGATCGCCCCCAGGGCCTTGATCCGGCGAACCAGGTCGGGCGTGACCAAGGTGCAGTGTTCGATCCGGAACCTCGGGTCGGCCCGCGGCGCCTCGCGCTGGAGCCGCTCGTAGAGCGACAAGACGATATCGATGCCGACGTCGCCGTTGGCGTGAATCCCGATCTGCAGCCCCGCGCGGTGGACCTTGTCGGCCACCGGCCAGAGCTGCTCGGCCGTCGAAACCAGGATACCGCGGTCGTCGGGGCGGCCGACATAGGGTTCCGACATCCGGGCGGTACGCTCGGAGATCGATCCATCGCAGACGCACTTCACGCCGCCCAGGCGAACCCACTCGTCGCCGAGTCCCCGCCGGCTGCCGGCGGCGATCACCTGGTCGATCTCGCCGTACCAGATCAAGGCGTAGATCCGAGTGCCGAGCTCCCCGTTGGCGCGGGCATCTTGATAAGCGCGCCAGTCGGCGATCGAGGCGCTGGCGTCATGGACCGAAGTGATCCCTGCCTTGGCCAGCGCCCGGGAAATGAACTTGACTCCCTCGCGGCGGCGGTCGGGTGATTCGTCCTCGGTGATCATCCTGGAAGCCAGGTTCACCGCGGTCTCGGCGAGACGCCCGGTTGGCCGTCCAGCGCCGTCGCGATCGATGTGGCCACCAGGAGGATCGGCCGTGGACTCGGTGATGCCGGCCAGGTCGAAGGCCTTCGAGTTGAGGTAGGCCGTGTGGCCGCCCCGGTGCTCGATCAGCACCGGATGGGTGGTCGACGCGTGATCGAGATCCGAGCGGGTGAGCGGCCGGCCTTCTTTGGTCTTGGTGTCGTCGTACTTGAAGCCCAAGACCCACTGACCCGGCGGCGTCTGGGCGGCTCGGGCCCGGACGGCGGCTTGGATGTCGGCGATGGACCGAAGGTCGCAGTCGATCCGGGTCAGGTGCTGGAGCCCCGAGCTGGCCGGATGAGAATGGGCGTCGATGAAGCCAGGCACCACGGTGCGACCACCCAGATCGACCCGCCGGGTCGTCGGACCGGCCAGCCGAAGGATTTCCTGGTTCGAACCGAGCGCCAGCAGACGATCGCCGAGAATCGCGACCGCTTGGGCTCTCGGCGCGGCGGGATTCATGGTCACGATGGAACCGCGGTGGAGGACCAGCGTGGGGGATTGCCAGGCCCGGCGGGTGAGCGCCACGCTCGCGGCGGCGGTCAGGAAGTCGCGTCGATCAGCCATCGGTCCCTCTCGTCGTCGTGGTGTCACGGGGTGGGCCCGGCGCGGTATCGGCGGATCGCCCCCCGCTCGACGTCGGGCCTGCTGAAGCGCACCGCCTTGAAGTCCCCGGCCGCGAACCGCTCCGCTTGATCGCCGAAGAACGGCGAGTCGGGATGGTCGCTCTGGCCGTAACTCAGTACCGAATAGGCCCGGGGAAGGGAGTCGAACTCGACCGCCAGCACCCAGCCGTCCCCACCGCGGACCCGTCGCCGGCCGTCGGGGTCGTCGCCGAACCAGAGCACCCGGAAGCAACCCAGGTCACCGCGACAGCCGCCGACCGGGAGATCGCGGTTCCCGATCCGAATTCGGTGGACATCGCCCCAAGCCACATCGAGGCGACCGAAGCGTCGTTGCACGGAGTCCGCCGCCTGCAGCAATGCGACGATCGCCTGGTCAGGATCGGCCAATCCGTGGGGGGTCGTCATCGGTTCGGCGGGCGACCAGGGGGTCGCGAACGGCGACTTGACGGCCCGCTGATAGAGCCGCCACCACATCTCGAACAAAACGCCGCCCCGCGAGGTGGCCGCCACCGACCGGTCCCAGGCTTCGAGGACCTTGATGGCCTCCGGTACCGGGATCGGTTGCCGTTGGGTGGCGATCTCGAGCAGCGCCGGGAGTATCCGCTCGGCCAGCAACATCCGATAACTGTGCTTGAGCAGGACGACATCCTCAAGGGATAGCGTGTCGGCTGGGAACCGGATCAGATCGAGACCGTGCTGCGATCGGAGACCGAGGCTCGGCCGTTCGACGTTGGGAGGCAGCGCGGCGGAGTCGAGGGGCGCCTCGAGATTGGCCCAGTGTGGCGAGTCGTTCTCGTTGTGGAGGTACCCGGTGGCCGGATTGAGCACCATCGGAAGCGAATCCCACGGCACCATCCGGCTGAAGATGTCCCGCCGCCGCCGGGCGACGATGGCCACGGTATCGCCGCCCGACGGTCGGGGGAGGGCGGGCAAGGCCCCGTTCCAGACGTAGAAGACGTTCCCGTCCCGATCGGCGTAGGTGAGGTTCGAGGTGGCCCTGGCGCGAATTTTCATCGCGGCCTGCCACTGGGCCAGCGATCGTGCCTCCATCATCTTGAGGAATTGTTCCCCGCCGCGGAACTCGCCTTCGCCGGCCGTCTTGAGGATGTAGGCGGTGCCATTGCGACGGTCGACCACCGGCCCGAACGGCGATCGCCATACCTCACGACGTTCGAGAGAAGTTCCTTGTGGCGTCCAATAGGGGACAGTCACGGTGTGTCGGGTGAGCGGGATGGCTCGGCCATCCAGGACGATCTGGTCGGGGCGCTGTCGGGCCAACGGGATGGCGTACAGCTCATCGGGGTCGACCGCGTTGTTGGTCGTGGCCCAGCCGAGATACCGGTTGAAGCCGCCGACGACGGCGAAGGCGCCGCCGATCCGAAAATCGCCATAGAAGTCGAGCACGCCCGGAATGACAACGTGGGCCTCGTAATAGCCCGCGTCCCAGTCGAGGTGGGGGTTCCGCAGCAGGATGGCTCGGCCCGACCGGGTCCGGCTCGGCGCCAAGGCCCAAGCGTTCGATCCGGGCTCCCGGGTCGACGGTGCGCCGGAGGGTCTCGTCCGATCGAGGATCCGGCGGGCCCCGCGGAGGTTCGGGGAACCGATCTCCCTGGCGAGGACATCCCATCCCGCGAACCGCGGCTCGACTCGCGGGTACTGATCGGCCCGGGATTTGACGAAGTCGTTGACCGCGGCGGCGAACCCCTGGTACATCCGGCGAGTCGCCGGTTCGAGCCGGGGCCAGACTGTTTTGGCGTGGGCGTGAATCGGCCGCTGGCCGAAGTCCTGTTCGATGCTGTCGCGGCCATAGACCAGGCCCATCTCGCCGCGGCCTCCGATCAGGGCCCGGACGACTCGCGGGCCATAGTCCTCCAACTCGACCCAGGCGAGACCATAGCCCGCGGCCCAGTGATCGGCGGCATAGATGTGCGGCACACCATGTTCGGTCCGGATGATTTCCGGTTTGACCGACCCGACCTGGAGCGTCGCGGCGATCGCGAGCAGCGGTCCCGTCACGCCCATTGGGCTGCGCTCCCGGTGCTCACGCCAGGGTTACCGCACCGGCTTGTCATCTGACTTGAGCGCATCGGGAATGACCCAGTAGCCCGTTCCGTACTTCCGCTGTCGCGGCCACACCTCGTCGAGGGTCTCGTCGTCGTAGACCACACCGCCTTTGACGACGTACTGGATGTCGGCGGTGTTGCGAATGTTGACCAGGGGATTGGAGTTGAGAACCATGAAATCGGCGAGCTTCCCGACCTCGATCGAGCCGAGGTCCTTCTCCTTGCCGATGAAACGGGCCCCGTGGAGGCTCGCCACTTCGAGCGCGCCCATCGGTCCGGTGGCCGCGGCGGCCATCCAGGTCTCCCAGTGGGAGCCCAATCCGTTGTGTTGGCCGTGGGCGCCGATGGCACCGTAGCCGCCGGCGGCGATGACATCGGCCATACCGAGGGCAATCCACGGATAGCTGTAGTCGGTGACCGGACGCAGCATCCGTTCCCGGGTTTGGGGGATGAACTGAACCCAGGGCAGGAATCGGCGGGTCTTCTGGTCCTTCCAGACCTCGGTTTCCTGGTAGAAATACTCCTCGTTCCAGGGGCCCGGGCCGCCGACCATGAAGGTCGGCGAATAGGTGGCTTTGGCCAGACCGAGGAAGGTGGTGAAGTCCGAGTACATCGGGGTATAGCTCATCGGGTGCTCGAAGCCGGTGTGGCCGTCCATGATCATGCCGAGGGTGTATTCCAGGTCGTTGTTCTCGGAGGTGACCTGGAGACCCACCTTGCGGGCGACATCGGTGACCCACTGGCGCTGCTCGCGGCGAGGCTGGAGATACTGCTTGAGCGACACCGCTCCCCAGTGGGCCAGCTTCTTGATCCCGGCCTCGGCGACCTCGTACGAGGTGAACTCCTCTTGGCGCGATCCGTCGCCCGAATAGAGCGGATCGCCGGTGGTGAAGACTCGGGGCCCGACGACGGCGCCGGCATCGACCAGCTCGGCGGTGGGGAAGAGGTTCTGCGACCACATCGAGGGGTCCATCGTCGTGGTGATGCCGTAGGCCAGGAACGCGGCACCCTCGAAATTCTTCTGGGGAATGATCCCGCGGTGCTCGCGGTAGTTGTGGGAGTGGACATCGATGAAACCGGGAATGATGGTCTTTCCGCCGGCGTTGAACACCCGAGCTCCACGCGGTACCTGGCACCGTCCCACGCATCGGATCCGACTGCCCTCGACGACCAGTGTCCCGGTGACCACCGCGCGGTCCTCGAGGGTAACGATCCGAGCGTTGACGAACGCCGCCGCGCCGGCCGGAACGTCCCGGGGAATGGCGAGGCGGATCGTGACCGTGTCGGTCCGACCGGTGGCGACCGAATGGCTGTAGAGCCGGTTGGCGCTTCCGAAGTCGACGGTGGTCGCGTTGCGCCAGCGCGGGAAGAGGCCGCCCTCCTTGCTCAGTTTGGTGGTCGGGAGCTTGGCGCGGCTCCGATCGATCCGAACCGCGGCGCCTCCGGTCCCCGGGTACGGAAACGGGGTGACGTAGACGTTGTCGGATTCCTGGAACGCGATCCACTTTCCATCTGGTGACGGAGTGATCTCGTCGGCGTAGGGGAAGGTGAAGTGGGCTCGCCGATCGAGACCGTCCGGCCGGATCGAGTAGAGGGTGGACTCGAGCCCTCCCTGGCCGCCGATGGTGAGGTGGGGGTAGAAGATCCGGCCGTCGGGCCCATAGGAGGCGGCCACGATGGAGTTGCGGATGGCATTGAAGGCGCTTCCCGATGAGCCGTCAGGCGAAGCCGTGACCCGAATCACGGCCGTTTCGGCGCCGCCGCTCACCGCGATTCGGACCAAGTCCCAGTAGGGGTTCCAGAGCACTCCCCGCCCATGCCGGCTTTCGCCAGCGCCACGCGAAACGACCAGCTCGCGGCCATCGGGGCTCCAGGCCGGATTGAGGTACTCGCCGGGACGGCGAGACAGCGTCTCCGGGTTGCCGCCGCTGCTGGCCACCCGGTGGAGGTGACCGCCGATCGAGTCGGTCCAGCTGGTGAACGCAATCCACTGCCCATCCGGGGACCATGCGGGAGCAAACTCGAACGGGTCGAACGAGGCCGGCGTCAACCGCCGCGGGGTCCCGTTGGGCAGATCCATGACCCAGATCCGGCCAACGGCTTGGAAGACGGCCCGGCGACCGTCCGGCGAGACCGATTGCCACCGGGCAAATCGGGTCTCGAACGGTTCGTCGGTGATCCGAGTCTGGGTGTTGGCGAGTTCGGAGATCTTCCGCTCGACGGGGGCGGTGAACTCGACGGTGCTCACCGCGCCGGTCGCGAGCTCGAGCCGACGGAGCTTTCCTCCCTGCGACAACCAGATCGAACGGCCGTCGGCGGACCAACCGTAGCCCGGGAACGGCCGAAGCACCTTTCCGCCCTCGATGATGTCCTGCTCGACGGGGTCCATCGCCAGACGTTCGGCTCCGGTTTCGAGGTCGCGAAGCCAGAGGGCGGTTCGGGGACCGAATCGATGTCCGCGCCAGGAGATCGTTCCGTCGGGAATCCGGCGGATGAAGGCGAGCCAACGGCCGTCGGGCGAGACTTCCGGGGCGCCCATCCCGCCACTGGCGCCCTGGATCTGCTGGGTTTGTTCGCCGAACGAGATGGCGGTGATGGCGCCGGTCGTGAGATCGAGCCGGCGCACCTGAGCGGACCCGCCGGAGAAGTCGCGGCGGCCTCCGTAGCCGGGCTGCCAATCCCCCGCGCTCACCTGATAGTACAGGAACCGGCCGTCACGAGATAACGAAGGCCAGGTCGCCCCGGATTGCCGCTGGCTCGAGAGCAACTCGACGCCGGTGCCGCCATCCTTGTGGTACATCCAGATGCCACCGGCACCGGGCTGGCCACCAGCGGGTAGCTGGCTTCGAACGACCACGATGTACTGGCCATCGGCGCTCCAGGCCGGCATGGCCACGCGGACGTTGTTGTCGGTGAACACCGCCCGCGGATTGCTCCCGTCGGCGTTCATGAGCCAGAGGTTGTTCTGGCCCTTTCGATCCGACACGAAGGCGATCGATGAACCATCGGGGGATATCCTCGGGTGGGTGTTGATCGCGACCCCACTGGCCTGGGTGAGGCTGGTGGCCGTTCCGCCCGCGACTGGGATGCGGTAGATATGACCGAGGAGGTCGAAGGCGAGCCACTGTCCATCGCGGCTGACGTCGACCGACATCCAGGTTCCCTCGGTCGTCGTGAATCGGATGTCCCTCGTGGCTCCGCGTGGCTGGGTGACGTCCCACGTCGATCGGTCCTGGGCCTGGCCCACCGTCGGGAGCAGGGCGAGCAGCAGCGGTACGAGGCGGCGCATTCGACCGTCCTGTGCGGCTTGGGTACGCTGGTAATGTACGAGTCCTCGTCAATCCGGGTAGCATCGGCCGGGTGCGGGCAGCGACGGCAGAAAGGCGGAACCAATGCGGATGTGCATATCGCTGTTCGCGATGTGGCTGACGCTGGGCGCGGCGGCCGCGGGGCAGACGGTGTCCACCGGGGCCGTTCTGGTCCGGGTGGTCGGGCCCGATAGCGTCGGAATCGGCGGGGTCATGGTGGTGGTGTCCCGGCAGGCGGTGGGTTTCTCCCGGCAGTCGATGACCGATCCCACCGGGGTGGCTCGGGTGGGCTTTCTGCCGCCCGGGATCTACCAGGTTGCCGCCCGGCGGATCGGGTATCGGCCAGCGGTAGTCGGGTCGGTGCCGGTGAGCGCGAGTGCGGTGACCTCGGTCGGCCTTCGACTGACGCCGACCCAGCAGACCCTCGACTCGCTGGTGGTGGAGGCGCCGGCGGTGACCGTGGACCTCGAGCGGACCGAGTTTGGAACCACGATCTCCTCCCGGGAGTTGCGCCTGCTGCCGACCCCCAACGACGCCCGAAACCTGGTCGGGTTCGCCAACGGGGCTCGGCCCGACCAGGTGTTCGGCGGAGCCACCGCCCAGGCGAACAACTACCAACTCGATGGGGTCGCGGTGAACCACCCGGGCATCGGGGGAGACCTGGTGCAGCCGAGCGTCACCTGGATCGAGGAGGTCCAGGTCCGAGGACTCGGAGCCGGCGCCGAAACCGAGCCGAAGATCTGGCCGCATTTCTGGGCACCTTCGCCCGAATCGGAGAGGATTTCGAGGGTGTGTTCCCCAAGCCGGGTCAGCGTCGGGGCGCCGGCGAGCGTCGACGGGGTAGCCGTCACGGGGTGACCGTCCTTCCAGAGTCAGGCCCGAGCTCCAACGGCTCGGCCCTCGGGTTTGGCGACGACGTCGGCTCGGCCAGTTCGCCGTCGGTCGCCTCACGCAGTTGAGCCAGCTCGCCGATCAACTCCTCGTAGACTTCCACGTCGAGGAGCACGGCGGCCGAGCGTCCGTGTTGGGTGAGGATCACCGCCCGTTTGGTGGCGCGGACTTGCTCGAGGAACGCCGAGGCGTGGGCCCGGAATTCAGTGACGGGCCGAACATCCTTGGAGGGGTACAACCGGGGCATTTTTCGGTTCATCACGGCGTACGCTCAACGGTACAAGCCAACCGACCTGATGTTGATCATGGCGGTTGGACCATGAAGCATCCGTGATGGACCCGTGAAGGCGCCGATCGGCGAGTGGCGGGGGGCGCCGGGCCGGGATCGCGCCGTGCGGACGCCCTCCGCCCGGTTGTCTCGGGCGGCTCTCGATGGGGTGATCCCGGGCGGTTCCGCCCGGCTAGGCGAGTACCTGCTGGGGTCGCGCCACCTGTCCGATCGCGGTCAAGCCGTCCTCGACGGTCGCCGCCATCGTATCGATGGCGTCTTCGCTCATCGCCGTCGACAGCACCAACATCAGTCGCGATGGCGCGAAAATGCCGTGGGTCAGCAGATAGAGGTGCAACGCCCGAACAGCCTCCTTGTCCCCCCGCGCCGCGTCCTGCGGCCCTCGAAGCGGTCCTCGGGCGAAATGCACCTGCATCAGGGAACCGAATCCCACCACGGTGACGTCGAGGTCGAGTTTGGTTGCGGCCTGGTTGAGCCTGGCCCGCAGGCCGTCGCCCCGCTGGTTCAGCTGGGCGATGACTGGTTCGCTCAGCAGCTCCATTGCCTTGAGGCCCGCCACCATGGTCGCGGCGTTGCCGTTGTAAGTCCCGGAGTGCACGATGCCGCCGGACCGGGTCGGGTTGAAGGCGTCCATGATGTCGGCCCGGCCGCCAAAAGCCCCGACTGGCAGGCCGCCACCAATGATCTTGCCAAAGCAGGTCAGATCGGGTCGGATGCCAAGGTGGCCCTGCATCCCGCCGTAACCAAGCCGGAAGGTGATGATCTCATCGAAGATGAGCACGATCCCGCATGCTTCGGTGACCGCCCGCAATCCGGCCAGGAACGACTGGTCGGCCACGATACCGCCGCCGGCACCCATCATGGGCTCGACGATCACGGCCGCCAACCGGTCCTTGTTCCGCCGAATGGCGTCGACGGTGTAGTCGAGATCGTTGTACTTGCCGAGGAGAACCTCGCCCACCGCGCCCGGCGAAAGACCCTGAGCGGCTTTGGTTTCGTATGGTGGGACCATCGCCACGCTGACCTGGTCATGGGAACCGTGGTAGCCGGCCTCCATCTTCATGATCCCCGAGCGCCCGGTAAAGGCCTTCGCGGCCCGGAGCGCGAATAGCGACGCTTCGGTGCCTGAATTGCAGAAGCGAAGTCGTTCGACCGAGGGAACCCGGCGACATATCAGCTCCGCCAGTTGGACTTGGAACTCGTTGGCGGTTCCATGGACGGTGCCCTGAGTTCCCTGGCTGGCCAGCGCCTCCTGAATACCATGGTGGGCGTGACCGTGAACGAGCGAAGTGAAGTTGTTCAAGAAATCGAGGTACTCGTTTCCATCGACATCCCAGAGCCGGCACCCCTGCCCGAGGGAGATGAAAAGGGGGTAGGGCAGATGAAAAGTGCCGGTTCGGGTATCCCCGCCGGGCATCACCTTGCAGGCGCGCTCGTACCAGGCCTTCGAGGTCGGCGAATTGGCCAGATACCGCGATAGCAGATCGGCATCCAGGGCGGCGAGGGTCGTCACGGAATCCTCGATGGTGGAGACTGGATGGGATAGTATCCGGCCAGACCTGGTTGGGCCAGGGTCGCCGCTCGCCGGCTTAACGCCCCGGGCTCGCCGCCGTCAATGCAGGTGAGAGGGGCAAGCTCGACGGGTGGGGACCAACAGGAGGCTACCATGATTGGACGGACTGCAATTATCGGCATGCTGGTCGTTCTCGGGGCGAATTCGGCTCAGGCACAGCGGCCGTGTACTCCTCGGGAGCGGGCGGCCGATCGGCGCGAAGACGTCCGCGACCGGCGCGAGGATGTTCGGGATCGGCGCGAAGATCGTCGGGATCGAGCCGAGGATCGGCGGGATCGGCGCGAGGATCGAATCGATCGGCGGCATTACGGGGGGCGGCTCGATCGTTTGGAAGGCGTCGCGGATCGGGCGGAAGATCGGGCGGATCGTCGGGAAGACCGCCGCGACCGGCGGGAGGACGTGCGGGACCGCCGGGAAGATCGTCGCGATCGGCGGACCTGCGGCGTCTGAACGCCCAGCGGCGTGCTCGAGCGACGGGGCGGCCTCGCGGCCGCCCCGTTGCGCAGGTACAATTGCCCGATCCACGTTTTGGTTCGGGAGCTCACCGTGATCCGCACCGGTCCGCTGGCCGTTCTCCTCGTTTGTCTTGCCCCTCGGCTGTCGGCTCAGGTCGACTACTCGCGAGCTGAACGGCTCCTTCCCTGGCACACCTCGCGCCTGGTATCCGGCGATTCGGTGCGACCGCAGTGGTACCCCGACGGCAATCGGTTCTGGTACCGCAACAAGACCGCGACGGGCGCCGAGTTCGTTGTGGTCGATCCGGTCAGGAATACCCGGGCGCGGCTGTTCGACAACGCCCGGTTGGCTGCCGCCATGAGCATCGCGCGGGACACCGCTTACGATCCGGATCGCCTCCCGTTCGCCTCCTTCGTGTTCACGGACGACGGCAAGAACGAGCGCGAGATCGAGTTCGCCGCCAACCGAAAGCGCTTCGTTTGCGACATCGGCGGCTATCGTTGCGTGGTGAGCGACACCCTGCCGAGCGAAGTGCCGTTCGTGCTCTCGCCCGACAAGAAGTGGGAAGCCTTCATCCACCACCACAACGTCTGGGTTCGCCCGCGCAGGGGGCGGGACTCGATCCAGTTGACCAGCGACGGCGTGGAGTATTGGGGGTACGGTCTGACGATGCCGTCGCCGGGCCAACTGGTGCGCCCGCAGCCTCGTCGCCCCACGATCCGGTGGTCGCCCGATTCCCGCACCCTCGCGGTCTGGCGGCAGGACGAACGGCGGGTCGAGCACATGCACTACCTCTCCAGCACGCCGCAGCGGCCGAAGCATTACAGTCAGCCCTACGCCCTCCCCGGCGACTCGATCATTCCGGTCCCGACGTTGCATCTGATCGACGTCGGGTCGAAGGCCAACCGGGAGGTGCGCCTTTCGCCGCAGCCCGCTCAGCTCAGCGTGACCGGATCGGCGAAGGACTCGGCGTGGGCCGACGCGAGCGACCGGGTGTTCGTGACCGGAATGTCGCGCGGGTCGAAGCGGACTTGGCTCGCGGCGGTGTCCGTGGCCACCGGAGAGATCACCACCTTGGCCGCCGACAGCCAGCCGACGTTCGTCGAATGGTCACCACCGTCTGGCCCACCGCAGTGGCACGTGACTCGGGACGGGCAGGACGTATTCTGGTGGTCGGAGCGCGACGGCTGGGCTCACTTCTACCGTTACGGCGGCGACGGGCGCCTCAAGAACCGCGTCACGGAAGGTCCCTGGTTCGCCGCCTCGATCGAGTACCTGGACGAAACGGCCAAACAACTGTACTTCACGGCGAAAGGCCGGGAGGCGGGGCAGTTCTGGTACTACTCGAAGCTGTACCGGGTTGGGTTCGACGGGTCGGGGCTGACCCTGCTGACGGCCGAGGACGCTCACCACGAGATCGACTTCAGCCCGAGTGGCCGGTTCTTCGTCGACAGCTACTCGCGAATCGAGGCCCCCACCGTCACCGTGCTGCGGTCGGCGCTCGACGGGCGGGTGCTGCGCCCGCTCGAGCAGGCTGATGTCACCCGACTCAAGGAGGTCGGGTGGCGGCCCGGGCAGGTCTTTTCGGTCAAAGCGCGCGATGGGGTGACCGACCTCTACGGCGTCCTCTATCTGCCGCCCGGTCTCGACTCCACCAAGAGGTACCCAATCATCGACCACATCTATCCCGGGCCTCAGGTCGGCAGCGTCGGTGCCTGGTCGTTCAAGTCGGGTGGGGAGGCATTCGCGCTGGCGCAGCTCGGCTTCGTGGTGGTCCAGCTCGACCACCTCGGGACACCGTGGCGGTCGAAGGCGTTCCACGACAGCTACTATGGCAATTTCATCGACAACGGTCTTCCCGATCACGTTGCGACCTTGAAGCAGTTGGGTGCTCGTTATCCGTTCATCGATCTCGACCGGATCGGGATCTTCGGCCACTCCGGGGGAGGATTTGCGTCGACCGACGCGATCCTCCGATACCCGGAGATCTTCAAGGTCGCGGTGTCGACCTCGGGCAACCACGACAACCGGAGCTACAACATCTACTGGGCCGAGAAATACCAGGGCCTGATGCGCCGCGATTCGGTCCGCAAGACCGACAACTTCGAGGCGTCGGCCAACGGTAGCTACGCCAAGAATCTCAAGGGGCGGCTCTTCCTGATGACGGGCGACATGGACGACAACGTCCATCCCGCGATGACGATTCAGGTGGCCGACGCCTTGATCAAGGCGAACCGGACGTTCGACTTCCTGATCTTGCCGAATCGGGCCCACAGCCTCAACGAACCGTACGTGATCCGGCGGCGGTGGGACTACTTCGTCGAACATCTCCTCGGGGCGGTGCCACCCGAGAACTACGAGATCGTCCGACCGACGGATCCCTGGGCGTCCGGCCCCCCCACTCCGTGAGCTACGCCCGGCGGGTCGGTCTGTTCAGCGGGACGATGTCGGTGGTCGGCGGGATCATCGGGTCGGGCATCTTCCTCAACCCCGCGATCGTGGCCCAACGAGTCGGGTCCGCCGGCCTGACCATGGTGGCCTGGACGTTAGGCGCGGTCGTCGCCGTTCTGGGCGGCTTGATCTACGGCGAACTCGGTCACCGGCTCCCGAAGGCGGGCGGAACCTACGCCTACCTCAGGGCCGGGATCTCGCCGCTGGTCGGATTCCTCTACGCTTGGGGTCTCCTGCTCATCATGTCGACCGGCGCCGCGGCCGCGGTCGGCTACACCTTCGCCAGCTACGCGGTGAACCTGTTCGGGATCGATCCCGGTCGCACCACGGTGATCGCCGCCGGCGCGATCGCCATCTTCACGGTGATCAACCTCTTCGGGGTGCAGTTCGGGGCCTGGGCCCAGAATGGCTTCGTCCTGGCCAAGCTCGGCGCATTGGCCCTGCTCATCGTCGCGGGCTTGTTCGTCGGGGGGGAGCCGCCGCCATGTCCAGGCTGCGTTGCGCCTTCGGCGCCAACCGGCTTTGGCCCGACCGTCGCCGCCGTCGCGACGGCCTTCGTGCCGATCCTCTTTGCCTACGGCGGCTGGCAGCAGACCAATTTCATCGCGGAGGAGATCATCGACCCGGAGCGGAACCTGCCTCGGGCCCTGATGCTCGGCGTGGCCATCATGGTGCTCGCCTACCTCCTGGCCAACGCCACCTACCTCGCCGGGTTGGGGGTAACCGGGCTCGCGAACAGCACGGCACCGGCCGCCGATGTCGTCGGCGGAGCGCTGGGGGAAACCGGGCGGCGGCTGATCGGGATCGGGGTGATGGTATCGACGGCCGGTTTTCTCAACACGGTGACGTTGCTCTCGCCTCGGGTTTATCAGGCCATGGCTCGCGACGGGCTCTTCTTCGAGTCCTTCGCGCGGCTCCACCCCCGCTGGCGGACCCCGATCGTCGCCATCCTGTTCCAAGGCGCCTGGTCGATCGCGTTGCTGTACTCGGGGACGTACGGGCAACTCCTCGACTACGTGGTGTTCGCCGACTGGATCTTCTTCGGGTTGAGCGGGATCGCGCTGCTGGCCCTGCGGCGCCGAGGGGACGGCTCAGGTGGCTTCCGGGTGCCGTGGTACCCGGTGACGGTGTGGCTGTTCGTCGCCGCGGCCGGCTACGTGGTGCTGGGCTCAGTCAGGTCGGATCCCGAGAACGCGCTCGGGGGCGTCGGTCTGCTCGCGTTGGGCCTGCCGGTATACTGGTACTGGGCTCGCCGCCGCGCCCGGCGATGACCGTTAGGCGGCCGGCGCTAGGGCCACTGCACGATCGAGTTGATCCCGCCGCGGCCGTCGGAGCGCCGGTGGGGGTTGGCCGGGTCGGGGATCCAGGTTTGCCCGTCGAGCAGGAACTTGTAGGCGTGCCGTCCGGCCGCCACCGGCAGGGGGTCGGACGTCCAGAGGCCGGACTCGACCTGGCGGAACGGATGCGGCGCCGCCCAGCCGTCCCACGCGCCGTGCACGGCCACCGACGCCGCGCCGTGATCGTGCAACGAGAAGACCAGGCCTCGGGCGGTCTTGAGGGGTCCGATTGGGGCGGGCTCGTGCCAGCGGTGGCGCTCGAGCAGGGCGTGTGCAACCGCCCGCCCGGCGTCGATCGCGCCCGCGCCCTGCCGCTCGACATCGGCGCCAGGCACCGGCCACGCGGCCCGAAGCAGCGCCTCCCTCACCAGCCGGGGTGTCAGGGTCGAATTCGCCTCGAGCATGGTCGCGACGGTGCTGGCGACGATCGGGGCCGCGAAGCTGGTCCCGTCGGCATGCTGGTAGTGGTCGGTCACGAACTTCCGGGCCCGAATCTCGTCGAGGCATGACGGGTCGCCGGCCTGGCGGCGATCGAACAGATCGCGAGCCTGGCGGCTTGCGTCGGTTCCCGGCAGGATCGGCGCGACCACCCAGATGCTGGGCGCCACCAGTTCTGGCTTGGGTAGCCCGAGCGCCGAGTCACCGAAGTTGCCGCGCCACAAGCTCCGCCCGCCCGCGTCGATCCCGCCCTGGTCGTCCAGCCCACCCACGGTAACGGCTGACGGCGCGGTCGCGGGCGGGACCAAACGGCGAATACCGTCGTTGCCGGCCGCTGCCACGACCGTAATCCCGCGCTCGACCAGTTGCTCGACCCAACGATCGATGGAACCGAGCGCCGAAGGAGCGGCATCGGCCGCCACCGAGAGGCTGACCACTCGGACGCGGTAGTCCGCTCCGTGTTCGGCAAGCCACGACAGGGCCCGCTCGATCGAGCCGTCCGCGATCCGCCCGTCACCACCGGTGAGATGGATCAACACCAGATCCGCCTCCGCGGCCAGCCCGCGATAGAGACCGTCACTCCGCCAGCCGTTACCGGCAGCGACCACGGCCGTCATCGTGCCGTGCCAGAGATGATCGGCGCTACCGCCGGAGCCCGGCCACTCGGGCACCCCGTCTCGCGAGAACCTCAGCACCCTGACCGGGTCGGTCGTCGCGTCGACCCAGGCCAGGACCCGATTGCTCGGGGAAACCAGGTCCGGGTGGGCGGCGAACCCGGAATCGGCGATGGCCATGGTGATGCCCCGTCCGAGGAAGCGGGGATCGGCTCGCAAGCGCAGCGGAGTGGGAAGCGGGCCGACGGCTCGGGCGTCGAGCGGCCAGCTGGTCTGCACCGAGTCGGCGAAGTGCGCCTCGCCGGCGGTCAGCAGCGTGGCGAGCAGCTCCTGTTGCGCGCAGGCCGGGCAAGAGCCGTCCGGTCGGGTCCAGAAGGCGTGACGCCGAGCTTGGGCGAGCAGGGCGCGATCGAGATCTCGGCCGCAGCCGGGGCAGGTCGCCGTCACCTTCGGACAACGTCCCGCCCGCCGGGCGGGTTCCGTCAGCGTCGATCGCCCGCCTGGACCCACCGCTCGACGACCTCGATCGCCGCTGTCAGCCGCGCCCGACCATGCCCCGCGACGGTCTCGAACCGGACCGCCCGACGGGCCAGCTCGTCGCGGAAGGACTGGTGGAGAACCGACCGTTGGGCGCCACGGTCCCGGACCGGGTCGGGCACCCACGGCAGGTCGATGTCACACAGCAAGTAGAGCCCGCCTGCGCGCACCGTGACGGCCTGCTCGAGCCACCCCGGGGCGGAGCCAAAGTAGTGATGAGCGTAGACACAGGTGCTGATCAGATCGGTATCGAGCACCAACCCGGGAGGTCGTTCCCCGAGGGCGCTGTCCTCGGCCTGGCGCTGACCCACCGCGATCCGCTCGACGTCGGCGGCGGCGATCGGCCGCCCGAGGCCCTCCGCGAAACGACGGGCGTATTCCGCGACCCAGGGCCAGCCGAAGTGGGCTGCCAGGGCGCGGGCCAGCGAAGTCTTCCCGGTCGACTCGCTGCCGGTCAGGACGACGCGGTGAGGGCCCGGCGCCATTGGACCAAACCGTTGACCGCGAGAGCGAGAAAGACCGAGTACTGCACCGCCGTGGGATACTCGCCCCGGACCAGAAACAGCGGAACCGACACCAGGTTCACGGCGATCCAGATCAGCCACGTCTCGAGGTATTTCCGGGCCATCATCCACTGACCGGCCAAGCTGACGACCGAAACGGTGGCATCGAGGTAGGGGTGGGCGTCGGCGGTGTATCGGTCGAGGTACCACCCCAACGCGGCGCTTCCCGCGAGAGCGCCCGCCAGCAACGCGAGGCCGAGTGGTCGCGGCGTTCGGGTGACCCGGCGCCCCGAGTGTTGCTGCCCGCCGCGGAGCCACTGATACCAGCCGTAGAGCGAGATGATCGCGAAGAACACCTGGAGGCCCATCAGGGCGTAGAGCTTGCCGAGGTAGAATAGCCAGGTGTAGAGCCCGACGTTGACCAAGCCGATCGGCCAGCCGAGGACGTTCTGGCGGGCGTTGAAATACACGGCGACGATCCCGAAGGTCGCCGCGATCGCCTCCCACGTTCTCATCGAACGATCGGTCCGAGGGTATCGTGATGCGAGGCCAGGAAGCGGCGGAGATACTCCCCGATATGGGCTCGCGACTGGAAACCGGCGGCGACGGCCGCGGCGTTCTCGTCGTCGACCGAGCGACCCGACGGCTCGGCATAGTGGGCCAGATCGCGATAGAAACCGAGGGTGAAAAGGTCCCAACTCGCGCCCCCGACGCGCTGGAAGATGAAGTTACCGGTCCGGCCGATCTTCTCGAGGAAATCGTTTTCCATCTCTCGCTGCCGCAGCAGGGAATCGCGTTTGCCGGCGAGGGCCTGGAACACTTCGAGGTGGAAGAAGGCCGCCTGGGCTGCCGCGGCCTGAAGGTCGGTGCTTCGGGGCCCGGTGACCAGGAGTTCCTCCCGCCAACTCACCCAGGTGTCGGCCTGTCGTTGGTAAGCGGCTTCGTCGAATCCGGCTCGGCGGGCGGCCGCGGCCCAGCGAGCGGCCCGTTCCCGGCTGTAGTACGAGGCCAGATCGCCGGCGGTGGCCAGTACCAGGACATCCCAATGGTCACCTTGCGAGTGGCGGAGGAGAATCGGTTCGGCCTCACCGGCCTTGCGGTACACCCGGTTTCGATCGCGAAGCAACTCGACGAGGTCGAAGAGGTGTCCGGGAGCCGCCCGCATCATCGTGGCGAGGTAGGTGGGAGCGGTGGCTTGACCGGCGACGGGTGAGCTCGACAGGGTCAATGCCGTTGCGGCGGCGAACGCGAATCGCATGGACGGTCCGGTGATCAATCGTCGGAGAAGGCGGTGCCACGCCGGGTTTCCGGCGGGCGATAATCGGCGAGGCGGCGGAGGATATCGTCGGGGTCGCGACTCATGATCAGCTGGCCCCGCTGCGATTCTCGGGCGAACCGGTCGACCGCGGCGTCGCTGGCGTGGCGAAGCAGTTTCGAGAACGCGTCGTCGACGTCCCACAGTGCGAGCGGCTGGAGGGCCGTCCCACCGGCCCAGTCCCATGGTTCGAAGGCGTCGTCGAGCGAGGCGACGGCACCGGGGATGACCACGAAAGCCTCCACCCGATCGACCATCTCTCGGCAGGCGGCCGGTCGGTCGGCGACGACACGGATCTCGACCTGGTCGAGCTCCTCGGTCGGCTCGGGCGTCAGGACGAGCCCGCGGCCGCCGACGCCCGTGGATGCTTGCACCAAGGTGCGGGTCGCCCCGATCAAGGGCCCGAGGACGACGGCCAACGCCCGGTGTTCGCCCAGCGCCTTGCCGAATCGGCGGGCGGCGGCGAGGACCTCGGGAGTGGCCACGGCCTCCCGATCCACCAGGACTCCGATACGGCGCATCGTTAGGCGCTCGCCATCATGAACCACGACCGCATTGGGGCTCGGACCGCGCCGGCCGGGTCGACCAACGGGGCCAGGCTCGAGGACATTTCCCGATCCAGCCGAGCCCGTTCGTCGGGGTCGAGTGCCGCCAGCATCGGCGCCAAGGGGGTCCCGGTGAGCGCTTGGGCCGCCTGTCGAATCCCAGCGGAGAAGACCAACTCTCGTTCCTCCGCTTCCACCGCGACGCGGCCGAATCCCGCCGCCCGGGCCCGGGCGGCAAGCTCCGAGGCGGTCCAGTGCGGGAACGGAATCGCGAGCAGCGCCGCCAAATCCGCGAACCCCGCTGCCGTCAAGGCCGTGGCGTACCCCTGGAACACCAGGCACTCGGCGAGGGGCTGCCAGACGCTGGCGGCGCAGCGACCATCGACCGTGAGTACCCGGCGCATTTCGCCGAGCGCCTCACGGGCGTCGGGGAAGAACTGGAGTCCCTGCTGACAGGTCACGACGTCGAACGCGGCGTCCGGGTACGGCAGCGGAACCGCGTTGCCGGTGGTGTAGGCGATCGGTGCCTGGCCCGCGGTCTCGGGGTGGCTGCGAGCCCGCTCGATCATGGCGGCCGAGGAGTCGATCCCCGCGACCTGGCCGGTCTCGCCGATCGCGGTGGCCAGCTCACGCGTGACCGTCCCCGGCCCGCAGGCGACATCGAGCGCCCGCCCGCCCGGCGGTGGCGCCAAGCGCCCCACCAATGACTCCGCCCAAGGCCGAAAAAGGGGCGGGACGAGATACTCGTCGTACCCCCGCGGCACCAGATCATCGGTGAACTGGAACTTGGAGCGATCGATCGTCATGGCAACCGGTTTGGGTGAGCCGGGACCAGCCTCTACCCTAACTCGGTCGCCCGTCGATGGCTAGCGCTCAGGCCCGACCTGGGGCGCTAGCCCCTGGCGCGGTCCAACGCCGCGCGGACGCGTCCGAACTCGCGCTCGAGGTACGGGAGATAGCGCTCGGCCTGCGAGACCCGCTTCAACCGGGCGTCGGCGTCGGCAAGAGCGCACAGTTTCCCGAGCGAATCGGCCCCGACCAAGCCGCACATACCCTTCAGCGTCTGGGCGAGGCGCTGGGCCTGCTCGGCTTGGCCTGATCGCACCGCGTTTGCCAGGTCGGCGAGTTGGACCTCGCCGTCCGATACGAACGACTCGGCGAGTTTGAGCGACAGCGCTCGAGCTGGTCCTTGCGCCACCGAGATCTGCTCGAGGAAGGTCGGTCCCACTGGCGGGACATCGGTCGGAAGGCCGGTGGGCGCCGCGGCGTCGAGGGCCTGGCGCAACTCGAGAAAGGCGTGCTCGACGGTACCCAGGTGGCCGGCCGCGGCGTCGAGGCGCCCGGCATCGACCTCGGCCGCGATCCGGGCGAGGGTGTCCAGGAGCCGGGCCGCGCCGATCGGCCCGATCGCCGCGGTGATGGCCCCGGCGGCCGTTCGAATGGCGGTCGCGTCGGCTCGGGCGCAGGCAGCGGCGAGATCGGCGATCCCGAGCGGCACCTCGCGGACGCAGGTGACCAAAACATGTTGCACGAAGAAACCACCCCGGGCCACTTGATCTTCGAATTCGGGCGCCATGACGTCGAGGTGGGCGATCTCCTCCAACACCTCGATGGTTCCCTTCACTGGAATTGGGGCTGACTCGTGGTCGCCGAGTTCCGGCTCGACGATGGTCATCGAGCTCACTTCGACCACCACCGTGGCGGTCACCGGATCCCGATCGATCGGCTGGCCGAGCATTGGTTCGGGCAACGGCACCTCGTCGGGCGTGGCATCGGCGACCGGCACCAGCGCCATGAGCGGAATGCTGAGGATCGGCGGGTCGGCCGTCGATGGCTCGGCGGAGGGCGCTTCGACCTGGATTTCGGGCTCGATGAGGTCGGGTGCTCCGATGGAATCTCCCGGGGGCACCACGTCGTCCAAGGTCGGCTGCAAGGCGGCATCGTGGAAATCCGGGTCCACTCGATCGAAGCCTTCCACCGGCTCGACCGCCGCGTCAGGGGCCGCCCACTCTCCGTCCCGCTCGATGGAGAGGGTGGGATCGTCCACTGGCTCCAGCCGGTCCGGCGCGTTCAGGAGGTCCTCGACGGTCTTTACCGGCTCGACGATCAGGTCCGGCGCTGGCGGCTCGGCGGGAGCGATGGGATCGTCGATGACGGCAAGCAACTCCAACGCTGGCTCGGTCAGCGCGGCCGGCGCAGCGGTGAAATTGGTCACGAGTTCGGTGAGCGATGGCGCCTCGATCTCCTCAATGCCTGGCTCCACGGCCGTTACCGCGGCCCGCGGCTCGGTGGCTTCGTCGTTTGTCTGGGTCGGCGGCGCCGGAAGGATAGCCAGCGCAGCGGGGAGGTCGGCGACCTCGAGGTCTGGCGCGACGATGCTGGTTTCCGCTTCCGCCGCCGTGAGGTCGGGAGCCGCGGCTTCGACCGGCGTGATCTCCGCTACCGCCACTTCGGGCGCGGCGGTGTCGGTGATCGGGACCTCGACGAGGGTATCGATCGAGACAGGGCTCGGCTCCGCGATCGGATCGGGAGCGAATTGTCGGACGATCGCGCCGAAGACCGGGACCGCAACGGGTGCCGGCTCGACGACCGCCGGGCTCGGGGCTGCCTCGGCCAGCGGGACCTCGGCCACCGGGGCGGGCTCCGGCGCGGCCGCCAGGGCTGGCGTGAGACTCGCCAACATCTCGTCGATGTCGGCCGACGCGAAGGTCTCCGCGTTTCGGATCTCGGCCAGCGAGTGGCGGGTGATCAACGATGGGCCTCGTCCGTCGGGGCTCAGATCGTGCAAAGCCGCCAGGGTATCGTGGATCTCCTCGTCGGGCACCGGCTTCCGAAGGTACGCCGCGAATCCGGCGTGCCAAAGCTTCTTCCCTTCACCGGGGCTGCCAACGGCTGTCACCATGATCAAAGCGACCATGGCGAAAGCCGGTTCCGCCTTGAGTCGAGTGGCCAGGTCGACGTGGAGGGGGCGCACCGCATAGTCCGAGATGAGGCAGGCGCTGAACGGGCGACCTTCACTCGCCGCGGCGCGAAGGGCATCGGCGAGATGATTCGCGTCGTCGACGAAATCGGCTGACCAACCCGAGACCTCCACTTGAGTCCGGAACCGGGCCTTGGCCGAGGTGTCGGACTCGACGATGAGGATCCGACCACCGGCGGAGCTTCGATCGAGTTCGAGAGCGCCGCTCGCCGGTGCGCTTGGCATCGGGAGCACGAACCAGAACCTGCTGCCCTTACCCACCTCGCTTTCGGCGCCGATCTCGCCGCCCATTCGACGAACGAGATCCGCGCTGAGTCGAAGCCCGAGTCCGGTGACGCCGAACGACCGGTAGGGCGAGGCGTCGACCGGGACGTACCGGGCGAAGATGTTGGCGAGCCGGTCGGGCATGATGCCGATGCCGGTATCCTCGACCACGAACCGCACCAACGGTACCCCGCCCCGTTCGCCATCGGGCAGGACCCGAATCACGACCTCGCCCTGGCTCGTGCTGTTGACGGCATGTCCGACCAGATTGCCCAGCACCTGGCGCGCGCGCCCGGGGTCCCCGACGACGTGCCGAGGTAGCTCCGGTCGCCAGTCCACTCGGAGTCCAAGGCCCCGTTCGGCGGCGCGAGGCGAGAGGACACTGGCGGTCTCCTCGACCATCGATCGCAGGTCGAACGGAATCGGCTCGATCGCGAGCCGGTCGGCGGCTACCCGCGAGAGGTCGATCAGGTCATTGAGCACGGCCGCGAGACTCTCGCCGGCCTTGTGGACGCTCCGAGCGTACTGCCGGTGCTTTTCGGTGAGCTCGCCGTCGAGCAGGAGCGCCGACATGCCGATGACGGCATTGAGCGGGGCGCGGACCTCGTGACTCATGGCGAGCAAATACTCCCCGACTGTCGGGGCCTGCTCGCTGGTCGAGGCGATGCCGGTTGGTCCGGTCACTGTGTCGTTCATTGGTTTCTCGTTGTTAGGCACCGGCGCGGACCCCCAACAGGGACTCCAGAGCGTCGTGTACCAGTCGCAATTCGGCCCGCACCGCCTCTACCGTCGTCGCCGCACCGGCGAGATCGGTGGCCCTTCCCGCCGCGGCGCAGAGTTCGCCGAGGCGGGTCGCTCCGATCAATCCGCACATGCCGCGCAGATCGTTTGCCGCCGCTTGGAAACCAGAAAGGTCCGCTCGTTCGGCCGCCCGTTCGGCGGAATCGACCCGGGCCGGCGCCTCGGCGAGGAACAGCCCGATCAACTGGTTGCCGAGCCCGAGCCCGTCAGCGCTCGTCGTGGCGGCGAGTTGCTCCAGGGTTGCCGGGTCGATCGCGGCACCGCCCACGGGCCGATCCGCGGTCGGAACCAGTGGGGCGAGGGCGGAGCGAACCTGTTCCCACTCCAGCTGCAGCGATTCGACCAGATAGTCGGCCGACTCGAGGTATTGGCCCTCGACGGCGTCGAGAACGTCTCGACACCGTCGAGCCAACTCGACCGCTTCGAGGGCGTCGGCGATGGTCCCGACCGCCTGGGCGATCTGGGAGACCGTCCGCGATTCGCCCGCTCTGATGGCCCCGCGGAGTTCGGTGATCCGAATCGGGGTATCCGCGAGCGCGATACGCGCGGTCCGAACCAACGCGGGGTCATGGCTGGCCAGCGCCGCCATGATCCGGGGGCCAAGGGCGGGAGGACGACTCCGCGGAGCGTCGAAATCGATGACGACGGTGGCGTCGGCCACCAACTCGGGAGCGGCTTCGGCGATTGCCGAAACGGCCGCTGGCGCGGCCGGAGCCGAGGGTTCTGGTTCGATCGTCTCGAACTCGACTCCCTCCTCAGTGGTCGAACCGCTCCAGGGCTCGGCGGCCGGCGTGGGTGCCGCCGGAAGCGGGAGCTCGACCCAGAACTGGGAGCGCTCGCCGTCGACGCCGGTTCCGGCTCGCCCGCCGAGTGCGGCGGCCAGGTAGTGAACGACCAGCGGGGCGGCACCGCGATCGAGGTGCTCGAGAGCACCTCGGGCGAGCCACCCGTTCATCTCGTCCGTCGGGGACGCCCCGCGAGTCTCCACCACAAGGCGAATGAGTTCCGGTCGAGCCTTCTCGGGCTGCTCGGCGCGCAGGGTGATCCGCCCGCGGGAGCGATCGGCGAAGGAAGAAAGGTCCGAAATCAAAGTCGTGACCAACGAGGGATCGCCAACGACCGCGCTGGGGACGCCCGGGACGATGACCAGCTCGACCTGGGAGGGGTCCGCTCCGGCCGCTTGTTGCAGGGTCGCCAGCAAGTCGAAGGACGCGGCGTCCGTGGTCACCTCACCGGCCATGGCCCGGCCGATCCACTCGAGCCGGCTGGCTAGCGCATCGCTCTCATCGGTTGACCGTAACGCGGTTGACAGGGAGAGCAGCGTCTTGCCGAGCCGGACGGTACGGTCCGCGGCTTCGGTCTCGACCAGTTGGTCGCGGACGGCGATGGATTGCTCCAGGGAGACGTCGCGAAGCCGCCCGGTGATCCGGGTGGGTTGGCCAGCCAGGTCGGTGCCGAGCTGAGCATCGATTCGTCCCGCGAGCCATGGTTCCGACGGGTCCCTTCGGAACCGGACCTCGGCGGAAAGGCGGCGCGGAGAGGGGGCGTCGGCGGAAAGCCAGGCCAGCACCGGGCCGGCATCGTCCGGGTGGAGAGCTCGGGTGAGGGCATCGGGCGGGGAGTCGGCAGCCGAGGCCCCGAGCATTTCGGTCAGTCGCGAACCGAGGATCCATTCTTGGGAGGTGAGGTCGCGCTCGAAGGCGCCGTCGTCCACCACACCGGTCATCCGCTGGAACCGCTCGGCGGTGACTCTGCCGTTGGTAATCAGCCGGTTGATGGCGCCGGCAATGGTGGTCCATTCACCCATCGACGAGGGCGAGTTGACCAGGTTCGGCAACTCGCCGCGATGCACCGGGGCCAACGCGGCGCTGGTCCGCATCGTCGGTGCGACGAGGAGCCGGGTGGCAGCCAGCCAGAGGACAACGCCGATCGCGATTCCGAGACCAACGGCGAGCACCCAGAAGCTTCGGAGGGTGCCACTGAGGCCGGCGAAATCGCCCCGGCTGGTCGTGAAGCTCGCCAAGGTGGTCTGCTGAGCGAAGACATCGGGAAGAGCGAACTCGACTCGGATGCTGTCGCCATCGGCCGCCGCGACCTGAGTTCGAAACGGCGTAACGGGGGCGGACATCGGGGCCAAATCGAGTCGACCGCTGCGCTCGCCGACTCCACCGGAGAGCGTCGTGATCGCAAAGGGCTGCGCGACGACGAGGTATCCTCGGATCGGCTGGCTGGCGTCGGCGTAGTTGGTCGGGAGGACCGGGGCGCCGGCGAGCCACACCAGCCGACCGCCAACCCGGAGCAGCCCGACGTTGGGTTCCCGGTTGTCGAGAGTTCGGAGAAACGCGTTGGCGGTGGCGGCTTTTTGTAGTTCGCCGTCCGCCGAATCGCCGTAGAAGAACAACCGTTCGCCGGCGAGGCCATAGAGTCCGATGAGTTGGTCGCCATGGAGGTTGACGAAGCGCTCGGCGAACCGGGGCCGGATGAATGAATCGGGTGGGGCGGGGCCGCGGGCGATGGCCTGATAGACCTCGTCTGAGAACGCCGCTTCCATCATTCGGGTCCGGTCGCGGCTGGTCAACCGATCGAGACGGAGCCTCGCGTCGGTGGCAATCTGGGCGTAGACGCCGCGTTCGATGTTGCCGACGGCGCCGCCAATGCGGCCAATGACCAGGGCGATGGCCAAAGTGACGAGGACCCCCACGGCGGCGGCGGCCAAGGTCAGGCGGCCGGCGAGGCTACGCCAAAGCGGCGGCCGAACCGTAATCGACCGGGTCGGTTTGGGTGCGTCGGCCTTGGTTTTTCGGGCGCGGTCGCCCGTGCTGGAACCTGCCATTCGCCTACTCCACCTTCGACCGGGTCTGTACAGCCTTTGCCAGCTATTGCATAAGTTGGGCGCAAATAACTCAGCCGGCTCTCGTTAGTACTCAAGTGCCAATGTTATGTTCAGTAGCAATGCACTAACATAGTACGAGGTTGTGATTACAACTATCTATTAATTGATTGATGAGATATGCCGACTTATAATGTTATTTAACAATGTTTTACGGCAATGCGAGAGGCACTGTAGTCATCCTGGAATTCATCGATGATGCCCAAATAGTTGGCAGCTAGCGGTCATGTTTTGGTCGATCAGGAGCCCTGTGCTCGATGAATGAACGACCGCCCTCCAGCCGAGGCACTCTTGGAATTTGCGGGCGACGAACTACCGAGAAGCGCCGGGCGATAGCGGAATTCGGACCTCGGTCTGGTCCCAGGCCAAGACCAGCTGGCTGCCGAGAGCTTCGGACCCGTGGGCCGGCTCGACCCAAATCGCGAAGGCCTCGCGGCGTTTTCCCACCGTCCGAGCGGCTACCACCTCCCGACCCAGTTCGGCTGTCGCGGGATACTCGGACTCGATGCCCCACTGTCCCGTTCGGTCGTTGACGACGATCTCCCAGGTGTCCGGGCCTGGGACGGAGTAGATCGACGCCACACCATCGGGTACCTCGATCCTCCCAACCCGAATCGGCCCACCGGCGCGGATGGTGGTCGGCTCGTTGGCCCCGGTGCGCCAGAGCTGACCGTAGGGTTGGAGTGGAGAGCCCAGCACCCTCCGGTTGCGAAGGCGTGGGCTGCCGTAACAGACCTTGATGGGCGTTCCATCGACTGTCGCCCGGACCGACCGCAGCGGACTCGAGCGGAGGAAATAGCTTGGTACCCAGGCCCAGTTCCGGTGGCAGGGGAACACCGTGCCGAGCCGACCGGTCCACTGCACGCCGGTGGCGACTGCGACGGCGCCAACCGTGATCGCCACCCCGGCGGCCGACTTGGCAGCCCCGAAACGCTTGGCCGCCGCTCGAATCACCCCGATTCCGACCGCCAGGGCCGCGAGGTTCCATCCGACTGCGATCGGAAACAGGGTGGCTGGGCTGAAGCGCGGCGCCGCGACGGCAACCGCCAACAATGCGGCAACGGTCGTGGCGATCGCAGCTGGCAGCCTCACCAACCTTCTCGCTGCCTCAGCCCGGTGATGTGGGCGATGTGATGGGAACCGTGCCAGGCATAGGCCGACACTAGTCGATCGAGCGAGAAGATCTGTTGGCTCCCGGGGTGATAGCAGGTCCGCCCGAAGTCAGCCTCGGGAAGGGCGCGCAGCAAAGCCACCCATCGAGCGTGCAGAGCGTCCAGGAGTCGCAAGGACTCGGCTATCGGCTCCCGCGCATCGGGCAGGTCGGCCCAGAGGTCTTCGGGGTATGGCTTGATGGTTGGGTTGTCCTCGGTGAGCGCCAGCTTGCAGCGAATGAAGGCGTTCATGTGGCTGTCCGGCAGGTGATGAACGACTTGGCGCACCGTCCATCCATCAGGTCGGTAGGGAGTGTCGAGTTGGCCATCGGTGAGCCCGGCGACCGCGCCGCGAAGTCGGCTCGGCGCCGTGGCCAATGAGTCGATCCAGCCGGCCCGATCCGCGGCGGTCACGGTCTCGGGCATCGACGGCTTTCCGATGGGGTAGCGAAGATCGATCATCCTGCCAGCCTTTCCGCGTCGGCCCGACTTGCCAGGAAAGCTTGTCGCGCCCGACGAAACGCGACCAAGCCAAGTACGGCCCCGCCCACCTCGACGGCTGCGAGCACCGTCATCAAGCCGTCCGGTCCCGATGCGGCCATCCCGACGACCCGCCCCGCGGCAAGGGAGGCGAACGAGGCGACCTGAGCTGCTAACGCCGCGCGAATCCACCGGGTTCGGTTCATTGCCACCAGGAAGAAGGTGCCCAGGCCGGTGCAGAGCCCCCCGTACATCGCCCGGATCTCGATCGCCTGTCGGGGCCGTCTCAGGTCGAAATCCACCACGGAACCGAACCGGGCCGGATCGACGAGAAACACCAGCCCGACGGCCGCGAAGAGGATGCCGGCGATCAGGAGGGATGCTCTGGGAAGAATCACTGGTCGGGCGGGGAGCCCACGGTTGTGACCGTTCCGATCCGAATCACACCTGGGCCCAGGGCCACGACCGCGTCCGGCGGGACTTGGACGTAGAGGTCGCGACCGGACGAGGTCAGGGCCGGGTACTGCCGCCCGATCGATGCCATCATCGATCCGAGCAGGAATTCAGGAAAGGCAAAACCGTTGACCGTAATTCCCCGCAACCAGAACCGAACCACCTGAGGACCGGTCCGCTGCATCAGCACGTGCGCTACGATCACCGTGGAGGAGTCCACCATGCTGGCGACCGGCCCGAGCAAATCCCGGGTTTCTTGGGGGAGATCCTGGAGCCGACCGCGGACTTGGATGCGGGCCGTGTCTACCTCGACCAGTATACCGAGGCTGTCGGGAATGATGCCGGCCCCGAGTCGAGCCAGCAGATAGGACGCCCAATCGCCGCCCCCGATGGACGCACTGGGCTTGAGCCTCGCGACGAAAACGGAGTCGACTTCGGCGGTCGCCCGGATCACGCCCTCGTTGGAGAGCAGTCCCCGGAGCGAATCGGGGGCCTGCGCGGCCAGCGGGGTCAACTGCGCGGCGACGAGGACGCCGGCCAATCGAAGAGCCATCATGGCACTGGTGCCGGGGTGTCATCCGGCTCTCTGGAGAGTTGCCAGGCGAGAAGCACCGCGCCGCAGAACACCCCGACATCCGCCACGTTGAAAGTCCAGAATCGCCAGCCGCCCACCCCAAGATCGATGAAGTCGACCACGCCCCGTGCGGACCGGATGCGATCGAGGAGATTCCCCAGGGCGCCGCCGATGACCAAGGCCAACGCGGTGGCGGTGACCCACGCGTTCGGCGCCGATTTCCGGTACAACCGGAACAGGACGAAGACCGCGATCACCGCGGCGAAGCTGAACGCGACTCGCGAGTATTCGCCCAGGCTGATGCCGGTGGCCGCGCCGGGATTGTAAGCCAAGGTCCACCGGACCGTCTCACCCCAAACCGGTTCCGGCACATGGGGGAGCAGGTGGTCTTCGGCCAAATCCTTGGTGGTGCAGTCGGCGAGAAGCCAGGTGATCAACACGGGCCAGAAAACCCTGGCTTTGGGGGGTAGCAGCATACTCCCGAAGATGGCCGGGTTTTGCCGGATCGCAACGTCCGGCGAGCTGGCCGGAACTCGCCGCGGCTCTAGCCCAACGAGGGGCGAAACCGGGGGGCTTGGCGGGCTTTGGTCGCCTGCTCGAAGGAATACGCCAACTCGATCAACCGCCCCTCGGACCACGGCCGGCCCATGAAGAGCAAACCGATCGGCAACCCGTGGACCTCGCCGGCCGGGACGGTGATGCTCGGATAGCCCGCCACCGCGGGGTAGGACGAGCTCCCTCCGGTGAAGCGGTCGCCATTGGCGAGGTCGATCGGCCATGATGGCCCTGCCGTTACCCCGACCAGCGCGTCGAGCCGGTGGGTGGCGAATTTTGGGTCGAGCCCTTGGGTCCTCGACAGCCGCCGGCAGGTCGCGAGCAGCCTCCGGTAACCCGGGCTCGCGAGCGGTCCCTTCCGTTCGGCCAGTTCGAACGTCTCCTGCCTGAAATAGGGCATCTCGCGGGCCTCATTGGCGATGTTGAAGGCGATCAGATCCGCCAGAGTCCGATGTGGGGCAGTCGGACCGAGGGAGGCGAGGTAGGCGGCGATCCCCGCCTTGAACTCGTAGGCCAGGAGGTTCCATTCCGCCTCCCCCATCGGACCGGGGTCGGGCAGGTCGACGGGGTCGACGACGATTGCCCCGGCGGCTCTCATGGCCCGGACGGCGTCGTCGTAGACCCGTTCCGTCTTGGCGCTCACCCCCATGTGCTTGCGGATGACGCCGATCCGAGCTCCGCGAAGTCCGTCGATCTCGAGATGGACCCGATAGTCGCCTCGATGACGGCCCTGGCTTGCGGCGGTTGCTGGGTCCCGCGAGTCGACGCCCGTCAGCGGTCCAAGGAGCGCGGCCGCGTCGGCAACCGATCGGCACATCGGTCCGGCCGTATCCTGGGTGTGGGAGATCGGGATGATCCCCGACCGACTCCACAGCCCGACTGTCGGCTTGATTCCGACCAAGCCGGCGATGGATGAGGGACAGACGATCGATCCGTCCGTTTCGGTTCCGATAGTGAGCGTCGCGAGGTTGGCTGCGCCGGCGGTGCCCGACCCCGAGCTCGATCCACACGGGCTGCGATCCAGCACGTAGGGGTTTCGGGTTTGGCCTCCCCGGCCACTCCAACCACTCGATGAGGAGCTCGACCGAAAATTGGCCCACTCGCTCAGGTTGGTCTTCCCGAGCAGCACGGCCCCGGCGGATCGGAGCCGTTCCACGATGAATGCGTCGCGCGGGGCAATCGAGCCCTCCAGGGCCAGGGACCCCGCCGTGGTCTGCATTCGATCGGCGGTGTCGATGTTGTCCTTGATCAAGACCGGAATGCCGTGAAGCGGGCCGCGGACTCGCCCCGCCTTCCGCTCGGCGTCGAGTGACTCGGCGATCGCGATGGCCTCGGGATTGGTCTCGATGACCGATCGGAGCGTCGGTCCGCGCCGGTCGACGGCCTCGATTCGCGAGAGATAGAGTTCGGTGACTTGCCGCGAGGTCCAGCGACCGGCCGCGAAAGCCTCGCCGAGTTCCGCCGCGGTGATCTCGTTGAGCTCGAAGCCATCTTGGCCGTTGGAGATCGGGTCGTTCGGCAGCGAGCCGGTGGCGGCGGGTACCCGCCCGGCGAGGCCGGACGCGGCGGTCACACCGAGGAATTCGCGTCGCTTCACGGTCTCCTCCTCTTGGTCCGAGCCACCAACCCATGCCGCTTGGCGTGGCTCAAGCCCTTGGCCGCTTCCCGCGCCGAGAGGGCGCTCAGGCGCGACTTGTTCGCGGCCAGGTATCGGCGGACCTCATCGGGGTTGGCTTTGGCGAACTCGCGGAGAGCCCATCCGATGGCCTTGCGAAGGAAGAAATCCTTGGATTCGAGGGAGGGCTCGATGCAGTCGTAGAGGAGGGCTCGGTCGGTTTCCTCCCGGGCCAGAACCTGGACGATGATGGCCACCCGCCGAAGCCAAATATTCTCCTGCTTGGCCCATGCCCTGAGGGTTCGTTTGAGCGACTCCGGGTAGGTATCGTGGAGCACCGCCACGCGGTGCGCCAGCGCGTCAACGGTGTCCCACCAAGCTCCCTCCTGAATGAGCCGGCGGTACAACGGGACGAGCGCCATCGACACGAATCGTTGGTAGGGCGGGTGAGCCGCCAGCTCGATCGCGGCGTAGCGCTGCTCCTTGTGGGTCGCGGTATCCCAGAGCCCGGTGATTGCTGCTCGCCAGGCGGCTGCCGTGGTGAGAGGGTTGGCATCGAAGGCAGCCGAACAGACGGCCCGCATCGCGGGTGCTTGGACCCCGTAGTACGGCATTGCCGACTTGGCGTAGGCTTGCATCGGCCTGGCTTTCTTGGGGTCTTTCAGCCGTTCCAAGCCAGCGCGGACGGCGGCCACGAGGGCGGTTGGCGACGAGGTCGGTGGAGTAGGCGGCATGGGCGCTATCCCGCTAGCCGGCCATGGTCGAGAGGTCGGCTGGGGTCATCAACCGATGGACGGTTTGGGCCAGGGTGCTCGACTTGAACGGCTTGGAGAGGACCTGATCGACCAGGGCGATTCTGGAATCCCCGCCAAAGTCGGCGTAACCACTGGTCAGCACGATCGGAATCGTGGGCCGGACCCTGCGAACCCGCTCGGCGAGATCGAGCCCGGTGGTCTCCGGCATCGTGAGATCGGAGATGACCAAGTGAAACTCATCCGGCGCGGCCTCGATCGCGGCGATGGCGGCCGGTCCCTCACAGAACGCGGAGACCCGATAGCCGAGTCGTTCGAGCATTCGACTGGTGACCCGGACGATTGCCGACTCGTCGTCGACGATCAGGACGTGCTGGCCGGCCCCCGCCGGAAAGGCCTCGGCCAGTTCGGTCGGTTCGGCGACCTCACCGGCTGCCAGTGGGAAGAACAAGTCGAAGGTGGTCCCGACGCCCACGGTGGAAACCGCGGTGTAGTAGGCGCCGGTAACCGGGCGCTTGCAGACGACGCAGTCGAGCGCGGATTGGTCCGGCGCGGTCGATTCCGCTCGGTCGAACTGCAGGTCGTCGGTGGCCATGTGGACCCAGGGCTCCTTCCGGGAAATATTCTCCACCGGTCCTTGCGCACCGGGCAGGTCAATGATCCACCTGGAGACCATCGAACGGAAGCCTGGCCGACCGGGCCGGGAAGGGTTCCCATTCACCGTTCCGGTCGTCAGGGCGTTGGAGCGTCTCGATGTCGCCGCTCCGGTGACGTTCTTCGTCGGGGAGAACGGCTCGGGCAAGTCGACGCTGCTGGAGGCGATCGCGTTGGCCACCAACCTCCCGGTGGTCGGGTCGGCCGAGGGTGGCCGGGACCCTACCCTGGCGGCTCAGCGGGATCTGGCCTTGGCCCTGACGCTTTCCTGGCGGCGCCGAACCCATCGGGGGTTCTTCTTGCGGGCCGAGGATTTCTTCGGGTTTCAACGCCGGCTCGCGAAGGAGCGTGCCGAGCTGGCCGCGCGGTTGCAGGAAATCGACGAGGCATATCGGGACCGTTCGGGGCTGGCCCGGGACCTGGCCAGGGGGCCGGTGACGGGATCGTTGGCGGACATGGAGCGGCGCTACGGCGAGGATCCCGACGCCCGGTCGCACGGGGAGGCGTTCCTCCAGCTGTTCTCGACCCGGTTGGTCGCCAACTCGCTGGTCCTGCTCGACGAACCGGAAGCCGCCCTGTCGCCCCAGAATCAGATCGGGCTCCTGGCCCTGATGCTCGCGATGGTCCAAGAGGGGGTCCAGTTCATCGTGGCCACCCACTCGCCGATCGTCCTGGGGTACCCCGGGGCGCGGATCTATTCCTTCGATGGCGGGCGGATCGCGGCGGTGCCGTACCGGGAGCTCGACCACGTCCGCCTAACGCAGGAGTTCCTCACTGACCCGGATCGAGTCCTTCGTCACCTGGTCGAATAGGGCGCTTAAGCGGCCCCGATCAGCTGGTCCGGACCATCGGGAGGTTTGCCGGCCGTTCGGTACAACCCGGGTACATAGGTGACAACTGTCCGGGCACATGGGTGACACTTTTCCACTCCCTTTGGGGAGGAGGAACAGTGCCCTGGCAGGAGACCCACCCCGTGCTCGAACGCCAGCATTTCGCC